>BNJT01001797.1_pt1 | contig 229191 bp, 378 predicted proteins | sample 8540491 | NCBI WGS metagenome assembly BNJT01 (sample SAMD00202455, study PRJDB9452) | human saliva metagenome | host: Homo sapiens | reverse complement strand
TGGATGACTTCGGCGGTTAAAATTTGACCTTAAAACGCAAAAGGAAGAAACTTCGGTTTCTTCTTTTGCGCACTCATCAACTCGTGAGGCCGTCTGAAAACACCGTTCAACACATCCTCACAGATGTTCTTTACTAAAGAGCTAGCAGCGGATTGCAAAAAGCGTTATACTGAATAAACAACTGTTTGATTTGATAAAGGTATCATCATGAAACATACCGTTTTATCCTCCGCCTTGGCACTCCTCCTCACCAGCCTGCTCAGTCGGCACGCCCTGGCATGTCGGTTGGATTAGGTGTCAGCTTTGGTATCGGCCGTCATGTCGGATTGGGCACTTCCATAAACTTTCCCGTCAGGGTTGGATAAAAATAAAAACGGTATATCGTCGGACAACGGCGGTATCAAGGTCATTGAAGAACAAATCATTACCTATTTCGATACCCGGCAACACGTCCAACAGCATGGTCAAAGGCGGTTATTACCGCCAGTTAATCAACAAACGCGGCGGAGACTATATCGTTCAAGACTTTTATAGCGACAACGGCCAAAGCGCACCGACCCTTGCATACCTGGGCCGCAACCAACTGATGTTATTCCGAGCAATCCCCGACAACGGCTCTCTCGCAACCTACGCTTACAACGGAAACGTAATGCAACAGCAGGTTTTTCAAAAATGGGAAATTAATCAGCGCCAAATATTAATGGTTTACAAGATTCTCTTTCAGACGGCCCCTGCAACCATTGAAAATTAATTTATTTAATATTCAAAATATTAAAGAAAACCATAATTTTTATTACCAATCCGGTTGACACTTTCGTTTCGAGACGCTATAATGAGCGCTTCTTCCCGATAGCTCAGTCGGTAGAGCGACGGACTGTTAATCCGCAGGTCCCTGGTTCGAGCCCAGGTCGAGGCCAAATTCAGAAAAAGCCAGTTGAAAAACTTGGCTTTTTCTTTAAAGCGCATTTTACTGCATATTCATCAAAACAAAAGCCAACACGTTGGATGTGTTCAAAAACATAGGGTTAATTGCCCAGTGATTCGGCAAAGCGTAAATGTCCCATCATTTCCATTTTTCTAATCCACTTAAAAATTACCAAGGCCCGTCTGAAAATCATTTTCAGACGGCCTTTAATATATCTCGTTCAACGCCCTGCTTTCAATCCTGCCACAAGCGGACACTGAGTTTGCTTGCAACGGAAAGATTTCGGCGAGACGATGAAACTTTTTCCATGATTTCCTTACTCGGAAAAAAATAGAAGCATCGTCGGCATGTTTAGCATCCATCGGTTTGCGTGCTGGCTGGCTGGCCGGGGCGTGAGGTAACGTAACTGCCGTTTTTCGCCGCCACTTCCGGTTCCAATGTGTAGTTGATATACGCCAACGCATTTCCGACATTCTCGGCATCACGCGGAATCATGAATGAATCACCCGAGATACCCACGCCGTTGCGCGGAACCAGCGCGAATATCCACGCCGTTTTCGCTTCGGCGGCACGGTTTTGGCAATGTTCAAATCACCACCGTAACCGATAGCAACACAGGGGTTGCCTGCCGCCATATCGTCGATATAACCCGACGAGGTAAAACGTTTGATGTCGGGACGCACCTTTTTTTCATCAGGCGACGGCGGCTTTAATATCTTCGGTGTCTTCGCTGTTCGGATCTTTACCCAAATAATTCCAAAAGCTAGCGGGATTTGTTCAATGGCACTGTCAAAAATAGCTGATGCCGCAGGATTTGGGTTTGCGGGTATATTCGGGATTGAACACCAGATCCCATTCGTTTTCGGCAACTTGTCCGAACCCAGTGCTGGCGACCATATTTTTATTGATAGCCAGCGTATTAATGCCCCAGAAAATAAGGAACGGCGTATTTATTGCCGGGATCGACTTTGTTCATCATTGCAAAGCAGGTCGGGATTGATGTTTCGATAGTTCGGAATCTGCTGTTTGTCGATTTCGCGATACGCTCCGGCCTTGATTTGGCGCCCGACGTTAACAATAGATGGCGCGACCAAATCGTAGCCTGACTTTTTCGGTCAGGATTTTGGCTTCAAGCGATTCGTTGCTGTCGTAGTAGTCGTAACGGATATTGATATGGCTGGGACTTGGCGAGATGCAACGACGGTATCCGGATCGACGTAATCCGACCAGTTGAAAATATTGAGTTTGTCTGACGGTGCGGCGGAAGTGCCGTTGGAACGTTCCGCACCACCGCAGGCTGCCAACATCAGACAAGCCAGCAGGGGAGGCAAACAGGGATTTCTTCATGGGTACAGTCCTTTTGTTTTTAAGGGTTGTTGAGGCTGTTGCAGCGGTGGTGTGAAGCCGAGCCGGGTTCTGAGCCACATACAAAGAGAAAACTGTGGTGGGGGTGCGGCGGAAACCCGTTTGCAACCCTTGAGTTCAGCAAGTGCGCATTAAACGGCAAAAAAACCTTTCAGATGCAATATCTTAGCGGTTAAAAATCACACCTTCGCCATACAACGGACGCTATGGTTTTCACTATAAACAGAAAATTTTCAGACGGCCTTTTTGCAATTTGCCGACAATACCTCGAGATTTGTCAAAACAGGCGGATTTATGGGAAAAATCGCACGATTGAATTTAACGAAGGGCGACACCGTGTTAGACAGAAGGCTATCGCCCCAATGTCGGTATCATCTTAATCAACAACCGCAACGAAGTCTTTTTGGGGCAAGCGTGTGCGCGAACATTCGTGGCAGTTTCCACAAGGCGGCATCAAAGCCGGGCGAAAGTCCCGAAACCGCCATGTACCGCGAGCTGTACGAAGAGTCGGGCTGTGCCGCAACACATCAAAATCGTCGGCCGCACGCGCGACTGGCTGCGTTACGACGTGCCAAGCCACTGGGTACGCCGCGAATGGCGCGGTTCGTATCGTGGGCAGAAGCAGATTTGGTATCTTTTTGCGGCTGGTCGGGCGCGACAGCGACATCAATCTGCGCGCCTGCCACCATCCCGGAATTTGACGGCTGGCGTTGGCACCATATTGGGCTCCCGTTGACGAAGTGATTGATTTCAAACGCGACGTTTGCCGGGGGCATTAAAAGAACTCTCCTCCCGCTTCCTGCGCGGCATGGAAAGCTACGAAGACTTTACCGCGCGCCTGCCTTTGCGACAACCGATAAAATAACGAAACGCAACGCTTTCAGGTCGTCTGAAAGCGTTGTTCTCCTCAGACGACCTCTTCCCCTATGACTAAAAACAGCCAATATAGCGAATCCAGCATCACCGTCCTCAAAAGGCTTGGAGCCGGTCAAAGAACGTCCCGGCATGTACACCCGCACCGACAGCCCGACCCACATCTGCCAGAAGTCATCGACAACGCGGCGGACGAGGCGTTGGGCGGTTTCGCCACTGAAATCGACGTGCGCATCCACGACGACAGTTCGCTTTTCCGTACGCGACAACGGACGCGGCATTCCCGTCGGGCTGCACCCTGTCGAAGGCGTGCCCGTGGTCGAACTTGTGTTTACCCGTCTGCACGCGGGCGGCAAGTTCAACAAAAAGACGGCGGCAGCGCGTATGCCTTTTTCAGGCGGCCTGCACGGCGTGGGCGTATCCGTCACCAACGCCCTCTCCACCCGCCTCGAAGTAACCGTCAAACGCGAAGGCAAAATCCACCGCATCGTGTTTGCCGGCGGCGACGTGGTCGAACCGTTGGCGGAAGTGGGGCAAATGCGCCGTCAAAGACAGTGGCACCGAAGTGCGCGTCTGGCCGGACGGCAAATATTTTGAAAGCCCGAGTTACAGCATTCTCGAACTCGAACGCCTGCTGCGCGCCAAAGCCGTGCTGCTGCCGGGCGTGCGCGTTTCCCTGACCCGCCCGGTGAAAGGCGAAAAGCGAAGCGCACACCCAAACCTGGCACTACCCCGACGGTCTGAAAAGCTATCTGACCGACCTGATTGCCGACACGCAGAAGCCGTGCCGCTGTTCTCCTGCGAAAACTACATTTCAGACGACCACAACGGCGATTTCAGCATCGGCGAAGGTGCTGCGTTTGCCCTGACTTGGCTGGAAGAAGGCTCGTGCGCCAACGAAAGCTACGTCAACCTTATCCCCACCCCGCTGGGCGGCACGCACGAAAGCAGGCTGAAACAAGCCGTGTTCAACGCTGTCAACAACTTCATCAACCCTGCACAACCTCTTACCACGCGGCGTAAAAGTACAAAGCGACGACGTGTTCGGCAAAACCGCCTTCGTCCTCTCTGCCCGCGTCCTTGACCCGCAGTTCCAAGGTCAGACCAAAGACAAACTGACCAACCGCGACGCGCTGAAACTCGTTGCTGCCGTATCGGGCGACCCTTTGGAATTGTGGCTGAACCAAAAGCGTGGACTTCGGCATCGCCGAACTCGCCATCCGACAGGCACAAGCGCGGATGCGTTCGGTGATCGAAAAGAAAAAGGCAGCGGCGTCGCCGTCCTGCCCGGCAAACTGACCGACTGCGAGAGCGAAGACATCCGCGAAAACGAACTCTTCCTCGTCGAAGGCGATTCCGCAGGCGGCTCCGCCAAACTCGCCCGCGACAAAGCCACACAGGCCATCCTGCCCCTGCGCGGCAAAGTGCTCAACAGCTTCGAAGTCCACCCCGACCAGCTTTTCGGCAACGCCGAAAATCCACGACATTCCGTCGCCATCGGCGTTGATCCGCACGGCATCAACGACCATCCCGAGTTTAAGCGGCCTGCGCTACGGCAAAAATCGCCATCCTGTCCGATGCCGACGTGGACGGCTCGCATATTCAAGTTTTGCTGCTGACCCTGTTCTACCGCCACTTCCCGAAACTGGTCGCCGACGGACACATCTACGTCGCCCAGCCGCCGCTGTTCCGCGTCGATGTCAACGCACAAGGCAAAAAGCAAAACCCGCCCGCAAATTCTACGCCCTCGACCAAAACGAACTCGACAGTATTTTTGGGAACGGCTGCAAAAAGAAGGCGTCAAAGAAACTGCCTATTCCATCAGCCGCTTTCAAAGGCTTGGGCGAGATGAACCCGACCAGCTCAAAGACACCACCATGCACCCCGACACCCGCCGCCTGTTGCAGGTGCAATCCCCAAAGGCGCGGATGACGAAACACGCGACATCTTCGTCAAACTGATGGGCAAAGGCGAAGCCGCCGCCCGCCGCGCATGGATGGAACGAGAAGGCGATACGGCTCAATTGGATATTTAAACGGTTTTTCATGTCAGAGGCCGTCTGAAAACAAGTAAACGGTCTAAACCACCGTATTTCGAGTTTTCAGACGGCCTCTGATATTGCCATATTCCATATTCAAGTTAAATTACATAGAGAAGCAGTTAAACTCTGCCAAAACTGCTCCGGCCAACCGACTGATTCATCATTAATTTTTCCCAAAAAGTACTACATCGTTTCCGTTATCAAACAATCTGCTGTTTATTCGACGGCGATAATTCTCTAAACTACCGTTTCCTGAAATGTGCCGACGTACAGTCCGCACGAATCAGGGCCATTACAACAAAACTTTAAGGAACACTTATGAAACCAGATTCTTCCCAATACTATGGTACCGTCAGCCGCCTGCTGCATTGGCTGATGGTGGTCGGCTTCGCCGGCATCCCGATCACCATCGCTTTATGGACGATATACGACGGCGAGGAATGGGCCGGCGCATTGTTCGGCATACACAAATCCATCGGCTTCGTGCTGCTTGTGCTGATTGTCTTGCGTCTATTGTGGGCCGTGATGAATGCGCGCAAACGCCCGCCTGCCGACAGTGTTGCAGCCAAACTCGGCCATTTGACCTTGTATGCGTTAATGCTGGCCATACCTGTTATCGGCATGATCCGCCAATATGGCAACGGCCGCGGTCCGTTGAAAGTCTTCGGTATTCAAGTCATGCAAGGATCGCCGGAAAAAATCGAATGGATGGCTAATCTCGGCAATATGGTACATGGCAGCCTCGGCTGGCTGATGTTTGCACTGGCGGCGAGGCCATATCGTGATGGTGGCCGTGCACCGTGCCCAAGGCCGCGACGTTCTTTCACGTATGTTGGGACGTTGATTTTATCGGTTCTTCCCAATATATCAAACAGGCCGTCTGAAAATAGATTTCAGACGGCCTGTCAGTATCTTATTGCAATGTAAAGCCTGCTTTAAATTCCGGTTTCGGCACCCCTACAATAAAACGCTCGCCTATACTGTCTTCAAATTCATATGCGCCTTTCTATGCTGCTAAGGCGTACTTAACTGCGAACCGCTGTTGTATTCATATTCTTCACCCGGATACAGTACGGGCTGTTCTTCTACCAACCCCGAGTGCCAACCTGCTCGGTTTCACCGTGTCCGTCAGTAATTTCCCAAAAGCGTTGGCGCAGAGTAACAATGTTTTCACTGCGATTACATATAGTAATCAAATAGTTGAAAGCATAACGATCGCGATATACATCACTTTGACCAGCCACATAACGCGGTTTTCACGTTAATTTCAATTTCATTCATTTGGTTTACCCCGTATGGTAAGTTTTATCAATATAGTTTTGTTTTAATATAAAAACCGGTTGCCCGATTCACATGCCTTGCCTGTATATATTGCAAAGACACGTTTTGCAGATCGACCCTTTTTAACCGATCCACATCACCGCATTCAACACAAAACAACGTGAAAAATGCCGCAATAATATCATCTAACATAATGCCCAAAGCCGCCATGGATAGCGCGTCAAACCATTTTAATCGGCCACGGTTTGACCGCATCAAATCACGGAACAGCACAAACGCCGCCAGCCACCATTTCCATCTGAACGGGACAAAAGCCAACACCAGTAGCATGGCGACAATTTCGTCCCACAATACCGCCGTAGTCCTGGATGCCCAGCTCTCTTTCCGTATGGCTGCAAATCCGAACGCCCCAAAAGAAAAAGGACCACATAATACGGCTAACCACCAACCGGTTACGCCCAGTAAATACAGAACAAAAGGCAATCGGAAGTGCGGGAAGCGTACCGAACGTACCTGGTGCGACGGGAGCTAAACCGCTGCCGAGACTCGAATGCCAAAACACAAGGGACGCTGCTTCAGCCACGCAAAATCAGGTTTAAATTCAGCCAAAATGATCAAACCCCTGTGTAGTTAATTTCACTTCATCACCACCCGAACTTATGATTTTCAGATGGCCTGTATCCGTAATTCTACCTATACGCGTTACTGCCGTACCGCTTTCTTTTCCCGCCATAATAACTGCCTTCCGACAACTGGTGGGCGCAGTAAATACCAGTTCGTAGTCATCACCGCCGGACAATGTATATTCCAACCATTGCTGTCTAGATAATGATTGTTTTTAATTCAGACAGGCTGGGAAGAGAATCTACCCAAAGCTCCGCACCGACTGCCGATGCTTTTTAAAAATATGCCCGATGTCTTGGGCAAGGCCGTCTGAAACATCTTGGGCTGCGTGTGCGATAGACAGCAGATTTTTGCCCTAATTTTACCGCGGCATAGGGTCTTAGCAATGCTTTTTACACTTTTTCTGTTGTTCGCTCGGTAAGAACACATTTCCCAAACAGTGATTCAAACCGGCTGCTGCCAAAACCGAGTTTGCCCCGATACCCATATATCATCTCCTTCTTTTTGCCGCATCACGCCGCAATGCCTTTCCAGTCGGCAATTCGCCAATAATCGTTACGTTAAATACCAAATCACCACGGGTTGTATCACCTCGATTAGAGTTACACCGAAACGTTGTGCCAAATCGAACAAATTGTTGCAAAAACGATGCAGCCAACTCTCATCCAGCTCCGGTAATCCTACACTCAATAAAACCCAACGCGGAGTAGCCCCATTGCAGCCATATCGGAAATATTGACCGCAAGTACTTTCCAAGCCAAATCATCAGGCTGAACATCCGCAAAAGTGCCTACCTTTCAAAAAGCATATCACTACTAAAACACAAATCGAAACCGGCTTGCGGGCGGATAATTGCCGCATCATCACCGATCCCTAATACTACTTGAGCATCGTTCTGCTGCTTTTTGAGTAACGGCAGAATAAAAATCAAACTCTGTCATTTATATCATTCGTAAAAAGTAAATCACATTACAAAACAAATAACAATTAAATTAATTATAAAATATCCATAGTGTTTTCTCTACACACAATTAATACTATACTTCCTCCCAAACAACAAACTTAAAGATAACTTGTTATTATACTTATATTATTCAATCATAACGTAAACCGATTCCCCAGCGTTTTTACCGCCACATGTCTTAATAAATAACAAAAACCCCGCCAGAGCAGCGGGGTCTTGTTTATCAATTGCACAATTAAGGTTTAGCGTAACCGTGTACACCATTGTACGGGCTGGAATCCATCCCTCGTCAGTAGCCGGACGTTCACCTTGTACTTGTCCCGGAGCAACTTGTTTGGTAATAATGCTGGATTTTCACGTCTACACGACGATCGGGTTCAATACATGCAATCAGAGCTGCACGACGTTTGGCTTTGGAAACTTTTTGCCCAAGTTGGCAACTTCAGCTTCACAAGTACTAGTCATCTGAGCTTGAGATTCACCCAAACCAACAGCGGAAATCTTGTTGGACGCGACACTTTAGTTAACCAAGTAATTTGCCACTACATTGGCACGGCGCTCTGACAACGCTTGGTTGTATTGTTCCGAACCCATGAAGTCGGTATGACCTTCAACGCGTACGCTTTCGACATTAGAATTGCTCAAACGTTGAGCTAAAGCGTTCAGACTTTCCTTAGCTTCAGGACGCAGAATATCTTTGTCAAAGCCGAACAATGTTTTGGCAGACAATGATACAGTCTCTTCAGCGTATTCAGGAGCCTGCTCTACGGCGACGGCATCACCACACTCAATACGACCTTGTGTTTCTTTTGTCAAAGTAAGTGCTTTTCAACACTCGCCGTAGTTGTTACGGACGACTTCTTGAGACTGGCTGCTTTACAACATAACCATGTTTGGTATGCGCTTCGCTGGCCATAGCGGTGCCTGAAGCAACTAAGGCAACGAACAGTGCGCTTAATTTCAGCTGTTTGGTCATTTTATTCCCTCATCAAAATTGTTATGCAACGGATACGAGAAGCAGCCGCACCTTACCAATATACAGGCCGCAGTATGCAAAACGACGGCAGATCGGATATATCAGGTTGAACTATAAAGAAGCCGAGTACAAACTGTCAATACATAACTCTGCTAAACAATTACAAACCTGCCTGCTTCCTAATTGTCAATCATGCCGAAAAAAATCAACTCTGTGTCATTTATTTACGGATAAAACGAACTGCTGAACATGCTATCGTTGTACAAAAACAACAACAAATATAACAAATTAAATTTAATTTTCATAATCAAAAAGATAGTTCGCGCAAAAACAAAAACTTTTTCTATAAAAGCGTTTTGCGGGCAAACTTGTACAAAAATATGCTAAATTACACGCTTCTGTCGTACAAAACCTACAAACGCAAACTGCCATGAAATTACAACAGCTCCGCTATGCTCTAGAAGTTTTTCCGCCACAACCTGAACGTATCGGAAGCCGCGGATGCGTTGTTTACCTCCCAGCCCGGCATTTCCAAACAAATCCGCTTGTTGGAGGAGGAGCTGGGCGTCAAATCTTTATCCGCAGCGGTAAACGCGTAGTTTTCAGTGTCTCAGCCCGGTAAGGCTGTTTTGGAACTGTCCGAGAGAATTTTTGCGCGACGTGCAGAATATCAAAAATATCGGTAGTGAATTTACCGACCATGATAGTGGTTCGCTGACCATTGCGACCACTCATACGCAAAGCACGTTACGCGTTGCCGGAGATTGTGGCCCGATTCGTTCGGAGCTATCCCAAAGTGCAGTTAACCATCAAGCAGGGGCAGCCCTTCGGCGATTGCCCAAATGGTTAGCGGAGGGGAAGCGGATATCGGCATTATCACCGAAGCTATTGATGACCACCCCGAATTGTGCAAACTGCCCTGCTACGAATGGAACCATGCTGTTATTGTGCCGCAAGACCACCTCTGCTTGATTGCCGCCATCCTTTAAGCTTGAAAGAGTTTAGCTTCCTTTCCCTTGGTTACCTACGAATTTGCTTTTTAACAATGGCAGCAGTATTGCCCGCGCTTTTTGCCAGAGCCCGTTTTGGAACAGCCTGCCGTCGCATTGTCTGCCGCGGATACGGATGTTTTAAAACCTATGTCAAAGCTGGGGTTGGGCGTGGGCGTTATGGCAAAAAAATGAGCTTATAACCCGCAGGCCGACCAAGATTTACAGCTAATCGATGCGGCCCATCTTTTCGAACCGTCCCCAACGTGGATTGCCTTGCGGTCCGATACTTATTTGCGGGGATATACATATGATTTTTATCAATCTGTTTGCCCCCAAATTGAACCGTGAAGCAGTTGACCGCATTCTTTATTCTCCGATTGTGGAAGATTATTCGATTTAGCAATGTACCTGTTTGCAAAATGGTTTCGAGGCTGTCTGAAAACAAAATTTCAGACAGCCTTTTTGAAACTCATTGTTCTGACTCACATCGCATGCGTACAGCCCGACACCATTTTCTTCAATGCCTGAGGTTCCAAAATCTTGATATGTTTGTGTTCGACTTTAATCAAACCGTCATGATGGAATTTCGATAATGTGCGGCTGACGGTTTCCAACTTCAGGCCGAGATAGCTGCCGATTTCTTCGCGCGACATGCGTAGATAAAGTCATTGGCGGCAAATCCGCGTGAATACAAGCGGTTGGACAAGTTCAACAGGAAAGCGGCCAAGCGTTCTTCAGCACGCATATTGCCCAACAACAGCATCACGCCTTGATCACGCACGATTTCCCTGCTCAGCAGGCGAAAAATGGGTTTGCAGACTGGGGATGTTTTGTCCTAACTCTTCGATATGGCCGAAGGCAGTTCGCATACCTCGCTGTCTTCCAATGCAACCGCGTCGCAACTGTGCGTATGCGAACAAATGCCGTCCATCCCGATAAGTTCGCCCGACATAAAAAACCGGTTGCCGGATCCCGCCCATCTTGGCTGGCGACGGTGGTTTTGAAGAAACCGGCCCTGATAGCAAAAAGTGAAGTAAACGGTTCTCCGGCACGGAACAGAAATTCACCTTTTTCAAACGGCGGCTTTGCCGTATTACCGCATCAAGCTGGGAAAAATTCGTTCGGCATCAATCCGACAGAGCAAGCACAGCTCGCGCAGCACGCAGGTGGAATTTCCTAAAGTTTTTCACCTGATGGGGAAGCGTTGTGTGGTCGCAACGGACAACCTTTTTATAAAACTTCTGCATTCGGAGCATATTTAGGTATTGACTGATACCGAGGCAGGTTTATCATAATGCGGCATTCTATCAAACTACTGAAACTTTGACTAATTCATTAATTTCTATATAAAACGCAATACCGTGCCATGAAAATAATCTCCATTAAAAACAATGAAGAACCGGAATTCGACCGCCAACTGATAGCCAGCCTGCCCGCTACGGGCCCGCGCTATACCTCTTATCCCACCGCCGACCGTTTCCACGACGGCTTCCGTGAAACCGAATATGTCAACGCACTCGAACTGCGCGGCATCGGCGCGCTCAACAAACCGCTGTCGCTCTATATCCACATTCCCTTCTGCAACACCATCTGTTACTACTGCGGCTGCAACAAAATCATCACTAAAGACAAAAGCCGCGCCGATGCCCACATCGAATACCTCGAAAAAGAAATGGAACTGCTCGCCCCTCACTTGGACGGGAGACACCGGCTCGCCCAACTGCATTTCGCGGCGGCACCCCGACTTTCCTGAGCGACGACCAGCTTGAACGCGTATTCCATATGATACGCAAACATTTCCAACTGATTCCCGACGGAGAATACTCCATCGAAATCGACCCGCGCAAAGTCAGCCGCGATACCGTACTCATGCTCGGCAAACTCGGCTTCAACCGCATGAGTGTCGGCATCCAAGATTTCGATCCGAAAGTACAGGCCGCCGTCAACCGCATCCAAAGCTACGAAGAAACCAAAGAAGTCATCGATGCCGCCCGCGAAAGCAGGGGTTCAAATCCGTCAGCGTCGATTTGATTTACGGTCTGCCGCACCAAAACCGCCGAAAGCATCAAAACCACCATCGACACCGTTTTGTCGCTCGACCCCGACCGCCTCGCCCTCTACCACTACGCCCACCTGCCGCATATTTTTCAAACCGCAACGCCGCATCGACACCGACGCCGTCCCCGGCAGCGAAGAAAAAGTTGGACATGCTGCAATACTGCGTCCAAACCCTGACCCGCCGCGGCTATGTGTTTATCGGGATGGATCATTTCGCCAAACCCGACGACGAACTCTCCGTCGCTCTGCAGGGAAGGCTTGCTGCAACGCAATTTCCAAGGCTATTCCACCTACGCCGACTGCGATTTGGTGGCCATCGGCGTATCTTCCATCGGCAAAATCGGCAGCACCTACTCTCAAAACGAGGCGTAACATCGACGACTACTACGCCGCCATAGACGCCGGCCACCTGCCCGTCATGCGCGGCTATCAGCTCAATCAGGACGACCTGTTGCGCCGCACCGTCATTCAGGACCTGATGTGCCGTTTCTCCTTGGACTACCGCGCCTATGAAAGCGTATTCGGCATACCGTTCGGTCGTTATTTCGCAGAAGAACTGGCCGATTTGCAGCAACTGACGGAACTGAGGGCTTGTCCGCCTCTCGTCGCACGGGCTGAAAGTTACCCCAAGGCCGCTTTCCTGATCCGCAACATCGCCATGGTGTTCGACTACCACCTGCGCCACAAAAGAAACCAAAGCGAAAATATTCGCAAACGGTTTTGAAACCTATAAACTGCCGAGGCCGTCTGAAAAGCCATTTTTCAGACGGCCTATGACTCATAAACAGTGGGAAAAACGGTTTCCGCATGCTCCGACTGCCACTATAATCCGCAAAAACAACAGACAACATATCACCGCACCTCTATGGGAACAGCCCGACTTCTTCAACATCCCCAGCCCCTGCATCGGCGTTTGCGAAGCGAACGCCAAAGCTACTGCAAAAGAGCTGCCTGCGCAGCCGCGAAGAGAGCTCTACTGGTTGGACATGACCGATGAGCAAAAACACCAAGTCATGCGTTTAATCGGAATGGGAAAAACCAAAATCCGCAACCGCAAACTGGAATTGCTCGAACGGCCCGACAACGCGACACCCGAACAAGGCAGTTTCGATTTCTGACTCCCGTCTATTCCTCTTCAGGCCGTCTGAAAAACTTTCAGACGGCCTTTTCTGCCGATTGTCTGTTTTCCACTGCTTCAAACAGCGGCGCCAGCAGTTCCTCCGTTAATCTTCGGAACAATGCCCCCTCTACCGGCCCGGTGTCTTCGTCGCCGAAGACCAATTCGACTTCGGTATAGTCTTTTTGCCCTTTGCTGACTTTGTTGCCGTGGTATTCGGTGCGGGCTTTGTTCAGGGCATCTTCCCAGCTCTGTTTTTGCCGTAGGCTTCGGCGGCGGCGAGGCTGGTTTTGGCGAAGAAAGGCAGTGGGCGCGTTTGTCCGAGGTTGAAGAACGTCAGCCATTTTTGCAGCATTTGTTGCGCGTGGCTGCTGAGGTATTTCCAGGATAAAGCGTTGTTTCTTCAGGCTGAACGATATGGGTTTGGCGGGTTTCGGTTTTCAGACGACAGTGGGGCAGACTGACCACTCGATAACGGCGGCATTTTTGTCACATAAAACGGCATCTTCTTCGTTGAAAACGCTCGCAAGATGTCCAATCTTGCTGTGCTTTTCGCCTTTGAATCTGCTGTTTTCTGCGCCCATCCGACCCGTTCCGAATGGTCAGTCCGCCCTACCGCGCAAAAGTAAATGTTCGAGCAGGGAGGGGCGATGCGTTGCGGGGCGTTGGGTTTGCGGTCGAGATAGAACACTTGGCCGCATTGGTACAGGTTGCCGAGGCTGCCTTGCAGGGTTTGTCCGTCGAACGGGATTTCGTGAGGCGAAGGGCGGCAGTTTGGGGCTTTGCAGCAATGCGCCGTCTATACGTTTGGCGGCGGCTTGGAAATTCTGTTGCCACAATTTACCCAATTCACCGGCGGGCAACAGGCTTTCGGCGTCAAGGCGGACGGCGGTTTTCTTGAAAGTCTTGGTTGTGGCGGCGGGCGTCGAGATAGGCGGTGGCGATTTTGTCGGCGCGTTGCGGCTCGAAGGGTTCGGCGGATTCCCATGCTTCGTCGCGGTAGGGTTCGCGCCAGCCTAGGGTTTGTTGCAGCCATGCTTTGACGGGATTTTTCCAAAGCGGATGAAGTCGTCTGCCAGACGGTCGGTGCGGGGCTGTTTTCTTCGAGGGCTTCGCTGAAAAACGGACACCCTGTTCGCGCGGGCGGTTGAGGGCTTCAGCGTAATCCTGCCGCGTGCTGAAGAGGTCGTCTGAAATTTTGTCTGCGATGAAACTAGCGGTGGGAGAACGGTTGCAGGGGGGTGTTGCTCGACCCAGTGTTCCGCCAGCTCTTTGCTGCGCCGTCCGGTCATGGCGGCGATGGTGTCGATGAGTTCGTTGACGAGGGCGGACGGGGCGAGTTCGTCGTCGTTGCGGATGCTGCGGCCGACGTAGGGAGATAAAGCGATGTCGCGCGCTGATGATGGCTTCGAGGAAGAGGTAGCGGTCATCGTCGCGGCGGGCGCGGTCGCCTTTTTCGGGTGTTTGGCAATCAGGTCGAACACGGCGGCTTTGGTGTTGCGCGGGAAATCGCCGTCGTTCAGCCCCAAGAGGCAGATGACTTTTGAACGGCAGGCTCCTCATCGGCACCATGCTGCAAAAGGTGATGCCGCCGCGCAGGAATCCTGCCTGACTTTCGCTGCCTAGAAGCGGCGGATGTGGCGGATGACGGTGTGTTGCGGCAAGGTGCCTGAAAGCCTGCCAACGCGGTCTCTTCCTGCCATTTTGCCAACGCCTGCTCGAACTGCTGCAAGGCGTATTGGTCGTCGGCGTCGGGCAGGAACAATGACTGCATCAAATCGCGGCAGCGTTCCGTCCATTCCTCCGCCGCTGCGGGTTTGCGCCACTCGGCGGCGAGGCGGGACAGCGTGCGGATGAAGGCGGCAAAGCGGCCGAACACATCGAGGCGGTTGACATCGCCGTACCACGCGCTGACGTTTTGCCAGAGCGGGCTGCCGTCGTCGGGCAGCATCCAGCCCAACACGATGCGTTCCAACGCCTGCTGCCAAGTGAACAGATTGTCCTCCGCGCCGCGCATCGTTCCGTCCAAAACCCCAATGCACGTTCAATTCGGCGATGGTGTCGTGCAGCAGCGGCAAATCGTCCGCCGTCAGCCCGAAAACGGCGCAGCACCAAACCGCTTTCCAACAGCGGCAGCACTTTATCGACTTCAAACCGGCTTTCCAGCAAATCCAGCGTCTGCTCCAACGCGTAAAGCAGCGGCTGGCGGCGGCTGAGTTTCACGTCCGACACCGAATACGGCAAAGCCTGCGCCCCACCCTGCGCCTCGCCCGAACACCGCTTCGATAAACGGGCTGTACGGTTCGATGTTCGGCGTCAAAAACGGCAATATCGTGGGGCTGCCAGTCGGGATGTTCGTGCAGAATCCGCAACAGCTTGTCTTTCAAAAATCTGCAATTCGCGCAGGGGCTGTGTGCTGACACGATACGGACGGAGCCGTCGTCCAGCAAATCCGCGCGGCTGTTTTCAGACGGCATCCGTAGGTTTTGAATGTCGTTTTGCAGGCAATGCAGCAGCGTGTCGTCTGAAACTTCTTTCAAACACAGGCTGCTCCTCCAAGCCGATTTCCGTCAGAAAAATCAAAAATCACGCCCCTGCTTGCCCAGCGACGCCAAGAGCGGATGCCCCGTTTGCGACAAATCCGCATCGTCGCCGCCCTTCAAAAGCTGCGCCGCCTCAATCACATTGCCCCAATACTGCCCGCTCGGATTGAGCGCGAACACAAACACATCGCAATGTTCCGAAATTTTCTGCAAAAGCTGCAAATACATCGGCGCCATCGTCGAAATGCCGAACACGAAAAACCGCTCAGCAGGTGCGCCTATCCAAAGACGACAGCAGTTTTTCCCACAACGCCACACGGTGCGGCGCGGATTGGTTGCCGTCGTCCAAATAGCGCCAAAGCTGCGCCTGCCAGACCCTCGTCCTCGCCCAGCCCAAGAAGTTTGCCTTCCTGCCAGGGCATCAATCCACTGCGGTCGGTACACCAGATACTGGTCGAAAATATCCGCCAACTGTCCCGCCAACTGATAATCCGCCGACTCGCCGCTGCCCAAATAGCTTTTTGCAAAGACAGAGCGGACGTTTTCAACTCAGAGGTCGTCTGAAAACGCTCGCTGCGGAACAAATCCAACAGCCGCCAGCGCATTACCTCCGGCGAAAACGGACCGAGCGCGGGAATATCGGGAATCAGCTTCTGCATCAACTGCCACGTCAAACCCGCCGGCAGGCTGAATTGCAAATTCGCCGCTACCCCAGTTCGCGCGCCAGATACACACTCAAATAACGCCGCATCCCCTGACTCTGCACCACAATCTGTTCCGCCGCCAAAGCAGACTCAAGCGGCCTGACCCTTTGATTCCGGCAAACAGGGCGGCTAGCGATCTGAGGCGGTTGGATTGGTAGAGGTAAAACATGGCGGATTGAAAAATATCGAAACTGAACGGATTGGAGGAGATTATAAGGTCGTCTGAAAGATTGTGGAGGACTTTTCAGACGGCCTCCCGCCTCAGATGCAATGATATGGCGGATACGGTTATTCCCTGCTACGGCATTGCCGCACCTTGTATCGGGAAATAAGTGCATCTGCTATAATCGGCGGCTTTCCGTTACAAGCCGCTACCTGATTCTAGACCCAAGGAACTAGATAATACTGATTAAATCATACTAATACTTGCCGGAAAACCAAAACACCCTTTTTGATTTTTCATTTGATAGAGAGAACGAAATACATGAACCCTAAAACAACCACCTCGACTAACAGGCCAACCGCCGCTACCTGACCGTGTGGCGGTGGCATTTTTATTTCGGGCTATTGGTCGCGCCCTTTCTGACCCTGCTTGCCGTAACAGGTCTGGGCATGCTTCTATTCGCCAACATCACCGGTAAAGAGGGCGAGCGCATACACGTTACCCCTGCAGGCGCAGGTGCAGCCTTTGTCGGCGCAGGGCGGAAGCGGCGCGGCAGTCTGTGAACCCTGAAACCGCTTCGGTGGTGCAATATATCGCGCCGCGCGCCGACGATATGGTTGCCGTGTTCCGCGTAAACAACGACGACAAAGCGACCATGGTCGCCGTCGATCCTTACACGGCGAAAGTCGTCAGCTCCATGCCGCGCAATCAGGGGCTGGTATCACACGATGGACGAAATCCACGGCGACATGATGCTCGGCACGGCGGGCGACTACCTGATAGAAACCGCCGCGTCGCTGACCATCCTGATGATGATCACGGGGATTTATCTTTGGTGGGCGAAACAGCGCAGCCTGAAATCCATGCTTGTGCCGCAAACGGGCAAAGGACGCACATGGTGGCGTAGCATGCACGGCGCGTTCGGCACTTGGGTTTCTTTGATTTTATTGTTGTTCTGCCTGTCAGGTGTTGCTTGGGCGGGCATTTGGGGCGGTAAGTTCGTTCAGTCTTGGAGCCAGTTCCCCGCCGGCAAATGGGGGTCGAACCGAACCCCGTATCCGTCGTGCCGACCCACGGCGATGTGTTGAACGACGGTAAAACCAAAGAAGTACCGTGGATTCTGGAACTCACGCCCATGCCTGTTTCCGGTACGACGAAGGGCGAAAACGGCATCAATCCGAGCGAACCGATGACTTTTGAAACGGTTGACCGCTTCGCCCGCGAAATCGGTTTCAAAGGCCGCTACCAGCTCAACCCTGCCCAAAAGGCGAAACGGGCGTGTGGACGCTGTCGCAGGATTCGATGAGCTACGACATGGTCAGCCCGACCGCCGACCGCACGGTGCATATCGACCAATACAGCGGCAAAATCCTGGCCGACATCCGTTTTCGACGATTACAACTTCTTCGGCAAATTCATGGCGGCCAGCATCGCGCTGCACATGGGAACGCTGGGCTGGTGGAGCGTGCTGGCGAACGTCTTGTTCTGCCTGGCGGTTATTTTCATCTGCCTCAGCGGCTGCGTGATGTGGTGGAAACGCCGCCCGTCCAAAGCGGGCGGACTGGTTCCTCCGGCGCAGAAAAATCGAGCTGCCGGTATGGTGGGCAATGGCTGTGCCGCTTTTGATCGTGGCGGTATTGTTCCCGACCGCCATCGCCGCCATCGCCGTGATTTGGCTCTTGGATACGGCCTTGCTGTCGCGGATTCCGGCGTTGCAAAAATGGTTTTAAATAGAAATAAAAGAAGGCAGAGGCCGTCTGAAATTTATTTTCAGACGGCCTTTCAGCTACAATCCGCCTATTTCGTTTATCAAGGACATTTCATGCGCGCCGTTCTCACCCTGTTGCTTCTCGCCCCTGCCCCTGTCTGCCCTTGCCGCCGATCCTGCGTCCGTGCCGTCGGAAAAACGGAGCCGCTGGGCGACTTCGGTAAAGCAGGGATGCGAACCTGTACCGCATCGACGACAAAACTGTACCGCAGCGAGCAGCCCGTGGCGGACGACGGGGACACGATTGAGAGACTCGGCATCAAAAGCGTCATCAACCTGCGTTATTTCGACCGTAACGACAACGAAAACCCACCTGAAAAACCGCGGGCTGACGCTGCTCAACCGCCCGCTGCGTTCGTGGCGCATCAAGTCGGAAGATATTGCGCAGACGCTGTATTTGATTGAAAACAGCAGCGACAAGGCGCCGTACTGATTCACTGCTACCACGGCGCCGACCGCACGAGGTCTGATTTCGGGAATGTACCGCATTATTTATCAGGCTGGACGGTGGCAGATGCAAAGAGGAAATGCTGCACGGCCCCTACGGCTACCACAGCATCTGGAAAAACATCGCCAACCTGTTTACCAAAAAGACCGTGAAACAGGTCAGACTAACATTTGGCGGAACTGCGGCGCGGGCAGAAATGACCACGGCCGTGCCGTTTAACCGCCCTTCACGCATAGCGGAAGAGGCCGTCTGAAAACCTTTTTCAGACGGCCTCTTTCCTCTAACCGACTCAATCCAAAAATCTTTTTGCCCAAAAATCACAACATCGGCGGCAAGGTTTCCAAATCACACACCTGCGGCAGCCTCCCCATTCCTGAAAAACCCATAGAATGAAACAGCCTCAGGCTGACATGGTTGTGGCTGAAAATCACCGCCAGCACGTTGCGTATGCCCAGCGAGGGCGCTCGTTCAAGCATATTTCGCAGTAGGATTTTTGCCCATCCCGCGCCGCGCATGTCATGACGGACATAAATGCTGATTTCCGCGCTGATATGGTAGGCGCGGCGCGGATAATAGTCGCTGAAACTGCCCCACGCCAACACTTCGCCCGTTTGGTTTTTCAAAACATAAAGCGGCCTGTCGCCGGTATGCGCCTCAAACCAAGCCTGACGGTCTTGCGTGCCGACGGGGGCAAGGTCGGCGGTGGATTGGCGGTTTCGACCGCACTGTTGTAGATGGCGACAATAGCAGGCAGGTCTTGCCGCACAGCTTGGGAAACGGTGTATTGCATGGCTGGCAATCTGGATTTGTTTGAAAAATTATACAATACTGACAGATGGTTACCAAATGCGGTAAAGGCCGTCTGAAAAATCTTTACTGTTTTTCAGACGGCCTTTTAAAAACAACCAATTGCATATCACTTACAGCCAATTCATACATACCAGTATCCTCAATATTCATTAGTTTGCATTGCATACCCCTTTATGAAAAACTAGTTTAAGACAAGGTGAAACCACCTTATAGGAAAAAATGCTTAAAACCAAAAATACTAAAAACGCTTTTTGCATAAACGGCCGACGCATCCCATGAAAAACCGACTGTTGCCAACAGATAAAAACCATCTGGCAAGAGCGGCTGCGCATAAGGCGATAAAAAGGTACATGCATGAACTCAAAATACCGTGTAATACTGAATGCGGCATCTTCTACCCTTTCTTTTCCAAATGACCCTGGCCGACAACTGTCTGTCGTTGACTATGTTCGCATACAAGCTGCCCGTCTGTTTAAAAACCTTGTTTAAAGTATCCGGCTACAGCACAAACCAATATCAAACACTTGAAATTCAAGCACTTGATGTCTTTTGGGACTATCGTTCTGTAGTTTTGTTCGTCTGTTTCCCGTTATTTTCAGAAAAAGCGTTTTAGTTTTTCCGTATGTCCGAAACATTTTTATTTGAAATTTTCATAATAAAAATGAAAGAATTAAATAAAACCCACTCTATACGGTTTTCAAGACTTCACCATATGACTTAAGCGTAGCTAATTTTTCTTAATATTTATTTTTAATAACAAAAAGAAAATATATTTTTATTAACTAAAATACATACAAATATACTTCTCATACAAATGATCACAATTCCATGTTCTCCTGCCCTGACTTTTCAGACTGGGCCTATCCCTCCTCTATCCGTTGTATACGGCTGCGGATAGGGACGAAAAAGGCGGAAACTCACCGTTTCCGCCTTGCTTGTTTTCAGACGACACCTTCTCCCTACATCCCGCCGTAATTCGGTCCGCTTGCGCCTTCGGGGCAAATCCAAGTGATGTTTTGCGTCGGGTCTTTGATGTCGCACGTTTTGCAGTGAACGCAGTTGGCGGCGTTGATTTGCAGGCGCGGACTGCCCTTCTCTTCGACGATTTCGTACACACCGGCCGGACAATAGCGCGTTTCGGGCGAGGCGTATTCTTTGTAGTTCACGTCTATCATCGTTTGCGGATTTTTCAGCACCAAATGGTCGGGCTGGTTTTCTTCGTGCGCGAGATTGGCGAGGAAGACGCTGCTTGCTGGTCGAAGGTCAGCACGCCGTCGGGTTTCGGATAATCAATCGGCTTGCACGCGGCGGCTTTTTAGCTGCTCGTTGTCTTTGCCGTGATGTTTCAAAGTCCACGGGGCTTTACCTCTGAAAAATCATCTGATCGATGCCAGTATAGATTGAGCCGAGGTAAACGCCCCATTTGAATGACGGACGGACATTACGCGCGGCGTAAAGCTCTTGATACAGCCAGCTTTGTTCGAAACGTTGCTGATAATCCGCCGCCTCTTTGCCGCTGTTAAAGTTTTTCCACTCTTCAAGGTTTTTCCAGCAAGGGGAACACGGCTTCGGCGGCGAGCATGGCGGATTTCATCGCGGTATGAATACCTTTGATACGCGGCATATTGAGGAAACCCGCCGCATCGCCGATTAAAACGCCGCCTTTGAACGAGAGCTTTCGGCGGCTTTGCAAACCGCCTTCAATCAGCGAACGCGCGCCATACGCGATACGGCGGCCACCTTCGAAGGTTTTGCGGATTTCAGGATGGGTTTTGAAACGTTGGAACTCTTCAAACGGCGACAGATACGGGTTTTGATAATCCAAAACCGACTACGAAACCGACGGCGACTTTTGTTATCGTCGAAATGGTAAACAAACGCGCCGCCGTAGGTTTTTGCTGTCCAGCGGCCAGCCCGCGCTGTGTATAACCAAACCGGGCTGATGTTTTTCAGACGACACTTCCCAAATCTTTGATGCCCAAGCCGTAAGTTTGCGGCTGGCTGTTTTGGTCGAGCTGGAAGCGTTCGATGATTTGTTTGGAAAGCGAGCCGCGACAGCCTTCGGCAAATATGGTTTGCTGAGCCCAAAGCTCCATGCCAGGCTGGAATGAATCGGTCGGTTCGCCGTCTTTGCCCACGCCCATATTGCCGGTCGCAATGCCTTTGACCGAACCGTCTTCGTGATAAAGCACTTCGGCAGCGGCAAAGCCCGGATAAATTTCCACGCCTAAACTTTCCGCCTGCTCCGCCAACCAGCGGACAACTTCGCCCAAGCTGGCGATGTAGTTTGCATGGTTGTCGAAATTGGGGTAACGGGCAGATTGAACGCTTTTTCTCCGTCAGGAACCACACTTTGTCCTGCGTTACCGCACGCGTCAGCGGCGCGCCTTTTTCTTTTCCAGTCGGGAATCAGCTCGTTCAGCGAAATCGGATCGATGACCGCGCCCGCCAACGAATGCGCGCCCGCCTCCGAACCCTTCTCCACCACGCAAACACTCATTTCTGCGCCCGTTTTTCGGCAAGCTGCTTGAGTTTGATGGCGGCGGACAAACCCGACGGGCCTGCGCCGACAATCACGACATCGTATTGCATACTATCGCGTTCGATGGTTTCTGTCATGGCGGTTCCTGTATTGTCGTTATTCATTTTTAAGCAGGCAATTATACAACAGGAACATATAGTTACTAACACAGAAGGCCGTCTGAAACCTCGTATTTAATTTTCAGACGGCCTTTTGCCTTTTCCAATTCAAACCAATCAAACGGTTTTTATTTCTTCATCGCGTCGGTCAAGGCTTTGATGTTGTAGCGGTACACGCCGATATAGCTGTCGGCGGGTGCGCCGCCGAGTGCGTCGGATAGAGTTTGCCGCCGACGTTGACGCCGGTTTCTTTTGGCGATGCGGTCAACCATGCGCGTGTCTTTGATGTTTTCGGTAAACACGGCCTTGATGCCTTCGCGTTTGATTTGGCGGATGATGGAAGCCACTTGTTTGGCGGACTGGCTCGGCTTCGCTGCTCACGCCTTGCGGGGGCGATGAACTCGATATTGTAGCGTTTGCCCATGTAGGAGAAAAGCGTCGTGTCCGGTCAGGACTTTGCGCTTGGCGGCGGGAACGGCGTTAAACGCGGTTTGAGCGTCGCTGTGCAGTTTTTTCAGTTGCACTTTGGTAGTTGCCCAAGCGTTGTTGATAATAGGTTTTTGCCTTCCGGGTCTGCCTGAATCAGGGCGTTGGCGACGTTTTTGGGCGTAGGTCGTCATCAAGACGGGGTCGTTCCAGACGTGCGGGTCGAATTCGCCGTGGTCGTGGTGGTGGCCTTCGTGGCCGTGGTCATGATGATGGTGGTCGCCTTCTTCGGCTTCTAAGCGCCTGTATGCCTTTGGTTGCTTCGGCGAAGGGACTTTGCTTTGTTTGACGGCACGCTGCACGTCGGCGGCTTCCAAACCCAGGCCGTTCAATAAAAACCAGTTTGGCATCACGGATTTTCTTGATGTCGCCGCTGGTCATGTGGTAGGCGTGGGTATCTTGGTTGGCGCCAACCAGGCTTTTGCACGGCGACACGCTCGCCGCCGATTTGTTTGGCGACGTCGCCCAGAATGCTGAAGCTGGTTACGACGGGCAGCGGTGCCGCGTAAACTGCGCCGGTCAGCAAAGCGGCGATGGCGCCGAATTTCCAATGTTTCATTTCTTATCCTCTGTGATATAACGTAACAACCGCGTCAGTTTAAAACAGCCTGCATCGGGATTCAAGCAGGCCGTCTGAAAAATTATCCTGTATCGGTAAAACATACTGCCTGACTGTGTTCAATCCGGCACCGCCGCCGGGCATCATTCCCTGAAAAACGCTGCAACTGCTGCAAAACCTGCCGCGACCTGATACCGTCGGGCAGACGGAAATCCAGCAGCAGGCGGGTAATCTGCAAAGCCTGTTGCAAACCCTCGCCGCTGTCGAACTTTCCTTGCCTGAGCTGGAGCAGCGTGCCGCCGTCAACCGCCACTTCCGCGGCAGTCCGAACGTCATCCTGATCCAACGGCATCACGGCTTCTTCGGGCCGGACGAGGGTAGCGGCGGCCGGCATCGACGGGGTCGCCGTTGCCGTCGCGCTGCAAATCGGGGGCGTAGCCCAGACTGTCGAGCAATTTCCATTCAAACCGGCGCAACGCACCGGCATGGTTGGGCTGGCGGCACAATGTTTTGCAACACGTCCCACAAAGCGTCGTACAGTTCCGGCTGCGGGTCTTCGCGCGCGGTCAGCCTGAGCACAAGTTCGTTCACGTAAAGCCCGCTGAACAAAGCCCTGCCCTGCGGTTGCGGCCAGCCGCCCAGCCATTCGGCGCGGTGCAACGTTTTCAGTCTCGCCGCTGCCGTACCACGACGCGCTCATCGGCACAAACGGCACCAGCACGCCGCGCAACTCGCTCTGCTGCTTGCAGCGCGCTGCGCGCCAACAGGGACCACGCGGCCGTAGCTGCGGCTGAATACTTCGAGCCGCAGGCTGCCTCGCGCCACGGCACGGAAGCAAGCAGGAAGGCGGGTTCGTGGTTGATACGGTGGTCGGACATGGTCGGTCGTATGGTAAAAGGTGGCGGGATTATAGCGTTTAATGCGGTGGAACGTATCGTCCTCCGGCTGCGGAGAAGCCGTGAGGCCGTCTGAAAAACCAAGGCCGCATCTGACATGCGTTGTCCAGACGGCCTGTGCCGTTATTTTGCAATCATTTCGCGTGAAGCAGGCCTATCTGCCGGCCCGCCCCAGCAGCATCGCGTCGCCGTAACTGAAAAACGGTATTCATGTTCCACCGCATGACGGTAAACCGCGCGGATGTGTTCCATGCCGGAAAACGCGGCAACCAGCATCAGCAGCGTCGATTTGGGCAGGTGGAAATTGGTAATCAGGCGGTCGGCCACATTGGAACCGGTAGCCCGGCGTAATGAAAATATCGGTATCGCCCCTGCCCCGCTTTCAGACGGCCTGTCTCCCGCGCCGCCGACTCCAACGCCCGCATGGAAGTCGTACCGACCGCCCATACCCTGCCTCCCCGCGCCTGCGCCGCCTCGATTGCCGCCACGGTTTCCGGCGGCACGTCGAACTCATTCGCTGTGCATTTTGTGGTCGGCTATATTGCTGACGCGCACGGGCTGGAATGTCCCCGCGCCGACGTGCAGCGTTACTTCCGCCGTTTCCACACCTTTGGCCTTCAGACGGCCTAAAAGCTCGTCGGTAAAATGCAGACCCGCCGTCGGCGCGGCCACCGCCCCTGGTACTTGGCAGTAGACGGTCTGATAGCGGCTGTCGTCAGCATCGTCCGCCGCCCGCTCGATATAGGGCGGCAACGGCAGACGGCCGTTTTGTTCCAACAGTTCAGTAAACCGTTTGCCCGCCGTCGAAGCGCAGGCAGAACAATTCGCCCGCACGTTCAATCATCACGGCGCGGATGCCGCCTTCGAAAATCAGCACCGTTCCGGCTTTCGGCGACTTCGACGAACGGATATGCGCCAGCGCGGTATGGCCGTTCAAAACGCGCTCTATCAGCGCCTCGATTTTTGCCACCGCTTTTCTTTCTGCCCGAACAGCCGCGCCTTCATTACTTTGGTATTGTTAAACACCAAAACGTCGCCCGCGCCGATATAGTCCGGCAAATCGGAAAAACGCCGCGTCTTGCAGCGGTATATCGGGCAACGCGGCCAACAGGCGGCTGCCGCCGCGCACTTTCGGCGGGTGCTGCGCAATCAGCGCCTGCGGCACATCGAAAATCGAAATCGGAAATATCCATTCTTTACATTCTTCTGAAAAATACCGCCATTATACGCATATTCCATCTTCCCAACCCGCTTCTTCCGGTTTGAAAAATCCGACGGTTCGCAGCAGGCTTCCGCCGCCTGCGCCGCCAGTCCGCACAAAACGCCCTTTCCTGCATTTTTACGAAAAACGGCATTTTTAAGAATTTACTGGACATTTACCTGCAAGTTCGAGAAAATAATCCACTGGATTTCCAACCGAAACATCCGGCGGGCCTTGCACAAACCGGTAAAAAGCCCTTCGGATTCACGCAAACCCGTGGCAGTCAGGCCGCCGCAACCTTGATTTAAAGGAAACGAAATGGATTTACGCAAACTGAAAAAAACTGATCGATTTAGTTGAAGAATCCGGCATCGCCGAAATCGAAGTAACCGAAGGGGAAGAAAAGTACGCATCACCCGCGCCACTGCCACACAACCCGTTTTTGCCGCACCCGCCGCCATCGCCCCCGTAGCCGCCGCGCCGGTTGCCGCCGCACCCGCGCCCGCCGTATCGGCCGCACCTGCCGTCCGCGATTTGTCCAACGCGCAAAAATCGCCGATGGTCGGCACCTTCTACCGCGCACCCGGCCCGAACGCACCCGCATTCGTCGAAATCGGCCAGCAGGTCAAGGCAGGCGACACCCCGTGCATCATCGAAGCCATGAAGCTGATGAACGAAATCGAAGCCGAAAAATCCGGCGTCATCAAAGAAATCCTGGTCGATAACGGCACACCCGTCGAATACGGCGAACCGCTGTTCATTATCGAATAACCGTTTGTTTCAGACGGCCTGCCCATTCCGCAGGCCGTCTGAAACGCTTTCTGAAAACCTCCGAGGAAAAATATGCGTTTACTTCTGGCCCTGCTGCTTCCGTGGCTGCAGTTTTTCACCATCGACCGCCCCATTGCAGGCATCATCTGCCTAATCCTGCAACTGACCCTTATCGGCTGGGTTCCCGCCGCTATCTGGTCGGTATACGCATTGAGCCAGTACAAGACCGACCAAAAAATCCGCAACGCATTAGGGGCTGCCGACGGGCGTTAGGGCGAACCGGCATTTCGTAACAGCGGTATTCCGCCCCGCCCGCTTTACCAACAACAGGCAGCATCCGCACTTTCCACCGCCTGAAAACCATAAGAAAGGTTATCATGCTGAAAAAGTATTAATCGCCAACCGCGGCGAAATCGCCCTGCGCGTACTGCGCGCCTGCCGCGAAAATGGGCATCGCCACCGTCGCCGTGCATTCCGAAGCTGACAAAGACAGCCTGCACGTCAAACTCGCCGACGAATCCGTGTGCATCGGCCCCGCCGCATCCGCCCAAAGCTACCTCAATATTCCCGCCATCATCGCCGCCGCAGAAGTAACCGGCGCGGACGGCATCCATCCGAGCTACGGCTTCCTTGCCGAAAACGCCAATTTCGCCGAGCAGGGTCGAGCAGTCCGGCTTTACCTTTATCGGCCCGCGCGCCGAGACCATCCGCCTGATGGGCGACAAAGTTTCCGCCAAACACGCGATGATTGAGGCAGGCGTGCCCTGTGTTCCCGGTTCGGATGGCGCACTGCCCGACGACCCCGCCGAAATCCTCAAAACTGCCGACAAAGTCGGTTATCCCGTGATTATCAAAGCATCGGGCGGCGGCGGCGGACGCGGTATGCGCGTGGTCGAAAGGAAAGAAGACCTCATCAAGTCCGTCGAAATGACCAAAACCGAAGCAGGTGCGGCGTTCGGCAATCCGATGGTATACATGGAACGCTACCTGCAACGCCCGCGCCACGTCGAAATCCAAGTGCTTGCCGACGAACACGGCAACGCCATCTACCTTGCCGAGCGCGACTGTTCGCTGCAACGCCGCCACCAAAAAGTCATTGAAGAAGCCCCTGCACCGTTTATTACCGCCGAGCAGCGCGAAAAATCGGCAAGCCTGTGCCGACGCCTGCAAACGCATCGGCTACCGCGGGGCGGGTGCGTTCGAATTTCTATATGAAGACGGCGAATTTTTCTTTATCGAGATGAACACCCGCGTCCAAGTCGAACATCCCGTTACCGAATTGATTACCGGCGTGGACATCGTGCAGGAACAAATCCGCATTGCCGGCGGCCTGCCGCTGCAATATCGGCAAAAGACATCAAAGTCGAAGGCCATGCTTTTGAATGCCGCATCAATGCCGAAGACCCGTACAACTTCATCCCCAGCCCAGGCCTGATTGAAAGCTGCCACCTGCCCGGCGGCTTTGGCATCCGCGTGGACAGCCATATTTACCAAGGCTACCCCATCCCGCCGTACTACGACAGCCTGATCGGCAAAAGTCTGCGTGATCGGCAAAAACCCGCGGACAGGCAATGGCGAAAAATGCGCGTCGCACTGGCGGAGCTGGCGGTTACCGGCATCAAAACCAATACGCCGCTGCACCGCGATTTGTTCAACGACCAAGGTTTCCAAGAAGGCGGCGTCAGCATCCACTATCTGGAACACTGGCTGGAAGAGCGCAAAGAACGCAAAGAAAAAGAAGCCGAATAACGTTCCGCCGGAAGGCCGTCTGAAACGCCCCAGCCCTCGCCGGCGTTTTCAGACGGCCTTTTTGCCATAACGGCTTATCCGCTAAAAATAACATCCTGAAAACAACCGGAAAATATAAAAACAATACAGCCGCCTTTTTCAGACGGCCTTATCTTTCAAGCCCTTATGCCATACCAACAAATCACCATCGCCGTAAACGACCATCTCGCCGAACGCCTTGCCGACGCACTGATGGAACACGGCGCATTGTCCGCCGCGATTGAAGACGCTTACGCAGGTACGGAAAACGAACAGGCGATTTTCGGCGAACCCGGAATGCCGGCCGAACAAATCTGGCAGCAGAGCAAAGTCATCGCCCTTTTTGGCGAACACGACGAAGCTGCCGCCGTCGTCAAAAGCTGCCGCGCGCAGGAATGCGGTTTGAAAGACTTATCCTACGACAGTGAAACGCTCGAAGACCAAGACTGGGTAAGGCTGACCCAATCACAGTTCGATCCGATTCAGATTTCCGAAAGGCTGTGGATTACCCTGTCTTGGCACATAAAGCACCCGCAGGCAATGCCGTTAACCTGCAACTCGATCCCTGGCCTCGCCTTCGGCACCGGCAGCCACCCGACCACCCGCCTGTGCCTCAAATGGCTGGACACGCAGCTCAAAGGCGGCGAAAGCGTCTTAGACTACGGCTGCGGTTCCGGCATCCTGACCATTGCCGCACTCAAACTCGGTGCAGGTTCCGCCGTCGGCGTCGATATTGACGAACAAGCTCATCCGCGCCAGCAACGACAACGCCGCGCAAAACAATGTTCAGGCGCATTTCTACCTGCCCGACGGCCTGCCGCAGGGTCAGTCTCGACGTGGTCGTTGCCAATATTCTGGCCAACCCGCTGCGTATGCTCGGCGAAATGCTAGCCGCCCGCACCAAACAGGGCGGGCGCATCGTCCTTTCCGGCCTGTTGGCCGAACAACCGAAGAACTGGGCGAAATTTTACAGTCAATGGTTTCGACATCGAGCCTGCCGGAACCGAAGAGGGCTGGGCGCGTCTGAGCGGCGTAAAACGCTAGGGCGGGCAATCCGCCGTACCGTGCCTTCTTTCCGCATCGTCGGCATCAAATGAACCGGTTTGCCGTTTCCATCTTAAAGGCCGTCTGAAAAATAATTTTTCAGACGGCCTTTTTACAAATTAGCATGGATACGTTGGGGAATACCGGCACGCTATCGCCGGATAAACAGCCGCGGCAAATAACGGCTACTGACTCACGCCTGCTTGTCAAACCCGTGCGGCTGAACACCACATCAAACTCATTGACTTCCAATGCCGATTTAATCCGGGCAACTTCAAGATCGTCCAGCACTTCTTCGCCGTATTGCGCGATGTAGTCGGCAAAATCGGCGACATCCAATACGTTGTCGGGCATCACGCTCTGAAACTGGCAGTTCCTCGTTACCGCCACCACCGAATAGAACATTCTGGGCGACAATTCGAGCTGTTTGGCCAATGCTTGGATATACATTTGGTTTTTCAGCAGCGGATTGGGAAAAATCCGTTTTGTGTTTGTGATATTCCTCCCGCCAGAACGCACCGCCGCTGTCGCCGGAAATCCGTCCCCTGACAGCCAGGGGGCAGCCACAACGAAAAATGCCGAAGCGCGATACATACACATAATCTATCTGCTCGTGCCTGCCGTTGCTGCGGATGTCCAAATTCCTGAACTCGTGATAATGCTCGGCATCGAGCCTGCACTGCGCCTGCGTATTGACGGCAAAGCGTTCGAAAAATGTTTCAGCAGCATACTCTTTAGAAAGATAAGCTGCCGCAGCCAAGGGTATTATCCACCATAAATAGGGAAGAGGCCGTCTGAAAAACGTGCCGGTATAGTCTGTGTTGCATAATGTTTTTCCGCGTAATATGTTTGGTTTTTATTGTTGTCCGCCGGTATAGGCACCGGCAGACTTCAGACACCGGTATATGTTTACCGTTATGCCTTTAACATTATTATAACTTGGAGAAATATTTTTGACAACATAAAATACCGTTCGTATTTATTTTATTACCTTTATCTGAAGGTTTGTTGCTTTTTAAAGTACAACATCATTTTTCTTTCAACCTGTGCGACCGCCCAGACCATCGGGCTGTAATATTGCGGCAGGGTTTCGAATACCCAGCGTGTCCCGGTAAAACCACGCGGTAGCGGTCGGAAAACCAGTTGGGGACGATGATGTACTGATGGCGGATGACGCGGTCGAGTGCCCGCGCCGAAGCGGTTTGTTCGCGGCGGTTTTTGAACCCACCGAAACCTTTGAGCAGCGTTTCCACCGCCGGACTGCATACGCCGGCAGGGTTGCGGCTGCCGTCGGTTTTCGCTGACGCGCAAACTGGAAATAGTCGAATTGTTCGTTGCCCGGACTTTCGCTGTTGGCATACACCGTAATCGTCATGTCGAAATCGAAACCGTTGATCCGTTTCTGATACACCGCCGAATCGGCCAGCCGCACGAGTCATCCCTACGCCGATTTTCGCCAAATCGCGCTGCCACTTCGCCACCACGCGCTCATAAGTCTTGCTCGGCGACAGGAATTCAAACGTCAGCAGCCTGCCCTGCCGGTCTTCCAACCTGCCGTTGCGGTAGCGGTACCCCGCCTGCTCCAGCAGCGCGGGCTTTTCAGAAGCTGCGGGCGCACACCCGTTTTCGGGTCGGTTTTCGGCGGTTCGGGCACGTTTTCCGTGAACACGGCGGCGGGAAGCTGCGCGCGCAAAGGTTCGAGCAGGGCCAGTTCCCCGCCCGACGGCTTGCCAAACGCCGCCATATCGCTGTTGGTAAAAAAGCTGTTGCTGCGGCGGTATGTGCCGTAAAAACAGGCGGCTGTTGACGTTGTCGAAATCGAAACTCTCCACCATCGCCCGCCGCACGCGGATGTCGTCGAACGGTTTGCGGCGCATGTTCATCACGAAGCCCTGCATTCCGGCCGTGCTGTGCTGTATCCATTCGTGTTTGCTCAGACCGCGTTTTTCTAGCATGTCTGCGGGATAGGCGCGCGCCCAGTTGCGCGCGATATTCTCTGCACGAAATCATATTGCCCGCTCTTGATGCCTTCAATGCGCACGCTGTCGTCTTTGAAACATTTGAACCGCACCACGTCGAAAGTTCATAACGCCCCTGCCCGCCGGCAGGGTTCCGCGCCCAACAGCCTTTATCGCGGACAAACTCGCTCAGGCGGCCGCCCTCGGCTTTGGCGAAAACGGTACGGGCCGGAACCGACGGGCAGCGTATTGGCTGCGGCCTCCAGCTCTTCGGGAAACTTTTTGTGCGAAAACACGGGCAGTTCGCCCAGAATCATATGCAGCTCGGCATTGCGCTTTTTGAAGCGGAACACCACCGTGCGCGGCGCGGGGGTTTCCACCGCCGCCACATCCGCCCAGTAGAATTTGTACATCGGCGCGGCGGCCTTGTCCTGCGTCAGCGTTTTAAACGAATAGGCCACGTCTTCGGCCAGCACGGGGTCGCCGTTGTGGAATTTCGCCTTTAGGGATTGAGCCGGAACGTAACCGAGAGGCTGTCTGAAGCTAACGCTGCATCCTCCGCCAACAGGCCGTGCATACGGTAAACGGCTCGTCCAGGCTTTTTCCATCAGCGTGTCCAAAGTCAGCATGGCCGTGCCCGCCTCATGGTCGCCCTTGAGCGTGAACGGATTGAGCGTGTCAAACCCGCCCTGCACCGGCAGCGTGAACGTCCCGCCCTTGGGCGCATCGGGGCTGACATAATCGAACGCCTTAAAACCCGCCGGATATTTCGGCGGCTGGCCGAGGCTCAGGGCATGGGCGGCAAAAGCGTGGGAGGCGGAAAGGCAGAGTGCGGCGAGGACGGCGGTTTCATAAAAATATTTAAAAAGACAGGCAAACAGTCCGCATTATATCGTCAAACACCTTTCCCTCCGACGCAAAGACGGCATGAGGCCGTCTGAAAATCCGGTTTCAGACGGCCTCATGTAATTTCTTTCCGAAGATGCCCTTATTCTTTTTCCCGCTTCTGCGTATGCACGCTGAACTCGGCCAGCGACATATTCATCGTTTCCAGACAAGGCTGCATGATGTGGCCGACCGTTGCATTGACGCTGTCTTTATTCACCGCCGCCGGACGGTACACAAACAGCTTGAACAATTCCGCCAGCTCGATGGATTCCGCGCCCGTTTTTCAACACCCAGCCCTGCTTGCCCGCATACACATAACCGTGCCGCGCCAGCTTTTTCCAACAGCTCGCCCAACTCGTCGTAACCCATATTGATATGTTTGCGAACTCCCGCACCGGCAGCGCGCGGCCGGTTTGTTGCGCCGTGTCGAGCAGCAGCAGGATTTTCAACACATCGTCGAAACGGCCGCGCGAATCGAAGTTGCGGCGGAAAGCCTCGCCCCTGCCAGTGGGACAGCGAAGCGGTCAACACCGCTCCCGACAACACCAGCGTCCACAGAAGATGCAGCCACAACAGAACGGCACGGCGGCAAACGCGCCGTAAATCGAAGTATAGCCGTTGAACCTGCCCATATACCAGGCAAACAGAATCCGCGCGATTTTCAAGGGCAGGGCGGCGGTCAGGAACGCCCCGCCAACGCCTGCCGCGCAGGTCACATAGCGGTTGGGCACGAAGCAGTACACAAACCACAGCACCGCCGTACTGCAGCCGACGGACACCCCACTTTCAGCCAGCCCGCCAGCAGCGGCGACGACGTTTCAAACCGCTGCCGTGCAGCAGGCCGAACAACAGCGACAGCCCCACGCCCAGCGACAGCGGCCCGAACGTCAGCAACGCCCAATACACCAGAAACTGCATCAGCAGCGGCTGCTGCGCGCTGACGCGCCAGATGCGGTTAAACGTGCCGTCCACCGTCTCGAATCAGCAGCAGCGACGTAACCACCAGCATCACGCTGCCGATGGCGGTCAGCCTGCTGGCCTTTTCGCGAAACTGCTTCCAGATAGTCGAACACCATATCCGCCCCCTGCGGCACTGATGGTGCGGTTGATAAAAGCCGACAAACGAATTCGATCATTCGTCGAACACCGGAAACGCCGACGCAATCACCACCGCCACCGTCAACACTGGCACCATAGGCCAGCAGCGACGTAAACGTCAGGGCTGGCCGCCACCTGCGGCACGCGCACCTCGTTAAACCGCCGCACCACGAACCAGGCGAATCCGAATAGTTTTCCCTTTTGGCCAAACCTTGCCACCAAACCGAAAAACGGCATACTCTTTTTCCTTTTTATCAATCCGTCGTTTCAGACGGCCCCGGCCCTGTCCGGGGCCGTCTGAAACTCAGTCTACCCATTGTAACGGAATAACGCAATGAACCCAAATCATAAAATCCTTGTTTTGTTTTATTCCCGACGCGGCAGCACCCTCAACCTCGCCCGCCAAATCGCCCGCGGCATCGACAGCGTGTCCGGCTGTGAAGCCGTGGTGCGCACCAGTACTGGCGTCTCCGCCGTCTGCGAAGCCGTCGAAAAAGACGTTCCTGACAGCGGCGCGCCCTACGCCACCGCCGAAGACCTCAAAACCTGCTCCGGCCTCGCACTGGGCAGCCCCTCCCATTTCGGCAACACGGACGCCGCCATGAAAATACTTTATCGACGGCACGATTCCGCAATGGCTGGGGCAGGCTGCCGGCAAACCCGCCACCGTGTTCACCAGCACTGGCAACCTGCACGGCGGACAAGAGTCCACCCTGCTTACCATGATGCTGCCGCTCCTGCACCACGGCATGATTATCAGCGGCATCCCTTCAGCGAACACGCCCTGAACCACACCCAAAGCGGCGGCACACCTACGGCGCGTCGCATGTCGCCGGACGACGGCAAAGCCGCGCCTCGCGCCCGACGAACATGAAATCGCCTTCGCACAGCAAACGGCTGGCGGAATTGGCGGTAAAACTGGCTGGCTGACACATGCACAAGGCCGTCTGAAAAAGGCAATACGGCATTTTCAGACGGCCCGGATCCCCGCTTTCCATATCCCCTGCAAGCCGGGCCGCCGGCTTATCAATACCCTAAAGTAACTGTTGGGAAACCACACTAAATAGCAATTATTTACGCTGATTTTTACGGCAACCCACACCCAGTCTCCCGCGATTCAGGTAAACTGCCTATTCATATAAAACGGTAGAAATCAAGAACAAACGGTATAGAGAGAATCATTCTCTTTATTCTCGACCTGTTTGCCGTCCGGTTCGTTTCTGAACGCATAAATCAACATCAGACAGAATCCGCCTAACACGATATTTTTGCGACGGGAGCTTTACATTATGGAAAACCAAAAGAATCTCAACCCTGCTGAAACTGGTTTGCCAATCCGGAACGCTCGCGCCATCCTGTTTCTGCTGCTCGATAGCGAACACAGCGTTCCCGAACTGGCGGAAGCCGTCGGCTGTCTGCCACTTCGATTTCCAACCACCTCGCCAAACTGCGTACCGAAGGCGTGGTCGATTTCACGCGCTACCACCGCGTCATCGAATACCGCCTGACCTCTCCGACGCCACCGCCACCCTGCTGCGCACCCTGCGCCAACTGCAAAACACACCCGCCGCAGCCTGAGGCGGCACGATATGCTCAATCGCGCGGTTCGAAACTTTCGGACCGCGCCGTCTCTCCGTTTGCGGACGGGTTTTCGCACGAAACCCGATTCAGACGGCCTGCCCGACCAACGGAATCCCGCACGAAAATCACCACTTGGAACGTCAATTCCCTCAACGTGCGCCTGCCGCAGGTACAAAACTGGCTCGCCGACCACCAGCCCTGACGTATTGGTGCTGCAAGAGCTGAAACTCGACCAAGACAAATTCCCCGCCGCCGCCCTGCAAATGATGGGCTGGCACAGCGTCTGGAGCGGCCAGAAAACCCATAACGGCGTCGCCATCATCAGCCGCAGCGAACCGCAGGACGTCCACACCGGCCTGCCCGCCATGCCGACGACCCGCAGCGGCGCGTCATCGCCGCCACCATCGGCGGCGTGCGCGTCATCAACGTTTACTGCGTCAACGGCGAAGCGCCCGACAGCCCCAAATTCCAATATAAACAACAATGGTTCGCCGCCCTGACCGAGTTTGTGCGCGACGAGATGGCGCGTTATGAAAAACTGGTGCTGCTCGGCGATTTCAATATCGCCCCGACCGACGACGACTGCTACGACGCCGAAAAATGGCGCGGCAAAAATCCTGTGCACCGACAGCGAACGCGGCTGGTTCAAAAACCTGCTGGACTTGGGCCTGACCGACAGCCTACGCCAAATCCATCCGAAGGCGCGTTTTACACATGGTTCGACTACCGCGGCGCGATGTTCCAACGCGGCTCGGCCTGCGCATCGACCACCTGCTGATCAGCCCCGCCCCTGTCGGCGGTGCTGAAAGACGTGCAGGTCGATTCGGACGCCCGCGCGCAGGAACGCCCCAGCGACCATGCGCCGGTATGGGCGGAATTTGATTTGTAAATTCCGATTCCGCCATCCGCATAACAAACAACAATGACAAAGGCCGTCTGAAAAATATTTTCAGACGGCCTCTCCTATCGGCAGACGCAACCTAAAACACGGCCTGTAAAATCAGATAGCAGACCACGGCCAGCACTGCGGCGGCAGGGCAGCGTAATAACCCTAAGCCAAGCCGATGGGCTTCATCAGGCCCAGTTGGCGTTGCGGTTGACCAAACCGATACCCAAGACCGCGCCGACCAGAATATGCGTACTCGATACGGGCAGGCCCATAAACGATGCGGCCATCACCACGGCGGCGGCGGAGAGTTCGGCGGTAAAGCCCGACGCGGGGTGCATCGCGGCGAGGTTGGAACCGACGGTCTTAATCACTTCCTTGCCGATAAACCACAGGCCGACAATCAGGGCGATGCCGAAAGTCAGCATGGCAATCGACGGCACGGCGTTCTGTTCGGCGATGCTGCCGGTACGCAGCACATCCATAATCGCGGCGAACGGGCCGATGGCGTTAGCGATGTCGTTGGCGCCGTGGCTGAAGGCGAAGCCGCAGGCGGTAAACACCTGCATCCAGGAAAAACATTTGGAAGGTCGACTTGCCCAAGTCCTTGCGTTTTCAGGTTTTTGGCAAACACGAACGTACCCATCCACACCGCCGCGCCGATCATGAAAATGGTCAGGAAGCTATTGACGTTGCTCATGCCCAGCTGTAAGTTTTTCAACCCTTTGAAAATCAGCATGGCGGAAATCAGCATCCCGCCGATTGAGGCGATAAACGGCACCCACGAATGCGGCGCTTTATAAGAATCGATACTGTTTTTGCGGTTGTCCAGTTCGTATAGGCCGCGGTAGTAGTCGGATTGCAGCTCTTCCGGGTTCGAAATCCGGTTCGTCGTAAATCTGCGCATCGTGCGCCATTTTGGTGGCGTATTCGACTTTTTCTGCTTTCGCTCAGTCCTTCGGAAAAACAGACGGTGCTGCTCTTTATATGCCTTCTTTTCCTGCTTGATGCCTTTGAGCGTTTCGTCCGCCCAGGCATTGTAGTCGAGCATATTTCTTAATCTGCGAAAACACCAGAAACGACACCGCGCCGCCCAACACCGGCGACAGCACCCACGATACGGCGATTTCGCCCAGTTTGCCCCACCGTACCATCGCACCCGCATCGGCATCGGTCATCACCGCCACACACAGCAGTGCGCTGACGATGCCGCCGATAATCGCATGGGTGGTGGAAACGGGCAGGCCTTTGCGCGAGGCGAACAGCAGCCACAAGGCGGCCGCCAGCAGCGCGGACATCATGATGTAGACAAACTGCATCGGCTCCAGATTGACCGCGTTTAAATCGACGATGCCTTTGCGGATGGTATCGGTTACTTCGCCGCCGGCAATCACCGCGCCGCTGACCTCGAACACCGCCGCAATCAGCAATGCCTGCGGGATGGTCAGCGTGCCCGAACCGACGCTGGTACCGAATGAGTTGGCGATGTCGTTGCCGCCGACGTTGAACGCCATAAACACACCGAAAAGTGTGGCCAGCAAGAACAGACCAGGGTGACTGTAATGAGTGTAGCCCAGCCCCCAGTAGATGAAATAACCCGTCATGCAGACCAGCATGGCGGCAAACATGATATTAATCAGCTTCAAATCCGCGCCTCGTTTGGGTTGGGCGCATTATGATTTCCTTTTGAAAGAGAACAAGTTGTGGTTCAGGCAAACGCCTGTGGACATACAGGGCGCCGGTGCCGCCGGATTTCGTACAGGCCGTCTGAAACTTTTCTCTAAAGTATTCCGTCCGGCCTGCAAATTTCTGATTACGGTTTCATTCTACCATTTAATCATGTTCCGCCGATAGCGGAACGCGCGACATGCCCTTCCGCCGCACCGGCAGGCCGCAAACCGCGTTAAAAATACGCCTTTCGAATCAGACAACCGCCAACAATGAACAGCCAATACTATATCGGCATAATGTCGGGAACCAGCATGGACGGCGCCGACGCCGTCCTCATCCGCATGGAAGGAACGCAATGGCGGGAAGCCGCCGCCCATGCGTTCGTACCGTATTCAGACGGCCTCAGACAGCAGCTGCTCCGAGTTGCAGGACGTCGGCGCAAAACGAACTGCACCGCAGCCGTATGCTGGCGCAGACGCTTTCCCGCCTCTACGCGCAGACAGTCGGCAAACTGCTGCACGATACCGGACTGACGCCGTCGCAGATTACCGCCATCGGCTGCCACGGCCAGACCGTGCGCCACGCGCCGGAACACGGTTACAGCATCCAGCTTGCCGACCTGCCGCTGCTGGCGGAACTGAGCGGCATCCTCACCGTCGGCGACTTCCGCAGCCGCGACATCGCCGCAGGCGGGCAAGGCGCGCCGCTGGTGCCCGCCTTCCATCAGGGCCTTATTCGGCCATCCCGCCGAAACCCGCGTCGTCCTCAACATCGGCGGCATCTCCAACATCAGCATCCTGCCGCCGGACGCGCCCGCCGCCGGTTTCGACACCGGCCCGGGCAATATGCTGATGGACGCGTGGATGCGGCATATCTGGCAGCTTCCCTACGACCAGAACGGCGAAAAAAGCGGCACAAGGGCAAGTGTTGCCCGGATTGTTCGCCACCCTGCTCGACCACCCCTATTTCTCCCTGCCCCCATCCCAAAAGCACGGGGGCGCGAACTGTTTTCGCTCGACTGGCTTCAAGGCCGTCTGAAAGGCGGCGAGCGGCCAGAAGACGTATTGAAGACGCTGCTGGAATACACCGCGCAAACGGTATTCGACGCAGTCGTCTCCACCGCGCCCGACGTCCGAAACATCTACGTCTGCGGCGGCGGCATCTCGCAACGGCGCGCTGACGGCGAGCCTGAACACCCTGTTCGCCCCGAAGGCATCCGCCTGCACAGCACCGCCGAACTCGGCCTCGACCCGCAATGGGTGGAAGCCGCCGCCTTCGGCTGGCTGGCCGCCTGCTGGTTCAACCGCCTCCCCGGCAACCCGCACCGCGCCACGGGCGCCTCCAAATCCTGCATCCTCGGCGCGGGGCATTACGCCTGATTCGGACAAGGCTTCGGGCATAACCGGCCGGTTTGAAAAATATGATGAGGCCGTCTGAAAAATTTTTCAGACGGCCTCATCATCATATGCAACTATGACGGCACTCAGCCCTCTCAGCGGTTCGACCCTTCCACCATATCCATCAGAAACAGGCGGCAATCGAGGTTGCCGTTGTACAGCGGGATTTTGCGCTTGGGCGACAGGCGCATGAATTTCGGCATATTGCGGTCTGCGGTGAACATGCCGGCCAGCCAGCCGGCGTAATGCTGCTTGAGCCATGTGCCGAGCTGCGGATACAGCGCCTGCAAAGCCTGCACTTCGGCAAGGCGCACGCCGTAGGGGCGGGTTGGAAATCATGATGCCGCCTTCGCCGTTCGGGACGGGCGGCCTGCGCGTCGCACACGTCCCATTCTATCCAGCCGCCGGCTTCCGCCGCCTGCGCATTGGCTTGCGCGGTGCGTATCATGCGGCGGTCGTTGTCGCTGCCGGAGAGTGCGGCGGACGGCGGTTTAATCCGTACCGCGGCCTGCCGCCGGATTTCCTCCCATGCGCCCCGGTCGAAGTTTTGAGCTTTTCGAACCCGAAACGGCGCATCAGCCCGGGCGCGCGGCCTGCCGCAATCCACGCCGCCTCGATGACGATGGTGCCGCTGCCGCAGAACGGGTCTTGGAACGGCTGCGTACCGTCGTACCCCGCCAGCAGCAACAGTCCCGCCGCCAGATTTTCGCGCAACGGCGCTTCACCCGCGTCCTGCCGGTAGCCGCGTTTGAACAACGCCTCGCCCGAAGTGTCGAGGAAAAATCTGCACCTCGCGCTCGCCGACGAAGGCGTGCACGCGCACGTCGGGGCGGGCTTTGTCCACGCTAGGGGCGGATGCCGCAGGCTTCGCGGAAGGCGTCGCACAGGGCGTCTTTGATTTTCAGGCCGACGAAATCAAGGCTTTTGACGTTGGCGCGTTTGCCTTCCACTTTGACTTTGAACGTCTGTTCGGGCGCGAACCAGGCCGCCCAGTCGATGTTTTTCGCCAGTTTGTAGATGTCGTGCTCGTTGCGGTAGCCGCCTTTGGCCAGCCGCAGCAGCACGCGGCTGGCCACGCGCGACCAGAGGTTGATGCGGTAAACCTGCTCCATCGCGCCCCGGCAGGACACGCCGCCGTCGGTGCTTCGGACGTCGGTGCAGCCCAAGGCTTGCAGCTCGGCGGCCAGCGGCTCTTCCAGCCCGCGCGGGCAGGTGGTGAAAAGGGAATATACGGTCATGATGTGTTTTCTCCGCTTGCCGTCCAGGCCGTCTGAACGGGAATTTTGGAATCGGGCCGCCGTTTTCAGACGGCCTGCCGCCTTACAGGCCGAACAGTGCTTTGTCGCCCTTGCCTTCGCGTATCAGCACCGTGCCGTCGGTCATATCGATGACGGTGGTCGGCTCGATGCCGCACCAGCCGCCGTCAATCACCAAATCGACGGCGTGTTCGAGGCGGTCGCGGATTTCGTAGGGGTCGGTCAGCGGTTCGTCGTCTTCGGGCAGCATCAGGGTGCAACTGAGCAGCGGTTCGCCCAATTCCTGCAACAGGCTCAGGGCGATGGTATTGTCGGGTACGCGCAGGCCTATGGTTTTGCGTTTCGGGTGCAGCGTGCGGTTGGGCACTTCTTTGGTGGCCTGCAGGATGAAGGTGTAACTGCCTGGGGTGGCGGCCTTGAGCTGGCGGAACTGGGCGTTGTCGACTTTGGCGTAAGTGCCCAACTCGCGCAAATCGGCGCACATCAGGGTCAGGTGGTGTTTCAAATCGATTTTGCGGATGGCGAGGATGCGCTCCATTGCGGCTTTGTCGCCGAGTTTGCAGCCGAGCGCGTAGCAGGGAGTCGGTGGGGTAGACGACGACTCCGCCGTTGCGGATGATGTCCGCCGCCTGCTTAACTAGGCGTTCCTGCGGGTTGTCGGGGTGGATGGCGAAAAATTGTGCCATAAATAAAATATCCTTAGGGGTTTGCGTTGCGCGTATTGTAAAACTTACTGTTTGAAAAACCAAAAAGGCCGTCTGAAAAAGTTTCAGACGGCCTTCGGCTAACCTCCGCCGGCGCGGCGGTCAGCCTGTTTCTTCAAAAAACCCGCCAGCCCGGCGGTGTCGTGGGCAATCATGAGTTCTTCGTTGGTCGGCACGACGAGTACGGCGGGGGTGCTGTCTTTCGGGCTGATGATGCCTGAGTTGCCGTAGCGTTTTTCCATATTGGCTTTGGTGTCGATGTGCAGACCCAAATAGTCGAGGTAGAGCGACGGTTTTGGCGCGGATGTTGCGGGAGTTTTCGCCGATGCCGCCGGTGAAGACGAGGGCGTCTATGCCGCCGCAGGCGACCGACATGGAGGCGATGTATTTGGCGAGGCGGTAGGTCATGACTTCGAGGGCGAGGCGTGCGCCTTCGTGGCCTTCGTCGGCGGCGATTTCGAGGGTACGGCAGTCGTTGGAGAGTTCGGAGATGCCGAGCAATCCTGATTTTTTGTTCAACATTTCATCGACTTGCTCGATATTCATGCCGGCATGGGCGGTCAGGTAGCTGTACACGCCGGGGTCGATGTCGCCGCAGCGGGTGCCCATGACGAGGCCTTCGATGGGGGTAAAGCCCATGCTGGTATCGACGGATTTGCTGTTTCGGATGGCGGTGATGGATGCGCCGTTGCCGAGGTGGGCGACGATCATGCGCAAATCTTCCAGCGGTTTACCCAAAATCCGCGCGGCTTCGGGGGCGACGTAGCGCATGCTGGTGCCGTGGAAACCGTAGCGGCGGAAGGCGTGTTTTTTGCGCAATTCGCGCGGCACGGCGTAGGTGTAGGCGCGTTCGGGCATGGTTTGGTGGAACGAGGTGTCCATCACGCCGACGTTGGGCAGGCCGGGGAAGTGTTCCTGCGCGGCGAGGATACCGCTGATGTTGGCGGGGTTGTGCAGCGGGGCGAGCGGGATGCAGGCTTTCAGTTCGTCGAGTACGTCCTGGTCGATGAGGACGGACTCGTGATATTTTTCGCCGCCGTGGGCGATGCGGTGGCCGATGGCTTTTGATGCGGTCGTGCAGACCGTGTTTTTCCAGTTCGTTCAGCAGCATACCCACTGCGCCGGCGTGGCAGTTGCGGGCCGGACAGGGGAACTTGGCGTTTGTTGCCGTCTTTGTTGAAGGTAATGACGGCTTCGGGCGTGGTCAGGCGTTCGCCGAGGCAGCTAGGACGACGCTGCCGCTTTTGCGGTCGATAACGGCACCTTTTGAGCGATGAACTGCCGCAGTTCAGGACGAGGATGAGTTGGTCGGACATGATATTTCTCCTTGTAGTTTGTGGTTGTTTTTGGTGTGGGGTCGTCTGAAAAAAGGATGGACGTTTGGCGGGGTGTGTTTCAGACGACCTTTTTATGACTCGCGGGTAAAGCCCACGCTACGTCGGTTCAAAAAACAATCATCGGGAACGCGCACCCGCCCTTCCATAATCACACTGCGCTGCGGCTCGCGACGGCTTTTTCACCGCCCAAACGCCGTCCGAACATTCTGCCGCCGCGCCGACGCTGCAATGTGCCGGAAGGATGGCCGAAGCGCACTTCGTTGCGCGTTCCGCCGCCTGCGGCGAGGTTGACCAGCGTGCCGGGGACGGCGGCGGCGGCGGCGATGGCGACCGAGGCGGTGCCCATCATGGCGTGGTGCAGTTTGCCCATGCTCAGGGCGCGTACCAGCAAATCGATGTCGGCGGCGTTCACGGTTTTTGCCGCTGGAGGCGGTGTAATCGGCGGCGGGCGCGACGAAGGCGACTTTTCGGCGTGTGCGCGCGGGCGGCGGCTTCGGATACGTCGTTAATCAAGCCCATTTTCAGCGCACCGTAAGCGCGGATTTTCTCGAATTTTTCCAGCGCGGCGGCATCGTTGTTGATGTCGTCCTGCAACTCTTTGCCCGTGTAGCCCAAGTCGGCGGCGTTCAGGAAAACGGTCGGAATACCCGCGTTGATGAGCGTGGCTTTCAGACGACCTATGTCCGGAACGTCCAACTCGTCCACCAGATTGCCGGTCAGGGAACATACTGCCTTCGCCGTCGGCGGGTCGAGAAATTCGATTTGCACTTCGGCGGCGGGAAAAGGTAACGCCGTCCAGCTCGAAAATCGCCCGTTTCCAAAGACTGCGCCGTTTTGCATCGGAACATGGGCGATGATGGTTTTGCCGATGTTTTTCTGCCAGATTTTGACCGTGCAGATGCCGTCTGAAGGGATTTTGCCTTTATCGACCAAGCCCTGCTCGATGGCGAACGCGCCCACGGCGGCGGTGAGGTTGCCGCAGTTGCCGCTCAATCGACGAAAGGCTTGTCGATGGAAACTTGTCCGAAGAGGTAATCGACATCGTGGTCGGCACGTTCGGACTTGTCCAAAAATCACCGCCTTGCTGGTGGACGAACTGGCGTTGCCCAAACCGTCTATCTGCTTGCCGTAGGGGTCGGGGGCTGCCGAGTACGCGCAACAGGGATTTTTGTCGCGCGCGCTGCCCGCTTCCCGCGCCGCCTCAGGGCAGGTCGGAGCGTTTGAAAAACACGCCTTTCGATGTGCCGCCGCGGTAGTAAACGGCGGGGATTTTTGATTTGCGGCATTTTTGGGCTCTCCTTATGTAGCGTGGGCTCTGCCCACGATTTTTCCATGTCAATTTAGCCTTTATTTCGTGGGCAAAGCCCACGCTACACTACTTTCAAAAAGTACATTAGGCTGCCACTCCGACAAAGCCGTTTGCTTCCGCAAAATGTCGGGGTTTCGCCCCAATCTATGGCTGCTGTGTTGTGATACGGCAGATTATTAAACTCCGTCATTCCCGCGCAGGCGAGGAAATCGAACTTATCCGCACAGAAACTCATCCGGATAAAAAGGTTTCCTCAATTCCACTTTCTGGATTCCCGCCTGCGCGGGAATGACGATTTCACTAGATGCCTGCCATATCGGGAATTACGTGAATGAGCAAAATGTTGGATCCGACCCACGTTACGTCTTATTTTCAGACGACCTCTAAGCCGCATTCCCTTCCAAAAAGTCTTGTGCAAACCGTTGCAGCACGCCGCCGGCTTCGTACACCAGCACTTCCTCTGCGGTATCGAGGCGGCAGGGTAACGGGACTTCGACGGTTTCGCCGTTTTTGCGGTGGATGACGAGGGTCAGGTCGCCGCGCGGTTTGCGTTCGCCGACCACGTCGTAGGTTTTCCGTGCCGTCCAGTTGCAGGGGTGTGGCGGTTGGTGCCGGCTTTGAATTGCAGCGGCAGAGACGCCCATACCGATGAGGTTGGTGCGGTGGATGCGCTCGAAACCTTCGGCGGCGATGGCTTCACGCCCGCCAGCCGCACGCCCTTCGCCGCCCAGTCGCGGCTGGAGCCTTGTCCGTAGTCCGCGCCGGCGATGATGATGAGCGGCCGTTTGCGGTTCATATAGGTTTCAATGGCTTCCCACATGCGCATGGTTTCGCCTTCGGGTTCGACGCGGGCGAGCGAGCCTTGGCGCACGCTGCCGTCTTCGTTTTTCACCATTTCGTTAAACAATTTCGGATTGGCGAAGGTGGCGCGTTGGGCGGTGAGGTGGTCGCCGCGGTGGGTGGCGTAGGAATTGAAGTCTTCTTCGGGCAAACCCATTTTTCGCCAGATATTCGCCTGCCGCGCTGCTTGCCAAAATCGCATTGGATGGCGAGAGGTGGTCGGTGGTGATGTTGTCGGGCAAAATCGCCAGCGGACGCATACCGGTCAAAGTGCGTTCGCCCGCCAATGCGCCTTCCCAATAGGGCGGACGGCGGATGTAGGTGGACATCGGACGCCAGTCGTACAGCGGACTCGGGGCTTTTTGCGCTTTGCCGGTGTCGAACATCGGGATATAAACATCGCGGAACTGCTGCGGTTTCACATATTCGCCAACGACGGCATCGATTTCTTCGTCGGTTGGCCAGATGTCTTTTCAGGCGGATTTCTTTGCCGTCGTCTGAAACGCCGAGTACGTCGTTTTCAATATCGAAACGGATGCTGCCCGCGATGGCGTATGCCACCACCAGCGGAGGCGAAGCGAGGAAAGCCTGTTTCGCATACGGGTGGATGCGGCCGTCGAAGTTGCGGTTGCCCGACAGTACGGCGGTGGCGTACAAATCGCGGTCTATGATTTCCTGCTGGATTTTTCGGGTCGAGCGCGCCGCTCATGCCGTTGCAGGTGGTGCAGGGCGAAGCGACGATGCCGAAGCCGAGTTTTTTTCCATTTCGGGCAGCAGGCCTGCTTCTTTCAAATAGATTTCCGCCACTTTCGAGCCGGGGGCAAACGAAGTTTTTGACCCACGGCTTTGCGTTTCAGCCCGAAGCGGTTAGCGTTGCGTGCTAAAGCGCGGCGGCAACGACGTTGCGCGGGTTGGAAGTGTTGGTGCAACTGGTAATCGCGGCGATGATGACCGCGCCGTCGGGCATGAGGCCGTCTGAAGGTTCTTCGTAAGGCTTCGCCAAGCCTTTGCTGGCCAAATCGACGGTGGCAAAACGCGCGTGCGGGTTGCTCGGACCTGCCATATTGCGCGTTACGCTGCTCAAATCAAATTTCAACACGCGCGGATAAACGGCGGTTTTTCAGGTCGTCCGCCCACAGCCCGGCGGTTTTGGCGTAGGTTTCCACCAATTTCACCTGCGCGTCGTCGCGTCGGTCAATTTCAAATAATCTATGGTTTTGCTCGTCGATGGCGAACATGGCGGCAGTCGCGCCGAACTCCGGCGTCATGTTGGAAATGGTCGCGCGGTCGCCGATGGACAGGGCTTCTCGCGCCCTCGCCGAAAAATTCGACAAACGCCCCGACCACGCGTTCTTTGCGCAGAAACTCGGTCAGCGCCAACACAATATCTGTCGCCGTAATCCCCGCCTGCCGTTTGCCCGTCAGCTCCACGCCGACAATATCGGGCAGGCGCATCATGGACGCGCGTCCCAGCATCACGGTTTCCGCTTCCAAACCGCCCACGCCTACGGAAATCACGCCCAGCGCATCGATGTGCGGCGTGTGCGAATCCGTGCCGACGCAGGTATCGGGGAACGCCACGCCGTTTTTGACTTGGACGACGGGCGACATTTTTCCAGATTGATTTGGTGCATAATGCCGTTGCCTGCCGGAATCACGTCCACATTTTTCAAAAGCGGTTTTCGTCCAGTTGATAAAGTGGAAACGGTCTTCGTTGCGGCGGTCTTCGATTTCGCGGTTTTTGCGGAACGCATCGGGGTCGTAGCCGCCGCATTCCACCGCCAGCGAGTGGTCGACGATAAGCTGCGTCTGCACCACAGGATTCACTTTGGACGGATCGCCGCCCTTCTCTGCAATCGCATCGCGTCAAAGCCCGCCAAATCCACCAGCGCGGTCTGCCCCAAAATATCAGTGGCACACCACCCGCGCCGGGATACCACGGAAAAGTCGATTTCCGCTTGCCGTCTATCAGCTGACCCAGCCAGCTTTGCAGCGTCGGCAAATCGACTTTGTCCGCGCGGTTGACCAAGTTCTCCGCCAAAATGCGGCTCGTGTAAGGCAGCTTGTCGTAAGAGCCGGCTAGAATGTCCTCACACGCCGCACGCGCGTCGTAGTATTCCAAAATCCGTACCGGGCAGCGGTTTTGCGGTAACTTTGGTTGGCAGCCATGTTCAGTTCTCCTGTGGATCTATTTTTCTTGTGGTTTGGGGTTTCAGACGACGTTTGTTGAAGGGGTCGTCTGAAAATCTTGAAAGCAAAACCTTCAATTCGCTTCAACAATGGTGTTCTGGCCATTGATAGACACAATACCGGCAATAATCAGAATGGCGCCGACAAAAAACGTCCTTCCGGTGACTGTTCAAAAACAACCAAGCCAGTACGGCAGCAAACAATGGCTCAACCCAATTCGATTACCCTGTACCTTCGCAGCACTCAAATAATCCAATGCTTTAGTTTAGCAATAAAATCCTAAAATCGTCGGCAATAAAGACAATACTAGAAATTGGCGGAATAAAGACCATGCCAATGTATATCCTCAATACCTTCCAATGAAGGATAAACAAAAAGCTACTTAAAAACATCAATATCGTGTCAAATAAATACCGCCATTTAAGCCAATTTCTTAATCAAAACGGAAAAACAACCGTAGCTGAGCCCGCCGGTGCAGCATTCAGAATCAACCCTAAACTTTCTTTTCAGTCCGAAATCATTTGATCCCCAATACTGCAAACCCACACCGACGACTGAAGAAATGCAAATACGTTCATCTAACAGTATGCTGTCCAATATCAGAGCGAATGCGGCAGCCGATGCCATTAATACAACCACTACATTCGCAGCATTGCCGTATTGATAAGCTGTGGTTTCGAAAAACAACGTGTAAATTCCGAAAAAAGCACAAATTGCGACTTTTAACAGCAACGGCAGAAATTGCCTCTTTCTTTCATAAAATATCCGCAATCTGTCTGCATTAAAGCCGGTACAGCAAAACAAAATAGATAAAACACGAAACCTGTCAAAGTTTTCAAAATGCAATATGCTGAACGAACCAAACCTGCTCCATCAGCCTCTTACTGAATATAAATCGTTTGCATTTCAGAAGGGCCGCAGAAACGCAAGAACTCTTCCCATCAGTAAATCAGGCAACTTCATATTTACTCCATAATACTTTCCACATAGGTGCATTATTGTTTTCGAAAAGAAAATCCTCGAAATCTTTATTTACCTCTTGATAATCAAAAAATCTTTCATTAATATCTTATGTGGCACCAGATTCAAAATGGGATAGCTGGAAATAAATAGTGTATTAGATGATAATTTTCTCCATGTATCCCCGTGAAAAATGCTCTATTGCATGACTAAACCTATTTCTTGACGCTTCTAAATTGTTTTGGCAGTTTGTATCATTGGATAATGCTCGGACAACTCAATAAACCAAGTTATCATCTAGATACCCCGGTTAAATATGGTAATAACCAATAAATTACATAAATTTATACCCTGCAAAATATGTACCGATAACAAAATAGAATGAAAAATTGAAGAAGTAGCTTAAACCAACTCTGTTCTTGTATTATCAAAAATAATCTATTTTAATTAAATATTTAAATTTCTAAATATTTCTAACAACATAAACTGAGAGACACAAAAATCTCCAGAAAAATTCAATTCTTGAATATGTCTCTGAAAATACCCTGAGTCTTTATATTACTTATAATCAGGATCCGAATCAGTCCTAACTTTTGGATGATGATTCTTCCATGAGAAAACAATAACTATTCAACTTTTGAAAAATTAAATATCCAGAAAATATGCCTAAATTTGTCCAAACTTCTTATTTTTAGTTAGGGGCAGAGATGAGAGGCTTCATGTAAGTATTGCTAACGCCTTTGCCTGCTTCCTATTAATAAATCGTTAAGGGAAACCAATATGACTGCTCAGATAAAAATATGAAAAAATTATTAAATAGTAATATAATATAGCAAGTACAACGTGCCAATTATCGTATCTATATAATTCTTTAATTTTTCAAAAAGAAATTTCTTTATCAAATTTCTTATGGTACATATCTGATTCTCCGTATTAGTTATAATATCGGCTTCATCTCCATTATGCTGACGGAACATTCTTTCATAGCATATTTTGGCGAACAAATGAAAAAAGTTGCGCGCTGCCTCCGCCATTCCCGCCGCGACTGTCCTCGCTTAGGCGGGGCGGGGAATGACGGCAGACGTTGCGGCTGGTTTTTCAGACGACCTTCTCTCTCTCGCATATTTCAACAGGTCGTCTGAAAAAGCGGAACCGTAGCGGATCTCGGTTTTCTGCGGGCAAAGCCCACGCTACACGTCGTCTGAAATCCGATTTGTGTCTTCCTACGGTTGTGATCCGTCTCAGCGTTCTTCAATCTCCACAAATGCCAAGTCTTCGGGACCGGTGTAGTTCGCGCTCGGACGGATGATTTTGCCGTCTTTACGCTGTTCGAGGACGTGTGCCGCCCAGCCTGTGGAGCGCGAAATCACGAAGAGCGGCGTGAACATGGCGGTCAGGGACGCCGAGTTTTTGGTAGGACACGGCGGAGAACCAGTCTAAGTTCGGGAACATCTCTTCCCACATCACGCTCTCCAAGCGTTCGGCGATGTCGAAGAGGCGCATGTCGCCCGCTTCCCGGCTCAAACCGCGCGCCACTTCTTTAATCACGCACGTTGCGCGGGTCGAAATGGTGTAAACCGGATGGCCGAACCCGATAACGATTTCTTTGCGGGCGATGCGTTCGCGGATGTCGGCTTCGGCTTCGTCGGCGTTGCGGTAGCGTTTTTGGATGTCGTAGGCAACTTCGTTCGCGCCGCCGTGTTTCGGACCTTTAAGCGCGCCGATGGCGCCGGTGATGCAGGAATACATGTCCGACCCCGTACCGGCAATCACGCGGGCGGTGAAGGTGGAGGCGTTGAACTCGTGTTCCGCATACAGAATCAGCGAAACGTGCATGGCTTTCACCTGCGATTCGGTCGGGCGTTTGCCGTGCAACAGGTGCAGGAAGTGGCCGCCGATGGTATCTTCTTTGCTTTCGACGTCGATGCGTTTTGCCGTTGTGCGAATATTGATACCAGTGAGAGCAGGATGCTGCCGAGGCTGGCGATGAGTTTGTCCGCAATGTCGCGCGCTTCGCTGTCGGGATGGCTTTCGCGTTCGGGATGAACGCAGCCGAGCATGGACACGCCGGTACGCATGACGTCCATCGGATGCGTGTGCGCAGGCAGGCTTTCCAACACCTTAATCACGCGGATAGGCAGGCCGCGCATGGATTTGAGCTTGGTTTTGTAGGCGGCGAGTTCCGGATTTGTTGGGCAGGGTGGCCGTGAATCAGCAGGTAGGCGACTTCTTCAAACTCGCATTTCTGCGCCAGATCGAGGATGTCGTAACCGCGGTAGCTCAAATCGTTGCCGGTGCGGCCGACAGTACACAGCGCGGTATTGCCTGCCGCCACGCCGGAGAGGGCGACGGATTTTTCGGTTTGAAGGTCGGGGTTTCGGTGGTTGCTGTCATGGTATTTCTCCTTTGTGTTTTTATGGGTTTAGGGCTTTCAGACGACCTATTCAAGGTTGAGGGTCGTCTGAAAACGGATTTTTACTTCTGGAAACAATTTATCCAGCTTCTGCTCGAAGTCGTGATAATTCAAATGCTCGTAAAAGCTCGGCGCGGGTCTGCATGGTATCGACCACCGCCGCCTGCGTGCCGTCGCGCATAATCGCCTCACAAACATTCAGCGCGGCCTTGCTCGCGGCGCGGGAACGACGACAGCGGATACAGCACCAGCGACACGCCGTTGTCCGCCAGCTCGCGCTGCGTATAAAGCGGCGTCGCGCCGAATTCGGTAATGTTCGCCAACACGGGCACTTTCACCGCGTCCGCAAATTGCCGGTACATCGCCAAATCCGTCATCGCTTCGGGGAAAAATCATGTCCGCGCCCGCTTCCACGCAAGCCTGCGCCCGCCTCGATGGCGGCATCCAAAACCTTCCACCGCCAGCGCGTCTGTCCGCGCCATAATCACAAAATCCTCGTCCAGCGCGCGCATCCACGGCGGCTTTAATGCGGTCAACCATTTCATCTTTAGAAAACAATGGCTTTGTTCGGACGATGGCCGCAACGCTTCTGCGCCACCTGATCTTCGATATGCACCGCCGCCACGCCCGCACGCTCGAAGTTGCGAATCGTGCGCGCGATATTGAACGCCCGCCCCAACCGACATCGATGTCCACCAGCAAAGGCGTATCCACATTGTCCGTAATCCGCCGCGCATCAATCAGCACATCTTCCATCGTGGTGATGCCCAAATCCGGAATCCCACACGAACAGGCCGCTACGCCGCCACCCGACAGATAGACCGCCTTAAACCCGCTCTGCGTCGCCAGCCGCGCAAAATAAGCGTTTACACAGCCGACCACGGCAAGGGGATTCGACTCCTTCACAGCTTGGCGGAAACGGGTGCCGGCAGAGAGTTGGCTCATGGTATTTCTCCTTTGTAAACTTTTAAGGTCGGCCCCTATTCCGGTAAACCTGCCCGAAACAAGACCTTAAACACAGGCCGCAGCGTCGTTTTTCTTTTCAGACGGCCTTTAAAAACAAAACGGCTATGTACCGACTGAAAATCAATTTAATAAAAACAATCGGTTATATAACAAAAATAGAAACAACTCAGGTAAAGAGTGAGCAGTGCCCTTAACGCCGATATAAACATCGCAATGAGAAATTACAGTTGGGAAATGCGGAGACTTTAAATCCCAAGCCCTCCGCCCTTAACTTGGACTTGACGGCAAAGGCAGGGGACCCGAGTCGGAAAACCGTTAAACCGACGCGACGGCCTTAAGCCGGACGACGACGGATAACGCAAAAGACAGAAGAATATCCACAACAGGGACTGGATTGAGTATTTCGGTATGGGTTCATGATGTGTTCCTTTGTAGTGTTACGTAGTTTTTGGTAAGGACAAATCTAAAATATTATTTTTGGGGATGTCAAATACTTTTCAAAAATTTTTCAGAAATTCAACCACTAAATTAAACGATCCGGCTAAGCAGAAATGAGCACCACCCTGCCTATACCATTCAAATACCGATACCTATCGAATCGTTGCGCCTTGATTCCATTAAACGATTACAAAATAATCCGCTTTGCGGGTATGCGCTAATCCATTCATTCTTGAAAGGTTTTTATGAAAAAGAAATATTTTCGACGAATATACAAAAAGGCCGTCTGAAACCGTTGTCAATAGGCCGGCGGTAGCATTCAGACGGCCACAAATGAAATAATGCATTGATTTATAATCAATATATCAAGCCATCTATAAACAGTTATACGCTAGGCTGCTTATATGTAGTTTAATGTAGTCAAACATTCCGATTCGAACAGTCTTCTTAATAGAAACAATGATACCTTTTTCATCCCGATACCGGTATCTTGATTGATACCCAACGAAAAACAGGCCGTCTGAAATTTTTCAGACGGCCTGCTCAGCACTAACGCGGCATCAGCCGCCCAGATACCAAAATTTCAATGCCCACAATACGGCGACTATCCACACCATAGGCGGCACGTCTTTGACGCGGTTGCATAAAAAGTTTAATCACGGCATAGCTGAGTGAAGCCGAAAGCAATGCCGTCGGCAATCGAATAGGTGAACGGCATGAACACGATGGTCAGGAAAGCGGGAGCGGCTTCGGTCATATCGTCCCAGTCGATTTCACGCGCGCTGCGCAGCTTTTGTCGTGCGCCGACGTAGAGCAGCGCAGGGCGCGGTGGCGAAAACCGGGGATACTCTGCACCAGCGGCGAGAAAAATCAGACACGCCAACATCAATACGCCGACGGTTACGGCGGTCAGGACCGGTGCGGCCGCCTGCGGACACGCCCGCCGCGCTTTCGACATACGGCGTGGTCGAGGACGTACCCAGTGCGGCACCAGCGACGATGGCGGTCGAGTCGGCGAACAGGGGCGCGTTTCAGGCGGGGCGGTTGCCGTCTTCCAGCAGGCCCGCGCGGTGGGAAACGCCGACCAGCGTGCCGGTGGAGTCAAACAAATCGACCAGAAAGAAGACGAAAATCACGCTGACCATGCTGAGGGTAAAGAGGCCGTTGAAATCCATCTGCATGAAAGTCGGCGCGATGCTCGGAATTTCGCCGACCACGCCTTTAAATTCGCTTAAGCCCAGCAGAGGTGGAAATGGCGGTAATCGTCAGAATGGTCAGGATAATCGCCCCTTTGACGCGGAAATGCCCCAAAGCCACCACCATAGCGAAGCCTGCCAGCACCAAAAGCGCGGCGAGGTTGGTGGATGTCGCCCAGCTTCACCAAAGTCGCCTCGCTGGCGACGATGATGCCGGAACCTTGAGCGCAATCAGCGACGAAACAGCCCGATACCGGCGGCAATCGACATTTTCAAACCCATAGGCAGCGCGTTCACCAGCATTTCGCGCACTTTGAAAAAGCTGAATAAAATAAAAATGATGCCGGAAACGAATACCGCACCCAAAGCCACCTGCCAGGGCACGCCCATGCCTTTTGACGACGGCGAAAAGTAAAGTAGGCGTTCAAACCCATGCCCAGCGCGAGCGCAATCGGATAGTTACCGACGAAGCCCATCACGAAGCAGCCGATGGCGGAAGCGATGCAGGTGGCGACGAATACTGCGCCCATGTCCATGCCCGTTTCGCCGAGAATCAGCGGATTGACGATGATGATGTAGCACATGGCGAGGAAGGTGGTCAGCCCGCCGTCAGCTCTGTGCGCACATTTGTGCCGCTCGCACTCAAGTTGAAGAAACGCTCCAGCAGACCGTTGTTCGTATTTGAAGTATTCATTTTCCGTTTCAAAATGCAGGAGAAAAAATCAGGACGACATTATACTGAAATTCAGGTTGGTTCGGTAAAAACAACGTGAACAGGCCGTCTGAAAAAGATAACGGCCGTTTGTTTTAAAAGGAATTTATTGTCCTGCCGCAGGGAAAATGTAAACAATCCGACCCACGCCTTATCGTAAGAATTGGCTGGAACCCGCACACCTTAACGTCATAACCATTTGTTATATTTTACAATTTTACTAAAAACGGAACTAAACCCGAACTGACACACTCATATAAACGCAGTACAGACGCGTCTTTTTAACACTTTGAAAAAGGGAGTTTTATCATGCAAGTTTTAACACAACACGAACTTGAAGCTGTTTCCGGCGGTGGCAAACATCATCACCACCACCATCACCACCACGGTTATTATTGGGGATGCTACCCTGCTCCTGCCCCGATCCCTGTCGTCGGTGTTGCCGTCGTTGAATATCCTAGATTTTACGGTTTCCAGGTTTGTTAATTCTGTTGACAGACGTTTAATGTGAAACCGTAGAAAACTACCTGCCAAAAGCTTCTGGCGGGCAGTTTTTGTATTTTTAATACCAAAATTCAGGTTGGTTCGGTAAAAATGTGGGTAGGCCGTCTGAAAAAGATAACGGCCGTTGGTTTTAAAAGCAGGCGGTTTTTGTATTCCTTAGCTGCCAATGCGGTGCCGGACACGTTTTTCAGACGGCCTTTGGTACCGTTTTTGCACTTCAATTTCAAAATTCCCGCCAACATGCCGTTTTCGAAACGGAACGCGCCGATTTGTCCGTTTTTATTCTTCCGAGCGTAAAAATCTTCTCTTTGCTCAAATAAAAACCAAATCTATGGAAACCGCCCTGCTCCTTGCCGGAAAAAAATCACCGAGCTGACCCTGATTGTCCTGATGGGCATAGCGTTGGTGAAATCCAAACTCCTGACCTCCGAACACAGCCGCACGCTCTCCGTCATCGCACTCTACCTCATCAGCCCGTCGGTGATGATTCACGCCTTCAAATCGAGAATACGCCCGAAAATCCTCGACGGGCTGAAACTCCTCGGTTGCCTTGGCGGTCGCGTTCCACATCCTGCTGATTGCGCTGGGCAGGCTTTTTCAAAACCCTGTTCAAGCTCGACACGCTCGAGCACGCCGCCACGGTTTACACCAATTCCGGCAATCTCATCATTCCGCTGGTCATGTCCGTTTTCGGGCCGCAATGGGTCATCTACACCAGCGGCTTCATCATCGTCAAACCCTGCTGTTTTGGACGCACCTGCGACTGTTGTTGTGCGGCAGCGGCAAGCTCGTGGAAAACCGTGCTCACCAACATCAACATCCTCTCCATCCTCTTCGGCATCCTGCTGTTTGCCCTGCCAAATCAAACTGCCGCGCATCATCGACAACACGCTCGCCACCGTCGGCGGCATGATAGGCCCCGTCGCCAGTGCTGGTTGCCGGAATGCTGATCGCCTCGCTGCCGCTCAAAGAAATCGTCCTTCCAAACGGATTTACCTGACCGCTTTCCTGCGCCTGATACTCATCCCGCTGATTCTGCTGCTGTTTGTCAAAATTTCGGGCATCGCGCACCTCGGCGGGCACAGCGACACCGTCGTCCTCATCAGCTTCCTCGCCACCGTCAGCCCCGCCGCCTCGACCGTTACCCAAATGGCAGTGATATACGGTCAAAACGCCCGCAAGGCCAGCGCGCGATTTACGGCATCACCACCCTGTTCTGCGTCATCACCATGCCGCTGATGATAGAGCCTTTACCGGCTGGCCGTTTGAAAAAGCTATTCCGCCGCACAAACCTCTTTTTCAGACGGCCCCACCGCCGCCAGCACCGTCTCAAAGCCCTTTGTTTATTTCATTGACGTATTTTTGACATTCCTTAATCATTATTCTAAGATAGGTGCGCTCGAAACCATACCGAACCGCCGCCCGGAAAAAGAACAATGCGGCGCGGTATTCCTTACAACGGACATAGTTCCACACGAAACAAAGGCTGAATATGGATACGATTACCGTAGACCCCTATTACACGCTCATCATCGCCACAGTCGTACTGCTGGTGGGGCGCGCGTTAGTGAACAAAATCAAATTCCTGCAAAACTTCAACATCCCGAACCGGTGGCCGGCGGCCTGCTCGCGGCCATCATCATCTATGTCCCGCACGTCAGCACGGGCATGTCGTTCGCCTTCGACAAAGGGCTGCAAGACGCCTTCATGCTGATTTTTCTTCTCGTCCATCGGACTGAGCGCCGACTTCTCCCGCCTTAAAGCCGGCGGCATCGGCCTAGTGCTCTTCCTCGTCATCGTCAGCGTGTTCATCGTCATTCAAAACGCCGTGGGCGTGGGCTTGGCGGCCGCTTTGGGCTTGGAACCGATTATCGGCCTGGTAACCGGCTCCATCACGCTCACCGGCGGCCACGGTACGGCCGGCGCGTGGGGCAAGGTGCTGGAGGAGCAATACCATATCGCCGGCGCAACCGACTTGGGCTTGGCCTCCGCCACTTTCGGCCTGGTACTCGGCGGTTTGATCGGCGGCCCCGTCGCACGCAAGCTGGTCAACAAAATGGGCATGAAACCGATTGCGGAAACCGTACAGGGCGACGATACGTCCGACGCCGTAGTCGACGTATCTCGAACACGCCGACCAACGCCGGCTGATTACCGCCAATTCCGCCGTCGAAACCATGGCGCTGTTCGCCGCCTGTCTGGCTTTCTCCTCGCTGATGGTTCTGCCCGAAGTCAAAGCCTTCTTCCCCGAAAAATTCACCCTGCCGCAATTCGTATGGGCGCTGTTGTTCGGCGTCGTATTGCGCAACGTTCTGACTTCTGCCTTCAAAATCAACATGTTCGACCGCGCCATTGACGTATTCGGCAACGCTTCGTTGAGCCTGTTTCTGGGGTATTGCGCTGCTGAACCTGAAACTGTGGCAGCTTCTCGATTTGGCGTTGCCGATGCTGGTCATCCTCGCCGTACAGACCCTTGTCATGGCCCTGTACGCCTACTTCGCCACTTCACCGCTTTATGGGTAAAAATTACGACGCCGCCGTGCTGGCGGCCGGCCACTGCGGTTTCGGCCTCGGCGCCACGCCGACCGCCGTCGCCAACATGCAGTCCGTAACCGAACGCTTCGGCCCGTCGCACAAAAGCCTTCCTGATTGTGCCCATGGTCGGCGCGTTCTTCATCGACTTCGTAAACGCCTTTATCCTGACCGGCTTTGCCAATTTCCTCGGCGGCTAACCCCTCCGGTCGAAAAAGCCTGAAAACCGAATGTTTTCAGGCTTTTTATCAGGCCGTCTGAAAAATGATACGATGGGCGTACCCGTCCGTCGTCCGCATAACGACCCGCCTTCCCAAACCGATATAAAGCCCGCCTCTTTTCACTCCAGACTCAAATAGGCCATCCGAAATATGAAAACACACCCTCCTGCGCCGCCTCTATACCGTCCTCACGGCCCTGCTGGCCGTTTTCCTCGTCTACACCGTCTCCACGCAAAACTGGCTGCAAACCGACCTGACCGCGCTTCTGCCGAGCGAGCAGCAGCCGGACGCGCTCCTGACGGCGGCGGACAAGGCGGGAGAAGCGCAGTTGAACACGCAGGGTGGTGTTGCTGGCAGGAAGCAAAGGACGCGGAAACGGCATTTCAGACGGCCTCGCAAATTGCCGGCGTGTGGCGCAAAAGCGGCGTGTTTGAACAAGTGGACACCAGCGTTACACCTGACTTGGACAAAGTGCGCGCGGATATGCGCAAGCTGGGTTTGGCGGTGTTGCCGCGCGAAGAAGCGCGCCTGTTGTACGAACAGCCTCAGGCATATTTTTCAGGCGCGGGCGGAAGCGGCGGCCAACCCGTTTGCCGCGCCCTCGCCTTTGCCGCTGGAGCAGGACTGGCTGGGCTTCGGACGGTTTGCGGCGGGCAAGGCAAACCCGCAAAAGCCGTTTGCAGTGGGACATGGACAACGGCATGTTGTTTGCCGAAGACAACGGTAAAACATGGGTGTTCCTGCGCGGCCGGCTTGCCGGCGGCGATAACTTTCGGGCAACGACGCGCTCCTGCCGCTGATGGCGCAAAGCCGCCGAATCGCGGCGGACAACGGCGCGGAAACGCTGACGGCGGGCGGCGCGCTGTTTGCGGCGGTGTCGAAGGCGGCGGCGGAAAAGGAAAGCCGGCTGATGAGCGCGGCCGGGCTGGGGCTGACATTTGCGCTGCTGCTGTGGGTGTTCCGCAGCGGCCGCGTGTTCTGGCTGACGCTGCCTTTGGCGGCGGGAATGTTGACGGGCTTGGCGGCGGCTTTGTTGGTATTCGGCGAAGTGCATATCCTGACCATCGTCATCGGCACGAGCCTGGTGGGGATGCTGGTGGATTTCCCGCTGCACTGGCTGGCGCCGTCGGTGTTCGGGCCGTCTGAAAAAAACGGCTGGCAGGCGGAGCCGGCGATGAAGCGCGTTTTGCCGAGCTTCGCCGTCAGCCTTGCGATTACGGTATTGGGCTATGCGCTCTTGTGGTTCACGCCGCTGCCCGTGTTGCGGCAAACCGCCGTATTTTCAGGCTTCGCCCTCTTCGGCGCATTCGGCGCGACGGTGCTGTGGCTGCCGCTGCTGTTTCGCCGGTACCGCGCCCGAACCGTGCCTTTTGCCGCGCTGACCGAACGGCTCCACGCCTTGTCAGGGCCGTCTCGAAAGCCCGCCTGCACAAGCGCGGCTGGCTGGTGGTCGGCGGCATACTGCTGGCGGTCGGGTTCTGGCGCAGCGACTGGCGCGACGACATCCGCCAGTGGGTCAACATGCCGTCTGAAATGCTGGCGGAAGTTCAGCGCATCGGGCAGTTGAGCGGTGCGGATTTCGGCGGCAAATACCTGGTCGCCGAAGCGCCGAGCGAAGACGCTTTGCTGATGAAAACCGCCGAACTCGGCCGCGCCCTGCAACCCTTGGTCGCACAAAGCAAACTCGGCGGCTTCCAATCGCCCGACCAGCTCCTGATGCCCGTATCCGAACAGCAAAAACTGCAAAACCGCCTGCGCGAGCTGGCAAAACTGCCCGAAAGCTGGCAGGCGATGCGCGACATCGGCATTCCGCGCAAAACCGTGCGCGACGCACTGCTTCAAGCCGCCGACGCACCGCCGCTGACACTTTCAGACGGCCTGAACACCGATTTGGCCGAAGCATGGCGTCCGTTATATTTAGGCGAGAGGTGGAACAAGGCCGTTTCGCCGCCATAGTGCGCATCAGCGGCACTGACCGACGAAGCCGCCGTGCGCGCCGCCGCGCAAAGCGTTTCGGGCGTGCATTGGGCGGACAAACGCGCCCACCTGAACAAGCTTTTCCACCACACGCGCAATCAGGCGGCATGGCTGAAACTCGCTTCCTACGCGCTGGCGTGGTTTTTACTGTGGCGCATGTTCGGCATGAAGCGCGGCAGCAAAATCCTCGCCGTGCCGCTGGCCGCCGCCGTCTGCACCGTCGCCGTACTCGGCTGGGCAGGCATTCCCGTCAGCCTGTTCGCCATGTTCGGCCTGCTTCTGGTTTCCGCCATCGGTGTGGACTACGCCGTCTATGCCGTAACCGCCAAACACAGCGCACCCGCGTGGCTGGGCGGCATGTTGCTCGCCGCCGCCACCACCGCGATTTCCTTCGCCCTGCTCGCCCTAAGCGGCACGCCCGCCGTCGCCGCCTTCGGTATCACGGTTACCGTCGGCGTGGCGTTCAATATCTGGCTGGCGGGAACTTTTGTTGAAAGATTGATTTTCAAACCAAACGAAAAGCCCCGCCGATTGCTCGGAGGAGCAATAAATAAGCTCGCGTTTGAAAGGGTATAACACTGTTTCCAGCCCATCGATCCCATCAAACTAACAAATAGATTTTATTGTTTAATAATGGTGTTGTCAATTAAGAATATTTAAAATATTAAAACTATATTGATAATATAATGATTTTTGTATTTTTAGTAATCACAACCGATCCAGTTATAATTCAAATAAATATAATTACATTTGGATATAGGTAGCTATTACTACTGCATCTATCATTGAAATTCAAACGGCTTTTATCCTCCGGGAAATTCGGCCGTTATCTGAATCAATTGTACAAGTGACATTAATCGTGCGTAACCTTTATACATGGGATATGGCAATATCGAGACATTTTACCTTGGCTGAATATTACGAAGTGGTTTGCAGATCGCATCCACTGCTGACTTCGTCGCCGTTGAAATGGCCCAGGAGTCAGGTTTTGAAAAAACACTTCCTGATCCGAGACAAGGTTTCAATCCGTTGGCGGGTTGAAGGCCCAGTAGAAAAAATATGACAATTCCCGTCAAACTGGTAGAGTCATCGCCGATTTAAATTTGCCTTTTGGCGGCGTAACGCAAAAACGAAGCTCACTCCCCTTATGGAGACAAACATCTGTATACAGCATTTCCATATGCAGACCCATCAAAAGAGCATAGATGCCAACCGCAAATGCTTTACGATTACATCGAACAAATCCAGGACAAAACCGCATCGCTCATCACGAACCTATACACAACCGCAACCTAAACGACGACTACGATAAAATCCTCAAATTTATCTCTGCACCTCAAGAATTTTATCAGTGGCTACAAAATCCAAAGCCAATCGTTTGCAAATCCCCAAAGTTCTTATCTGAAATCTTATTGTAAACAAACCCTAATTTGTCTGTCGAGGCCGTCTGAAACTATTTTCAGACGGCCTCATCTTACCCTATAAAATGTCAAACGTTTTATTTCGTTATTTTTCGAAAGGGTATTTAAATGTCCGCATCACAATTCGACGTTGCCGTTATCGGCGCCGGACCTTCCGGCGCAGTGGCGTCCGCCTTGCTCAACAAACGGGGTTTCAAGGTCTGCGTGCTGGAGAAAACAACACTTTCCGCGCTTCGTCATCGGCGAAAGCCTGCTGCCGCACTGCATGGAAATGCTGGAAGAAGCCGGATTTGCCGACGCCGTACACGCCGAACCCAGCTTTCAGTTTAAAAACGGCGCGGCGTTTTTCATGGGGCAACCGTTATACCGAATTTGATTTCACTGAAAAATTTTTCAGACGGCCCCGGCACTGTTTACCAAGTGCGCCGCGGTATTTTCGACAAAATCCTGATTGACGAAGCCGCCAAAACAAGGCGTGGAAGTACGTTTCGGACACGGCGTGACCGCGTTCGACAACAGCGGCGACTTTGCCCGTTTGAGCGTGGAAGCCGACACGGGCGAGAGCTACGAGCTGACCGCGAAATTCGTATTGGACGCCAGCGGCTACGGCCGCGTGCTGCCGCGCCTGCTGGACTTGGAAACGCCGTCGCACCTGCCGCCGCGCCAAGCGCATTTCACCCACATCGACGACAACATCACCAGCCCGAAATTCGACCGCAGCAAAATCCTGATTACCACCCACCCGCAACACCGCGACGTATGGATTTGGCTGATTCCCTTCGGCGACAACCGCTGCTCCATCGGCGTGATCGGCACGCCCGACGTACTCGCGGGCGAATCGGAAACGGTGTTGAAAAATTTGTCTACGAATGCCCGATGCTGAAAGAAATTCTGGACAAAGCCGTCTGGGAAAACGACTTCCCGTTCCGCTCCATCAAAGGCTATTCCGCCAACGTCAAAATCGCTGCACGGCAAACATTTTCGCGCTGTTGGGCAATGCCGCCGAGTTCCTCGACCCCGTATTCTCATCAGGCGTAACCATCGCGCTGCACTCCGCCAAACTCGCCGCCGACCTGCTGGCGAAAACAGCTTGAAGGCGGCGCCGCGGACTGGGATGCCGAGTTTGCCAAACCGCTGATGATAGGCGTGAACGCGTTCCGCACTTACGTCGACGGCTGGTACGATTTCCGCTTCCAAAACGCCATCTACGCGCCCAACCGCAGCCCCGAAATCAGCCGCATGATTTCTTCGATTCTGGCGGGCTATGCGTGGGATACTGCCAACCCGTTCGTGGCAAAATCCGAGCAGCGCCTGTCTGCGCTGGCGGCATTGGTAGGGGGACGTGAAAGCCGAATAAAACCGTTCGGAACGGTCCGTCCGCCGTTTCAGACGGCCTTTATAAAGATAAAAAGGCTGTCTGAAACTTTTCTATAATTGGCGGAGCAAGGTATATGGCTGATTCATTTTGCATCGATACGTCTCTTGCCGTCATTCCCGCGATAACCTGTCCCTCGCGTAGGCGGCAGGGAATGACGGTCGGTGATCGGGTCCGCATTAATATGAATCGGCCACAGGTTTGGCAACCGCCCCCACATCTGCTAAATTGACCGGTACGCGCGGCCTCGGCTTAGAGGCCGTCTGAAAAACGACGGAGGGCATTATGAAGATTCTAGTCAACGTATTTCATCCCGATCTGGAAAAATCCGCGGTTAACAAAGCATGGGTACGGCAGTTGGAAAAGACGGCGGATGTAACCGTACGCAAAAATCTGCCAGCGCTACCCGACGGCAAAATCGATGTTCCGGCGGAACAGGAAGCCCTGTCTGCGCATGACCGTTTGGTGTTCCAGCACCCGTTTTACTGGTATTCCGTGCCGCCGCTGATGAAGCAATGGATAGACGAGGTGTTTACCTACGGCTGGGCATACGGCGGCGGCGATGCGTTGGCGGGTAAAGAATGGGTATGCGCCATTTCCACCGGCGGTCCGGCGGATTCTTATCAGGCAGGGCGGCTACAACAGTTATTCCATGAGCGAATTCCTACAGCCCCTGCAACAAAACCGCCAATCTGGTGCAAAACCAAATTTCTGCCCCTCGTTCGTATTCCACGGCGCCGTCCATGCCACCGGAAGCCGAAATCGAGCAATCCGCGCGCGAACTGGCCGCACACATTACCGACCCGCTGCTCGACCCGCAGAAAAAAACTGGCCGCGCTGGTGCGGGCGATGAACGACGAAGGCGTCAGCCTATAACCGGCTCTTAATTTTTATTGAATCCCGCCATTCCCGCGCAGGCGGAACGGCGGCAGATCGGCTAAGCTCCGTATTGGAAACGAGGTGTTTTTACCCCGAACCATATCGGGCAAAAACGTTCTTCAGCAAATCCGGCAAACCGCCTGCCAAACATGAAACATCCGCCCCGACAGACTGAACCGTCCAAACTTGTGCCTGTTCAGACGGCCTCCCGCTCCTCAGACATCGGTTACAATACCCTGCCAGTGATACACACACCTATCCCTACAAAAGGAAACCCATGCGATTCCCAACCGCCGCTCTTGCCGCGCTCGCCCTTGCCGCCTGCGCCGCCTCTCCTTCCCTGCCCCGTCCGCAAACCCCTGCCGACGCTTGACCAAGCAGGATTATGGTTCAAACTCGAACAGACCGACACTTCGGGCAATGCCGCCCAAACCAGCCTGCTGGCGGTCGAGCAGCTTTCAGACGGCATCCGCTTCGTGCAGACCGACGCGCTGGGCGCGCCCGTGTCGCGCCAGTTTGTCGGCACGAAAGGCTGGAAAAAACGACGGCTTCATCATGCCCAATTCCGCTTCGCGCCGCCTGTTTGCCGCACTGCTGCCGCTGCTTGCCGCCGACCGTGCCGCCGCGCTGTATCCCGAAGTGGAGCAAAAAAACCGTCCGAACACAACGCGTTCTGTCCCGACGGCAACGGCGCACTGTTCCGCTACAAAGACCGCGATTTATGGTGCGTCGCCCGTCATGACGGGCAGTTCGTCATCGCCTTTCCCGACAAAAACGCGTTGGACCGTCAGCCCGATTAAAGAAGAACAATGATGAAAACCCCCGTTTATCTCAGCCGCCCCGCCGTGACCAGCGCGCTCGGCAACGGCCTGCGCACACATATCGACGCGCTGCTGATGCCGTCTGAAACTTCGCCGCTGACGTTTTTCCGACCAATGGGTCAAGGGCAAAACCTTCGCATTCGGCGCGGTAAACGAAAACGCTGCGACCGCTGCCCGACAACCTGTCCGCCGCGCATCGCAGCCGCAACAACCAACTGCTGTGGCACGCGCTGGAGCAGATTGAAGACGACATCCGCGCCGCCGTCCGCCGTTACGGCGCGACGCGGACGGCCGTGATCATGGGCACCTCCACCAGCGGCGCCGACGAAAATATCCCCTTGTTCCAACACGTTGCCGACGGCGGCGGCTGGGCAGACAAGCCGTTCAACCAGCTCCAGCACGAAATGGCGTCGCCTTCGGAATTTGTTGCACACGTCTACGGCATTCACGGCCTGCGCTACGTCGTTTCCACCGCCTGCACATCGGGCGCGCGCGCCTTAATCAGCGCGGCGCGGCTTCGCGCTCAGGCTTGTGCGACGCAGTGGTCTGCGGCGGCGTAGACACCCTCTCGCCGCTGACCATCAACGGTTTTTGCCTCGCTGGAAGTGCTTTCAGACGGCCTCGCCAACCCGTTTTCCGCCAACCGCGACGGCATCAATATCGGCGAAGCCGCCGCCGCATTCGTCATGACCCGCGATGCCGATTTCGGCGGCACGATGCAACTGTTGGGCTACGGCGCAAGCAGCGACGCTTATCATATGTCCTCGCCCCGCCCCGACGGTTTTGGGTGCGGCGCAGTCTTTTCAGGCGGCGCTGAAAAATGCCGGTTTGCAGCCGCAGGACATCGGCTGGATTAATCTGCACGGTACCGGCACGAAACACAACGACAGCATGGAAAGCCGCGCCATCGCCGAAGTGTTCGGCAGCCAAACCTTCTGCACATCGACCAAGCCGCAAACCGGACACACGCTCGGCGCCGCCGGTGCCATCGAAGCCGCATTCGCCTGGGGCATCGCCGACCGCGGCTGCAACCCGCAGGGCAAACTGCCGCCGCAACAGTGGGACGGCATCCCCGACCCCGAACTGCCCGCCGTCGCCCTGACCGACGGCAACAGCGTATGGCCGTCTGAAAAACGTATCGCCGCCAGCTCGTCTTTTCGCCTTCGGCGGCAGCAACGCGGTATTGGTATTGGGGAAGCCGCCGAGGATTAGGGCGGCGAACCCTGTACCTATCGTTTGAAAAAGCGAAGGCCGTCTGAAAAATGCCGACGCGTTTTTCAGACGGCCTCTCCTATATATATAACGGCCTTGCGATAAGGCAGCCTCAAGCTGATCGGATTTTTAAGGCCGAACCGTCCCGCCCGCTTCTAGCGGTGTTTTTGATAATCCGACTTACAAAAAAGGCCGTCTGAAAAAGGCATATACTTTCAGACGGCCTTTTTCTGACCATCACCGCTACCACCCTTTGCTTAAACACAATTTAATTCTGTTTTTCAAAAAAATATTTAATATTTAATACCAATAAGTTACATCGTTCTAAAAACAAATCCAAACTGGCCGCCATCCGTGCAGTAAGGCTGCGTAATGGTTGCCAAGCCGAGGCCGGAAGCCTTGCCCGCCCTTTGTTTTTGCTACAATCACGTTCTTCTTGTTTTAAGTTTCAGGTTACTACATCCATGAAAACCCCTGCTTCCTGGTCAAGCAAAATCGGCTTTATCCTTTCTGCCGCCGGTTCCGCCATCGGTTTGGGCGCGATTTGGAAATTCCCCTACACCGCCGGCACCAACGGCGGTGCGGTGTTTTTCCTGCTGTTTCTGCTGTTTACCATCCTGATTGCCCTGCCTGTGCAACTGGCCGAGTTTTATATCGGACGCAAAAGCGGCAAAAACGCGGTGGACGCGTTCAAAGTGCTGGCACCGAACACCTTGTGGCCGTGGGTGGGGCGTATGGGCGTGTTCGCCTGCTTTATTTTGCTGTCGTTTTACAGCGTGGTCGGCGGCTGGGTGCTGAATTATGTGGTGCACGCGTTCGACGGCAGCATCCGCGCCGGTGCAGATTTTGAAGCCTTGTTCAGCAACACGATTGCCAGCCCGGTAGGTTCGGTGGCGTATCAGGGGTTGTTTATGCTGATGACGGTGTGGGTGGTGAAAAGCGGGATTTCGTCCGGCATCGAAAAGGCCAACCGTTATATGATGCCCGCGCTGTTCATTCTGTTTCTGCTGCTGGCGGGGCGTTCGCTGACGCTGCCGGATGCAATGGCGGGGGTGTCGTTCCTGCTCAAACCGGATTGGTCGCACCTGTCGCCGCAAACCATGCTCACCGCGTTGGGACAGGCGTTTTTCGCCCTCAGCATCGGCGTATCGACCATGATTACCTACGCCGCCTATCTGGACAGGAAACAGGATTTGTTCCGTTCCGGCCACAGCATTATGTGGATGAATTTATTGGTTTCCCTGCTGGCGGGGCTGGTGATTTTTCCCGCCGTATTCGCCTTCGGCTTTCGAACCCAGCCAAGGGCCGGGGCTGATTTTTGTGGTGCTGCCGGCAGTGTTTTGTGAAATTGCCGCTGGGCAATCTGCTGTTTGCCGTGTTTATGCTGCTGGTGGTGTTCGCCACGCTCACCTCGGCCTTTTCCATGCTGGAAACAGTGATTGCGGCAACCATCCGGGAAAAACGAAAGCAAACGCAGCAGCCGCACTTGGATTATCGGCACGGCGATTTTCATCGTCGGTATCCCGTCTGCCTTGTCGTTCGGCGTATTGGGCGAGATGAAGCTGTTCGGCAAAACGCTGTTTGATTTGTGGGACTACATGATTACCGCGCTGATTATGCCGATAGGCGCTTTAAGCGTGGCCGTGTTCGTCGGCTGGATACAGAAAAACAAGCGGTGTTGGAACACATGCGCGAAGGCAGCGGCGTACCGCAGGCGGTGCTGTCGCTGTGGCTCTATACCCCTGCGCTTTCTGGCACCGGTAGCGATTGTGCTGGTGTTTGCCAATACGCTGGGCTGGATTTGATTTTTTTGAAGAAGAAGGTAAAAGCAACCGTTTATCACTTAAAAATATACCGCTCATACAAATTACAATACCGATAATCCATAAAAAGGCCGTCTGAAATGTGGTTTTTACCCATTTTCAGACGGCCTTTTAGCATTGATATGAAACACCCGCAACAATCCGTTTCCATATTATTCATTTGAAATTGATTTTAAAAATCCCCATACATTCCAATTGGTTATGCGATGAGGCCACTTTAATGTGAAAAATATATTTATGTCATTTTTAAAACTAGGTAAACGATATTAACGAAAAATATTATTTTCAATCTAAAAATAATGTTTGCAAAATAACGTTTATCTAGATAATATACCGTTTATCAAAAACGAACCGATTATCTCTAATTTATGCCACTTATCTGGGCAAGCTGAAATCCGGTTTGCCTGTATGTAAAGAGAGACACATCATGACCATCATCGCTATCGACATCCAACCGCAATACCGTTTTTCCTGCATGGCGGCCAACGAACAACGTTTCCTGCAACGCCCGGAAAGCATTGTTGACGGTCTGAACCACCAGGCCGAATACGCCGACAAGCGCCTGTTGGTCGAAAATGTGTCCGCCGATCAAGACGCTTTGTGCAACCTTTGCAATAACAGCATGGCCGAACAAGGCGGGTTTATTTTTAAACCGCAGCGCTTACTTCGGCGCCTGCGCCAACGGCTGTCGTAGCAAATTCCTGCTCAGCGGCCTGCCCCATCCCGCCGACTACGACCACGCGGTCGAAATCGACGGCGACTACCGCCACGGCGTGTGCTTCCACGACAAAAAGAAACGCGCAGTACCGGCCTGATTGAATGGCTGTATACACAAAACGCCGATACCGTCATCCTCGGCGGGCTGGCTACCGAAAGACACCGTAGCGGCAACTGCAAAACAGTTGACATGGTACAACAACGACATCCGCATCATCGTCAACCTGTCCGCCTGTTGCGGCTATTCGCCCGAAAGCACGCATACGGACCGTTTACAGCCTGAGGGAAATGGGCATCTCCGTCGTAACCGATGCAAAAAGCCATTCCCGCCCTCCTCGACGAAATTCCTTCTCAACTTATGTTTAAAGTGTCGTAATCTCTTGCTTAATTACTCCCAGCTGCAAGAGTTTTTCCGGGTCGCCCTCAAGCGACCCGTCTTTTTGCAAATATCGCTATTTAAAAATTATTTTTTTCATTGACTTATTTTTCCGTTCAGCCTTGATTCAAACCGAACAGCCTCTCTTCGTAAAACGCCTCTCCCCAAACGTTACAATATTAAACAAAATGGGCTATTGAGGAAAATAAATTACAACAGTATTTTATTACCTGTGCCCAATACGCCTTCCGCCGAACGAAAATATCAAACGTCCTCACTAACACTGCCTAGGGGCTGTCGGCTTTCATGCCGACAGTCTGAAAGCAGCTCACAAGATACGTGCCATCGTATTCTGTAATACCTTCACCAATCGAAACACTACCCGCTTTTTCTGTTGAAAGCCATAATGAAAATTTACCCGTTTCCCTACCATTATGGGCGGTTGCTTTTGCCGTTATCCCGTCCGTTGGTCATGCCGCTTCAAACGTCGATGCCGAGCGCGAGCGCTGGGTGGTCCACTCCGCAGCGGAGAGGCCGAACGCGGCGAAGCCGTCGCCGCACTGCGCCGGCTCTACGACGGCAGCGGCGACAAACTGGTACGCGCCGACTTAATCGCACTGCTTATCCGGGGCGGACAGCAACAGGAAGCACTGGCGGTCTGCGCCGCCTGCCGTCCTGACGGTTATTCTGCCGACGAGTTGCAAAACCTTGCGAAAGCCGCGCGCGACACTAAAAATTCGACACCGCCGCCCTGTTCTACCGAGAACTGCAAACCCGTTTTCCCCAACAGAAAACCGGCCTTCTGGGCGGTGCGTTGACTCACGGTCGATATGGCGCGGTATAGCGAAGCGGAAGTTCTGATTAAGGAATACCGTCGCCGTTTCGGCAGCGACGCCGACATTCAGACGGCCGAAAAACTATTTGAACAAACAAACGACTACGCTGACCGGCCGCTTGGCCGGACAACTCGGCAGCCTGGGCAAATCATCCGACAAAAGAAACCGTATTGCAGGCCTACCGCACGGCGGCCGAAATGCAGGTGTATCCCATGCAGGAAAAGATTGCTGGAAAGCTACCCGCAGTATTTCAGCGAAAACGACCGCCAGTGGCTGAAAAACCGGCAAAAGCCGTCTCGCTCCTGCGCAGCGCGCTGGCCACGAATAACCGTGCGCAGCTTGAAAACCGCCTATCGAGAGTTGAACGCCGTTATCGCCGCCGCACCTGAAAAACAGCGCGATATACATCGCCGCCCTGCGCGACCGGATGACTGCGGCCAACGCGTTGGAGAAAAGCATGAAGAAACCCTTGCCGACTACCGCCGCTTGGTCAAAACAGGCGAACAACCCGATTTTGTGAAGGCGCAATACGCACACGCGCTGCTGGCCACCGGCAGTCCGAATCAGGCTTCCGCCATTTTCCGCGGCATTGCCGACCGCCAGATTGCGCAATCTCAAAAGAGTGTCCGACGACACCAACGAGCAGTTGATTCAGGCATATGCCGAAGCCGTCCGTTACAGCAAGGCCAAACTGCTCATCCGCAACTGGAACACGGCAGAAACCGCGCTTGACTTTACCCGCAACGCCAAAATCAAAAAATCCCTTACGCGACAAAGCCTATTTTCTGGAACGCCCGTCTGGATGCGTGGAACGGCAGGCCAGGAAAAAGCTGTCAAAGACATGGACGCATGGCTTGCCGAACATCCCCGCCGACCCGTGGGCCTGACGTTGCGCGGCGAGTTGGCGCAATGGGACGGACATGAGCGAAGAGGCGCGGGAATGGTTCCGCCGCGCCAAAGAATACATGCCGCCCGACAGTCAGGAATGGGTGGACAATAAAATCGCCCAGTCGAAATGTCTTCGGGCAACTGGAAAGAAGCCGGCAATACGCGGCCGCCGGAGCAGATAAGCCGAACTTCAGCGGATTCCGCCGCCAATATATCGAAAAACCGCGCGCCGCAGTTCGTTTGCCAACGCGCAGGCCATGAAAACGACGTCCCCTCCGACGGTACGGAGTGGGGGCAGGATGCCACGCTGTACAGCAAGCGTTCGGCGGGACGGGCACCGCGCCTATGTAACCGAACGTTCGGCCTATGTGCCCAACCACGGCAGCCCGCTGCGGGCCGGACGTGCCGGTGTCGGCGCACAAATCCAGCCTGTATCCGGCCACCGTTACCATCGAAGCGGGACACGGGTTTGACCTGAACCGCAAAGCCTATGCCCTTGCAAGCGCCGACTACCGCCTCACAGGCCGTCTGAAATTGAGAGCCGACGCCGCCTACAACAGTGCCAACACGCCGGTCAAAGCATTGAACCAAAACGTATACGCCCACGAATACAATCTCGCCGCCGAATACCGCCATTCTTCCGCTACGCAAATCGGCGCGGGCGTGGGGTTGATGGATTTCGACGACGGCAACCTGCGCAAGTCCGCCAACGTTTGGATGAACAACCTCCTGTACCAATACGACCGCTGGCAGCTCGGCAGCAAACTGTGGGCGGATTACAGCGCCAAAAGACATTCCGAAGCCCACTACTACAACCCGAAAAACAGCAAAAGCCTCAGCGGCACATTGCAGCTTTCCCATACCGCGCCGCTGGACAACGGCATCAGCCTCAAACAAACCGTCAGCGGCGGGGCGGGACGCTACTGGCAGTCGGGCGTGGCGGCGGAAAACACATGGAACCTGTCATACGGCCACGACTGGCAGTTCGGCCGCAAAACCAGCCTGACCTACGAATTCGGCCGCCGTCAGGCCATGTACGACAGTCAGCCCGAATTCAAAAATTTCGGCAACATCGGCCTAAACATGAAATTCAACTAAAACGCCCTGTTTCAGACGGCCCCAATCGTCCCAGAAGCCGTCTGAATACGGCAGACAAAGGAACACACCGACATGAAAAAATTGATTTATGCCCTGCTCGCAGGTACAGCACTGACCGCCGCCAACGCGCAACAGCCACTCCGTATCGAAATCAAAGCCGTGTAACGAACAGGCGATTGCCAAACTGATGCAGAAGGCAGACAAAGACACCCTCTACTCCGCCGCACAGGGATTGCAACGACAAAGGGCCGCTCCGCCACCCTGCTTTCCGCCGCCGCAGAAAAAGGCCACGGTCAGGCCGCATTGAAACTGGCCGAACAAAAATACGCCGACTATTGACAAATTCGATGCCGCGTTATGGGCGTTGCAGGCGAAAACAGGCCGGCGAGGAACTGCCGCCCCATCTGGTGAAACTGCTGGCCGACAACCCGCAGATTACGCTGGACATGCCGATGGCCACCCCGCAGATTTACAACCCTGTCCAAAACACGACCTCGGCACTTTGTCGGAAAAAGCGGAAAAAGGCGACGGCAAAGCGGCGCAGCGTCTGGCCGACTACTACATGTACGCCGCCTCTTCGCTGCCCCTCCGCCGAACGCCAGGCCAAGGCCGATTACTGGCGTATGCACGCCAACAATCTGCTGGCAAACAAATAACCGCCGCAGCCCGTTCCGGTAGATTTGCATTTATAACCGGACAAACCGTTTTCAGACGGCCTGATACACATCGGCGAGGCCGTCTGAAATGTCACGCGTTATGAAAAACACCTCCTCCTTGCCCTGCTCTGCGCATTCGGCCTGCAAACCGCACAGGCCGCCGACCCCCGAGACACTACGGCATCATCTGCTACCACGACATTATCGACACGAGCAAACCCGAAGACGCCGGGGCGAGTGCGCCGCCAATATTTTCCGCAGACGCTGACCGCCGACCGCCTGATTGCCCATTTCAACTGGCTGCGCGACAACGGCTACACGCCCGTCAGCTGGCAGCAGATTAAAGACGCGCGCGCAGGCAAGGCGAAGCTGCCGGCTCAAACCCGTGCTGCTGACTTTCGACGACGGCTACCTCGGTTTCTACACCACCACCTACCCGATTTTAAAAAGCCTTCAACTACCCCGCCGTCTATGCGCTGGTTACCTCGTGGCTGGAAATACCCGCCGACGGCGTGTCAATACGGCGATACAGCCAGCACTGCCGCGTTCCGCCTTCGTCACATGGGAGACAAGTGCGCGAAATGCGGGCAAGCGGGCTGATTGAAATCGCCTCGCACACCCACGACCTGCACCACGGCATCAAGGGCAATCCCGGCGGATCGCAGTTTGCCGCCGTCTTTCCCAGCCATTACCAAAACGGCCGTTACGAAACCCCGAAGAGTACCGCAAACGCATCTACAACGATTTGAAAACGTCGCGCGATACCATTACCCGCCGCACCGGTATCAAACCCGAAGTGCTGGTATGGCCTTACGGCCAGTTTACCCAGACTTCGGTCGATATTGCCCGCGACGTCGGTTTTCACAGCGACCTGACCCTGTCCGACGAAACACTCAACCCGATCGGCAAACAAAGCGTCGGCAGTATGCTTGCCGATCAGGAATCCTCTTTGGAGCGCCTGCAATCTTATCTGTCGGGCAAACGGTTCCAATCTGCCGCACCAGCGCGCCGTCTATGTCAAACTCGACGAACTGTACCATCCCTGACCCCGTGCAGCAGGGACAAAAACTACAACAAACTTATCCAGCGGATGTTCCAGCTGGGCGCAAACGCCGTGTACTTGCAGGCGGTAACGGACAAAAAACAAAGACGGCACCGCCGACGCGGCCTATTTCCCCAACCGCCACCTCCCGCTCAAAGCCGATTTGTTCAGCCAGGTCGCATGGCAAATCCGCACCCGCTCCAACGCGGAAGTCAGGGCATGGATGCCGATGCTGGCGTTCGACCTGGGCAGCGGTTACGAATACCTGACCGACTCGCGCACGGGCAAACCGACCGCCCCTGCGCCGTCAAACGCCTGTCGCCGTTTAACGCCAAAAACCGCAAAGCCATCAATGAAATCTACGAAGACCTCTCGTTCAACAGCCGCTTCAACGGGACTGGCTTTCGGCGACGACGGCTTCATCACCGAATACGAAGCGCCCAATCACGGCAGCGATGCGCAGAAAACAGACGCCCTCATCGGTTTTTCCAAAGAGCTGGCCGAATCCCATGCTGAAAATACAGCTTCAACGGCGGAACAATATGACAGCGTGCGCGGCATCCTTCCCCGAAGCCGTGATGCCGTCTGAAAAACCGACGCCGCTGGCGCAAAACCCAGCCAAGTTCGCCCAAGCCTACAATCAGGCTTCCGTTACCGCCCGGCCGCATCGGAACAACAGTTTTTCAAGCCTGCTGCAAAAACCTCAAAGCCACAGGCATTCCGGCGCAGAAACTCATCGTCAACCTACAGGCCAGACAACCCGACGGCAGCGTCCTGCTCGACAGCAGACACGCTGGCCGCGCGAATCATGCAGGCACGCAAAACCGCTTTACCGGCATCGCCTATTCCACCGACGGCTTCACCGGCAACCAGCCGGATTTGAAAACCGTCAAACCCGTATTCGCCATCCGCTGACGGGATAGCAGCCAGGGCCGTCTGAAAACACGGAACACATACCGTTTTCAGACGGCCTCAATAAAAACACAATCGACTGAATCCGACAAATCAGACAAAAACCCTGACAACATCATGAAATGGTATGAATACTCCGCCGCCTTCGTTATGCTCTATCCGGGGGTGATGTCCGTATATTGGACATTATCCGGGCTGCTGTATTTCCTGCTTTGGGAACGGCGCAAAAGGCAAGCCGGTATTCGGCGGCGACGCACCTATGGTCAGCGTGCTCGTGCCCTGTTTCAATGAAGCGGACAACCTTGATGCGTCCATCCCCCACCTGCTGCGCCTGACCTACCCCAATTACGAACTCATCTTCATCAACGACGGCAGCAAAGACGACACGCTTTCCATCCTGCGCCGCTGGGAAGCCGAATCCGACAAAAATCACCGCCCTCGACCAGAAAAACGGCGGCAAGGCGTCCGCCATGAACCACGGCGCAAGATGCGCGCGCGGCAAATACATCGTCGGCATCGACGGCGATGCCGTGCTGGACTACGGCGCATTGGAATACATCGTCGAAACGCTGGAAAAAAACGCCCCGACATCGGCGCAGTTACCGGCAATCCGCGCGTGCGCAACCGCAGCACCATCCTCGGCAAACTGCAAGTCGCCGAGTTCAGTTCGATTATCGGCCTCATCAAACGTTCGCAAAAGCCTTGCGGGAACCCTGTTTACCGTGTCCGGCGTCATCATGCTGCATCCGCAAAGACGTTTGGCGGCAAATCAGCGGCTGGAGCGAAAAACATGATTACCGACGACATCGACATCAGTTGGAAAAACCCAGCTTCACGGCTACGAAATCATGTACGAACCGCGCGCATTGTGCTGGGTACTGATGCCCGAAACCATACGCGGCCTCTACAAACAACGCCTGCGCTGGGCGCAGGGCGGCGCGGAAAGTCATCCTGAAATACAGCCGCGAAGTCTGGCATTTGAAAAACATCCGCCTGTGGCCGCTATATTTCGAATACGTCGTAACCCTGATTTGGGCCTACCTGCTGTTTGCCTTTTTCTTCGTCAGCATCGCGCAGGCCATCAGCGGTACCGTCGACCCTGACCCCCGTTGAAACTCGGCAGCCTCGCCACCTTTATCGCTTTTTAATCCAGCTTTCCGTCAGCATCTATATCGACAGCCGTTACGAGGGCAAGCTGCTCCGCTACTTCATCAGTTGCATCTGGTATCCCTATGTTTTCTGGATGATTAACAGCCTGACGCTGGTACACGGTTTCCCCAAAGCGCTGTTGCGCGACAAAAACCGTAAAGCCACCTGGACCAGCCCCGACCGCGGCATTCAGTAACCGCCGCCGATACACTGAAAGGAAAAGTATGTACAGTATCGAACTACGCAACCAAATGGTTATCCACAAGCCAAAAACTTCCCTCACCGTCAGCACCAAAAGCACCGTCTCGTTCGTCACCGTCTGGGGGATTGTGGGACGCTGTCCTTCTACCTGATTGCCAAAGATCACCATTTCCTGTTCAACAACCCTGATTGTCCTCCACTGGACATTGTGGGAAATCCTGAGGGCCGCGCTGGCCTTCGTTTTAATCCAGTTGGTGATTTTTGCAGGGCATGGTGTCTCTATGTCCGCCAGTGATGAGATACCGCCGCAAATACCGTTCCGGGCACGGCAACTGAGCGCAAGGCCGTCTGAAAACGGATTTTCAGACGGCCTTTGATTAACTGGTTTATACCCAGTTATGCTTATATACACGAAATAAATATCATTTACACTCGCTGTTATTACTTCACATTTTCACTGCGAACCCTATTAACAAGGAGATTGTAAATGTCTTCCCAAACGGCGCGCCCGTTCCATTTTTCCCTCAGCCTGCTGACCTTGGCCCTCTTCGGCGGCCTCGCCCACGCGGCGGACACAACCGCCCAAACCTCCGAGCTTCAACCCGTTACCATCAAAGGTGCCAACCTTTTCCACCCACCGCGTAACGACGCAGAAAAATCGACGAAAGCACCGATACCGACCTGAAAGGCCTGCTGTTTAACGAACCGTCTATCGGTTTCGGCGGCGGCAACGGCACATCGCAATGGGTCAATATCCGCGGTTTGGGTCAAGACCAAATCGACTTCAAAGTAGACGACTCCTATTCCGACACCTCCACCTTCCACCACCAAGGCCGCTTCCTGCTTGATCGAGTTGGTGAAAGTCGTCGCCGTACAAAAAAGCTCGGGTTCGGCCTCCGCCGGTATCGGCGCCAGCTCCGGTGCGATTGTCGCCGAAACCATCGATCCGTCCGACTTGCTGCGCCCGATCAAAACTTCGGCTTTAAAAGTCAATGCAGGCGTATCCAGCAACAAAGGCTGGAATCAGGGCTTGTCGCTTTTACGGTCGTGCAGCCGGATTTGATGCCTTAGTGGCGGGCAACTGGATTACCGAAGAAAAACTACAAAGCCGGCAAAAGGCTATGTCAACGGCGGCGTATCGAGGCGGCAACCGCGTTCGCCCTTACAGCGCGTTGGGTCAACGCGGCCTGCTGGCGAAAATCGGTTACAGCATCAATGAAGACAACCGCATCGAATTGAGCCGCAGCCAAGAACAAACCACGGCACGCGCACCTTGCGCGAAGAGTTCGACGACTTCGCACGCAATCCCGCCTCCTACCGCACCTATACCCAAGACAGGACCAACCTCGAATATAAAGGTGCAAACTTGGGCTTTGTTTCCAACATCAAAGCCAACGTATTCCATCTGAAAACCGCTCGTGAAGACGCGAGGCGACGGCGCAGATCAAAAACAAAAGCCACCGGCGCGAACCTGAATCTCGACAGCCGCATTTTTGACCGCCACACCATCAAATACGGCATCAACTACCGCCATCGAAAAACCATCCGGGTACGGTAACCGCTGCCGCCAACGAAAGCAAAACCGATTACGGTGATTTACGCCGAAGGCATTTGGGACTTTCCATCCCGTTACCCTGACCACCGGCCTGCGTTACGACCATTTCAAAGTTAACACCACCGGCCACACTTCGGCCTCCGACGGCAACATCAATCCCAGCTTGGGCTTGATTTACGACGTTACCGACAACCTGTCATTGAAAGCCAGCCACAGCTACGCCACCCGCAGCCCCGCGCCTGTACGAATCCATGCTCGCCTCCAGCCGCAACATCGTAACCGCGCCGAACCTGAAAGCCAGAACGTTCGCGCACCACCGAAATCGGCTTCAACTACCGTCCGATTCAAGACCTGTCGCTGACCGGCAGCTACTTCTGGCAAAAATCAACAATGTACATGACTTTACCTGTCTGAGCGGCTCATGCGCGGGCGGCCGTTCGACTTACACTTCCGGTATCACCCAGTCCACCAACAACGGTTACATCAAAAACAAAGGTTACGAATTCGGTGCCAATTACCGCTGGGGCGGTCTGACAGCACGCATGGGCGTGGCTTATAGCGACCCCAAACACCACTATTTGTTTTGAATCGTACGACATCAACACCAAAGCCCACGCCGTCGGTCGCACATGGACGGCGGGCTTGGCCTACCGCTTCGACCGCCCCAACCTCGAAATCGGCTGGCGCGGACGCTTCGTCCAATCCCGTATCGGCAAGCCCAGCCGCGGCGCGACCGCCAGCGAAGGCACGACCGAGAAACGCGCAGGCTATGGTGTGAACGACATCTACGCCAACTGGAAACCGACCGGCGAAAGACGATCTGAACATCAACTTCGCCGTCAACAACATCGGCAACAAATACTACTACTCGCACAGCCAGCGCAGCAGACAGCAGCTCCGGCAACTCCCTACCCGAAGTAGGGCGCGATTTCCGTTTGGCTGTGAACTATAAGTTCTAAAACAGCTCGTAATCGAAAAGGCCGTCTGAAAATCTGTTTTCAGACGGCCTCAACTTTATCCGCAACGACGATCGGTACGGCAACGGGAACGGCAACCGCCCTTCCCGCCTCAACCGCCTACTCCTCGGGCAGTTTGCTGATTTTCACGCGCCCGATGCGCTGGCCTTCTTTTTCAATCACTTCAAACCGCCAACCGCAGAAATCGACGGCATCACCGACATCGGGAATGCTTTGTAGTTCCTCCATAATCAGACCGGCGACAGTATGGAAATCGGCATCCTCTTCCTGCGGCGGCAAATTGAGCTGGGGGCAAGCTCGACATATTCGAGGGAGCCGTCCACAGTCAGACTTTTCGTCGGCATTTTCCTGAAGGGCCGGTTCTTCTTCACGCTCAAACTCTTCGGGGAACTCGCCGGCAATGGTTTCAAGCAGGGTCCTTCATGGTAACCATGCCCAAGACGGCGCCGAATTCGTCCCACGACCAAAAGCATAATCGGCACTGCTCTGACGGGAAAAGTTCGATGGCATTCAAAGCAGTGGTGCTGTCGGGCAGGACGAGCGGCTGGCGTAAGGCCGTCTGAATATTGAACGAACCGGTTTCCAACATCTGCGTAAGCAGGTCTTTTTTTATTGATATAGCCCAGCGGTTCGTCCACGCCCGCCTTGCCGACCACAAGCAGGCGGCTGTACGGCGTATTTTGCAGTTGGCCGCACTGTTCCTCCCTGCTTTGGGAAATATCCAGCCGCTCGATGTCGCGGCGCGGAATCATCACGCCCATAATCGGCCGTTCCGCCAGCGTGAGCACACTGCGTATCATGGATTTTTCATTTTTCTTCAAAATGTTCGTCATCGTCCGCCTCTTCGCCCGCTTTGGCCAACACGCTTTCGCGTATGCCCATCATACCGAGCACGTTTTCGGCAGTACGTTTGCGCCACGAGCTGCTGATATAGTCGTTTTTACGGCTGTTGGCCTGCGAAAATCTGGTTGAAAAGCTCAATCAGTATCGAGAAGCCGATAGCGGCATAGAGATAGCCTTTAGGAATGTGGAAATGGAAGGCCTCGGCAATCAGGCTGAAACCAATCATCAGCGGGAAACCGAGACAGAGCATGACGACGGTGGGATGTTTGTCGACAAACTCGGTCAACGGTTTGCTGGCGGTAATCATCACCGCCATCGCCACCACGACGGCAGCCATCGCCACCACGATATGGTCAACCATCGCCACGGCGGTAATAACCGAATCTATCGAAAAACACAGCGTCAGAATCAGGATTTGCGCGACAACGCTCAAAAACGGGCATGTTTTTCTGGTTCTCCGCCACCGTAAACTGGTTGTGCCCTTCCAGCCGCTCGTGCAGCTCGGTCGTGGCTTTATAAAGCAGGGAAAAATACCGCCGGCAAACATAATGATGTCTTTGCCCGACACCGCCGTCCCGCCGATACCGAACAGCGGACGGGGCTCAGCGTCATGATGTGCGCCATAAACGCCAGCATAATAATGCGGATGAGCACCGCCAGCCCCAGCCCCGTTACCCGCGCCCTATCGCGCCGGTCAGGTTTGACCTTATTGGCGAGGATGGCGACGAAAACCAAGTTGTCTATACCCAAAAACCACTTCGAGCACAAAAAGCGTTGCAAAGCCTATCCAAGTATGCGGTTCGGCTAACCAACTGAAAATCCATAATTTTAATATTCCTTATAACTGCAAAAGGCAGCCTGACGGTATAAAGACTGTCGGGCTGCCCTGAATCAACGCATGCAACGGAAATCCGCCGTCTGACCGGCCTGCTCTGATTTTTCATTGTATGCGTATGCCTGAGGGAAAACGATGCGGCCAGTGTAACGGTTTGAAAAAGTAGAAAAGCAAAACTTGACGGCAAAGGCCGTCTGAAAATGGATTTTCAGACGGCCTTGTAAATCATTAAAAAACAGAAACCGCGTGCGTACCTTTGGGCATACACCCTACAAGTAAGGTTACGGCTTTGCTTATGAGGTGTTGGGTCTCGACCCAATCTACGCTTGCTCAAAAAGGGATATTGAGGCCGTCTGAAAATCGCGTGTAATCGAGGAAAGTTCAGTTCAAAAGTTTAAAACCATCTGTGAATTTAAATGGTCGTATGAACTATAGCTTGCTTATTTTTCTCAAATTAATTTTTCATGAACGTTTCTATATCATCCATTGCATCCTCTGCGACCCCACCCAGTGACACATTTTTAGACATATTTTTAATAAATTAGAAACACACTCTAGGTTTCCAACATTGCCATGTAATCTAGCCAAATGTCCAAAAACAAGTCAGGGCCAAACTACTTATTTCTACATTATTATGCTTTGATAATTCAATTAAACGATTAGAAATCCAATTAACGTCATCCAAATTAAACACCATAGCCATAATACCATTGATAACTAATATCCTTATTATTTGAGGATAAAGCTTTTTCTATTTCATTAGCTGTTTTTAACATGATCCAATTTTTCCTTCTTGATCTATTATCTTCCCTTTTTTGTTGACTTTCTTTGCATTTTTCAAAGCTTTCTGTTGGTCTGGATGTAAATCATCCCATTCTCGAACATGTCGTGGAATTCCTCAACTCCATCAGAAATTTCTCTAGTGCGGTCAAGAACAACGATTTCTTCATTAGCATTATCAATCCCGACTCGTCTATGCGAGGTTGGTTTGACTTGTACTGAATTATCCAAGGCAGCTTGTCCATCAATCGGAGCTCTACTTTTTACAGCATTGTCAGCAAGCCCATGGTATGGAGCACATTTTTATAGATTCGTTTTGTAAGACCCAACGGGTCAACCCACCCTGCACATTTATGGTAAGGCCGTCTGAAAGTTTTTCAGACGGCCCTAAATAAATCATTGGAACAAGAGAACGCGTGCGTGCGCTCAGGCACGCACCCTACATGCGGACTACGGCTTGCTGCGTTGGTCGCTGCTTTCGGCTCAGGTTGCCGTTGCGGTCGAAGTCGCTGACGGTCTCGTTACGTGCTGTAGGCCGTCTGAAAGGGTTTTCAGACGGCCTTAATAAAATCATTGGAACAAGAGACCGCGTACGTGCCTTGGGGTACGCACCCTACATGATGGGCTACAGGCTTGCTGTCATTTTACGCTTAGTGCTCTCGTCCTATATGCAGTCAATTACACATAATCTCCTATCTTTTCTCTTAAAAACAAAAATATCTTTACCCACAAAGGTGTAATCAACCCCCAAATTCCGCCAAATATTAATCCTTCAAAAGAGCATAAAAATTTTTCCTTTTTGATTTGTATGGCTAATCCCAGCAACATCCCGATTAGCATTTTGAATTATGGATAGATATTTAATATTTTTCTTTCTAATTCCAAATGAAATAAAATAACTAGAAAGAAAGAGATAATCGAAAGCACGACCAACTTAACTATTGTGTTATCTCCATAATAGGCCATCCATAACCAAAAACAAATCCATGAAATTAAAATACTCATCCAATACTTTTGAATAAATCCCTTTAAATTTAAGCAACATGGAAAGTCCTTTGGCTATGCAGTTTACAGCATATTCTTGAGATATATTTGTTAATATAAAGTTAAATTCTTTTCTGAGCTTTTTATATATATCTGTATAGAAATAAATTCTATTACCTTTTTATCTCTTTCAGATAAACTAAGTCTTCGATACCCCCAATATACTCAATTGATAAATCATCTAAATTTAATGTTGCAAGCCTAAATCCAACAACGCAAAAATCGTCTAATGAAAAACTGGAATATATATTTTTCTATTGAAATACAACAAAAGGCCCTCAAAACCCCTGTTCTTTAATAATAACTTGACCGTTAATGGATAGACTTCAACTAAGGGAAACCTTGATTTACTTCCATCAAATCAAGGTAACTGACTTCCATTTTTCAAACAAAAATTTTTCTTGAAAGTCCAAAGGAGTTTCATTCAAAATTTTTAACTTAGGGCATTTTTATATTTTTCTTGTCAAAGAATTGAAAATCTTCTTCTAATTCTACAAGGAGTTTACCAACTTCATTATTAAATGGCCAAGAATCAATTACTATCCGGGACAATAAAAATTCTTTTCCTTTTGTTGAAAAATACTTTCTGAATTTAGATAATTAATCATGTCATATAGTTCATTTTTATAGAAATCAACTGCTGTTTATTTGTATAACTATATTCATCACAATTATTAATCATTTTATCAATTTCGACTAAAACTATATTAATCTTTTATAAATTGCTCCTGATTCATTGTCTATTAACCTTTATAAATCATTAATATATTTTGTGTTTTATCCGCCAAACAAACCCAAACCTTGAGGGTGCAGCTTTACCTTCAATAATAGTTGTTCCTAATAGCCGTCGCGGCAGCAGCTCGTGGAAATCGGGTTATTAAAGAACATATTGCTTAGGCCGTCTGAAAAGTTTTTCAGACGGCCTGGTACTCGATGAAACAAGAAACTGGGGGCGTACCTTGGTGGGGACACCCCTCACATGCAGGTTACGACTTGCTTTGTGATGATGTTTATTTAAAAGCAAGAGAGAGCTGGGAACTAAAGAACATTGTTCGGCCGTTTAAAAGGTGCTAATGTGTCACGTTGACCGATGAGTTGGGAACACAATTACTCTTAACAAGCTACAATTACTTAAAAACAAATCATTTATGTTTATTTTTAATTAAGTTGCCTGCGACTAATAAATCATGATGAATTTTGCATACACATTCATCAATCCAGCCATAGTGAACATCATCATTAATAGAATAATAAACATCATCTGTTAAAACTTCCTTACCAACAGTTAGTCTGTTGCTAGTGATGCAAAAATACTTCCCTCCTGAGGCCAGTTCGTACAACATGGCAATTCAAGTAAAAGTATTTCCTGCTTTTTAATTCCTTATCTAGAATAAATTGCAACTCTTCACATAATTTAAATTGACCGGATTTTTCATAAAATCTCTTTCTACATGCGATGGTGTCATAATTATATCTGTTATATATGTTTTTCCTTTTTTATTTGGCCTTATAGATTTAGATCGCATAATTGCATCGAATCCCGCTTTACATGATTGCTTAGGCCGTCTGAAAGGTTTTTCAGACGGCCTTTCAGCACGCCTTTGCGGCCGGGCAGCGCCATATCGTCGCCGGTGGTGCGGTCGGTTTTGCTGGCTTTGAATACGAACGCCGCCTTGCAGTTGATTTTTGACGTCTTTGGCCACCTGCTTGGCGCGGCTGAGGTCGGCAAACAGCGGAAACGGGATCGGCGGTACCTGCAGAAATTAATTGTTAAAGAACAAGAACATCATTGCTTAGGCCGTCTGAAAAAACCTTTCATAGGCCGTCTGAAAAAACCTTTCAGACGGCCTGATAAGTCTCATTGGAACAAGGGGCCGCGTGCGTGCCTTGGGGCACGCACCCTACATGCAGAGCTACGGCTTGCTACATGTGGACTACGGCCTACTTAACTTCCATATCAATTAATTTACCATTTTATAAGGATAAGCATAATCATTAAAAATGCTATTATTTAACTCTTTTTCTTGAGAATTAGATTCTGACATTTTAATCTTTTTCAGGATGAAATTCTATATATATCAGGTAATTCTTGAGAAAACATATCCAATCTATCTTTATAATACACATGATTATGAAGCATTTTTCTAAAAACTGAATTTATAAAAGGACTAGCAGAATATAACAATGTCTCAACATCGTCTGATTCAAACTTGATATACAGTATCAATTTAGTTAAAGCGTTAATCTCATCCTGCGTTAGCGCAATAGTAGAGGTAGTTTCCATTTCATATCCTTCCTAACATTTGCCTTTTCTTACATCGAGCTGTACACCTGTCATTTTTACGCTTAGTACTCTCGTCCAATGTTTCAAATGCAGCATATGGATTTTTTTCCAGCATATAATATTTCCTTTAAATCCAATTTCCCTTCATGTATATATTCCAGTATGTTTATAGATGGTTTGATATTTGCCATCTGCCCTGGGTCCGCTCGAAAAATAATGGCGTAATTTCCGCGGCCTGCATAACTAGGATTTCCTATCATTAAATCTCTTTCTACATGCGATGGTGTCATAAGTATATCTGTTATATATGTTTTTCCTTTTATTTGGTCTTATAGATTTAGATTGCATAATGCATCAGATCCCTGCTTTATCAGTGTAATGAATAAATATATCATTCCTACTTGATAACCCTAATGAGTCAACCCACCCTTGCGCATTCGGCGCAAACTGATAAAAATTGCTTCCTCCCCACAACCCAATCGGGTCCTGATTCACAAACCTGCCCGAATTCGGCTCATGATACCGATAGAAGTTATAGTGCAGCCCCGTCTCCGCATCAAAATACTGGTTCTGCAACCGGAACGGCTGGTGCGCGCCGGTGATATTCGTCTCACTGTCGAGTCGGCCCCAGCCGTCGTAGTCGCCGAACCACAGCAACCGGCCGTCCCGGTCGGTCATCTCGCGCGGGATGCCGATTTGGTCGCAGTGGAAGTAGTTGATTTCCTGATAGGTCTCGAACCCGGCATTGGTGTAGTTGTGGATTTGCGCCAGCGGCTCGTAGCCATCCTGGTCGGCATAGACGTAGGTATACCTGCCGCGGGCGTACACTTCCTGTAACAGCCGGCTGCCGTCCCAGACGAAGCGGGTTTCGTCTTCGAGGCCGCCGTCTTCTTTCAGACGGCCTTTGCCGATGCGCCGGTCCAGTGCGTCGTACCGGTACACCCACGTCTGTTTGTCCCAGCCGCCGCTTTCGTTTCGGCGGAACACTTCCCGCTTTCTCAGCCGGTCGTACAGGGTCGTAGTACAGGTTGTGCTGGCTGCCGTCAGCTCGACTCGTGCTGGACGGTGTTGCCGTAGTCGTCGTAGTAGTAGCTGTGGCCGTTATGGCGCTGTAGGCGGTTGCCGCTGACGGGCTGTTGCGCTGTCGGGTCGAGGAGGTTGTGGGCGGGGTCGAAGGCGAAGGTTTGTGCACCCGCTCGGGTGATGCGGCCCAACGGGTCGTATTCGAACCGGGTCGTGCCGCTGCGTTGGTCGCTGCTTTCGCTCAGGTTGCCGTTGCGGTCGTAATGGTAGCGCCGTTTGACGGCGGTAAAGCCGGCACCCGCGCGCCTTTGCCTCTTTCTTCGACGGCCAGCTGGCTTTTTCAGACGAGCCTAACGGGTCCAGTTCGTGCGGCTGCCCAGTGCGCCCTGGCTGCGGCCGATTTCGCAGTGCAGGCCGTCGCGTTCGAGGTCGCTGACGGTTTCGCCTTCCAGGTTGATGTGGTGCAGGTGGCCGCTGCCGTAATACAGGTAGTTCAGCCTTCTGCCGTCCGGCAGTTCGGTGCTGCTGCGGTTGCCGTTGCGGTCGTAGTGTGTAGCGGATGCTCTGTGTCTGCGGCAGGTACAGCATGTCGTGCTGCGGCTCGCGCCGAGTCGCTCGGGCAGTCCGGCGGCGGCGCTTTGTTCCGGGTCGGGCACCGTCCAGCTGTGTTGGGCAATCAGTTCGCCGGACGGGTTGTGAGTCGAAAGGCGCTGACGTGTCCTTCGGCGGCGGCGCGCGGATCAGGTTGCCGTTGCCGTCGTAGTGGTAGACGCGCTCCTGCTCCCGACCGTGGCGGTCGCGCGCGACGGTACGTGTCAGCCGCCCAGGATGTCGCGTTCGAATTCGGTGCTGCGCTGCGGGCTTTGCTGTTCGGGGACGGCCGCCGGCCGCCGTGATGCGCGGGTCGGGCCGCCCAGTGCCGCCAGCAGTTGTTCGGCGGCGTTGCGGTCGCTGCCGTATTCGTCCTGCCGCACCAGTTCGTTGCCGAGCGTTGTAGTGGTAGGCGGTCGGTTTGCGGTCGAAGCCGCTTTCGTAGCTCAGCCGGTCCAGCAGGTCGTAGCCGAAGCGGTGGCGCTCGCCGTTCTCGTTGGTCAGCCCGGTCAGCCGCCGGGCCGGGTCGTAGTGTTAGTCAGTGGTGCCCCAGCGCGTCGGTGCGCCGGCTCGGCAGGCCGTCGGCGGTGTATTGATGAGTCGGTGTGCCGTCCTTCGCCGTCGCGGTGCCAGCGGATCAGCTCGGTCGGCTGCGTCGTACTGGTGGTGTTCTTTGCTGCCGTCGGGTGAGACGGCCAGAATCAAGTTCTGCCGTTCGTCGTGAGTAGTTATTCGGTGCGCTGCCCCAGTTCGTCGGTGACGGCGGCCAGTTGTCCGTCGTCGGTGTAGTTCAGTCTGGTGCGGCGGCCGGGCGAGTCGGTAATCTGTTCCGGCTGGTTGGCGGCGTTGTAGCGGTATTCCGGTGCGGTTCTCCTGCGGGTCGGTCACCGCCAGCAGCAGGCCTTTGTCATCGTAATGGTAACGGCTGGTGCGTTTGAGCGGGTCGCTGTGGGTCAACAGGTTGCCGGCTTCGTCGTAGCTGTAGCCGTGGTAGCGGCCTTCGCCGTCGCTGCGGCGGATGAGGGCGGTAGTTGTCGTCGTAGTCGTAGTGCAGGATGACGCCGTCAGGGCGGGTGATGCTTTCCACCTGCCCTTCGTTTGCTGTACTGATAACGGGTTACCCGCCCCATGGCGTCGGTGTCGCTCAGCAGCCGGCCGAGATGGTCGCGTTCCATGATGCGGCAGCTGCCGTCGGCTATCACCCGTTTGGTCAATTCGTTGTTGTCGTCGTAATGATATTGCTCGCTGCGCCCCAGGATGTCGGTCACTTCGGTATAGCCGTCGTGATAGCTGAAATGCCATTCTTCGCCCAGGCTGGTCCGGTTGCGCGGTACTTTGCCGCCGGCATCGTAGTGGTCGTATTCGTGAGTAGGACACTAATCCGGCGGCGTCGCCGTGTTCGGTCAGAAATGTGGTTGCGGTAGCCGAAATGCCGTCTGACGCTGCCGTCGCGGCCGAGGACGCGGATCAGGTCGCCCGCTTCGTCGTATTGGTAGCGCACCAGTTCGCGCCCGCCCCTGCCCGCCGTGCCGAGCGGCGGCGGCGACGACAGCAGGCTGACCGAGCTCAGCCGCGGCGGCAGCCGCTGCCGCCCGCCGGCATCGGCAAAGTGCAGTTCGAACACCCGTCCGTTGCCGTCGATGATGTGTGCGGCAGGCCGCTTTGCGGATGGTAGATAAAGCGCTGGTGATTGCCGTTGCCGTCTTCCACCGCCACCAACGGGTAATGCGTGCCGCTTTCGCCATGCGGGTCGGCGGCCGAAACCGCCAAGCGGCAAAGCGCAGCGACAGCGAACCGTCCAGCGAACTGATGTAGTAATGGCCGTCGTCGTTTTTGCCGAACCAGATTTGTTCGCTTTCGAACAGCACCGGTTCGTCGTCCTCCTCGTCCACTTCGGGCGGTGCGAACAGCCTTCCCTGTTCGTCGATGAAAGCCAGGCCGTTGCCGCCGCGGATGAGGCGCTGGCAACCAGGCACGCTCAGCCTGCGCCCAGCCAGCCGGTGCCGTCCTGGTCGGAGTCGTGCGCTGCGGTTCCATACCAAAGGCAGGATGCCTTCGAAGGCGAAAGTCGGTTTCGTTCTCCAGAAACTTCAGCCCGTGTATCAGGTTGACCAGCCGACCGACCGCCGCCGCCGCTTTGCAGGAGATGCACGGTTTGGGCGGCAGTCTCTTCTTGAACTTGCCGTTCATGTGGAACAGGTCGCCAGCACGGACGATGTAGCGTTTGCGGATTTTTGACGCTGGAGGAATGGCGCATCGGCCAGGCCGGTTTGGTGGCGGTTCTGCTCAGCACACCTTTGCGGCCGGGCAGCGCCGCGCTCGTCGCCAGTGGTGCGGTCGGTTTTGCTGGCTTTGAATACGAACGCCGCCTTGCGGTTGATTTTGACGTCTTTGGCCACCTGCTTGGCGCGGCCGAGGTCGGCAAACAGCGGAAACGGTATCGGCGGTACCTGCGGCGGTGCCGGCGGCGGCGAGCCAGCGAAATCGGGCACCATAAAGACCACTTTTGAACTTGCTGCTCTTGCGCGCGAGTTTTGTTGATGGCCATCGGCTGCTCCTGTCGGTTGCGCCTCTCTCAGCGCGGTTGCTCCATGCCAGCCAGCGACGGCGGCAGGGGATATGGGTTTGCGGTTGTTATATGACAAAATAAAGGAAAAAGGTTCGGCAGGTAGTAAAGGCCGTCTGAAAACATTTTTCAGACGGCGCTTACTGTTATTCCTCGTCTTTCTCCGGCGGGCGGATCGTCGCTGGATGGCGTACACCGCCGCCTGCACGCGGCTGCTCAGGCCGAGTTTGCGCAAAATGCTCTGCACATAGGCTTTTCACCGTCGATTCGGCCAGATTCAGCTTTTTGGCGATAACTTTGTTGCTGTGGCCCGATCGCCGGGTGGTGCAGCGTTTCGCGCTCGCGCGGGGTCAGCGTCCCGATGTGGGCGTCGCTTTGCGGCTGTATCCGGACTGATCAGCGATTTCACCAGATGCGCGGTCATTTCGGGCGAAAAAGACATTGTCGCCGTTCAGCGCCTTGCCGACCGCTTCGATGAAAAAGTCGGCGTTGATGTTTTTCAGCAAAAAACCATTGCGCCCCTGCTTCATGCACTCGATAAGCTCGTCGCCGTCTTCGGACACGGTGAGCATCACCACTTTCTGTTCGGATTGCTGCTCAGTATCCGCCCCAGCGCCTCCCGCCCGTTCATTACCGGCATATCCAAATCCAGCAGCACCAAATCGGGCCGCAACTGCTCGACCAGCTGACCCCGCTCAGTCCGTCAGCCGCTTCGCCGATGACCTCGTAATCCGCTTCGTCCAATACCGACCTGATGCCGCGCCTGAACGGTGTGTGGTCGTCTATCAGGATGATGTTTCCGCTCATTCCAAAAGTTCTTTCTTCTTTCGGCGAGGGTCAGGCTGATTTTGGTACCGACTCCCGCTTCGGACGCCATCTCCACACCGCTCTGATGCGGCGGGCGCGTTCGGACATGATGTTCAGCCCGACATGGCCGTTTTTCGCGCAAAGTCGTTCAGGCCGCAGGTATCGAAACCGCAGCCGTCGTCTTCGATTTCCATTTTAAAGTCGTCCGCGGTTGTGGAGAGGTTACCGTTACCCGCCACGCCTCGCGCGTGTTTGCGGATATTTGACGGGCTTTCTTGCGGGATGAAGATAAACTGGAGCTGCTGCTCCGACGTCCTTTTTCGGCCCGTCGTCCAGCCAGCGGGTTTCCGCCTCTATCTGCGTCTGCTGTTTGAACCGCAACACCAGCCGCCCGACCGCTTCGTTAAATTCATTATGCGTGATTTTGGTACGGAAATTCAACAGCAGTTCGCGCACGTCGTCGTAGCGTTCCTGCACGCCTTCTTTGATGAAACGCAGTTTTTCCGCCACTTTTCGGTTCGGTGTGCCGCTGTGATTTTTCAGTGCTTTTTCCAGCATCTGGATTTTGCAGGTTGAGGAAGCGAGGTTTTGGGCGATGCTGTCGTGCAGCCCCTGCGCAATCAGGTTGCGCTCTTGCAGGACGGCAAGCTGGCGGTTTTCCGTGCCCAGCCGGAAGTTGCTGACGGTTACGCCGAGCTGGCGGCACAGCGATTCGACCAGCGGAACGTCGGTGCGGTTGTCGGATTCGTTTTTGAAATAAAGCGTCATCGGCCCCAAATCCGCGCCGCCGCTGCTGATTTTGAACACGCGCAGGAAATGGTAGCCGGAACGGCTGCACAGAACTTCGGACACACGGTGTTCCGGACGGCGCGGTTTTATAAAAATTTCACCGTCTGCCCGCTCTGCTGCGCCGCCGTGCCGCAACTGCAATCTTCCAGCCGGCGGCAGGCTTCGGCGTTTTGCAGTTCGTCGGGCAGGCACGGTGGGCGATCAGGTCCATGCGGCGGCGCTGGAAATCGATAAGGCGGATGCTGCCTGCGTCGGCGGGAACGATGTCCATCACTTTATCGAGCCCTCCGCCGCCTCTGCCGCGCGCTTTGCGAGCGGCTCAACAGGTCGCTGAGGCATACAGTGTTTCGAGGGTGTAGTTTTTGGCGGCCAAAATCGCGGGTTTTGTCGGCGACTTCCTGCTCAGATTCTGATAGAGGTCGTGCAGCCGCGAACTCATTTGGTTGAAGCCTTTGTCCACTTCGGCAAACTCGGCCAGCTCGTCGGTCGGCACCTGCACGCCCAGCTTGCCGTCGTGTACGGCGTTCACGCCTTTTGCAGGCGGCCCAGCGGCAGGATAATCCATGTGTGGAGCAACACCACCACAATCATCGAGCTGACCAGGACCAGCGCAAGCAGCGAGATGAACTGGATATCATCCTGAGCCGGTTGAGGTAGCGGTTGTTCACTTTTTCGATGGAACGGTCAGCGTATCGATGATGTCGATAAACGGCGGTATCGAGGCCGTCTGAAAACTGCTCCTGCCTGCGGCGACGACTTGGAACTGCGGCTTTTATCCGCTGCCGCCACGTCCAGCACCCAGCCGCTGCATGTCCCTGCCTGACCTGCTGGTCGTTCGGCAGGAACAGCGGCCGCGACGGCACGCCCGTATCCAAATCGTGCAGCGTTTTGTCAAATTCGCCGATATAGGCGGCGATTTCGCTCGGGCGCGCCGCTTTCGAGCAACAGGCTCAGGCGGTGGGTCTGCATCCGCAGGCTGCCTGTGTCGTTAATGGCCGCCGCGCCGCCTTCCAGCCGCCACGACAGCACCAGCGTCAGCACGATGGAGGCCACCGCCACAATCAGCCAGAGGACGGTCAGGAATTTCAGGCGCGCGGAAAGTCTTTTCGGAAGCATGGTTCGGGTTTGATATTTCTATAAAGGCCGTCTGAAAACGAAACGGGTTTCAACACCTCACTTCGGCGTTGCGGCGTGCATAATACCGCAGTTTGGCAGCAGGCAGCAGGGGTAGAACAGGATGAAGCCGTAGAGCGCGCCGTTGACGCTGCCGGTAAGCGCGATGGACGTGCCGTAGCTTTTTCGGGATGAAGAAGCCGCCAGTAGGCTGCGAACGCGCCGATGAAGCCTGCAACCGCCGCCCCTTCTTTCGCCGCGTCCGCCAAGGCCTGTTTCCCGTCGGACAATCCCCGCTCCGCCCGCCGCTGGTGCAGGGTCAGGAAAATCACGGGAATCTGCATGAAGGTCGAGCCGTTGCCGATGCCGCTCAGGGCAAACAGTATCATAAAGCAAGCAAAAGAAACCCCAAAAGCTGCCCGACTGGGTTTTCAGACGGCGGGAACGACAACTACGCCGAACACCGCGGCAATCACTGCCGATAAACACCCATTGGGTAATCTTGGCGCCGCTGCCCGTTTTGTCGGCAATCCAGCCGCCGAACGGCCGGGTCAGCGCGCCGACCAGCGGGCCGAGGAAGGCGTATTTCACCGGATTGACTGCGGGAAAGGCCGTCTGAATCAGCAGCGGGAAGCCTGCGGAAAAGCCGAGGAACGAGCCGAACGTGCCCAGATAGATGAAACACATTATCCAGTTGTGTTTGCGCTGAAAATCACCGCCTGTTCGGCAAAACCGGCTTGGCCGAAAGCCAGGTCGTTCATGCCGAACCACGCCGCCAGCGACGAGGCAATGATGAACGGCACCCACACGAAACCGGCGTTTTGCAGCCAAATCTGCTTGGACGCGCCACCTTCCGTCCAGGTTTGCGCCCCGCCGCCGAGCGCGCCGAACAGTCCGGTGGTAATCACCAGCGGCAGACGAGACTGCCGCCACCGACGCACAGATTGCCCAAACCCGCGTTCAGCCCCATCGCCGTGCCTTTTCGGCCTTCGGAAAGAAGAAACTGATGTTGGCCGTGCTCGACGAAGTGAGCGCCGCCCAAACCGCACAACAGCGCCAGCAGCAGCATGGTGCCGTAGGAGTGTCGGGATTCTGGATGCCATGCCCAGGCCGACGGCGGAGCAGCAGGCAGGCGGTGGAAAAACGCCGTCCAACGCCTGCCGCCGAACACGGGCACCATAAACGAATAAAAACGCGCGGAAAGTCGCCCCGACAACGCGGGTACGGCGGCCAGCCAGAAAAGCTGGTTGGGCGAGTGGTTGAAACCGATGCGCGGCGGGTGATGACCGCCACGCTCCACACACCTGCCAAACGGCAAACGCCAGCATCAGCAGCGCGGGAATCGAAATCCACAAATTGCGCCGCGCCGTTTTCTCGCCGCCGCTCTGCCAAAATTCCGGATTCTCCGGCTGCCAGTTCTAGATCAGTCGCGACATCTTCCACCTCTTTTCTTCAAAATCTGTTGGTCGGTTGTTTTTCAGACGGCCTCCCGCAATGGAAAGCCGTCTGAAAAGTTTTTGTTAACGGTTTAACGGTGCGCCGCCTTCGCTTTGAACGAGAAGTGCATCCAAACCAGCGAAAAGCAGACCGTGCCGTACAGCAGCATGAACGACGTCGATGCGCACGCCGGTCAGGTCCACCAGCATCCCGAACATAATCGGCAGCAGGAAGCCGCCCAGGCCGCCCGCCAGCCCGACGACGCCCGATACCGCGCCGATGTTGTGCGGATAGTCGTCGGCGACGAATTTGAACACCGAAGCCTTGCCGACTGCCATCGCAATACCGGCGGTAAACATCAGGGACGGTAAACAGCACCACGTTCCAGGCCGATGTGCATCGAAATGTCGCCGTCTTTACCGTGGATGATGAAATCGGTTTGCGGATAGAGAGCAGGAAGAAACATACCCACAGCACCCACATCACCGCCCAGGTCACGCGGTATGCGCCGAACTTGTCGGAAGGTAGCCGCCGAACGCGCGCAGTACGCCGCCGCGCAGCGAAAAGCAGGCGGCCAGCAGTGCGGCGGTTTTCAGGTTCAGGCCGTATTCGTCGACGTAGTAGTGGGTCATCCACAACGCCAGCGCGACGTAGCCGCCGAACACCACCGAGTAATATTGGCTGTAACGCAGCACGCCTGGGTCTTTCAGCAGGGCGAACTGCTCTTTCAGGCTGACCGAGGAGGAAACGAGGTGTTTTCGGGTCATGGTAGCTGGTGAACCAAAACAGCAGCGCCGTACCCAGCATAATCGCCGCATAAACGGTCGGCACGAAATGCCATGTGCCGTAGGGCAATCAGTGCGGGGGCGAGGAATTTGTTGACCGCGCTGCCGGCATTGCCCGCACCGAACACCCCATCGCCAATCCCTGCTGCTCTTTCGGAAACCAGCGCGCCACATAGGGGCGTGCCCACCGAAAAGCGTGCCGCCGGCCAAGCCCATCATCAGGCCGATAAACAGGAAGTGCCAGTAGGCGTAGGCGTAGCCCATCAGGAAGATGGCGGGCACGCTGACCATCATCAGCACGAACATCACAATCCGGCCGCCGTATTTGTCCGTCAGATGCCCAGCGGCACGCGGATAAAGCGAGCCGAGAGCACCGGCAGCGCGGCCAGAATGCTGAACTGGGTTTCCGTCAGCCCCAATTCTTCTTTGACGGGGATGCCGACCACCGCCAGCATCATCCACCACCGCCAAAGCACACGGTGAAAGACACCGTGCTGCTGATCAACACCGAATAACGTTTGTATTTTTCTGAGGCCATTTTGCCGCCTTTGCCTTTCTTTTTTTCTAACAATGATTCGTTTCAGTTTTTCAGACGGCCCCAACCTCCGATATGGCGGAAGGCCGTCTGAAACGCGACGGGTTAACGCCTGCGCACAAGCTGCCATGCGCGGCCGATGTGAGAAGACGCTGGCAAAGCCGCTCCACACATGCACCATGCGGGTAAACGGGAAGATGAAGAAGAAGGTCATGCCCATGAAGATGTGCATCTTGAAGAGGAAGTTGACGTCTTCCAGATACGAGGCCGCGCCGCCGCGGAAGGTAACGATGTGCTGCGCCCACTGCATCAGCTTCACCATTTCCTCGCCGTCGAGGTGCCCCCATGCTGACGAAGATGGTGGACAACCCCCAGCAGCAGCGTCATCAGCAGCCACACCAGCACCAGCTTATCGCGCCATGTGCTGTTGACGCTGATGCGCCTCGATTTTGAAGCGGCGGCGGATGAGGATAATCAGGCCGGCCAGCGCGGCCGAACCGAAAATGCCGCCCGCCGTCATGGCGGTAATCTGCCCAGCCTGATGGCTGACGCCGATAAATTCCCAAAACCACAGCGGGGTCAGCAGGCCGAACAGGTGGCCGAAAAACACGGCCAGCACGCCGACATGGAACAATACACGCTGCCCAGGCGCAACTGCCCGCGGTAAAGCAGCTCGCTGGAGTCAGCTTTTCCAGTGTACTGCTCGCGGTCGAAACGCATCAGGCTGCCGAGGAAAAAGACGGCAAAGGCAGATGTAGGGGTAGATGCCGAAGAAAAACTGATTAAAAGGTATTCATGTCGCGGTTCCTTTATTTAATGCCGGCCTTTGGGGTAAAAACCGCACGGTCTGCACCGACGGTTTTGAGCAGCGGCTCGATGCCCCTGCAGTCGGGGCCGAAGGTTTCCATCGCTTCGTCCATGTCGCGCACGGGCGGTTCGGTCAGGGGCTGCGGCGCAGCGGGGCTGAGTGCCGCCGCAGCCTTCAACACCGCGGCATAGGGGCGAACCGTAGCTTTGCAGGGTTTTCGGCGATGTGGGCGATGACGTGCACCGCGCCGCCCAGCAGCTCCTGCGCGTCGGCACTCGGAACGTGCGATAAAAATTCCAGCAGCGCGGGCAGGTAGTCGGGCAGCTCGTCGTCGCCCAGCTCGAAGCCGTAACGGCGGTATTCTTCCAGCAGATCCACCATCGCGCTGCCGCGGTCGCGGTCTTCGCCGTAAACGTGCTCGAAGATATAGAGCGCGTGCCGGCGGTTGCGGTCGAACACCAGCACATAGTCTTCCTGCAATTCGCGCAGGCTGTGCCGTTCAGATGGTCCAGCAGCGCCTGCAAGCCCGCGCGTTCCGCCGCCAGCTCCGGCCATTCGTCCAGGCCGTCTGAAATTCGGGCAGCGCGTCGAGCATATCGGCTTCGGGATAGCATCAAGAGCGCGGAGAGCCATTTGTAAACCAAAGGGTTGGCAGCCATCAGCGGACTCCTTCCTCTTTGTTTTTCTCAATGTCTTTTGCGGCGGTCGAAGAAAATGATGGGCGAAGCCTTGCGCTTGCCGAACAGGCTTTCCTGCGTGAGGCCGTCTGAACCGCCTGAACAGCCGTTGCCGAAGGAAAAGCCGCAGCTTGCCTTGTCTTCGAAACTGTTTTCCACCATTTCTTTGATGGCTGGTCGGAATCACGAAGCGGTCTTCGTAGTTGGCGATGGCCATAATCTGATACATGTCTTCCACCATTTCGGGGGTGAGGCCGGTGCCGTCCAAGGATTTGTTCCAGCGTTTTCGCCGTGTACGACCTGGCCCGCGTTTGAAGCGGCGCATGGCAATCATGCGCTCAGCGCTTCTTTAATCGGTTCGATTTTGCCGGCGGTCAGCAGGTTGGCCAGATAACGCAGCGGGATACGCATTTCGTCCACGCTGGGGATGATGCCGTTTTTCGCCCACCAGCCCGTTTTCGATGGCGGATTGGATCGGGGAGAGCGGCGGGATGTACCAAACCATCGGCAGCGTGCGGTATTCGGGATGCAGCGGGAAGGCGATTTTCCATTCCATCGCCATTTTGTAGACGGGCGATTTTTCGCCGCATCGAGCCAGCTCTGGCTGATGCCCTGTTTTCAAGGGCTTCGCGCTGGATTTCGGGGTCGTGCGGGTCGAGGAACACGCCCAGTTGCGCTTCGTACAGGTCTTGCGGGTTTTCCACCGAAGCGGCTTCCTCGATTTTGTCGGCGTCATACAGCAGCACGCCCAGATAGCGGATGCGGCCTACGCAGGTTTCGGAGCAAACGGTCGGTTCGCCCGCTTCGATGCGCGGGTAGCAGAAAATACATTTTTCGGCTTTGCCGCTGACCCAGTTGTAGTAGATTTTTTTGTACGGGCAGCCGGAAACGCACATACGCCAGCCGCGGCATTTGTCTTGGTCGATGAGCACGATGCCGTCGTCTTCGCGTTTGTAGATGCTGCCGGACGGGCAGGGAGGCGACGCAGGTCGGGTTCAGGCAGTGTTCGCACAGGCGCGGCAGATACATCATGAAGGTCTGCTCGAACGCGCCCATCATTTCTTTCTGGATGCCTTCAAACAAAGTATCTTTGGCGCGTTTTTCAAATTCGCCGGCCAAATCGTCTTCCCAGTTCGGCCCCCATTCGACTTTGTCCATTTTCTTGCCGGTGAGCACAGAAATCGGCCGCGCGGTGGGCGGGGTTTTTCATTTTGGGGCGTTTTGCAGGGTGCTCGTAGTCGTAGGGTGAACGGCTCGTAGTAGTCGTCTATCTGCGGCAGGTTGGGGTTGGCGAAGATGTTGGACAGGATTTTTCAGACGGCCGCCCTGCTTGGGCACGAGCTTGCCGTTGGGTTTGCGCACCCAGCCGCCGTTCCATTTTTCCTGATCTTCCCAGTTTTCGGGAAGCCGATGCCGGGCTTGGTCTCGACGTTGTTGAACCAGGCGTATTCCACGCCGTCACGGCTCGTCCATACGTTTTTGCAGGGTAACGGAGCAGGTGTGGCAGCCGATACATTTGTCCAAGTTCAGCACCATGCCGACTTGCGCTCTGATTTTCATGATGTGTTCGCTTATGATTGGTCTGTTTTCAGACGGCCTTCAACGTGTCCGTGCCGTCTGAAAAAACGGTTATGCTTTTTCGAATCCGGCTTCGGGCTGATGACCGAAACCAAGATGCAGTCTTCCTTGCCGTTGTTGCGCGCGCCGTGGATTTGCCGGTCGCCGACCACCACGGCCTCGCCGCGCGGATGATGCGGCCGCTTTGCGCGTCGTCCGCCAGCTCGGCTTCGCCCGCAGCACAATCCAGATGTCCGCGCCGTGCGGATGGCGGTGGGCGGGCAACATGGTTTGCGGCGGAATCTGCCACAGCACCATGTTGTCGTGTTGGTCTTGATACAGCACGGTGCGCACGGCTTCGGCGGGTTTTTCCTTCAAATAGTCGGCGAAACGGATAATCTGCGGGAGCTTCATGGTTTCGTTCCTCATATTTCGTTTTCAGACGGCCTTTTCAAAGACAGCAGGCCGTCTGAAAACATCTGACTTACTCGGCGGGTTCGTCCATCCAGTCGATGTCCTTCATCTTGCGGACAATCACCCACTCGTCGCGGTTGGGAGCCGACCGTGCCGTAATAGTTGAAGCTGTACGCCAGCTGCGCGTAGCCGCCTATCATATGGGTCGGGTTCAATACCGCCTTGGTTACCGAATTGTGGATGCCGCCGCGTTTCTTGGTGGTTTCCGCCGCAGGCGTGTGCACCAGTTTTTCCTGCGCGTGGTACATCAGAATCATGGTTTCGGGAATGCGCTGGCTCACAATCACGCGGCAGGCAATCGAACCGTTGGTATTGAACACTTCCACCCAGTCGTTATCCACCAACCCTGCTTTTCTTGGCATCGGTTTCGGAAATCCACGTGCGGGCCGCCGCGCGAAAAGCGTGAGCATGCGCAGTTTTTCCGAATAGGTACTGTGGATGCCCCATTTCTGGTGCGGGGTCAGGAAGTTGAGCGTGATTTCCGGGATTGCCGTTGGGCATTTTGCCCAGCAGCTTCTTTGGTGGTTTTGGTGTCCGACTGCCGGGACGGTACGCGCAGAAAGCCGCACCGAAATCACGCATCCATTTGTGGTCTTGGTAAAACTGCTGGCGGCCGGTGAGCGTGCGCCACGGAATCAGCTCGTGCACGTTGGTATAGCCTGCGGTGTAGCACACTTCTTCGCTCTCCACGCCCGACCAAATCGGCGAGGTAACAATCTTGCGCGGCTGGGCGACGATGTCGCGGAAGCGGATTTGCGTGTGCTCGCTGGCATTAATCAGGTGCGTATGGTCGCGGCCGGTGATTTTGCCCAGCGACTGCCATGCTTTTTCGAAACATGGCCGTTGGTTTCCGGCGCCAGCGTCAGAATCATCTCGGCCGCATCGATGGCGGTTTCGATTTTTCGGCTGGCCTTTGCCCGCGCCTTCGGGCTGCACGCCGTTGAGTTTGCGCAGGTATTCCACTTCGTGCTTGGTATCCCACGCCATGCCTTTGCCGTTGTTGTTCACGTTTTTCCAGCAAGGGGCCGATGAGAGGTGAATTTCTCGTAAACCGCGCCGTAGTCGCGTTCCACCACGGTCATCGGCCGGCATGGTTTTGCCGGAATCGGCTCGCACTCGCCCAGCTTCCAGTCTTTCGGGTCGAACGGCTGGCCGAGTTCCTGCGGGCTGTCGTGCATCAGCGGGGTGAGCACGATGTCTTTGCGCACGCCCAGATAGTCTTTGGCCAGCTCGCTGAATTTTTGGCCAGGCCTTTATAGATTTCCCAGTCGGACTTGCTCTGCCACAAAGGCTGCACCGCTTCGGTAAACGGATGGATGAACGGGTGCATGTCGGACGTGTTCAGATCGTGTTTTCTCGTACCAAGTGGCGGTCGGGAAAATCACGTCGGCGTACAGGCAGGTGGTGTTCATGCGGAAATCCAGGAGCGTGAACAAATCCAGCTTGCCTTCCACGCCTTCCCGCTGCTTCACTTCTGCCGGTTTCAGGCAGTCGTCTTCGTCGCTCATCAGGCCGTTTTGCGTGCCGAGCAGGTATTTTCAGGAAATATTCGTGGCCTTTGCCGGAGGAACCCAAAATATTGGAACGCCAAATAAACATATTGCGCGGCCAGTTTTTCGGGTTTTCCGGATCGTCGCAGGACATCTCCAGCGTGCCTTCCTTCAAACCTTTCACCACATAATCCACCGGCGCCATGCCGGCTTTTTTTCGGCCGCATCGGTTATGTCCAGCGGATTGGTTTCCAACTGCGGCGCGCTCGGCGTCCAACCCATGCGGGCGGCTTTGGCGTTGTAGTCGATCGTGGTCAGGCGGCGCATATCGTCGCCGGCGTCGGACGTGAGCAGCTCGTCGGCAGACACGGTTTTCGTGGCGGTACTGGCCGGTGTGGCCGTAGAAGAACGAGTACCGGCCATTTGGCGCGCGGGGCGGTGCCAGTCGAGCGCGAAAGTCAGCGGCGCCCAGCCGGACTGCGGACGCAGTTTTTCCTGTCCCACATAATGGCACCAGCCGCCGCCGGATTTGCCGATGGTGCCGCACATCATCAGCATGTTGATCAGGCCGCGATAGTTCATGTCCAGGTAATACCAGTGGTTCAGGCCGGCGCCGACGATAATCATCGAGCGGCCTTTTTGGTGTCGTGCGCGTTTCTGGGGCAAACTCGCGGGCTACCTGAATCACGCGTTCGGGAGCAACGCCGGTGTGTTTTTCCTGCCATTTCGGTGTGTAGGGCTTGTCGTCAAAAGTAGTCTTTGGCCACGTTCTCGTCGCCCAAGCCGTTGTCCACGCCGTATTGTGCCACCAGAAGGTCGAACACGGTGGCCACCAACTGGCTGCTGCCGTCGGCCAGGGTGATGCGTTTCACCGGCACTTTGCGGAAGGTTTTTTCTTCGTCGAATTCGCCGCCAAAGTAGTCGAAGCCAACGCGCACCACGTCATCGGCGCACGTTTTCAGCGACAAGGCCGCCTGAACGTCTTGGTCATCCTGCGCCTTGGTTTCCAGATTCCATTTGCCGCTGCCGTCCCAACGGAAGCCGATGGAGCCGTTGGGCAGCATCAGGCTGTCGGTTTTCTCGTTCCACGCCAGCACTTTCCAGTCGGGATTTTTTTCTCTTCGCCAGTGCCGCTCAACTGCGACGCGCGCAAAGTGTATTCGGGCGGTAGCCTTCGCCGTCTTCTTTCAGGCACACCAGCACCGGCATATCGGTCAGGCGGCGGCAGTAGTCTTGGAAATAGTCGGATGGATTGTCGATATGGAATTCTTTGAGGATAACGTGCCCCATCGCCATCGCCAGCGCGGCATCCGTGCCTTGGCGCGGCGCGAGCCAGATGTCGCTGAACTTGGCCATTTCGCCGAAGTCGGACGACACGGCGACGGTTTTGGTGCCTTTGTAGCGCACTTCGGTGTAGAAATGGGCGTCGGGGTACGGGTCATCGGGATGTTGGAACCCCACACCAGAAGATAGTTGGAGTTGTACCCAGTCGGCGGATTCGGCCACGTCGGTCTGTTCGCCCCAAGTCTGCGGCGAAGCGGGCGGCAGGTCGCAATACCAGTCGTAAAACGACAGCGGCACGCCGCCGATTAAGCCGAGATAGCGCGCGCCGGAGGCATAGCTGACCATAGACATGGCGGGAATCGGCGAGAAGCCGATAACGCGGTCGGGGCCGTATTTCTTGATGGTGTAGCAGTTGGCCGCCGCCACCATTTCATAGGCTTCGTCCCAGTTGGAACGCACGAAAGCCGCCCAAACGCGCTGGGATTTGTAGGATTTGGAGCGCTCGGGGATCTTCCACAATCCATTGCCATGCTTCGATGGGGTCTTTTGGTTTTGCGCGCTTCGCGCCACAGTTCGACAGCGCGCCGCGCATCATCGGATATTTGATGCGCTGGGCGGAATAGACATACCAACTGTATGACGCGCCGCGCGGACAGCCGCGCGGTTCGTGGTTGGGCAGGTCGGGGCGGGTGCGCGGATAGTCGGTCTGCTGGGTTTCCCAGGTGATGATGATGCCGTTTTTAACGTAGATTTTCCACGAGCACGAACCGGTACAGTTCACGCCGTGGGTGGAGCGGGCGATTTTGTCGTGCGACCAGCGGCTGCGGTAGGCGTTCTCCCACTTGCGGTCTTCTTCGGTCAGTACGCCGTGGCCGTTGGCGAACGGTTCGTGCTTGTGCCTGAAAAATGTCAGGCGGTCTAAAAATGACTCATGGCGGTGTCCTTGCATTGCTGCGGATTATTATGGTTTGAATATAAATGAGCCGATTGGCGAAAAACAGGGGCAGAACGTACGGCTCCGCCGTGCAAAAGCAACGGTAGCGGCTACCTACTTTGTGAGGTGGCGGAAGGCCGCTGCTGCCGAACGTCACGCATACGGCAGGCCGTCTGAATCACGATTCAGACGGCCTGTTTGCATTCGGGAGACCACACGCATCAAATGGGGAGGATACCTACTTTGGTAGGGTAATGCTCAAACGGTTTTCGCAGCGGGCGGCGGCGGGATACCGGCCTGCGTCCTTGCTCCGGCCGGAGCGAAACCCGCTTTTTCCCGCCCGTTTCGGTTTTCAGACGGCCTCATTCTTTTTCCTTTTCGCCCGCGGATGCGCTTCGTCATATACGGCGGCCAGATGTTCCAAGTCCAGCTTGGTGTAAATCTGCGTGGTCGACAAATTGCTGTGCCCCAGCAATTCCTGTACCGCACGGATGTCGCGCGACGCCTGTAAAAGGTGGCTGGCGTAACTGTGCCGCAGCATGTGCGGCGAAAGATGCTGCGCACTGCCCTGCTCCGCCGCCCATTGTTGCAGGCGTTTCTGAATCTGCCTCTGTCCCAGCCGCCGGCCGTTCTTGTTGGTAAACAGTGCGGCCTCGCCTTCTGCGGCAACCCGGTGCGGCAGGTAGTCCAGCACGCGTCTATACTCTTGCGCACCAGCGGCACGCGCCGCTGTTTGCCGCCCTTGCCCGTTACGCCCACCCAGCCTTCGTCGGGCAAAACATCGTGCAGGTTCAGGCTGCACACTTCGCTCAGAGCGCAGGCCGCTGCCGTAAAAGCAGTTCGAATACGGCGCGGTCGCGCAACGCCAACGCGTCCTCGCCGCAACCTTGGTTCAACAGGTGGTTGAGCGGTTCCCTGCTGAACGGCTTTGGGCAGGCGCTGCGGCGGCTTCGGCGCTCTGAGGTTGGCGGTCGGGTCGGCCGCCATCAGGCCCTTTTGTACCAGCCAGCCGCAATACTGCCGCCACACCGACAGTTTCGCGCCATACTGCGTTCGCTCAAATTGCGTTGCGACAGTTTCTTCAAGGCGGCCAAAAAGTCGCCGCGCCCCACATCCGCCCCGTTTTCAGACGGCCTCAGCATTATAAAAAGCCGCCTCAAAGCTGCGACAGGTCGCGGCGGTAGGCTTCGACGGTGTGCGCCGATTTGCCCTCCTGCCGCAATGCGGTCAAATAATCGTCGAAAATACCGGCAAAAATCCTGCTGCTGCATGTTTCAGACGGCCTCCAATACCGTTTTCAACGACTGCGGCAGACGGCAGACCCGCTGCGCGGCATAATCGAAAACACACCATCCCCGTCCGCACCCGTGCGACGGTTTTACCGTCCCGCACGCGCACCATATGGTACAGACAGCACGAAACCGCCCTTTGCCCGCTTCTGCCGCCCCCATCTCGATTTGCAGCGCGTCGCCGTGGTGCGCCTGCGCTAGATACTGCTACCGCCGCATCCGCCATAATCAACCCCGCGCCGCCCGCGTCCAGTTCGGTAAAACCCAGCGCGGTCAGCCAGCGTACGCGCGTTTCATGGCACAAACGCAACACCGCGTCATTTGGCAAGGTGCCCGCCGTAATTGATGTCGCCTATCTGCACGTCGATACGGGCGGTATACAGGATGGTTTCGGGCGTGGGGACATTAATCCGCGGCATGTTTTTCTTCCTTATCTAGACAAATCGGTTTTCAGACGGCCTCAGAAGGCTTCCGGCCACATCCCATTATCCACAATCACGCGTCGGGCGCCAATTTTTACCGCCGCCGCGTTCGTTCAAATCCGTCCAAACGCGTTATCATTAATATATAAAATTAATGTAGCGCGTTGTAGTATTGAGTACCAAAAATACTATAATAACCTGATAACCCACTTTTCCCATCCCAATCCAAGGAGATTTTCATGGCTCTCGTCTCTATGCGCCAACTGCTCGACCACGCGGCTGAAAACAGCTACGGTCTGCCCGCATTCAATGTTAACAATCTTGAACAGATGCGCGCCATTATGGAAGCCGCCAACCAGATTAACGCCCCGTCATCGTGCAGGCCAGCGCAGGCGCACTGCAAATATGCGGGGGCGCCGTTTTTACGCCACCTGATTCTGGCGGCCGTGGAAGAATTCCCGCATTCCGTCGTCATGCACCAAGACCACGGCGCATCGCCCGACGTATGCCAGCGCTCCATCCAACTGGGCTTCTCCTCCGTCATGATGGACGGCTCGCTGCTTGAAGACGGCAAAACCCGTCCACCTACGAATACAACGTCAACGCCACCCGCACCGTGGTCAACTTCTCCCACGCCTGCGGCGTGATCCGTCGAAGGCGAAATCGGCGTATTGGGTAACCTCGAAACCGGCGAAGCAGGCGAAGAAGACGGCGTAGGCGCGGCAGGCAAACTCTCCCACGACCAAATGCTCACCAGCGTCGAAGATGCCGTGCGCTTCGTCAAAAGACACCGGCGTGGACGCGCTCGCCATCGCCGTCGGCACCAGCCACGGCGCGTACAAATTCACCCGCCCGCCCACAGGCGAAGTGTTGCGCATCGACCGTATCAAAGAAATCCATCAAGCCCCTGCCCAACACCCACATCGTCATGCACGGCTCCAGCTCCGTTCCCCAAGAATGGCTGAAAGTCATCAACGAATACGGCGGTAAAATCGGCGAAACCTACGGCGTCCCCGTGGAAGAAATCGTCGAAGGCATCAAACACGGCGTGCGCAAAGTCAACATCGACACCCGACCTGCGCCTCGCCTCCACCGGCGCCATCCGCCGCTTCATGGCAGAAAACCCGTCCGAATTCGACCCGCGCAAATACCTGAGCAAAACCGTCGAAGCCATGAAACAAATCTGTCTCGACCGCTACCTCGCATTCGGTTTGCGAAGGTCAGGCAGGCAAAATCAAACCCGTTTCCCTTGAAAAAAATGGCAACCCGCTACGCCAAAGGCGAAAGCTGAACCAAATCATCAACTGATTGCCGTTTTGCCGAAATAAATATTCAGGCCGTCTGAAAACCGAACTTTCCGTTTGGAAAACAGTTTTCAGACGGCCTCTGTCTTTCTACGACCGTGCCATTTTTATAAAGTATAGCGGGTTAAGTTTGACAAGGCGAGGCAACGCCGTACTGGTTTAAACTTAACCCGCTATACTACCATCTCGAAATAGAATCAGTGCATTTGAACAGCATTTTAACGTATTGAAACGGTATTTTTGCCTGATACACCGCGATAATACCGAACAGCCACAATTCCTAGCCTAATTTGTTTTTCTGATTAACACCCGTTAAACAACCTCAGGCCTAAAGATACCGCTTCCCTTTGCTTCAAGCGAGAAAGACATTACCATGAAACACCTCACCAAACTGACCTCCCTGCTGGTACTTGCCGCCGGCCTGGCTGCCGCGCCGCTGGCCTCCGCCGAACCCGGATACGATGACGGTCCTCACCCCGAACACCAATCCCCGCACATAAAAAACCGGTTCCGCGCCCTCCTGAAGCCCGCAAGCACAAAGCGGAGCCTCCCATGAAGAAAGCACCCAAACACGCAGTGAAAAATGCCGAAACATCACCATCATCATCACGGCCGTTAATCCGACCCCAGCCGCGCCACTAGGATAGTGCCAAACCGGTATGTTAAAAATACCGGTTTTACGGCCTTTAATTTAAGTCGGAACAGCAGCAACGCAGCAGGCAGTCAGGTAATTACGAAACGATTGATATTCGGAAATCGTTTCAGCGGAAGCTCTTTGCCGATTTAGATATAAACGGCCGCACTATCCATTGCAAAAAGGCCGTCTGAAATTTTTCAGACGGCCTTTCCATATCATTGACCCAACTGCGGTTTTTAACCTTTCTGCCAATCCGACATCGGCTCCTCTTCCTGTGCGGCAACAGTATATTTCTCATCCGCCCACTCGCCCAAATCAATCAATTTGCAACGCTCGCTGCAAAACGGACGGTATTTGTTTTCTGGAATCCATGCCACGAGCTGTCGGCAGTTGGGACATTCTACAATTAAGATTTCAGTCATTTTACTCATTCCGACAAATCAAACACCAAACAGTACAGCTGCCATTATCTTGCCAAACAGCCGGACAAACGGCAAAAAGCGGTTTCTCTTTTTCCATCAAACCGTTTTGACCGCATATGAATAAAAACCTATGCAAACGGCCGATTTTTGCCGCCAACTCGCCTGCCGAACCTTCGTTTACCAACACATCATCGGCATGAAGCAACCTATCCCTGCGGGAAATCTGAGTGCGGATAATACGGCGGATTTCGCTTTCATCCAAACCGCTACGCTGTCGGACACGCCGAATTTGCACTTCCTCTGCAACATCGATAACCAGCACCCTACCCACAAAGCTAGAAATTGCGGATTTTCAATCAACAAGGGTACATCAATAATCCCGTAAACCGCTTGCGGATATTGGTTCTGCTGAAAACGGATTTCCTCCAAAATCAGCGGAAACATCAGGCCTTCGAGTATTTCTTTGGACTGAGGCCGTCTGAAAACAAAATCACGCAGGACTTCCCTATCCAAACGGCCTTGTGGATCAAACACCTCATCTCCGAATGCACTGCGGATGGCAGGCAGTGCCTGCCATTATCCGCAGTCAAATTCCGACTAATGGCATCCGCATCGATATGCGGTACGCCCAATCTAACAAATTCGGCAGCTGCCAGTGATTTTGCCGCTGCCGATTCCTCCGGTCAACCCTATCCATGCCGTCATATCAGAATCCCGATTTGGTCAGCCACCATCGAATAAGCTGGTTTACCGGCTCATTGGCCGTAAACACAACCCATCCGGCAATGGCAAGACTCGGGACGAAATGCGAACGGCTGGTTTCTGGCAACACGCATAATCAGCGCACCTGCCAAGCCGACCAATGCCGACATAAAAACCAACACCGGCAGCGTTCCTACACCCAACCATGCGCCAAGTGCAGCCAGCAATTTGAAATCTCCGGCTCCCCATACCTTGGACACCGCGGACCAAACGGTAAAAACGAGTTCAGCAGCCACAAACTCATATATCCGCAAACTGCGCCCAGTACGGCGGACTGAAGGGAAACAAATGCGCCGTCAAAATTGAACAGTAATCCCAACCATATCAACGGCAAAGTAAGCTGATCCGGCAGGTATTGCGTGTCAATATCAATAAAGGTCAAAGCAATCAACACCGCCGTTAGAATCAAACCGCCCAACGTCGTCCAACTCCAGCCATACTGCCGTGCAACGGCGGCAAACAATATTCCCGTCAGCAGTTCTACCAAGGGATAGCGGATACTGATCGGCGTTTTACACGAACCACATTTACCGCCGAGCATCAGATAACTGACAATCGGGATATTCTGCCATGCCCTGACCGGAGCATGGCATTTCGGGCAACGGGAATCCGGCTTGAGCAGGTTAAACGGCTGCCGCTCCTCCTCTGTCAAGCCAAGCTGCAAATGTTCTTTTGCAAACTGCGTCCACCCTCGTTCCATCATCACCGGCGTACGGTAGATCACGACATTGAGAAAACTGCCAATGACCAGTCCCAACACGGCAGCAAAGCGGAACCGCAAACGGGGCCAGCGTATCCAACGACTCCAACATATCAACCGACCACGTTACCCAGATTAAAGAGCGGCAGATACATAGCCACCAGTAAAACCCCGATGGTCGAGACCCAATACCACCATAATGACCGGCTCCATCAGCGAAGACAGTTGCGATACGGAGTTATCCACTTCCTCTTCATAAAAATTCGGCTGCTTTATTCAGCATATCGTCCAAAGAACCTGATTCCTCACCGATCGCCGCCATTTGGATAATCATATTCGGGAACATTTCCGTACTTTGCATACTCGATGTCAACGACAAGCCCTGTGTAACTTTGGCCTGAATATCCTTGGTAGCTTCTTCGTAAAGAATATTGCCCGCAGCCCCTGCAACGGAATCCAACACCTCGACCAACGGCACGCCTGCCGCAAACAAAGTGGCCGTCGTACGCGACCAGCGTGCAATGGTTGCCTTTCTGACGATGGGACCGAAGATAGGAAGGCGCAGCATTATGCTGTCCACCCGTTTTTGGAATGCCGAGGGATTTCTGGTGCAGTTTATAAAAGGCCGAATCCTGCCAAGATAATGGCAACAATCATCACCCAACCGTATTTGACAAAGAATTTGGACATACTCATGACAATCTGCGTCAAACCCGGCAATTCCGCACCCATGCTGCTGTAAACCTCGCCGAATGCGGGTAATACGAACATCATCATGACGAAAAATCAAAAGCCACCGCCACCACCATAATGGCAATCGGATAAGTCAATGCGGTTTTAACTTTCTTTTTAATGGCTTGGGTTTTTCCTTATAGACCGCCAGTTTATCCAACAATCCTTCAATACGCCGCCCGTTTCACCGGCAGAAACCAAATGCAGTAAAAACGGTCGAAATATTTCGGATATTTAGAGAATGATTTACCCAATGCACTGCCCTGCTCCACATCCGCACGAACCTGCATCAGCATCTGCGTCATAGAAGGATTGGAATGGCCGCGCGCCACGATTTCAAAAGCCTGCATCAATGGCAACCCTGCTTTCATCATAGTCGCAAGCTGGCGGGTAAAGACAGTAATATCTTCCTGTGTGATGCGTTTCTTACGCGTTGATTTGACTTTGCTGACACGCAACGGACGAATACCCCTGCGCTGGAGCTTCTTGCGCGCTTCCTCTTCGTCTTTTGCAACCACCTCACCGCGCACGATTTGGTCCGTGCTGAGGGTTCCTACCTTCAAAAAGTAAACCTTTTACCTTTGTTTTTGTTAGCGAATAAGCCTTTTGACTGCTCTGCTTGAGCCATAACTACCCCTTAGTTTTGTTTGTTATATTCAGACAATACCGGAACGGATTCCCCTCCGTATCCGGCAGCTTTTGTTTCATCTTAATCGTTGGTATGCGCGGTTACTTCTTCGAGCGTGGTCAATCCCTGCATCACTTTCAGCAAGCCGGCACGACGCAAATCAACCATGCCTTCTTTGTACGCCATATTCATAATATCTACTTCAGTACCGTTATTCATGATAACCCGCTGCATTTCTTCGGTAACCGGCATCATCTCATATACCCCGGCACGGCCTTTATACCCCTTGCCCCTGCAACTGTCGCAGCCTACGGCACGGTACATTGTCCAATCCTTAGCCAAGTCTTCTTTTGGTAAACCCCGCTTTAAGCAAGGCCGGTTCGGGAGGCCGCTCCATCGGCGTTTTACACTTCGGACACAGACGGCGCAACAGACGTTGGGCGATTATCAGGCTGACGGAACTGGCGATATTGAACGGCGCAACACCCATGTTCAGCATACGCGACAAAGTCGCCGGAGCATTATTAGTATGCAGCGTCGAAAAACACCATATGTCCTGTCTGTGCCGCTTTAATCGCAATATCGGCTGTTTCCAAATCACGAATCTCGCCCACCATGATGATGTCGGGGTCTTGGCGCAGGAACGATTTTAGCGCGGCGGCAAAAAGTCAGGCCCTGTTTATCGTTGACGTTAACCTGATTGATACCCGGCAAATTAATCTCGGCCGGGTCTTCGGCGGTAGAAATATTAACGTCTTCTGTATTCAGGATATTCAGACTGGTATAAAGCGTTACCGTTTTACCCGATCCTGTCGGACCGGTAACCAACACCATACCGTACGGGCGGTGAATGGCCTCAAGCAACATCTCTTTTTGAAACGGCTCAAAACCGAGGTTGATCGATATTCAGCGAAGCCGCATCCGAATTCAAGATACGCATCACCACTTTTCGCCGAACAGAGTGGGCAGCGTGCTGACACGGAAATCAATCGGACGTCCGTGTTTATGGAAGGCAATCTGGATACGTCCGTCCTGAGGGACACGTTTTCCGAAATATCCAATCGCGCCATAACTTTGATACGCGAAGCCAACTGCCCGCGTACAGCAACCGGCGGCTGCACTACTTCGCGCAACTGTCCGTCCACGCGAAACCGGACGCGCGCCATTTGCTCATAAAACTCAAAGTGAATATCCGATGCACCCGCATTAAGCGCATCCGATAAGGTTTTATGAATAAAGCGCGGAATCGGGCCGTCTTCTGCTTCTTCATTGTCTATATACAGTGCTTGTGCGGGTTGGGCTGCCTCTTGTTCCTGACTGATTTCCTTTAAAATGGAAGTCGAACGCTGCCCCAACCATTCGAGAAGCGAACTCAACTGATCATCCGGCACGAGCCAAGTCGACCGATGCGCCCGAAGCGAAAAGCCACTTTTTGAAAACTCTGGATCTGCGTAGGATCGGATACCGCCAGATAGACCTTGCGGCCGCGGCGGAAAAATAGGAATGCAGCGGTTTTGCACCATCTGCTCTTCACTCAGAACATCCGTCAGGATGTTGCTGCGCAGGTAATGGCGCAAATCCAGCAGCGGATAACTGAAAAGCCCGGGCGACCAATTCGCCCAATGATTTCGGAGTAATGACGCCGTCTGAAAACAGCATCGGCAATATTTCTTTATTGGCTTTCAAGGCACTATTGTAATGCTCGGCCTGACTGTTGGTAATCTTTTTGGCTCTGCACCAAAACACGCAATAACCCGACACTCATTTTATTTAACCTATCCGTTTCTTGTGCAATTCTTCGACTGTATATCCGGCAACGAAAAAAACTGTTGAACAACTTATTATTAATTATCCGGCATCGCCTGCTCTTTATCCGTCCAGCCCGTAAGGTCCCTTTTGACTGCTCCGGATGCAGAAGATGCCGTCTGAAAATTTCCGTGATTAATTTGCTATCTGACTATTATAAAACAAGCCACGGAGTCGTTACACTAACTTATGAAGTTCTATCGACAAATAGAAACTATTTCACAACAGATAAAAATAACCGCATAAAGCGGTTGGTTGGTGGCCAGAGGCGGGATCGAACCGCCGACACACGGATTTTCAATCCGTTGCTCTACCAACTGAGCTATCTGGCCTTTTATTGTTGCGTTGAGAAAGGCGTATTAAACCAAAAACACCCGTTTTACGCAAAGCCTTCCGGCACCGTTATTTCCTGACAAACAATTAACCGTTTGTTTTGAATCGGATTAAACTCAAGCCGATTGATTACAAAAACGATACCGCCCAATATCTGCGGGCGATGCCGATTCAAATCCCGTTTTACCCCTCGCGTTTTTGGGCTAAAAATACCCCCTCTTTTTTTCTTAAAGACCGAAAATCCGTATGCTGTATCATTTTTTTAAAAACATGCTGGACATTCTGCGCCTGCGTTACAAACATCCGGCCGAATACACATATCCGCTACCGGTTATCCTCGCCGTATTGTTGCTGCTGGGCATGATAAATGCTGCGGCGATGTCGGCATTGTTCGGTAAAGATGCCGCTGCCGTCGTTTTCTCTATTCTGCTGACCGCGGTCAAATGGCTGATTCTCAGCCGTACTATGAGTGCCGTTTTATACTATTACGGCGCACCGCGCCTGCCGCTTCGAGGGATTTACGCTGGCCTCAGGCCCTGAGTATTCCAATGCTGCTCGTTTTGTATGTCCCGCAATTAAGCCCTCTTGGTCTGCTTTGGCAAATATGGGCCTTTTGGACGCAGGCAATCGGTTATATAAAGATGGGTAATGTGGCAGGCTGGAAAGTTGCCGTCGGCTATATTGCCTATTTCATCTGCACGTTGATTGCGGGTTCTGCACTGCTGATGCTTTTCACACATTTAGGCTGGATGAATGAAGAAATGCTGCGGCACCAGCTTCAAACTATTTTGCAGCAGCAAAAAATAACTGTGAGACCGTCTGAAAAATTTCCAACCGCCCTCTGTTTTTCAGACGGCCTCTGTATCCGAACAAACGCGCCCAAAACACACACCGCACGGTTTTTACCGTGCGGTGTGTTATCTGAAGGTTTCAGACGGCCTTACATCATGCCGCCCATACCACCCATGCCGCCCATGTCAGGCATAGCAGGTTTTTCTTCAGGGATTTCGGCAATCATGCGGTCGGTCGTCAGCATCAGGCCGGCGATAGACGCGGCGTGTTGCAGCGCGGAACGGGTTACTTTGGCGGGGTCGAGTACGCCCATTTCAATCATGTCGCCGTATTCGCCGGAACCTGCGTTGTAACCGTAATTGCCTTTGCCTTCCAGCACTTTGTTCACCACTACGCTAGGGCTCGCCGCCTGCGTTGGCAACGATTTGGCGCAGAGGAGACTCAACGGCGCGCAAGACGATTTGTACGCCTGCGTCTTGGTCGGCATTGCCGGTGTGCAGGTTTTCCAAAGCGGCACGGGCGCGCAACAGGGCTACGCCGCCGCCTGCAACCACGCCTTCTTCAACGGCTGCGCGGGTAGCGTGCAGCGCGTCTTCCACGCGGTCTTTTTTCTCTTTCATTTCCACTTCGGTAGCGGCACCGACTTTAATCACTGCCACGCCGCCTGCCAGTTTGGCAACGCGCTCTTGCAGTTTTTTTCTTTGTCGTAATCGCTGGTTGCGGTTTCGATTTGTTGGCGGATTTCGGCAACACGCGCTTCGATTTGGGCAGCGTCGCCGAAGCCGTCGATGATGGTGGTGTTTTCTTTACCGATTTCGATGCGTTTGGCTTGACCCAAGTCGTCCAAAGTCGCTTTTTCAAGAGACAGGCCGACTTCTTCGGAAATCACCACGCCGCCGGTCAGGATGGCGATGTCTTGCAACATGGCTTTTGCGGCGGTCGCCGAAGCCCGGAGCTTTAACGGCAACGGTTTTCAGGATGCCACGGATGTTGTTCACCACCAAAGTCGCCAAGGCTTCGCCTTCTACGTCTTCAGCGATAATCAGAGCGGACGGCTGGCTTTGCCACTTGTTCCAAAACAGGCAGCAGGTCGCGGATGTTGCTGATTTTTTGTCGAACAGCAAAAACAAACGGATTGTCCAGCGCAGCGATTTGTTTTTCGGCATCGCTGATGAAGTAAGGAGACAGGTAGCCGCGGTCGAACTGCATACCTTCTACGACATCCAATTCGTTTTCCAAAGATTTGCCGTCTTCAACGGTAATCACGCCTTCTTTTGCCGACTTTTTCCATCGCTTCGGCAATAATCGCGCCGACTTGTTCGTCGGAGTTGGCGAAATCGAGCCGACTTGGGCGATTTCTTTGGGAAGTGTCGCAAGGTTTGGCGATGTTTTTCAGTTCTCCAACCAAAGCGGCGACGGCCTTGTCAATACCGCGTTTCAGGTCGGTCGGGTTCATGCCGGCGGTAACGTATTTCATGCCTTCAGCGACGATGGCTTGCGCCAGTACGGTGGCGGTTGTAGTGCCGTCGCCCGCTACGTCGTTGGTTTTGGACGCCACTTCTTTCACCATTTGCGCGCCCATGTTTTCGAATTTGTCTTTCAGTTCGATTTCTTTTGGCGACGGTAACGCCGTCTTTGGTGATGTGCGGGCCGCCGAAGGAGCGGTCAAGCACCACGTTGCAGACCCTTTCGGGCCCAAGGTTACGCGGACGGCATTTGCCAGAGTGTTCACGCCGTTTACCATTTTTGGCGGACTTCGTTACCGAACTGTACGTCTTTTGCTGCCATTTTACTGATTCCTATTAAGTAGATTTAATTAAAAGAAATTTTGCAAATTACCTAAAATTTTTATTTTTCACGCAGCTCTATCTGTTTGATAGACTGCTAAAAATAATCTCAATATAAGCTCTAATAAGCTCTGGATGATTTGCTGCATATCTAGGGTGTACCAACTGCTTTATCAATATTCTGAATAGCTTCTGAGAATGCTTTTCCAGCTATTTCTTTTGCATGCCCAATGCAGCTGCATGAGTTGCCATAAAAATTACTCCACAATACCGAAAAATATCTTCTTCGCGCATCACCAACAGCTCTTCGCCGTCGGCTTTTACGGTTTGGCCGCTGTATTTGCCGAAGATGATTTTTGTCGCCGACTTTGACATCCAGCGGACGGCGGTTGCCGTCTTTACCGATTTTGCCTGCACCCACGGCGATAACTTCGCCCATGTCGGGTTTTCGGCTGCACTGCCGGGCAGGACGATGCCTGATGCGGTTTTCTCTTCAGCTTCCAAAGCGTTTGACGACGACACGGTCGTGTAAAGGACGGATGGTCATGTGTGTACTCCGATAAAATAATAAAAACAATTGCTTGATCGACAAGCACGGTTAAACTTAAAAGCGCAGCCGCCCGCGACTGCCGCATGGGGCCGCGCTGCGATGGAAAGCAAAATTAGGGGTGAGTACGACAAATTCAAGCCCCCGAATAAGCCGTCCGCCGCAATTTTTATTTCTGCGGCGGACGGGTTTGTTTTCTTGTTTTTCAGACGGCCTAGCAATCACGCCCAGCGCCTTCAACCCTTGCAACACGCCGTCTTCGTCCACACTTCGGGCAGATATAGTCCGCCACGGCTTTGGCAGCGGCATCACCGTTGTCCATTGCCACGCCGAACCCGACGGTTTGCAGCATTTCCACGTCGTTCGGCCCGTCGCCGAAGGCCATAACGTCCTTCATGTCTATACCCAGTTCCGCCACAGCACGGGCGATGCCGCACGCTTTCGAACCGTCGGCGCGGAGCATATCCACCGCGTTTTTGATGCCAGCGCACGGTTTTCAGCCCTGCGGCGGCGATTTTGTCCGCCAGTTCCGCATCGCGCGCGGTTTGAAAAAAAGCCAGCATCTGGTAAACGGGCTTTTTGCGGAAGTATTCCCGATCGGTCAGAAATTCGGGCAGGATGTGCTGTAGTGTTTCCACCGCCCATTCGGTTGCTTCGGATACGGCTATTTCATTATTGTTCACAAAGGCATAGGCAATGCCTTTACTGTCGAAAAAGCGGCCATGTCCGCCATTTCGGTTTCGGTCATCGGATACGCCTGCAAGGCTTTGCCGCGGAACTCGGGTGTACTGGCCGTTGATGGTTACGAGCATGTCGATGCCGGTTTCGTCAATCAGGCGCCGTACTTTGGCGGGCACTGCGACCGGCGGCCGGCCGGTAGCAATCGCCGTCAGTATGCCGCGCCGCTTCAACGCCCTCATGGCTTCGCCTATGGACGGACGCAGCGTATCGGTGTATTTGCGGTAAATGGTGTCGTCGATGTCGAAAAAGACGATTTTTGGGGTTTTGCATAATGCGACTCGCTTTGTTTGGGATTTTTTTCAGACGGCCTATTGTACTGGATATACGCGGCGGCGTTGACCGCCTTGTCCGCCCGTTCTGTTCTAAATCAATAAGCCTGCGGACGGACGGCTGGATTTTTCAGACGGCCTTTTCATTGCTAAAATACCGCCTGCAAACCAACCAGCCGAGAACAACATGCCGCATTTCGCATCCGAACCCGCCCTGCCCTATTCCCAGCAAAATCAAACCGCCGTGCTGTTGCTCAACCTCGGCACGCCCGACGCTCCGACAACTGAGGCGGTGCGGGCGTTTCTAAAGGACTTTTGTCCGACCCGCGCGTGGTGGAACTGCCGCGATGGTTATGGCAGCCGATATTGCGCTGCGCGATTTTTGCCGTTCCGCCCGAAAAAGCGCGCACGGATACGCCAAAAATCTGGCTTGACGAAGGCTCGCCGCTGGCACTCTACACCGAGCGGCTGTCCCAAGCGCTGGGAGATAAGTTGCACGGTATAACCGTGCGCCATGCGATGACTTACGGCAAACCGGCCGTATCCGACGTATTGAGCGAGCTGAAAGCGCAGGGCGTGGGAAAAATTTTGGCGATACCGCTTTATCCGCAATATGCGGCATCCAGTACGGGGGCGGCTTTGGACAAAATATTCGCCGCATTGGCGCAACAACGCAACCAGATGAGCGTGCGCACCGTGTCCCGCTTTTTACGACGACGCAGGCTATATCGGTGCGATGAAACAGCATATTCAGGCCTATTGGGCGGAACACGGACGCGGGGAAAAAAGCTGCTGCTGAGTTTCCACGGTATTCCGCAGAAAAACCATGACGACGGCGACCCTTATGCCGACGAATGCCGCCGCACGGCACAACTGCTTGCCGAGGCGCTGTCTTTGGGTGAAAAAGACTATATCGTTTCCTTTCAGAGCAGGTTCGGACGGTCGAAATGGGTGGAACCGTCCACGCAAGACCTGCTTTGAAAAACCTGCCGTCTCAAGGCGTTGCCAAACTCGATGTATTCTGCCCGGGCTTTATATCGGACTGTTTGGAAACGCTGGAAGAAAATCGCCTTGGTCGGACGCGAGCAATTTCATGCCGCCGGTGAAAGCAATACCAATACATCCCTTGCCTGAACGCCGACGCCGTCTGGCTGGAAGCGCTGGCGGATTTAGCAAGGCACAACCTTGCCGGATGGGTTTGACCCTGAATGCGGAAGGCCGTCTGAAAACCTGTTTTCAGACGGCCTTTTCCTCAAAAATTCTGTTATTTGGAAGCGTCGGTCAGATTCTGCACTACGCCTGCAACTGAGGCGGTAATGCCCGACATACCGATTAACGAGGCTGCAGCCAGTTTCATCATGCCTTTCATTTCTGTCTCACTTTTCTTTCATACCGCCGTCTCACCATTGACACGGCCAAACACGCTGCTTATTGCCGGGCAGCATCCATATTTTTGCACCACTTGGGTCGCGGAAGCGGCAACACCCTGACATGCCGATTAAGGCAGAGGCGGCTAATTTCATCATTTCTTTCATTTTCGGTCCCTTCATCGTAATCAATAAAAATACATTAATGTTTTTCTTCTTGCTCCCGCTTCGCGGAGTTTTTCATACCGTCAAATCAGTTTTTGCTTTTTGTCGGCATCAGCCATATTGCGTGCAACGACAGAAGAAGCGGCGGCGCCCACACCGGACATACCGATTAAAGAAGCGGCGGCAATTTTCATCAAATGTTTCATGGTCATTTCCTTTCAAAAATTTCTGATTTTTATGTTGTCAAATAACATATCTGACAAAACACCTTTTTCCAATCAACGCATTGCATTTCCTTTTTGCGTTGTCGGCGATGGTCATCATACCGACTTAAACGTTAAAAAATACCATTTTTCAGTTAATTTAATATACTAAAAAATACATACATTAAGTATAAATATACTTTATATAATTATTGTAAATGACACCGATGGCTGGCATCATGACACCGATGTCCCGATTACATTCAAACTACAAAAACGCGGAATCCAACAGCCAAAAGGCTGAAAAAAACTGTTGTATTTTTCACCGTCACTTCCTAAAAATATTTTTCTCGTTATTTTTCAACCAATTAAAAATACAAAAGAAGGCACAATCCACATACCAATTTAGTCTGAAACTATTGGATTCATTGTCTGATTAGGTAAAAACAAAGGCAGAAAAATGAGAAACAGATATAACGGCTCCCGTTTCCGACTAATGCGGACAGACAAAAATAAGGCCGTCTGAAATTGTTTTTCAGACGGCCTAAACTTCATTATTACAATTACCGGTCATAAGAAACCCGCAAATCCATAGATCCCCGTCTGTCCAAAGGACAAATTTGCCTTGACCTCGGCAAGATTGGCGCAAATCCGCTGTGTAAACCGCTTCTGCCTCAATCTGATGTTTCTCATCGATGCCTGCGGGCGTCATCCCGAAAGATTGCCGTATCAAGCAGGCGTTCGGCATGGATGCCACGGCGGTATACATGCCGAACGGCGGCATCTTCCGTCCCGAACAGAGTCCCCGACCACACTGCTGCGGGTCAGTGCGATACCGAGTGCGGCATCCTCGCCGCCGAATTTTCTGAACAACCCGTCTTGAGGAAATCCGCCGCAAGCCAGTAAAACGGAACGGCGGAACACTGTATTGCCGCCGACCGTCATTTCCAGACGCCGCCACGCTTCGGCGAAACCTGCGTGCCGCGTATAGCGTTCGGGAAAAGCCGACGGGACGCAGTTTCAACCGCACCAAACCAAGATAATAAAAATTACACAACGCCATGTATGCGGCGGTCAGCACATCGGATCTATAGGCATCGTCCGCATCCAAAAATGCGACGAAATCCGCCGTGCTCTGCAACGCGCCCCCAGTTACGGGCCTTTGCTGCCCCGCCGTTTTCCGCCAAAAATTCGCAGCGGATTGCCGGATATTGCGCGGCAAGCTCCGTCATTATTTCCTGCGTACCGTCCTGCGACGCATCGTCAACCAGCCAGACGGTTCGGACTTTGTTGTTTCAGCGCGCTTCAGCGGCAACACGCAAAGTTTCGGCAGCGTTGTAACACGGGATAACGACATCTAACGACGGATTCATACCCGCTCCTGGCGGAAATATATAGTCAGGTGGCGGAGGGCCAATAAAAGGATATACCTGTATAAAGTATATCCTTTTTTTCCGGTTCAAGCCGTTTTTCAGACGGCCTATACGACGACCTCTTCTTTTTCTTCTGTTGCTTGGCAATGTTCTCGCGGTTCAGACCGAACATCAGCAGCAGCGGGCTAGCCCACCAGCACAGAGGAATAGATGCCGAAAACAATACCGATGGTCAACGCCATAGAAAAACCGTGCAGTGCGGCGCCGCCGAAAAATCAGCATCGACAGTACCATCGCTTCGGTCGAACCGTGCGTAATCGCGGTACGGCTCATGGTCGAAGTAATCGCATTGTCAATCACACCCTGCGGTACGGTATGGTTGCGCATCGCGGGTTTGCGGAAGTTTTTCACGGATACGGTCGAACACCACCACCGATTCGTTCACCGAATAGCCCAGCACCGCCAGAATACCCGCCAACACGGTCAGCGAAAACTCCCATTGGAACAGTGCGAAACAGCCCAAAAATAATTACGATGTCGTGCATATTGGCGATAATGGCGGATACGGCGAAACGCCATTCAAACCGCATCGACAGGTAGACGATGATACCCGCCACCACCATACCCAACGCCATCAGGCCGTTGGTAACCAATTCATCGCCGACCTGCGGGCCGATAAATTCGACTTGGCGCAGGGGTAACGTCGGGATTATCCTGTTTCAGCAGGTTCATCACATCATTGGAAAGCTGGGCTGAAGTAACGCCTTCCTTATTAGGCAGACGGATCATGATGTGTTTGTTCGTACCCAAAAGCCTGAACCTGCATCGCCCATCTTCAGCGTCTCCAGCTTCTCACGGGTTTTTGTTGACATCCGCTCCCTGGCGGTACTGAACTTCCATCACCGTGCCGCCGGTAAATTCAACCGAAAAATTCAGGCCTTTGGTTACTAGGAAAAATACGGCGGCGATAAACGTAACCAACGAAATAAACGTGGTCAGTTTACCGTAGCTCACAAACGGAATGTCGCGTTTGATTCTGAATAATTCCATTGTTTACTCCTTACCTGCTTTCTGCCCGGAGGCGGCCGTTTCAGGCTTCCACACCGTGCCGATGGAGATAGTTTGAAGTTTGCGGCGGCGGCCGTACCACAAATTGACCAGCGCACGCGATACCACCACCGAAGAATACATCGAGGTAACGATGCCCGAGACAGTGCACCACGGCGAATCCGCGCACGGGGGCCGGAACCGAAAAATCAACAGCGCGATACCGGCAATCAACGAAGTCAGGTTGAGTCGACGATAGTCGACCGAAGCATGTTGATAACCCAGATTAATCGCTTGCCGGCGGCACGCCGGCACGTAATTCTTCACGGATACGCTCGTTAATCAACACGTTGGAGTCGATCGCCATACCCAGCGTCAATGCCAGTGCGGCGATGCCTGGAAGCGTCAATGTCGCCTGCAACGCCGACAGGATGGCTATCAGGAACAGAATATTGGCGGTCAGCGCAATAGTCGAAAACACACCCATCATGCGGTAGTAAACCACCATGAACACGGCGACGACGGCAAAACCCCACAGTGTGGAATCAAAGCCTTTTTGAATGTTTTCTTTCCCCAGCGACGGACCAATGGTTCGTTCTTCCACAATCTCCATCGGTGCAGCCAACGAACCGGCCCGCAGCAGCAGCGAAGTGTCGTTGGCTTCCGCCGTAGTCATGCTGCCGGAAATCTGAACGCGGCCTCCGGTAATGGCGGAACGGATAACCGGCGCGGTAACGACTTCGGACCTGCCTTGGTCAATCAGTACCATCGCCATACGTTTGCCGACATTGGCGGCAGTCAGTTCGCCGAAAATCGTACCGCCAGAACCGTCTAGGTTGATGCTGACCGCAGGCGATCCCATTTCATCAAAACTCGGCTGGGCGTCGTTGATGTTGTCGCCGGTCAGTTCGACCTGCTTGCTGACCAAGGTCGGCGCGGGATTCTCACCGCGCTGTACAACAGCTCGTATCCGCTCGGAACATTGCCGCCCAATGCGGCCTGCACTTTGGCAGGATCGTCTTCCACCATGCGTACTTCCAAGGTGGCGGTACGGCTGATGATGTCTTTCGCTTTGGCGGTATCCTGAACGCCCGGAAGCTGCGACGACGATACGGTCGATACCGGATTGCTGGATGACTGGCTCGGCCACGCCCAATTCGTTAACACGGTTGTGCAGTGTGGTGATGTTTTTGTTTTACCGCATCCGAACGCACTTTTTGCATAGCATCTTCGGAAAGCGAAAGAATCAGATTGGAACCGTCGGCCTCCAGTTTTGCCTCCACAAACAGTTTTTGCAGTTCGGGTATGGCTTTCTGCACGTCCGAGGCATCTTGAAACGGTACGATCAAACCGTTTCCCGCCTGACGGATGGTACCGAAACGGATTTTTACGGCGGCGCAGTTCGCGGCGGATGTCGCCGGAGTAGCGTTCAAAGGTTTTTCTGCATCGCGGCCTTCATGTCCACCTGCATGGTGAAATGCACGCCGCCGCGTAAACTCAAACCCAAGAACATCGGATTGGCATTGATTTTCGCCATCCATTCCGGGCTGTCGGCCAAAAGGTTCAAAAGCGGTAATGTAACCTTCGCCCAAAGTGTTTTTCGATGACGTCCCGCCCTTTGAGTTGGGTTTCCGCATCTTTGAAACGCACTTTCAAAGAATTATCGACTACGAACATGCCGTCTGTCGGAATGTTTGCCGCTTTCAGTGCGGCGGCTACTTTGGCCTCGGTTTGGGAATTGATGATGATAGACTGCCGGTTGGTCGATACCTGCACGGCCGGCGTTTCGCCGAAAAAGGTTGGGCAGCGAGTAAATCACGGCCAAAACCACCGTAAACGCAATCAGCAGGTATTTCCATAAGGGATAACGGTTCATGGCAAAACCTTCGGTTTTTGAAAGACAAACAGCCGCAACCCGATTCGGTGCGGCTTTTCGGTTAAATCAGCTTATTCTGTTTTTGGCGGCAATCGCATTGCGCTCGACTTCTACATCCACGCCGCGACCGATTTCGACGGTAAAAACTGCTCGCCCACTTTGGTAATTTTGCCTTTAAAGCCGGCGGTCAACAGCACTTTGTCGCCTCACCTTCAAATCCGCCAGCATTGCCTGATGCGCTTTAAACTTTTTCTGCTGCGGGCGCATAATCAGGAAGTAAAAACACCACCATAATCAATATCAGCGGTGCAAATTGCGTCAACATACCGCCTTGTTCCATATCGGTTCTTTCTGCTTTGAAGTTATAGTATGGGAATCGGGAAACCGCCTGCCGTGAAAATTTCATTTGGTGCAGGCTTAAAAATTAGGCTATTCTAAAAGGCCGTCTGAAAAAAATTTCAAGCATTTCCGTATTTATTAACCATATTTATCAGTCAGGCCGTCTGAAACGGCCGCATCCCGCCTCCTCCATGAAAAACCTCATCCGCCGCCTGCGCATCATCTTGCGCCGCATCTTGGGCGTCAGGGCCCGCACTGTTTGGATTTCACATCCGATGTTCCTGCGGCACGAACCCGGCGGCACCCACCCGAATCGCCGCAGCGCATCACTGCCATCCTGGAAGAACTCAAACGCCGGAAAATCTGGCGCCGCCTGCAAGCGGCGGAAGCAGAGGAAGTCAGCGATGCGCAGCTTGCGCTGGTACATCCGCGCAGATACCTGCGTTTCCTTGAATCGGTGCAGCCGCAGGAAGGTAAAATCTACCGCCTCGACGATGATACCGTAATCAGCAACCGCTCTCTTGAGGCCGCCCGTTTCGCTGCCGGTGCGGTTATCAAGGCGGTCAATATGGTGATGGACAAAAAGCCTGCCACGCTTTCTGCGCCGTCCGCCCCCGGCCACCACGCCCAAAGTTCCCAAGCGGGCGGCTTCTGCCTGCTCAACAACGTCGCCGTCGGCGCCATGCACGCCATTGCCGAATACCGCTTGCAGCGTATCGCCATCATTGATTTCGACGTCCACTACGGCGACGGAACCGCAGAAATTTTTAAAGACGACCCGCGCATCCTGTTTTTCAATGCGTTCGAAACCGATCTGTTCCCGTTTCCTGATTTGGACAACGGCATGAACCGGCAGCGCCAACATGCTGCACACCCCTTTCGCCGCCGGTACGGACAGCCCTACCTTCCGCGACATCATACGCAAACAGTGGCTGTCCCGCCTTTGCCGCCTTCAAACCAGAGCTGGTATTGCTTTTGTGCAGGGTTTCGACGCACATCGCGACGATGAAACGGGCCGTCTGAAACTGCACGAAGCCGATTTCGCATGGCTGACGCACAAAATCGTTCAGACGGCCTCAAGCTGCAAAGGGAAAATCGTTTCCGCGCTGGAAGGCGGATATACCTTGGATTCGCTGGCAAAATCCGCAGCCGAACATATCCATGTGCTGGCTGGCATGAAAAATCGGATGCCGCGATACAGTATGACCATTTCCTAAAAAACGACGGCCGCAAAAATTCTTAACAAGTTATCGATAAGGCCGTCTGAAAACTCGGAAACACTTCGAAATCTCCTTTGACCGAGGCAACTTGATTTTTGCCGCAACCGTTTATCCGCTCCCGATATATTGTAGAATAAAGACAATTTAATATGCAGGCCGTACATTCTGAGCAGTGTGCGCCGTTTCTAAAAAGGTCGGACGAAAAATCATTCATACATAACCGACTTTTACCGGCTGCGGATGCGGTCATTCCGTTTCCGTCAAACATCCAACCCCAAGTTAAGGAGCGTTACAAGTGAAAGCAGCACGTTTTTACGATAAAGGCGACATCCGCATCGAAGACATCCCCGAACCGACCGTCGCCCCGGCACCGTCGGCATCAACGTCGCCTGGTGCGGCATTTGCGGCACCGACCTGCACGAATTCATGGAAGGCCCGATTTTCATCCCGCCCTGCGGTCATCCGCATCCCGATTTCCGGCGAGTCCGCGCCCGTAACGATGGGACACGAGTTCTCCGGCGTGGTTTTATGCCGTCGGCGAAGGCGTGGAACGACATCAAAGTCGGCCAACACGTCGTGGTCGAACCCTACATCATCCGCGATGACGTACCGACCGGCGAAGGCAGCAACTACCACCTCTCCAAAGACATGAACTTCATCGGCTTGGGCGGTTGCGGCGGCGGCTTGTCCGAAAAATCGCCGTCAAACGCCGCTGGGTGCATCCGATTTCCGACAAAATCCATTAGACCAAGCCGCTTTGATTGAGCCTCTGTCCGTCGGCCATCACGCTTACGTCCGTAGCGGCGCGAAAGAAGGCGACGTCGCATTGGTCGGCGGTGCAGGTCCGATCGGTTTGCTGCTTGCCGCCGTGTTGAAAGCCAAAGGCATCAAAGTCATCATCACCGAATTGAGCAAAGCGCGTAAAGACAAAGCCCGTGAATCCGGCGTTGCCGACTACATCCTCGACCCGTCCGAAGTTGATGTCGTCGAAGAAGTGAAAAAACTGACCAACGGCGAAGGCGTAGACGTGGCATTCGAATGCACCAGCGTGAACAAAGTTATGGATACTTTGGTAGAGGCCTGCAAACCTGCTGCAAACTTGGTCATCGTATCCATTTGGAGCCACCCCGCCACCATCAACGTCCACAGCGTTGTGATGAAAAGAGCTGGACGCGCGGCACCATCGCCTACTGCAACGACCACGCCGAAACCATCAAACTGGTGGAAGAAGGCAAAATCAACCTCGAACCTTTCATCACCCAGCGCATCAAGCTGGACGAGCTGGTTTCCGAAGGCTTCGAGCGTCTGATTCACAACAACGAATCCGCCGTCAAAATCATCGTTAATCCGAACCTGTAATATAAGCGTTTAGGACAAAAAGGCCGTCTGAAAAATAGTTTCAGACGGCCTTTACGCTTGATAAATCCGCACTCGGCCCAATTCTCTAACAATCGTCCACTCATCACAGGGCATACCCACGAATCCCAAATACGCTCCGCTTTTCCAACCCTTCACCCTCAACAACGGCGTAACCGTCAAAAACTGCCTTGCCGTTGCACCCATGACCCATTTTCGGCTCGCACGCCGACGGTTCAATCAGCGATCAAGAGCGCGCGTTTATCGGCAACCGCGCTGGCGATATGGGTCTCTTTATCGCCGCCGCCACCTTGGTTCAAGACGGCGGCAAAAGCCTTCCCGGCCAACCCGAAGCCACGGGAGAACACTGCCTCGACAGCCTGAAAGAAAACCGCCCAACTCATTCAAAAACAAGGCGCGAAAGCGATTCTGCAAATCCATCACGGCGGCTACAAAGCCATGGCGGAACTCAACCGCAGCGACAAAATCAGCGCGTCCGCCAACGAGGCGGAAGTGCGCGCGAAAGCGAGTGCCGCAGAAGTGACGAACTGGTCGCCCTTTCGCCCGAGCCGCCGATTTGGCACTTCGCGCAGGCTTTGACGGCGTGGAAATCCACAGCGCAAACAGCTACTTAATCCAACAGTTTTACTCCCGCCCGAAAGCAACCGCCGCAACGACAAATGGGGCGGCAGTTTGGAAAACAGGATGCGTTTTCCGCTCGCCGTCGTCGATGCCATCGCCGCCGTCCGTGAAAACACCAGCGCAACGACTTCATCATCGGCTACCGTTTCTCGCCCGAAGAAGCAGGTGAAGACGGGCTGACCATGACCGAAACCGGCGCACTGATTGACGCGCTGGTACAGAAGCCGCTGCAATACCTGCACGTTTCCTTGTGGGAGTTCGACAAAAATCTGACGCGGCGGCGATACGGCGCAAACCCGTATACAGTTCATCCACGAACGCATCAACGGCAAGCCGCCCCTTATCGGCGTGGGCAACCTGTTTACTACCGATCAAATTCTGGCCGCTTATGAAACCGGCTGGGCGGAATTTATCGCTTTGGGCAAAAACCGTTATGCTCAATCCGCACATCGCCACACAAATCCTTGAAGGCCGTGAAGCCGAAATCGAAACGCAACTTGATACGACGCGCGCAGACCATGCGGCTTCCCTGACACCCTGTGGAAACTTGCCGCCAGCGGCGACGCAGTCGTGGCTGCCGCCGGTAAAAAGGCGCGGATTGGAAACCGATGGATATTTGAGGATTGATGATGGCAAAGGCCGTCTGAAAAATTTCAGTCGGCCTTTGCTCCAGCCCAATCATTGAATAAACAGGCATGTACAATCCCCGCCATCTCGAATATCTCTCAGGCCGTCTGAAAACGGCCTGAACCTTTTTGCAAAGAAAGCCCATGTCCCAAGAAATCCTCGACCAGTGCGCCGCCGCCGCACGTTTGCCATCATCTCCCACCCTGACGCGGGTAAAACCACGCTGACCGAAAAAGCTCTTGCTGTTTTTCAGGTGCGATTCAGAGCGCGGGTACGGTAAAAGGCAAGAAAACCGGCAAATTCGCCACCTCCGACTGGATGGACATCGAGAAGCAGCGCGGCATTTCCGTGGCGTCGTCCGTGATGCAGTTCGATTACAAAGACCACACCGTCAACCTCTTGGACACGCCGGGACACCAAGACTTCTCCGAAGACACCTACCGCGTATTGACCGCCGTGGACAGCGCCTTGATGGTCATCGACGCGGCAAAAGGGCGTGGAAGCGCAAACCATCAAACTCTTGAACGTCTGCCGCCTGCGCAATACGCCGATTGTCACGTTCATGAACAAATACGACCGCGAAGTGCGCGATTCTTTGGAGTGCTGGACGAAGTGGAAAAATATCTTTGAAAAATCCGCTGCGCGCCCGTTACTTGGGCCGATCGGCATGGGCAAAAAACTTCAAGGGCGTGTACCACATCCTGAACGACGAAATCTATCTCTTTGAAGCCGGTGGTGAGCGACTGCCGCACGAGTTCGACATCATCAAAGGTATCGACAATCCCTGAATTGGAACAACGCTTTCCGCTGGAAATCCAACAGTTGCGCGACGAAATCGAATTGGTGCAGGCTGCTTCCAACGAGTTTCAATCTCGACGAATTTCTCGCCGGCGAACTCACGCCCTGTGTTCTTCGGTTCGGCGATTAACAACTTCGGTATTCAGGAAATCCTCAATTCATTGATTGAATGGGCACCTGCGCCGAAACCGCGTGACGCGACCGTGCGCATGGTCGAGCCGGACGAGCCGAAATTCTCCGGATTTATCTTCAAAATCCAAGCCAATATGGACCCGAAACACCGCGACCGTATCGCCTTCTTGCGTGTCTGCTCCGGCAAATTCGAGCGCGGCATGAAGATGAAACACCTGCGCATCAATCGCGAAATCGCCGCCTCCAGCGTGGTAACCTTCATGTCGCACGACCGTGAGCTGGTGGAAGAAGCCTACGCCGGCGACATCATCGGTATCCCAAACCACGGCAACATCCAAATCGGCGACAGCTTCTCCGAAGGCGAACAACTGGCGTTCACCGGCATCCCCTTCTTCGCGCCCGAACTGTTCCGCAGCGTACGCATCAAAAACCCACTGAAAATCAAGCAACTGCAAAAAGGTTTGCAACAGCTTGGCGAAGAAGGCGCGGTACAGGTTTTCAAACCGATGAGCGGCGCAGATTTGATTTTGGGCGCGGTCGGCGTATTGCAGTTTGAAGTCGTTACCTCGCGCCTCGCCAACGAATACGGCGTAGAAGCCGTGTTTGACAGCGCATCCATCTGGTCAGCGCGCTGGGTATCGTGTGAAGACAAGAAAAAGCTGGCGGAGTTTGAAAAAGCCAATGCAGGCAATTTGTCGATAGACGCAGGCGGCAACCTCGCCTACCTCGCGCCTAACCGCGTCAACCTGAATCTGACGCAAGAACGCTGGCCGGACATCGTATTCCATGAAACACGCGAGCATTCGGTTAAACTATAAAACGCAAAGGCCGTCTGAAACATTCAGACGGCCTTTTTTTCATTCGATATCAACCCAATAAATCCCAAGCAAACTTCCCAATAGTCAGACACAGCAGCAACATAAATCCGTAACGCAGCAACTTGGTTCCGCCGCGTATTGCCAAGCGCGCGCCGACCACTCCGCCACATAAATTCGCCACCGCCAACGGTATCGCCCATACCCACACGACATGGTCTTGCGGGATAAAAAACGTCAGCGCGGCAAGATTGGTAGTCGAATTGATGACCTTTGCCGAAGCGTTCGCCGCTAAAAAATCATAGCCGTAAAAGCGGACGAACACAAAAGCCAGCAGGCTGCCCGTTCCCGGCCCGAACACGCCGTCGTAAAAACCGATTAACGCGCCGAAAAACAAGCCCCACAAGGTTTCGCGGCGCGTCAGCTTTTCAGTGCGCACCGTCTGCCCCAAGTCTTTTTTCAAAAAAGTGTACAGACACATGGCAATCATGATGACCAACATTGCCGGTTTCATATATTGCACGGGGAAATACACCACCGTTTTCGCGCCCAAATATGAAGCAGCAAATGCCAACGCCGCCGCAGGCAGCAGCATTTTCCATGGCACGGAGATTCGGCGCAGATATTGCCCCGTTGCAGTCAGCGTGCCGCAGCAGGAAGCAAATTTATTGACACCCATCACCGAGGCCACAGGCGTAGCGTTTGGCAATAGGTTGAACAATCCGGGAATCTGCAGCAGCCCGCCGCCGCCAACGGCCGCATCCATCAGCCCGGCGGCGAAGCCAACCAATACCAGATAATAAAAAAACGAATCTGCAAGCATAATGTCCATCTCTAAAAAGCAAAACGATTTTGCGCGTGTTTGCCTGTCCTGACAACCTACAAGGCCGTCTGAAAACAAGAAACCATATTCTGTTTTCAGACGGCCTTTCTTTTAAATTCAGTTACTAAAATTGCGGGATTGAAAATTCTTGAATCACATTTGAGTCAAACCGTCGATGTCCATCATCAGCACTTTTTGTCTATTCATTTGCTGCAAACGTTCATCAATGCGCTAATCTCTCTGAAAAGCAAATGATGTGGCAGTGTACCATCCACCTGCTTTCTGATTTCCGCCATCGCCATGGCTTTGGCGGACAAAATCGTATACAGCACGACGCATAAGGTGTATTGACTACCGGTTGACACCATAAATGGCAATGATTTTATGGCCGCTTAAAACAAGAATGACATAACGCGTCGTACCCTGGCGGCTTCGCCATATTTTAGTCGGCTTATCACGGTCTATATTAAACAGGCCGTCTGAAATCCTTGATTCAAGGTTTTTCAGACGGCCTTTCGTCTTTTTGGTTTTGCGATTTTTCAATAAGCAACTGCTTTGTCTACTTTGCCCAAGCCGTTTTCCAAAGATTCGAGCATGGCGGTATAGCCGTCGCCTTGTTGTGGGGTGGTGATGTCAAACGGTTTATTGCGTCCGTCCGGCCACAGGGCGTAGCCGCTGACGGTAGTCTGCCCCTGATAGCTGCCTTGGAAGGCTTCAACATAGATTTTTGAGGGTTTGACTGCTTTGGCTGCGTGAGGCAGGGACGAAAGTATGGCGCGGGCTGAGGCGGTTGAGTTTGTTGCTGAGGTTTGCCGCCAGCGCGCCGTCGAGCGGCGCCGCCCAAAGGTGGTTCTTCGCCAGATTCACGTGATACGCGTCGGTTTTGGTAAACGAGGCCACCGCTGGCAAGCGGTTCGGCAAGGTTGACTTTGACCGCTATTTCACTGCCTTGCGCCGCCGGCCGGATGTATTGGCTGTCGGGCAGGACGAAATATTGCGGGCTTTGCGTAGTGCCGCAGGCGGCAAGCGTCAGGGGCGGCGGCAATCGGGAAGAGGCGCATTATCGGCTTCCTTTCGGGATGGGGTCTTTGCTGCTGCTGTTAAAAATCAGCGCGTTGGGTTTTTTTCTTTCAAAGTATTAATGACGGGCTGTACGTCTCTGAGGGTTCTATCCAGGCTTTGCAGGGTATTTTGCACGTCGCCGTAGATGGGCGATTGCGGCGATACGCCTTGCAGGGTCTGGCGCAATTCTTTCAGGGTTTGGTTCAGCTCGTTGGGGATATTTTTGCGTTTGCGGTTTACCGACCAGTTTGTCAATGGAGCTTAAAGCGGCATTGGCGGATTTGAGGGTAGATTTGAGTTCGGCAAGCGAGCCGTTCAACCCTGTAACGGTTTTATCCAACGGCAAATTGTTGAATTTCTCCAGCAAATCCGCCACTTTCGCCTGCAAATCGTCCAAACCGCCGCCTCGTGTTGCAATGACGGTATCACCTGCGTAAACAGTGCGGTCTCAGCTTGGGCGAAGAAGAAGGCTGGTCGTCAGTTCGACTCATTTTGCTGCCGGTCAGCAGGTTGTTGCTGGAAATGGTAGCGGTCAGACCTTTGCCCAAAGCTGCTTGGAATTGTTGTTTCCAATGTTCTTTGCTTTGTTCGTCGGCATTGATTTCCATGCGCGACGGCTCGATGCGGATACGCACGGGAATCCAGCCGTTTTCAAACAGATGCAGGCTGTCGTTGCGGTCGAAATAGGAACGTCGGAAACCACGCCGACATTCAGCCCTTTTTATATTCGACGGGCGAGCTTGCGGTCAGACCGCGCACGGACTGTTTGAAAAATGCGGTGTAATACAACGAACGGTCGTCAGGCAGGTTTGCCACTTCGCTGCGGCTGTCGTAAAGCGTGAAACTGTCTTCGCTTTTCACATTTTTGCTGTCTTTGGTTTTCGGCGAATCAAACGAAATCGCACCGAAAGCAACGCGGGCAGAGGGGCGGAATTGAGTTTCACACCGCCGCCCGTGGTTTCGATATTGATGCCGCTCTCCAGCCAGAAGCGGCTGGCGGAATTAATCAGTTTGTCGTTCGGGCTTTGGATGAAGATGGTGTAATCGCACGGTTTGGTCGGATGGCTCGAAACGCGCGCTTTCCACCTGCCCGACCATAAAAGTTTTCATAAAGCACCGGGCTGCTGACGTTGAGGATTTTGTCGTTTTGGCCGACCAGCTTCAGACGCAGGCCGCTTTGCCCGATGGCGGCAATCGGCGGAATATCCTGCACTTCAAATACATCCTTCGTTTCATTGCTTTTGCCCGGCGTGAACGCGATATACGAGCCGGACAGGAGCGTGCTCAAACCGGTTACGCCGCTTTGGTCGATACGCGGTTTCACCACCCAAAACCGCGTATCGCTGCGGATGAGGTCTTTCGCATCGGCGTTAAGCTGGGCGGTTACTTCCACGCCTTTTTGGTCGTCGCGCAATTTAATGCGGGTAACCCTGCCGACATCGACGTTCAACACTTTAATCACCGTATTGTTAACTTCAATACCTTCCGCGCTGTCCATCAGCAGCGTAACAACCGGCCCTCGGTTGCGGATATCTTTCACCAGCAGCCAGCCGCCCGCCAAAAAGCGCAATCAGCGGGATCAACCACACGACTGACGTGAAGACATTGGTTTTTGACACGCGGGAGCGTGATGTGTTTGAGAAGAATCGTGTTTTTTTCATTGTTTTCGGGTATCGCTAGAATCAAGGCCGTCTGAAAGCTGTTGCTGCCTGTCCCAAATCAGACGGGGGTCGAAATAATAAGCAGACAACATAGTAAGAATAACGACCAGACAGAAATAAACCGACGCACCGCCCGGCACGACACGCGCCATATTGGTATGGAACGCACTCATCAGAATAATAATCACAAAAATATCAATCATCGACCAACGGCCGATAGATTCAGTAATCCGGTACAGCACCGACATTTTCGCCGCACTCATCGGCGGTTTGAAATAGGCAGAAGCAATCAAAACTGCCATTGCAATAATCTTCAACACCGGCACCATAATGCTCGCACTGAAAAATAATCACGGCAATCATCCTATCGCCGTCGTTCCACATATACACAATACCGTTGAAAAATCGTATTAATCCTCTAAAGCCGTCGGGTTGGACGAAATCATAATCGGCAGGATATTGGCAGGAAAATACAAAATTAGAGCCGCCAGAGAAAAGCCAACGAAATATTCAGGCTTTTCGGACGGCGGCGGTACAAATCCGCACCGCACACACCACAGGGATGTTCGTCCTTATCACGGAAATACAGGCAGCGGCTACAACAGATTTTTGTCCTCCGAGGCCGTCTGAACCGCATGACCGCCCGTCAGCCTGTGGATTTTATAATAAACCCAATGCTGCGGAATCGAGACCGATGTCCGAATCAGCATGACCGACAACGGAAACATCAGATAAAAACGCCGAACCGAACTCCACCACCGCCACGGAAGAAAGCTTGATATACGCCACCAAAGTGGAAATGAAAAACACGTCCACCATAATCCAGTGGCGCAGTCGCACCAAAAATACGCGTTGCAAAACGCAGCGCAGGATATGCCCTTTTCCGCACTAGAGCGGTATAGACATACAAACACAACAGTAAAAACAGCAAAGGAGCACCGAAAGTCAGGACAAACATTACCTCCGCCAGAAAAACCGTAATCCAGTGAAATCAACAGACGCATCATCTGAGGCAGCGACAAAAATCGACGTTACGCCAAACAAATCCACGCGCACATAAACCATACTGTACGCAAAAAGCCATTAGAATCAGCGAAGTCAGAGCATACGCGAGGGGCACGATATACGGATTATTTTCCACCTCCACCACTTCATGATTACACACAGGACAATGCGCTTCCTGTCCCTGTCGCAGCGTCGGAATATCCATACGGCAACCGCAATCGGGACATTCCACCGTATGAGCGGGCAGCGTCGCGTCAGGGAAGATAAGACTTGTAACGCCACCAGCGATGGTAGATACGAACAGGCTTCATCATTGGGATAAGAAATCGGAAAAATCTTTGAGAATCCGCATTATAAAGGGAAAAAACAGGCATTTGCCGATTTTATATTAAAAATCGGCAAATGCCTGTATCCCAGCCGGATTGGAATCATTACCGAAAAACGGTAAGAATTTTTTTGAGAATTACAAATAAAAAGAGAACCTGTCGAAAACAGGTTCTCCTTCCAAGCCAATCTTTTCAGATTAGAATTTGTGACGCAGACCAACCAAACCGGCAGTGTTTTCCACTTTATTATCGCGTTTACCTGCACGCAACCAACCAGCAGAAACCATGGCAGTAGTACGTTTGAGAAGTCGTAATCAGCACCTACTACAACTTGGTTGTACTCAGTTGCTTTTTATCATCAGAAGTCAGGTTTTTACCTTTAGCTTTGAAACCGTGTGCATAAGAAACACGAGGAGTCACATTACCAAAGCGGTAAGCACCAGTTACAGCCAACTCATGAGTTTTGATACGTCTAGTATCACGAACCAAAGCATCATAATCATCTTTATCAGCATCTTTATCCAAGCCTGCCAAAGCGGCACGGTAAGTACCGACGGTATCCCAACCGTTAGTATATTGGTAACCCTAATGCTGCAAAGATATTGTTTTGCATCATAGCCCGCTTGAACTTGGTGGGCATGACCAGTTTTTGCCTTTGTTATTGTCACCAACGTAGGCAGATTTCTTAAATGCTCCACCATATTGAGCGAAGAAACCTGAATTTTCATAGTTCAAACCAGCGTAGTAAGCAGAGGTATCACTATAGTTTGTGTTACGACCAGTCTCGGGGTCTGGTTATCACGAGGAGTAAATTGAACGTTCGCGCTAAAACCTGCAAATACTGGGGAATCATAACGAGCAGACACTACACGATCACCAGTACGGGTAAATACTCCCAAACCCTAATGCAGGGTTTTTGTATTCCCACGGATCAATTTTATCCATGTCTTTCAGTTGGGTATTCAGTTTACCGGCACGTACTTTACCAAAAACCACCTTCCAAAACCAACGAAAGATTCACGGGTGGCCCAGCCACTATCAGTACCAGCTACGGAAGTTTTCTGCTCAACCTGCCAAATAGCATTCAGATCACTACCCAAGTGTTCGTGACCTTTAAAACCAATGCGCGAACCAAAATCAGAGATTTTAGTAGTAGTATGGGATTTAGTCTCAGTACCATTACTTTTCACTTTAGTTTGGGCAACTTCCACACCAGCTTTGATTTGGCCGTACAGAGTTACATCAGCCATTGCAGCAACCGGCAGGGTGGCTAAAAGACAGAGCAATCAGAGATTTTTCATTGCTGTATTCCTTTTCTATCGTTAAGAAATAACACAAACGGGGGAAGCTGTTTTGTTGTTTGTAACCCCTGCTTAATCAAGCAGCGATTTCATGTGTTCAATATAATTGGTTGGCGGCAAAAACAAAACTTTATTGAATGTTTGCTACTTTACCTTTTTCCCTCAAAGTAATGATAAATAAATTATTTCATATATATATGAAAATCAATGAGTTATAATTTTAATTTATTAAATTGCGATTTTTACAACACATTTTAGATATATCACATATTTGCCACACTACCATGAAGAACACAGTATTTGCGTATATCAATGCTTCACCTCAACCAAGTCAAATTCTTCCTTTTTAAAGTAGCACATCTGAACCCTTTATGGTTATATCCTCTATCCGATGTTCCTCATCCAATAAGGTAACTGAATTTTTGGAATACCAAACTCCGCGGATAATCTACCCCTGTCAGATACAAACCATCAGACATAAAAGTCGGAGGCGCTTTCAGGCGACTCCTTTCTTTTATTAAATCAGCAAATTGCCCCACATCCAATCTTCCACATCCGACATAAACCAAAGCCCCCATTATATTACGCACCATATGATGCAAAAAGGCATTACCATGTATATCAAAAATACAGCCATTCAGCCCCCGCCAACCTCTGTACTATATATGGTTTTAACTGGAGATTTCGCCTGGCATTCGGCAGCACGAAAACTAGAAAAATCATGTTCTCCAACCAATAATGCTGCTGCCTGCCGCATTCTTTCCAGATTAAGTGGCAAATGCGTCCATCCCGCCCTACCCTTCATTAAAGGAGAACGAACAGGGGCAGATTGCAAAAGATAACGGTAACGACGCCCAAATGCATCAAACCTCGCATGAAAATGCGGTTGTGTCGTTTGCGCACACAATACCGCTACTCCATCAGGAAGATATGCATTCACACCACGCACCCATGCTTGCGGCGGTCGGAATACCCCGGTATCAAAATGAACTACTTGAGCAACCGCGTGTACACCGGTATCAGTTCTCCCCGCCACAGTAACAGAAATATTTTCTCCTGCAATTTTACTGATTGCTGATTCTAATTCTGCTTGTACGGTAGGAATACCTTCGGCTTGCTTCTGCCACCCGAAAAATCGACTACCATCATAAGATAAAAACCAAAATCCATCTTTTGCTTTATAAGCTGTAAATTCGATACGGAGTTTGCCATACTATAATCACTGATATATTGCGAAAAATTCATTGTACTGTCTCGGACGGACCACAGACCGTAATCAATCTGATAAAAAGAAATTTTCAGCTAAAAGAAAAAAAGATGCCGTCTGAAACGGCATCTTCATCCAACCCAATAATATTTAAGAATCCAATTCTTTCAACATCTCTTTGGCTTTATCTAAAAATAGCGCCTTGCGATTCTTCAAGCAATTCTTGCAATGTTTCACGAGCCGCAGCCGGATCGCCTATTTCAACATACATTTTAGCCAATTCATATTTCGCTTCAAACGGCGCCGTCATACCTACTGATTCGGAAATGAAACTGCTGTTTTCATTTGATGCGCCATCTACATCTTCAACAGCAATATCTTCCCAGTCTACATTTCCATCAGTCTCATCAATTTTGTAACGGCTGTTCATCAAAAATCGGTACTATCCTGGAATGACAAGCCTCGATCTTGCCTAACAACAAACACCTCAGAAGAATCAGAATCATGCTTTTTCTTCGAAAGTAATTTCTTCAGTTTCAAGAGACGGTTCCTCAATCGCCTTATTACTTTCTTTTATCTTCCTCAGGGGAAGGTATTTCAAAGTCCAACGGTTCACTAGAAGCAGACTCTTTGTTTTCATTTATATTATCAAGATCTTTCTCTCGCTCTTGATGAATTTCTTGAGAAAGAGGCAAATTCTCCTCTTTATTCTCTTCCGCCTCATCAACCGCAAAAGAAATCTAATACCTCGTCTTCTTTAACTTCTACTTCTTCCCTTAACAGAATCAGTCACTGAAGAATGACTTTCCTGTTTAATTACAGATGGTTGGTTTGAAGAGATAAACGAAGGTTCAGTATCCGGTTCGTAAACGCTTTCGGTTGATTCAATCGTATCCCAATCCGCATTACGGCGTTTTTTTCCGTTTCCTCATCAGTTGTTACCGCACTGGAAACGATACCTGATTGAACTGCCTCAACTGAATTCCAATCTACTTTGACATCATCTTTATCCGCAACATTTTCTTCGGTTGCCTGAGTAAAGAAAAATATCATCATCAAAAATCATCCTCAATCGCTAAACCTTCTTCAGTAGACGGCTCTTTTCGATGTACCTTTTTCATCAAAACCAACATGAACCTCAGGCTTCGCTTTAGGAGATTCTATTTCTTCAGCTTTTTTTCTGTACTCTTAGTTTCAGCAGCAAATTTTTGCCCTTCCAAAGAAGAGTTAACATTGCTGAAAAGAAAAACCTTCTTCGTCTTCTTCATCCTCATCAGAATGCTGCTTAGCAACCGGAACTACAATTTTCTGCTCTCCGGCTTTACGCCCGGCAAGCAGTTTTGCCAACAACAGCAACACTACAAGTGACGCTCCACCAATCAGCAACCAACGCCACAATCCACCTTCTTCAGAAGGAATATTTTTCTTCAGACGGCCTTACTTGTTCTTGTTGCTCTACAGCCTGTTTAGGTAACCGTTCGGCCGCACTTGCTGCTCCAGCATCCACATCGGAAACAGGGCTTACCACAGCCTCTGATGCCGCTCTAACTTCATTCTCAATCGGCTTAACGGTTTCAGGAACTGTTTCCTGTATATTTTTTTATCTTTTGCTTGGGCGTCAGAAGCAAGTTTAGCTCCGGAAGGCGCCGCGACAGTGGGTTGCTCTACCTGCTGCGGTTTTTGGGCATTTTGCTGAGCCTGATCCAAAGCTTGGGCTGCATTTTCAGCAGGCACTTTTTACAGCAGGCGGCTGAGCCGCCAAACGCTTCATTTCATCGCGTGCGGGAATATTCAATACTTTCCTGCTAACATTCTGTCGGCATTGTTTTCACAAATACAGTCGGGTTCGCATTGACCAAGGCACGCATGGTTTCGGCCACACTCATACCTTTAGTGGACGAATACGGGCAGAAATACCGAGCAATGTCTCCCCGTTAAGTACCAAATGGCGCTTACCATAGTTTATATTGGAATATTCTTTTTCGTTTGTTATTTGTGTCTGTCTGCCGGTAATTTTGGGTTTAGTTGCCTGAACAGGCTCCTGATACTCCGCTTCTTCAGAATTGACGATGCGGCTGATACGTTCGCGCGCCGCTCACGATCAACATTTTGGGATTTCGGGGCAGAGGCTGGTTCAACTTTGGTTGTCTGATTATTGTTGTTGATACGCGCACGGGAGGAACCATCCGGCTTTTGATGCATAATCAGCCGGATCGATAATAGCCGTGTATTCACGCGATTGAGAGCCCTGCACCTACTTGAAAAAAATCAGTACGGGGTCTTGGATAGGCTGGGAAGAACGGATGCTTATGATTGCTTTATCGCCCGATTTGCGCACGCTGGTACGCAAGTTTCCGTTGGAAACCGTAGCTTTTCCGCCATTCAACAGCGCCTTGCCCTCATCACCGGTAACGGTAATACTGCCCGAAAAAGGCTCACCGAGATTTGACTGGACATTCAGCCCGCCCAGCCCCGCAACTGCGCTGAAAGACGTCATCAACGCCACGGAAGCAGCAATCAATTTCATTTTATGATGGTTTTTCAAGATTTATCCCCTGTTTGAATTACAGTCCTGCTGTGCGATACCACGCAATTAACTATATATTCCGTCATGATATAGTCTAAAAACCTATTTTTGCCAAGCAATCTGCTAAATTAAGTTAAAAAGAAGCCGTAAATATGCGGCTTTATAGCCACTATTCGTTTCTTTTGCACAAACACGGCTATTTTACTGATTATCCGCCCTTGCGAACAGATGCAAAAAAATACGCCGCAACCTGTATGATTGCCCTTTACGTGATTTGTTTCCTCCTCCCTATGAAAATTCTCAGCGACTTACTGGCCGTCATCCTTTTTCATCACTTATACCGTTACAAAAAACATTATTTGGGCAACAGCCGTAGCTTTGGCGGCGGGTGTCGTTCAAGCAGTTTTTCACCTATATCAAAAACAAAAACTTGAAACAATGCAGTGGGTCAGCCTGATTCTGATTGTTGTCTTGGGCGGTGCGACCATTTTATTGAAAGATCAGCGTTTCATCATGTGGAAGCCGACTGCTCTGTTTTGGTTCGGCGCACTGGCGCTGGCCGTCGGACAAATTATGGGGAAAAACAGTCTGAAGTCCTTGATGGGCAAAGAACTCGAACTCCCCGACCTTGTTTGGCGCAAACTGACTTTTGCATGGATAGGCTATTTGCTGTTTATGGGTATTGCCAATATTATCGTGTTTAAAAACTTTACCGAAGCACAGTGGGTAAGCTACAAACTGTTCGGTTCAACCGCTCTGATGATTGTTTTTGTCATCGGACAGGGCTTATACTTGAGCCGCTATTTACCACGGGAGAATAATTGATGGAATATTATATGTTGCTGGCAACCGATGCCGATGATGTACATGAAGCACGAATGGCAGCGCGGCCTCGCCCATCTGAAACGCTTGGAAGTTCTAAAAGCAGAAGGCCGCCTGCTGACCGCAGGTCCGAATCCCCTGCCTGACAATCCCGAACGCGTATCGGGCAGCCTGATAATCGCACAGTTCGAATCATTGGATGCCGCGCAGCAATGGGCGGAACAAGACCCGTATGTCGATGCGGGCGTTTACGAAGAAGTATTGATTAAACCTTTCAAAGCCGTGTTCAAATAATGGATATGAAGCAGTCTATCGCAAGCCGTCTGAAAACACTTGAACCCCGAATTTTCGAATTTCAGGACGACAGCCACCTGCATGTCGGACACGCTGGCAATCGCGGTGGCGGCCATTACAGCATTTTGGTCGTCAGCACCTTTTTCGGGGACACTCCGCGCCTTGAACGCCAGCGTACCGTCAAAGGCTTGTTGCAGGATTTATTTTCAGACGGCCTTATTCACGCTTTGAGCATTAAGGCACTTACCCCCGAAGAATATTTCAACTAAATTGGAAGCAGAGAGAAAATGATGAAAAAGAGCCATATTATTTCCGCCTTGGTACTGGCAGCCTTATCAGGGCACCCTGTCGGCAAAAACCTTGGTAACGGTAAACGGTACCGCCATCGACAGCAGCACCATCGATGATCAGGTCAAAGTCATCCGCAGTCAGAACAAACAGGTTCAGGATAGTCCCGCCCTACGCAAAAGCCTGACCGAACGGCAGATTATCGCCACCGTTGTCTCACAAGAGGCCAAACGCCTGAAACTGGATCAGAGCGCGGAATTTAAAAAGGCAGTGGAGCAATCCCAGTGCTGCCGCAACCAAACAAGGCGCGGATAAAAAGCCCACCTTTTAAGACCGAATGGGCTGTATTTGAAAAAGACCTGTTAGGGACAGGCATTTGCCATGCACATTGCCAAACAGAACCCCTGTACAGGAAAAAGACATCAAAACCGCCTACAACGACTTCAGCAAATTTTTATAAAGGCACTCCAGGAAGTACAGCTGGGACAAATTGCCGCCCGCAGCAACGAAGATGCGCAAAAAGCCATTAAAGACTTAGAAGCGAAAAAGTTTCGCCAATGTGTTGAAACAATACTCCGTTGACGAACAAGCCAAAAAGCGGCGGCATCGCACGCGGTTATGTGCCGCTGAAAGATTTGGAACAGTCCACCCCGCCGCTGTATGCTGCCATCAAAGACCTGAAAAAGGCGGTTTTACCTCTGCACCGCTGCCAAACGGCAATGTTTACAGCGTGTTCTATATAAACGACCGACGCGATATTAAAGTTCCGTCATACGAAGAGATGAAGAACGAAATCGGCAGCGAATTGCAGGCATCCCGTATCGACGCCGCCATCGGCGCTCTGATGCAGAAAGCGGATATCAAACCCGCCCAATAAGCCGTCAGACAAAGTTCCCCAAAAAACATTATGCTGTTTTATGCATGATTGAAGCCGTCTGAAACCCGTCTTCCGAACCGGTTTTTCAGACGGCCTTCTACAAACCGATTAGGAACAATATGCGTGCCGTCATCCAAAAAAAGTTACCCATGCCGAAGTGGACGTTATCAGTGCCGACAGCCGTGAAACCTGCGGCAGAATCGGCAGCGGTTTTGTCGTCCTGCTCGGCGTTACCCATCGGGACACGGAAACCGATGCTAAATATATTGCTGATAAAACGGCCAATCTGCGGATTTTTGAAGACGAAACAGGCAAACTCAATCTTTCGCTGAAAGATACCGGCGGAACAGTTCTGCTTGTTTCCCAATTCACACTTTACGCCGATGCACGCAACGGCCGCCGCCCGTCCTTCTCAGATGCCGCGCCTGCCGCACAGGCCGACGAACTCTACCGTCTGGTTGTCGACCTGCTGCGCGCCCACGGGCTGCACGTCGAAACAGGACGCTTCCAAACCCATATGCAGATAAACCTGTGCAACGACGGGCCGGTTACGCTGCTGCTGGATTCGCAAAAACTGTTCTGATTTTACTCGAACAAATTTTAAATTTTTCTTTTCAAATAATTACAATTAACTAATACAGATGAAAAAGCCGTCTGAATGCAAGTTTCATTCAGACGGCCTCATTGTTTTACATATATCAATGTAAACAAGGGAATAAACAGCGAAGGAATTTACTACAGATGAAAAATTAACACTTAACGAGCCTCAAATCTATCTGCATCTACAATACAAACACTCTTTGAAAGCTCATGCGTATTTTACATTAAATTAAAAACAAAGAAATATTTTCACAAATTTTTCTACCCTATTTTATAGTAAGTAACTCCCAAAAGAGAATTTCTTTTAAATAAGCGCTTATTTGACAAGACAATGCGGCGAATAACCTTTTTATACGCTGTTGTTTTTGTACCGCTCCAGACAAATAAAAAAGCCGTCTGAAAAGCTTTTGCTAACATTTTCAGACGGCCTCATCACTAAAGAAAGAATCAACGCGTTACCGGTTTATATTTAATCCGTTTCGGTTTCGCGCCTTCTTCGCCGAGTCGGCGTTTTTATCGGCTTCGTATTCCTGATAGTTGCCGTCGAAGAACACCCATTTCGAATCGCCTTCGCAAGCCAAGATATGCGTGGCGATGCGGTCGAGGAACCAGCGGTCGTGCGAAATCACCATCACGCTGCCGGCAAATTCCAGCAATGCGTCTTCCAACGCGCGCAAGGGTTTCCACGTCGAGGTCGTTGGACGGTTCGTCCAGCAGCAAGACATTGCCGCCGCTCAACAAGGTTTTTCGCCAAATGCAAACGTCCGCGTTCACCGCCGGACAAAGCTGCCCCGCGATTTTGCTTTTGGTCGCTGCCTTTGAAATTGAAACGACCCAAATATTGGCGGGCGGGGATTTCAAACCGTCCGACCTGCAAAATGTCGCGGCCTTCGGCGATGTTGTCGAATACGGTTTTGTCGTTTTGCAAACCTTCGCGGCTTTGGTCAATCAGGCTCATTTTCACGGTTTGCCCGATTTTCACTTCGCCCGAATCGGGCTGCTCTTTGCCCGAAATCATTTTAAACAGCGTCGATTTACCCGCGCCATTCGGACCGATGATGCCGACAATCGCGCCCGCAGGCACTTTGAAAGCTCAAATCGTCAATCAGCACTTTGTCGCCGAACGATTTGGAAACGTTCACAAATTCAATCACTTCGTTACCCAAACGCTCGGCGACGGGAATGAAAATTTCCTGCGTTTCATTGCGTTTTTGGTATTCGTAGTTGCTCATTTCTTCGAAACGTGCCAAACGCGCTTTGGACTTGGCTTGGCGGCCTTTAGCATTCTGGCGCACCCATTCCAATTCCTGCTTCATTGCCTTCACACGCGCGGCTTCGGATTTCGCCTCGTTTTCCAAGCGTTTTTTTCTTTCTGCTCCAGCCAAGACGAGTAATTGCCTTTCCACGGAATACCGTGGCCGCGGTCGAGTTCCAAAATCCATTCGGCAGCGTTGTCGAGGAAAGTAGCGATCGTGTGTACCGCAACGACTGTACCGGGGAAGCGCACGAGGAATTGTTCCAGCCATTCGACCGATTCCGCATCCAAGTGGTTGGTCGGCTCGTCCAGCAGCAGCATGTCGGGCTTACTCAACAAGAGTTTGCATAAGGCAACGCGGCGTTTTCTCACCGCCGGACAAATTGCCGATTTTGGCATCCCATTCCGGCAGACGCAGCGCATCGGCGGCAATTTCCAATTCGTGTTCCCGCACCGCCGCCCGTGGACGAACCCGCCGCAATAATCGCTTCCAAGCGGCCCTGCTCTTCCGCCAGCGCATCAAAAATCCGCATCAGGATTGGCGTACTCGGCATACACTTCCTCCAAACGTTTCTGCGCCGCAGCCACTTCGCCCAAAACCGCTTCCACTTCCTCGCGCACGGTTTTTCTCAGGATCAAGCTCCGGCTCTTGCGGCAGGTAGCCGATTTTGATGCCGCCCATCGGCACGGCCTCGCCCTCAAATTCCTTATCCACGCCCGCCATAATCCGCAGCACGGTGGACTTTGCCCGCGCCGTTCAAACCGAGCAAACCGATTTTCGCGCCGGGGAAGAAGGAAAGGGAAATATCTTTTAATGATGGTTTTCTGCGGCGGCACAACCTTGCTCACGCGCAGCATGGAATAGACGTATTGTTGGCTCATAAATCTCTTTCAAAAATAAAAACAATCGGCCTGCCGTTCGCACGAAGGCCGTCTGAAAACAATCGGGAATTTTTCGGCAGTCGGCCCCATTCTAACCGATTCCCCGATAAAGCCGCCTGTCAAAAAGGCCGTCTGAACATTTTTCAGACGGCCTTATCGCTCATTTCAAACCTTAAAAATCAGGCCAGAGGGGCCAGCAGTTTGGCAAATGCTTCCTCAAACTGTTTCAAACCGTCTTCCTGCAGGCGTGTGGCAAGGGCTTCCAAGTCCACGCCCAGTTTTTGGCTTCGGCAAGCTGCGCTTTGGCTTCAGCCGCCCCTTCGCCCAAAGTGGCCTTTGGCCGTACCGTGATCGATAAAGGCTTTCAGGGTGGCGTCGGGAACGGTATCGACGGTGTTCGCACCAATCAGGCTGTCGACATACAGGGTATCCGGATAGGCCGGATTTTTCACGCCGGTCGAAGCCCACAGAAGTTGTACGCGGTTGGCTCCTTTGGCTGCGAGCGGGGCAAATTCCACGCCGCTGAAGTATTCTTCCCAATCCTGATAGGCGGCTTTGGCCAAAGCGATGGCGATTTTGCCTTTCAGGTGGTCGGGCAATGTGGCGTCCAACGCACTGTCCACGCGCGAGATGAAGAAGCTGGCCACAACGTGGATTTGGTCGACCGGCAGGCCTGCCGCCACACGTTTGGCGATGCCGCGGGTATAGGCGGCGTAGGCTTTCAGGGTTTGTGCGCGGGAGAACAGCAGGGGTCAGGTTGATGCTGATGCGCTCGGCCACCAGCGCTTCCAGCGCTTCCACGCCCGCATCGGTAGTCGGCACTTTAATCATAACGTTTTTGCGGTTGATGGCGGCGCGCAGGCGTTTGGCTTCTTCAACGGTACCGGCCGCGTTTTTGCGACAGTTCGGGGGCGACTTCGAGGCTGACGAAACCGGTTTTGCCGCCGGTGGATTCGTGTTCGGGCAGACACGTCGCAGGCCGCCTGTACGTCGGCAATCGCCATTGTTTCGTAACGCTGTTTCGGGGTCAGGTTTTTCTGCTTCAAGGCTGCCACTTCATCTGCGTAGAGCGGGTCGCCCGCGAATGCCTTTTGAAAATCGCAGGATTCGAGGTTACGCCGCAAACGCCTTGTTTCAACATCTCCGCTAACTCACCGCTCTGTACCAGCGAGCGGGAAAGGTTGTCAACCAGATTTGTTGGCCTAATGCTTTAACGTCCGATAAAAATAGTCATCTCTGATTCCTTTATTTGAACAGGTTGTGGGAAGTTTTCATACTACCCCTATTTGCAGCGTTTGGATAGTATAAATTCTTATTTGAAAGGCAGAAAAACATGATGGGAAACACCGAACAGTATCTGGATTGGGCGCGTCGGGTATTGCGCACCGAAGCACTCGGCCTGAACGAAATCGCCGATGCGCTGGACGGCAGTTTCGTCCGCGCCGCCGACGCCCCTGTTGCACTGCAAAGGCCGCGTGGTCATTACTGGCATGGGCAAGTCCGGACACGTCGGCCGGAAAATCGCAGCGACGATGGCATCCACCGGCACGCCCGCGTTTTTCGTCCATCCCGCCGAAGCCGCACACGGTGATTTGGGCATGATTGTGGACAACGACGTGGTGGTGGCGATTTCCAATTCCGGAGAAAGCGACGAAATTACGGCCATCATGCCCGCACTCAAGCGCAAAAACGTTACTTTAATCGGCATCACGGCACGCCCCGCGTCCACCTTGGCGCGCCATGCCGACATCCACATCACCGCCGCCGTTTCCAAAGAAGCCTGCCCGCTCGGATTGGCGCCGACCACCAGCACCACCGCCGTTATGGCGCTCGGCGACGCGCTGGCCGTGGTTTTGCTCCGCGCGCGCGCGTTCACGCCCGACGATTTCGCCCTCAGCCATCCTGCCGGCAGCCTGGGCAAACGCCTGCTGCTGCGGGTGGCCGACATCATGCACGGCGGCGACGCGCTGCCCGCCGTCGTCAGCGGCACGCTGCTGAAAGAAGCCATCGTGCGTATGAGCGAAAAAAGGGCTGGGCATGTTGGCGGTCACCGACGAAGCAGGCCGTCTGAAAGGCGTGCTGACCGACGGCGACCTGCGCCGCCTGTTCCAGCAGCGCGACAACTTCGCCGGCCTGACCGTGGACGACATCATGCACACGTCCCCGAAAACCATCACCGCCGACAAACTTGCCACCGAGGCCCTGAAACACATGCAGGCCAACCACATCAACGGCTTGCTGGTAACCGAAGCCGACGGCACTCTGACCGGCGCGCTGAACATGCACGATTTATTGATGGCACGGATTGTCTGACACCGACCGCCCTTATTTTCAGACGGCCTCACAGTCCGTTCGGGCTTTCGGAACACGCGCCGCGCCTTTCGACAGCGTATTCGCACCGCAGGCCGTCTGAAACGGCCTTTTGCAATCTTCCTTTCTTTGGCTCTTCCAATCAGATTCCGCCCGCATCGTTTTTCAGAAACGTCATTCCCGCATAAAGTCGGCGGGAGCGGCCTCAATCCATTTCGGCCTGCGTTTCAAAAACTTCCCGGTAAACCTTGCAGTCTTCGGTGTGCGCGCCGGGCAGGTAGCCGGTACTCATCAGAAATTCGCCGACACTCGCCGCCCATGAATTTGAAATGTTTTTAAACAGCGCCACCCATTCTTCTTTTGGTGCGCGGATGGTATATCGAGCCAGTTTTTGAACGAACCGCATTCCTGCCGTATCCGCCGGATTTGTTGCGCGTTGTAAATGGCGGCGTTGATTTTCAAACGGTTGCGGACGATGCCTGCGTCGGCAAGCAGCCGTTCGCGGTCGGCATCGCCGAAAGCGGCGACGGTCTCGATGTCGAAGCCTTTATAGGCCGTCTGAAACGCCTGCCGCTTCTTCAAAAATCAAGGTCCAGCTCAGGCCCCGCCTGATTGATTTCCAACACCAGCCGCTCAAACAGTCCGTTGTCGTCTTCAATCGGAAAACCGTATTGTTCCGCATGATACTGTTTGTTCGGATTGTCGCTGTCTTCGGGCAGGTTGTTGGCAAAGTCGCAGTAATTCGCGGTTTTTGTCCGTCCATGTATTCAAACGCGGTCTGCGGAAAAATGCTGTTGCAGATAGCGTTGCAGGTATTCGGCGGTTTCCCGTTCAATCAGCGGGTCTGCCGGCGGGAAGCGGTTGTATATCAGCATTTCGACGGCTATCCCCTGCTGCCGGCAGGCCGACAGGCTCAACAGGGTGTGGTTGATGCTGCCGAGCCTGCCCGATGTAACCAGCACGACGGGATAAGCTTGGGCGCGGATGAAATCGAGCGTGGTCAGAGTGTCGTCCAGCGGCACGGCCAGCCCGCCCGCGCCTTCGAGCAGGACGTAATCGTAACGTTCGGCGAGTCTGGCGGTGGCGCGGTTGATAACGGCGGGGTCGATATGCGCCCCGCCAGGCGCGCGGCCAGATGGGGGCGAGCAGGGATAGCCGAACAGGTAGGGGCAGGTGGTGCCGTCGGTGTCTTCCGGCAGCAGCGGCAGGTTTTGCAGGCGGCGGTGGACAAGGATGTCGTCGGAGATGCCCGTGCAGCCGGTTTGTACGATTTTCTGGGTGATGACGGAAAAGCCCTGCCGCATCAGCTTGGCCGCCAACCGGCCGGTGGCGACGGTTTTGCCGATGCCGGTATCGATGCCGCCGACAAACAGGATTTTGCCCTGCTTGCGGGTTTTGAGGCCGTCTGAAAACAGTTTATCCGCCATATTCTTCCCTCAATGCGGCAATGAGGCCGTCTGAAAGTTTGTCCAACTCATGCGGCTGCATGATAAACGGCGGCATGGTGTACACCAGTTTGCCGAAGGGGCGCAGCCACACGCCGCGTTCGACGAATTTGGGCTGGAGGCGGCGCAGGTTTACGGGTTCCCGCATTTCGACTACGCCGATGGCGCCCAGCACGCGCACCTCTTTCACCGCCGCAATGTCGCGCGCGGGCGCAAGGGTTTCGCGCAGTTGCGCCTCAATCCGCGCCACATTTTCACGCCAGCCGCCTTCCAGCAGCAGCCTGACCGATTCGTCGGCCACGGCGCAGGCCAGCGGGTTGGCCATGAACGTCGGCCCGTGCATAGCAGCCCGCCGCGCCGTTGCTGACGGTGTCGGCGATATTTTTGTGCGTTACCGCAGCGGAAAGCGTGAGGTAGCCGCCGGTCAGGGCTTTGCCCAGACACATAATGTCGGGCACGACGTCTGCGTGTTCGCAGGCAAACAGCCTGCCCGTGCGCCCGAAACCGGTGGCGATTTCGTCGAAAATCAGCAGCACGCCGTGTTCGCGGCACAAAGCCTGCGCCCGCTTCAGATATTCGGGCGTGAAAAATACATTCCGCCCGCCCCCTGCACGACAGGCTCCACAATCAGCGCGGCGATTTCTCCGCCGTGTTTGTCCAGCAAATCCGCCAACGGCGCAACCGCCTCTTCGCGCCACGGCTCGCCGAATTTCACCGGAGGCTGCGGCAGGAAAAACTGCACCGGCAGACGCTCGGCAAACAGGCTGTGCATTCCGGTAACGGGGTCGCACACCGACATCGCGTGCCAAGTGTCGCCGTGATAGCCCGCCCGTAGCGCGGCAAACTTGCTGCGCCGCGGCGCCCAGCGCGTGCTGGTACTGCACCGCCATCTTCATCGCCACTTCCACCGCCACCGAACCGCTGTCGGCGTAAAACACCGTGTCCAAACCCCGAAGGCAGGATGCCCAGCAGCGTCTGCGTCAGCTTCCCCGCCGCATCGTGGGTGAAACCGCCGAACATGACATGGCTCATCTTTTTCAAGCTGGAGGACGGCGGCGCGGTTCAGACGCGGATGGTTGTAGCCGTGCACCGCCGCCCACCACGACGACATGCCGTCAAGCAGCCGCCTGCCGTCTTTCAGGGTAATCGTTACCCCTGTCGGCCCGCTCGACCGGATAAACCGGCGCGGGATCGGCGGTGGAGGAATACGGATGCCAGATATGGCTGCGGTCGAGTTCGGTCAGGGTACGGATGTCCATCGGATGAGTGCGGCGTGTTTTGTGAACGTATATTTCAAACGGCGGCCGGAAAAATCTGCCGGCCGGAAAAACAAAGGCCGTCTGAAAACACTTCGGCGTTTTCAGACGGCCTCATTAGCTTTTAATCCACTTCGCCCGCGTATTGCTCGGCGGTCAGCAGGCCGTCGTAGTCGGCAGGATTGGCAGGTTTGATTTTTGAAGAACCAGCCTGCGCCGTAAGGGTCGCTGTTGGCGGTTTCCGGCGCGCTGGGCAAATCTTCGTTGACGGCGACGACTTCGCCTGCAATCGGCGCGTACACGTCGGACGCGGCTTTCACAGACTCAACCACACCGGCTTGTTCCTCGGCGGCAAGGTTCGCGCCAACTTCGGGCAGCTCGACGAACACGATGTCGCCCAACAGCTCTTGCGCGTGGTGGGTAATGCCGACGGTAACGATACCGTCGTCTTCAAGGCGCAGCCATTCGTGGCTGGCAACATATTTCAGTTCGGCTGGGATGTTGTTGCTCATGGTTTGGTTCTCCATTGGTCATGGTTTAAGACTAGGAACGATACTACTGAAACTGAATTGCATGCTGTCTATTAGTTTTTAATATGGAATATATTGCCTGTCCAAAGGCTGGAGGACATCAGCTTTAACACCAAACATTTTTGAGAAGCCAGTAGCAGCTCTTCTGCAGCATGTTCCCGTAAAATTGACAGATTTGGGCAAAACAATTTTACCTCGCCCAAATTCCACGCCATATAACCATACAGCATTCTTTTGAAGTTTATCTTTTGGCTGAGAGCATTATATTTCTCTTCTTCAAAAATCCATGTCTTTGGAAGGAACTTCTCCGTGAAGTTTTTCTAATATATTCCATCCCTTGTTTGTAATACGTTTACCCGATACCGTATAATTCAAAAACCCTTTTCTTTGATAATTATTATTTATTACATACCAACTGAATCTTTTGGAACTTCTATAAATCTAATGGGATACAACAATCTTTGAGGAATGTCATCTGTAAAAATAGCAATAGCCCCCAATAAAACAAAAACAAAAGACTACAGGCAAAACCATAGTAAGCAATTCTATTTGAAATTCTATTTGAAATTCTATTTTTATAATCATTTACCAATGTAGCTGCAACAAAAAGAATTTACCGCAACGATAATTATTGAACATATTAAAAACCACTGAAAATTTTCATCCTCAATCCAATTCGCAGCAATGGGTAGAACTACAATTAAGAACAAACCAAAAAGTTAAAAAGGAAACAGGGATGAAAATTAGAACAAGGCTTTTCAATGAATTGGTCGCATATACCCCTTAATTTCTTTAACCATTCTAATATTTTTAAATATTCCTTTTACTAAAATGCCAAGAAATGAGAAAAATCACTGCAGGCAAAAACGGAAAGTATGAAAATCTGAATACAAACAACTTCTCCCCAGTAGCTATTACGCCATTCTCTTGATGTACAAAAATAATACCAATCAATATTAAAAAGCCGATGATTGGAACCATACCAGATTGAAGAAATACAAAACGTTCTTTTTGTTTCCTTTATCACTATACCTTCATCATTTGCTATAGCAGATAACTGATAAGGCACTAATAGTGATATATAGATAAATGAACTGATGAAACCAAATATAACTAATATTGCTATAACGTTATACGGCTGACTGATTATACTTGGTAAAAATACCCAACTGATTAATGTGTTCAAGATATATATATATCACTACAAAAACCAAACATCATGCCCAAGATTGTAATTAATTTTATAATACTCAAAGAAATATTTAAATATTTATCAATCTATATTTACGTCCGTTATATTAGACTGTTTCATCGGGCAAATCCTCATTTTCAGTTTTCAGACAACCTTGCCATCTGAGTCGGTCTCGTTTGAAAAACCAGTACAGGAAATGCATCAACCTTTTGATATATCGGTCGGTGTAAAACCACCTCTACATCGGTTACTTCGGAAAACGAAGTAGAAGTATGCATCGGAAATAGCCAGCTATAAAATAACCAGTTATAAACGCCGTCTAAAACGAGCAAGGCGAGTTTCGCCAAAACGAACGCTGTTAAGTTTCGCTAAATCCCTGCCTGATTCAGTCGGGCTGTTTTCAATCAAACTGTTTTCTGACCGTTGCGGACAAACGGCAGCTTCAGTACGCGTACGTCCACTTCCTTGCCGCGCATCAGCACTTTGGCAGTATCGCCGTCAAAAATCTTTCGGTACGCGGGCGATGGCGATGGATTGTTTCAGGCTGGGCGAGAATACGCCGCTGGTGGTTTCGCCTTTGCCTTTGTCGGTCAACACTTCCATATGCGCGCGCAGGATGCCGCCTTTGTCGAGCAGCAAACCGACCTGTTTGACGGCAACACCTTTTTCTTTCAATGCCAACAAGGCAGCTTTGCCGACGAAATCGCGGCTTTCGTCTTTCAAATCAACCGTCCAACCCATGCCTGCTTCGAGCGGGCTGGTGTCGTCGTCCATATCGTTGCCGTAGAGGTTCATGCCGGCTTCCATGCGCAGGGGTGTCGCGTGCGCCGAGGCCGCAGGGCTGTACGCCGGCTTGCTTGCAGGGCTTTGAAAGAATGCGACGGCTTCGGTGCCGGGCAGGATGACTTCGACGCCGTCTTCGCCGGTGTAGCCGGTACGGGCGACAAACCAGTCGTTGCCCAAATCCGCGCCTTGGAACGGTTTGAGGTTGTGGACGACATCCGCCCATTCGGGTTTGACGGTCAGGAGTTTTTCGATGGCTTTAGGGCCTTGTACGGCAAGCATGCCGAGGTCGTAGCGCGGATTGAAGGCAACGCCGAATTCTTGTCCGACTTTGTGGAACTGGGCGGTGTCTTTTTCGCGGGTCGCGCCGTTGGACACGATGCGGTATTGGGTTTCGGCTTCGTTGGTGCGGTAAACGATCAAGTCGTCAATCACGCCGCCGTTGTCGTTGAGCAGCGCGGAATAAAGGGCTTTGCCGACGAAGGCGAGTTTGGCAACGTCGTTGGCAATCAGTTTGCGGAAAAAGGCTTTGGCGTTCGCTCCGGCGACGTCGGTAACGAGCATATGGGATACGTCGAACATGCCTGCGTCGGTGCGCACGGCTTCGTGTTCGGCGATTTGCGAACCATAATGGATGGGCAGCTCCCAGCCGGCAAAATCGACCAGCTTCGCGCCTGCATCTTGATGGGCTTGGTGAAACGGGGTGGTTTTCAGGGCAGTCATTCTCAGCTTCTCCGGATTTATTGTTCAGATGCCGTCCGCACAAGATGCGCGGAAGACCCTATCTGTCCTTGAACCTGAGATTTTCGGCCGTATCCGCTTAATGGCAAACCAGTCTGCTCACTGCTTTTGCGCGGTTGTCTGAATGGTGGTTCAGACGGCCTTCTCCCCTTCGGTGGGTGCGAACGCACCACTCTCCAGATGTTTTATTTCAATGTGCAGTCCCTGTTGCCTGAGCGATTTAGCGGCGTTTGCGCCTTCGGCGGCTGGCATGTAGTTTGCTGTAACTCTCCCTGCACATGGGGCGATTATGGCTTGAAACGCCGCTTTTGGGCAAGTTGTCTTTTTATAAATTCTAACAAAAACTATTAAGATTCAAATATTAATAGGATTAGTAAAAAAATATTATGCTTAATCAGGCATATTTTCCGCAGAATTATTCGTGAAAACTAAATTTTGCCGCACTATTGTATGTTAAATTTTTTAGCTTATTATAAAGGGCACGAAAGCATCTGAATTGCTTGCATTTTTCATAACCATGCCGAAAAATAAGGGAGACAAAATGGCATCTATTACATTGGATAAAACCGATCTGAAAATCCTTCAGGTCTTACAGGAAAAACGGTCGCCTGACCAACGTTGAGCTGGAACGGGTCGCTTTATCGCCGTCGCCCCTGCCTGCGCCGCCTCAAGCAGCTTGAAGACGCAGGTATCATCCGCAAGCATGCCGCCCTGCTCTCCCCGTCGCCGTCGAACTCGGCCTTCAGGCGTTTATCCGCGTATCCATCAGCAAGGCCAAGGTTGCACGCGAAGAATTTTCCGCCGCCGTACAGACATGGCCGGAGGTGTTGAGCTGCTTTTGCGCTGACCGGCGAAACCGATTATCTGCTGCATGCCTTCTTCACCGATATGAACGCTTTTTCGCATTTCGTACTGGATACGCTGCTTTCGCACGAAGGTGTGCAGGATGCCCAATCGAGCTTCGTATTGAAAGAAATCAAAACACCACCGCCCTGCCGCTGACGCATCTGCAACGCGATTAAGGGCTTTTATCATAGAAACGGCAGGCTGTCTGAAAAAAATCGGTTTCAGACGGCCTGTTTGTTGATATAATTTGAGAACGATTCTTAAATACATATTCCACACACATTTCCCTATGCTTATCCGCTATTTCTTCTGGACTTGCGGCGCACTCGCTGGCATTGGGCATTATCGGCATTTTCCTGCCGATATTGCCGACCACGCCGTTCGTATTGCTCGCTGCGGCCTGCTGGGCGAAAGCCTCGCCGCGTTTCCACCGCTGGCTGCACCGGCATCCCGCTTCGGCCCGATGGTGCAAAACTGGGAGCGCAACCGCGCCGTACCGCGGCGGGCGAAATACTTCGCATTCAGTATGATGACGCTCTCGTGCCTGTTTTTGTTTTTGGCGGTTTCCCGAAAAATGGTGGATAGGCGCAGTATCGGCAGGATTCTGTTTCTGTGTGGCGGTTTGACGTGGCGGCTGCCGGATTCATGAGCGAAGGCCGTCTGAAAAATTGTTTTCAGACGGCCTTCGCTCATTATGGCCTCTGCCGGTCCGTTCTGCATCGGGAACGTAAATTTTCGCTAAAATCAATTTGTTCTAATACTTTCGATAGACTGTTTTATCCCGTTTGGTTAAGTACCGATTATTTCAGCATTTTATCGGCAAACCCGCGTATTTCCTACTTTTCCCTACATCACCGCCCGCCATTCCCGCCTGCTCCCGAACCGGTATCTTGCTGGAATCTGTGTTTTTTCCTTTACAATCAAACGGACGGTTCCTGCCGAACCAAGACCGTCGCGAATCCGTATCGGCCGCTTGTTTTCAGACGGCCTGACGTGTTCGCCACAAGAAAAAAAGAAGGAACACTGCCATGCGACCATACCTTGTCTGCTTCGCCCTGCTGCTGCCCGCCGCAGCCCGCGCCGCCGATTTTCACGGTGAGGAACTCGACCTCCTTTGGGGCTTGCCGTTTGCCCTCATCCTGCTCTCCATCGCACTCTGCCCTCTGCTGCTGCCCAATTTTTGGCACCATCATTTTCGGTAAAATCACCGCCTTTTGACGGTGCTGTTTTTTTGGTACCGCTGGTGGCGGTGTTCGGTTTTGACGCGGGAGTGCATACCGTCGTCCACGCCTTGGTGGAAGAATATATCCCGTTTATCCTGCTGCTTCTTGCGCTTTATACGATTTCGGGCGGTATTTTGGTGTGGGGCAACCTGCACGGCTCGCCCAAACTCAACACCGCGCTGCTGGCCATCGGCACGGCACTGGCATCGGTCATGGGCACGACCGGCGCGGCGATGCTGATGATACGCCCGCTGCTGAAGGCCAACGACAACCGCAAACACCAAGTGCATGTGGTCGTTTTCTTCATCTTTCTGGTGGCCAATATCGGCGGCGGACTGACGCCGCTGGGTGATCCGCCACTGTTTCTCGGTTTCCTCAAAGGTGTGGAGTTTATGTGGACGGTACGCCATATGATGCCGCCCGTGTTAATCAGTGCGGCGGTTCTGCTGGCGGTATTCTATATTTGACAGCATCCTGTACGCAAGAGAAGACGAAATCAAACAGAAAGACCCGACGCCCGACAGCAAATTAGCAGATTTTCGGCAAATGGAATTTCCTGCTGTTGGCGGGCGTGGTCGGCGCGGTGCTGCTATCGGGCGTATGGAAGCCCAACCATCCGGGTTTTGACATTCTGGGCAGCCATTATGCCCTGCCGAACTTGGTGCGCGACATCATCTTGCTGGCACTGACGGTCGTTTCGCTCGCCATCACGCCCAAACAGGTGCGCGCGGGTAACGAATTTAACTTTCGAACCGATTATCGAAGTGGGCAAACTGTTCCTCGGTATCTTCATCACCATCTCGCCGGTTTTTGGCCATCCTGAAGGCGGGCGAGGCGGGCGCGCTCCACGGCGTGGTTTCGCTGGTGCACGATGAAGCGGGCAACCCCATCAACACTATGTATTTCTGGATGAGCGGCCTGCTTTCGGCCTTCCTCGACAACGCGCCGACCTATCTGGTGTTCTTCAATATGGCCGGCGGCAACGCGCAGGCCCTGATGACCGGCCCGCTGTTCCACAGCCTGCTGGCGGTTTCGATGGGTTCGGTATTTATGGGGGCGGTAACCTACATCGGCAACGCACCGAACTTTATGGTCAAGGCCATCGCCGAACAACGCAAAGTCAAAAATGCCTTCCTTCTTCGGCTATAGTGGCATGGTCGGCAGTGATACTGATGCCGCTGTTTGCGCTGCTGACCGTGATTTTCTTCGTACTCCAGTTGATTTGAACAATAGTCGACAAGGCCGTCTGAAAAAGGTTTCAGACGGCCTTTCTGTTTCGACGCAGACTCCGCCGATACTTGTTTCTGCATCTAAAAAGCCATATCCTATTCATTAAAGAATGATTGAAGGCCGTCTGAAAGCCCGCCGAACACAACCAACTGCCCATCCTGTTATCGTAATCCACCGACTCAAGGGAGACTGTTATGTTGGAAATTGAAAATGCCGTCAGCGAAACCCTGCTCATTCCCTTTACATCAAATATCTGTCCTCACAGCAACCCGACCCGATTCTGTACGATGCGGCCGCCCTGCCGGCTGATACCGCAGATTGAATACGATTTCTCCAAATTCGACCATGCCTACCGCAGCATTGCCGGCACCGCCATCCGTGCGCATTATTTCGACAATATGACCGCCGACTTTATCCGCCACCGGAAAAATCCGGTCATCGTCGAGTTGGGCTGCGGCTTGGACAGCCGTCATGAGCGGCTCGGCAATCGCGCGGGAGAAGCGCCGTTTTACCTGCTCGACCTGCCTGACGTCATCGCCCTGCGCGAAAAACTGCTGCCGCCGCGTACTGGAGAAACCCTGATTGCCGCTTCGGCTTTCGACGAGGAATGGATGGACAATCTGCTCCAAAGCCATCCCTGACGCACAATTCTTATTCCTCATCGAAGGCGTGCTGATGTATTTTCCAAAAGAAAACGTGCGCGACCTGTTTCAAAAGCTGGCGCAGCGTTTCCACGGCAGCGAAATCCTCTTTGATGTAACCAGCACTTGGATGACGAAGGTTTCCGACCGACACGATGCGCTGAAACACACCCGCGCCCTGCTTCGCATTCGGTTGCGACAACGACCGCGAACCCGAACTGTGGGCGGCCAACCTGCATATGATTGCGGCCAAATATCTGGCGACCGATTTTCCGGCATGGAAAAACCGGCTTTTTCTCCCTACTGGATCATGCGGCTGTTCCCCCCATGCGGAATTCCTACCGGTTCCTTTTATTACCGTGTCGACTGACATTTGAATGAAAAATAAATGTCTCAAGATAAAGGCCGTCTGAAACATATGTTTCAGACGGCCTTTTTACCGTTTTCTAATCAGGGCTTAAAGAAAAACACAAAAATCTTGTCCGCAGTGACCCGTTTGTTTATTTCATATCCAACCTGCGTAATGCCGCCTGCGCTTCCTTATCGCCTGCGGCTGCGGATTTCTTTATACCAGTCCAAAGCTTCCTTCACATCGTCAGATTCGGCCAAGCGGCCCAAAGCGGTCATCGCAGGTGCGGAAATATGGTCGCCGCGGCGGGCGGATTCCTGATACCAGTCTACCGCCTCACTTATACTTTTGGAGATACCGAGACCGTGTTCATAACAATATGCCAGCCAGTATTGTGCGGTAATGTCGCCTTTGTCGGCAGCTTTCTTAAACTCGGCGGCGGCACGGCCGGCATTCTGACGGACGCCGTAGCCGTTGAGATACATCAATCCGATATAACGCTGGGCTTTGACGTGCCCCGCAGCGGAGGCTTGGGTAAAAATAGTCAGGGCTTCGTCGTAATCCCGCCGGTTAAACGCTTCTATGCCTCTGTCCAGCAGATACGCCGCCTGCCCCTCTGCCGCATTCTGCCGCCTCGAACTCTCCGCCGCCCGAATGAATGGGTGCGGCGGTCGCGCTCAGAATAATGCCGACAAACAGGACAAACATCCGTTTCATGTGTTTCACCTCATAGGTTGATTGCTCAAAATTATAATACCGTCTGAAAAGACATTGGCCGCAATCCGGCTGAATTGATACTGTTTTTATGTTACATTACAATTCTTTGCGAGCGCATAGCAGACTTGTGTAACAAAATTCCAAAGGAGATTCCCATGACCGCGCCGACAGATTTTATCCGTCCGGAAATCAAAAAAACATGACCGCCTATCATGTAACTGATGTCCCTGAAAAACTTCATCAAACTGGATGCGATGGAAAGCCCGTACCACCCGTTTGCCCGCTCACCCGCCTTACTGGAGGAATGGGCGCGGCTTCTGGCGCAATCTCCGGTCAACCGTTACCCCAACCCCGCATCTTGCGGCCTGCAAACCCGCATTGCACAAAGCGTTCGGCATTCCTCAGGGCAGCGCAGATTGCCCTGGGCAACGGTTCGGACGAACTGATCCAGTTCCTGACCATGCTGGTAGCCAAACCCGGCGCAACCGTACTCGCGGCGGAACCCAGTTTCGTTATGTACCGGCACAACGCCCCTGCTTTACGGCATGAATTATGTCGGCATACCGCTGAGAGGATTTCTCCCTAGACTTGCCCGCCATGCTGCAAGCAATTGAAACACACAATCCCGCGTTGGTCTTTATCGCCTACCCCAACAATCCGATCGGCGTATGTTTTAAGCGCGAAGAAGTGGAAGCTATCATCCGCGCGGCCAAAGGCATCGTGGTTGTAGACGAAGCCTACGGCGCCTTCAGCAGCGATACAGCTTTCCTGCCGCAGGCGGGTGGTTTTGAAAAATCTGGTGGTCATGCGCACGGTCAGCAAAAATCGGTTTTGCCGGCATCCGTATCGGCTATGCGTCCGCCGGCGAATTAATTATAAAGGAACTGGTAAAAATATTGCCGCCTTACAATATGAACCAACTCAGCCTGGCCACCGCCGCATCTCGCTTTGGAAAAATTTTTGAAGTAATTGATGATACTGTATTGAAATTAAAAGAAGAACGGACAAAGAATGTTTGAAGAATTATCCTACTTTTAGCCGTTTGAAAAACCTTTTCCGAGCGAGGCAAATTTCATTACCGTCCGCGTACCGGATGCACTTGAATTATTCCAGACAATGAAGGACAATAAAATTCTGATAAAAAAATCTGCACAGACAACATCCTCTGCTTCATCAATGCGTACGGATTACTATCGGTTCTCCCGAACAAAACGATGCGGTATTGGTCCGTTATCCGTCGGCTTTACGTTTAAACTTAGCCGAACTTTACTGGAATAGGAATTTCGTTATGACCAAAACACAACTTCACTTAACAAACTTCTACCAACTGGTGGAAGAAGCAGGCTCGCTTACCGCGCTGGCTCGCAAATGCGGCTACGACAATTCGGCCTCGCTGTCGCAGCTCAAACGCCGGTTGGAAACGCAGGCGGAAGACGAATCGGCACGCGGCATCCGTCCCAGCCTTTGCCGCCAAACTGGAAGCCGGCATGGGCAAGCGCAAAGGCTGGTTGAGCCGCGACCACAGCAAAGATAAAGAAAAAGCCGCCGCCAGAATTACGGCGGAAGCTGCCGAAAAATTTTATTATGCCGTCTGAAGTTGTGATTTCCACCGAAGGCCGCTTCGTTACCGTAACCCGCAATACCAGCGAAACCCAAATCACCCTCTCCCTAAACTTGGACGGTACCGGTCAAAGCCGCCTCGATACCGGCGTTCCTTTCCTTAGCCACATGCTCGACCAAATCGCCCGCCACGGCATGATTGATTTAGAAATTACCTGCAAAGGCGACACCCATGTCGACGACCATCATACCGTCGAAGACATCGGCATCGTATTCGGCCAAGCCCTGAAACAGGCTTTGGGAGACAAAGCCGGTATCCGCCGTTACGGACATGCCTATGTGCCCCTGGACGAATCCTTAAGCCGCGTGGTTTTGAGTTTGTCAGGCCGTCCGGGAGCTGATATACAACGTCGATTTCGTCCGCGCCTGGATAGGCCGGTTCGACGTGGACTTATTCAGCGAATTTTTCCACGGCATCGTCAACCACAGCATGATGACGCTGCACATCGACAACCTGCGCGGCAACAATGCGCACCATCAGGCGGAGACCGTATTCAAAGCCTTTCGGCCGCGCACTGCGCGAAGCAGTCGAGTCCCGATGCCAGGCTGGCCGGCGGAATGCCCTCTACTAAAGGCACGCTGACCGACTAAGACCGCCAGACAATGCTGCCCGTATTTTTTTACTGTTGCTGTTCGGCGCACTGCAAACCCGCCTGTTGCCGCAAATTCCTGCGCTGGCATGGGCGGCGGTGTTTTTCAGCATCATCTTTCTCGCAGGGATCACCGTCTTCCACGGTGAAACTTCGCTCGTCGCTACCTGCGCACTCGGTTTCTACGCATGGGGTTACTTTATCCTGCTACGCCGCTGGCAGAATAAAGCGCGTTCCGTCCGCATCACACTCTATCTGGCCGGCGCGCTGTTTCCGCTGACCCTTATCTGGTTGTTTTTGGCCAATATCTGAACAAGCTGTACGCCAACCGGTTTATCCCTAATCCGATAAGGCCGTCTGAAAATATCCGAAACGTATTTTTCAGACGGCCTTTATATTCTTATTGAATATTACCCGATAAGAATATCGCATCCGGAAGTATAAAAACCCTGATTTAATAATATATAACGTTCTAGCTCTAATTTAATTTTTGAACTTTCTAACAAAATTATTACCTAAAAAGCCCAAACTTTAAATCTATCCTCAAACTTTTTACAAAAACATCTCAAAAACATGGAAAACCCATACGATTTCCCGCTTCTAGCAAGACGGTATCCCTTCACTTTTACGGGAAGCACAGCCTAAAGATTACGCGAAAAGCTTTTTCAAAAGAAACTATCAGCGTGATGAATATTTTTTTAACAATGTGCACCGAACGTCGGAAACAAGGAACATTCACTTATGGCTATCACTATAGGGTACAAAGCGGCCGATAACGATCCCATCAGCCCCTTCAAACAGCATCGTCATTGCCAGCGCCAAAACTCCGAGCGGCAAAAACCTACCATGTTTACCAGAGCAAAACCCACGGCAGATATATAGATGCCGCCGAATTCGGCACGGACGCCAGCGGCCGTACCGACAGCCCTGCCCGCCATTAAAAACGCGCTCAAGGCCGCCCATTCCGCCCACGCTTCGGTTTTTATCTCAGCGGCAAACTCTACGTTTCAGATACCATCGTCATCGACAAAACCCTCAGCAGTGTCCAAGGAATTATCGGCAACGGCATGGGCAATACGACCATCAGCTTCAACAAAGCGCAAAAAGGCATATTCAACTCCGACACCAACGAAACCGACATCCGTGAAAACGCGGGAATCTTGGTGGACGGCGTGAACGGTGTCAGCATCAAGGATCTGTCGGTCAAATACACCCATACCGATTTCTACCGCAAAGGCTTGAGCTATTTCCGGCAAAGTCAGCGGCATTTTTAGTCAACGATGCCGACAATACTTTGATCAGCGGCGTAGAAGTGTCGGGGCCAACCGCGCGGGCGTCGTCTTCACCCTCAACCGCCGCCCTGCAAGAAGACCCCGCCAAAAAAAGGCATGACTTTCAAAGCCCGGGCACAAAACGGCGAACTCAACGAAACCCACGACAATCTACCCACCGGCGAAAACAACCGTATCGAAAAACAGCTACCTGCACCACAACCGCGTCGCCGGCGCCTTGGTTTCCTATCAGGAAAAATTCGTCGCAGACAACAACACTTTCTCCTACAACGGCTATGCCGGAGACGGCGGCACCGGCTACGGCATCGCCACCATGGCGGGCAGCTACAATTTCGGCGTTACCTTCAGCAACAACCGTACCGACCACAACTACCGCAAAGGTCTGGACGTCCACGACGGCACCGACATCGTCATCAGCAACAATATCTCCAACGGCGACCGGATGTACGGCATCGCCGTATACAACCGCCAGTTCGCAATGGAAAACGTCAAAATCACCGGCAACACCATTATCCAAGACGCCAAATTCCGCCTGCTCCACGACGACAATGCCGAATGCACCTACTACGGCTATTCAGGCATCCAACTGCAAACCAACACGCAGAACAAAAACCTGTATACCCACGATAACGCCCGCTACGAAATCAGCGGCAACACCATTTCCGGTCTGACCCTTTTCAAAGACGACATACACACTTACGGCATCGAATTCCGCAACCACGAAAACACCGCCAGTTACAATCTGGACATTACCGGCAACACCATCAACGGCACATCCAGCCGTTATCTGATTGCCGCCATCAACGACACCACGATGGGCAACAATGCAGGCTTGGGTTCCGGCAACATCAACATCAGCGGGCAATACCGCCCAAATCGGCGAAATCGCCGCAGATACCGTTCCCGTATATGTCGAAGAAAAAGCGCCACCCTTACCCAGCGCGGCAGCGTAAACGTCGGCAACAACGACATTGCCATCGGCCAATCCAACGGTTCGGCGGAAGCCGTCCGCCCTCATCGGCAACGCCAAAACCCTACACCGTACACGACAACCATTTCAAACTGGGCGGCGTCGTGGACAAAGCCATCATCGACATCATCAGCACCAGCAAAGCCGCATCCAGCGCCACCATCAACAACAACACGCTGGAAACCCCGTTGAAAAAAAGACCTGTACAGCTACTGGATGCAGGCTGACCACGCTTCATACGTCGCCATCGACAACACCCACAACGGCAAAAATCTCCACCGCATCCAACTTCAACACGCCCACACTGAAATCTCTTTCTTTCCGCCCAAACGGCCACCGAAGCCGCCGATGTTTCGTCCACCTATACCGTGGATGCTGACTCCATTCCGCTGTCAACCCTGTTGTCTTCCACCGGCACCGCACAGGCCGGTTCGGTGCATATCGACGTTCCCTCATACCGCCGCAACCGAATACGCCTTGAACGAAACCTTCACCGTCGATAAAAGACAAAACCCATTCCCACCTTTTAAACCGCCGTCTTTTTCAGACGACCCGACATACCGGCCGGCAGCATCCTTCCCTAGGCCGTCTGAAACCTCACCCTTCTTTTCAGACGGCCTGCCCCTGTATGTATAATGGTCCCCAACCGCGCGGTAGCGCGGTTTGACAACATCACGCAAAGGAGCAGACACAATGTCAAACAACGAATACACACAAATCGGCTGGATAGGCTTTGGGCCAGATGGGCAATCCCGATGGTAACGCGCCTGCTCGATGCGGGCATCGAAGTCGGCGTTTACAACCGCTCGCCCGACAAAACCGCCGACTTGCAAAACCAAAAGGCGCGAAAGTTTACCCAAGCAGTACCGAACTCGTCCGTGCCTATCCCGTCATTTTCCTGATGGTTTCCGACTACGCCGCCGTCCTCGACATCCTCAACGAAAACATCCGCAAAGAGCTTGACGGCAAAATCATCGTCAACATGAGCACCATTGCCCCCTCAGAAAACCTTGCCGTCAAAGCCATCGTCGAAGCCGCGGGCGGGCAGTTCGCCGAAGCCCCTCGTCTCCGGCTCCGTCGGCCCCGCCACCAACGGTACGCTGCTGATTCTTTCGGCGGCGAAGAGGGCGTTTTAAACCCCTTGCAAAAAAGTGTTCGGCATCCTCGGCAAAAACCCTTCCACTTCGGCGAACGTCGGCAAAGGCTCCGGCGCGAAACTCGTGCTCAATTCGCTCTTGGGCATCTTTCGGCGAGGCATACAGCGAAGCCATGCTGATGGCGCAGCAATTCGGCATCGATACCGACACCATCATCGAAGCCGTCGGCGGTTCCGCCATGGATTCGCCCATGTTCCAAACCAAAAATCCCTCAGGGCCAACCGCGAATTTCCCGCCCGCTTTCGCCCCTCAAACACGCCTCCAAAAGACCTCAACCTCGCCGTCAACGAATCTGAAACAGGCCGGCAATTCGCTTCCCGCCGTCGAAACCGTTGCCGAAAGCTACCGCGAAGCAGTTCGGGCCGGATACGGCGAACAAGACGTCGCAGGAATCTATCTGAATCTGGCGAAGGAATGAGTTTTTCTCGAAAATCAGCAAAGAGGCCGTCTGAAAAAGAATTTTCAGACGGCCTCTTTGCGGTTTTTGCCGAAACTTGCCATCAAACCTCCCCGCCGCTCTTGCAGGTATTGCCAATCATTTCCTTCACTTCATCAAGATGCTAAGTGCGGGCATCCTAAAGAACCGTCGCTTCAATCAGTACCATGCCATTTTTGCTACAATGCCTTTATCGAACCGGACAGCCGTCTGCCGAAAGGAACCATCACATGAAAGTCGCCGTCGTCGATTACGGCATGGGCAACCTGCACTCCGTACTCAAATCCGTACAGGCCGCGCAAAGCCTGTCGGGCAAAACCGCCGAAATCTACCTGACCGACCGTCCCGAAGACGTGTCGGCCGCCGACAAAATCATCTTCCCCGGACAAGGCGCGATGCCAGACTGCATGGCTGCGCTGCGCAAAAAGCGGCTTTGACGAAGCGGTTGCGGACGGCCTGGAAAAACAAACCGTTTTTCGGCATCTGCGTCGGCGCGCAATTATTGTTCGAACACAGCGAAGAAGGCGATACCGCCGGACTGGGCTGCTTCAAAGGCCGCGTCAAACGCTTCCTCCCGAACCAAACCGATGCGCAGGGCAACTGGTTAAAGTACCGCACATGGGCTGGAACACAGTACGCCAAACCCGTCCGCACCCTTTGTTTAAAGACATCGCCCCTAAACTCGCGCTTTTACTTCGTCCACAGCTATTACTTTGCACCCGAAGACCCTGACGTCGTTTTGGGTACCAGCGAATACCCGTACGAATTTGCTGCATCGTCGGCAAAGACAACGTATTCGCCACCCAGTTCCACACGGAAAAAAGCCACGATGCCGGCCTGCTGCTGTTACGCAATTTTTGGATTGAACGGCGGCTGACGGCCGGTGCGGCAACAGCGCTCCCTCGCGCGCGGCTTTAACCGGCGCCCTCATGCCGTCTGAATCCAATATGCAACAAAACCACCGTTTTTCTGCGGTAAAACGTCATTACATTTATATATTCGCGCTAAAAATCGCTAATTTGTGTAAAAATAGATTTTGAGCATTGTCAAACCCCGTTTCAGACGGCCTGTTTGAACTCCGGCCCGCCTGAAACCGAACTGCAAATGGAAACAAAATGTTACTGATTCCGGCAATCGATTTGAAAGAAGGCCGCTGCGTGCGGCTGAAACAGGGGCTGATGGAGCAGGCGACGGTATTCTCCGATTCACCCGCCGAAACCGCGCTGCACTGGCTCAAGCAAGCGCGCGCCGCCCTGCACTTGGTGGACTTGAACGGCGCCTTCGTCGGCATACCGAAAAAAATTTTCCGGCCATCAAATCCATTCTGGCGGAAGTCGCCAACGACATTCCCGTTCAGTTGGGCGGCGGCATCCGCGATTTGGCAACCATTGAAAAATATTTGATTTGGGCTGGCTGATGTCATTATCGGCACGGCGGCTGTGAAAAATCCTGATTTCGTGCGCGAAGCGTGCAAAAGAATTTCCCGGGCAGATTATCGTCGGGCTGGACGCCAAAGACGGCATGGTGGCGATAGACGGCTGGGCGACAGTAACGGAACACCGCGTTGCCGATTTGGCGAAACGGTTTTGAAGAAGACGGCGTCAACGCCATCATCTACACCGACATCGGCCGCGACGGCATGATGAGCGGCGTAAACGTCGAAGCAACGGTCAAACTCGCCCAAGCGGCCGCCGTTCCGGTCATCGCATCGGGCGGCCTGACCAATCTGGACGACATCCGCGCCTTGTGTGCCGTCGAAAAACACGGCGTGGCGGGCGCGATTACCGGCCGCGCGATTTACGAGGGCAGCATCGATTTCGCCGAAGCGCAAAAATTGGCGGATCGCACTGAGTGCCGCCTAAGCGCCACCATACTTTTCAGACGGCCTTTCCGCCGTATCAGGCCGTCTGAAAACCCAACAGGTTTCCTGCCGCATTAAAAAGCCAACAGGCAGGTTTTTATTGTTTTTATCTGATATTTTTTTCTGTTTTTAGGGGACATATTATGTTGGAAGCGTTTTGTATTGGGCTTTTTGGATAATTTGGTCGTCCAACCGCGACATCTACGCCCTGAGCGAAAGCCTTTGGTTCACCCTGCTGGCCGCCGTCCTCCATCAGTTGACCGATTTTTCCATGCCCGTCATCGACCAGCAATGGATGATGTCCAACGGCGCATTATGGCTGTATGTGGCCGTCGCGTTTTACCTCGTCAACCGGTTGAGCAACAGCTTTATGGCCACCATGCTGATGGCCGCCGCCGCAAGCATCGGTTACTACCAACTCGCCGCACACCTGCCCGACTGGATTTCCGGCCTGTCCGCTTAAATCCGTCCGGCAAATATTTTCCCTCCGCAACCGTTTCCGTTTATAGTATGGCTATCCCGCCGGACAAACGGCGGACATTCTCGTTCCGGAGGAAAAACATGGCACTGGCAAAACGCATCATCCCCTGTCTCGACGTCAAAGACGGCCGCGTCGTCAAAGGCGTAAACTTCCTCGGTTTGCGCGATGCTGGCAACCCCGTCGATGTCGCCAAACGCTACAACGACGAAGGCGCGGACGAACTGACCTTCCTCGACATCACCGCCTCCTCCGACAACCGCGACACCATTTTGCACGTCATCGAAGACGTTGCCTCACAGGTTTTTCATTCCGCTGACCGTCGGCGGCGGTGTACGCACCGTAGCCGACATCCGCCGCCTGCTCAATGCCGGCGCGGACAAAGCCAGCATCAACACCGCCGCCGTCACCCAATCCCGATTTAGTCAACAAAGCCGCCGGATTTTTCGGCTCGCAAGCCATTGTCGTCGCTGTCGATGCCAAAGCCGTCAATTCCCGAAAACACCCGCTGGGAAATCTTCACCCACGGCGGGCGCACGCCGACCGGCTTGGACGCAGTCGAATGGGCGGTTGAAATGCAGCGAGCGGCGCGGGCGAAATCCTGCTTACCAGCATGGACAGGGACGGCACGAAAACAAGGCTTCAACCTGCCGCTGACCCGCGCCGTCAGCGAAGCGGTCGATATTCCCGTCAGCGCCTCCGGCGGCGTCGTAATGTGCAGCATCTGATTGACGGCATCAAAGAAGGCAAAGCGGATGCCGTGCTTGCCGCCAGCATTTTCCACTTCGGCGAAGTCAGTATCCGCGATGCGAAGCTCGCCATGCGCTGAAGCCGGAATCGAAGTGCGGCTGTGAGGTTTTGAACCTTGCCATCAAAAGGCCGTCTGAAAAATATTGTCCGTGAAAAATGGTGTAACCCGAATGCCGAACATAAACACCTCCCTGCTCAGCGCCGTCAAATTCGACGAAAAAGGCTTGGTCTGCGCCATCGCCCAAGACCGGCAGACCCGCCGCGTGCTGATGGTCGCATGGATGAACGCCGAGGCACTGCAAAAACCGTAGAAACCGGCTTCGCCCACTATTACAGCGCTGCTCGCGCCAAAAACAATGGATGAAAGGCGAAGAATCGGGGCACACGCAAAAAGGTGTACGAATTGCGCTCTTGACTGCGACGGCGACGCCATCGTGATGCTGATAGACCAAAACGGCGGCATCGCCTCGCCATACGGGACGCGAAAGCTGTTTCTACAAAGTCTGGAAAGACGGCGCATGGCAGACGGTTGATGCAGTGCTGAAAGACGAAGAGGCGATTTACGGGCATAAACACCCTTAGAGCAAACTGCCAACGAAACGGCCGTTTCACCTTGGCCGTCTGAAATCAAATTAAGAAAGCCCCTCATGACCGACTCCATCCTCACCGCCATCCAAAACACCATAGACTCGCGTAAAGGCGGCGACCCCGAAGCCTCCTACGTCGCCCAGCTGCTGTATCAAGGCGAAGACAAAAATCCTCAAAAAGTCATCGAAGAAGCAGGGCGAAGTGCTGATGGCTTCTGAAAGACGGCGGCGGCGAACACCTCGTTTACGAGGTAGCCGACTTATGGTTTCACACCATGGTCCTCTTTGGCGCATCACGGCCTGCGCGCCGAGGACGTGCTGAACGAGCTTGCGACGCCGCCAAGGTTTGTCGGGGCTGGCCGAAAAAGCCGCCCGCAAGAGCCGTAGGCTGCCGCACCAATACTTCCCAGCGCCCGCCGAACTGTATTACAATCCGCCCTGATGCGTACCCGCACTTGCCGGATACGATGAAACATTAAGTTCAGGCCGTCTGAACCGATATTGTGATTTTCAGACGGCCTCTCGGAGCATAACCATGAGCGACTGTATTTTTCTGCAAAAATCGCAGACAAAGAAATCCCTGCAAACACCGTGTACGAAGACGGCGAAATGCTGTGTTTCAAAGACATCCGCCCCGCCGCACCGGTTCACCTGCTGCTGATTCCGAAAAGTGCATTTCGACTCGCTGGCGCACGCGCGGCCGGAACATGAAGCGCTGTTGGGCAAAATGATGCTGAAAGTGCCGCAGATTGCCGAAAAATCAGGATTGACCAACGGTTTCAAAACAGTCATCAACACCGGCAAAGGCGGGCGGGCAGGAAGTCTTCCACCCTGCACATCCACATCATGGGTACGCCTGCCTGAGCGGCGCGGCAACCTCTCGGCCCGCCATATCAATATGGCAGATACAATAGATATACAAAAATAAAGGAACGAACAATGGGTAGCTTCTCGGTAACACACTGGGTCATCGTTTTGATTATCGTAGTTTTGGTGTTCGGCACTAAAAATTGCGCAACGTCGGCAAAGATTTGGGCGGCGCGGTACACGATTTCAAAAAGGCCTGAACGAAGGCACCGAAGGTCAGAGTGCAAAAAGACGAAGTCATCGAACATAAAAAGACGAAGAAGACAAAGCCTGATTTATGTTTGATTTCGGTTTAGGCGAGCTGCTGCTGGTGGGCGTGGTCGCCCTGATTGTAATCGGCCCCGAACGCCTGCCCGAAGGCGGCGCGGATGGCGGGCAATATGGTCGGCAAACTGCAACGGCTGGTCAGCAGCGTCAAGCAGGAACTGAACACGCAGATCGAACTGGAAGAATTGCGTAAAGCCAAACAGGAATTCGAATCTGCGGCTTCGCAATTTTAAAGACGATTTGAAAGACATCGGCGGCAACACGCAAAACGACTTGAACGAAATTTCAGACGGCCTCAAACCGTGGGAGCGGCTGCCCGAACAGCGAACCCCCGCCGATTTTCGGTGTCGACGAACACGGCAACCCGCTGCCTCAAACAGAAAACGCGCAAACAGAGGGAAACCGTATTCGACGACAACGGACAGCCTGTCGCCCCCTGTTTCTCACGGCCCCCTGACGCCGACAATGCCTACGATGCGGACAAAGCATGGTGCATGATTACCTGACCTTGTCTGCAAGGCCGTCTGAAACGCCCGAAGTCAGCTATATCGAGACCCTCCCTGCCGCTCCCGTAGTCTTGCACACTGCCTCGCTTCGCAAACAGGCCATGAGCCGTAAAACGCGATTTGCGTCCGAAATACCATGCCAAACCCAAACTTCGCATCCGTAAAAAGTGAGCCGACGGTGTCTGATTCCCAAACCGAACAACCTACCCAGCCCCTTTATCGAGCACCTGCTGGAACTGCGCCGCCGCCTGATGTGGATAGTGGGCGGTATTTTGGTGTGTTTTTCGGCATTGGCGCCGTTTGCCCAGCAACTTATTCTTTTGCGGCGCAGCCGCTGATGGCGGCGTTGCCGAAAGATACCAGTATGATTGCCACCGACGTGGTCGCGCCCTTTTTCGTGCCGATAAAGGTTACGCTGATGGCGGCGTTCCTCATTTCCCTGCCGCACACGCTGTATCAGATTTGGCGTTCGTCGCGCCCGCGCTGTATCAGAACGAAAAGCGGCTGGTGCTGCCCTTGGTGTTATCAAGCCTGATTCTGTTTTTCACCGGCATGGCGTTCGCCTACTATCTGGTTTTTCCCCTGATTTTCAAATTTCTGACCGGCATCACCCCCGTGGGTGTCAGCATGTTCACCGACATCGACAAATATCTGTCGTTTATCTTGGGCATGTTCGTCGCGTTCGGTACGACGTTTGAAGTGCCGGTGGTGGTGGTTCTGCTGGCGCGTATGGGAATTGTGGACACGGAAACGCTCAAAAGGGCGCGGCCTTATGTGATTGTAGGGGCGTTTATCGTCGCCGCCGTCATCACGCCGCCCGACGTCGTGTCGCAGATTCTGCTGGCCGTGCCGCTGATTATCCTTTACGAGGCGGGATTTGGTTCAGCCGCTTTTACCAAGCCGATTGATCGGGATGACGCAAACGACGCGCCGCAGCCGCCCGCACAAGTTTAACTTCAATAGACATAGGCCGTCTGAAACAAAAACTCCTGTTTCAGACGGCCTTTTATTTGGCTGCGAAATGCAACGCGCCCACTGGTTTTCTGTATAATCCGATATTCCCTTTTTCCGGCAAAAAGCCAAAATGAAACAACGCTCAGTAAATATATCCGCCCGCAAACCCCTACCGTATGCGGCAGCCTGTGCCAGCCTGCTGGCGCTGATTGCCGTCGTCCGCTTTGGGAACTTTTGATTGCGCTGCTGCGCGAGGGCGGTTCGTGGCTGGCACTCAAGGCATTGCCGCTGTGCCTGCCGTTGTCGGGCATTCTCAAAGGCAGGGTTTATACCTACCAATACAGTTCGATGCTGGTTCTGATTTATTTCGCCGAAGCCGTTATGCGCCTCTTTGACGCCGCGCCCGCCGGACGCCTCTAGTGCGGCGGCGGCGGCCGTATGCTGCACGGTGTTTTCGTTTCCTGCATGGCTTTTGTCAAACAAGAACAGAAGGAGGCCCGTCGTGGCTGACCGCCGCTTGTTTTCAGACGGCCACGAAACCGCCTACAGCCCGTATTCCAGACAAATACGCCGTGATGAATGGAACATGGGCCTTGCAACCGCTGTGGTTCGGGTTTCTGTGGGTGTGCATCGCCCTGTTTCTCTCGCTCTACCGCGTCGGCCCCTTGTCCAGCTTCTATCTGAAGCAGGTTCGTTGTTGGGCGCGGCGGTGCTGGTATTGGCCACCTCCACTTCCGGCCTGCTCATCGTACGCCTGCCGTCGGCGGGTATTGCCTTTTTCGTGCTGGCGGCTTTCTGGTGGCTTCAGGCCAGAATGATGCACTCAATGTACCCCGGCTGAACGATATGGCCGCATGGACTTTCGTCATCCTCGCCCTGACTGCATGGGCCTGCTGCGGCTGGGTTGCCGAATACGGACAGGAACGTGTGGCCGCGGTATTCGCGTGGGCCTTTGCTGTTCGGCGCGCTGATGCAGGCTGCGGTTGCCTTGATGCAGTTCAACGACTGGGCGGGCATGAAAATCTTTCATAACATCCCGCCTACGGCGGCCGCGAAAGCATTAACGGCCAGCTCGGCCAGCGCAACCATTTGGGGCATTATCTGATGTGGGGCGTATTAGCCGCGTCGTACCTGTGGTCGGTACGCCGTATGCCCGCATGGGCCGGCGTATTGTCGATAACGGCGCTGTCCGCCGCCTTGGTTTGGTCAATCTGCGCACCATCCTGACCTACGTCATCGGCGTCGGCCTGCTGCTGCCGGTATGGCGTTGGCGCGCAGGGAAAAGAATCCAACCGCACGGTGCTGATTTTTCTGTTTACCATCGCCTTGGTCGCCATCATCCAGTTCGGCATGGGGCCGTTACTCGACACCTTTCGGCAACGGCCATTACGAAACCGCCGTCGAACGCGTAGGCCGCAGCAGCTTCGAAGGCTCGGCGCGCGAAACGGAATGGGGCAAGGCATGGATAGCGTTCAAAAACCGCCCCCTGTTCGGCCACGGTTGGAACGGCTTTGCGCTGCAAAGTTTCCTGATTAACGCCGAACAACACAAATCTCATCAACAACGTCATCAGCGTACTTTACCCATTCGCACAATATCGTCCTCCAGCTTCTGGCCGAAACCGGCTTTGGTGGGCACGCTGCTTACCGCCGGCTGCCTGATTGCCGCAATATGGCGCATGACGGTGCGCCCGCACCATCCGGCCTCGTTACTGATGCTGTCGCTGATGGCCGTTTCCTGTGCCACAGCATGCCTCGAATACCCGCTTTGGTATATCTATTTCCCTGACCCCGTTCGGCATCATGGCTTCCTTTCCCCATCCGCCGTAAAGACCTTTCAGACGGCCTGAACCAAGCCAAACTGCGTAATTACGCAGGCGGCATCGCCGCTTTGCTGCCTGATTGCGGGCATTCTGCATCTGGGCTGGGTCTATACCGACCTGACCGAATACAGCCGCCGGCCGAAAACCGACACGCCAGCCGACACCGCCCTCAAAATAGAAGGCTTGAGACGCATCGCCGACAGCCAACCCATGTTGCGTTACTACGCCCAACTGAGCCTGACCCATTACGCCGATCCGACCGATATCGTTATCCGTCCGTGGGCGGAGCAGGCAATCGAAGCCCTGACCTTCCGTCCTTTCGCCAACGCCCACTAAGTCGGCCTTTACCGCTACCGCAGGGGTGAAACCGAGCAAGGCGCGCAATGGATGCAGTCGATATACTATTACTACCCCTACATGATGCCGTTTTACGCAAGCAAAATCCAGCAACGGCTTATTCAAGCCGCTGTTGCCTAAAAATCCTGGCTGACTGCAAAGCCTTCGTTTCCGCCCCTAAACACGAAACAGCCAAATCCTGCGAAGCCCCGAAATAGGGTTTGAGGCCGTCTGAAAACAAATGCAAAGACCTTTACACTTTGTTGCAAAAAGCGCAAAAAGCATAGAAATACACGCCATCTGCCAACTTAGATTGCATGTTAAGATAGTCCAATCCATCCGCCCGACAAAAGGCGGGACAACTACAGAAAAGGAAAGACCATGAGCCGTGTATTACTGGTAGATGACGACGCTTTGTTGACCGAACTCCTCACCGAATACCTGACCGCAGAAGGCCTTAACGTACACAGTGTGCCCGACGGCGAAGCGGGCGTTCACGAAATCCTGACCGGCCAATACGACGTGGTCGTATTAGATTCCATGATGCCGAAAATGAACGGCTTGGACGTATTGAAAAACGTCCGCAGCCAAAGCACCGTCCCCGTGATTATGCTGACCGCCAAAGGCGACGACATCGACCGTATCATCGGTTTGGAAATGGGAGCGGACGACTATGTGCCGAAAACCCTGCACCCCGCGCGAACTGCTGGCCCGAATCAACGCCATCCTGCGCCGCGCACAACGCGGCGGCGAGCAAAACAGCGCACCCAACAGCATATCGGTCAGCGACGTCGTACTCTACCCCGCCAAACGCCAGGCCACCATCCGCGAAGAACCGCTGGAACTGACCAGCACCGAATTCAACCTGCTGGAAGTCCTGATGCGCCACGCCGGACAAGTCGTCAGCAAAAGAGACCCTGTCCATCGAAGCACTAGACCGCAAGCTGGCCAAGTTCGACCGCAGCATCGACGTACATATTTCCAGCATCCGCCACAAACTGGGTGATGCCTCGCTGATTCAAACCGTACGCGGTTTAGGCTACCTGTTTGTTAAAAACTAAAGATTAAACAGATACATGAAACTGTTTCATCGTATATTCGCCACATTTTGCGCAGTTATCATCTGCGCAATCTTCGTGGCGAGTTTTTCATTCTGGCTGGTACAGAAACACCTTGGCTGAAAACCAGTTCAACCAGCGCCGCACCATCGAAAACCACATTGATGGGCAGCATGGTTTCCGCCTTCAGGTCACGCGGAGACAGCGGTGCGCGCGAAATCCTCAACGAATGGAAAGACAATCCGGTTTCCGATGCCGTGTTCGTTATCCTCGACGATGACAATAAAGACATCCTCGACCGCGACATCGACGAACAGACCATCAAACGCGCCCGCGCATTCGCCATCAACAATCCGAATTCGGATTTGGCGCGTATCGAATACGGCCGTTTCGGCGAAGAATATCTGTTTTTCATCCGCGACTGGGACAACCAGCAGGCCAAACGCCTGCCCAGCCCGCTGTTTATCCCCGGCCTGCCGCTTGCCCCTGATTTGGCACGAATTCATTATCCTGTCGTTCATCATCATCGTCGGCCTGCTGATGGCTCCACATCCTGACCAACAATATCACCAAACCCATCCGCATCCTTGGCAACGGTATGGACAGGCTCGCCCGCGGAGAATTGCAAACACGCATTTCGCAGCAGGGTGGACGACCGCGACGACGAATTGTCCCATCTGGCCGTGCAATTTGACAAAAATGGCCGCCCAATTGGAGAAACTCGTCGCAAAAGAACGCCACCTGCTCCACCATGTTTCACACGAAATGCGTTCGCCGCTGGCGCGTATGCAGAGCTATCGTCGGCCTGATTCAGGCCCAGCCGCAAAAAGCAGGAACAATACCTGAAACGGGCTCGAAGGCGAGCTTACCCGTATGGATACCCTCGTCGGCGAACTGCTGACTCTGTCCCGCTTGAAACATCCAACGTCCCGCTGGAAAAAGAAAGCCTCGCGCTCGTCCCTTCCTGACCAATCTGGTGGAGGACTGCCAAGCCATCGCCCAGCAGAACAAACAAAACCGTCTCTCCATATCGATGCCAAAGTACCGCAAACTGCAACCATCATGGCCAACGAAAGCTACCTCTACCGCGCGTTCGACAACGTCATCCGCAACGCCATGAATTACAGTCCCGAAGGCAGCACCATCAGCGTCAATATCAAACAAGACAGCAAGCACTGGCTGATTGACGTAACCGACAACGGCCCGGGCGTAGACGAAATGCAGCTTCCGCATATTTTCACCGCGTTTTACCGTGCCGACAGCAGCGCCAGCAAGCCCGGTACCGGCCTCGGCCTGGCATTGACACAACACATCATGGAGCAGCATTGCGGCAAAAATCATCGCCGAAAAACGTTAAACCGAACGGCCTGCGGATGCACCTCGTACTGCCGAAAAATAGGCCGTCTGAAAAGCAACGGTACGAGGCCGTCTGAAAACCAAAGGGAACGCCGGACGGCCTGTTTCCGCAGTTTTCAGACGGCCTCGATTTACATACAATAACATAATTTTCTATCCCATCCGCCGACAGCAACAATAACAAAACACGGATAACCGGCAAATTAAAGAGGCCGATACCGGCCCGAAACCCATTCGAACAAAGGAGCAGCCATGAGCGTACAATCCCTGCCCGCCTACTTCTTCACGCCGCAGCACATCATCCTCGTCGGCGCCAGCGAACGCCCCGCACAGCTTGGGCGAACGCATCCTGACCGCCCTTTTAAACGCGCCCTTCCAAGGCAAAATCACCCCCGTCAACCCGCGCCACAAAACCATTGCCGGCCTGACGTCCCTACACCAACGTCGCCCGCATGGAAGAAACGGCAGATTTAGTCATTACCGTTACCCCGCTCGAAAACTACGAATCCCTGTTCAAAGCCCTGCCGCAAAAAACAACTGCACCACGTCATCATCATCCAAGACTGGGACAACCTGCCGCCTGAGCGTGGGAAACCGCCGCGGCAGCCATCAAAAAACACCACGGCGAAAAACTGAACATCAGCGTCTGCAATCCGGCGGGGGCACAGATTCCGACACAAGGGCTCAACGCCGGCATCCTGCCCGACTACCCCGCGGGACACGTCGCCGTATTGACCGGACAAGCCTCCCTCAGCAGCGAAATCAACGTCTTACTACGCAAAATGAGACAAGGCGTATCCCGCCACATCAGCCTGAACTACGATTTACGTCCGACCACTTCCGCCGACTGGCTCAACCGCTTCGGCCACAAACGCCACACCCGCGCCGCAGTTATCCATTTTCAATCCGCGGGAAAACCTGCGCAAACCGTTCAGCGCCATCCGCTACTTCACCCGCCATACCCCGATCATCCTGCATTGCACCCACCACGCCGACTCCGTCGAACGCTCCATCCTCCACTGTCTTGGCCGCCACTGCAACTTCATCGCTACCTTCAACAGCAGCGAACTCGAAGCCGCACTACACGCGCACCTTTCCGCATTACAGCCCGCCTCCACCCTCAACGTGCTGTCCAACACGCCTGTCGCATGGCTACAGGAAAAAGCCGTTCAATCGGGAATCTCACTGGTGATGCCGTCTGAAAAACCACATATCGACCAAGCCTATATCGGCAGCAACCCGTCGCCCATGCTCTACCGCAGCCTTGCCGTCGGCCAGTTGCAGCAACATCAAACCGAGGCTCCCGCTCGCCGTCGTCGCTCCCACCGCCGAACACAACGAAAAACACCCTAACAGGCGTTTTATCGGCATTGCAACAGCCCGACGGCAAGCCGCTGCTCATCAGCAGCCCGTTTTCAGACGGCCTGTTGCAGTTCGACCGTCCCGAACAGGCCGTCAAAACCCTGTCGTTACGCAACATTGCCGCCCATCTGCAAAACGAACAAAACAAAAACCGCCAAACCGCGTCCCGCATATATCAAAACGCCGCAACTGAAAAACCCTGCCCAAACTATTGGAAACACAAGATTTCGCCCAACTGGCAAAAACCTGCACCTGCCTGATTACCGGCCGCAGACAACCCATGTCAGCGCACAGTTGACCTTTACCTCGCCATCCCGCCTACGGCATCATCCTGTCTTGCACCTATAATGGCCGGACCCGTATCCGTACTACCGCCGTTCTCCACACTCGACGGCTGAAAAACTCATTCGCTTCGCAGACCTGAAAACCAAACAAAAAAACACATCTGTCAGCTTCTACACAGTCTGAACACCCTGCTTGAACAAGAACAATACTTCGGCAGCATCATCATCAACCTCTGCGGCGACACCTTAACCAGCGACTTCGAGGCCGTCTGAAAAACGAGATACAGGCCATTACCTCGAAAAATCAGAAAAAGGCCCGCCGCTGCAACCGTACCCCGCAAAAACCTGACCGCGGCGGAATTCATCAGCACCACCAGCGAAGCCGCCGCCGAGTTTATCCGCAGCAAAAGCGAGGCCGCCGCCGAATTTCTGGCCGGCAAAGCAGAGGCCGCCGCACCGCCCGAAAACGTGCGCGCGCCCCATCCGTCCGGCTATCCGCAGAAAAATCACACTGTCAAAGACGGAGAAATCCTCCGCATCCGACCGTTTACCCCCGAAGACGCCGAAGCAAAACAAGCATTCGTGCGCAGCCTCAGTCCCGAATCGCGCTACTTCCGTTTCATGGCACAAAACCAACGAACTGCCGTGCAGGCAACCCTTGCCCGTTTCAGCAACCTTGACTATTACAGCGAGGGCGCATGGATAGCCGAAAATTCAGACGGCCTGATTCAAGGCATCAGCCGCTTCAGCCGCCTCACCCGAGACGAATGCGAGTTCGGCATCACCCTTGCTGAAAAATGCCCGCGGCAAAGGACTGGCCGTCGAACTGATGCGGCTGATTATCCGATTAGCAACACAGCAGGGCTATCAGAGCATGAGTGCAGAAATCCTCAAAAAGCAACCAAGCCATGCTGAAGCTCGCCCGAAAAATTAGGATTTGCACTGTCCGACCCAACACAGACAAAAGATTTATACCAAGCCAGGCTCAGCCTCCTGCCGCAGCCAACCGCCCCAAAAACGCAAATTCCGGCAATAAAAAGCTTGCATAAAACCACAAATTACCCTAAAATTGACCGTTTCTAGATATCCGTATTTCTCAAAAAGGACTCAAAATGGTAGTTATCCGTTTGGCTCGAGGCGGCTCCAAACACCGCCCTTTCTTCAACGTAATCGTAACTGACTCACGCAACCGCAGAGACGGCTGCTTTACTGAGCGCGTCGGCTTCTACAACCCCGTCGCAAACGAAAAAACAAGAACGCGTACGCTTGAACGCAGACCGTTTGAACCACTGGATTGCACAAGGCGCAAAAAGTCAGCGATGCAGTCACCAAATTGATTAAAAATCAAAAAGCCGCTGCCTAAATCCGCAATCCCTGCCATGACCGACGACTCAACAACGGGTAGCCATGGGCTACATTAAAGGCGTATTCGGCATTAAAGGCTGGTTGAAAATCGCAGCCGATACCGAATACCCGGACAGTCTGTTGGACTACCCCGAGTGGCTATTAAGCAAAAACGGGAAAACCCTGAATGTTGTGCTGAGCTGGAAGCTGGTAGGAGACGAACCCAAGTTAAGTTCGAAGGCATTGACGACCGCGACCAAGCGTTTGCCTTTACGCGGTTATACCGTAGAAATTCCACGTGACAAATTCTCCCTGCCGGAGAAGACGAATACTATTGGACGGATTTGGTCGGCATGACCGTCGTCAACAAGGAAGGCATTACACTGGGTACCGTCAAAAACCTGATGGAAACCGGCGCGAACGACGTATTAGTCATTCAGGGCACAGACAAGCAAATTCTGATTCCGTTTGTATCCAACTATATTGAAACCGTCAATCACGACAGCAAAACCATCACGGCAGACTGGGGCTTGGATTATTGATGTTTATACAAAGCATCACCCTGTTTCCCGAAAATGTTCGACAGTATCACCGAATACGGTGTAACCGGTCGCGCATTGAAACAAAAACTCTGGCGGTTCCAAGCTATCAATCCGCGCAGATTTGCCGACAACAAACTCGGCTATATCGATGACCGTCCTTTTTGGCGGCGGACCGAATGATAATGATGGCTCCGCCATTACAAGCTGCAATCGACCAAGCGAAACAAGCCTGTGGCGGCGGCAGGTTATTTACCTAAGTCCGCAAGGGCAGCCTTTCACGCAGCATAAAGCGCCGAATTGGCCGAATCGGAAAACCTGATTCTACCTTTGCGGCCGCTACGAAGGCATAGACGAACGTTTGCTGCAAAGCAGTGTCTGACGAAGAAATCAGTATGGGGGACTTTCGTCGTCTCCGGCGGAGAACTTCCGCCATGCGATGTTGATGGATGCTGTATTACGGTTAATACCGGGCGTATTGGGCGATATTCAGTCCGCCGAGCAAGATTCGTTTTCAGACGGCCTTTTTGGACTGCCCTCATTACACCAAACCCTTTAGAATTTCAAGGGCATGAGCGTTCCGAACGTACTGCGTTCGGGCAATCACGACCTGATAGCCGAGTGGCGGTTGAAACAATCGCTGCAACGCACTTTAGAGCGCCGCCCTGATTTATTGGCAAAGCGCAGTTTAATCCCAAAGGAATCCCAGCCTCTTAAAAGAAATCTTGCAAGAGCAACAGGAAAATCCAATCATAACTTAGGAAAAACAATGAACTTGATTCAACAATTAGAGCAAGAAGAAAATTGCTCGTTTGAACAAAGAAATCCCTGAATTCGCACCCGGCGACACCGTAGTCGTTTCCGTACGCGTAGTAGAGGGCAACCGCAGCCGTTTTACAGGCCTACGAAGGTGTCGTTATCGCCCGTCGTAACCGCGGTTTGAACAGCAACTTCATCGTCCGCAAAATTTCCAGCGGTGAAGGTGTTGAACGTACATTCCAACTGTATTCTCCTTCCGTAGAAAAAAATCGAAGTGAAACGTCGCGGCGACGTACGCCGTGCCAAACTGTACTACCTGCGCGGTCTGACTGGTAAAGCGGCACGCATTAAAGAAAAACTGCCCGCACGCAAAGGTTAATTCCTTCCAATCAGAAATATGCCCGCCCCAACGGCGGGCATTTTTGCAACCGTTTCAGACGGCCTTTCGACCCATATCGGAATTTGCTAGAATCATTCTTTCCAAGGAAACAGGGTGCTGCATCATGCGGCTGAGAAAAACCCTTCGCACCCGATACAGTTAATACTGTCGTGGGAGTTTGCTTTTAAGCCGATCGGTTTAAAAACCTGTTTCTTTCGTTTTTAGGAAACAGGTTTTTGTTTGTCTCATCCCTGTCAGCTTTGAGGAATCCAAATGTTTTGGAAAAACTTTTTCACGCCAATTCGGCCCCGGTATCATCATGGCTTCATCTTGTGTCGGCGGCTCCCATATCATTGCTTCTACTCAAGCCGGTGCATATTACGGTTACCAACTTGCCTTTTTTTATTTTATTAGTCAATCTATTAAAATACCCTTTCTTTCGCATTGCCTTTGATTACAGCAGCGTGAATAACCGAACCTTGCTTGAAGGATATGCTGGAAAGGTCGCCTTTATCTTTCATCTGTTTTTGGTTTTCAATTTTCGCCACCATCATCAATATCGCAGGAGGAACGCTGCTTTCCGCCGTATTGCTTGGAATGTTGCTACCATTTAGCCTTCCTCTCAACATATTAAATGCTGCTACACTTGCCAGTTTCTTAATCCTCACTGTTCAGCCGTCAATATCAATCTTTGGACAAAAATATCAAAATGGATTATGTTCAGCCTCAGTATCATTACCTTGCTCGCCCTTTTGATGGCTTTCAACAAAGGCCCTGCCGCTCCTGCACCCGATTTCACTGTTACGACGCCGTGGACAATAACTGCCATCCCTTTCTTTGCCGCCCTGATGGGTTGGATGCCTGCTCCGATGGAATTAAGCGTTTCCAGCTCAATGTGGGTTATTGAAAAACAGGCTTAATCCTGACTATCGCCCGAAACGCATGATTGATTTCAATACCAGCTATATATTAACTATCGTCTTAGCCTTGATGTTCATGGCACTCCGGCGCATTAGTGCAATACGGAAAAACCACAACGCCATTAAGCGGAGGGAAATTTATCGGCCAGTTTGTCGATATGTATACCCACAGCATCGGCGAATGGACACGCCTCGCCAATTATCTTTCGTTGCCTTTGCCTGCATTTATGGTACAAACCATCGTTGCCGTAGACGGTTATTCCCTGCTGCAACATGCAAGCCGTGGACTTACTTCTCAAAAACCTCTTGGTCATGACGGAACGAAATTGCGATATTGGCTCTTTGGAGCATGTATTTTGTCCTTTTGTATTGATACAGTTCTTCAACAGTGCCATCGGAAAAATGATACCGTTCGCCATGACTGCCTCTTTTCCTATCTGCACCCGTTTTCGCATGGCTTTAATCTGAATTTAGCCAAACAATATGCACCCAAACCGCTGTGGCTCATACCTTTAGCTTGGCTGGGCTGGGATTTCGCTCATTATCACTGCCATTGTCTATTTAATTTGGGTTTGAATAAATCATATAAAACTAACCGCCGAAATTCTGATTACGGTTTTCCATAAAAAATTTCGACGGTCGTTTTTAAAAGAGGCCGTCTGAAAAAATTTGCACAGATTGAGAATACCCGGCAAATTTTTCAGACGGCCTTTTATATACTAAACCCTATGATTTAAACGATACCCTGAGCCAGCATAGCATCGGCAACTTTAACGAAACCGGCAATGTTCGCACCGTTGACGATAGTTGACTTTGTCTCCCTCTTTACCGTACGTCAAGCAAGATTCATGGATACTCTGCATAATGCCGAATAATCGTTGATCGACTTCCTCACGCGTCCAAGACAAACGAATGGCGTTTTGACTCATTTCCAAGCCGAGGTGGCCACCCGCCGGCATTGGACGCCTTACCCGGAGCGTACAAAATACCTGCTTTAATGAACTGCTCGACAGCACCCAGCGTTGACGGCATGTTCGCACCTTCGGCAACGACAAAACAGCCGTTTGCCAACAGCGTTTTCGCATCTTGTTCGTCTAATTCGTTTTGAGTCGCACAAGGCAGAGCGATGTCGCATTTGATACCCCACGGCTTCTGATTTTCAAAAATACTGCAAACCCTGCTCTTTAGCATAGATTGCCACACGCTCACGACGTACTTCTTTCAGTTCAATCAGTGCTTCCAGTTGCGCCTCGGTCATACCGCTGTCGGGGAACAATACGAAACCGTTGAGTCTGAAACAGTCAGGGACTTTCGCCCCCAGTTGAATGGCTTTTTCACAAGCATATTGCGCCACATTGCCAGAACCGGAAAATGACCACGCGTTTACCGGCAAATTTATCGCCGCGCGTTTGCAGCATAGATTCGGCAAAATACGGTACCGTAACCTGTCGCCTCAGGGCGAATCAGACTACCGCCCCATGTCAGCCCTTTACCGGTCAACACGGAAGCAAATTCATTACGGATGTATTGTCCATAGAAAAGCTATTTCTCGCCCCCCACCCCAATGTCGCCGGCAGGCACGATCAGTATCCGCACCGATATGACGGTACAACTCGTTCATAAATGCTTGGCAGAACCGCATAACCTCGCCATCGGATTTTCCTTTCGGGTCAAAAATCTGAACCTCCTTTACCACCACCCATAGGCAGAGTGGTCAATGCATTTTTAAATACTTGCTCGAATGCCAAAAATTTCAACACACCCAAATCTACGGTCGGATGAAAACGCAGCCCTCCTTTATAGGGGCCAATGGCAGAACTCATCTGTACACGATAACCGCGGTTGACCTGTACTCGGCCTTTATCGTCCACCCAAGAGACACGGAACATAATGACACGCTCAGGTTCGACAATTCCTCCAACAAACCTTGTTGGATATATTTCGGATTTTTGCCAAAAAAACGGATCCAGAACTTTGGAAAAACCTCTTCCACTGCCTGATGAAACGGCGCTTGATTAGGATCGCGTTTTTAATTTGGGCAAACAGATCAGTTAATACTGTCATTTTGATCTCCTGAAAATAAACTTTGTTAATAGGGATGTTTAAAATTTTCAAGACGGAATATAAACCCATACTGCCAAGTATGTAAAATTGTTGACATTATTTATTTTGGTTTTTCAGTTATGGCTTTTCACACCTTATAAATTTATTTTTATAAAATTTAAAAATCTTAATTTTGACAAAAGAAGATTTTAAATTGCTAAATCGCTTATTCCAAAATAGAAAAGTATTTTTCCAAAAAAATATCAATCAAATAATTCAATAAAAATAAAAATTACTACTAACATTGTCAACAATTTATCTTCATACGGCTCACCCGCCATGCCGTCTGAAATGCTACAATAGCGTCCCGATTATTGACGTTCATTCACAAGGATCTCCATGAAAGCTTCACCATGACCTGATGCGCCACGTTCTCGAACACGGCATGAGACAAATCCGACCGCACTCGGAACAGGCACGCGCTCGGTATTCGGCTATCAGATGCGCTTTGATTTAAGTAAAGGTTTTCCGCTGTTGACTACCAAAACTCCATCTGCGTTCGATTATTCACGAGTTATTATGGTTTCTCAAAGGCGATACCAATATCAAAATATCTAAAAGACAACAATGTTTCGATTTGGGACGAATGGGCGGACGAAAACGGAGATTTGGGCCCCGTTTACGGTTACCAATGGCGAAGCTGGCCTGCTCCTGACGGCCACCACATCGACCAAATCGCTAATGTGACCGAACAAATTAAAAATCCCGATTCGCGCCGCTTAATTGTTTCCGCATGGAATCCTGCCCTTTGTTGATGAAATGGCTCTTCCCCTTGCCATACGATGTTTCAGTTTTATGTAGCAGACGGCAAACTTTCTTGTCAGCTTTACCAGCGAAGTGCCGATATTTTCTGGGCGTTCCGTTTCAACATAGCCAGTTACGCACTCTTGACCATGATGATGGCGCAAGTTTGCGGACTAGAAATCGGAGAATTTATCCATACTTTCGGTGATGCCCACCTTTTACAGCAATCATATGGAACAAGCAAAAGTTACAGCTTTCACGCGACTTTCTTCCTTTACGGAAATGAAAAATAAATCCTCGAAGTAAAAGATTTATTTTCATTCAAATTTGAAGACTTCGAGTTGACCGGCTACAACCCTCACCCTCACATCAAGGCCGAAGTTGCTGTTTAGGAAATCATCTTTAATTTATCTCGCATTCCCATAATCGCTGTTTTTAATTCAGCAATAGTAAGGCCGTCTGAAAATCAGTTCATGAATTTTTCAGACGGCCTCTTTAAAACTATATGGTGATTGGTAGTAATCCATTTAGCTGACTCATACATTTGAAAAGCAATAAACTCAAAAAGAAAAACCCTGCTTCTCAGCAGGGTTTTTATTCAGACTAATCAGCCGATAGTTTCAACATGGTTTTGCAATGCGCTGTCCAACGTTTCTCCCACTGACAATCCATTGAAAGTAATGCTGTTTTGGTAGGTAGTACCGTCTTTACCAACACCGGTGAAACTCAGGGGTATGGGTTTCGTCATTCCAAACTGCATTCTGCAAATCATGCGGACTTACCAAATCGGCAAATACTACTTTGTCGACACCTGCTTGGAAATCTGTGATGACATCATTACCGTTATTACTGTTGGCCAAGAATACAAACTGATCCGCACCTTCGCCACCAGTCAGAGTATCGTTACCCTGCACCACCAAACAGAACATCATCGCCTTTACCTCCATTCAAAGTATCGTCACCACCGTCTGCGCGGTTGTCCAACAAGTCTTTCCAATGATTTTTTACATAATTGGCCACTTGCTGATCTGTCGCATCAGTACCGGCATTGTCCGTCCACTTAATATATTCGGTCAACGCTTTGGCGCCCATGGCATCATGCGAACCTGAGGTATAAGCAACACCCTGTGATACCGTTAGTCCAAGACAGATGATCAGTATTGATACTGTCACCGAACAAGACGTCATCACCCTCACCTCCGGTCAAAGTATCCGAAGATATATTGTTCACGACACGCTCAGTACTGCCTCGTTCCAGTGCCGCATCTAACTGACTCCGGATTAGACACGACCTGCGACTCGCCCACGGCTCCTGAATAATACACAGGAGATGGATAGGTTTGATACCATAGACTGCCTTCAGTAATACTATGGCCGTCTGAAACAGTATTGTCGTAGTAATCCAACATGGACTCTTTCGCACCCTGGCAAAACCAACGGCATGAACGTCAGATACTGCAGACAGTTTTTGAAACTATGCAATGCTGCATTGACCGCATCCTGTGTTAGCATAACCTCTCCATGGTGTCTCACCCGTATCGCCATAGGTAGTCGGTTGTCCGTCGGTTAGAAGTAAGTAACATTATGATATCCGTTGGACGATACTTTGCTAAACCAATCTGTTGCGTCACGGAATGCATCATCGTAATTAGTTACGCCGTGCGCTCTTAACGACTATAATTTGATTCAACAACTTATCAACATTTTGCTCGGTCAGATCATTAATCGTCACAACCTGTTTTTGCAGTTGAATTAAACGCAAACAAGGTTACATTCAAATGGCCGTCATGATGAGCAAAAATCTTTTTGCCAGTTTCAACAATGACTTGCGTGCCATCTCGATATACGCTTCCCCGAATCGGTTCTAAACGTATTCATACTTTCAGATGTATCCAATACAAGGGCAACATTGTAGTTTTGACCGGGTTTGATAATCAGCCGATAACCACCGGCATCACCGATTAAGGCATCGTTACCTGTTCCGCCGGTAATGTTATCACCACCGTTTTTACCAATTACAGCTTTGTCCGCGTCAGTGCCGTTAATGGTAATATCGAGAGTCGCAGTAGATTTGTCACCATCTGCATCCTGTCACGGTATAAGTGAACGAGTCCTTCAATGTTTCACCTCCGTTCAATGCTTTAACCGCGGCATTGTTCGGATTGACCGTGTATGTATATTGTCCATCAGCATTAAGTGTCAACGAACCATACTGACCGTTTGTATTGCCAACAGTTACTGCAACCGGTGTATCTGCACCTAATACATCATTAGACAACACGTCACCGCTTACCGACATACCCGTGTCTTTAATACTGTTCGTATCATGTACAGCAACTGGGGCTGTATCCGTGATGCGGATATCCAAACTGTCCATTGCTGTATTACCGGCAGCATCACGAACCATCACTACAAAACTATCTTTCACTGAATTGTCGCCTGTACTGTGGTCGGCTGCTTTTACCTCCTTCGACATAACGGTGAGTTACCTTACCAGATGCAGCATCATACCCTGTTACAATCAATGTACCTCGAACGGTATGAATCATTACCGGATGCGCAGCAGTCGCCGAGGTCACATCCTTACCTGCAACAGTAATTGCGGTAACAGGTGATTTATCGCTCACTTGGATAAATCTCTAACGGCGGCCGACGATGCCTCTTCGACTGAATGTCCAGGCGCATTAACTATGGGTGCCGTGGTGTCGATGGTACCGCTTGTCGCTGGCTTTGCCTTCGTTGCCGGCCGGATCTTTGACGACGGCTTCGACGCCGACCGGACCTTCGGGTAAAGGCTTCCGGTACGTCTACTTCGAAGCTGCCGTCATCTTTGACGGTAGTCGTCACAACCTGCGGATGACCGTCTTTGCCGGTTACGGTAATGGTAACGACCGTGCCTGCCGGTACGTCGGTTTTACCGCTGATGGTGGGGTGGGCATCCCGGCGATCTCCGGAATGTCAACGCTGATGACCGGTGCGGTAATATCGATGCTGCCGTTGTCGCTGGCTTTGCCTTCGTTGCCGGCCGGGTCTTTGACGGCGGCTTCGGCAGTGTAACGGCCTTTCGGCCAATGCCTTCGGCACTTCGACGCTGTAACGGCCGTCCGCACCTACGCTGGCGCTGACCGTTTGTACGCCGCCTCGGCTGTCGGTCACGGTGATGCTGACAATGGAACCGGCCGGAGCATCGGTGGTGCCGCTGATAAGCGGGGTGTTGTCGGAGGTGTTGTCCGGGGCATCTACGGTAATGACCGGGTGCCGTGGTGTCGATCACGTTTCCTTTGCCGTTATTGTCATCACGGGCTTCGGCTCGGTTTCCTGCTTTGTCGCTGACAACCGCCTCAACGCTGTAGCGGCCATCCGGCAGTGCATTCGGTACTTCCGCCTGATAACTGCCGTCGGCCTGTACCGTGGCAGTCACCACCTGGCTGCCGCCGCGGCTGTCGGTTACGGTCAGGGTAACGGTCTGCCCTTCTTCCACATCGGTAGTGGTACCGGTGAGGGTCGGCGTGTTGTCGTTGCTCAAATCCGGCGCTTCAACGGTAATGGCTGCCGTCGTATCTACCGAACCGTTGTCGCTGGCTTTACCTTCGTTACCAGCCGGGTCTTTGACGGCGGCTTCGGCAGTGTAGCGGCCTTCGGCCAATGCCTTCGGCACTTCGACGCTGTAACGGCCGTCCGCACCTACGCTGGCGCTGACCGTTTGTACGCCGCCCCGGCTGTCGGTCACGGTGATGCTGACGACGGAACCGGCCGGAGCATCGGTGGTGCCGCTGATAAGCGGGTGTTGTCGGAGGTGTTGTCCGGGGCGTCTACGGTAATGACCGGGGGCCGTGGTGTCGATGGTACCGTTGTCGCTGGCTCTGCCTTCGTTGCCGGCCGGGTCTTTGACGACGGCTTCGACGCTGACCGGACCTTCGGGTAAGGCTTCGGTACGTCTACTTCGAAGCTGCCGTATCTTTGACGGTAGTCGTCACAACCTGCGGATGACCGTCTTTGCCGGTTACGGTAATGGTAACGACCGTGCCTGCCGGTACGTCGGTTTTGCCGCTAATGGTGGGGTGGTATCCCGGCTGACTTCCGGAATGTCGACGCTGATGACCGGTGCGGTAATATCGATGCTGCCGTTGTCGCTGGCTTTGCCTTTCGCTGCCGGCCGGGTCTTTGACGGCGGCTTCGGCGAGTGTAGCGGCCTTCGGCCAATGCCTTCGGCACTTCGACGCTGTAACGGCCGTCCGTACCTACGCTGGCGCTGACGGTTTGTACGCTGCCTCGGCTGTCGGTCACGGTGATGCTGACGACGGAACCGGCCGGAGCATCGGTGGTGCCGCTGATAAGCGGGTGTTGTCGGAGGTGTTGTCCGGGGCGTCTACGGTAATGACCGGGGCCGTGGTGTCGATAGGTACCGTTGTCGCTGTCTCTGCCTTCGTTGCCGGCTGGTCTTTTGACGACGGCTTCGACGCTGACCGGACATCCGGCAAGGCTTCGGTACGTCTACTGAAAGCTGCCGTCATCTTTGACGGTAGTCGTCACAACCTGCGGATGACCGTCTTTGCCGGTTACGGTAATGGGTAACGACCTGTGCCTGCTGGCACGTCGGTTTTGCCGCTAATGGTCGGGGTGGTGTCCCGGCTGACTTCCGGAATGTCAACGCTGATGACCGGTGCGGTAATATCGATGCTGCCGTTGTCGCTGGCTTTTGCCTTCGTTGCCGACCGGGTCTTTGACGGCGGCTTCGGCAGTGTAACGGCCTCGCCAATGCCTTCGGCACTTCGACGCTGTAACGGCCGTCCGCACCTACGCTGGCGCTGACCGTTTGTACGCCGCCTCGGCTGTCGGTCACGGTGATGCTGACGACGGAACCGGCCGGAGCATCGGTGGTGCCGCTGATAAGCGGGGTGTTGTCGGAGGTGTTGTCCGGGGCGTCTACGGTAATGACCGGGGCCGTGGTGTCGATGGTACCGTTGTCGCTGGCTCTGCCTTCGTTGCCGGCCGGGTCTTTGACGACGGCTTCGACGCTGACCGGACCTTCGGGTAAGGCTTCCGGTACGTCTACTTCGAAGCTGCCGTCATCTTTGACGGTAGTCGTCACAACCTGCGGATGACCGTCTTTGCCGGTTACGGTAATGGTAACGACCGTGCCTGCCGGTACGTCGGTTTTGCCGCTGATGGTGGGAGTGGTATCCCGGCTGACTTCCGGAATGTCGACGCTGATGACCGGTGCGGTAATATCGATGCTGCCGTTGTCGCTGGCTTTTGCCTTCGTTGCCGGCCGGGTCTTTGACGGCGGCTTCGGCAGTGTAACGGCCTTCGGCCAATGCCTTCGGCACTTCGACGCTGTAACGGCTGTCCGTACCTACGCTGGCGCTGACGGTTTGTACGCTGCCTCGGCTGTCGGTCACGGTGATGCTGACGACGGAACCGGCCGGAGCATCGGTGGTGCCGCTGATAAGCGGGTGTTGTCGGAGGTGTTGTCCGGGGCATCTACGGTAATGACCGGTGCCGTGGTGTCGATCACGTTTCCTTTGCCGTTATTATCATCACGGGCTTCGGCTCGGTTTCCTGCTTTGTCGCTGACAACCGCCTCAACGCTGTAGCAGGCCATCCGGCAGTGCATTCGGTACTTCCGCCTGATAGCTGCCGTCAGCCTGTACCGTGGCAGTCACCACTGGCTGCCGCCGCGGCTGTCGGTTACGGTCAGGGTAACGGTCTGCCCTTCTTCCACATCGGTAGTGGTACCGGTGAGGGTCGGCGTGTTGTCGTTGCTCAAATCCGGCGCTTCAACGGTAATAACGGCTGTTGTATCAATTTCACCCGTATCAGAAGCCGTTGCGGTTTTACCTGTAGAATTGGATACTGTTGCAGATACAGTGTATTTGCCATCGGGTAACTGCTCACCAAATCGACAGCATAGGTTCCTTCTTCAGTGACAGGTACAGTTACGGTATGTGTTGCACCTTTGGAATCAGTAATAACCAGATTAACATTACTACCAATGGCATCAGACGTGCCACTGATATAGGGGTGTATTGTCATTGGACACACCATCCGGCGCATTTACGGTAAGTGTAACCACAGCATCAATCATACCTGTATCGGTTGCAGTAGCTGAATTACCGGCTTTTATCAGCAACAGTCGCAATAACGGTATATGCGCCGTCCGGCAATTCATTAGGCACTTCCACCCGATAGGTACCATCTTCCGCAACCACTGTACTGATAACCTGAGTCTTACCCTCACCGTCTTTAACCGTTATTGTAACGATTTGTCCCGCTTCCACATCGGTAGTGGTGCCGGTAATAACCGGCGTCGTATCAACCTGATCATTTGGTGCATCAACTGTTATTGCTGCAAATTTATCAGAATTATCATGATGGCTGTTTGCTGCAACTGCCGCCGCGGCACCCAACGGAACTAGAGCGGCCAACCACAAAGGATTAAACGCCCACATACTTCCGATAATTTCGCCGCCCAAAGCCTGCCCTGCTACATGACTTCTTCAGCCAGCATAGTTACTGCTTCGGAAGGTTCGGCACTTTCGGGAACATAAGGATAAGTTGCACTCGTTTTTCATGTTGACCGATCAACAGGCTGCTTTTTGACGCATCTGTTGCTTCTGAGTAATAGCCTTCCAAAAATCAAATCGGGATTACTGATATCCGAACCTTCAAAAGCAATTTCAAATTATCGCCCACACGTTTGGTCATGATGTTTTTCAGGACCAAATTGTGTAGCTTCATCAATGAATTGGTAGTTCACTTCGGACTGCGCGGGAATGCGTAAAACCTCGCCCGAGGCCGTCTGAAATTTAACGGTTTCAACTGTTTCTTTAGCGTTATTGATTTTTAACGTAATGTTTTTTTAGACATTTTATGTACCTTTTTATCGTTTGTTATTTTTTTCACCGTGCAGAATGATTTCTACACGACGGTTAGGGTTGATCGCACTTTTCGCGCGCTTTGGCATTTTTCGGAAAACGTTTGCGGCAATTCGTTACCACCAATTCTCTTTCACCTTTACCTTGCGTACTGATGATATTGCCGTCTCAGGCTGCTAGAGGACAGAGCCTGCTTGACGGTTTGCGCACGTTTGACAGAGAGCGCGTCGTTATATTCCGGTTTGCCTTCCGGATCGGTATGGCCGACAACGTTAACACTGGTTACAGCTGCGGGATTTTTGTTTGATGTCTTGAGAAATGGTCGAAACTTCGCGCTTGCCCTGTTCCAGCATGTCTTGATAGCCCGAACGGTCAAATTTAAACAGCGCCGAGGCTTGCAAATTGTATTTTTTTCAATACTTGTGCACACTTATCTTTGCTGACGACACGCGACAAGGTATGGTTTTGACGTTTTTACACCTTTCATTTCCGCTTCGGCTTGTCTCAGGGAAACGCTCTGCAATATAGGGCGGCCACCGCCATCATTGATGACTTTGAAGAAAGACACCGTACCTTCGGGCAGATTGTAGTAATCGCCTGAATGGGCTTTATGCTGGTAGGCAGCATCCCTGCTTAGTGAAATCAGCATGGAATTTTTTTGGTTCTGCGCGCAGATTAATTCCTGACGGTAGGCATTAGGCTGCAATGAGCCAAGATATTGGCTGTTGACATAGATATTGACGGTAGAACCTTCAATAGCGTTGGCTTGACGGTAAAATACAACGGACGAACGACCATCCGGCACATCCGTCGTATAGGCCGCATCGGTTGTATCAATCCATGTTTCTTTTTCTGATGGGCGCAGGCAGACAGCAACACCAGCGGCAGCAAAACCCCCATAATACGTTACGACACTTCAGCATTTATACGCTCCTGATTATTTGATTAAAAGAAATTTTCGGATATTAAGTTATTAATTTATGAATGACATATAACAGAATAAGATTCTCAATATTAATTGCATTATCTGGACTGTCGTTATCCATCATTCCTAATATTATGAAAGATGATATAACTTCTATACGTCATTATCCCTTTTGTCATACAAACGGTACTTTTAATGTGATAATAGGTAATTGAAAAAAATAAATATCTATTTATAAAGAAAAATCTTTTTAAAATTCCGTGAGATCATCCGAAAAACTCCCATCAAAGATAGCATATTCCGTAAATTTAAATATCTGAAAGACATAATATTACTGGCGTTACTGATTAAACTGACTCTTTATGCAACAACCATAACAATCATATTTCATTCTCTTTTTCAATACTGCCACTTTCTGTATTTATTGAAGAAACTGCTTTCGGAAATTTCTACAAATCCTGAAAAACACTGTCTGTTTCGCTAAAATACGTCTTTTTTTCCTTCTCCCCATGCGCCTGACCCACATCAAACTCTCCGGCTTCAAATCTTTTACCGACCCGACCACGATTCATGTGCCGGGGCAGCTTGTTGCGGTTATCGGGCCGAACGGCTGCGGCAAGTCGAATGTGATTGACGCGGTGCGCTGGGTGTTGGGCGAGGCTTCGGCGAAGCAGCTTCGCGGCGAGAGTATGCAGGACGTGATTTTTAACGGTGCGGCGACGCGCCGTCCTGCGCCGAGGGCTTCGGTGGAGCTGGTGTTTGACAACAGCGACCACAGTTTGCAGGGGGCGTGGGGGCAGTATGCCGAGGTGAGCATCAAGCGGCAGCTGACGCGTCAGGGCGAATCAACTTATTTCATCAATAATCAGACCGTGCGCCGCCGCGACATTACCGATTTGTTTTTGGGTACGGGCGTGGGCGCGCGCGGTTATGCCGTTATCGAGCAGGGGATGATTTCACGCATCATCGAAGCGCGGCCGGAGGAGTTGCGCGCCTATATCGAAGAGGCGGCGGGCGTGTCCAAACATAAGGAACGCCGCAAGGAGACGGAAGGCCGTCTGAAAGATACGCGCGAGCATTTGCAGCGTTTGGGCGATTTGCAGAACGAGTTGGCGCGTCAGGTGGAAAAGCTGGAAAAACAGGCTGAAACTGCCGAACGCTACAAATCCCTGACCGCGCAGTTGAACCAACAACAGGATTTGCTCGATTACGCCCAATGGCAGCAATCGCTTGCCGCCGCCGATAAGGCAACTGCACAACATCAGTCTTTACAGGCGCAGCAGGATGAAACCGCCGCGCAAGTTCAGGCGTTAAACGACGAAGTACATGCCTTGCAGACCGCCGAACAATCGCAGCAACAGGCGGTACACGAATTGAGCAACAAACGCGGCGTGTTGCGCGAGCAGATTGCCCGTTTGGAAGAACAACCGCCACCAACAAAAACCTGCACCAACGCATCGAACGCGACAAGCAGGCGGCGCAGGCGCAGTTGCAACGCATCCATCAAGAGCAGCAGCAAATCCGCGTGAAGCTGGAAGAAAACGAGTTGCAGGCCGAAGAAAAGCAAACCGAGCTGGCGGAGTGGGCGATGCAGGTTGCCGAACATGAAGAGCGTCTGCCCGAATTGAAGAAGCCTCAAGCCACGCTCAACGCCGCCTTCCAAAACCCAGCAGGACGAGGTGAAACCGCATCCGCCGCGAGTTAGCGTTGAAGCAGCAGCAGCTTGCCCATGCCGAACAAAACCGTTGCCAAGCATGAAGAGCGCAAAGGTCGTCTGAAACAGGAAAACCAAGCCCTGAACCCTGCCCGATGAAGCCGAAACCGCTGCCGCGCAGGAGGCCGCCGCCTTGTTGCAAAGCCAGCAAGAGCATTACGAAGAACAAATCATTGCCGCCGAAGAAGCCTCTACACGCCGCCCGCGAGGCGTTTCAGACGGCCTCAAACTGTTTCCAAAGCCTGAAGCAGCAACACATCACTTTGCAGGCACAGCAACAGGCGTTGTCGCAAATCCTGTCGCAACAGCAGGAAGCCGCCGACTTCTGGCAGGCAACCGACCACACCGCCGCGCCGCAACTGTGGCAACACATCACCGCGCCCGCCGAGTGGCAACACGCCTTGTCCGTCATCCTTGCCGAACGCCTGCATGCCCGCGCCGTGCCGCACGGTTTCGTTCCGCCCGCGCCGTTGCCGCAGGGGCAGGCGGCATGGCTTTCAGACGACCTCTCCGGCGGCATCAAAAAAATCCCTCGCCCGTACAGGCATTGCTGAACCAAATCCAGCGCAGCCGCCGTTTCAGACGGCATTGCACCACTGGCTCGACGGCGTATTGTGCGCGCCTGATTTGAGCTACGCCCTCGCGCATCAAAACGATTTGGGCGCACACCAAATCTGGCTCACGCCCGAAGGCCATCAGGTCGATAAAGTCAGCGTCCTGCTCTATGCCAAACCCGCGCAGGAAAGCCTGATTGCCCAAAAAGCGCGTCTCGACGGCATCGCGTCCGAACTGGAAAACCTCGCCCCCGAACTTTCCGCCGCCGAAGCCGCGTTCAAACAGGCGGAGGTCGCCGCGCGCTCGTCTGAAACGCAGCATAAAAACCTGATGCAGCAGCAACAGCAGCACACGCGCCAATACAGCCAAGCGCAGCAACGCGCCGCCGAACTTCTGGCGCGTACCAACCAAGGGCAAATCCGCCGCGAACACATCGAGCGCGAACTGGCGCAGTTGGCGGAAGAACAGACCGTGTTGCAACACACATCCGACGGGCTTTCAGACGACATCGTTACTTTGCAGGAAGCCGCCGCCGAACTCGAACACCAACAGCAAACCACCGCACACAGCCGCCAAGAGCAGCAAGGCTCGTCTGAAACAGGCGCAGCTTGCCCTGTTGGAAGCCAACCGCCAATACGGGCTGGCCGAAGTCGCCGTCCACAAGCTCAACCAGCAAAAAAACAAAACTACCAGCAGCAAATCGCCCGACTCGAACAGCAAACCCTAGACTGGCAGGAACGCCAGCAAGAGCTTGCCCTCGCCTATGAAACCGAGTTCCAAAAACGACGAGCAGCACATCAAGCTTGAAGAACTGACCGAAGCCGTACAGACTTTGGACGAAGAATACATCGCCGTACAGGAGAAAACTGGCCCAGATTCAGGAGCAGGGCAGGGAAGCAATACGCCCAAAGTGCAAACCCTGCAAACCCAGTTGCCACAGCTTCAGGCAGCCACCCAAACCGCCCTGTTGCAACAGCAGGAAGCCCTGATCAACGCCAAACGCTACCATCAAAACCTGACCGAACGCGCCGCCGATTTGGACGCGCTCGAAGCGTTGGCGAAAAGAATCTCCGAAAGTATTGAACAGCAGCATCGGCAGCCTCACCCAGCAAATCGAAGCCCTCGGCGCCGTCAACCTCGCCGCCCTGCAAGAACTCGAAGAAGCGCGCGAACGCGACGGCTACTACCGCAGCCAGAGCGAAGACGTGCAGGCCGCCATCACCCTTTTTGGAAGAAGCCATCGCCCAAATCGACGACAAAACCAAAGCGCGTTTCAAAGAAACCTTCGACGCCGTCAACGGCAAAGTCCAAACCTTCTTCCCCGACCCTGTTCGGCGGCGGCGAAGCCACCCTCAAAAATGATAGGCGACGACCTCCTGACCGCCGGCGTATCCATCATGGCGCGCCCGCCCTGGCAAGAAAAAAACAGCACCATCCACCTCCTCTCCGGCGGCGAAAAAAGCCCTCACCGCCATGAGCCTCGTGTTCGCCCTGTTCAGCCTCAACCCCGCCCCCTTCTGCCTTCTGGACGAAGTCGATGCCCCGCTGGACGATGCCAACACCTCGCGTTTCTGCAACCTGGTCAAAGAAATGTCGGCGCAAACCCAGTTCCTCTACATCTCCCACAACCGCCTGACCATGGAAATGGCGGAGCAGCTGGTCGGCGTAACCATGCAGGAAAAAAAGGCGTATCGCGCGTCGTCGCCGTAGACATCAAACAGGCGTTGGAAATGGCGGAACCGGCCTGACAGGGGTTTTCCGGCACAAAAAGGCCGTCTGAATGTTTCAGACGGCCTTTTTCCAATATGTCCTCTCCGTTCAACTCGAGCAGCTTACCCGGACAGGCGTACTGCCCGCAGGCGGCGGTTCGGCGAAATCAGCGAACTCCGCACGCTCTTCAAACGGGTTTTCCAAGCAGCGACGCAGGCGTTCGATTTCGCGGTAGTCGCCGCTTTGCGCCAAAAACAATGGCCTGTTCGGCAAAGATGGTTACGCAAAACGTACAGCGGGTTGGTGCGGTTCATGCGTTCCGTGCGTTCTGCGGAACGGCTGTTTTCGCCGCGCAGCCGCCGTCGGTATAAACCCAGCCAGAGATTGAACACTGGCGTTGCGTTGCCGCCGAACAGGTTTTCCAATTCAAGCGGCAGCGGGTCGCCGTGGGACATGGCTGATTTTGGCCAGATGCCTGAAAAACAGGGTGAAATCGACGCTGCCGTCCTGCAAGGCGGCAAACAGGTCGGCAATCAAGGCATCATCGTCGCTTTCGGCGTGTTGCAAACCGAGTTTCCCGCGCATTTTGTGCAGATAGGCCGTCTGAAAAACATCGGGCCACTGTTCGAGCGTTTGATTGATAAACTCTTCGGGACACAAGGCTTTCAAAGCAGTTGGCCAGTGCGGAAAAATTCCAGTGCGCGATATAGGGCTGGGCGTTGTAGGCGTAGCGGCCCTTGCCGTCGGAATGATTGCTGACATGGTGGCGGTCGTAGGCGTCCATAAAACCGAACGGGCCGTAGTCTATCGTCAGCCCCAGCGCGGACATATTGTCGGTATTCAGCACGCCGTGGCAGAAACCGACGCTCTGCCATGCGGCGGCAAGCGAGGCGGTGCGAAGGCCGATTTGATGCAACAGTTCGGCGTAGGGGTTGGCGGCGGCACGGCAGTCGGGATAATGATGGCGGATTAGAAAAGTCGGCGAGCAGTTTCAATTCGGCTTCGCGGCCTTGGTAAAACAGGTATTCGAAGTGGCCGAAGCGGATAAAGCTCGGTGCGACGCGCGTCAAAGACGGCGGCGGTTTCCTGCCGTTCGCGGTACACGGGGTCCTGGCTGCCGCATAAGGCCAACGCGCGCGTGGTCGGGATGCCCAAACCGTGCATGGCTTCGGAACAGAGGTATTCGCGTATGCTCGAACGCAGCACCGCGCGGCCGTCGGCAAAAGCGGGAATACGGCGTTTTGCCCGCGCCTTTGAGCTGCCATTCCCAACGCCGGCCGTGCTTATCCTCGGAATCGCCCAGCAACAGCGCGCGCCCGTCGCCCAGCCGCGGGGTATACGCGCCGAACTGATGGCCGCTGTACACGGTTGCCAGCGGCTGCGGCCGGTAATGCTCCGCGCTGCCGGAGAGATAGGCGAGGTTGGAGGCCGTCTGAAAATCCTCATCCAAGCCCAATGCTTCCGCCAAACTGGGATTGAAGGCCACCCAATATGGCCGGTTCAAGGGTTCGGGATTGACGCTCGAATAGAATGTGGCGGGCAACTCGGCAAACTGCGGCGGTTGCAGGGAAAGATTGCGGGACATGCGAAATCCTGACGGGCGGTTGTTTTTGCCGGCACGATAGCACATTCGGCAGGCAATAGAAAACCCAGATAATGATTTGAAAAAAATCTATTCTGCACGATACACCGCTCCCCGTCCTTCAGGCCATCCGTTTGGCGTGCTGGCAAATATGATTGGTTTATGTCAAAAATAAAAGCGAATAATTCTCATCCTTTCTTACCCGTCGTTTCAGACGGCCCTCATCCTGCCTGGAGACACAATCAAAATGTTACGTTTCACCGCTCTTGCCGTATGCTGCGCTTTGGCTTTAGGCGCATGTTCGCAGAAAGATTCCGCCCAGCCCGCCGGTTCCGCTTTCCGGCGTGATGGCGTCCGCCAAAAATCGAAGGACCGAGCGTTACGGTCAAAACCACACGGGGCGAGGCGGCCGTTCCGCAGAATCCGGAGCGCGTCGCCGTGTACGACTTCGGGTATGCTTGATACTTTAAACAAGCTGGGCGTGCCGACGGGCATGTCCGTCGACAAAAACCTGCTGCCCTATCTCGATGCCTATTTCAAGCAGACCAAACCGGCGGGAACACTGTTCGAACTCTGACTATGAGGCGTTGAACGCCCACAAGCCGCAGCTTGTCATCATCGGCAGCCGCACGGCCAAAGCGTTCGACCAACTGAGCCGGATTGCCCCCACCATCGAAATGACCGCTGACACCGCGCACCTGAAAGACAGTGCGAAAGAGCGCATCGACGCGCTGGCGCAGATTTTCGGCAAACAGGCGGAGGCGGACAAATTGAAAGCGGAAATCGACGCTTCGTTTGAAGCGGCCAAGGCCGCCGCCCTAGGGCAAGGGCAAGGGGCTGGTGATTCTGGTCAACGGCGGCAAGATGTCCGCCTTCGGCACCGGCTCGCGCCTGGGCGGCTGGCTTCACCAAGACATCGGCGTGCCTGCCGCCGACTCCTCCATCAAGGAAAAAGGGCAACCACGGCCAGCCCGTTACGTTCGAATACATTAAAAACCAATCCCGACTGGTTGTTTGTGCTGGACCGTTCTGCCGCCATCGGCGAGGAAGGCAAGGCGGCCAAAGATGTTTTGGACAATCCGCTGGTGGCCGAAACGACAGCTTGGAAAAAGGGACAGGTGGTCTACCTGCCGCCGGAAACCTACCTTGCCGCAGGCGGCGCCCAGGAATTGCTGAATGCGTCCAAACAGGTAACGGAAGCGTTTAACGCCGCCAAATAAACCGACAGCGCGGAATCTGGTATGGCGACAGTGGGATTTCAGACGGCCTGTGCGTCGCAACGGCAGTCTTGTCCCTTTTCCTCCCCCTTCCCGCCGCTCGGAAAGAGTAGATTACCGAATATGGCCGTTACTGTTTTTAGATATTTCACTATACTGTTTATACTGTTTCAGACGGCCCCGTCCCTGCTTTTTGAGGCCGTCTGAAAATGTTTTCACACTGGAGAAAACTGCTCATGAAACTCTACCGCTACCTCACCGGACCGGACGACGCCTCGTTCTGCCGCCGCGTTACCGAAGCCCTGCAAAAACGGCTGGGAGCTGTACGGCAACCCCACCCTCACGTTTCGACGGCGAACACATTATCTGCGGACAGGCCGTCGTTAAGGAAAGCGACGGCGGCTACGACCCGGAAAAACCGCTGTCGGAATACTGACCGGACGCGCCGCCGGTTTTCGTTTTCGTTTTATTTTTTTCAGACGGCCCCTGATGACGGTTTGAGGCCGTCTGAAACCCGTCTCCCACCGAACCTATGCCTCCGAAACCTTCTTATTTCAACCTGTCGAACCTGCTGGCGCTGGCGGTACTCTTTATCGTCAGCCTCTCCGTCGGCGTTGCCGATTTCAGTTGGCGGCACGTCCTTTCGCTGTCGGACGACATGCGGCTCATGCTCGTCAGCCGCCTGCCGCGCACGTCGGCCCTCGTATTGACCGGCGCGTCGATGGCGGTGGCGGGGATGATTATGCAGATTCTGATGCGCAACCGCTTTGTCGAACCTTCGATGGTCGGCGCCAGCCAGAGCGCGGCGCTGGGCCTGCTGCTGATGTCGCTGTTTTTCCCTGCCGCGGCGCTGATGGGGAAAATGGCGGTGGACGCCGCGGCGGCGCTGACTGGGAATGCTGCTGTTTATGGCCTTAATCCGCAGGCTGCCGCCGACGGCGCAGCTGATGGTGCCGCTGGTGGGGATTATCTTCGGCGGCGTGATTGAATCGGCGGCGGTGTTTATCGGTTACGAAACCGATATGCTGCAAAATGCTCGGCATCTGGCAACAGGGTGATTTCTCCGGCGTGCTGCTCGGGCCGCTACGAACTGCTGTGGTTCACCGGGCATACTGGCGCTGGCTGCCTATCTGATTGCCGACCGGCTCACCATCGCGGGCCTGGGCGAAACGGTCAGCGTCAACCTCGGCCTGAACCGCAATACGATATTGTGGTCGGGATTGGTTATCGTCGCGCTGATTACCTCGCTGGTGGTGGTTACCGTCGGCAATATTCCGTTTATCGGGCTGGTCGTGCCCAACATCGTCAGCCGCATCATGGGCGACAGGCTGCGCCGCAGCCTGCCGGCGGTCGCCCTGCTCGGCGCGTCGTCGGTTTTTGTTGTGCGACATCATCGGCCGCGTCATCGTGTTTCCGTTTGAAATCCCCGTATCCGTCGTGTTCGGCGTAGCGGGTACGGTGCTGTTTTTGTGGTTATTGCTGAGGAAGCCCGCCCATGCCGTCTGAAAAACCATATCGGATTCATGCAGGGGCAGCGGCCGGTCGCTGTGGATGGCGGCCGCCCCTGCTGCTGGCTTCGTGCGCCCTGTTCCTCACGCTGGACGCGGGCGGCAACTGGGATTTCGTGCTGCCGCTGCGGCTGGGCAAAGCTCGCCGCGCTGCTGACGGTGGCCTATGCGGTGGGCGTGTCGACCATGCTTTTCCAGACGCTGACCAACAATCCGATTCTCACTCCCTCCATCCTCGGCTTCGATTCGCTGTACATCTTTTTGCAGACGCTGCTCGTGTTTCGTCCTCGGCGGCGCGGGTTATTCGCAGTTGCCGCCGGCGGGCAAGTTCGGCTTCGAACTGGTCTGCGATGATGGGCGGCTCGGTGCTGCTGTTTTTCATCCTGATGAAACAGGGCGGGCGCGATTTGGCGCGGATGATACTGATAGGGGTGATTTTCGGCGTTTTGTTCCGCAGCCTTTCGTCGCTGCTGCAACGCATGATAGACCCGGAGGAATTTGCCGTCGCCCAGGCCTATACCTTCGCTTCGTTCAATACCGTCAACCAAAAGCTGCTCGGCATCGGTGCGGCGGTCATCGCCGCCAGCGTGTTCTTCGTCTGGCGCGAACGCCACCGCCTCGACGTCTATATGCTCGGCCGCGACCAAACCGTCAATCTGGGCATAAACTACACGCGCAATACTTTGTGGATATTGCTCTGGATTGCCGCGCTAACCGCCACTTCCACCGCCGTGGTCGGCCCGGTCAGCTTCTTCGGCCTGCTCGTCGCCGCGCTGACCAACCACCTCGCCTCCAGCATGAAACACGCCGTGCGCCTGCCGCTGGCCTTCTGCACCGCGGGCATTCTGCTGGTCGGCGGGCAAACCCTGTTCGAACACCTGCTGGGCATGAAGGCCGTGTTGAGCGTGGTGGTCGAATTTGCGGGCGGACTGGTGTTTTTGTATTTGATTTTAAGGAAACGGAAATAAACAGGCCGTCTGAAAACGCGGCACCGCCCGCCCCTGTTTTTTCAGACGGCCTCATAAGGAGATGGTCATGATCCAGGTAAAAATACCCCGAATTTTTCAATCAGGGCACCCGTGTTGCGGGTGCAGGACAAAGCTTCGCCGAATTTCTCGGCGCGGCGGAGCATGGCATCATGGAATACCGCTATGCCGACGCGGTGCGCCTGTGCGGGCACTCCCTGCCCTACCGTCGCCGGCGCTTATCTGATGGTGCTCAAAGGTTTGCAGGCGCTGTACGGTACCGAGCTGCCGCAGCGCGGCGAAATCGAAGTCGCCATGCAGGGCGCGCGCGACGAGGGAACGGTCGGCGTAACCGCGGCCGTCGCCCAGCTTCTGACCGGCGCCGCGCCGGAAACCGGTTTCGGCGGCATCGGCCCGCACGGACGGTTTTCCCGCCGCAACCTCTTTGAGTTTCGACGCCGGCAGCGACGCCGTGCTGACCCTGCGCCGCAAAGACAACGGCAAAACCGTCGCCGTCAGCCTCAACGCAGGCATGTACCCTTTGCGCCCGAAATGCGCGAACTCATGCCCAAAGCCGTCGGCGGGAGCGGCCACGCCGGAAGAACTCAAACGCTTCGGCGAACTCTGGCAGGCGCGGGTGAAGGCGTTTCTGCTGGATTTGGCCGACGACCCGCAATTTGTGGACGTGCGCGAGGTTTAGTCCCGTATTGTTCAGACGGCCCCATCACCCGTTTCAAACAAACATACCGCCTTCATTCCAACACACACCGTTCAGACACCATGATCAGCATCCGCAACGTCAGCCACAAAATCGGCTCCCAACTTATCCTAGACGATGTCAGCCTTGAGATTCCGCAGGGCGGGATTACCGCGCTTATCGGGCCGAACGGCGCGGGCAAATCGACGCTGCTGTCGTTTATGGCGCGCCCTGCAGCCCTCTGGAGAGCGGCCGGATCAGTTATGCGGGCAAAGACGTTTCCTCCACGCCGACCGCCGAACTGGCCAAAAACGCTGTCGATTCTGACGCAGGAAAAACAGCATCATGAGCCGTATCACCGTGCGCGACCTGCTGATGTTCGGACGTTACCCCTACCATCAGGGCAGGCCGTCTGAAACGGATAAGGCGGTTGTCGGAAACGCGCTTGGCGAGTTCCGGCTCGAAAGTTTCGCCGACCGCCACCTGACCGAGCTGGCGGGCAGCGGCAGCGGGCGATGATTGCGATGGTGTTCTGCCAATGCACGGACTATGTGCTGCTGGACGAACCGCTGAACAATCTGGACATGTACCACGCCCGCGCGCTGATGCGCCTGTTGCAGCGGCTGACGCACGAACACAAACGCACGACGGTGGTGGTGCTGCACGACATCAATCAGGCGGCGGCGTATGCGGATTTCGTGGTGGCGATGAAAAACGGCCGCGTAGCCCTGACCGGCAGGCCGGAAGAGGTGTTTCACGGAAGAAAAATATCAGGGATTTGTTTGATATGGATGTGGCGGTGCTGGATTATCAGGGCAAGAAGCTGATTGTGCAATTACGTTTGACGGCGGCAAACCGCAGGGAAAGGCCGTCTGAAAAAGGACGTAATCCGTTTTCAGACGGCCTGATAGCAACTACAGGAAAACCGGCCTTAAGCGTTGCCCCACACTTCTTCTACGATGCTGCGGATCAGCGCCAGCTTTCTTCCACTGCTCTTCCTCGGTCAGCACGTTGCCTTCTTCGGTGGAGGCGAAACCGCATTGCGGGCTGAGACATAACTGGTTGATGTCCACATACTGCGCGGCCTCCTTTGATGCGCCCGATAACGGCGTCGCGGTCTTCCAGTTCGCCCGATTTGGACGTTACCAGCCCCAGCACGACCTGCTGGTTTTTAATGAAGCGCAGCGGTTTGAAGCTGCCGGCGCGGTCGCCGTCGTATTCCAGAAAAACCGTCGACGTTGCAAACCGCCGAACAAGATTTCGGCCACCGGTTCGTAATCGCCGCTGGAGAACCATGTCGAACGGAAATTGCCGCGGCAGACATGCATGGTAAGCACCATATCCGCTGGCGCGGCGGCGCGGATGTCGTTCAACATCTTCACATAGCTGCGGGCGGTCGCATCCATATCCACCCCTGCGCCTGATACAGCGCGCGTTTTTTTCTTCTGAACAGAACTCGCCCCACGAAGTGTCGTCAAGCTGAGGATGCGGCAGCCCGCGTCATACAGCGCGTTGACGGCTTTGACATAGGCGGCGGTAATGTCGGCCAGCAGCAGGTCGTTGCGGCCCGCATAGCGTTCGATAAGCTGCGGGTTGGGCGTGCGCACGCAGGTAATCAGGTGCAGCATACTCGGCGACGGGATGGTGAATTTCACCGGATGGCCGCCCGCCTCTTCCTGCAATGCCTTGAAATGCGCCAAAAACGGATGCGCGTTCGGAAATTCGATTTTGTCGGTGATTTTCAGGGTAACGGGGCGGTGCATGTGCGCTTGGAATTTGGTGCTGTATTCTTCCGCCTCCGCCAGCTCCACGCCCAGCAGTTCGAACAGGAAATCCAGATGCCACCATGTGCGGCGGAACTCGCCGTCGGTTACGTTGGGCAGGCTGACCGCTTTTTCTTTGGCAATCAGTGTGGCGATTTCCCTGTCTTCGACGCGGTGCATCTCTTCAAGGCTGCATCGCCGCAGGCGCAGCGGCGGCGCGCCTGCTTCAGGAGTCGGGACGCAGGAAGCCGCCGACGATGTCGAAACGGTAAGGGGCGCGGGTGCGCATAACGGCATTGGGAAAGAGTTTGCTCATGATGTTCCTTTTAATAAGAAAAACAAAATCCCATCGGATGAAGTATAGCAGAGCAATGGACAGGCCGTCTGAAAAAGGCTTTTCAGACGGCCTGTCCGTTATCTTCGCATCAAACGCGGGAAGGCTTTACTCTATCCCCGCCCATTTGTGCGTCTGCACGCTCAACTGCCAATGCACGGGCGCGTCGGGCGGCTGTTTAAGATACCGATTTGGCGGATGGTGGCGTAGATGTTCATCACGCCGTTTTGTTCGCAGGGCGAAAGGTAGTAACGGCACGCGCGGATTTTGCGTTCCATGTTTTCGCAGAATCTGACCACATCGCCGTCCGCCACGATGCGTACTTTCGTCGGCTTCGGCGATACAGCCATTTTCATATTTGTCGGCGTAGCAGGCTTTGGGGCTGGTGGCGACGTAGTCGATTTGCGGCGGTGCGGGGATTTGAGTCCGTTGGTTTCGATACAGAGGAAATAGCCTTCCGCCTTGAGCGCGTCCAGCAGCGTATCGAGATGCGGCTGTATGGTCGGCTCGCCGCCGGTGATGATGATATTGCGCGCGGTGTAGGTTTTCAGACGGCCTAAGATGTCGGACAGGCTCATCATGCCGAATTTCAAATAATCGGTATCACACCAGCCGCACGCCAGATTGCATTTGCCCAAGCGGACGAAAACGGCAGGCATGCCCGTGTTCCAGCCCTCGCCTTGCAGGCTCTCGAAAATTTCAACGATGCGGTATTGCGGATTTTCGGGGGCGACGCTGATTTTTTTCATACCGCCAACACCGCTGCCGCCGCCAGCATCGCGGGCAAACCTTGTTTGACGAGTATGCCTTTGTTGCCGGAAGAAAACGCGCCCCATGCGGCGGCAATCAATACGAAGCCGAGAAACAGAATCGTCGCGCCGTAAACGGCGTTGTCCGGCGCGGCAAACCGCGACCAAATCAGCCCGATGCCGAGAAAACCGTTATACAGCCCTTGGTTGCTGAACAGAGTCTGCACGCGCTTTTGTTCCATAAATTCATAAGGCAGCTTGAAAAATTTCCGCCGCTTTTTCGCTGGGAATCTGCGTCATTTCAAGCCAGGCGATGTAGAAATGTTCGGCGGCGACGAGGAGAACTAAGAGGGTGGAAAAGGAGTTTCATGGGTGTTCCTTTTGAATGGGTGTGTTGGTATGGAAGGCCGTCTGAAAAAACGGGAAATCCGTGCAGGAGAAAAAACTGTTTTACGGTAGATTCAAATATGATCGCTTTCACACCGTCAGTTTCCCGCGCAGGCGGGAATCCAGAGAGCTGGAATTGCTGCAATTTTTAAATATTCCTGAAAAACTAGGTCTGGATTCCCGCCTGCGCGGGAATGACGCGGTTGGGCATGTCTTATTTGAATTTACTATATCGATACGTGCAAGATATTCCCTACTCCCCTTCATACTCCGCACACGATGTCGGCGTTTCCCACAATTTCACGCTGCACACTTTCAGCCCAGCGTTTTTCAAACGGTCGTACATTCTCGACCGCCATATTTTCGGCAGTAGTGCGGCAAGGCAGGCACAGGGTTTTCATGTTCCAGCCCTCCAAGAGCGCGGCGATTTGGCATTCGCGGTCGTTGCCGCCGTGGTAGATAAACGCGTGGTCGAAGGGTCGGTGATGTGTTTTTTTGACGGCGGCTTTTGAGGTCGGTGAAATCCATCACCATACTGTCTTTTCGGCCCGCCTCTGACAGGGTCGTCTGAAACGGTGATTTTCGAGTTTCAGGGTATGCCCGTGCAGGTTTTGGCATTTGGCCGTCATGCGTCCGTCGAGCATGTGCGAGGAGTCGAAGGTGAATATTTTGGTAATTTTCATGGTTTGTTCTTTTGCAAACACAGCGGATAACTTATAGTGGATTAACTTTAAATCAGGACAAGGCGACGAAGCCGCAGACAGTACAGATAGTACGGCAAGCGCGAGGCAACGCCGTACTGGTTTTCAGTTAATCCACTATATTTTTCAACAAAACAGCCGCAGCTTGGTTAATCCAGCCATCTGAACGCGCGGCGCAGTTCGTCCGTGCCGCCGGTTTTCGTAGCAGCGGCCGTGCGCCAGTATGATTTTTCCGGCTGCCAGTCCAGCATCTGCTTCAGGCAGGCGCGGGCGGCGGTTTTGTCTTTTGAAGGTGGCGCGCCAGTCGGCGGGGAGCCTTTGCCGTCGGGGTCGGCGATACCCGTCGGTTTCATCACGCCCGCCCAAAAGCGGTTGGGAAATTTGGCGGTTTCGAAGTTTTCAATCAAATCGGCCAGTATCAGGGTTCGGCTCGCGCGGTGGAAAAACACGGTTTCCTCCATCGCTGCGCTGCCCGCAAACGGCATTTGCGCCAAATCGTCCGCCCATTGCGGCGGCGCGGCGCGGCACCGAGGGTCGGCATCGAAACAAACGACAATATGCTGCGACGCCGCCCTGTTCGCGCACGCCGGAACTCTGCCCACGCAAGCGCCTGCGGGTAATGCCGTTTCCACGCGGCGATGTGGGCGTAGTGGATTTTGTTGGGCGAAACCAGATGGCGGACTTCGCCGAGCGCGTCGATTTGCCGCAGCAGTTCGGGCACGGGTTCAACCGGCGAATGGCACCACAACCCGCCGTCGTTCAGGCGCACGACGGTCATGCTGGGGTGCTGAACGGCACTTTGATGCCCAGCGGAAATTTCATGTGTATGACTTTTCCGTCGGCAATCCAGATGCCGTCTGAAAAAGGTTTCAGGGTATGGAGCGGGTGGTAGAGATGGATTTTGTCGGTCGCGAGGGCCCTTACAGTTGTTCTCGGCTTATTATTCGACCGCCCTCTTGCCGCAGACGTTCCCACTCCGGACGGAACACTTTTTCAGACGGCCTTTTGCTTTCCAAAGTATTCCGTCAGCCCGCGCTCGCGCAACACGCAGCTCAGGCATTCGTGGCAGCCGCCGACGATGCCGTTGTAGCAGGTGTGGGGTCTGCTCGCGGATGTAGTCCAGCGCGCCCAGTTTCGTCCGCCAACGCCCAAGTTTGCGCTTTGGTCAGGTACATCAGCGGGGTGTGGATTTGAAGGCGTAGTCCATCGCCAGATTGAGGGTAACGTTGCATGGATTTGACGAACACGTCGCGGCAGTCGGGGATAGCCGGAGAAAGTCGGTTTCGCACACGCCCGCGATGATGCTGCCTGATGCCTTGTCCTTTGGCGTAGATGGCGGCATAGAGCAGGAACAGGGCGTTACGTCCGTCCACGAAGGTATTGGGCAGGCCGTCTGAAGCGGTTTCGATGGCGGCGGTATCGTCCATCAGGGCGTTGTGCGTAATCTGCTGCATCAGGCTCAAGTCGAGTACGGTTTGTTTGACGCCCAAATCCTGCGCAATCCAGCGGGCGCGTTCCAGCTCGACGGGCGTGGCGTTGCCCGTATTGAAGGTGATGGCTTGGACGTTTTCGCGCCCGTAGGTTTTGAATCGCCTGAATCAGGCAGGGTGGTGGAATCCTGACCGCCGGAGAAGATGACCAAGGCTTGTTGGTTTTGCATGGTGAATCCAGTTTTTGGTAACGCGGGAGGTTTTGCGAACCGCGTGGTGGGAAAGTTGACGGATTATAACGAATTTCGTCTATAATCGCGGCACTTCGTTTTTTCATACGGCATAATGATGAGTATCTACGCCCTTAAACCCAAATTTCAAAATCTGCTGCGCCCGCTGGTGCGCCGGCTTTATCAGAAGGGGGTAACCGCCAATCAGGTTACGCTGGCGGCTTGCGCGGTGTCGGTCGCGGTCGGGCTGCTGCTGTCGCTCGGTGCGCAGGTTCCTGCTTTGTTTTGGCTGTTGCCCGTGTGGCTGTTTGTCCGCATGGCGTTGAACGCGGTGGATCGGGATGCTGGCGCGCGAGTTCGGTCAGCAGTCGGCATTGGGCGGCTATCTGAACGAAATCACCGATGTCGCCGCCGATGCCGCGCTGTATCTGCCTTTCGCCTTTATCGCCCCGTTTGACGGCGCACAAATCGGCCTGTTTGTCTGGCTGGCGGCGATGACCGAATTTTGCGGCGTACTGGGGCAGGTGCATGGCAACGGGCGGCGTTATGACGGGCCGTTCGGCAAGAGCGACCGCGCGTTCTTTATCGGCGTACTGGCGGTGTGGTATGCGGTGGCGGGCAGCCTCCATGCGGTTTTCTACGTCGTCATGTGGCTGGCTTGCGCGGCATTGGTTTACACCTGCTATAAGCGCGTCGTCAACGGCTTTTGAAAGGCCGTCTGAAACGATCGCATCTTCCATACCACTTTGATAAACACGATAAACTATCATGCAAAAACTTCGCACACTCATTCCCTTTGCTGCTCGCGGTTTTTCATTGCCGCACTCATCGTCTGGTCGGGCATCAACCCGTCCGACCGCGCCGTTTGGTACGCAGAAATCATCCCTCGTTTCCACCGTATTTGTCGCGCTTATCGCCACTTACCGCCTCTTCCGTTTCAGTAATCTGGCTTATGTATTCATGAGCTTTCTGGCTGATTATGCACACCGTCGGCGCACACTACACCTTCGCCGATGTGCCCCTTCGACTGGGCAAACCAGCCTGCTTGCGCCGTTTTCTAGGCGAAAGGGCGCAACCATTTCGACCGCGTCGGCCACTACATTATCGGTTTCTACGCCTATCCGATGGCGGAATGGCTGTTGCGCCGCAAAATCTGCCGCCCTGCCCTTGCCCCTGTTTTTTTCTCCCTGTTCTTCATCGATGAGCGTCGCCGCCGTTTACGAAATCATCGAATGGCAGTATGCGGTGATTGAGGGCGGCGAGGCGGGGCTGGAAGTGCTCGGTTCGCAAGGCGATATTTGGGACGCGCAAAAAGACATGCTCGCTGATACGCTGGGCGCGCTGACTTCGCTGGCAGTGTTTGTGTTCGCGCGGCCGGACAAGCGGCTCGGCAGCCGTTGAATAAGGCAGAGAATTCAAAGGCCGTCTGAAAATCAGCTTTTCAGACGGCCTTATCATTCATTATCCGTTTCAACCGCCTGTCCCTACCGATACCCTCTACGCATTTTTCATGTCATAATGCGCGCCTCGCAGGATATATCAATCAGGAGCCACCATGCAGGAACAGCAAAAACACTTCGCCACCCAAGACGGTACCGAACTTTTCTACCGCTACCGCCCTGCTGCCGACGGTTCAACCGAAAAAGCCATCGTGCTGTTCCACCGCGGCCACGAGCATTCCGGCCGGATGATGTTTGTTGCCGACGAACTCGGTTTCGACGATTTTTGCCTATTTCGCATGGGACGCGCGCGGTCATGGACACAGCCCCGGCGAACGCGGCGACAGCCCCAGCATCGGTACTTCCGTTGCCGATGTGGACGACTTTCATCCGCCACATCCAAAGCGAATACGGCATCAAGCCCGAAAACATCTGCGTGATCGCACAAAGCGTCGGCGCGGTATTGGTTTCTACTTGGCTGCACGACTACGCGCCGAAAATCCGCTGCGCCGTATTGGCATCGCCCGCATTCAAAGTCAAACTCTACGTTCCCTTCGCCCGTACCGGCTTGAAAATCATGCAGAAATGGCGCGGCAATTTCTTTGTCAACAGCTACGTCAAAGCCCATTACCTGACCCACAACCAAAGAACGCCAAGACCAGCTACGACAACGATTCGCTGATTACCCGCGCTATTTCCGTGCGCATCCTGCTCGGTTTGTATCGAAGCCGCCGAACGCGTCGTCGCCGACGCTCAGGGCGATTACCACGCCCGTGCAGCTTTTTGATTTCCGGCAGCGACTGGGTTGTTCACCACAAACCGCAACACGATTTCTACAACCGTTTGGGCAGCCGCATCAAAGAACGCCATATTCTGAACGGTTTCTATCACGACACATTGGGCGAGCAAAACCGCGAAATCGCCTTTGTCGAAATGCGCCGTTTTATCCGCGAACGTTTCAATCAGCCTTTATATCAAGTCGATTTGACCCAAGCCCACTTTTACACGGTGAGAGCCGCCGCGAAGCCGACGAAACTGGCCACGCCTTTGCTCTATTTGTTTCGCCGCGCGGCGCATTCTGGGCGGCTTTACCGCGCTTCCCTCGACCTCGGCGCGCGCTGGAGCGAAGGGTTTGAAAAATCGGCAAGGAAACCGGCTACGACCCGGCAGCACGCTCGATTATGTGTACCGCAACCAACCGCAGGGCAGCAATGCCTTTGGTGTGGCGGTGGACAAACACTATCTCAACGCCATCGGCTGGCGCGGCATCCGCCAACGCAAAATCAATATCGGCAAAGCGATTCAGACGGCGTCTGCCAAGTTGCGCGAAGCGGGCAAACCCGTACACGTTCTCGATATTGCCTCGGGGCACGGCCGCTATGTACTCGATGCGTTGACCGCCGACACGCTGCCCGATTCCGTGCGCCTGCGCGATTACAGCTCCGATTAATGTTGAAGCCGGCCGCAAGCTGATTGCCGAACGCGGTCTGCAAGACACGGTTACCTTCGACGAAGTCAATGCCTACGACCGCGCCAATTATCAGGATTTGCAGCCCCTGTCCCCACGCTGGGCATCGTTTCCGGTCTGCATGAATTGTTTGCCGACAACGATTTGATTTTGAAACTCGCTCTACGGCTTCGGCGATGCGATTGAAACGGGCGGCTACCTGATTTTACACCGGACAGCCGTGGCATCCGCAGCTCGAAATGATTGCGCGCGCGCTGACCAGCCACAAAGGCAGGGCAGCCCCGAACTGGGTAATGCGCCGCCGCAGCCAGCAGGAAATGGATCAGCTTGTAGAAAAAGCCGGTTTTGAAAAAATCCATCAGTGGATAGACGAAGACGGCATTTTTCACCGTGAGCCTGGCGGTGAAGAATAAAAATAAAGGCCGTCTGAAAACCGCAAAACGATTTCAGACGGCCTTTGATAGAAAAATATTAGCTGCTTACAGGCGAACAGTTTTTCACGATGAAACGGCCGCCCGGAGCGGTCAAACCCCACCACGTCGGAAGTGGTGTGGTGTTTTTGTCGATATAGCCGGCAGATAAGGAGTAGCCGCGACGGTTGGTAAAGGTGGTACCGGTGCTGTCAGACTGCTTTTTGTTCACAGTAAGATTGGCCTGCGTTCCGGCGGCATTGACCGCAACGTTTACCGCTCTGCCTTGGCGGTCGAATTCATACAGTGCGTTCAACTGTTTGCCGTTGTCGCAAGTATAGAAACCATGCCTCGCAGGCGCAGCCACAGCACTTCAGGGAAACGGCAGCCAGCGCCGCCGCAGTAACAACAGATAATAATTTCATAATTGTATGACTCCATATTGAGCGTCAGGAAATTTTTCAGGTAGTTTAAGCCGCCCGTGCTGCCCCTAAAACAGCAGGCCGTATTGTATCCTTCCGAGAATAATATTCAACTCATGCAAACGGTAAAATAATATTATGCTTCCGATATGGCAGATTAACTTAATTTCGATACGTTACCGGCCCATCTTGTATCAAAAATCGTGTTAATCCGCTATAAAATTGCATCAAAACAACCATAACCCATGAAACCCTCCTTCAAAACCTCCCTGCTGAAACTCGCCCTAATCGGTGCGCTGTTCTACACCAGCTACGGCCTGTCCAACCATTACGCGGCATCGCTGGCCTATGTGCCGGAAGTCGCTTTTGCGTGGGAGCTCGGCATTCCGTTTTTGGGCGTGGACGATTGTGCCGTATTGGTCGCTGAATCTGATGTACGCAGCAGCGTTTTTCCTTTGCCGAAATGCGTGTGAACAAAACCGCTACGTCGCACGGCTTGTATCGCAGCGCAAATCGTCGCCACTACTTTGCTTTTGTGCTGTTTCCGCTGCATTTCGGTTGGCCGAAGCCGCACACCGACGGGCTTGTGGGGCTGGCTGTTTGATTCGTTGGTAGCGTTTTGACTTGCCGTACAACCAAGCACCGTCGCTGCATATCGCGCTGGCGGTCATTGTCGGTGCGTTTTATTGACGCGGTTTCCCAAAAATCCGTTTGCCGATTTTTGCTGTGGCAAAGCCTGATTGCCTTTGTCGGTGCTGACGACTTACCAACACCATTTTATCGATGTGCCGACCGGCGCGCTGCTGGGCTGGCTGGTGTTGTGGGCAATACCGCAACACGGAGTATCGCCTTTCAGACGGCCTTTTGGTACTCAAGGCCGTCTGAAAACGAGCGAAGCGAGCTTTCGCAAAGCTAAAACGAACGCAGTGAGTTTCTGCTAGAACGAGCGAAGCAAGTTTCCGAGAAGCCAAAACTTCCCCAGAAACACGTTCCCGAGAAATCAAAATCGCCATGCTGTATCTGGCAGGGCGCGGTATTGTCGGCACTGCCGTCCTTGTTCGGCGGTGCGTGGTTGTGGATGTTGTGGGGTCAGCGTGTCGTTATCGGTGGTCGCCTTTCGCCTATCTGACCGGCAACGCGGCGGTATTCCAAAAACAGGCAAACGGCAGCTTGTCGGCGGCGGCAACGATTTTGCTGCTGCCTTATCTGGTGGGCGTGCGGCTGAACATGGCTTATTGGCTGGTGCAGAAAGGCGAAGACGGCGCGGGTGCGCGATGGTGTGTGATTGGCAGCGTATCAGGGATTTCAGACGACCTCCCTGCCGTATTGGACGTATGCGCCGAATATCCCTCACCCCCGTTATCGCGGCGCATACCGCACTTTGCCGCTGCTGGACATGGTTGCGCCGTCTGAAAACGATTTGGTGCAGGCGGCTTTCGTTGCTGGAAGCATTGCGTCGGCAACACGGTAAGGTTCTGACCTGTTGCGCGTGGGCTACGGACGCAGCGCGGCGGTGGTACTCACTTGGCTGCTGGTTTACGGCGGCTGTCAGGGATTTGGCACAGGCAACGGCGGGAGCTGAAACAGGCCCGCCTGCAGATGGTGCTGCCGCCGGAAACGGCAAAGGCAGTAGAAGCGGCGGCAGGCCGTCTGAAAATGAACGCAGCGAGTTTCCGCGACGCTAATCGAGATAGCTAAGATAAGTAGATGAAAAGCCCAAGCTGAGCAAATCATTCTCTATTGAGCTTGTGCAAGGCAATGCAGTCCTAGTTTAAAGTAAATTCACGATACGACGACTCATCTGTGCCGAACCAAAGTAAGGAGGAAATCTTATGACTAAAAAGCTACCGCCCTGTTACGTTTTTACACTTTATCCCCTGCTGATTCCGTGGACATTGTGGTTTGCTGCCGCCTACATCAGCCACCGCCCTGATGCTGTTGAGTACCAGTGGGCACAGGCTGCGTTAGGGTTAGCCGGGCTGTTCGCACCCATGCTCGTGGCGGCGTTTCTGTTGTACAAACAGCCCAAATTGTGGACGGACGCGAAACGCCGCCTGTTCCGCCTGACAGGTTTTCCCAAGCGATACCTGTTCGCCGCCGCACTGCTCGGCCCGGTTACCTTGGTGCTGGCGCAACTCATTTCCATCGCTTTCGGACACAGTTGGGCGCAGTTTCACATTTCGGGACATCCATCATTTACGTCCGCCTTTGCTGTCGCCATGGTTCATGCTCCCTTATTGCGCCTGTTGCCGAAGAATTGGCGTGGCACAGCTATGGCACCGACGCGCTCACGGCACGCAGAAGCCTGTTTGTTTCGCATCCTTTGCTATTTACCGTGTATTGGGCGTTTTTGGCATACGCCGCTTGCCTTCGTCAAAGGCTATTACCACAGCCAAATCGTTTCCGAAGGCGCACTCTACACGGTTAATTTCGTGGTCAGCATGTTTGTCTTCGTCCTATTGATGAACTGGTTGTACGCCAAAAAGCGGGCGCAGCATCGCCGTAGCGACGATATTCCACCTGTGCTCCAATCTGGGTAACGAGATTTTCGCCACCCACCCCGACAGCAAGGTTATTCAGACGGCTATTTTGTCGGCAGTAGCCATTTATATTTTTGATTGCAGAAAAGAATTTGTTTTTAGGTAAGCCTGTTCCATCCCGATAACAAATTCAGACGATCCCTTGAACATGATATGCCCCTGAATGACGGTTTCCATACCTAAAAGGAACGTGAATGGACAATTCCACTGACAGCCTGATTACCGCCCGCCTGCTTTGCCACCGCCCGCTATACCGCTCGTGCTCAACGCCTTGCTATTCGCTTTTGTCTGCGCAACGCGGCGGCGCGTGGTCGGCGGTGCAGCTTGTTTTGGCGGCGGCGTCTGTTGTATTACCACATCCGCATCGAATTTCGACCGCCGCGTGTTCCAAGATTTTGCCGACGGCCGCTATACGCCCGAAGCCTTCGACCCAAACCCTGCAGGCAACCGGCTTGCGCCGTGTTTCAGACGACCCTCTCCATGCCGGCAACGTGGCGGGCGCGATTGCCTCTGTGGCGTAAAAGCCTTTACCTGACTGCGGCACAATCGGCAGTTTTTCCTTATCCAAACTCCTCTGATGTCATGCGAAAAATTTTTCTTAAAAACAACTTGCATGGCTGACCGACCAAGCATTGTGCCTGTCGGTATCTCTTCCTCACCGGCGTCCGCCCCAAAAGCCCGCGCGAGCTGGCGTTCAATCCGCAGCGGAAAGTGTATTACGCCAATCACGGCAGCCACGGCGATTTTTGCTGGTGTGGATTTCCCTGCCGCGCCGCTGGCGGCTTTTCGACGCGTCCCGTTGCCGGGTTCGGATTACTGGCTGACCAACAAACTCAAACGCTTCATCATCCAAAAACGTCTTCAACGCGCTCTTGATTCCGCGCCACAGCGATAATCCGCACGTCGATTACCGAACAGATGAACCACGCGCTCCAAGCGGGTAATTCGCTGATTATCTTTCCCCGAAGGCACACGCACATACGGACGAAAAATGAAATCCTGCTCCCTTTCAAATCAGGCATTTACCATCTGGCGAAAAGCAAGCCGGATACTGAGTTTGTGCCGATATGGATAGACAACATCAACCGCGTCCTGCCCAAAGGCAAAGTGCTGCCCGTGCCGCTGTTGTGCGAAGTCCACATCGGCGGAACCGCTGACCCTGCGCGAAAGACGAAGACAAAGACACTTTTCTGACACGCACCCGCGAAGCCTTGCTGGCGTTGAGGTCGTCTGAAAACGAGTGCAACGAGTTTCTCCAAAATGAACGAAGTGAGTTTCGCCAAAAACGAGTGCAATGAGTCTCAACAAAACAAAGGAGCTGCATCGTGAGCTTTGTTAACACGTCCGGCCAAATCATTACCGAACAAACCGCCGCACATCTGACCCCGCAGGCAGGCTATATCTTTACCGGGGTATTTGCCATATTGATTTTCGCCAGCGTCGTCGGGCAATGGCTGAAACGCAAAAACGGTGCAGACAATGCCACCATCTCCAATCTCAATGCCCGCATCTACGCTTGTGGCTGATGACGCTGGTGCTGCTGGTCGCATTTTGGTTCGGCAAAACGGGGACGGTGGCGCTGTTTTTCCTGATTTCGTTTGCCGCCTTTGCGCGAATTTATGACCCTCGTCTATCGCCGCCGCAGCGACTATTACAGCATGGTAGTGTTTCTCACCTTCCCGCTGCCGGCGCAATATTATTTCGTCTATGACGGCTGGTACGGCATGTTCAGCATTTTCATCCCCGTGTACGGCTTTTTGGTATTGCTGATTATCGCCAGCCTGAGCGGGCAAACCGCCCATTTCCTCGAACGCGCCGCCAAAAACGCAGTGGATGTCGATGATCCGCATCTTCTGCCTTTCCACGTTCCCGCCCTGATGTTCCTGAACTTGACTGATTTTCGACAGCAGCGGCAATATCCTGCTGCTGATGTTCCTGATTTTCGTGGTGCAGGCTTCGGACGTGCTGCAATACGTTTGGGGGCAAACTGGTCGGCGGTGCCAAAATCATGCCGTCGCTTTCTCCGTCTAAAAACCATATCCGGCACGGTCGGCGGCATTTTTGTCTGCCACCGCGCTCGCTGCGCTGCTGTCGCCGATGACGCCGTTTAGCCACGGACAAGCCGCCGCTATCGGTTTCGTCATCCGCCTGATGGGTTTCTTCGGCGGGCTGGTGATGTCCGCCATCAAACGCGACTACGGCGTCAAAGATCAGGGCAACATGATACGCGGCCACGGCGGTATGCTCGACCGTGTGGATTCCATCTGCTTCGCCGCGCCAGTGTTCTTTCCACATTGTCCGGTATTACTGGCACGGTTGAATCTGATTAGTCGGTTAACTGTCTGCTCATTTTCAAAGAGGCCGTCTGAAAATTTCCAGACGGCCTCGATTCATTCTGGCTGACACAAAGCATGGTGCCCTTAAATACCTGTTTCATTCCCTATCCCGCAGCTACAACAACAAAAAAGGCGTATCCTTTTCAGATACGCCTTTTATTCTAATCCAGTCAGAGACTGAAAATTTTGCACCGGATTCATTCGCCATGTAGTCCACGGCAGCCTTCACTTCATCGTCGCTCAGGACCGCTGTTGCCGCCTTTGGCCGGCATGGCATTGAACCCTTCAAGGGCATGTTTGTGCAAAGTTTCTTTACCTTGCTTTGATACGCGGCGCCCAATCTGCTTTCGTACCGACATGAGGGATTCCGGGAATAGCGTGCATGGCAGGATTTGCAGCTTGCCTCATAGACTTTTTACCATCCGCCTTGGCTACCGGAGCTGCTTTCTGCCTTATCGGCTGGCTTTGGCTTCAGTAGTAGCGGAACCGGCTTTATTATCGGTCGATGACGCTGCTTTATCTCGCCGGAGCGGCGGCCTCTTTTTCCGCAGGCGATGCTGTCGAGCAGATGCTGCCACCGGTGCGGGTTCTGCTTTCTTGGTCGGCGGCTCTTTGCCATCTTCGTTTGACAAACCCCAAACATACGCCGTCATAATGTGCAGTTTGTCTTTATCCAAGAAACCGCCCCATGCGGGTCATTTGGCTGTGGCGGCTATTGGTAATGGTCTCAATAATGGCTTTTTGCGTTCCACCCCACAGCCATATATTATCAGTCAGATTCGGACCCAAGCCCTGGAATACCCTGCCCCTTTATCTCCATGACAGGTAAAACAGTTGGCCGGCGGACCGCTGAACAAGGCCTCACCGCGTGCGGCACGCTCTTGGTCATACTGGTCTTTCGGTTTGGACAAAGACATCACATAGTTTGCAACGTCTTTTAACGCGTTCTTCACCTAAAAGCAGGCCCCCATGCAGCCATAGTCGCTATGCGGCCTTTTTCAATGGTCTCATGGATTTTTCAGGTTCGCCGCCCCACAGCCAATCATTGTTTCGGTCAGGTTCGAAACCCTTTTGAACCTTTCGCATCCGAAACCGTGGCATTGGATACAATAAGTATCAAAACATATTCTTACCGATTTGGCGTGCTTCAGGATTTTGGCAACCTGTTCAATCGGCATCTTGGCAAATTTCGCATATAGTTTTCCGTATTGCCTCGTTCGCCTTTTTGCATTTCTCCTCTTCGTACTGCCCGCGGCTGCTCCAGCCCCAATAGCCTTTATAGTCGCCGATACCTGGAACATAATCAAACAACCGATACCGAACAACCAAGCGCAGACGTATAACCAAAACCACCAACGCGGCAGCGGATTATTGTACTCTTCGATACCGTTCCCAGTATGTGTCCTGTGGTTTTAACCTCTTCGCCTCAGCGGCTTCACAACATTTTTGCGAAAAGCAGCAGCCAAGCCAAGCCGATGAAACTGAACAGGACGATGACGGCAATGTATATATTCCAGAAATTACTGTAAATTGGGAAGTTGTGTTCATTCTTTGCTCGTTATCGCGGATTAACCGGTTATCGCCTGTTTTATCGGACGTATTATCGTCGTTATTGTCGAAAAATACTGTTTGCGGCATCATCATAGTTTTTCTTATTGCGCCGATTAAACACAATATAGATAACCAAAATAAAACTGACGAATACCCAAAGGGTAAAAAGCGAGCGGGCCCAGTTAGCATCCATGATGTTACCTTACGTTTTTCAATGCCAAACCCAACCCTTTGTGCAGGTAAGCTTGATTACGGCGTCCAGCTCTGATTTGTTTTCCAAAGCCTCCGGAGCTTTTTCAATTTCTTCGTCGCTGTAAGGTGTACCGACAGAGCGCAGAGCCTTCATATGTCTGACAGTGGCTTCCGCATCCACTTTATTACGGGCCAGCCACGGAATGCAGGCATATTGGATTCGGGGACGACATCGCGCGGGTTGAGCAGATGGATACGGTGCCACTCATCGGAATAACGTCCGCCGACACGGGGCCAAATCAGGACCGGTACGTTTCGAACCCCATTGAACGGACGGTCGTAAACCGACTCCCCGCTACTGAATAATGGCCGTAACGTTCGGTCTCCGGCACGGAAAAGGGCGAATCATCTGCGAGTGGCAGTTATAACAGCCTTCACGCACATAAATATCCCTTCCCGCCACTTGTAAAGCGTTATACGGTTTAACGCCCGGAGCCGGTTGGGCTACCGCTTTGGTAAAAGAACAACGGTACTGCTTCAATAAGCAAGCCGACGCTGATAACCAGAACGGTAAACACTACTCAGGAACCCGACTTTTTCTTCGACTAAGTGTTGCAATTTCATTTTGGTAGCCTATCTTTCTTATACGTTAGTGGTGCTGCGCTTGGGAAACCGCAGGATTTCCGCATCCACCGGCTCGCCGCCGACCGCCGTGCGGTAAACGTTGTATGCCATGATGCACATACCGCTCAAATACAGCATGCCGCCCACAAATCGGATTTGATAATAAGGCATAGTGTGTTTCACGGATTCTACAAACGAATAAGTCAGCGTACCGTCTTTGTTTAAAGAACCCCACATCAGACCTTGGTACACCGGCAATCCACATTGCGGCGATGTACAAGACCACGCCGATAGTGGCAATCCAAAAATGCGCCTCAATCAATTTCGTACTGTGCATCTCTTTTTTACCGAAAAAGACGCGGAATCATGTAGTACACCGAACCGATTGTCACAAAAGCCTACCTAACCCAACGCACCCGCGTGTACGTGCGCGATGGTCCAGTCGGTATAATGGCTCAGGGAATTAACGGTTTTGATGGACATCATCGGGCCTTCGAAAGTCGACATACCGTAGAAAGAGAGGGAAACTATCAGAAATTTCAAAACCGGATCGGTTCGCAGTTTGTCCCACGCACCGGACAAAGGTCATGATGCTGTTAATCATACCGCCCCAAGACGGCGCAAACAGAATCAGAGACAGAACCATACCCAAAGACTGGGTCCAGTCGGGCAATGCGGTATAGTGAAGGTGGTGCGAACCCGCCCACATGTAAGTGAAAAATCAACGCCCAGAAATGGACGACGGACAAACGATACGAATAAATCGGACGAGCGACCTGTTTCGGAAACGAAGTAATACATCATGCCCAAGAAGCCCGCAGTCAGGAAAGAAGCCGACGGCGTTATGGCCGTACCACCATTGCACCATTGCATCGATGGCACCGGAATAAACGGGGTAGGATTTGGCATAAAACCGGCTGGGAACACTGATATTATTAACGATATGCAGCAAGGCTACAGCCAAGATGAAACCGCCGTAAAACCAGTTTGGCTAGCATAAATATGCTTTACTTTGCGTTTGGCAATGGTACCGAAGAAAAACTACGGCGTAAGCAATCCAAAAACCAATGCGATTAAAAATATCAATCGGCCATTCCAGTTCCGCATATTCTTTGGCTTGGGTAAAACCCATAGGCAGTGAAATTGCGGCTGCCACATAACGGCCTGCCAACCCCCAGAACGTAAACGCCGGCAGCCAGTTGCCGCCGAACAAACGCACATTACAAAGTACGCTGCACCATAATAGGGACGTCCCCATCAGGCCGCATCCGCCAAAAGCAAAAATCACCGCATTGGTATGCAGCGGACGCAGGCGACCGAAGTGAAACCACGGGCCGACATCGGATAAATCAAGGAAGGGCAAGAACAGTTGCGCGGCAACGATAACACCCACCAACATGCCCACGATGCCCCAAACTACGGTCATGATGGCAAATTGCCTCACCACTTTGTAGTTGTAAGTTTGCGTGTCCATAAAAGTCTCCATTAATCATGGCAATAAGAATTTTTATTACAGCTCGATTTCTGATTTTTGAGTCAAATCAAGCGAAACAATGGGCTATTTTTCTAAATTTAACATAGATACTGGTACGCGCCAAGCGATATTACATTGCTGACAATATGTCAAAACATATTTTTGGAAAAATAAAAACAATACAAATCAAATTATTAACAAAATACTTACTAAAATTTTGTCATATCCTTCATCCTTCCTTTTTCAGACGGCCTCTTTTTGATGCAGCCTGTGGGCTGTATTAAAATACCGGCAAAATATTAAAAATTTAACAAACAGAATAATAGCTATGATTAATTACACTTTTTCGCCAAATTTACTCTCCCGCCAATGGGAAATCACTCTTTCTTTTTATTAAAAACAATGAACTGCCGACAGAAATCAGTTTACCGAACTGGGTTCCGGGCAGTTATCTGATTCGTGATTTCACGTCATATCACTGAAATCCGGGCTTTTTGCGATGGCATTCCGGCCGAGTTGACCCAAATCGACAAAAATACATGGCATACCGCCGCTATTGGCGGAGAGTGGCGGATTTGCTACACCGTTTACGCTTTTCGATTTGTCCGTCCGCGGCGCATTCCTAACCACGGAGCGGGGCTTCTTTGACGGAGCCTGCATCTTCTTGAAAGTCAAAGTGATACGATCATGAAGCCCACCGTGTGGCCTTGTCGCAGCTCCCCTGAACACTGGCGGATAGCGACCACTCTGCCGGCCGTCGGAGAGCACGTTTTTCAAGCGGCTTCTTATATGGATTTGATCGACCATCCCGTCGAACTGGGGAATATCGAATTTCTCAGCTTTGAAGCGGCAGGCATTCCGCACCGCATTGCTTTTGAGCGGTTTCTATCATCCGTTTGACCACGACCGCCTGGTGTCCGACATCCGCAAAATCTGCGAAACCGAACTGGCGGCTTTCCCTAGTCCCGCACCGTTTGACCAATATCTTTTCTTGCTTCATGTCGGCGACAACATCTACGGCGGCCTCGAACATATCGACAGTACTGCCCTTCTTGCCGACTCGCAACAGTCTGCCCCCCGTTTGAAATAGGAGCGCGAACGATGCCTATACACAACTGCTCGGCTTGTTTTCCCACGAATACTTCCACGCATGGAACGTTAAAATCCATCAAGCCCGAAGCATTCGTCCCTACCATCTCGACCGCGAAAACTACACTGAGCAACTTTGGGCTTTCGAAGGGATTACATCCTATTACGACGACCTGTTCCTCGCCCGAAGCGGTTGCATTTCACCCGAAGCCTATCTGAACCTGCTTGCACAAGGCATTACCCGCGTACAACAAACCAAAAGGCCGTCTGAAAACAAACCCTTGCTGAATCGAGCTTTACCGCATGGAACAAGTTTTACAAGCAGGATGAAAACAGCCCCTAACGCCATCGTCAGCTATTATCAAAAAGGTGCCCTTGCCGCCCTCTGCCTCGACTTGCTCATCCGAAGCAAAAGTGCGGGACGGCATTCGCTCGACAGCGTAATGCGTCAACACTACCGCGACTGGTGTGCAACGCGGCAAGGCATTCCCCGAAAACAATGGCAGGTGCGTTGTCAGGAAATTACCGGCTTTTGAACTTGGAAGATCAGACGGCCTTATACAGCACTCCGCGACCTGCCGCTGGCCGAATGTCTCGCCACAGCCGAGCGTTGCCCTGACATGGCGCGCCCTGCCCCCGCAGCCACGGCGGCGGATTGGCGGACGCCAAGACTGACTCTTTCCTGCCGGTACCTGACTTCGGCGCACGCTTCAAACAAAACGGCGACGGCGCCACCCTGACTCATGTCTTCAACGGCGGCAGCGCGGAAAACGCCGCCCTCTGCCCGCAAGACAAAAATCATCGCCCTCAACGGCTTCGCCTGTACCGACCTTTGCCTTACAATGGTCGCGGCAACCAGTCGGCAGTCAGGTACATGTTCACTTCTTCCGCACCGGCGTGTTGCACGAAACCGTTATCACCGTAGAGGAGGCTGGTGCGGAAACCGCCCTGCTGGCGGTAAGCGACAGGCAACTGTTGGAACAATGGCTGTTTGACCGTCCGTAACCTTCAGGCGCGAAAGGCCGTCTGAAAACAACCGAAAGGAAACATCATGGCAATCTTGAAACTGAGCGAAAATCTTTATATCTCCCCGCAACTGAGCGAAGCCGACGCAGCACAAGCCGCAAAACTCGGCATCAAAAGCGTTATCTGCAACCGGCCCGATGGCGAAGAAGCAGGCCAGCCTGGAAGCCGCCCTAAGTACGGCAATGGTTGGAACAGGCGGGCATTGCGGCCTTCCGCCACCAACCCGTTACCGCTCCGGCCATCACCGATGCCGACATCGACACGTTCCACAAGCTGCTGGCGGAACTGCCGTCGCCGGTACTGGCCTATTGCCGAACCGGAACGCGCTGTTCTCTGTTATGGGGTTACCGCCAGATTGCAAAACGGCAGCAGCGTGGTCAAAGTAAAAACCGCATCAGCCCCGGGCCGGCGTGGATTTGACCAATTTTGAAGCCCGCCTGCAAGCGGCGGCGGATAACCGTTAAACGTTTCAAAGCGCCGTCTGAAAAAGATTTGCGATATCTTTTTCAGACGGCCTCATCGTTTAAACCCGTCAGAATAAACGGTGCCCGGCAAACACCTAAAATCTTTTGTTATACGCCGACATTACGATGAATCGTAAAAATCCGACCACCGCAAATACGCCCAACACTGCCGCCAATCCCGCGGCAATCCACAATACGATACCCAACCATTCAGGCATGTTCTTCTCCAAACAACATCTTTAGGATTATGAACAGCAGATGCGCCACCATCCGCCTTGCCCGCTTTTCCGCGAATTTCTTGTATCGGTTAGACGACCGAATCAGGTTGGTGTTTCCCCATATCTTTAAAAATGTAATGCTTCGGTAAACCGATAGAAACGGAGAGGCCGTCTGAATTTCGTTTTTCAGACGGCCTCTCCGTTTTCCAGAAGACTGCGTTACCTATTGATTACTTGGCTACCGATTTGGTCTCGGTTACAGCCTATCTTGTTGATACCCGCCTCACGCGCCGCTTCCAGCGCTTTGTTGACGTAATCGTACTCCACCGATTTATCGGCGGCGATGGCGACAATCAAGTCTTCTTTTGCCGCTTTAGCGGTTTTCAGTTCTCAGCTACCTCCTCGATACTGACTTTGGAAGCCGATTCCGCACCGAAATAATAAGAACCGTCGGCACCGATCGTCAGCCGCAGCGGGTCGGTCGGCTGCTTCTCTTTCTTCGCCGCCTGCTCGGAAGCGGTCGGCAGCTCCAGAGGAATCGAATGCGTCAATACCGGCATGGTAATCGCTAAACACAATCAGCAACACCAGCATCACGTCAACCAACGGCGTAACGTTGATTTCCGACATCAGGGGCATCATCACCCGAATTCATCGAACCGAATGCCATAACTTAATCCTTCTGATTCAAAAAGACGTACATGCAGGTCGTGAGCGTAGGCGTCCATATCCTGCGACAGGGTTTTCGTACTGCGATTGAGGAAATTGTAGGCCAACACCGCAGGAATCGCCACGAACAGGCGGCGGCTGTCGATACCAAAGCCTCGCCAATCGGACCGGCCACAGCGGCAATACTCATCTGGCCGCTTTGGCTGATATTGATCAAAGCATGATAAATGCCCCATACCGTACCGAACAGGCCGATAAACGGCGCAGTCGCACCAATGGAGGCCAATGAGGTCATACCGCCGTCAAACTGACGCATAATCTGACTCATGCTGTTGCGGATTTGGGTAACGAGGGTATTCGTTCAAAGGCAGGGCGTTGGCCAAAAAGTTTGGCATCGCTCTGACGGTAGTTCTGATGCGCCTTAACCGCCTCCTCAGTCAAAACGCCCCATAGGCGAATCGACGCTTTGTGCTTTTTCTGCACCGCTTCGTTCAGCGTGAACGAAGCCAACACCAATTTTTCTAACCGCCGCATTGCCGCTTTTTTGGCCTTGCGCAATCTGATGGCACGCAGAATGATGATGCTCCAAGTTACGATGCTCATAATAACCAGTATGATGAACACGCTGATCAATACGAAATCGCCCGATTGAAAATACTAACGCTAAATTCATGTTTTTCCAAAAATATAAAACTGAGTTTAAAAATGAAACTTTAAATCATCAAGGTGGCTTTCCGATTTTCAGACGGCCTTTAGTTGGTTATTTTTGAAAACAACGGTTCCTCTGAAATTCATCCACCCCTTAGTTTTGTAACTACCTACTCTGGCGGCATTCATCGCGGCCCTATCTAAACGCGGATAGCCGCTCCCTTTGACTTTGGTCACCGACACAATATTCTGCTGGGAGCTACAAGCATTCCACGACTACCGTACCTTCCTCACCATTTTTCTTCAGAAAGTTGGGGATACGGAGGGGTCGGAATCATGCCGGACGACTGTATCGGATTACCGCGGCTGCTGCCCGGCCCCTGTTCCGCCGCCTTCGCCGCCCGTACCGCTGCCGTGGTCGCCAGGTCGGCCGCCGCTGCCCGGGCCGTCGCCCAACCCGCGGCCGGTACCTTCGCCTTTCAAAGCCTTTTGCTCGTTCCGCCGCCTTCGCCGCCCTGGCCTTTGCCGCCTTCCTTCCCGCCGGCAGCCCTGCAGCCCTGCTGCTGCGGGACGTAAGTATCGGTTGTCGGACTTTCCGCTGCAGGTTTGAATTCGGGAGCCGGCTTTTTCAACCGGTTTGGGTGGTTCGACAGGGTTTTTCCTCAGGTTGCGGAATTGGTTTTTCAACAGGCTTAGGTTTTTCTTTAGGCTGCTCAATATCGGCATCCGCCTTTTTCGTTACGACAGGTTTGATAATCGGTTTAGGGCGTTCTACCGGCTTGGGTTTCAGCGGCTCTACTTTTTTTAGGTTTAGGCTTGCGTTTCGGCGGCTCCGGTTGCGGCTGAGGCGGAGCGGGATTCTCCGCGGGGCGGGCGAGACCCGCTCCTTCGGCATTCCTGTCTCGCCACCGAAATCGCCCAAATCGACAAAACCTCGATGTGCTCGACTTCCACGGGCGGCAGCACGTGCGCGCCACAACAACGACATCAGGCCGACATGCAGCAGCGCCACAGCGGCAACCACTGTGGGATTTAAAATTCGTTCTTTATTCATAGTGCCAGCATAGTAATAGCAATTATTTCTGTTTGCAACTTATTTCTACAAACGGAGGATTTTGAATACAATCAGTTACATCATTGATAATCTTCAAAAAATCGCACCCCTTCAAGCCATAAGCAAACGGTTTGTCTCGATAAGGTTCCCAATATGGTTTTCAGCAGAGAAAGGTCGTCTGAAAACGAAACGAATTATTCAAACCGCATTGTGCATTCTTTAAGTGGAGTATGAAGCCCGAAACAGACGTAAGTTCCCGACTGATATACAATACGTTGCATTCCAAAGAAATTTTTAAAAATTTTAGAGCCGTATCGCCTGATTTACAAAGGAAGTCCCACGCTCAGTTCGTCCGTTCGACCGAAATATCGACTTTCGGCATGTAGAGTAAATCGTAAGTAGGTTTTATTCAGCAAATCCGACAGGGTGAAAGCCGTCCAGATAATTCAGAAACGCCTTAATCCCCCGCTCAAAATATTCGCCAGCCTGCATGAAGGCGTAATCAGACAGTTGTTGTCCCGCCCCATACATTCGACCAACTGCATCGGTTCCAAATGGCGCACCACCGAACCGATATTGATTTTTCTCCGGCGGTTCCGCAAGTTTCAAACCGCACCCCTGACGCTGGTCAGAAACCGCCTTTACCAGCGCGGTAACGACCTTCATCAAGTGGGCTCTTGGAAATATTATAAGTCTCGGCAATCGTACTGATATTGACCAACGCATCATCATTTATCGCCGTATAGATCAATACGCGTAAACCGTAATCCGTATGTTGGGTTAAATACATGGTATTCTTCTCTGGCCTGCAGGTTCATTCCCAAACACATACAGCCGCTTTCGGCAACGGCTGTATGTGTTTGACTTGATATGTTTAAGTTTCATAATATAGTGAAACTTAAACATTAATCCAACCATCATTAAAATCACACTTTACCGTTCCAATCCGGCATACCGTCAATAAAACCTATGCGAAACCCCGCTGAAACGCCACCCCCGCACTCATCGAGCTTTCGCGCGACCACCACCGTTCGTTGTCTCTCTGCGTCGCGTCTTCTGCGCACTCCCGCAGAAAGCCACCGAGCCGAATTGGAACCGCACTTTCCTACGGCTATTGGAACATTTCCTTGAAGAAGAAACTTTGTTCGCACCGTACTGGCCGCGAATCGACAACGCGTTGCGCGAACGTTTTGAAACGGATCATGCCAAACTGCGCGCCATGATTGCCGCGCTCGGAACATGCCAGCGAAACGTGGAATAAAGATTTTGACCACCACCTTTGCGCGATCATGCCCGTTTTTGAAGAACGCGAACTGTTCCCTGCCGTCGAAGCTTATTAGGGACACACCGAATAAAACCTTACCTTCCCGTTTTATAAACCGATGAGGCCGTCTGAAAAACATAGCTGGCACCTGCAGACGGCCTCACCTATAAAAACCACCTCCCACAATAAAAACACAAGGAACCACCATAGAGCACTCTGTTCAAACATCCGATTTGGGCAATGGCTTTCCGCCCGTTTTATTCGCTACGGCGGCGCTGTACGGCGCACTGTCCATTCTGCTTTGGGGCTTCGGCTATCAAGGCACGCCCGAACTGTCCGGTTTCTATTGGCACGCCCATGAAATGATTTGGGGCTATGCCGGTTTGGTCGTTATCGCTTTCTTGCTGACCGCGGTCGCCACATGGACCGGACAGCCCCACCCCGCGGCGGCGCATTGGCCGGACTAACCGCGTTTTGGCTGGCCGCCCGTATTGCCGCATTTATTCCCGGCTGGGGGCTGTTGCCAGCGGTATCGCCGGTACCGTCTGGTATGGCGCAGTCTGCATGGCCATCCCCGTATATCGCAGCCGAAACAAACGCAACTATATCGCTGTGTTTCGCCATCTTCGTATTGGGCGGAAACACATGTCGCATTCCACCGCCATCTCAGCCCGCTTGACGGTATGGCGCTCCTCAACGGACTCGTCGCCGAGCCTGATTATGGTCGCCGCCTTTATCGGCCTCATCGGAACCCGCATCATCTCGTTCTTCACCTCCAAACGCCTGAACATCCCGCAAGTGCCCAGCCCTCAATGGCTGGCACTCTCCGCCTTGGTTCTGCCCGCATGATTGCCGCCATGCTGACCGCTCACCAGTTCCTCGCCTGCCGCTGGCCGCCCTCTTCACATTCGCCGCCGGCATTATCAACCTCATACAGGTCTGCCGCTGGTGGAACAACGCCGTTTTGAAAGAACCCATGCTGTGGATTCTGTTTGCAGGTTATTTCTTTACCGCACTCCGGCCTCACCGCCATCGGCCTCAGCCATTTTCAAGCTGCAACTGCTTAATTTAGGCGTACACCTCATCGGCGTGGGCGGCATCGGCGTACTCACTCTCGGCATGATGGCACGCACCGCACTGGGCCATACCGGACACCCTATCTACCCCGCCCCAAAACCCATCCCCCTTGCCTTCTGGCTGATGATTTGCCGCCACCCTCATCCGCATACTCGCCACTTTTTGTTTTCAGGCACGGCATACACACACAGCATCCGCTGTTCCGCCGCGCTGTTCGCCGCTTCGTTGTTGCTATACGCTTGGCGCTACATCCCGTGGCTGATCAAACCGCGGGCCGATGGCAAGGCAGGATAATTCCAGATATTTGCGCACACAGGTAATGAGGCCGTCTGAAAATACATTTTCAGACGGCCTCATCCTATCTTTGCAATCAATCGCCGTATCCGTTCGATTCCGGCTTTACCCAACGCCAGGCGTCTTCCATCATTTGAGGCAAATCACGTTTGGTTTCCCAGCCGGTTTGCTGTCTTGGTATAAGTCGGATCGGCATACACGCAGGCCAAGTTGCCTTCGCGGCGCGGCTTGAGTTTGATAAGGAATGGTTAAGCCCGAAGCAGCTTCAAATGCACGGACAATCTCCAACACTGAATACGCCCGCCCCGAACCCAAATTCAGCAGGTGTACGCCGGAAACATGGCTTTTTGGCCTTCATTGCGGCAACATGGCCTTCCGCCAAATCCATCACATGAATATAGTCGCGCATACCGGTGCCGTCAGAGTCGGATAATCATCGCCGAATACGGAAGATACGGTACTTCCCGCCGGCCACTTGGCAGATATATGGCAGCAGGTTATTCGGAATCCCGTTGGGGTGCTCGCCGATTAAGCCGCTTTGATGCGCACCGATGGGGTTGAAATAACGCAATAAAATCACGCTCCAGCGAGAGTCGGCTTTCTGAATGTCGGTTAAAATCCGTTCCACCATAGCCTTGGATGTACCGTAGGGATTGGTGGTGTCGCCCGGTTTTCATGTCTTCTGCGTATAGGGACTTTTGCGGATCGCTCGCACACCGTGGCCGACGAGACTGGACACGATATTGAACACACCCGCCCGCGCCATTTCTTCAGCCAACACCAAGCTACCCGACACATTGTTATCGTAATACTTCATCGGTTCGGCCAGCGCTCTCGCCTACAGCTTTCAGACCGGCAAAATGAATCACCGAATCAATATCATGTTCCGCAAAATCCGCCGCAAAAACCTCACGATCACGAATATCGCCCTCATAAAACGGCACAGATTTACCGAAATCTGCTGTAAGCGGGGCAGAATTTTTCGCGGACGAATTACATAAATTATCCAAAATTACAACATCAAATCCCGATTGGAGTAAGCGAGATAACGGTGTGCGAACCGATAAAGCCGGTACCGCCGGTAACGAATACGGTCATTTTTACGCTTCCACATTTAGTAAAATTCAAAAATTTAAAAATTAAAATTTGGACAATCCCACTAATTACAATACATTATAGTATAATTCGAAACCCTTTACCTAAAATCACAACTTTTTAACAAAGGAACGACGATGTCCATCACCAACGAAATTTTTAACCTTTGTCTCAAAAAGCCGCTCAAAAGCAAGTATCCGAACATGAAGAACTACTTGCATCGGGTTTTAATTGATTCGATCAGTGCAATGGACTTGATGCTGTCCATCCAAGAAAAATTCAATGTTGAAATTCCATTCGAGACAAGTAGTGAACATATTTGCAAATACATCCAACATCATTGAATTTGTAGAGCGAAACTACAAAGGATAAGAAAAATATGAAAAGCATAACAGATTTTTCTTCCTTGGAAGATTATTTAGCATATCTGTTCAACAACACATCAGAGTATCGCCATTGCTAACTCCCAAGAAAATTGCTCATGGGAGCAACCTATCTCAAACGGATGGATGAGTTTCTTAACAAATATAAAGAAATTGCCAACATCAACAAAAATATCCCTTTAATTGTGTACGGCCATAAACAAATAAATTTTGTTATAGCTATATACGCCTGCTTATTAAATAAAAATTCCTTTTATTCCGGTAGACAGTATCTATCCTGAAAAGCGCTTGGAACATATCTGCAATTTATCCAAGGCACAATACGTTTACCGTGCGGAAAATGATTCGTCTCGAGAAGAAAAACGACGAAGAGCACGAACTGAGCGAACGAGATCTGGCCTACATCATGTTTTGCACTTCAGGCACTACCGGGCAGCCTAAAAAGGGTGTCCAAATCGGCAGGGAAGCAGTATTCAACCTAATGAAATGGATGACAATGCAACAATTTGGCAAAACCCAACATCTTTATGAATCAAGCGCCGTTTGCATTCGATTTATCTATGTATGAAGTATTTGGTAATCTTGCTTACGGTGGATGCATAGTATTAAACAGCCGTGAAGACATCGCCAATTCAAGCACTTGGACGGATTTCTTAGCAAAGCAACAGATTTCGACATGGGTTTCAACCCCATCGTTTGCCATGCAGCAATTGCTCAATCCCAAATTGAATCAGCAAAATATTCCAAGTTTGAAAGAATTTCTTTTTGTGGAGAAAATTAGGAAAGCCGGTTGTCAAAATGATTTTCCAAAAATTTCCTCAAGCAAGAATTATTAATACCTACGGCCCTACTGAAGCAACAGTGGCAACTACTTACATCGATATTACCTGCGAAAATGCTGGAGGCTGAAGAAGAATTGCCGGTCGGCTATGCCGTCTTAAATTCAGATTTTGAACATTGTCGATGAGGAAATTTGGATTAGCGGTATCCATGTTATGCGCGGTTATTTGAATAATGAAGTCGAAAATACCAAACGCCTTATTATTCACGACGATGAAACCAGAACATACAAAACAGAGCGATTATGGCTTTGTACAGACAATGTATTTTTATGTATTGGGACGCAGGGACGAGACAGATTAAATTAAACGGCTACCGGATTGAATTATCTGAAATAGAAGAAAAATTTTAGATTTAAAACAATTTGGATTTGAAAAACGCAGCAGTCATCGCATTAAAAACGCGATACCGGCACAGTATTACGATTGGTATGTTTTTACACCTCAAAAAGAAAGCAACCGGAATCCACGATTATCAAAGGGAAGCTTTGGCAAAAATCTGCCGTCTTATATGATGCCGTCTGAATTTATCAAGATTGATGAAATTCCAGTCAGCACCAACCACAAAACCGACAAAAAGCATTGTTGGAAAAATATCAGCAGGGGTTTATAAAAATGGATTTATATCAAATTCAGAAAAAATATCTTACAAAAAGCCAAAAATTGATTCTAGAAAAGTCTCTGCTTGGATTTATAATGATCAAAGCATTGTGTTTGATTTTCTACTGAACGACTATTTCGTTAGCATCAGTTATACAGTATTAGGTCAAACCTTTAACTTTATCGAACGTAATAAGAGCAAGGTTTCTAAAATTTCCAGCTTCCCAAAATTCCTGAAATATATTTCAGAAATCTATGAAGCTACCCGCAATCGGTTAATCAGGCAAATACTGTATTGTCTTTCAAATTTGCTGAGGCCGATTGGGCAAAAATTGAGGCTAAATTCATGAAATTTTTGGAAGTTACTTCCATTTTATTTTGGCAGCAAACTTTGCTACATCCTTAATGTAGAAAGAGACAACGGCATCAATCTGGCCGAATACTTGGATAAACCAGAAGTCGAATACATTGGCATTCAAGGCAATAGTAATGAGTTTTTCCCGAGCTCGTGCTCGGAATCATGGTTTAAATGATTATGTTTACGAGGTTAAACAGCAAAGGTTTTTGGCTGTTGAACACAAAATGGGCGTGAGTGTGTCTCCGTCGCGTAAACAAGCATAGCTATAAAGATCTCTTAGCTTATTTTCCAGACTCTTTCCATAGAGCTAGAAAAATGTAATTTATACCGTTGAAGCGCCAAAAGTGTTGAATACCAACAAGAAAAACCTGTTGGTGTTGTTCTCTTATACCAATAAGAGTAATGAAAAACATGGTTGATCGCTATTACAGCCACCCGTTTCCATTTATAAGCAACAGCATTATGCCAAACACTTACATTATCCGTATGGCTGATGTGTCAGATGCGTTCGGTAGTCATGGTTTAAACACAAAAATTTGATGAAAACATCGAAGCTAATATCCAGAATTTCATCAAGAGCTTGATGAATATTTATAGCGTAGATAAGGAAAACGTAGTCATTTGCGGTGCATCATCAGGCGGTACGGGGCGGTATATCACGGTTTAATAGGCGGGTACAAAACCTTTGCGATTGAGCCCATTTTAGGCAATCATAAATATTATGGCGGTAAAGATCCATTGTATCTACACATCTATTCGTACGCCGATTGGGAAATTTTCAAAAAGCTACCGAATGCAAATTGATCATAACCTAGAAAATCAAGTAGTTATTTCATCAGCTAAAGTGTCGGAATTTTATCCTGACATTAAAGAGCTGAAAAAGCATTTACCTACGATTACATTGTGCGAATTTGACTTTTGATTCAAAAACACCTTTGATTTTTCAGGAAATACCGTATTCTTGTCCGAATACCATCATCAATAATTTGCTGTTGGGCATCCACATTACTGATTCGGACATTAATCTCAACTAAATGCAAAGGTAAAATAGACAGTAAGTTCAAATTTACTGTCTATCAACATTTAAGCTCATATTTTGTAATATTCTAGGGAATACAGTGGAAATCAAAACGACTGAAGAATTTGATCGTAGAAGGCCGTCTGAAAACTTATAAGTTTTCAGACGGCCTTTTAAGATAAAGACAGATTTACTCTAAACAAGCCAATTGTTTTTGCAGACACTCAGCCTGTAATGCCTTGTCACCTTTAGCTTCAGCTATTTCAGCTGCCAGCTTTCCAATATGCTGCTGTGTCTTTGTAGAGAGAGACTGTCAAAATAACGTTGTGCTGCTTGATGGTTTTTCAGACGGCATAAAGCAGTTGTATAAAGATACATTGTTTCCGGTGAGGTTTGTGCAAAATCAGCCAATATTTTGGTGACAGACTCCCAATCTTGGTTTTGGGCAAGTTTTTCAGCGTCATACAAGGCTAAAGACGGATTCTCAGGATATTTTTGGCGCAGTTGAGCCAATAGATATCCTTCTCCGTCAGTGTTGCCGGTAGCGTACATTTTTTTCAGATAATCGACTGTTAAATCTTCAGGAATTAAGAGCAGATTTTCTGCAAAGGCACGGTTAAGCTGGGTAAATAGTTTTTCAGAATCACCGCGTAATTTTGCCAGTCTTGCAATGGCGATACGGCAACTTGGATCATTTTGAGTATGTTTTTCAAAAGCAACCAAAAACTGATGCGCGCCTTGTAAGTTACCAAGTTTCATGCAGAGGTAAGAAGCCAATAGCTCGGGTTTGAGATAGCTTTTTTCGCGATCGTCCAAGCTATCAATATACGTTTTCAGTAAAGCTAATGCTACAAAAATAATTCTGCTCCGATAGCTTTTTGTGCTACGGTCAATAAAGGTTTGATATGAGTCGGGCAAGTCTGTACCTATCCGGGCAAACAGTTTTTCAGACGGCCTTTGTTTGCTTGATTGAAACGAGGCTGCAAGTAATGCGATAAGTAAATCATTTTTGCGTTCCTATATGCTCATTTTCAGCAAAAAATTCCGCACCTTTAACAGCATTACCGATATATAAGTCCATTTTCGCATGCCAGTAACCTGCGGTATCGGGATAATCAGGTAACAGGTTTTGCAAAGTATCAAACTGTTTGCTCTCAAATAAAGCGTTCAGATAACGATGGCGATAATCAGCTGTTTCTTCCGCATTCAGACGGCCTGTATCAAGCAGAGTTTGGATACGGCTTGCAGCCAAGTCCCATACCTGATGATTTTCTGCTTGCTCAATCATATCGACCAAAATCGGTAGGTTGTCGACAGTTTCGGCATGATCAAGGGCGGTAATAGCTTGATACACGCGTTCGCAGTTACCACCTTTTTGAAATGGGAAGGTAGCACGGATACGTTCAAGATATTTTGGTTTTAAACCAGTTTTGAGAATATTTTCTAGTTCATTAAATGTTTCTTGTTCAGTTAACGTGACTGGCCCAAAGCCAGAACTTTCATAGTCAAACCATCCCCTTTGGAGGGTATGGGCTCCAGAGAAAAATTCTTTTTGGTCAAATTGATAATAGATAATAGATTTATTCAGATATGCCATATCAAAGGCTACAGAGGAATAGTCAGTAATTAAAATTGATGATTGGCCAAATAAGGTTTGTATACTTTCTATAGCATTTGATCCTTTCCAAACCTGAATGTAATTAGGAATATCAAAGAAGTCTAAATAAGGCTCAATATTTGGGTGTGGAGCAAATGTGATTTCATAGTTAAACTTTTCTGCCAATTGTCTCAAATTTATAGAGTGCAAAAAATTAAACCAATGCTGCGCATAGGAAGTTTTCATAAAATTACTATTTAAGGCACGTGTATTGCTACCGCGACCAATATTTTGTCCTACAATATTGTTTCTCCAAGTAGGCATAATTAGGATTTTTCTACTTTGATCAATATTTTTTGATACCAAACTATCATAACGAGGGAAGCCTGCTAACACTGTTTCTTTTTTTGTTAGCTTATAGCGGCTAGGGTTAGCTATGATTGTTTGATATTCAGGGGTGGCGGTAGTAATAAAACAATGTAGATTAGTTTTAGTATTGAACCATGCAGAAAGGTCGTTTTGGGTGACTCCATGTTGAAGGAAGACGAATTTTTGCTGTGTTCGTATAAATCCCACGAAAATAATTGTTAATGTGTTTTTCCAGATGGCTGGAAATGATTTTTCAGCTTTACGCAAGTCGTGCTCGTATTCGCTGCCGCCGAATTCTACCAGCTTTGAAAGCCTTCCTGTTTAAGACGGTTCCAGTCTGGGCGCAGTTTTGTTCAACGTACGAAATAGCAGAGTCTGTTCAGGGTGGTGCTGCATCATATAACAGATAGAAATGCTCGGCGTTGTCATCTGCTTTGGTTTCCTATCCATTAATAGCCAGCTGCCGTCCGAAAGATATTTTTCAGACGGCATGAAATAAACCCTGTCAGTCTCGTTCAAATGTGATGCCGTGCATAAAAGGTTTTTGCCTTTAATTGAAATTCGCATCAGTTTTTTGGTTGAGCAGGATATTGATTTTGGCATTCTCAGCCAACTCCGCCATGCAGGGAGTCCAAAGGCGTCATCAAACGAATAATTGCTCTATTCAAATTGTGATGACACTTTTTGCGTAAGCGGGAATAAATGTCATCAGTATGGCCCTGTACAGACCGGGCAGATCAGAATGGGTGAGAATAGCTGACAAAGAAACTGCTTTGCGTTCATAGTCGATGCTTTCAATATAGGCAATTTGGAATGAGTGGCTCGCTCTGTTTGAACCTTGCGAGGCACGCGCAACCTAGCCTCATCGAACAACCATATACCCATGAAAGCCAAAACTCCGCGATGATATTTTTCATCAATATAATTAAAACCTGCTTCATTCGAAAGGCATAAAAGTGTGCTGTTCAGCATTCTACAATTCCAGACGCTCAGGTCTATTGAGTAATTGTGTGGATATACCATGCCATATCGTACATATGCAGTGGATTGAAGATGGTACGCTTCAACGTTTTATAGAGTTTGGAGCATGGGCGAAAAGCCATACTCAAAAACATTAGAAAACTTTTCCACTTTCTGCCAAAGGAAGTATCTAGTAGATGTACCGCTTTCGCGTTTGCGAAGAGTAGAAATAGGCAGCATCTTTGTCAAATGCGCTTTTTGCGTCCTGCAAAGACCTAATAGATAGTCGCAATATTAAATTTGCCGTCTTCAAAGAGTAGTTTTAACATTGTGGACAAACATGACCCTATAATATGACTGAGCTTTGAAAAGGTTGGAAAGCGAGCTGCAACGTATTGATAAATTTGTCGAGCTCAGCAGCATCGGCAACCTGAGTTTTGTTGAGGCGGAATTTTTAAAGGATGACTATCTTACAACAATATTTCTGATTTTTACCAAAAGAAAGGAATTTTATAGTAAGTAGCTACCGTTACGCGAGCGGATGGTGACTAATTTGAAGGTATCCACTGATTTGAAGTAATCGGGGGTGGAGGTAATCGTCAGGGTCTGTAAATACTACCCATTCAGTTTGCGTATGCTGCAACCCCCAGAGTGCGTGCTCGAAGCCACGACCGCCGTTTTCTTTGTAAAAATAATGAGATATCGAAATTTAGCTGCCATTGTTTGATAATTTCTGCCCGAACAGTCGTCGAGACCGTCATCCACCAAAATCAGTTGGATATGTGGAAATTCCAGACTTTTTGCTTCGTCAAGGCCTAGAGAAGTAGTCATTTAGATATTTTCAACATTATACGGCAGAAACAACTGTTATATTGTTGCGTCTGCGTATATTTACCGGTAAATATTTTTGATCTAACAGTTCTTTTTGTTATACATATCCTAAAAATAATTTAGGATCTTGAGAGAAGTTTTCTAGATTTCCTGTTCATAATTTTGATAATTTAAACCCTGTAAATTAAGTGAGTAATACTTTAAGTTGTTATTTGGTTATGAGCGAAA
>BNJT01001151.1_pt1:0-227500 | contig 229217 bp, 343 predicted proteins | sample 8540491 | NCBI WGS metagenome assembly BNJT01 (sample SAMD00202455, study PRJDB9452) | human saliva metagenome | host: Homo sapiens | reverse complement strand
TAACAAGGTAACCGTAGGGGAACCTGCGGTTGATCACCTCCTTACCAAAAAAACGAGAGACAATAAGTGTCCACACAGATTGATTGATATATTGTAGACAATATCGAGCAGAAAGCCGTTATTCCCTTGGGTCTGTAGCTCAGGTGGTTAGAGCGCACCCCTGATAAGGGTGAGGTCGGTGGTTCAAGTCCACTCAGACCCACCACTCAAACTGAGTGAGTGATGAAGGTGAATAAGGTAATAAATAAACGATGACATGGGGATATAGCTCAGCTGGGAGAGCGCCTGCCTTGCACGCAGGAGGTCAGCGGTTCGATCCCGCTTATCTCCACCACTTATCATCGTTAAGTAAATTGAGTTTTTATACTTAATGAGTTTATTTAACGATGATAACTGAAAATGTTATTTCTGTTCTTTAACAACCAGGAAACAAGCTGAAAAACTGAAGAGACTTTCAAGTCCTTTAAAGGATAAGAAAAAGTCTGAGTAAGAATAAAATCTTGATTGAACAAAAGCAATCAAGTGTTTAGTTGAAAACACAACATCAAGAATTTTTGAGGTTGTATAGTTAAGTGACTAAGCGTACAAGGTGGATGCCTTGGCAATCAGAGGCGATGAAGGACGTGCTAATCTGCGAAAAGCTTGGATGAGTCGATAAGAGGCGTTTAATCCAAGATGTCCGAATGGGGAAACCCAGTAGATGAAGAATCTACTATCACTTACTGAATACATAGGTAAGTGAGGCAAACCGGGAGAACTGAAACATCTAAGTACCCCGAGGAAAAGAAATCAACCGAGATTTCGTTAGTAGCGGCGAGCGAACGCGAAGGAGCCTGTTAGTGATAATGACAGAGACAGAGGAACAAGCTGGGAAGCTTGAGGATACAGGGTGATAGCCCCGTACTCGAAGTCCAGGTCATGGTACTAAGCTAACGATAAGTAGGGCGGGACACGTGATATCCTGTTTGAAGATGGGGGGACCATCCTCCAAGGCTAAATACTCCTGATTGACCGATAGTGAACCAGTACTGTGAAGGAAAGGCGAAAAGAACCCCGGTGAGGGGAGTGAAATAGAACCTGAAACCTTGTACGTACAAGCAGTGGGAGCCCTTTTAGGGTGACTGCGTACCTTTTGTATAATGGGTCAGCGACTTATATTTTTGTAGCGAGGTTAACCGAATAGGGGAGCCGAAGGGAAACCGAGTCTTAACTGGGCGTCTAGTTGCAAGGTATAGACCCGAAACCCGGGTGATCTCAGCCATGGGCAGGTTGAAGGTTGGGTAACACTAACTGGAGGACCGAACCGACTAATGTTGAAAAAAATTAGCGGATGACTTGTGGCTGGGGGTGAAAGGCCAATCAAACCGGGAGATAGCTGGTTCTCCCCTGAAATCTATTTAGGTAGAGCCTTGAGCGGACACCTTCGGGGGTAGAGCACTGTTTCGGCTAGGGGTCCATCCCGGATTACCAACCCGATGCAAACTACGAATACCGAAGAGTGATACTCAGGAGACACACGGCGGGTGCTAACGTCCGTCGTGGAGAGGGAAACAACCCAGACCGCCAGCTAAGGTCCCAAAGTCTATATTAAGTGGGAAACGAAGTGGGAAGGCTTAGACAGCTAGGATGTTGGCTTAGAAGCAGCCATCATTTAAAGAAAGCGTAATAGCTCACTAGTCGAGTCGGCCTGCGCGGAAGATGTAACGGGGCTCAAATATAGCACCGAAGCTGCGGCATCAGACGAAAGTCTGTTGGGTAGGGGAGCGTTCTGTAAGCGGATGAAGGTGAATCGAGAGGTTTGCTGGACGTATCAGAAGTGCGAATGCTGACATAAGTAACGATAAAACGGGTGAAAAACCCGTTCGCCGGAAGACCAAGGGTTCCTGTCCAACGTTAATCGGGGCAGGGTGAGTCGGCCCCTCAAGGCGAGGCTGAAAAAGCGTAGTCGATGGGAAACGGGTTAATATTCCCGTACTTGGATAAACTGCGATGTGGGGACGGAGCAGGTTAGGTTATCGCACTGTTGGATATGTGCGTTTAAGTTTGTAGGTGGGAAGTTTAGGCAAATCCGGACTTCTATTAAACACTGAGAGATGATGACGAGGCTCTACGGAGCTGAAGTAACCGATACCACACTTCCAGGAAAAGCCACTAAGCTTCAGGTTTATCTAAACCGTACTGAAAACCGACACAGGTGGTCAGGTAGAGAATACTCAGGCGCTTGAGAGAACTCGGGTGAAGGAACTAGGCAAAATAGCACCGTAACTTCGGGAGAAGGTGCGCCGGCGTAGATTGTAGTCCCTTGCGGGCGAAGGTTGAACCGGTCGAAGATACCAGCTGGCTGCAACTGTTTATTAAAAACACAGCACTCTGCAAACACGAAAGTGGACGTATAGGGTGTGATGCCTGCCCGGTGCTGGAAGGTTAATTGATGGTGTAATCGAAAGAGAAGCTCCTGATCGAAGCCCCAGTAAACGGCGGCCGTAACTATAACGGTCCTAAGGTAGCGAAATTCCTTGTCGGGTAAGTTCCGACCTGCACGAATGGCATAATGATGGCCAGGCTGTCTCCACCCGAGACTCAGTGAAATTGAAATCGCCGTGAAGATGCGGTGTACCCGCGGCTAGACGGAAAGACCCCGTGAACCTTTACTATAGCTTGACACTGAACATTGAATTTTGATGTGTAGGATAGGTGGGAGACTATGAAGATGATCACGCCAGTGATTGTGGAGTCGTCCTTGAAATACCACCCTTTAACGTTTGATGTTCTAACGAAGATTACGAAACGTGGTCTCGGACAGTGTCTGGTGGGTAGTTTGATCTGGGGCGGTCTCCTCCCAAAGAGTAACGGAGGAGCACGAAGGTTTGCTAATGACGGTCGGACATCGTCAGGTTAGTGCAATGGTATAAGCAAGCTTTAACTGCGAGACAGACAAGTCGAGCAGGTACGAAAAGTAGGTCATAGTGATCCGGTGGTTCTGAATGGAAGGGCCATCGCTCAACGGATAAAAAGGTACCCGGGGATAACAGGCTGATACCGCCCAAGAGTTCATATCGACGGCGGTGTTTGGCACCTCGATGTCGGCTCATCACATCCTGGGGCTGAAGTAGGTCCCAAGGGTATGGCTGTTCGCCATTTAAAGTGGTACGCGAGCTGGGTTTAGAACGTCGTGAGACAGTTCGGTCCCTATCTGCCGTGGGCGTTGGAGAATTGGTTGGGGCTGCTCCTAGTACGAGAGGACCGGAGTGGACGCACCACTGGTGTTCCGGTTGTGTCGCCAGACGCATTGCCGGGTAGCTAAGTGCGGAAGAGATAAGTGCTGAAAGCATCTAAGCACGAAACTTGCCAAGAGATGAGTTCTCCCAGATTTAAAAATCTGTAAGGGTTGTTTAAGACTAAGACGTAGATAGGTCATGGTGTGTAAGCGGTGCGAGCCGTTGAGCTAACAGATACTAATTGCCCGAGAGGCTTAACTATACAACGCTCAAGGGTTTTGGGTGTTGAGAAGACGAAAGAAACTCAGAGAAGAAAGAGAAGAAGAAAGTTTTGAAGGTTATCAGCTTGTTTGGTTGTGAGCGCTAGAGATAGCGGAGCAGAGAGAAATAGAAAAGTTATTAAAGGAATAATCCTGGCGGCGATAGAGCGGTGGTCCCACCTGACCCCATACCGAACTCAGAAGTGAAACGCCGATGCGCCGATGGTAGTGTGGGGCTTCCCCATGTGAGAGTAGGACACCGCCAGGTACTTTTTTTATTTTGTTAGTTTATTTTTTTAGAGTAAATTAACAAAATAAAAAAATTTTTAGCAGCAACAGTGCAATGGTCCCACCTGAATCCATATCGAACTCAGAAGTGAAACATTGTTACGCCGATGGTAGTGTGGGGCTTCCCCATGTGAGAGTAGGTCACTGCCAATTATACCTCATTTAGCGGAGTGGTAGTTCAGCTGGTTAGAATACCTGCCTGTCACGCAGGGGGTCGCGGGTTCGAGTCCCGTCCATTCCGCCAATTCTTAATACCAATAGGGGCGTAGTTCAATTGGTAGAGCACCGGTCTCCAAAAACCGGGTGTTGGGAGTTCGAGCCTCTCCGCCCCTGCCATTATTCCATATCAAATTATCTCTAATTTTTGTAAGAATATTGTCTATTTTGCTATTCGTTTTATACTAATCACACTTTTAGTATTTCAGAGATATTCTTATGCATTATTCCATTCAAGATTTTATTCAATTAATTGCGCAATTACGTAATCCTAATGGCGGTTGTCCTTGGGATCTTAAACAAAATTATGAATCAATGATTCCCTGTTTAACCGAAGAAACTTATGAAGTCATTGATGCCATCCAAAAGAAAGACATCGCTAATTTAAGGGAAGAGCTTGGCGATCTTTTATTACAGGTTGTATTTTTCAGTCAGCTTGCTTCTGAAGATGGTTATTTCACATTTGATGATGTCCTTAATGATATTTCTAAAAAGATTGTTCGTCGTCATCCTCATGTATTTGGTGATGCAACAGCTGGAAATGAAGAAGAGGCATTAGCTCGTTGGAATAGTATCAAAGCACAAGAGAAATCAGTTCAAGAAAAACGTTCTATTTTAGATAATATTCCGAATGCTTTTCCTGCATTGTTAAGAGCACAAAAAATGCAAAAACAATGTTCAAAGATTGGATTTGATTGGGATGACGTTGAACCTGTATTAGCTAAAGTTGAAGAAGAATTGCAAGAAGTAAGGGATGAAATCAATCAAACTCCTCGTGATCAAGAAAAAATAGAAGAGGAAATCGGGGATTTATTTTTTGCAACGGTTAATTTGTCTCGCCATCTTAAATGTAATGCAGAAGAAGCTTTACGTAAGGCGAATAATAAATTTGAACAACGTTTTCGTAAAGTAGAAGAAAAAGCATTGGAACGAGGTTCATCAGTTAACGATCTTTCTTTAATCGAAATGGATATCTTGTGGGATGAAGTGAAAAAGAGAAGAAAAATAATTGAAATGGCAGAGGGCGTTTTCCTCTACCATTTTTTATTTTATAGAATGGATAAGTAACATATAGGCACTGATTACCAATAAACATCATCGCATGTATAAGAGGAAATCCAACTCAGCAACCTTTAACAGAGATTGTGTTTTCCAGTAAATAGCAACAATTTGGTTTAGAAAAAAATCACAAAAAAATTGACCACACTTTGTCGGCGTTGTGAGTTTCGTAAACTCTGTTATGGCGGTTGCCCGAAACATCGTTTTGTTTCTCTCGAAAAATGAACCCAATCCACATAATTATTTATGTGCTTCTTACCGTTATTTCTTTGAACAAACGGCGCCTTATATGCAAGCTATGGCTCGTCAAATTCGGTTACATCCATCAGCCGCTTAAGGTAGAATAGCGACTTTCTATTTTACGTTTTGATTGATATGAATCCTTGGACATTACTTGCTATTTCGATTTGCCTTGAAATTGTGGCAACGAATTTATTAAAAGTCAGCGATGGCTTTTACCAAACTTTTTACCTACAATAGGCTCATTAACCTTATATGCCATTTCGTTTTATTTTGTCTCTCTTGTGTTTCGCACGCTTTCCGTGGGCTTGGTTTACGCCATTTGGTCGGGCGTTGGCATTGTTTTGACTGCCATCGTGGCGTATTTCGCTTTTGGTCAGAAAATCGATACCGCTGGGCTGATTGGTATGGCATTGATTATCAGCGGTGTTTTTAGTGATTAACTTGTTTTTCTCAAACAGGGCATTAATCCTCCAAATGAAATGTGGTCAAGCTCACAAATTTTATTTTTCTTCAAAATAAAATTATGTTGGTAATCAATTCATCGCTATAATTCTCCAGCATTTTTAACCGCACTTTGTGTAACTTTAAAGGAAATTCTATGAAAAAATTACTTTTGCTCATTATTTGCGCTTTCTGCTGTTAGCACAGCAATGGCGCAAGAAGTGAATATTAAATTATTAGGTACTTCAGACATTCACGGTCGCGTTGTACCTTGGAGCTATGGCGCAGACGTAGAAGACAAATCTGGTTCTTATGCGCAAATCGCAACTTATGTGAAAGATGTGCGTAAAAACAATAAAAAAACGTGGTGTTAGTGGATGTGGGCGATGCGATCCAAGATAACCAAGTAGATGTGTTCGCAAAAGATAAAAAATATTACAAAGATCACCCAATTCCAAAAGTATTAAACGAAATGAAATACGATGTTTTCGTACTTGGTAACCACGAGTTTAACTTTGGGATGGAAGCATTAGATGAAATCTTAAAAGACATCAAAGCGAAAAAATTAACCGCAAACTTCTATTATAAGAAAAACGATAAACGTTATATTGATGCAACAACCATCATCGAAAAAGATGGCGTGAAACTCGGGATTATCGGTTTAAGTACCCCAATGTCAGCAAAATTTGAAGAAGACACGGGCAACTTAAAAAGACATGAAATTTACTTCACCAACGGAAGAAGCACGTACACAAGTTGAGAAGTTAAAAGCGAAAGGTGTTGATGCGATTATTGTGATCGCTCACATGGGTATCGAGAATGAAAACAAGATTCCTGATACCGGTATGCGTGATGTCATCAATGCAGTAGATGGCATTGATGTGGTAATCGCGGGTCACATGCACAAAGATGTACCAAGTGAAACCATTAAAAATACCCTTATCACTGAACCACATCGTTACGGTACCGTGGTATCTGAAGTGGATCTCACTTTTGATATCAACGATAAAAAAGAAGTGAAATTGGTGAAGAAAGAATCTAAAAACCGTTCCAGTTAAAGAACTTGAAGCGGATAAGAAAAATTGCGGAAATCTACAAACCTTATCACGAGAAATTACGTGAATTAAACAACGTGGTGATTGGTCAAACTGAAAACGAAATGGTGCCACAAGAGACCAAACATGGTGTATCTGCTGCATTCTCAAAAGATACTGGTTTATCTTCATTCATTAATGATGTTGAACAACATTACAGTGGTGCAGATGTGGTAACTTTCTCTTTCGACCACCAAAAAAAGCACGCATGAATAAAGGCGATATCAAGAAAAAAAGACATTATCTTTAACTATCGTTATGCGGGCGGTGACGTCACCGTTTATGAAATGACCGGTAAACAATTGAAAGAATATATGGAATGGTCTGCGAACTACTTCGATACTATTCAACCAGGGTGACACTGAATACCGTTACAATGCGGAACGTAAAAAAATCAAAAATATGTGACTTACGACATTTTTCGGTGGCGTAAATTACAAAAATTGACTTACGTAACCCACAAGGTAGCAAAAATCGTTGATTTAACCCTTGCTGACGGCAAACCGATAACGGATGATATGAAATTAAAAGTGGGCATGAACTCATATCGTTTCGCTCAATTAAACGGTAAAGGTGGTATTTGGGAAGGCCAACAAATTCCTGTACTTTGGGAATCTAAAGTGGCAATGGGCCGTGAAAAAAAGGCACGATCCAAAAATATGATGATCGATTACATCACCAACGTGAAGAAAGGTAAAAATCGATGGTCAATCTCACAACCGTTGGGAAATCATTGGATTAAACTAATCTAAATAAAACACCGAAGGCACAAGCTTTTGGTGTTTTTTTATGCGCATCCCGAACTTTCGTTTTTTTCCTGATAGTCAGACGAACAAGATTTATCAGTAAGGATATTTTTTTATGAAAAAAAGCCACTTTTTCTTACAACCTTTATTGCACTTACACTTTCAACCTCAACACTTGCTATGCCAAATAAACCCGATCCTCTAGCCAATACTCCTTATTTTAATCAAACAGACAAGGGATTCGATCTTAAATTTACCCCAAAAAAACTACCGCACTTTAGAGGTAAAAGTAGGGGATTCATTGGTTAAATTCCGTGCCTTTGAAAAGATAGTGTACGTGGCGAATCCTATCGAGCCTGATTATCAAACCTTAAATATTTATGTTCCGGAAGCTTATTTTAAGGGTGAAAAAATAAATGGTTATTCAGCTGAAACGGCGCCGATCTTTTTACCTAATGCAGTTGGTGGCTATATGCCGGCTAAGGCGGCAACCTATGATGCCAAAGGTTTTGGTAGTGGCGATAAACCGAATGCCATTGTGACCGCACTTTCTAAAGGTTATGTAGTGGCGAGCGTAGGCGCGCGTGGCCGTACTTTAGAAAAAGACGGGAAATACACCGGTAAAGCACCTGCAGCAATTATTGATTTGAAAGCTGCTGTTCGTTATTTACACGCGAATGATAATGTGATGCCTGGTGATGCGAAGAAGATTATTTCTAACGGTACTAGTGCTGGAGGGGCATTATCTGCGTTACTGGGTGCGAGTGGTGATAGCAACGATTATACTGATTATTTAAAAACAAGCCGGCGCAGCTGAGGGCAAGTGATGCTATTTTTTTGCGGTATCGGCTTATTGTCCGATTACCAATTTAGAGAATGCAGATAGTGCTTATGAGTGGGAATTTAACGGTGTAAATGAATATAGCCGTATGGATATGAGCCGTTTGAATGCCAATAGCTATAATGATCGTTCACAGGTAGAAAAAGCCAAAATTGAAGGAACATTGACAGCAGATGAAATCAAGGTTTCTGATCAACTTAAAAGCCGCGTTTCCTGCTTACTTAAATAGCTTGAATTTAAAAAGATGAAAAAAAGGCCATGCTTTGACACTAGATGCACAAGGAAATGGCTCTTTCAAAGATTATATGCGTTCGGTGATTGCCTCAGCTGCAAATAAAGCCCATAAAAATGGTGCCTCTTTTGATGGAAAACCTTGGGTGAGAGTGAGCAAAGGTGGCGTAAGCGATATTGATTGGGATGGCTATGTTCACTCCGAAAAAAACGAATGAAATCGCCCCCTGCATTTGACGCATTGAATTTGAGTTCCGGCGAGAATAATTTATTCGGTACGGAAACGGTGAATAATAAACACTTTACTGCATATTCACTGCAACACAGCACAGAGAAAGGTGAAATGGCAGATAGACAAATCGTGAAACTTATGAATGCCATGAATTATCTCGATCAGAGCAAAACACAGCATTGGCGTATCCGTGCAGGAACATCGGATCGTGATACATCTCATGCGATTAGTGCGATCTTAGCAGTGAAATTACGCATGAATGGTAAGCAAGTTGACTATCAAACTCCTTGGGGTGTACCTCATTCAGGAGATTATGATCTCGATGAATTATTCCAATGGATTGATAGCATTTCAAAAATAACTGAAAAACCAACCGCACTTTGAGGCAATTGAATCAAGTGCGGTTATTTTTTTCTTTGTTTTCAGATAAAACTTGTAAATAATCAAGGTAAAATTAAGCTCAACGTAGTAAACTACAAGCACTTTTATCCTTTAGGAGATGACAAATGAAACCTTATTTAATCGCCCCTTCTATCCTTTCTGCAGATCTTGCTCGTCTTGGTGATGATGTGCAAAACGTATTGAATGCCGGTGCGGATGTAATTCATTTTGATGTAATGGATAATCACTATGTGCCGAATTTAACCTTTGGCCCTGCAGTATGTAAAGCTCTACGTGATTATGGCATTAAAGCACCCATTGACGTGCATTTAATGGTGAAACCGGTCGATCGTATCATTCCTGATTTTGCCAAAGCCGGTGCGGATTACATTACGTTTCATCCTGAAGCCAGTGAACATATTGACCGCTCTTTACAGCTCATTCGCGATCACGGTTGCAAATCAGGTTTAGTGTTTAATCCTGCCACGCCATTAAGTTATTTGGATTATGTATTAGATAAAGTGGATGTGATCTTGTTAATGTCCGTGAATCCAGGATTTGGTGGACAATCCTTTCTACCTTCCACATTGAAAAAATTACAACAGGCACGTCGTCTGATTGATGAAAGCGGTTTAGATATCCGTTTAGAAGTTGATGGTGGGGTAAAAGTGGATAATATTGCAGAAATCGCCGCAGCCGGTGCAGATATGTTTGTGGCAGGCTCAGCGATTTTTGGTAAACCAGATTATAAACAAATCATTGATCAAATGCGCGTGCAGTTAGCTTCAGTTAAATAGATGGTAGTGAGAATGAAGACTCAATTTAAAGTTATCGGTTTTGATTTAGACGGTACGCTCGTGAATAGCTTGCCAGATTTAGCGTTGTCTGTGAATTCTGCTTTAGCAGACTTTGGTTTACCTCAAGCACCAGAAGAGTTAGTGTTAACTTGGATTGGTAATGGGGCACCTGTATTGATTGCACGAGCTTTAGAATGGGCAAAAGTACAAACAGGTAAAGACTTCTCGGATGCTGAAATGGAGCAAGTGAAAGAGCGTTTTAACGTGTATTACGCGGAGAATCTTTGTAATGTGAGCCGTTTATATCCAAATGCAAAAGAAACATTGGAAACTTTGAAAGCTCGCGGTTATACCTTAGCCGTGGTAACGAACAAACCAACTCGTCACGTTCAGCCAGTATTAGCCGCATTTGGTATCGATCATTTATTCAGTGAAATGCTTGGGGGACAGTCATTACCCGCGATTAAACCACATCCAGGCCCATTGTATTATTTATGCGGTAAATTTGGCGTAGAACCTCGCCAAGTATTGTTTGTTGGTGACTCTCGAAATGATATTCTCGCGGCACATTCAGCAGGTTGCCCGGTTGTGGGATTAACTTACGGATACAACTACAACATCCCAATTGCTGATTCAAACCCAGATTGGGTGTTTGACGACTTTGCGAAGTTATTAGAGATTCTTTAATTGATGATTAAAAAGGAGATTGAAGCATACACTTCAATCTCCTTTTTTTATTATCGATTAGTAATTGCTTGAGGTATTAGCAGAAACACCCGTTACAATCGCAATGCCTGCGCTTGCGCCAATTCGAGTAGCTCCCGCTTTAATCATCGCTAGTGCGGTTTGAGTATCACGAATACCGCCAGAGGCTTTCACGCCAATGTTACCTACCGTTTTCTTCATTAATGCCACATCTTCTACGGTTGCGCCGCCTTTATTGAAACCAGTTGAGGTTTTAACGAATGCTACACCTAATGCTTTACAGATTTCACAGGCTTTTACTATTTCTTCTTTGGTGAGTAAGCACGTTTCTAAAATTACTTTAAGTGGCACGCCATGACAAGCTGTTAATACAGCTTGAATATCATTTTTTACGGCATCCCATTTATTGGATTTAATTAAGCCGACATTAATCACCATATCAATTTCACCCGCACCAGCTTTGATGGCTTCTTGGGTTTCAAACGCTTTGACAGAGGATAAGTTGGCACCAAGTGGGAAACCAACAACCGTACAAATTTTGACGTTTGAGCCAGCGAGTTTTTCTTTGGCTAAAGGAATATAACCAGAATTAATGCAGACTGAACAAAAGCCGTATTGAATGGCTTCATCACAGAGTTTAAGAATATCCTGTTCTGTTTTTTCAGCAGTAAGGGCAGTGTGATCAATATATTGTGCTAATTGTTTACTATCCATATTTTTCTCCTTATTAAATGATGTGGTTATCATAGCAAAATCTCTGTAATTTTGACCGCACTTTTCTGATCGATTACAATCCATTTATCCCAGATCATGACATTTTATTGTGAAACTTAAAACCTTATTAAAAAATGCGATTTCGCTCCTGCTGACGTTGATTATCGTAAGCAGTATTCTTGATTTTGTTCGTAAACCCAATATTCCACCTGAAATCAATGCGACGGCACTTTATGATTTACAGGGTAATGCTTTCTTTTTACCCCAATTAGATCAAGCTAAGCCGACGATCATTTATTTCTGGGGAAGTTGGTGCGGTTATTGTCGTTATACTTCGCCAGCAATTAATTCACTTTCAGAAGAAGGCTATCCGGTCGTCTCTATCGCGCTGCGTTCAGGGTCAAATAAGGACGTGGAGGATTATTTACAAACACATCACTATCAGTTTACAACAGTGAATGATCCTCAAGGCAAGATTGCGGATCGATGGCAGGGTGAATGTGACACCGACAATTATTATTTTAAACAAAGGAAAAAAATGGATTTGGCTACAACGGGCTGGACAAGTTATTGGGGTTTAAAAAGTGCGGTTGTTTTTTTCACCGAGTTTTTTTGGCTAAGCGGCACAAAAATCTATTACAATACACAGACTTATTTTAAAGAGGACAGAATTATGATTATCGTAACAGGTGGTGCAGGTTTTATCGGCAGTAATATTGTTAAAGCGTTAAACGATATGGGACGCAAAGATATTTTAGTGGTGGATAACTTAAAAGACGGGACTAAATTCATTAACTTAGTGGATCTTGATATCGCAGATTACTGCGATAAAGAAGACTTCATTGCGTCAATTATTGCAGGTGATGATTTAGGTGATATCGATGCGGTATTCCATGAAGGGGCTTGCTCAGCGACCACTGAATGGGACGGCAAATACATCATGCATAATAACTACGAATATTCAAAAGAGTTATTGCATTACTGCTTAGATCGTCAAATTCCATTCTTGTATGCATCAAGTGCAGCGACTTATGGCGACAAAACTGAATTTCGTGAAGAGCGTGAATTTGAAGGTCCATTGAATGTGTACGGTTATTCTAAATTCTTATTCGACCAATATGTGCGTGCGATTTTACCTGAAGCGCAATCACCGGTATGTGGTTTCCGTTATTTTAACGTGTATGGCCCGCGTGAAGGTCACAAAGGTTCAATGGCAAGTGTGGCATTCCACTTAAATAACCAAATCTTAAAAGGCGAAAATCCAAAATTATTTGCAGGCAGTGAACACTTCCGCCGTGATTTCGTTTATGTAGGTGATGTGGCACAAGTCAACATTTGGTGCTGGCAAAATGGCATTTCGGGTATCTTTAACTGTGGTACCGGCAATGCAGAGTCTTTCGCAGAAGTGGCGAAAGCAGTAATTAAATTCCATGGCAAAGGCGCAGTGGAAACCATTCCATTCCCAGAGCATTTGAAATCTCGCTATCAAGAATATACGCAAGCAGACTTAACGAAACTTCGCGCAACTGGCTACGACAAACCATTTAAAACTGTCGCGGAAGGTGTGGCTGAGTACATGGCGTGGTTAAATAAATAAAAGTATTGAACAAATAATGTCGTTCAATACTAGAAAATGAATAAAGTGCGGTTAAAATTAGTCTTATTTTTAGCCGCACTTTTGTTATAAGGTCAAACATGAATATTTTAATTATCGGCCCGTCTTGGGTCGGCGATATGATGATGTCGCATAGTTTGTATCAACAACTCAAACTGCAATATCCCGATTGCCAAATTGATGTGATGGCGCTCAATTGGTGTAAACCGCTTTTAGCCCGTATGCCAGAAGTGCGTCATGCCATTGAAATGCCGCTTGGACACGGCAAGTTTGCCTTGTGTGAACGTTATCGTTTAGGTAAGGCATTGCGCAATCAATATGATATGGCAATCGTATTACCCAACTCCTTGAAGTCAGCTTTTTATTCCCGCCTTTGCAAAAATTGCTGTGCGTCGTGGCTGGAAAGGGGAGAGTCGTTATTTCTTGCTTAACGATTTACGCAATAATAAACGTGATTACCCTATGATGGTGCAACGTTATGTCGCGTTAGCGTTTGAGCAAAAATGCAGTACCTAAAGCGGTAGATATTCCTGTTCTAAAACCTTATTTAACCGTTGATCCAACTCAACAAGCGGAAACCTTAAAAAAATTTTTGAAAAAAACAGACCGCACTTTTTAGGCGAACGTCCGATTATCGGGTTCTGTCCTGGAGCTGAATTTGGTCCGGCTAAACGTTGGCCGCATTATCATTATGCTAAATTGGCAGAAATGCTCATTGAAAAAAAGGCTATGCGGTAGAATTATTTGGTTCACCAAAAGATGTGGAAGCGGGAGAACAAATTCGTAATGCATTGCCAGCAGAACTGCAACCATTCTGTTTGAATTTGGCAGGACAAACAAATCTGAACCAAGCGGTAGATTTAATTGCTAACTGTACGGCAGTGGTGAGCAATGACAGCGGCTTAATGCATATTGCCGCTGCAACAGATCGTCCATTGGTTGCACTTTTATGGCCCAACGAGCCCAACTTATACGCCACCATTATCTGATAAAGCTGTAATTATTCGTTTTAATTGAAGGCGATTTAATTAAGGTGCGTAAAAAGTACAGATAGCTCGGAAGGGTATCATCAAAGTTTAATTGATATTACACCAGAAAAAGTGGTAGAAAAATTGACCGCACTTTTAGAGGCTTGAGAAAGAGAGAATATAAAATGGAAATTACCTATCAACCCGTATTAGATAAAAATTATACTAAGGCAGTAAAAAAATAAGCCGTGATATTTATAAGCACAATAAATTTCGTAAAAATGATGCGGCTTTAGCGATTTTTTTATTATATTTATTTTGCTTGATACCAAGTCTTTTTTTATTGCATTTTTTTATGATGAATTGGGCTGAAGTTCTTTATGATTATTATGAGAATATTTTGGCCTATTATGCGGGATATATATTGTCTGCTATTTCAATATTTTCTTTTTTTCTATGCTCTTATAATACGACCTTATTTGAATATGTGTATGATTAAAAAAACCAAATAGGCTCCAAAAATGGAGAAAAGGAAGTCAAACCATACGAATTCAAGAAGATGGCTTATATATTAAAAATGAGATCTCTGCCAAACATTATATAGTTATCATTATATTCATCATATTGAAAAATAAATATGGCTATTTAATAATTCGAGTTGGTTCTGGATTGTTTTTAGATATTCCTCATTCAGCCTTTCAAGATGATGCTCATCGAGAAGCATTTGAAGCCGCTTTACGAGAAAAAAATAAAAAGCTTACCAAGCAGAGCCTTTAAGTAAATAGAAAAGGCCTAATAGGATATGTTAATGATATGAACCCTCTCCGCATACATTTACAATTAATTGGAATGGTGATTTTATGGGGCGCCTCTTGGCCTTGGGGACGAGTGGTTGCCCAAGCTATGCCGACATTTGTTGCTTCAAGTGTGCGCTTTTTTTTCGCCATTATTCCACTCATTATTTGGCTATATGCGGCAAATCGCTTCAAATATGCTAAACAACTAAACGCTAATCAGTGGATGGGTTTGTTTGTAACTGCCTTTTTCGGTGTTTTCGCCTATTCCACATTTTTTATCTGGGGGTTGAAATATCTTCCCGCGGGACAAGCGGCTGTTATTGTGGCGACAAACCCTGTATTTACCACGCTTTTGGCGATTTTTTTATTTAAAGAAAAATGGAATCGCTGGGTAATACTTGGAATGGTTATTGCCATGAGCGGAACATTATTGGCTCTCACAAAAGGGAATTTTTTACAAATGATGGATTCCTTTGGATTTGGGCAAATATTATTAATTGGTGCGCTAATTTGTTGGGTCGTTTACACCTTATTGGCGAGAAAAAGTACTTGCGGGCATTGATTCTCTCACCGCAACCACATTATCTTCCATTTTTGGTTTTTTATTGTTATTTATATGTGCCCTATGCGTGGAAAGCTCGGACAATTGGCTGACAGTACTGAATTTATCACAAGGTGAGTGGATAAGTTTACTTGGTCTTGCATTTGGTGCAACGGTATTAGCCTATGCATGGTATTTTGATGGTGTGAAACACTTAGGGGCAGGCAATGCCTCGGCTTACATTATTCTTGTGCCGATTTTAGGTATTTTATTTTCAGCCGTTTGGTTGAATGAACAAGTGGATTCCTCCTTAATTATAGGAGGCATTTTAGCCGTATCTGGGCTTGGAATTATGCACTGGGGAAGAAGGTTAATTAAATGAAAGTATGTGTGATTAAGACTTCCTCTATGGGGGATGTAATTCATACTTTGCCGGCATTGACTGATGCACAGCGTGCTATTCCTAATCTCTCTATTGATTGGGTGGTGGAAGAGAATTTTGCTGAAATCCCACGTTGGCATTCTGCAGTGAATCAAATCATTCCAATTGCCTTAAGACGCTGGCGAAAATCACCTTTTTCGGCTCAAACAAAGAACGAATGGAAATCTTACCGCACTTTATTGCAAGAAAATCAATATGATGCTGTGATTGATGCGCAAGGACTTTTTAAAAGTGCCTTTTTTGCGACGCGCTTAGCCAATGGTGTTAAACATGGCTATGATCGTAAAAGTATTCGTGAGCCGATTGCTTCATTTTTCTACGATAAAAAATATGCGATTTCTTATCAACAACATGCCGTAGAGCGTATTCGTCAGCTTTTTGCTCAAGCATTATCTTATCCATTACCGAAAGAGAAAGGGGATTATGATATTGCGCGTCATTTTATTTCCGCAGATTCTATCGAACCTTATGTGATCTTTTTTTCATGCTACGACAAGAGATGAAAAGCATTGGCCAGAACATGAATGGCGAAATTTAATTGAAAAACTGACCGCACTTTCTGTTCAGGTTCGTTTGCCTTGGGGAAATGAAAAAGAAAAGGCGAGAGCCGAGCGATTAGCCGTGGGCTTATCTCATGCGGTTGTTTTGCCTAAGCTTTCATTAAATGAATTAGCTTACCAAATAGCTAATGCGAAAGCCGTGGTGTCCGTGGATACAGGGCTTGCTCATTTAACGGCAGCACTGGATAAACCTAATATTACGCTTTATGGCGCAACTGATCCGACCTTAATTGGTTGTTATGGTCAAAAATCAGCATTATTTAATTGCCAATTCGATGGAGAAAAATTACCTCAGAGCAGGTCTTTTCTAGCCTAAATACATTAATTAAATAGTTTGTAGAATAATTGGAAATGTATTGATCTAGATTAATTTTAGTCAAAAATATTGTCTATTTTTCTGATAGTTGGGAAAAATTTAAGATTGACACATTCTGGTTCTGGTGTATAGACTAAAAAAGTTCAATTTTTTATTAACTTCATTAAATCATAAGGAAAGCGTTATGAAAAAAACACTTCTTGCTTTGTCTGTAGCTGCATTAGCAGCAGGTTCTGCACAAGCTTATAACTTCCATGTTGACCAAACTGGTACGGATGTTGATTTCTATGGTTCTTTACGTGTTAAATGGGAAAGTACCTCTAACAAAACTAACTATGTAGCGGGCGGTGAAAGCAAAGAGCACATCAACCACGCAGTAGACAACAATGGTTCACGTTTTGGCATTAAATTAAAACAAAGTTTAGGTGGTGATTTCTACGCATTAGGCCGTGCTGAGTGGCGTATGCGTGGTGAAGCACCTTCACAACATGATTTTGACCATGTTTATACACACTTCCTTTACGCAGGTATTGGTCACAAACAATTCGGTGAGTTAACTTACGGTAACATGCCAACTATCACTGATGAAGTAAAACAAACCGACTTAGCAAATACTTACAGCTTATCTGATGGTTTATTAGATGGCTCTGCTCGCCGCGTAGCACAATATACATACAACGGTAACTACGGTTCCAATAAAGTGAAATTTGGTGCGTACTACGGCGGTTCAAGCAAACGTAGCATGAAAAACCTTGATTTAGCAAATAAACGTAAAAATGCTTGGGGTACAGGTCTTATCTTCAATCATGCAATTGACAGTATCCAAAATGTAACTGTAGCAGCAGGTTTCACTCGTGAAATTTCTGAAAACGGAAACAACACGTCATTATTCCGTAATGCGTATGGATTAGGTTTAGCGTATAACTTCGTTCATACGACTTACGGTGTGGATTTAGAGCGTCAAGTGACTAAAAACCAAGGTGACAAACGCATTAAAAATGAAGTGCGTGCCGTTATTCGTCAAGGTTTAAACGAAGATTGGAACGTTTATGCAATGTATGCATATAAAACAGATAAACACAGTAATAATACAGACAGAACTCGCCAATTCATGGTAGGTACTGAATACTATGTGTTTAACCAAGGTTCTTTAAAAAGTGAAACCATTCTTAGAATGGCAAGCAACTCGTACTAAATACGAAAAACAGCGCTGTAGATCGTAGCCGTGATTTCAAAAACTGTTATCGGTTTACGTGCATACTGGTAATTTATCAGTTTAATCTTATAAAAATGAGCGGATAGTGAAAAACTATCCGCTTTTTCTTTTTGCTTGTAATTTTTGATTTTCATCCCCATAATACTGCACAGGCTAAAAAGTGCGGTAACAAAAAAATGCTGTTTTTTTGAATATTGATTTCAGCACTAGAGATGAAAAAAATCAGATAAACCACTCACAATTTATACGTAAAATTGACCGCACTTTTCATTCAAAAGAATAAATAGGAACAAATAATGAATTATACTCAAGATAATGACAAACTTTACCGTTACCTTTTTTTCAAAACCGTGCAGTACGTGGTGAATGGGTGCGATTAAACCAAACTTTTACTGATACCTTGAATACCCATCATTATCCAAAAAGCAGTGCAAAAACTTATTGGGTGAGATGATGGTGGCGACTAATTTGTTGACCGCAACATTAAAAATTTAACGGTAATATTACTGTTCAAATTCAAGGTGATGGCCCATTAAAAATTAGCTTTTGGTAAACGGCAATGATCAGCAACAAATTCGCGCATTAGCTCGTGTGCAAGGTGATATTCAAGATGGCATGAGCTTGCATGATATGATCGGCAAAGGCGTGTTAGTGATTACGATTGCGCCGACTGAAGGCGAGCGTTATCAAGGTGTTATCGGTTTAGATAAACCAACGATTACGGAATGTTTAGAAGACTATTTTGTTCGTTCAGAGCAATTACAAACCCAACTTATTATTCGCACAGGTGAATATGAAGGTAAACCAGTTGCTGCGGGTATGTTGCTACAAATTATGCCTGATGGGCAAGGTACCCCAGAGGATTTTGAGCATTTAACTACTTTAGCAGCAACCGTAAAAGATGAGGAGTTATTTGGATTGCCAGCGGAAGAATTGCTTTTATCGTTTATATCATGAAGAAGTGGTGGAAGTTTTTGAACCGCAAACTGTTTCTTTCTTCTGCGGTTGCTCACCTGAACGTTCTGGTGCAGCATTATTGCTGATTCCAGAAACTGAAATTGATGAAATCTTAGAAGAGCATAAAGGCAGTATTGATATGCAGTGTGAATGTTGTGGCACGCATTACTTCTTCAATAAAGAAGCCATCAATAAACTCAAACAAGCACAATAAGAAAAATCCCCGTTCATGATCTGCACCCCAAAAGTTAGACTAAACTTCTAACTGATTAAGGTGCAGATTTTTTATGACTAAATACAATCAACTTTTCAAACAACAAGTCGTGAATTTCTATTTCGAACATCACGAAAATCTTGCTTTCACGGAAAATCGTTTACTGGCATTGATGAACTTGAAAAGGTTATCAATGATTATGTCCGGTACTATAATGAAGAACGAATCCAATTAAAATTAAAAGGACTGAGTCCAATACAATATCGAAAGCAGTCCTTTAAATAACAGTCTAACTTTTTGGGGTCAGATCATTTTGTTTAGGTTTTTTGTTAAATAAAGTTAGCATCTTGTTTCAAATTCTGCTAGGGCTTCATCAAATTGTTGTTGCACTTTCGGATGAACAGGTGCAAAGACAGATGATGTTAAAGTAATAAATGAGCAAACTAAGAAACCGGGAATAATCTCATAAAGTTTGGATAAATCGTCCCAGCCTAGATAGCGCATGAGTGGGCTCCATGCAACGACGGTGATAGCGCCAGATAGCATTCCCCATAATGCAGCTTTTGAGCTAATGTTACGGTTAAAGAGAGAAAGAATCACAACTGGTCCAAATGCAGCACCAAAGCCAGCCCAAGCGTACGAAACTAATCCCATCACTTTTGAGTTAGGGTCATGTGCGATAACGATAGCAATGACAGAGATGAGTAACACCATTAAGCGACCAACCCAAACTAATTCTGTGCTAGAGGCATTTTTACGGAAGAAACCTTTATAGAAATCTTCTGTAATAGCCGCAGAACACATCAATAATTGCGCAGATAAGGTACTCATAATTGCGGCAAGAATTGCAGATAATATGATGCCGACAATCCAAGGGTTAAACATGACTTTGGATAATTCAATGAATACAGATTCTGCATTCGCAAGGTCAATGTTTCTTTCAGTGAAATAAGCTAGTCCAAAATAACCGACAGCAACTGCACCACTTAAGCAAAGGATCATCCAAGTAATACCGATTTTGCGTGCTTTATTTAAAGAAGCAACAGAGTCTGCAGCCATAAAGCGAGCCAAATATGTGGTTGACCGAAGTAGCCTAAACCCCATGCCAAGGCAGACACTACACCAATACCAGAAACGTTGTGCAACCAGTTACTATAAGGAATACCTGTTACAGCAGATTTTTGCTTCAAGTGCCATTGTGAGATCATCCCAACTGATCGAGAGAATAACCATCACAGGAGCAAGAATTAGAGCAAAAATCATCAATGAAGCCTGAATGGTATCACTCCAAGAAACTGCTAAGTACCCACCAATAAAGGTGTAGCTAATGGTCGCAATCGCACCAAACCAAAGCGCGGTAGTGTAATCCATGCCTAATAGGCTTTGGAATAATTTCGCACCAGCCACTACTCCAGAGGCACAATAGATGGTAAAGAAGAACAAGATAATACCTGAAGAGATGATTTTCAGTGCTTTTTTTCTGACGTGGAAAAACGTTGTGCAAAAGAACTCCGGTAACGTTAAGGCGTTGCTATATTTTTTTCAGTAAAAAAATACGCAAGCGGCCAGCAACAACACGATAGTTCAAATAAGCCCCAATAGTTAACCCAACAACAATCCAAGCTTCGGATAAACCAGAGAGAAAAATTGCTCCAGGTAATCCCATTAATAACCAGCCGGACATATCTGATGCACCAGCAGACATGGCAGTAACAAAACTGCCCATTTTGCGACCACCTAGAATATAGTCGTCAAAATTCTGCGTGGAACGGTAGGCATATAATCCAATGCCTAAAATAACGAGCAAATAGAGCCCAAAGGTAATGTAGATTTGCATAAATTACTCCTTCTTAATGTTCTTCAGAAGACATTAACGAGGTGTTCCCGCCAGCAGCTGTGGTGTTGTAACTGCGAGAGAACTCATCGTATAACGGTAAAATATCTTGGGTAGTTTGCCAATCATAGCATTTAAAAATAGCTGAGCTGTTTTCAGCTAACCATTGGCGTCGTTCTTTGCTTAATTCTGCTAAGTAGATACCTTTTTGGCAGTGGCCTAGTTTAGTATCAACTCTTACGCCCGCTTTACTAGATTTAGCTAATGGATGACTTGGCTCAACTAAAATCGTAAAGCCTTTTGCCAATAGTTTATTTGCAGCTTTTTTTCTGATGTAGCTAAATCGCCATTTAGAATTGCTACTTCAGAAGGCAAGTAAGCTAAAGAGTTGCGTTCACCAGTAATACTGTCTAAAAACAGGTTGTGCATTACCTAGACTGTTTTCATCCCCAAATTGGCTGTAGTAGCGGTCTGTTTTTTTGTTAAACGTTGCAAATAGAATTCGCCACCGGCTTTCGGGCCTGTACCAGATAAACCATGACCACCAAATGGTTGTACGCCCACAACTGCACCAACAATATTACGGTTAATATAGAAGTTACCGCAGTGGAGGTGTTTTTTTCAACTAAGTCCATCTGTTTACGGATACGGCTATGACAACCGCCAGTGAGCGCATAACCTTTCGCATTAACTTCATTGAGTACGTTAACTAAGTTCTCTTTTTTATAACGCACGATGTGTAAGATTGGGCCAAACACTTCACGTTGTAATTGGTTAAGATTATCTAAAAAGATAGACTGCTGGTGCGACAAAAATGACCATTGGTTGGTGCCTCTAATTCGACATAAGCACGAGCGACTTTCCGCATATTCGCTTTATGATTTTCTAGATTTTTGTTTCGCTTCTTGATCAATTACAGGGCCAATGTCTGTTGAGAGTAAACGAGGATCACCAAGGCTAAATTCGTTAATCGCTTCTGTAATCATTTTATAGTAATGATCTGCGACATCTTCTTGTAATAACAAGATACGTAGCGCAGAACAGCGTTGACCAGCAGAGTCAAATGCAGAGCTTAAAAACGTCTGCAACAACTTGTTCTGGTAATGCAGAGGAGTCAGATACTAATACGTTTTTGTCCACCAGTTTCAGCAATTAAAAACAGGATCGTTATCCGCTTGTGCAATTCGTTTTTTTCAATCAATTTTGCAACTTCAGTTGAGCCAGTAAACACAACGCCATCAAAAAGCTTGTTGTACTAATGCCGCCCCTAAATCGCCTGCCCCAAGCACCAATTGTAATGCCTCTTTTGGTACGCCTGCTTGGTGTAAAAAGTTTTACTGCTGCATATGCAATAAGAGAAGTTTGTTCTGCTGGTTTAGCAATTACCGCATTTCCTGCTGCAAGGCTTGCAGCGACTTGTCCAGTAAAGATAGCTAAAGGGAAGTTCCAAGGCGAAATACAGAGAACTTTTTCCGCGTGGTGCACCCAAGTGTTGATCTTTTTGCGAGATATTCAAGCTGATTTGCATAATATCTGAGAAAAATCGACCGCTTCTCGTAGCTCTGCAATTGCATTTGGTAATGTTTTTACCAGCTTCAACAATGGCAAGTTTCATCAATAAGCCGAAGTTTTTCTTCATATAAATCTGCGGCTTTTTCGTAATATATTTGCTCGTTCAGTTGCGCTTTGTGCTGCCCATGTCTCATTATTTGCCGCATTAAACACAGCTTGTGCTTCAGTTGGGTTTAAGAAAGCAACTTCCGCTAAGCTCTCTTTCAGATTAGCTGGATTGACGACGGTATGTGCAGCTAAGTTTTCTGCATTAGCCAGCACCGTGAGTGATTGCGCATTTTCGATAGGTGCTTCGTTTAATGCTTGTTCTAATTTAGCTAACTCAAATTCGTTGCTTAAATCAAAAACCTGCAGAGTTTCTACGATCATTAAATAGCTCAAGTGGATTGCGTACTAATTTATTCGGTTCACCATTAGATTTCTCATAGAGTTTCCAAGGCGGAATCACTAATTGTTCTACCGGAATATTTTCATCGACCAATTGATGAACAAATGATGAGTTTGCCCCGTTTTCTAATAAACGGCGAACTAAGTAAGCTAATAAGGTCTCGTGCGTGCCTACGGGGGCGTAAACACGGACTTGGCGATTAAAATTCTCTTTGCCAACAATGTTGTCGTATAAGCTTTCACCCATGCCATGTAAGCATTGGAATTCAAATTGTTTGCCTTGACCTAATTCGTGGATCGTACACATGGTTTGTACGTTATGCGTCGCAAATTGTGGGTAGATCACATCTTGAGCAGCAAGTAATTTTTTTGCACAGGCAATATAAGAGATATCAGTGTGATTTTTGCGAGTATAAAGCGGGAAACCATCTAAGCCATCCGCTTGCGCCCATTTTACTTCGCTATCCCAATAAGCTCCTTTTACAAGGCGAATCATTAAGTAACCGTCTTTTTCTCGGGCAAGATTGATTAAGTAATCCAACACAAATGGGCAACGTTTAGAGTAGGCTTGAACAACATAGCCAATACCTTTGTAGCCTTTGAGTTCTGGCTCATCTAGTAATTTTTCTACTAAATCCAGAGATAGCTCTAAGCGGCTAGCTTCTTCTGCATCAATGTTTACGCTGATGTTATATTTTTGGGCGAGTAAGAAAAGTTCTTTTACGCGCGGATAAAGCTCGTCGATAACACGATCATATTTCGCACGCCAATATTTTGGATGGATAGCAGAAAGTTTAACGGAAACACTGTTACCATTATAGATAGTGCGACCTGCAGCATCTTTTCCCACATTTTCAATGGCATGGAGATAATCATTAAAATAACGATCTGCATCCGCTTGGGTCATGGCTGCTTCACCAAGCATATCAAAAGAGAAGGTAAAGCCTTTTTCATAACGAGGTTTAATGTTCGTTAGTGCTTCTTGTATGGTAACGCCAGTTACGAATTGTTTCCCTAAGATTTGCATGGATTTTACAATGAGCGTACGCATAATCGGGGCAGAGAAGCGAGCAAAGCTACGGCTTAACGCATTTGCGAGGCTTTTTTCGTCTAAATTTTCACTAATTTTTTTACCGAAAACTAAGCCATAACTAGCTGCGTTGATAAAAAATGAGTTAGCGTTACCAATGTGAGATTTCCAGTTACCATCACGTAATTTTTCATAAATCAAATCATCGCGGGTTTCTGCATCAGGAATACGTAACAGCGCTTCAGCTAAGCACATTAGTGCGACACCTTCTTCACTGCTTAATGAGAATTCTTGCATTAAGGCATCTGCGCCATATTGTTTTTTTGTTTAAGATGGCGAAGTTTGTTAATAAGTTTGATCGCATTGTCAGTAATGTGTTTTTCTTGTTCTTGGGTAAAATCTAAGGTTTTAAGCAAGTTATCTACTGCCGTTTTCTCATCTAAGCGATAGTTTTCGGTGATGAGTTGTCGTTCAGGACGGTAGGTTTTAGAAAGTTGGAAGGACATAGTAATCACCCCTTGTTGCTTTGTTACAAGATTGTTAATGAACATAAAAATCAACAGAGGGAAAAGTAAATGCTTTTTTCTCGAATTTGTGAATCACCTCACAGAATTGTGTGGAAATAATGTAAAATTCACGAAAAATACTGAATAAATAGCGATATTTTTTTAGTTTTTTTGAAGAAAAATAGAAAAGCAAATTTGAGAAGAATCGCCTGATTCTTCTCAGAAAGATGTTAATAAGATATTACTCGATACCAATAATCTTATGAATTTGAAGGCTTAACTGCCATTTAGGTTTATTAGCACGAAGATTTAATTGACCGAATTGAGTGATAGTTTCTAATAAATTCATTTTGCCATCATGCCCATTAAGCATATGTGTCATATCAAAACTGAATTCTTTTTGCAATTTTAAACATTTGCTAGTCCTTTTTTTCTGCTAAGTATTCGTTAAGCCCCTTTTTCTAGCTCAATTGCATGACCTTGTCCGTATTGAAAGGTCACTACTTCGACATTTTCTTTGCCGAATTCTGCGATGACCTGAAATAGGCAAGTTGTAGAGTCTTAGCCGCCTGAAAAAAATCACAAGGGCTTTTTTTATTTTTGTTGCATAAACATCCTTAGTTTTGTTTTCTAGTCAAATATTGACTAACCGTGGGAAGGTTTCGAACCACGGAAAATGAAGAGAAAATAAGCGGTCAAATTTTTTTGGACGTTTTATTGTTGCACTTGCTCCAAGCTATGTTTGATTGCATCAGGAATTGAGCCACCGTGGTTTTTATTGGGAATGGAAATAAACGCCACGGAATTTCCTTGTTTGGTTAATATTTCCGCCAGTTGATGCGCATTGATTGTTCGCATTTGTTTCCGTTGATTAATACGCTGTAATTGCTCTTCAGTGATATTCGGATCCTGTTCAGGATGTTCTTCATAAGAGCCTAATGTAATCAGAATATGTGATGGTTTTTGGCTAATCCATGGCTCATTTTGAGGCAAAAATGAACCATTCCCCCACCAAAGGGAAGGGCTTGCCAATGTGTAATGTTGAAATAAATCCGGTTGATGGAAGAGCACGTATAATCCAAACAAGCCACCAAAAAGAATGGCCAAAAGAAATATTGTTTTTTTCCTTATTGATATCGAAATGCTGCTCAATGTAAGGTTTTACATCTTCTTGAATAAAACGTAGAAAATCAGCGGCTTTCCCTCCTTTGGCAAATTCAGCGCTTTCTACCGGAAAAGTGTAATCTCTCATTCGTTCCTCAATGACGTAAGCTTTATCAGATACATAACCGATACCGACAATAAGGGGGAGAGGTTTGTTAGGATTGACAGCATTCACTGCTATTGGAAATTGAGCGTTACCATCTAGCGTATAAAGTGCGGTCAGTTTTTTCGACGTTTTCGGTGGAACAGCAATAAACAAACGATAATGCTTACCTTCAAAAGTAAAATCTTTTTGTTGAATTTGGTACATTTTTTTCATGCTTTCTTGAATAGGAGGAATCTTAAAGTTGGGTTCTGCTTGCGCGCTTTGCGTACACATCAGCAGGAAAAATAAAAAGGGTAAACGCAGAAATGAGAACATGGTTATCTACTCTTAATTTGAGAATGGTTATCACTATATAGTAAAAAGTAAAAGGTGAAATCAACCGCACTTCATCTTAGCTCCCCAAAAACACCCTAAAAAAATAGGTAGGAATTTTCAATGAATGTTCAAAAAAATTTGATCTAGTTAACATTTTTCTGGCAATTCCCCTACAATAACCACAGGAAAAAAATTTTTTTAAACTTTAATCAAGAGGTGAACTATGACTGACATTAAAAAAATGTAATTAAAGAACTTGAAGCCATTGGTATTCATGATGTAAAAAGAAGTGGTTTATAACCCAAGCTATGAACAACTTTTTGAAGAAGAAAACCAAACCTGGCTTAGAAGGCTTTTGAAAAAAAGGTACACTTACCACAACTGGAGCGGTGGCTGTTGATACAGGGATCTTTACCGGTCGTTCGCCGAAAGATAAATACATCGTTTTAGATGATACCACAAAAGATACTGTGTGGTGGACTTCTGATGTGGCGAAAAAAACGATAACAAACCAATGACTCAAGAAACTTGGTCAAGCTTGAAAGGTCTTGTGACTAAACAACTTTCTGGTAAACGTTTATTCGTAGTTGATGGTTTCTGTGGCGCAAGTGAACAAGACCGTATCGCAGTACGTATTGTGACTGAAGTAGCATGGCAAGCACACTTTGTGAAAAATATGTTCATTCGTCCGACAGAAGAACAATTAAAAAAACCTTTAAAACCTGATTTCGTGGTAATGAATGGTTCTAAATGCACCAACCCGAACTGGAAAAGAACAAGGTTTGAACTCTGAAAAACTTCGTTGCATTCAACTTAACTGAGCGTATCCAATTAATCGGTGGTACTTGGTACGGCGGTGAAATGAAGAAAGGTATGTTCTCAATGATGAACTACTTCCTACCACTTAAAGGTGTAGGTGCAATGCACTGTTCTGCTAACGTAGGTAAAGACGGTGATGTAGCAGTGTTCTTCGGTTTATCAGGTACAGGTAAAACCACCCTTTCCACCGATCCAAAACGTGAATTAATCGGTGACGATGAGCACGGTTGGGATGATGTAGGTATCTTCAACTTTGAAGGTGGTTGCTACGCGAAAACTATCCATCTTTCTGAAGAAAAATGAGCCAGATATCTATCGTGCAATCCGTCGCGATGCGTTATTAGAAAAACGTAGTGGTTCGTGCTGATGGTTCAGTTGATTTCGATGATGGTTCTAAAAACTGAAAAATACTCGTGTGTCTTACCCAATTTATCACATTGATAATATTGTTAAACCAGTATCTCGTGCTGGTCACGCAACGAAAGTAATTTTCTTAACTGCGGACGCATTCGGTGTATTACCTCCTGTGTCTAAATTGACACCAGAGCAAACCAAATACTACTTCTTATCTGGTTTCACCGCTAAATTAGCTGGTACAGAGCGTGGTATTACTGAGCCAACTCCAACCTTCTCAGCATGTTTCGGTGCGGCGTTCTTAACTCTTCACCCAACACAATATGCTGAAGTGTTAGTGAAACGTATGCAAGCTGCTGGTGCAGAAGCTTACTTAGTTAATACTGGTTGGAACGGTACAGGTAAACGTATCTCAATCAAAGATACTCGTGGTATTATCGATGCAATCCTAGATGGTTCTATCGAAAAAGCAGAAATGGGCGAGTTACCAATCTTTAACTTAGCGATTCCAAAAGCATTACCAGGTGTAGATCCTGCGATCTTAGACCCACGTGATACTTATGCTGACAAAGCTCAATGGCAAGCTAAAGCTGAAGATCTTGCAGGTCGTTTCGTGAAAAACTTCGAAAAATATGCGACTAATGCAGAAGGTAAAGCACTTATCGCAGCGGGTCCAAAAGCTTAATTAGATAAACAGTATCTAATTAAACATCTCTAAAAATAGCCGCACTTTGGTTTTTAAATCAAAGTGCGGTTTTCTTTTAAATATTCAGTGCATTTTTTGCCGCAGTGTAGTTTTAGTTTTTGGTTTCAGTGGAGGCTAATGCGCCACCAAGCCATCCATTTGGATTATCAGGGAATTGCTTTTGCAATTGGGAATAGAATGCAACGGCACGGTCGTATTGTTTTTCATTTCGAGCGGCTTTGCCTAAATTTTCCAGTTCATTTTGAGAAAATTGCGCTGGTGCGCAGCTTTCGCAAAGTGAAAGTGCTTTAGCGGATTGATTCGTCCTCAGATAGAGTGTAATTAAATCATCGCGCACTTTAATATCGTGTGTCCTCTTAAATAAGGCCTCAAGTTTTGGAATAGCTTGATTTAATTGAGCCTCTCCTTGACGAGAGAAAATGATGATATTTTCTCGTTCGGTATCAATAGAGGAATTTTGGGCATAGGCAACCTGTACTACTGAGGTACTGACACCTACTAATAGCACAGCCTTAAAGATATGGGATAGAGACTTCATATTAACTTCTACTATGTTTAATTATAATTATTTATTGTGGACTCCATATTTATGACAATGTAAAGAAAGTGTAAGTTTCGTAAAGTGGTCTGACCTCAAGTTGGGCGATAAAAAATATTAGTTATGTATAACAGCGGATGTTTTAGGTGAAAAAATAGGCGTTTTAGTAAAATAAAACGCCTATTTGATATTTAGAGAAGTGATTGAAAGTTATTTCAAAAATAAACATCGGTGTGTTACTGATAGGATCACGATGAATGATGACATCCAAATCAAACACATCCTTAAGTAACTCTTCGGTCATCACTTCATCAGGTGTGCCTTGTGCCATTAAGGCACCTTTTTTTTCATGACGATTAAGTAATCGCAATAGCGGCAGGCTTGGTTGAGATCATGCAACACCGTAATCACGGTTTTACCGTTTTTGTTGCATTTGTCGCATCATGCCCATGAGTTCTGCTTGGCGGTTTAAATCCAGATAAGTGGTAGGCTCATCGAGTAGCACTAATTCGGCATCTTGCGCAAGAGTCATGGCTAAAAATACCCGTTGTTGCTGGCCACCGGATAAATCGGAAACTAACTGCTCGGCGAGTTCGGTAGTTTGTGTTTGTGCCATCGCCCAATTAACCAATTCTTCATCTTTTTGGCTGAGTTTGCCCCAGAGATTTAAGTAAGGCGAACGCCCGTAGGCGATCAATTCCCGCACTTTAATCCCTTCGGGTACCAGGTGTTGCTGCGGGAGAAAAAGCCAATTCTTGGGCATATTCTTTAGGGGCTTTTTGCCAAATATCCTGACCTTTATGGGTGATTGAACCTTGCTTTGGCTTAAGCAAGCGAGCTACCGCTTTTTAATGTGGTGGATTTACCGCAACCATTTGGGCCGATTAATGCAATCACTTTATTTCTCGGGAATTTTTAGCGACAGATTTTTAACCACGAGTTTATCTTGATAACCTAAAGATAAATTATTGATTTCAATGCTCATTATTTAGTTCTCATCAATAAGTAGAAGAAATATGGCGCACCGATAATCGCGGTCAGAATACCCGCTGGTAGTTCAGTTGGTGGGTCAATCACCCGCGCCAAAAATATCCGAAAGTTGTAATAAGAGGGCGCCAATAATCAAGGCTGCCGGTAATAGGGTGCGATGTCTGCCACCGACTAAACGACGGGCAAGATGCGGCGCAACCAAGCCTAAAAAGGCAATCGGACCACAAATTGCCACAGCTGTAGTGGAAAGAGCTACCGCTAACACTAAAAACGCTAATTTGCACTTTATTTACGGTTACGCCCAGGGTGGAGGCTTTGTTTTCACCTAAACCAAGGGGTATCGAGATCGCGACAGAAAAATAAATGGTAAGGGCAGCAATACCACTAACCATGGCAATACCACATTCAAATAAGACCAGCTGCGCCCCCACAGGCTTCCTGTGAGCCATAACATAGCCGTGTTGATCTCGACCGGATTGGTAAGCATCAGATAATGACTAATGGCTGCCCATAATGCGGAAAGTGCGACCCCAATGATTGCCATTTTGATAGGGCGGAAGTTAAAACCGCACACGATCCATAAAATGACAAAAGAGAGCACGCCGCCTAAAAAAAGGCAAAAAAATTGGCATCCAGTAAAATGCTAAGTTTGGCAAGAACATCAATACCGAAACAGCAACCAACCCAGCCGCGTTGTTAATCCCTAAAATGTCGGGAGAGGCAAGTGGATTGCGCACCACGCTTTGCACTAACACACCAGAAATTGCTAAGGCTCCGCCTAATAAAATCGCTAACACTGCACGGGGGAGACGATATTCCATCAAGGTAAAATAGTTTTTATCATCAGGCTGAAAGGCCGCCCAAATTTCCTCAAAAGAAAGCGTATAAGTGCCAAGGCGAATACTCAATCCAAAGAGTAGTACCATCATACTGAGCGTGATGACATAAAAGCCGATAGCGCGAAAAGATACATGAGAGGTTCGCATTAGTGTCTTCCTCTGGCAAATAATACAAAGACTGGGGCACCGATTAAGGCAAGCACCGCACCAGCAGGCACTTCGCTAGGGAAGTTCACCGCACGGGCAATGGTATCTGCAGCGAGCATTAAAATTGCACCGAGTAACATCGCCATAGGGAGCGATTTTCGCAAGTCATAACCAATCCAATAGCGGGCAAGGTGGGGCACGAGTAAGCCAATAAAGGCCACGGGACCAGCAACACTTACGCTTGAACCCACAATTAATAATGCCATGATGTTAGCGTACCAACGTAAACGGAAGAGATTGATGCCTAGGGAACGAGCGGATTCATCGCTTAAATTGAGTAAATTCAAACGACTGGCAAAAAGCAAGCAGAAAAAGTGCGGTCAAAAATAAAGAACGGAAATAACGTCAATAATTCATTCCAACGAGCATGTGCAATGCCGCCAGCTAGCCAACTCATAATACCGAAGGCATGATCTTCCGCGATAATGAGCACCAATTTCGTAAGGGCTGCACAAAGTAGTGATACGGCAATCCCCGCTAAAATCACTCGGCTACGATCCCCACTGTTGTCTTTCCAACCATTGCTGATCAGCATCACCACAAACCAACTCAGCCCGCCGCCGATACTGGCCACTAAGGCAATGCTATAACCAGAAAGAATCAAGGGGCTAAACGCACTGGCGGTTACCATCGCAAGACTAGCTCCTGAGTTCACGCTGAGTAGCGTAGGCGAGGCTAGTGGATTGCGCGTAATGGTTTGTAACAACGCCCCCGCCACCGCAAGATTGGCACCTAAAATCATGCCAACTAATGCTCGCGGCAGGCGTAAATCGGTTACCGTAATTTTGGCAATTTCATCGCCATCGGGGAGGAGCGCTTGTAAAGCTGCAAGCGGTCGAATTTCGATGGGATAATACAAAAACAGGCTTCCCCATAATAGGAAAGCCAGAATGATAAGGGGAAGTCCCCAACGGAAAGTAGACTTCATCATTATTTTTGTTTCACGAAACCTTCAATTTGTTTTGCCATAATTTTGCTCGCTTCTAAGCCACGACCACGAGCCCACATGTCGGCATCAACGCTGTAAACATGGTTTTGCTTTTTACGGCAGGAATGGCTTTCCAAAGTGGCTCAGCTTCCCATTTGCGCGCAATACTTTCATCACGGTAATGGGCGATGAACAAGTATTCCGGTTTTTCCATTACTAATTGTTCAAGGTTGATTTCTACGAAAGCTTGATCACTATTGAGTTTAGTTGGGGCAAAACCTAATGTCGTTAAGAAACTACCCACATAGCCATTGTCATTTTGGATATTAAATTTATCTTCTCGGGAAGTACCAAATGAGGCTTTTTTGCCTTGTACACCTAGATTTTTTGCAATGTTGGCAATGTAATCATTATGTTCATTGATCTTCGCTTTCATTTCAGCGCTTTTACCCACTAAATCACCAATTTTCTGCGCAGTTTCAAGATTTTCTTGATAACTTTCATGACGGGAATCAAACATCACCGTTGGTGCAATTTTTTTCAATTCTTCAAATACTGCAGTATGGCGAGATGGATCAGCAATAATTAAATCGGGTTTGAGAGAAGCAATCACTTCAAGACTCGGTTGAGAGCGCGTACCAACGGATTGCCATGCAGCAATTTTTTCGCGCACTTGCGGCAAAATACGATCGACTTTGTTATCGTCAGCCACACCCACTGGGCTAACACCGACTTGGGCTAACGCATCCACAAAAGAATATTCCAATGCCACAACACGGCTTGGGGTTTTATCAAGGGTGAATTCGCCTTTGGCGTCTTTAACTGTCACTGCGCTAGCGAATGCTGACGCCATTAATAATGCGGAAGTTAAAGTAGCTTTTGAATAATTTTTTTCATGATGTGTCTCCAATAATAAAAAAAGCGTTTGGATTATACATTAAAAATAATGTTATTGAGAATAGTTATACTTTATCTATTTGGTCGGACTTCTCTATTTTGCCCGCATTCTAGCAAGCAAGCTGACAGCGATAATGATGACTAATGAACCAATCCAGAAATTTAGGCTTGGTACGTTATCCCAGTAGAGCCAGTCACAGATGCTGGAGAAAATTACGCCAGTAAAAGCAAAAGGCGTAATGACATTGGCAGGGGCGTATTTAAAGGCGCGAGTGAGTAATAATTGGAAAATAAGACCGAATCCACCCACTAAAAGCAGTAATGTGAATCCATGTAATGTCGGCATTTTCCACTGTGCGATGAAAAAGAGTGGCAATAAAATCGAGCCTAATAAGTGAAAGTAAAACACGATATTTTTAGGTGAGTTGTGTTTATTGAGTTCTTGTAAACTGATAAATGCCATGGCTGCTAGCACAGCAGCACCTAACGCATAGCCTACATGGATTGGGTTGATATTCATTGGGCCATTGGTCAGCATAATGATGGATACACCGACAAATCCCATAAAACTGCAAGCCAATACTTTTAATGGTGTTCTGACTTTAAAGAAAAACAGCAATAAAGGCACAAAAAGTGCGGACGTATTCATCAATAAAATCGCAATGGAAATCGGTAAATATTTAATCGCGTAGAAGGTTAGCAACATACTGGCAATGCCGGCGAGATTACGCAAAACGAGAAACTTCCATTGCGACATATCAACTTTGAAATCTCCATCTTTAATTAAAAAGGGCAGGAGAAACACAAAACCAATAAAAAAACGGGAAAATAAAATTTCGCTGGACGGTAATTCATCAGAGGCGTATTTTACAAATACGCCCATTAAGGCAATGCTGATGTAAGCTAACACCATACAAACAACAGCTTTTTGATAATTATTGCGGAGATGTATGTTTGGCATAAGGGTTCCTTGCATAAAGTGCGGTAAAAAATTGCCTTATTTTGTAAGAAAATGGGCTTGTCTTCGTCTAATGAAATGTAACCTGAAGATATTATTCTATAATAAGGAAAGAAAATGAAATATACAAAAACATTTCTCATATTGACCGCACTTTTTGGCGGTTTGCAAAGTAGTTTAACGTATGCTGATCACACAGAATCATCAAAGGAGCAAAAAATGACAATGGAAAGTAAACAAGAACAACAAATTATTTATCTAGCTGGTGGTTGTTTTTGGGGACTAGAAGCTTATATGGAACGCATTCAAGGCGTGACCGATGCCGTTTCGGGCTATGCCAATGGAAAAGGTGATACCACGAATTATCAATTATTGCATGCGACAGATCATGCAGAAACCGTGAAAGTGACTTACGATCCAAATAAAATTTCGCTAGATAAATTGTTGCAATATTATTTCCGTGTTATCGATCCAACCAGTATTAACAAGCAAGGCAATGATCGTGGCAGACAGTATCGCACCGGCATTTATTATCAAAATGAACAAGATAAAGCCGTTATTGAAGCGGCATTGAAAAACTTTACAAAGTAAATATCAAGAACCGATTCAAATTGAAGTGGAACCGCTGAAAAAAATTATGTAGAGGCGGAAGAGTATCATCAGGATTATCTCAAGAAAAACCCGAATGGCTATTGTCATATCGACGTCAAAAAAGCTGATGAGCCATTAATTGATGATAAAAAAATACCCCAAACCAAGTGATGTAGAATTAAAGCAAAAATTGACCGCACTTCAATATGACGTGACGCAAGGCAAGCATACCGAACGTTCTTTTAGTAACGAATATTGGGATAATTTCGCCCCAGGTATTTATGTGGATATCACCACGGGAGAACCGTTATTTTCTTCCAAAGATAAGTTTGAATCCGGTTGTGGTTGGCCAAGTTTTACCAAACCGATTGCCGCTGAAGTGGCGGAGTATCAAAGAGATAATAGCTTTAATATGACTCGTATTGAGGTGTTAAGTCGCAGTGGTCATGCCCATTTAGGCCATGTGTTTGATGATGGTCCGCGTGATAAAGGTGGTTTGCGTTATTGCATTAACAGCGCATCGATTAAGTTTATTCCATTAGATGAAATGGAAAAACAAGGCTATGGCGATTTGATTCCCTTTGTGAAATAAGAGGAAAAAATGAAAAAAATATTGACCGCACTTTTATTGTTTTTGAGTCCATTGAGTTTTGCACAAGAGAAGGTGTCTTTGGCTGATATCCCCTTGAAAACGTTGGATAATCAAACCGTCTCTTTATCACAATATCAAGGCAAACCGCTTTATATCAAAATGTGGGCATCCTGGTGTCCAATTTGCTTGGCTGGTTTAGCGGAAATTGATGATCTTAGTGCAGAACAAAAATCTTAATTTTAATGTGATTACGATTGCCTCACCTGGACAAAAGAACGAACAAAAATAGCCAAAAAAATTTATCAATTGGTATAAAGGCTTGGACTATAAAAAAATATCACTGTATTATTGGATGAAAATGGGGAAATTATTAAACGTGCTAATGTGTTAGGCTATCCATTTAATTTGCTCTTGGATAAGGATTTAAATCTTATCAAAGCGCAGCCAGGTCATTTGAATTCAGATCAAATTAAACAATTTGTGAAGGAATAAAAAAGTGCGGTCATTTTTGACCGCACTTTTTATATTGGTTTGATTATGCAAATGCCTGTAATTCAGGGTTGATTGGGGTTTCAGCGATGTTGTTCACATAGTTGCATAATGTGGCGAGGCTGACACCTAAAATCACATCAATGGCATTTTCTTGGGTATAACCTGCATCAAAGAACGCTTTTAAGCTGTGCTTCAGTTAATTTTGCTTTTTGCAAAATAACGGCAAGGGTGAAACGCGCTAAAGTATCCAGTTTTTTATCACTTTCAATACGAGCAGTTGCACGAATTTGGTTTACAAGCTCTTCTTCAAGTTTTAATACTTTTAAAGCGATCTTCGTGTGGCCAGCTACACAGAAACCACATCCATTGACTACGGCAGCGGTAATTTGCACCACTTCGCGTTCTGTTGCCGTTAAGCTGTTACGACCATTAATACCGCCTACCGTGCGATAAGTTTCAAGTGCAGTAGGGGCATTCGCGAGAACACCAATTAAATTTGGAATAAAACCATTGGCATTTTGTACGGCTTTTAAGGCTTCTTGTGCTGCTTCAGGTGCTGATTCAATGGTGTGAATTTTAAATTGAGACATAAACTACTCCTAAGGGATAAATCATAAATTTCCGCTTGATAATACCTTTCTAACTTAAATAAGAAAAAGAAGAAAAGCTTATTTCATATAGCCAAAAGTTATAATTATTCTTGGGTAAACCAATCTTCTGTTTTTTTGTATTTACGTCAAATACTTGTCCCTAACAATGGCGTAAGTGTATTCACTCCCAGTGTTCTTGCCATTGGTACGCTTTTAAGCACAGGCTCATTCCACGTATGCAAGGCAAGGGGATAAGCGCCCCAGTGAATGGGCATAAATCTTGTTGGTTGTAGTTTTGCCGCAAGTTGTGCGGTTTGCTCAGGGAAAAGATGGTTATTGGGCCATCTTTCGTCATATTGTCCGTTCTCGATAAACGCAATATCAATTTTGCCAACACGGCTGGCAATTTCATCAAAAATGTTTGCCTTGGGCGGAATCACCATGGAAGTAAAAACGTTCTTCATTTTGACCGCGCTTATGCTCTATTAAAAAACCAGACCATAATGCTTTGTTATGATCAAACAAGCCACGGCTAGAATCATGTCTTGCAGGTAATGCAGTATATTTTACGCCATTTCGTTCAGTGCTTTGCCACCAGTCTAACTCCGTAATTCTAGCCGCATCTATTCCCCATTTTTTTGTAAAATTACGCCCATTCCTAAAGAAACCACAAAAATGACTTTGTGTTTTCATTAATTTCTCGATGCTTTCTTGTTCTAAGTGATCGTAATGACTATGTGAAAGCAGCACGACATCTATAGGCGGTAATTCTTCAATTTCTGCCACAGGTGGTTGAAAAACGGTGCATCATTATTGGCACTGGAGACGCACTATTTCCAAAAAGTGGATCGGTAATGATGGTTTGATTGCCAATACGCATAAGTAGCGTTGAATGTCCAAACCACATAAAGCGACTCTGTTCAGCTGGCGCTAATAACTCGGTCCAATTTGGTTTGACCGTGGGCAATGGTTTTTTGGGGTGAAAATCTTTTTCATGAAATGTCATTTCCCAAAGTGCACTTGCAACATTTATTGGTGCGCGTTGAGGTTCTGCATTATAGAAAGTTTGTGTATCAGGATCATAATGATCACTCTTCGGATATACCGGATAAGTTGGCAGATAAAACCAATAGCTGACAAATGCGGCAATTCCCGCAAGAGTAATGAGTTTCTTTGTATGTCTCATCTTTAAAGGATATTTTCCAAATATAAATTTGGCAGTATTATACCTTTAAATGTGTTTTGACGACAGACAGTAATCTCTCTAACTCTTTTTTGCCTTTTTCGGAAAGGACTTTGTTGTCGCGCAACATTTGGGTGGCACGAGCTTCAATAAAGCGAAGGTAATCACTGTTTTGGGTTTCTTGGAATTGCTTCTCGGCTAATTGCATTTCAGTGAAATCTTTATTGGTTTGAGCAATCAGCATTTTTTGACCGATTAACACAATCAGCGCCGCAATTAATGCGATGATGGCACCGTAGCCGTTAGTGGGATAATAAAGCATGCCCGCCAGAATAAAAAGTGCGGTCACTAAATTGGATGAATTTTTGATATAGCCTTCAGCCGGTGGTGGCTTGATGAGATCTTTCAGGTTCATAGGATTTATATGTCATGCTAAAAATTTGCCTTCCCTCAAGTGAAAGAGGGAAGGCAATATCATAGTATATTACGCTAATACACCAAAATGATAGCCTAAAAATACCCACGCCGAATAAGGCGAAGATGATGTACATGGCGTTGATTTTTTTACGTAATAAATACATACATAAGAAGGTTAAACCTAATGCCGCAAGGCCAGGGAGAAGATCGTTTAACACGCTTTGTACGGTGGTCACCACTTCTTCGCCCATTTGGTTTTTATAGCGGGAAAGTTCTAATGGAATATTAATACTCGTCCATTTCGATACCAGTGAGCCCATGACAAAGAGACCGAGGATAGACGCCCCCTGCGTCAATTTTTGTAAGCGGCCGCCGCCCATGTCGTTAACGATGGTGGTACCTTTTTCATAGCCATATTTAAAGCCATACCAACGGGTTAAACCGCGGCAAAGGTTGATACCGATGAAGAAAAAGTAATGGCCCTAAAAGGCTACCGGTAAGGGCTAAGCCCGCACCAAGTGCCGCTAATACAGGACGTAATGTCCCCCAGAAAATTGGGTCACCCACACCGGCTAATGGTCCCATTAAACCGACTTTCACCCCGCTGATTGCGGAGTCATCAATATCGTTGCCATTCGCGCGTTCTTGTTCCATCGCGGCGGTTACACCGATGATAGATGAGGCCACCCAAGGTTGGGTGTTGAAGAATTCTAAATGGCGTTTTAATGCTGCCGCTTGATCTTCTTTTTTGCTGTAAAGACGTTTAATGGCTGGGATCATCGATACACAGAAACCCATTGCTTGCATACGTTCAAAGTTGAAGGAACCTAGCAAGAAAGTTGAACGCCAGTAAGTGCTACGAATATCGCCTTTTGTTAATGATTTTTTAGTTTGTTCAGTCATAATTTCTTCCTTATAGTCCTTCAAGTTCATCATCAGCTAATTCACGTTTTGCAACTGCTTGTGGTGCAGTAGATTGATGGAAACGTGGGTTTAATTGAATGTAAATCATCGCTAAGCATGTGCCTAAAATACCGAGACCTACAAGGTTGTAATTGGTGAAAGAGGCGATTACAAAGCCTAGGAAGAAGAATGGCATTAATGCACCTGCACGCATCATATTGATGACCATTGCATAACCTACGACTACGATGAAGCCACCGGCGATCTGTAAACCGCGAGTGACGACTTCTGGAATGGCGTTCAATGCTTCAGTTACCGTATCTGTACCTGCTACTAAGGCAACGAAGAAGGTTGGAATTGCCACACGTAACGCTTGTAATGCAAGAGCACTAAAGTGACAAAATTCAATACCGCGGAAGTTGGCTTTTTGCGGCAAAAATCATCGGCTTTATGTTGAAGGAAGATGGTTAAAGTACGTACGAAGATAGTTAATACTTGACCTGCCGCGGCCACTGGAATCGCAATCGCCAATGCGCTCCCTTTATCTTGGCCGCCTTTGATGACGAGGATAGTCGCAATCACACTGGCTAATGCTGCATCCGGTGCCATTGCCGCACCCACGTTCATCCAGCCTAATGCCACTAATTCAAGGGTACCACCGACAATAATACCGGTTTCTAAATCACCTAATACTAAGCCGATTAGGGTACAAGCAACTAAAGGACGATGAGTTTGACGTTCGTCCAATACACTCCCCATACCGCAAATGGCGGCAACGAGCGTGACTAAAATAATTTCCATTGTTGTCATAATGAATTGTCCTCGTAATTAAAATTGAATCGCATCAAGCTCTTTGTGCGTGAGCATTGATTTCGGGCTACTCGCCACTTGTTGCAAGCTTAATTCCACGCCTTTATCTAAAAAGCTGTTTAAATGCCGCCACATCAGTTGGGTTGACAGCAACTGCTTGGGAAAGCATCTTATCGCCTTCACGGAATGTCATACCGCCCACGTTAACCTTTATCAATTTTTCACGCCACCCTCGATTAAACGCAGGATGTCTGTTGGGTTGGTTACCAACCAAAGAATGTTTTTACCTGCATATTTCGGGTTGTGATACACCTTAATGGCTTTTTCTACTGGAATCACATAAGCTTTTAAATGTTCAGGCGCGATTTGGAGTAATAAATCACGACGAAGCGCATCATTTGCCACATCATCATTTACTGCAAAAAAATGGCTTCACATTTCACTGCTTTCGCCCAAGAGGTCGCTACTTGACCGTGGATTAAACGGCTATCAATACGCAATAAGGAAATGTTCATATTGCCAGAAAGTGCGGTTGGATTTGGAGAGGTTTTTGGTGCTTCAGCTGGCTTTAGCAGCGGGCGTTGGAGCAGGCTTGCTTTCTTTAGGTTGACGGAAGGATTTCACAGCAGCGACCCCGACTTCTTTCGCGGTTTCTACCAATTCATCTAAGCTGGCGCCATCTTTGGCATCAAGCACTTCTAGCAACATCGGTAGATTAATGCCGGTGACGATATCGGTATTATCCCTTTCACTGGCGACTCGGCTTGCCGCGTTGTATGGGCTACCACCAAATAAATCGACCAGAAAGAGCACCGGTTCATTTTCAGGCAGCGTGGCAATAATCGCATTGTATTTCTCGATTAAATGCTCACCACCTTCCCCTGGTAAGAAAGTCACGACATGGCAGTTTTCATCTTCGCCATACACCATAGCGGCGGAATTGACGATTTCTTCAGAAAACTTACCGTGCGTTGCAACGATAATGTGGGTCATGGATATTCCTCCCATTGAGTTGATAAAAATCAGTCTATTTTGCTTTCAATACGCACTGCGCAAACGATTGCTCCGAATGGAGTTTAGTGTATGGATTTGAAGATTAGCGTCAAATAAAGAATAGTCAAATAGTGATCGAGATCAAATAAACAGGTAAGATGACTTACAACTTTTGAGGTATTTGTGAATTAAGTACAAAGTGCGGTTGATTTTTGGGGCTGATTTTTGCCGAATAGAAAGCATTTCACGGTAAATTAGAAAAGGTTAAAATAAACTAAATTTTATGTTGGGAGTTTCGATGTTTTTTTGTTTATCTCATTGTCGCTTTAGCGGCAGGCGTAGCACTCGCGACGCAATCAGCGATTAATACGCAATTGGCGAAAGCCATGAGTGGCGAAGCGGTAATTGCTACCTTTATTTCTTTTTGCGGTAGGCACGATTTTTCTCTTTTTTATCGCTTTGGCTAAAACTGATTTATGGGGCAATCTATCCACGATCCCATCACAACCTTGGTGGAAATTAATTGGTGGGGTACTCGGCGCAGTTGTCGTGTTCACAACCGTTTTGCTTGCACCTAAATTAGGCATTACTGCGATGTTATTTTTTATCATCGTCGGACAATTAATTACGGCAACAACCATCGATCATTTTGGTCTTATTGGTATGCCGATCCGAGAAGTAAATATCACAAAACTCATCGGATTAATTATTATCGCCTTTGGATTAGTGTTTTTATTTCTTTGGGGGATAAGTTGGTTGAGCTATTTGGGGCGAGATAGGATAGAATACGCCTCTATTTATTGATTAATCGCGTAATTGGGGAAACTATGCGAAAGCGTTGCCTGTGGGCGTTGATTATTTTGTTGCTGTTGCTCGTAGTAAGCGTTGGCTTAGTACGCGTTTTTGCGACCCCGAAACGTGTGGCACAGCTAGCGAATCATTTTTTAGCACCGCATTATCACATTGAATTAGCCGATGACTGGAAATGGGAAACAACAGGTTTAACGCTGCCAGAGCTAAAAAGTGAAAAACCGACCAATGTACGCTTGTGAACCTGAATAATACTCAGGTGACTTGGTGGAATACGCATAGTCTTGATGTTGAAAAAGGCTAGCTTGAATTATGATTGTTTAACCCATTTACCCAGTGATAATGCTGAAAAAACACCGCCAAATTTGACCGCCCTTTGGGCAGCATTGCCTATTTCTGATGTCAAACGTTAAACACTTTCAATTAACGAATACCGAAGAACTGAAACAAGCCGCTTTGCAGCCTTTTTTATCGGCTGATTGGGCATTAGATGCCAGACTATAACGGCAATCAATTATCACTCGAAGCTCAAGCCAATAATGACGGGCTTGAGCTTCATCATCAATCGACTGTCACACCACAAGATGGTATTTTCCAATGGGCGGGCAAAACTGACATCAAGCAAGCGGGAGATAAAACCTACGATCTTCATTTCTCCGCGAATTTTGATCCTGATCTTTCTCAACTCCCTCAACAAGGCAATGTTTTTACTCAATTGGAATAACCCTGATCTCGCTGTGACAAAAGGCGAGGCAAAAGTGTCGTGGCAAGGGGCGGATGGCCAGTTAAATGCTCAAGATTTAACGGCAAATTCGCCTCTGTTAGATGTGCCTTTTGTGTTCACCAAAGACGGTTTGGATATTTCGTGGGGGAAATTTTATTGGACCTTCGACAGCTATCAACCAATAAAAGGCTTTCTGGGGTTATCCATTCACCGTGCCGCAGAAGGCTTGTTGCCGTTAAGCATTGATATGAACGTGATCGTGCAAACCTTTGGAGAGTTTGGTAAAGGGGAGATCGTGATTTCAGGTAAAAATGGTGAAATTGGCGGTGGCGATGACAATAATGAATTGGATTTTCGAGCTGAAAAACACGCGGGGATTTACGCTATAACGCTACCGTGGCACTTACTAATTTAACTTATCATCTCGGCGGGATTTTTTTCACGCATCCAGTGGTGTATTTTTATCCGGGATCGGTCTTTAAAATGGATACTGTGCAACCAGATACCAAATTGCACGTTCGTTTACCGTTAGATGACATTATTATCGGTCGTTATGGCTTGGAAGGACGTTTGCTCGCAACATTAAAGGGTACGACACCACAGTTTGAAAATCTTGATTTAAAATTAGACGGAAACGCCCATGAATTTATTGCCGGTATTAAAACCGTGTTTGACTTGCGGGATGAAGAACATAAGTTGCAGTCTGTAGAGAAACAAGCGACAAACCGTTGGGATTGGACAATCAATGGCAGTGCAAACTGGAAATCCTTAAATACGCCAGTCAAAATGGAAGGGAAAGGATTTTGGGAAGCCGATCATATTGAATTAAATCAACTTTCTGCTCACTCCAAAGAAGTCAAAATGAAAGAGGTAAAAATGGCACCACTTTCATTGGAACTTAAAGATCGACTCCGCTGGGATTATGAAGAAGAGCATATTCGAGGTTTATTACAAGCTAAAACAGATTGGATTGAATTGGCTTATGGCGGTCGTTTTGTTTCGCCTGTTTTCGGTTTAGGTATTGATGGTAAGAGTATCAGTAACTTCAATTTTGCAGGTGATTTAAAGGCTGGTTCGCTTGGGCCTTTAGATGTCTTGGGTGTATATCAAAATACTGCACTTTCAGGCAAAATCAGCTGGAAAGAACAATCGGCAAAAGTATTCCAATCACTTTTCCCTCAACAATGGAATTGGTTAATTCATGAGGGCAGCATTAAAGGACAAAGTGAATTCGCAATCAATGGCAATGGCGTGAAGATGAAGGGGAGCTGAATCTTAAAAATGGCAAAATCACTATGCCAGATGGTGAGATTTATGGCTTGAACATTCGTTTTCCAATGAATTATGAAAACTCGGCATTGCAAGTGGCTTCGGGTAAACCGATCCATATTTCGACTCACAATATTCGCTATGGTGCGCTTTCCGTCGCAAATGGAGAATTGGATTTGTTTGGGCGTTATCCGAATACCATGAAAAAAATCCGCTTACTTTGAGAAATGTGAAACTTTCCTTATTTGATGGCGTATTGACGGTGCCTCAGCTCAGTTTTCCACAAAGCAAAATAGCGACGCTTTCTTTTACCAATATTGATTTAGCCCAAGTGTTAGCCTTGGCACAATATAACCAAGTAACCTTAACCGGCCGCGCCAATGCAATCCTGCCATTTTGGCTTGGACATAAGGAATGTTTGATTTGTAATGGTACATTGGAACAAGTGGGAAATGTGTCCATCAAATTAACCGATGAAATGGTAAAAGGGCTGAAAAAAAGGCGGTTGGACAGAAAAATATTTTGGTGGATTTATTAAAAGAAATGGAACTGCAAAATTCCCATGCAGCGGTGACGCTTGATCCGAAAGGGCAGATGACATTGCGTGCGAGTATTAGCGGATTTAATCCAACCAAGCGAACTAATAATCCAATAACGTTAAATTATACGCACCAAGAAAATATGTTTGAATTGTGGAATATGATTGACTATGGCTCGCAATTTGAACAAAATCTGCAATATAAACTTTATAAGCAATTAGACAAGACAAATGATAAAAACACCTTAAATTTCAACCGCACTTTTTTTTATTTTTTTGCGGCAATATTTACACTTACAGCTTGCACACCAACCATTCAATTGGATACACCAAAGGAAGGCATCACCATTAATATGAATGTGGTGGTGGATCATAATATTAAAGTGGAAATGGATGAAAAATCCCAGAAAGCCGTGGGTGAAGTAGAGCCTGTGAAGAAATAATCGAATAAATTGAAAAGGCCATCTGAATGTTAGATTTCAGATGGCCTTTTTCTTTTAAAGTGCGGTCAGATTTTTAAAGTGTTTTTTTGATTGACAAACTTGTTTGTTAATCATAAATAAGTGACAATGCAATTTATCAATCAAAATAAACAAAAAATGACAAAACGATAAAATCGTAAAGGAATATGCAATGAGAAAACTAATACTAGTATTGTTTGGTTTAACTGCTTTAAATACCTATGCCGATGTGACTCAAGGCGCTTTGCAGAATAACCCTGCTTTTATGTGCTTATGGTCACAATCCGAAATTGCGGTGGAAATGCTGGAGGTTACACTCCCCAAGTACGCGTAGAACATATTACAATTAATCATCCTCCCTAAATTTGGAGCTTTAGCTTACAGTACTAAAAAAAGCTATCCTTGCTGGTGCTATAGATCAGAATTCACAATCTGAAGCAGAACGAGTAGCACTAGAATCTTGTAGACAAGAAAGTGGTAGTAAAGACTGTAAAGTTATGATAGGAGTTCGAAATGGCTGCGTTGCTGCGGCAGAAGGAAGATTAGGCCGTAATTTTTATAACGACTCCGGCTGCTTCCGCTACAGCGGAGGAAACAGAAGCTAAAGCTCTAGCACTATGCAAAGCTGAAGGCGCAAAAAGACTGTAAAATTATAGCCCACGCAGGTTGCTCTTTCCCCTATTAACATCTCTCTTCCAAAAGGCTGTCTGAATATTGGATCTCAGATGGCTTTTTTTCTTTTTAAAGTGCGGTTAGATTTTCAAACGTTTTTTTGCAAATATGTTATCCCACTAAAACAGACGTCATGCTGAGCGATCCGGCAATCAAATTATCATTGAAAAAAACGTAATCCCGTCTTGCGGTTCGCGTAATGCCATAATGTAAAGCAACGGCAAATAATGATCTGGCGTTGGTACAGAAAGCTCAGCCTTTTTCACCTAACTGTTCATAATGTACCAAGGTTTCATCATCTTGTGTTGCAATCGCCTGATTGACCGTTTCACGGAACGCAAACGCCCAGTCATAACCCGCGCCGATTTGATCAATATGTTCCCAACTTAATCGCTCTCAGATTATGCACAATATTGCCACTGCCAATAATTAACACGCCTTGTTCACGTAAAGCAGATAATTTTTTTGCCAAGTTGAAATGCCATTCTGCCGATTGCAAACGGTTAAGACTAAGTTGTACCACAGGAATATCGGCATCGGGATAGAGAAATTTCAATACTGCCCACGCTCCATGATCAAAGCCACGCGTTGGGTTCATCTCAACATTTTTCCGGTTGTAATAATGACCGCACTTGCTCCGCCAACTCAGGCGAACCGGGTGCGGAATATTGCACTTGGCTGAGTTCATCGGGAAAGCCGTAGAAATCGTAAATTATTTCAGGATGTTCGCCTGATGTCACCTGCAAGCGGCTGCTGTACCAATGCGCTGAAATCATCAAAATCGCTTTTGGTTTTGGAAAGTTTTTGCGTGATTAGGCTGAAATTCTGGTTGAACGGATTTTCTTTATCTAACACATTCATCGGGCTACCATGCCCCACAAACAATACTGGCATTTTTTTCATTATATTCTCCTCGTTATTTAATGGCGCAGATTGTACGGTTAAATTTTTTTGTGAAAAAAATACCACTTTATGAACAACATCTTTTTACTAATCAGAAATAATGAATGATTTGGTTTAGAGATATGGGCGTATTAAATAGGGAAAATATTACAAAGTGCGGTCAAATTTCACGAAAATTTTACTTAATTTTTACTTTATTTACAGTTTATTATCTTTATAGCTACGACAGTGCGGAAAACCGACAACATCTGAAAAAAAGCACTAGTTGCTGGACGGCATTATGCGCAAAGCCCACCGCAACCGTCCGCTGACGGAAGCGCAAATCAAACGTAATCGATATTTATCGAAGACCCGTTATGTGGTTGAACAAAGCTTCGGTACGCTACACCGTAAATTCCGCTATGCGCGGACAGCCTATTTCGGGCTGATTAAGGTGAGTGCACAAAGCCATCTGGAGGCGATGTGTTTAAACCTGTTGAAAGCGGCCAACAAGGCTAAGTGTGCCTGTTGCCGCCTAAAAGGAGGCCGGAAGCCTGATTAATCAGGTATCCAAGGGGGATTATGGGGGTATTTGGGTAAAATCAGGAGGTGTTAGGGGTGAAAACAGCCGAAAACCTGTGTTTGGGTTTCGGTTGTCGGGGGAAGGGCTTTTTTGCAAAGGTCTCAGTTTGTCAAAAACAGGCTACCTGAAAAAACCAAAATCCAATCCGTTTTCAGACGACCTTAAATTTTGCCAAAACAGAAGCACGCCCTACGTTTTAAAAACCGCTCAAATCCCTTTCGTCAGTCGCTCAAATTCAGCAATGCTCATGGGCGTGTGGCTTTTTATCAGCACGATTTTATCCACGCGGCGGACGAGTTGCAGGGTGCAATCGGAAAAGCGCAGGGTTGTATCCGTCCAATCCAGATAACTGTATTTGGTTTCCAGCAGGTCTTTTCGGTCGGAAAATTGGGGAATCAGGTAGAAATAGTGGTGCAATGCCTGATGGTAATCGGAGAAGGCAACCTCTTCAAAAATAAAAATAATTTCCCTTTGTACTTCAATTTGTTGGGCGCGTACGAATTGACCGCGCTTGAGCAGGCGGGCAGGACGTTTGCCGACAAAACAGAAGATGAGGACGGCGAAGACAAAAGCAAAAAAAGAAACCACATTGTTTTTAAAAAAACCGTCTGAAGCAGACGTTCAGACGGCATATCGATTATTTCACTTCGGTAAACGTGCCTTTGTAATTCAGGAACGTATGGTCGGGCAAAGTGATGTTGGTGTAAACGACGGCGTTGTTGAAATCTTCGACGTGGGTTACGGTCGAGCCGTCAGGCTCTGTCCAGGTAACCATAAACACCATGTCGGCGACTTCGGTTGCGGTGTAGTTTACTTTGACCTCGGGTTCGGCAACGGGTTTTTGCCGTACCGATGCTGGTAAAGGTCATGGTTTTTGCCGTCTGCGTCAAAATTCAGGTGGTAAGCCAGTTCGCCGAATTTTTGCTTGGTAGATTTTGCCGACGGGGGAATTTATTTGCCATGATAGGCTCCTTATTCGTTAAAAATTTCGTTGTCAAACAATTATTTCACAGGGAACATCGCGTTGCCGTTTACGGCTTTATCCGCAGGCACTTCTTCCTGCATCACGTCCCAATGTTCCACTACTTTGCCGTTTTCCAAGCGGAAAATATCAACAGCAAGCATGGTCTTGCCGCCCCAGTTGTTGTAGCGGCCGTGAACCATCACATAATCGCCGTCTTCCATAATGATGCCTTGTTCATAGCTCATCGCTTGTGCATCCGGCGATTGGATAAACCCGCGCAATACGTCCAAACCGTTGGGCATACTTGGGTTATGTTGGATCATATCGCCCGCCCAGTAGGTTTCGGCTTTTTGCCACGTCTTTTTGGTTGAAAACAACATCTAAATAATCGCTCACGATTTTTGCATTAGACATAAAAATTCCTCTTAAAATGATAGTAAAAACAGCTAATTGCCGAAGCAAAAAGCGTGTAAAGATAGCACGTTGGTTGCGTGCCGTAAACCTGCTGACAAACAAGCAGGAAACTTTTTGATTAATCGGCAATCGCCGCCGCTTCAAAGCCCAAATGGTGCATCCATTCGCGCATCACCAATACAAACGCTGCCGATGTCGCATGATGGGCAAGTTTTGGCAAATCGCGGGTTGGGCGGTAGCCTGCTAATACAGCGAATGCCGTTTCAAAAATCTCGGTAGAAATCTGCCGATTTTCATCCGCCAATATTTGCAACGGTTCGGCGTGATAAAGTTCAATCACACGATAATCTTTTAAAACGTCGCGGTAAGGCGAAATCAAATCTTCCACCTGCATAATGGCTTCTTCCCACGCCATTTCGCTTGGCGGATAGGGCGTGAATCGGGCTTGCAGCTTTGCAACGGAAAGCGGAATGTCAATGGTTTGTCCGCCGAATTGCAGCACTAATTTTTTTCCGATTCAAAATAAAGTTTGGCGTTCATTTTGCCTCCTATTTTAGTAGGCGTTCATTTTGCCTCCTATTTTAGTAGGCGGGCATTCTTGCCCACCGTTTTTAGACGACCTTAAATTTTGGCGGGCAGAAAGGCACACCTTACCCGATTAAAAACCGAAGTCATGCTTAACGATCCTGCCATCAATTCGTCGTTGAAAAATGCGACCTTATCACTCGGCTCACGCAATGCCATCACATAAAGCAGTGGCAGATAATGGTCGGGCGTTGGCACGGCAAGTTTGGCGTTTTCGCCCAATTGCCCGTAATGCACCAGCAAATCATCGTTTTGCGCGTCAATGGCTTGGTTGATTTCATTACGGAAGGCAAACGCCCAATTGTAGCCCGCCCCGATTTGGTTGATGTGTTCCCAGCTGATCGCGAGCAAATTATGCACAATGTTGCCGCTGCCGATAATTAGCACGCCTTCATCACGCAGCGGAGCAAGTTTTTTCGCCAGCGCAAAATGCCACTCGGCAGGCTGCAAACGGTTGATGCTGAGCTGCACCACAGGCACATCGGCATCGGGATACAGATATTTCAGAACCGTCCACGCGCCGTGGTCGAAACCGCGCGTCGGGTTCATCTCCACCGATTCCGGCGCCAATAATGACCGCACTTTTTCCGCCAATTCGGGCGAACCTTGCGCGGGATATTGCACTTGGCTGAGTTCTTCGGGAAAGCCGTGGAAATCGTAAATCATCGGCGGATTTTCGCCCGACGTAACCTGCAAACGGCTGCTGTACCAATGCGCCGAAATCATCAAAATGGCTTTGGGTTTTTCAAAGGTTTGCGTCGTTTGGCGGAAGTTTTGGTTAAACGGACTATTTTTTTGTCCAACGCATTCATCGGATTGCCATGACCGACAAATAATACAGGCATTTTTTTCATTATTTTCTCCTCAATATTTGATGGGGAAGATTGTACGGTTAAATCTTTGTGTGAAAAATACCTGTTTATGAACAACATCTTTTACTAATTGGAAATAATGAATGATAAGGTTTAGAGATATTGGTGTGTTGAATAGAGAAAAATATTAAAAAAAGTGCGGTTAAATTTCACGAAAATTTTACTTAAATTTTTACTTCATTTACAGTTTATTATCTTTATATTTAGGCGTATGATGACTATTAGTTTTACATAACCCCTAAATTTATTTAGGTAAATATATTATTTCCATTTAATAGGAGATTGAATGATGAAAAAATTACTCACAGCAGTATTTTCTGCGGCAGCGATTGCTGTACCTTTTTTTGCTTCTGCGAATACTGCACCACAAACAGAACAAAGCGCAGTACAACCAGAAAAAAAGCAAAAAGGCGTTTGGATTGATGTACGTTCAGCCGAGGAGTTTAACACAGGTCATTTACAAGATGCGGTGAATATTCCGCACGATCAAATTCTTGCGCGTATTCAAGCAGTTAGCCCAGACAAAAACGCACCTGTTAATCTCTATTGTCGTAGTGGTCGCCGAGCAGAAGCCGCGCTCACTGAGTTGAAAAATGCAGGCTATACCAATGTAACCAACCATGGCGGTTATGAAGATTTGGTTAAAAAAGGTTTGAAATAAACATCCCATTATTTAAAGCAAAATCCCCTAGAGCAGAACAGTAGGGGATTTTTACTATAAAGAGCAGTCAGATTTTTAAGTGTTTTGCAAATCATCTTAAAAACTTGACCACTTGCATCATTATCAAGACCGCAGCCGTCTGAAACATTGATAGACTGGTTACTGATGTCCGCTTTCTGCTACTTTTGTCCATTTTGCCAATGTCTGTTTCATCTGTGCCTGAGGGATGAAGCGGGCCATCCGTTCTACTTCCTTGCCTTGATAAAACAGCAGCCATGCAGGTGCGGTCAGCACGTGGAAACGTCCGGCCATTTCGGGTATTTCAGCAATATCGGCTTTTACGGCATACACATTTCCTTCCTCCGCCAAAGCTGAGTCAAGCTGGGCGGCCACGACCGTACAAACACCGCAGATTGGGGCTTTGATGTACAGTGATACTAAAGGGTGTGTGGCGATGGCCTGTTCGATGTCTTTCAGAGTGTGCAGTTGTTGCATGTCATGTCCTCCTTTGAGCGATTCAGTACGTTTCTAGTTGTCTAGAAAAGGGGCTTTCAACGAAATGAAAACAAGAAAGCAGTTTGAACCGTTTAGATTTTCTCTACTACTCTCGCTATACTTACACGCCCATTTTCCACGCGGAGATGCGTTTCAAATTATCCACTGTGTCGTGATTGACGATGGCGGCGAACGTGCCGTCCAGTTTGGCAATTTCGGCTTTGTCTTCATCACTGAGGGCAAAATCAAAGACATTCAGGTTTTCCGCCATGCGTTCGGGTTTAGTGGATTTTGCTAACACGATGATGTCGCGTTCCACCAGCCAGCGGGTAATCACTTGCGCCACGGATTTGCCATATTTCGTACCAATTTTGCTTAATACGGGGTTGTGGAAAATATCATTTTTGCCTTCGGCAAACGGCGCCCATGCTTCCACAGCGATGCCTTCTGCCTGTAAAGCGGCAACGGCTTCGGTTTTTTTGTTGGAACGGATTGATTTCAATCTGATTAGCCTGCGGCATCACTTTATTGAATAGTCCCAAATCCACCGCGCGTACGGGCGAAAAATTGCTCACGCCGATGGCACGAATTTTGCCGGCTGCCTGATATTCTTCCAGCGCACGCCATGTGCCGTAGCTGTCGCCGTAAGGCTGATGAATCAGCACCATATCGATGTAATCCAAATTCAGACGGCCTAATGAACGCTCCAGCGAGGCTTTAGTGGCTTCGTAGCCGAAATTTTCCACCCAAATTTTGGTGGTAACGAATAATTCTTCGCGCGCCACGCCACTATTTTTAATTCCCAGACCGACTTCCGTCTCATTCATATAAGCTTGAGCAGTATCGATGTGACGATAACCGGCCTTGATGGCGGCAAAATGCAGTCAATTTTGGGAGTATTTTGCAGCTAGCCCAATGAGGAAAGGTCGTCTGAAAAGAGTTTGAAATCTCAGCTTTCAGATGACCTTAATGCGAGTTATTTTTATTGCAAAAAATCAAGCCATTTTCTCTAAAAAACTAATTATTAATTTAGTTTTAATCGAGCTATCTAGATATTTTGCCAAATCATTCACATAGATTGGATTTATTTTATATTCCTCCTCATTTAATTTAGACTCCTTATGCAGGAGAATTACTTCCAGATCTACCATTTTAGCTAAGATGTTTCCATGTTTGGCTTTTTATTTCAGCTACTTTTTTTAGATTGAAACCGACCTCCGGCATAGAAACATTTAATAAATTTTTTTAAAAATTATTTTCTCGAACTCTATCTCTATCCTCATTATGAAGTTTAATATTTTCTAGTATATTTTTTTGTATTTCCTAAAAAAACAACCTTATCAGAAAAAAATTAGAATCCTTTTAGATTATGTCTGACATTTGGATTATCTAATAACTCAATTTCCCCCGATTTAAATAATGTACCTTCATTAAACTTACAATTATAAAAATTCAGAATAGTTTTTTTATAAAAAAATCATCAAATTTAAGATCTGAGAAATCAAACTCCAACCTAGGCTTCCCATGTGGCTTGTTGATATTACATAAGCACAAATGTTCTATAGTATTTTTTTGGTATTTCCAAAAAAATACTAACCAAAAGCTTCCTGTAAATCATTTTGTGTATTAAGTTGAGAATTTTTTTATTCAGAATAGACAAATAAGTCAAAAAAATAATGATGAAATGAACGCATCAAAATGTTCCTCTTTGTTTTTTTAGATAAATATTCTATATTATTAATCATATTAATACATATTTTTTTTCAGATTCCGAGAAAGTCCGTTTAGCTACTTCTTTTTGAAAAATGAGTTTAAGTAACCAATTTTTTTCTCTAAAATTAAAAGAATATTTCTATCTATAATTTCTTCTTGTTCAATAGATTGTGCCATTAATATTACAGTAAAGAAATCTCTCAAAAAAATCGTAGCGCAAATCAACCTTTTCATTTTTTTCAAAAAAATAAACGGGTGTGCCTTTAATAAGGAGAGCAGAGTATCATTAGGTTTTAATATTTGTTACTTCTTCTATGAGATTAATAAAACTTAAGTTCGTAGAGCTATCGTATTTGCACATACGACAGAGTAGTTTAATTTGATTTTCAAAAGGGATTTCAAGTTTTTTTTCCTCTCTTTTTACACACAGCGTAAATGAGATAATCTGTTTGGCTTGATGTTGATAAACATAATTTTTTTCATTACAGATGTATCTTGATAAAAACAAATCTTCTATATTTACCTGTTCATTATCATTAATAATTTCGCTAATTGTATCTAATATAAAAAGGGTTGTATACACTATCATTTGACTTACTTATTAAACTATTAACTAAATTAAAAAGCCTTATTCTGTAACTTATCATTAAGTTTAAAACAGCTTTTTAAAAAAATTCTTTTTGCTTGTTTTTTTCATCGAAAGGTTCAAGAAGTATATTTTTTTAATAGCTAATTCTTTTTATTGATTCTGATTGAGCTACCGTTTCGTCCCATATGGAATCTCGGCATGTAATTACAATTTTTTTGTTTTAGCTGAGTTAAAACAGTAGTCTGTATAAATTTTTATTAAAAAAAGAATTAATATCAAAAATTTTTCCTTCATTCTAGAAATAATCTCATCCAAACCATCTAAAAATAATAATAAAGCTACCATTATCAATAGATAATCTAAACAATTCTTCAGTTAATAATCTTTGTCCATTTGAATCAGCCTTATATAAGTCATAAATACTTTTTGATATTAGTAGTTTTCAGTTTGTCAATAAGGGTTGATGAGTCTAAAAAAATAGAACATATTTATCTTGATCTTGGGGGCTGATTTTTTTAAAAGTGCTATTCAAAAAAATATTTTGTTAATGTTGTTTTTCCCAACCCCGCCCATACCAGTCAGAACAATAATAGGACTATCATCCTCCAAAAAAACCAATCTTTAATTACTTCAGTTGCTTTTTAGAGAAGATCTATTATTTGATTTGTCAATGACATTGTTATCGATGAAGTTATTTGTATTTGGAAACTCATCACGAAACAGAAATGGTGCTAGATATTCTTTATATAGATGTTTCTTTCCAAACTCATCTATGAAATAAATCTTAAATTCAGATAAGCCAGCTTTTTTTTAGCGAACATCTCAACATTCTTTTTTTCTGTTACTTGGTTGAGCAATATTAGTAGGTTTATCTATTAATATTGATAATTTATGTTTCGTATACTCAGTAAGGTCTTTTTGAATCCCCTTATTGTTGCTTCCATGCTGTTTTTCAGATACATATAAAAAAATATGCTTTACTATCATCTACTTCATTAATTAATTCATATAACTCGTAATATTTTTTTCAGAGTCATTACTTTTTTTGGGAAATTCTCTTGAAATTCTTAATGATTTATTACTTTCTAGGTAAGCATTAATAGTCGATTCTATAGATTTTTTTCTTGTATTTCGGGTAGTATTTCCCTTCACTGAAGGTGAAAGCATTTCCGTTAAAGCAAGCATTTGATCTGTAGGCATAATGCTAACACTATCATCTTTTTTTGAAGATGAGTTGGAATTTTTTTCTACATAAAACTGAATTAGCCGAATAACTTCTTTCTGGACTTTTTTTGTTTGAATATCCTTAATTAAAGAGTGTATTTCTCGCGGCTGCTCTATAGTGATAATAATAATGTTTTTTTATTGTCTTGTTTCTCTAATTTTTATAGAGTAGATAATTTTTTTGAAGAATTTGATATGAAATTTGTAATTTTTATTTTCGATTTTCTTTTTTTAACTCTTTAAATAAATTTTCAGTTAAAGAAAAAGTCATAAAAATTTTTTTGTGTATCTTCATCAAAACCAATTACTAAAAAAATCGTTCATTGTTAAATGAATTTGTATTGGCATTCACTAAGGCTAAAAAAATCCTTAATAAATTCTCCCCAAGCTCGATTAAATTCTTCGGAAGAAGGTTTTTTTGTTCTTCCAAGTCCCAATACCACTGACGTTTATATTCAATATATCCACATTCACCTATCTTTACGATTTGATCAATATTCATAAGTCTTTACCTTGAAAAAAATGATTGGACATTATACTAGGTTTGGTAAAAAAATAGTAACATATTGTGATAAATGATATTTATTTAACTTCAACAAGTTTGTATTCTATTTTAGATTATTTGAATTTAATTGATAGTCCAAACAAGCATACAACGGCACATTCACCAGCCAATCCTGTTCCCGATAATCCGCCATGGAAAAACGAATGGCTTGCTCGGGCTGAAATTGTTCTACATACACTTTCAAACTTTTTGCTTTTAAATTTTCTTCTGCTTTGACTTCAATCGGAATCACTGCTTGCTTACGTTGTACAACAAAATCGACCTCCGCCGTGCCTTTTTCAGTTGCCCAATAAAAAACAGGATTTTCTTGAGTGACAATCAATTGTTGCAAGACATATTGTTCGGTCAATGCGCCTTTAAATTCGGTAAAAAAATACGGCTACCTTCTAGCAGTACGCTGGCATCCAAATTGCTTTGTGCGGCAAGTAGCCCCACATCTAAGCCATACAATTTAAAGGCGTTATCTTGATAAGCGGAAAGTGGCAAATGTGGTTTTTTCACACGAGGCACGCTATGCACTAAGCCGCTGTCTTTTAGCCATTGCAAAGCAATTTCATAGTCTTTGCTTCTCGCCCCTTTTTGTAGCTGAGCATAAATAAATTTTTTATTTTCTTTGGCAAGTTGCTCAGGAATGGAAGCCCAAATTGACCGCACTTTTTGCACAGTTTGTCCGTCGTGAATATGTTTGGAAAAATCCTGTTCATACGCCATCAATAAATTACGTTGTACTTGACGCACTTCATCGACATTTTGTGTTTCGATAAATACTTTTACCGCTTCAGGCATGCCACCGACAAAAATAATATAGGCGGAGTAAATCAATATAGGTGGTTTTCATGACTAAAATTAGCGACCAGTCTTTTAATTCCAGCAATTTCACCAAATCTTGTTTGCCAAGTGCGGTTAAAAATTCATGAAAATCCATGGGATAAAGTGGTAGAAAGTCCACTTTGCCGACAGGAAAAGAGACTTGATGATGTAGCGACAGCCCAAGCAATGAGCCAGCCGCGACGATATAAAATTGAGGCGCATTTTCGTAAAAATATTTGAGTGAAGATAATGCTTGTGGGACCTCTTGTACTTCATCAAAAATAATCAGGGTGTTTTCTGCTTGAATGTCTACACCGCTTTCAATTTTCAAACCAAGTATCAAGCGATCAATATCATAGTCGCCAGAAAATAGCGTTTTCATCCGAGGGTTATTATCAAAGTTGATATACGCCATTTTTTCAAAGGATTGCTCGCCAAAATGTTTCATCGCCCAGGTTTTTCCTACCTGTCTTGCTCCTTGAATAATCAACGGTTTACGGTTTGTTTTTTGTTTCCAATTTTCTAAGGATTGTATGATCTTACGCTGCATAATGCCTCTCTAAAACAAGGGATATAGGCTAATTATACAGTATAGAATACACTTTTTTTCTAATGATATAAGTTTATACATTTACATTTTTTTCAAATGAAAAAAATGGTTAGGAGTTACATTTTTTTAAAAAGCGAATTTGAAATAATGAAAAAAGCCGTCTGAAATTTCAGACGGCCTTTTTTTATGCCAAAGTGCGGTCAAATGTTGAGGTGTTTTTTTGCAAATCATCTTTAAAAATTCGACCGCTTGTATTATTCTCATTACATTAATTCTTATCTATTCGCTTAATCAATAAAAAAAGACCGCCAGTACTAATGCAATCGCACCGCAAATCAAGCTTGGTATTGGGATGCCATTACGCTGAGGGAGATTTTCGTTCAACGATAAAAATAGACGCTGCAATAATGAGTGCGGCAATAATCAACATAATGCCCACTCGTTCGACAGTCTTACGAAAACGCTCTAATCCGTGAATTTCATGTTCAAGACGAATTTCCTTATTGCTGATTTTTTTGTAAGAAAAATTTTTGACTTCTTCCGGAAGCGAAAAGCCAGTTGTTGTAGCTGTCAGCAATTTTTTTCGAAACTTTCACTAATCACGCGTTTAGGTGAAAAATCGTTTCTTGAGCATTTGTGTAACATAAGGTTTAAGCACGGCTGCAATATCTAATTCAGGATAGAGATAACGTCCGATCCCTCAATCTGGGCAAAACCTTTTGCTAGCAAATAAACACCCTCAGGCATAATAATGCTATTTTCGCTCATAATTTTGGTAAAACGATTCATCAATTCACTGATATCTAACCCTGCCAAATTGCTTTCAGTGAGGAGCATGAAAATCTCAGAAAGATCATTTTCTAGCGCTTTTTCATTCGGCACATTATAACTGACAGCAAGCTGCTTAATGGTCTCGATGATTTTTCGCACATTTTTTTGAGAGGCATAGTACAAACAATTTCCAAGTAATTCGCGTTCTTTAGGGCTGAGTTTGCCCATTGCTCCCAAGTCAATAAAAGCAATCCGCCCGTCAGGCGTTAATAGAATGTTGCCAGGGTGGGGATCAGCATGAAAGAAGCCAAACTCAAATACTTGTTTCATATAGAGATCTAATCCAAGTAAAGCAACATCTTTAGCCAGTAAACCTTGTTGTTCAATCTGTGCTTTATTGGTCACTTTTGAGCCATACACAAAATCCATACAAAGAATGTTATTGTTTGATAAATTCGAATAGGTTTGTGGGACTAAAATACGTGAATCTTGCTTAAAATTATTAGCAAAACGCTCAATGCTACGACGCTCACTTTCAAGGGAGAGTTCTGTTGTAATGGATTCTTTGAAGGTATTTAATAACGCTTTAGGTTGAAGGTTAGAAATAATGTCGTTGCGTTGTTCTAGAAAATTTACGAGATCTTGTAAGATAAGTAAATCTGCTTTAATGACTTCATCAATGCCTTCTCGCTTGATTTTTTTACCGCAACATCTTGTCCGTTTTTTTAACCGCCCTTTGAATACTTGACCGATAGAAGCTGATGCCATAGGCTCTGAAGCAAGCATTTCGAAATGTTCATGAATATCTATGCCTAATTCACGCTGAAATTTCTCTGCAATATCAATGGGCTGAACTTCTACTTTATCTTGCAATTTTTGCAGTTCAGTAATCATTTCAACTGGTAGCAAATCGCGGCGATCACTTAACATCTGCCCTAATTTAACGTAAGTTGTGCCCAGCTCTTCCATCGCTTGACGGATACGTTCATATACAGACACGCTTCCACTTGATTCATTGGCTAACTTATTTGAAAGGGATTCCGGTAACCACTTCTCTAAATTACTGCGTTCAAAAACTCATCTAAACCATAACGTAATAAGATTTCTGCAACCTGCTTGGCACGTTGAAATTTGTTAAAAATAGCCATTGTAACTTTCCTCTTTGTGCATGCTATTTGGCGAGTATTTAAAATAAGGTTGATTTGCGACTAAATTGAGACAGGTCTTTTACATCTCTAACTGAAGATTTTCGAAAATTGCTGATGATTTCAGTTTATCCATTTTTCAATTGGACCTCTACAATTATTTCCAAGGCAAGCCACATTAGATTTTTTTTAATTTAATACTAATAATCAAAAATCTCAATGCGCTAAGTTTTTGAAGGCTTTTTGATTTAAAAAGAGCGGTCAAATTTTTGAAGTGTTTTTTTGCAAATCATCTTAAAAAAATTCGACCGCTTGTATTTTTACTTTAATTTAACTGCAATAACCCCTTGTTTAAAGTCGTGTTTTCAATGTCGGCAATATTGCATCCCAAGCGGTTAAAGCTTCTTTCTCACTGAGTGGCGAACCCTTGGTATTTTTCTCATTGGCACCGAAAGTCATCTTAAATCTCACACTGCCATCATCTTTTTTTCCCAGATAAATAGATATCGATTTCCCTGCCATTTCACCAATTTTTCATTACCCGCCATACCATTAATATCGCGTTTTCCTTTGCGGATGGTGCTGTATTTCGCCCATGAGAGGAGTTTATCCAAACCACTATCTTTAGTGAAAAGATCGCGTTCTAATAGCGGTTTATCACCTTCCTCCAAAGATCCACCCGTCGTTAGCTCGGCATAAATGCCTTTATAGTCTTTGATTTTGATGCCCGCACTGCCAAAAAACGGCTCAGTTCCCTTATCGGCAATAAATCCCTCTGTTAAACAGACACCTTGTTGCTGTGGTATTTCAGTATCTTTACGATCTCTCAATTTGTCGAAAAAATCATTTCGTATACGCCTAATAGCTTCATCTGCTTTACTTTTTTCCAGTTGCTTAAGGTTTGAGGGAGCTTTGCCGTTGACAGGCATAATGCGTACAAAAGCTCTAACCGTATAGGCATCGTTCTTACCTAACTTGAAACTAAAATCAACATTATAAAGCATTCCATTTACCTGAGTTAATAATGGGCTATCCCATGAAGCAGAAGCCTGTGTGACAGAAACTATTGCTTTGTTGGGAATAATAGTGCGGTACTCTATAAAACTCTCGCTTCCGTTATATCCTTTTTCTTTAACCTCTAATACGGATTCTACTTCTAGATTCCAATAATCTGGTCGCACTCTTATCTGCCAACCATTGTATTTAAGCCAGCCCGTCCCACTTATACGGTTAGATGGTAAGTTAATTTGGTAACGCCCACTACAAAATGGCTGCTCAGTCCAATACCTTGCCGCTTTTTGAGCATAATTGCTCGCTGCATTTTTCTACTGCTGAGTGGGTTTGGGGATGTTGACTGCAAGAAGACAACATAACACTAGTCAAAAATAGTGCTATAAAACATTAGTCTAGAACATTTCATCTTCGACATGTGATTTCTTCCTTATTGTAAAGACAATGTTTCTAGATACACATCGGCCAACAAGCACTACATCCTGTTAATACTATTGCTATAGCACCATATAATAAGCCAATCTTAAATATATTTTTTTTCTACGATATTTACGGTTCATTTTTGTCTCTTTCTTAAGCTTTAAAGTTAATAAATTTAGTAAGTTTCTATTCATTAAAAATCTGATCGAATTCGTTTTTTCAATGTCGGCAATATTGCATCCCAAGCGGTTAACGCCTCTTTCTCACTGAGTGGCGAACCTTTGGCATTTTTCTTATTGGTACCGAAAGTCATCTTAAATCTCACACTGCCATCATCTTTTTCCCAGATAAATAGATATCGATTTCCCTGCCACTTAACCAGTTTTTCATTGCCGGTCATGCCATTGATATTGCGCTTTCCTTTGCGGATGGTGTTGTATTTCGCCCACGAGAAGAGTTTATCCAAAGCACTATCTTTAGCGAAAAGGTCTCGTTCTAATAGTGGTTTATCACCTTCCTCCAAAGATCCCCCCGTCGTTAGCTCGGCATAAACGTCTTTATAGTCTTTGATTTTAATGCCCGCACTGCCAAAAAAACGGCTCAGTTCCCTTATCGGCAATAAATCCTTCTGTAAAACAGACACCTTGTTGCTGTGGCATTTCAGTATCTTTACGATCTCTCAGCTTGTCGAAAAAATCATTCCGTATCTGTCCAATAGCTTCGTCAACTTTACTTTTTTCCAGCTGTTTTAGGTTTGGGGGAGCTTTGCCGTTGACAGGCATAATGCTTGAAAGGGTTTGAATGGAATAGGCATCATTCTTGCCTAACTTGAAATAGAAATTGACATAATAGATCATACCTTTTTAGGTGCTTTGACACCGAGTGTTCCCATGAACCAGGAGCCTGTGTGACCATCGCTATCGCTTTATTAGGAATAACCGTGCGGTTTTCTATAAAACTCTCGTTTCCGTTATATCCTTTTTCTTTAACCTCTAATACGGATTCTACTTTCAGATTCCAATAATCTGGTCGCACTCTTATCTGCCAACCATTGTATTTAAGCCAACCAGTTCCACTTATACGGTTAGATGGTAAGTTAATTTGGTAACGCCCACTACAAAATGGCTGCTCAGTCCAATACGTTGCCGCATTTTGAGCATAATTGCTTGCTGTATTTTCAACTGTTGAGTGGGTTTGGGCGTGTTGACTGCAAGAAGACAACATAACACTAGTTAAAACAGTGCTATAAAACATCAGTCTAGAAATTTTCATCTTTGGCATGTGATCTCTTCCTTAGTGTAAATTTGAAGATGTTAAATAACATGGAAATTCTGCTAATACTTTTCTTTCCATATTGATCTTAATAGATGAGTTTACATGCTTTTTAGTGTAAAGTGCAACTTTACACTATTTGAGGAGGGGTAATTAAAAAGGCGATTCAATACATTTTAGAGAGAATAAAAAGGCCTTTTGACATTTCAAAAGACCTTTTTCACGCTAAAGTGCGGTCAGATTTTCGTTTACTAAATACAATAATCTTCTTTTAATAAGTGACGATAGGCATAAAGATAAGATGCACCGACAAATGCTGCACCACCCGTGACATTGCCTAAAAAAGACAGGAATCATATTGAAGAAGAATTGGCTCCAAGTCACATTAGCACCAGCAAAAAAATCCCAGCAGGAATAATAAACATATTGGCGACAAAGTGTTGTAATCCGATAAGCACAAAAAAATCATCACTGGGAACCACATGGCGAGAATACGACCGGAGGTTTGTTTGGCGCCAAAAATAGAACCAAATACCCATGCAGACCATCCAGTTACAGGCTATAGCGGAAACAAAGGCACGGCCAAAAATCCATTTGCACTTTAGCCTCGGCAATCGAGATGGTTTTAGCGGCAGCAGCACCTTCTGATAAACCGACATAATGCCCCTAAGAAATAGGCCATAAACAGCGCACCGAGCAGGTTGCCCAAACTCACGACAATCCAGTTACGAAATAATTTTTTTAAGCTTACTCTTTTGGTTAAACGACCTAATGCCATCATCATCATGTTTCCCGTGGCTAATTCACCACCACCGATTAATATACAAATCAAACAAATAGGAAACACAGCCGCACCAAGTAATGTCGCCAGCCCTCCCCACTCAGGAGGAATACCACTCACGACTTTTAAATAGGCCATATAACCAAAACTCACATAGCCGCCACCTAAAAAACTTAAAATAGAGAGTGTTTTTAGGTGTCCTTGCGACTTAGCATAACTTTTATCAATAACATCTTGTAAGATTTCGTGGGGATAAAGATCGCGATGCTGCATAGTTGTACCTCTAGTTAAAATAAGACGGTAAAAATGTAGCAAAGCACATAGCAAAACCGAAAGAATTGTTAAATATATGTACTGATTTTTAGTTATAACGAAATTGAATAATAATCCGAACCTAAAATTAGGTGTCTAGGTTCTTTTTTTGAGGGCAAAGTGCGGTCGGTGGGAACAATATCGCCCAAGTTAGAAACGGTATAAGTAAACATCGTCTGTTACATTTTTCTATAAATCAAAATCCGCGTAAATTCAGTCGGGTAGTCCAATCTGAATGTCGTACCGGGTGAATGGTAGAGACGAAATTCAATGGTAACGTTAGGGTATTTATCGATAGAAAATTCATAGGAAGTGAAAAAATATGTGGTTTCATCAAAAACTCTTTTCAATGTTTCTGATTTTTCTTCACTTTTTTTAAGATTCAGATGAAAGTATTTTGTCAATTCATCTTTGTCAAATAGGATATTTATTGAACCTTCGCTTTCATCCCAATAGAGATTAAGTTTCGTATTTTGTTTTAACTCTTTAGGTACAACCAAATGAACTTTTGATTTTTCCAAAGTGTAGCTTGTATAACCGTTTTTTTCATGTTTGTATGAGTAAGAACCTTGATATTCCTACGTTTATATTGCAATGAATCAGGATCAACAGATTGTTTTTTTCTCCATAATTTCAGATGCCATATCAATCATTTCTGCTAAATAGGCTTTTTCCAATTGGATTTCTGTTTGTGTCATGGAAAATATATTTTTGCGAATAGAACAATAAAAAAATAACAGATAATTTCGAAAGAATTTGTTTAAAATTTTTCCATATATTCTTACTCCTGAAGATGTTCAAAGGAAATAAAGCAAAGATACATCGTGTTCTTTTTTTCTGATTCGAGTGATGTTACTCATCTAAGAAATGTTCTCCTTGATATCTATACTATTTTCCAGTATTCAAATAAAGATATATTAGATTCGGATGCGGTGCAATAAATTGAATATTTATTTCGTTTTAGCGTTTGAGCGAGATAAGGCGCAGGAATAATTGATGTCAAAATGATAGATAAAAAAGAGACCTTTCGATGAAAGGTCTCTCTTCGTATAGATAATCTTGTATTAATACAATTTAGAATGGAATGTTGTCATCAAATGCATCCATTGGTGGCTCAGCTTGTGGCGCTGGCGCAGATTGTGCTGGACGAGATTGATAGCTTGGTTGTGGTGCTGATTGTGCAGGTGCATAACCGCCCATATCTTGATTGCGACCACCTAACATTTGTAAGTTATCACCTTGGATTTCAGTGGTGTAACGATCTTGGCCATTGTTATCTTGCCATTTACGAGTTTTTAAACGACCTTCAACATAAACTTGTGAACCTTTGCGTAGGTATTGACCCGCAATTTCCGCTAAACGACGATATAACACGATGCGGTGCCATTCGGTCACTTCGCGACGTTCACCCGTGTTTTTATCTGTCCAGCTTTCACTTGTTGCCACGCTAATATTTGCTACCGCTTCGCCATTTGGCATCGTGCGGATTTCAGGATCATTACCTAAATTACCCACGATGATTACTTTATTAATACCTGCCATAGAATCCTCTATATTTTAGAAATAAGGTGAAAAATTTTGGCTATTTTGCCTTAAAAGAAACAAAAGATCCATAAAAATTAACTGGATATTTGCACAGATATTGAAATATGCGATAATGGTCGCAATTTTTGAATTTATTTTCTTAAGGCAATCGCTTTTTTTATGGACACTATCGACATTCGTGGGGCTAGAACTCACAACCTCAAAAACATCAATTTAACCATTCCACGCGATAAATTAATTGTGATTACAGGCTTGTCCGGTTCGGGCAAATCTTCTTTAGCATTTGATACGCTTTATGCGGAAGGGCAGCGCCGTTATGTGGAATCGCTTTCTGCTTATGCGCGTCAGTTCCTTTCTTTGATGGAAAAAAACCAGATGTGGATTCGATTGAGGGCTTGTCGCCAGCGATTTCTATTGAGCAAAAATCCACTTCTCATAACCCGCGTTCAACCGTGGGCACTATCACAGAAATTTATGATTACCTGCGCTTGCTGTTTGCTCGCGTAGGGGAGCCGCGTTGTCCAGATCATGATGTGCCATTAACGGCACAAACCATCAGCCAAATGGTGGATAAAGTTTTAAGCTTGCCTGAAGAAAGCAAAATGATGTTGCTAGCGCCCGTAGTGAAAAAAACCGTAAAGGTGAGCACGTTAAGCTGTTAGATAGCTTGGCGGCACAAGGTTATATTCGCGCAAGAATTGATGGTGAGATTTGTGATTTATCTGATCCACCAGAACTTGCTTTACAGAAAAAACATACCATTGAAGTGGTGGTGGACCGTTTTAAAGTGCGGTCAGATTTAGCTACACGTTTAGCCGAATCCTTTGAGACAGCTTTGGAGCTTTCAGGCGGTACGGCTGTTGTGGCAGATATGGATAATCCTAAGGCTGAAGAATTAGTTTTTCTCGGCGAATTTTGCTTGTCCGCATTGTGGTTACTCTGTACCGGAATTAGAGCCTCGCTTATTCTCATTTAATAACCCGGCAGGGGCGTGTCCGACTTGTGATGGCTTAGGTGTTCAGCAGTTCTTCGATGAAAGCCGTGTGGTGCAAAATGAAAGCATTTCCCTCGCAGGCGGTGCGGTGAAAGGTTGGGACCGTCGTAATTTCTATTACTATCAAATGCTTACTTCGTTGGCGAAACATTATAAATTTGATATTGAAACGCCATACGAAGATTTGCCTCAAAAAAATTAAAGATATTGTGATGCACGGTTCAGGTAAGGAAGAAATTGAATTCCAATATATGAACGACCGTGGTGACGTAGTGATTCGCAAACATCCTTTTGAAGGGATTTTTGAATAATATGGCGCGCCGTTATAAAGAAACGGAATCTATGTCTGTGCGCGAAGAATTGGCGAAAAAAATATCAGTAACCGACCTTGTGCAGATTGTGGCGGCTCGCGTCTTCGTCCAGAAGCTCGCAACGTATATATCGGTAGCGTTAACTTGCCGCAAATTTCAGAGAAAAGCATTGGTGAAAGCCTTGAGTTTTTCCAAGGGCTCACCTTAACCGGTCAAAAAGCACAAATTGCGGAAAAAAATCCTGAAAGAGATCAAAGAGCGGTTAGAATTTTTAGTGAATGTGGGGTTGAATTATCTTTCCCTCTCTCGTTCTGCCGAAACCCTTTCGGGCGGTGAAGCGCAACGTATTCGTCTAGCGAGTCAGATTGGTGCGGGCTTAGTGGGTGTCATGTATGTGCTAGATGAGCCTTCTATCGGTTTGCATCAACGTGATAATGAACGTCTATTAAATACGCTGATTCATTTGCGTAATTTGGGCAACACCGTGATCGTGGTGGAGCATGATGAAGATGCCATTCGAGAAGCCGATCATATTATTGATATTGGCCCTGGAGCAGGTGTGCACGGTGGCCAAGTGATTGCTCAGGGGACAGCCAAAGAAATTATGGCGAACCCGAATTCGATTACGGGTAAGTTCTTATCGGGTGAAGAAAAAATCGAAATTCCGAAAAAACGAACCGCACTTGATAAAAGCAAACTTTTAAAATTAAAAGGTGCGACAGGGAATAATCTGAAAGGTGTGAATTTAGAGATCCCAGTGGGTTTATTTACTTGTATCACGGGGGTATCAGGTTCAGGCAAATCAACGCTAATTAATGATACGTTATTCCCATTGGCTCAAAATGCCCTAAATCGTGCAGAGAAAACAAGTTTTGCACCTTATAAATCCATTGAAGGCTTGGAATATTTCGACAAAGTGATCGATATTAACCAGAGTCCAATTGGTCGTACACCGCGTTCTAACCCAGCGACTTACACAGGGTTATTTACCCCAATTCGTGAATTATTTGCGGGCGTACCAGAAGCGCGTGCGCGTGGTTATAATCCAGGACGCTTTAGCTTTAACGTACGCGGTGGTCGTTGTGAAGCATGCCAAGGTGATGGCGTGCTGAAAGTTGAAATGCATTTCTTGCCGGATGTGTATGTACCTTGTGATCAATGTAAAGGTAAACGCTATAACCGTGAAACCTTGGAGATCCGATACAAAGGCAAAACTATTCACCAAGTATTAGATATGACGGTAGAAGAAGCACGTGAGTTTTTTGATGCGATCCCAATGATTGCGCGTAAATTGCAAACCCTAATGGATGTCGGCTTGTCTTATATTCGTTTAGGTCAGTCTTCTACCACGCTTTCAGGTGGTGAGGCACAACGCGTTAAGTTAGCGACAGAGCTTTCAAAACGCGATACCGGCAAAACCCTTTATATTTTGGATGAACCGACAACTGGTCTGCATTTTGCCGATATTAAACAACTTCTCGAAGTGTTACACCGCTTGCGCGATCAAGGCAATACTATCGTGGTGATCGAACACAACTTAGATGTGATCAAAACCGCAGACTGGATTGTGGATCTTGGTCCAGAAGGGGGCAGTGGCGGTGGTCAAATCATCGCAACCGGCACACCGGAAGAGGTCGCCAAGGTGAAAGGTTCTCACACCGCGAGATTCCTAAAAGACATCTTGGCAAAAGGCTAGAAAAAACGACCGCACTTTTGAGCATTATCAAAGTGCGGTTATGTATTACAACATTGGATATCTTTACTAGCTGATTGGATATAGCTCGTTTTTAAGTAATGTTGAGAATTCTGATAATCTCTATTGCTCCATCAATAATTCATATAAGGCTACATTAATATAAAAAAATTTTTCTTTTTCCAATTTTTTTCCTTCTTCAAAAATACCGATTCTGACCAATGCTTCTAAACGGGTTCTTGCTGTATTACGATGGATTTGGCAGTCTCGTACGACGAAATCAATTTTTTTGTATAAGGGTGTTTATACAGATTGTTAATCAGTTCATGACTATAAATCTGTGGTAAGTTGTTTCGGATGAGCTGCTTGTGATTTTGCATTAACACTTTAATTCCATTGATTAAAGTAACCGTTCGTTTTGAGGTTTCCGTGATGCCGTTTAGCATAAATACTAGCTAAGCCTCCCAGTTTTGGCTATCACGGACAGACTGCAATAACTGGTAGTATTTTTGTTTTATTTCTATTTATATATCGGGAAAGATACAGAATTGGAGTATCGAGTAAATCTTGCTGAATTAGATATAGAATATTCAGTATTCGTCCTGTCCGACCGTTGCCATCATAAAACGGGTGAATGCTTTCAAACTGGTGATGAATTAGAGCCATTTTTACCAAGGGATCGTAATCAAGTTGTGCCGAGTCGTTGATAAATCTTTCCAAATCAGACATATATTTTTCAATATCGGCAGGATTTTGCGGTGGCATATAAACGATTTCTTTTGTTGTTTGATTTACCAGCCCTGTTCCTTGCTGCTTTCTGAAACCCGCATCGTTTCCTTCCAATGCAGCTTGAATTTCTTTAATGAGATTGAGTGTAATTAATTTATCGGAACGGACGGAGTTAAAGCCTAATGACATGGCTTGTGCGTAGTAGTGAACTTCTTTTGCAGCTACTGTAGTGAATTGGTGTGTATTGATATTGCTTTGATATAAATCATCCTGCGTGGTAATGATATTTTCAATCTCCGAACTTTCTTTTGCTTCCTGCAAGGGTAATGTCCCGAGTAGAATATTTTGATTCGGCATTGTATGTACTACGCCTTTTAACTCACCTAATGCCTGATGAGCAGCACTGCAAGCTTTCAATACCGCTTTACTTTCTATCTCGCCCAAGGCAAATAAATCTGGAATTTGATAGTTGTTCATTATGACTTCCTTCATGCATAAAAAGGTGTGGTTTCTTGTGCACGTTTACATAACATGCACAATATTCAGAATATTTTGTGCATATTAGTACAACGCACACAAATTTTCTATTTTTTTGTGCATGTTTCAGGTTCCGAAGCACAAGACATAATATTTGGCTAACCCTCCCAGTTTCTCAATTATCCAAAATAACAAATTCTTGTTATTTCAGATACAAAAGTGCGGTTATTTTTTCGGGTGTTTTTAATGTTTGCCACCGAAAGGTGGTTTAGCAAACCAAATGAGAACAACCAAGGAAATAAAGGTTATAGCAGAAACGAAGAAGATCTCGTTAGCACCAATAATAAAGCCTTGAGCGGTGATTTGTTTGGCAAGATATAATGCCGTTTGTTCTTCGCTTAAACCAAAACTTCCCATAGTTTGGAAGAATTGTTGGGAAATCGGATTATATGGATTAATGACTTCCGTGAGTTGCGTGTGATGTACGGCTTCGCGGTTATACCACATAAATGTCGTGAGAGATGTGCCTATTGAGCCGGCAAGAGTTCGGAGGAAATTAAATAAGCTCGATGCTGAAGCCATTTTTTCGGGCGGTAAACCTGAAAGGGTAATGGTTGTCAGCGGCATAAAGAAACAAGCAACGGCTAAGCCTTGCACAAATTGCGGTAACGCTACATCCATAAAGGTCATTTCAGGCTCAAAGGTCACAGCTCGCCAATAAAAGGTGAGCGCATAAACCATAAAACTGACGGTGATTAAAATCCGCATATCAATTTTATTGCCGAATTTCCCGATAATCGGTGCAAGTAGAATCGGTAATAATCCCACTGGTGCAGCCGCAAGTCCCGCCCAAGTGGCTGTATAGTTGTAAACCTGTTGGAGCAGAAGCGGGATGAGCACGACCGTCCCAGAATACACCAAGAAAGCAAGGCTAGTCGAAACACAACCTACGGTGAAATTTCGGGATTTGAATAAGGAGACATCCACAACTGGATTATCGTCAGTCAGTTCCCAAATGATGAGGGCGATTAAACCTACCGCCGCGATAATGGTAAGCACCACAATTTCAGTGGAGTTGAACCAATCTAGCTCGCGACCTTGATCCAGCATCAATTGCAACGCACCTACACCGAGTGCTAACAAAATCAGCCCGACAGTGTTAACTGGTTGATGAGAAATTCTACTTTCTCGGCCTTCTAAAATTTTTCCAACTGATTAAGACAACAGCAAGCCCAATAGGAACGTTGATAAAGAAAATCCAACCCCAATGAATATTATCGCTGATCCAACCGCCTAAAAATCGGGCCACAAATCAGGGGCGACCACGATCGTCATTGACCAAAAAGGCTAATGCCATTCCGCGTTTTTCTGGCGGATAGTTATTCAATAATAAGCTTTGAGAAAGGGGGATGATGGGACCCGCTACTGCACCTTGAAGAACTCGAAAGACAATCAACATTTCCAAGCTATTTGCAATACCACAAAGCCAAGAGGCTAGCACGAATAATAGCGTTGCGATTAAAAATAACCGCACTTCACCAAAACGTTTTGCCAGCCAGCCCGTGATCGGAATCGAAATCGCATTTGCCACACCGAACGAGGTAATTACCCACGTTCCTTGGCTAGACGAGGCACCCAAATCACCTGCAATAGTTGGAATGGCTACGTTAGCGATGGTGGAGTCTAGCACGAGCATAAAGGTGGCTAAAGACAGCACCAATGTGAGCATCGCTAACGCACCGCCTTGTAGCGGTTTGAAATGAGATTGCGGCATAACGGAACCTAATAGCTATTGTCGCGAATAATAGATTCGATCAAATTATTGACCGCACTTTCATCATATTGCAGCACATTCGTGGAATAAAGCGTTGTAGCGGGTGCTTGGTCACGCAAGGTTTCACCTTGGCTATCGGTTACGTTAACTTTTACTGTGGCAGAAAGCCCAATACGTAATGGATTTTCAGCAAGCTGTTGCGGATCTAATTGAATACGCACAGGCACACGCTGCACCACTTTGATCCAGTTCCCTGTCGCATTTTGAGTGGGTAATAATGAGAATGCACTGCCCGTCCCCATTTCAATCCCGACGACTTTTCCATTAAAGGTTTTATCCTTGCCATAAAGGTCGAAATGAATTTCAACTGGCTGACCAATTCGCATATGGGTTAATTGTGTTTCTTTAAAGTTGGCATCTAACCACATTTGATCGGTAGTCACCACCGCCATTAATGCGCCACCAACAGACACCGCTTGACCTACTTGAGCATTACGGCGAGCCACATAGCCTTTAATTGGACTGCGAATTTTTGTGCGTTCTAAATTTAGCCAAGCTTGTTTTAAATTACTGACCGCGCTTTGAATTTGCGGTTGTTCACTTAACGGACCGTCTAATAATAACGCTTGATTTGCACCAAGCTGATTTTGTGAGGTGGTTAAGTTCGCTTTTGCCAGTTCAACGGCCTCTTTAGCATGTTGGAAAGATTCTTTATCGATTGCCCCATCTTTGACTAATTGCACACGACGGTTCAAGTTTCCTTGTGCTTGAGCAAGGGTAATTTCATTCGCACGAACGGCTGATTTTAATTGTTTTACGGTGTAATTCAGTTGCGAAACTTGGCGAACTGCATTGGCTAAATTGCTTTTAGCTTGCTCAAAACTCAATTTGGCATTGGTGTCATCCAATTCTAATAACACATTACCGGCTTGTACGGGATCCATATTATCGACATTAATTTTCGAAATATTCCCCGCGACTTGTGCCGATACCATCACCTGATTGCCGCTGACATAGGCATCTTCCGTTTCTTCAAAGCCTTTAATAAAGAGATACCAATAAGCCGCCGAACCGATTGCAATCAGAAGAAGCAAAAAGAATAAAAAAATAGAAAGCCCTTTTTTTACGTTGTTGAGATTTATTATTTGAGGAAGTTGGTGTATCTGTTTGTTGATTGGACATAACGCAAGCCTTATTGGAAAAATGCTGAAGTAAAAAAAGGCTTCAGTCTATAAAATATGAATGTCTGTTCATTATGAACGTGAATTAGAATTATTTCAAGAATGACCGCGCTTGTTTAGATAAAAGTGCGGTCAATTTTAATGACGTTTTTTCATAACAAACAGGTGTCGGTATTGCTAAAAGCAGAGAGTGGGATTTTTGTTATAGTATTTGGATATAAAAAGCAAAAATTAATATGTGTTTGTTTTTAGGATAATTTATTTACGTACTTTTTACATAAATTATATTGAAAAATGCCTAGATTTTTATTATGCGGGTGTTAGATAATGGGGATTTGTCTCTGCTTGGGCATTTTGAGGCTGGCTCATTGTTTTATATAAGTTAAATTTATACAAAGGAGTTTCATTCTTTATGAATAAGATTTTTTTAAAGTAATTTGGAATCGTACTACACAATCGTTGGTAGTAACGTCCGAATTAGCGAAAAGGCGCAGCTAAGGCGTCATGTGAGAATAAGGCTGTAGAAAGTAAAGCCTCATTTGGAAGAGTGTTTAAATTATCAACTCTAGTGCTCGCCTTAACTGGTGTCGTTAACTATGCAAATGCAGCCTACCAGATGAATGGTTTGGTAAATAGTGGTGATAGTATTGCAATTAGTGGAAATACAGGCAAAAAAAGCCGATGCACGAGGGATTGGACCACGTACCGATACAGGGAATATTGCTATTGGTACAGATTCAGCTGCCCAAGGTGGTAATTCTGTAGCAATCGGGTATGAATCTAAAACGAGAGGTAATGGCGGCACAGCTGTTGGTCAAGGTGCTAAAGCTGGTGTTTCAAAAGATGATGGCTCAGCATCTTCAGCTTTTGGTTATTATGCAAATGCTGCAGCAAGTGGCTCAACCGCATTAGGCTTTCGAACTGTTGCTTCTACTCAACAGGCTACAGCAGTTGGTTATCAAGCAGCAGCCTCTGGCCAAGGTGCAACTGCTTTGGGGTCTAATGCAATTGCTTCTAATCAAAGTACAATCGCTATTTCTGCAGGTCCTAATACCACAACTGCAAGTGGAGTTGGTTCTATCGCGATTGGTACGAATGTAACTTCGAATGGAACTGGAAATATTGCAACTGGTGCAGGTGCTAATGCAACTGGAAATGGTGCTATTGCAACTGGTTCAGCTTCAGTCGCAAATGGAAATAATGCATTAGCAGTTGGAACGAATACAAATGCAACAGGTGCTAAGGCTATTGCAATTGGTTCAGATTCTAAGGCATTAAAAAATTCTAGCTTAGCTATCGGTGATGCAGCTAATGCGAAGAATGCTAATGATGTTGCTTTAGGTGCAGGTTCAGTCACTGGAAATCGTAATGCATTAACTTCAATTACAATTAATGGAAATGAAGTTGGTAATAATGGTCAAGAGAGTGGAACGTCTGTTCTCGCGGTCGGTAATAGTACCTCTGCTAGACAGGTTCAATATGTTTCAGCAGGCTTAATTAGCGCAACTTCTACCGATGCGATTAATGGTTCACAGCTTTACAACGTGATTACAGTCGTAAATTCAACAGCAAGTACGGCGACAGCCGCTAAAAACGACTGCAGATAATGCACAAACTACCGCAGATAATGCTCAGACTACAGCAACATCCGCTAAAACGACAGCAGATCGTGCACAAACTACAGCAACAGCGGCAAACACTACCGCAAACAATGCATTGGCTTTAGCTAAGGAGGCATCATCTACCTATTTCCATGTAAATAATGGAGTTGATGATATAGATAAACAGCCTTCAGCTGAGAGTTTAAGGACTAATGAAGGCCCAGTTAGTTCATATGCTGGTGCGCAAGGCACATTTTCTGTTACAGCTGGTGTGCAGGCAACAACAACCTCTGCTGGAGCTGATTCGGTTGTTATGGGGCATGTGGCTTCATCAGCATCTCCATCTGCAGTTGTAATTGGTTCATATAGCTCAGTCCAAGCTGATGCGGCAAATGCAATAGTAATTGGTTCAGATAGCTCAGTCCAAGCTAATGCGGCAAATGCAATAGTAATTGGTAGAAACTCAAGCGTGAAAGCTAATGCCAAAAATGCAACTGTATTAGGTTCTAACTCTGTCGCGCAAGAAAATTCAGTGAATGCGACTGTAGTGGGACAATTCTCTGCAGCGGGTAAAGATTCTGTGAATGCAACCGTTGTAGGTTCAAGAAGTTATGTTCGTCCAAATACAAATGATGGTACAGCATTAGGTCATTACGCTGGTGTGGATAACAGCACAACAAATGGTACATCAGTTGGTGCTCGCACTTGGGTTGGTGAAAATGTAAACAATGGTACCGCATTAGGGGTGTATAACCTTGTTGGTAATAACACCCAAAATACTATTGCTGTAGGTGTTGCAAATAACGTAAAAGATGGCGTTAAAAATAACACGATTATTGGACACGGTAATACTATTGCATCAAATGGTACAACCGTATTGGGTAATAACTTAAATATCGCTGCAGGTTTAGATGAAGCAGTGGTTTTAGGTAATCATTCAACTACGACAGGTTCTCATCCTATTGCAAATGTAACTGAAGCAACTGTGGGTAATTTAACCTATAGTGGCTTCAAAGGAACAGTTGCGGGCGCAGGCAGTTTCGTAAGCGTTGGAGCAACAGGTAATGAGCGCAAATTGATCAATGTTGCAGCAGGTAATATTTCTGCAACTTCAACAGAAGCGATCAATGGTTCACAACTTTATGCAGTAACTTCACAATTAGATAAAACAAACGAAACAGCGAAAACAGCAGCTTCAAGTGCAAGCAGTGCGGTTTCTTTAGCCTCTACAGCAGCTTCAGCAGCAACATCAGCTGCGGAAGTGGTTAATAACAACTTAAATAAAATTGAAAGTGCGGCATCTGCAGCTGCAAGCTCTGCTACAGCAGCAGATAAATCTGCGCAATCTTCAGCATCTTCTGCAACAGAAGCGGATAAATCAGCGAAATCTGCAGCAAGCTCAGCAACTGAAGCGAGACAAGTCTGCTAAATCTTCAGCATCTTCTGCAACAGAAGCAGATAAATCAGCGAAGTCTTCCGCAAGCTCTGCAGTAGAAGCAGATAAATCAGCGAAGTCATCAGCATCTTCTGCAACTGAAGCAGACAAGTCAGCTAAATCTGCAGCAAGCTCAGCAACCGAAGCAGACAAGTCAGCTAAATCTGCAGCAAGCTCAGCAACTGAAGCAGACAAGTCTGCTAAATCTGCAGCAAGCTCAGCAACTGAAGCGAGACAAGTCTGCTAAATCTTCAGCATCTTCTGCAACTGAAGCAGATAAGTCAGCTAAATCTGCAGCAAGCTCAGCAACTGAAGCGGATAAGTCAGCGAAATCTGCAGCAAGCTCAGCAACAGAAGCGGATAAGTCAGCGAAATCTGCAGCAAGCTCAGCAACTGAAGCAGACAAGTCTGCTAAATCTTCAGCATCTTCTGCAACTGAAGCAGATAAGTCAGCTAAATCTGCAGCAAGCTCAGCAACTGAAGCGGATAAGTCAGCGAAATCTGCAGCAAGCTCAGCAACAGAAGCGGATAAGTCAGCGAAATCTGCAGCAAGCTCAGCAACTGAAGCAGACAAGTCTGCTAAATCTTCAGCATCTTCTGCAACTGAAGCAGATAAGTCAGCGAAATCTGCAGCAAGCTCAGCAACCGAAGCAGACAAGTCTGCTAAATCTTCAGCATCTTCTGCAACAGAAGCAGATAAATCAGCGAAGTCTTCCGCAAGCTCTGCAGTAGAAGCAGATAAATCAGCGAAGTCATCAGCATCTTCTGCAACTGAAGCAGATAAGTCAGCTAAATCTGCAGCAAGCTCAGCAACTGAAGCGGATAAGTCAGCGAAATCTGCAGCAAGCTCAGCAACTGAAGCAGACAAGTCTGCTAAATCTTCAGCATCTTCTGCAACTGAAGCAGATAAGTCAGCTAAATCTGCAGCAAGCTCAGCAACTGAAGCGGATAAGTCAGCGAAATCTGCAGCAAGCTCAGCAACAGAAGCGGATAAGTCAGCGAAATCTGCAGCAAGCTCAGCAACTGAAGCAGACAAGTCTGCTAAATCTTCAGCATCTTCTGCAACAGAAGCGGATAAATCTGCGAAATCTGCAGCAAGCTCAGCAACTGAAGCAGACAAGTCTGCTAAATCTTCAGCATCTTCTGCAACTGAAGCAGACAAGTCTGCTAAATCTTCAGCATCTTCTGCAACAGAAGCGGATAAGTCTGCTAAATCTGCAGCAAGCTCAGCAACAGAAGCGGATAAGTCTGCTAAATCTGCAGCAAGCTCAGCAACAGAAGCGGATAAGTCAGCGAAATCTGCAGCAAGCTCAGCAACTGAAGCAGACAAGTCTGCTAAATCTTCAGCATCTTCTGCAACTGAAGCAGACAAGTCTGCTAAATCTTCAGCATCTTCTGCAACTGAAGCAGACAAGTCTGCTAAATCTTCAGCATCTTCTGCAACTGAAGCGGATAAGTCAGCTAAATCTGCAGCAAGCTCAGCAACTGAAGCAGACAAGTCTGCTAAATCTTCAGCATCTTCTGCAACAGAAGCGGATAAATCAGCGAAATCTGCAGCAAGCTCAGCAACTGAAGCAGACAAGTCTGCTAAATCTTCAGCATCTTCTGCAACTGAAGCAGACAAGTCTGCTAAATCTTCAGCATCTTCTGCAACTGAAGCGGATAAGTCTGCTAAATCTGCAGCAAGCTCAGCAACAGAAGCGGATAAGTCTGCTAAATCTGCAGCAAGCTCAGCAACTGAAGCAGACAAGTCTGCTAAATCTTCAGCATCTTCTGCAACTGAAGCAGACAAGTCTGCTAAATCTTCAGCATCTTCTGCAACAGAAGCGGATAAATCTGCGAAATCTTCAGCAAGCTCTGCAGTAGAAGCGGATAAATCTGCGAAGTCTTCAGCATCTTCTGCAACTGAAGCAGATAAATCTGCGAAATCTGCAGCAAGCTCAGCAGTTGAAGCAGATAAATCTGCGCAATCAGCAGCATCTTCTGCAACTGAAGCAGACAAGTCTGCTAAATCTGCAGCAAGCTCAGCAGTTGAAGCGGATAAATCTGCGCAATCAGCAGCATCTTCTGCAACAGAAGCAGATAAATCTGCGAAGTCTTCAGCATCTTCTGCAACTGAAGCAGATAAATCTGCGCAATCTTCAGCAAGCTCTGCAGTAGAAGCGGATAAATCTGCGAAGTCTTCAGCAAGCTCTGCAGTAGAAGCGGATAAATCTGCGAAGTCTTCAGCATCTTCTGCAACTGAAGCGGATAAATCTGCGAAGTCTTCAGCATCTTCTGCAACTGAAGCAGATAAATCTGCGAAATCTGCAGCAAGCTCAGCAGTTGAAGCAGATAAATCTGCGCAATCAGCAGCATCTTCTGCAACTGAAGCAGACAAGTCTGCTAAATCTGCAGCAAGCTCAGCAGTTGAAGCGGATAAATCTGCGCAATCAGCAGCATCTTCTGCAACAGAAGCAGATAAATCTGCGAAGTCTTCAGCATCTTCTGCAACTGAAGCAGATAAATCTGCGCAATCTTCAGCAAGCTCTGCAGTAGAAGCGGATAAATCTGCGAAGTCTTCAGCAAGCTCTGCAGTAGAAGCGGATAAATCTGCGAAGTCTTCAGCATCTTCTGCAACTGAAGCGGATAAATCTGCGAAATCTTCAGCAAGCTCTGCAGTAGAAGCGGATAAATCTGCGAAGTCTTCAGCATCTTCTGCAACTGAAGCAGATAAATCTGCGAAATCTGCAGCAAGCTCAGCAGTTGAAGCAGATAAATCTGCGCAATCAGCAGCATCTTCTGCAACTGAAGCAGACAAGTCTGCTAAATCTGCAGCAAGCTCAGCAACTGAAGCAGACAAGTCTGCTAAATCTTCAGCATCTTCTGCAACAGAAGCAGATAAATCTGCGAAGTCTTCAGCATCTTCTGCAACTGAAGCAGATAAATCTGCGCAATCTTCAGCAAGCTCTGCAGTAGAAGCGGATAAATCTGCGAAGTCTTCAGCAAGCTCTGCAGTAGAAGCGGATAAATCTGCGAAGTCTTCAGCATCTTCTGCAACTGAAGCGGATAAATCTGCGAAATCTTCAGCAAGCTCTGCAGTAGAAGCGGATAAATCTGCGAAGTCTTCAGCAAGCTCTGCAGTAGAAGCGGATAAATCTGCGAAGTCTTCAGCATCTTCTGCAACTGAAGCGGATAAGTCTGCTAAATCTTCAGCATCTTCTGCAACTGAAGCAGATAAATCAGCGAAGTCTTCAGCAAGTTCAGCTACTGCGGCTGCATCTTCTGCAACTGCAGCAGAAAGTTCTGCGAAACGTATTGAAGATTCTGGTTTGATCAGTAAAGATGGCAAAAACAGCATTTGCAGCAGATAACACTAGCAAACGTGATAGTGCGAAAGCGAAAGGTAAAGATGCAACTGCGGTTGGCTACGGTGCGAATGCAAGTGGTGAAAATGGCACGGCGTTAGGTAATAACTCACAAGCTTCAGGTAAAAACTCAACAGCTGTGGGTCAAGGCGCGAAAGCGACAGCTACTAACTCTGTGGCATTAGGGTCAAGGCTCTGTAGCAAATGAAGCCAATACTGTTTCAGTCGGTTCAGTTGGTAATGAACGTCGAATCACTAATGTGGCAGATCCAGTCAGAGCTACTGATGCGACGAATAAACAATATGTTGATCGTTCTGTTGGTGCAGTTCGTAGCGAATTGAAGAAAACCGATAAGAAACTTCGTGGTGGTATCGCAGGGGCAACTGCTGCAGCGAATATTCCACAAGTGACTAAACCAGGTGGTTCAATGGTTGGCCTTGGAGTAGGTAACTACAAAGGTGAAAGTGCTGTTGCCGTAGGTTACTCACGTGCGAGTGATAACAATAAAGTTATCTTTAAAGTGAGTGGTGCAGCAACTACACAAGGTGATTATAATGTTGGTGCGGGTGTAGGTTATCAATGGTAATTATCGACTAAATTAGATAAATCACTCGGGTAGAAATATCCGAGTGATTTTTTTATTATTTAAGTTATTTAAAAAAACAAGTTCCTTTTTGACCGCGCTTTTAGATAAATAATAAAAAAAGGAAGAGGATTATGAGTAAATATAAAAATTGGGATCACATTTAATTTAGAGTCAAAAAGTAACAGACATTTGGGCAAATGGTGCAAACCAAAATGCGATCCATCTTTTTCATCTATTTCAACATTCATCTATGGTGGACGATGTTGTGTTTGTTTCTTGGGGACCGGAAAAAAACGAACTACTCCTCCAGATGGTTTTATGTTAGATGGGTTGAACCTTAAATATGCCTATATTGAAGATGTTATTGATCAATTAGATGTATTAATTGAAGGTACATTAGTCATTGAACCTCATCAAGTTAGCCGTATGCATGAGCATGGTGGCAAAAGTCGTTTGTTATAAAATGGGTAATGATTTTATTATGGATGTGGAAAAACTTCCTTTTTGAGAAAAGAAGCTGGCAGAGTATTTAATGGTACGTTATTTGATGCTGTGTGGATGATTCCACAACATGAAAAATACTTGTAAATCTTATTTTTCTATTATGTATCGCTGTTCTACCTATGTTGTCCCAGCAATTTGGTCGCCAGTATTTTGTGATAAAGTAATTAAACGAATAAAGGAGCAGTACAATCTTATTTTTTTGGTTATAAACCAGATGCAGAGAAAAAAAGCAAAAACGTATTGCATCTTTTGAAGCAAATATTAATGTAGTAAAAACGAGCTTTATTCCTATTTTAATTGCAGAACAGGCTTATAGAGAAGCTCCAGAAAAAAATTAAAAAAATGTTTATATGTGTAATACTTACGATAAAAAGAGATAATCCAACATTTTTTTAATTTTATTGGTCGAACTAATCTTGTAAAAAGACGATGTGATGACGGTTGAAGGTCGTTATCAGATGCCTGATTTTCTTACTCGTTATGTTGATGTTGTATTAAGCCATCAATGGGAAAAATGGTTTGAATTATGCTTACAATGATGCGTTATATGGTGGCTATCCTTTTATTCATAACTCCAAGCTATTACCAAAAGGTGTGGGGTATTATTACAATGAATTTGATGCATTTGAGGGTGCAAAAGTTTTACTCGATGTGATTGAAAACCATGATAAAAATCATGATAAATATGTAAAACGCGCAAATGAATATCTCGATTCATTGTTACCAACAAATCCAATGAATATTTATCTCTACGAGAAAAGAGCTCAAAAAGGCTTTTTTTGAATAAAAGAAAAATCCTTTGCTAAATTAGCAAAGGATTTTTTGTAAGAAGTGATTAGCTAGGTAGTTTTGTAGTCGCTTTTAACGCCATATACCCCACAATCGCTGAAACAGTAGAACCTAATAAGATCCCTAATCGAGAAAGGGAGTTAATGCTTTCCCCGGCATCAGCATTGAAGGCTAGGCTTGCTAAGAACATCGACATGGTGAAGCCGATACCACACAAAATTGCTACGGCAAAAATTTGTTTAAAATTGATGCCTTGTGGTAGTTTTGCAATACTAAGTTTAACGGAAAGGTAACTAAAACCAAATACGCCGAGTGGTTTTCCGATAATTAAGCCAAGAGAAATCGCGAGCAATAATGGTGATGTCAGCATGCTGAGATCAATGCCATCGAAGCTTACCCCCGCATTGGCAAATGCAAATAATGGCAAGATAACAAAGGATGACCAAGGGGCAAGAATGTGCTCAAAGTCATGTAACGGTGTTTCGCCATTTTTACCTTTTAATGGAATACAAAATCCGATGATAACGCCAGCAAGGGTAGCATGCACGCCTGATTTTAATACCGAAGCCCATAGGATTGTTCCCACCACCATATAGGCACAAAGTGCGGTCACTTTAAAACGATTTAATGCGATAAGTACAACAATAGCAACTGCAGCAAAGATGAGTGCTTGTATACTTAATCCGTGTGAGAAAAACAGTGCAATAACGACAATTGCGCCTAAGTCATCAATAATCGCTAAAGCAAGTAAAAAGATTTTTAGTGGGAGTGGTACTTGCTTACTTAATAACGCCATGATCCCAAGTGCAAAGGCGATATCTGTTGCCATTGGGATAGCCCAGCCATCGGCTAAAGCGGGATCGTGTTGGGCGATAAATACATAAACTAATGCAGGAATAATCATTCCCCCCACCGCTGCAATAGCAGGGAAAATCGCTTGTTGATAGCTTGAAAGAGAGCCTTCAAATAATTCTTTTTTTGACTTCCATTCCCACTAAAACAAAGAATACCGCCATAAAACCATCGTTAATCCAGTGGATTAAGGTTTTATCAATAGAAAAAGATCCTACTTGAATGCTGACTGGTAAATTTAAAAAGTCATTATAGGTTTGATTAAGCGGTGAGTTGGCTAATAGCATTGCGACTACCGCTGAGAAAAGTAATAAAATTCCGCCAGCTGATTCTAATTTTAAAAAATGCTGAATTTGTTGAGTCAAACTCAGTTTATTCATTCATCCTCTCCTAAAAAAATATAATAAAAAAATAACAAAGCTTGGATACTATCATAAAATTTCTAATTTTTTTGGAGAATACCGTCAGTAAATATGAATTTAGTGGGACAATTTATTTGATTAAAAATTATGATTTCTCCATATTTTCAATTTCTACGTTTGGAGTTAAGGGGTATTTAGAGTAAAATTCGGCAATTTATTTTATTTATCGAGAATACCTATGTTTTCAAAAAAAGATATCATCGTATTAGGTATGATGGTTTTTGCCTTGTTTTTGGGCGCAGGAAATATTATTTTTCCTCCGATGGAAGGTTACACCGCAGGTAACCATTGGGCAACAGCCTCTATGGGATTTGTGGTAACGGGCGTATTAATGCCGTTTATTACCTTAGTCGTTGTGTCTGTGTTAGGACGCGGTGAAGAGCTAACCAAGGATTTACCCAATTGGGCTGGCGTAGCCTTTTTAACGATTCTTTATTTAGTGATCGGTTCAACCTTTGCCATGCCTCGAATTACCAATGTGGCTTATGAAATGGCATGGTTACCATTGGGGCTTTTTGAAGACAGCGAGACGGCACGTCTTATTTTCTCTGTACTTTTTAATGTTATCTCGATGGGATTCATGATTCGCCCGAGCACAATTATTTCAACTGTGGGTGAAGTAATGACTCCTGCATTGTTGGTGTTATTGGTGGTTGTCGGTATTACCGTTTTTGTTTCACCACTTTCTGATATTGTTGCGCCTTCCCAGGCTTATGCAGAGAATTCAGCATTAACCACAGGCTTAATTAGTGGCTATCAAACCATGGATTTACTGGCAGCGATTGCATTTGGTGGCATTGTTGCACGTGCATTGGCTGCAAAAAATGTAACGAATCCCCAAAAGATTGTTAAATATACGATTTCAGCGGGTTTTGTATCTGTCATTTTATTAGCTTGTCTATATTTTGCCTTATTCTACTTAGGGGCGACTTCTGATGCGGTGGCACAAGGTGCAACAAATGGTGGACAAATCTTCTCTCGTTATGTGAACAGTTTATTTGGTTCTGCGGGAACATGGATTATGGCAGGGATTATTACTTTAGCAAGCTTAACCACATTAGTGGGCGTAACCAGTGCTTGTGGTGATTATTTCTCTAAGTTTTCGACACGTTTTTCTTATCCATTCTGGATTGTTTTCTTCACTGCAATGACGACAATCATTTCACAGTATGGACTAACAAAATTACTCCGTGTCACGATTCCAGCATTATTCTTGATTTATCCGATGGCGATTATGTTGGTGGTTTTACAGCTTGTGCGTAATAAACTGCCTTCTATTCGATTGAGCTATTACACTACTATTTTTGTGACGGTTTGTTTTAGTTTAATTGATAGTTTGAAAAACTTGGATATGTTGCCAGAAGGCTTACATCAAATCATGACTCATTTCCCGCTCTATTCACAAGGGCTTGCCTGGCTTGTACCCGCATTATGTACTTTAGTGCTTTCCATGATATTCGGGAAAACGATTTCAAAATAATAAAAATGCCGATGATGATTTATCGGCATTTTTATATCAAGTGCGGTTGTTTTTTCACGTATTTTTAGGCTGCAAGACGTTGTCTCACAATTTCAAATAAACATACGCCAGTCGCAACGGAAACATTCAGGGATGAAACAGAGCCCGCCATTGGAATACTAATGAGTTGATCACAATGTTCACGCGTGAGACGACGCATCCCTTCACCTTCGGCTCCCATCACCAAGGCTAGAGAACCAGTCAGTTTAGTTTGATAAATGGTTTCTGTTGCTTCGCCAGCTGTACCCACCACCCAAATATTATGATTTTGTTGTAGATCTCGCAAAGTACGCGCTAAATTGGTTACGCGAATTAATGGCACAGTCTCCGCAGCACCGCAAGCCACTTTACGTGCGATAGAAGTGAGTTGAGCGGATTTATCTTTTGGCACAATAACAGCGCTCACTCCAGCAGCATCTGCAGTACGTAAGCAGGCGCCCAGGTTATGGGGGATCCGTCACTCCATCAAGCACCAATAAAAAGTGGATTTTGTTTACGAGTAAGAAGTTCATCCAAATCATGTTCATTCAGCTCTTTTCGCTTCTTGCACACGAGCAATCACGCCTTGATGCACTTCACCATTGGATTTTTTTATCTAATGTTTGACGGTTTACAAATTGCACCGCAATGCCTAAAAGCATAGAGTTCATTAAGTAAGGGTTGTAGGCGTTTATCTTCACGGCCTTTCAGCACAAATACTTCAATTAAACGCTCAGGGCTATTTGCTAAAATGCTGTTTACAGCATGGATACCATAGATATTTTCTGACATAGGGTTCTCTTATTTATTATTTCTTCCGTTTTCTCGTCGGTTTCTTAGAAACGTCTTTATTTTTGACCGCACTTTTACGTTTTTTTGACGCTTTAGGTGGCAGTTCCTTAAAGACTTTTTTTGCTTTTTGTTTCGCCGTTTTGCCCACACGACGTGGTTTTCTGGCACTTTCGACTAAACTGAAATCTACCATTTTTTGTTCTAAATGAACGGCAACTACACGAATTTTGACTTTATCGCCAAGACGGTAGAATCATACCACTATTTTCACCGATTAAACGTTGTTTTGCCGTATCAAATTGATAGTAGTCGTTATCTAAAGTGGAAATATGGACTAAGCCGTCAATGAATAAATCATCTAAACGAACGAATAAGCCAAAGCCCGTTACAGATGAGATCACACCACTAAATTCTGCTCCTACGTGATCTTGCATATATTCACATTTCAGCCAATCAGCTACTTCGCGAGTGGCATCATCGGCACGGCGTTCTGTCATCGAGCAGTGATCACCTAATAAATCCATTTCATCAAAAGAATAATGATAGCCTCCAGTATCTGTGGTTTTACGTTTAGCACCTTTTTTTCTTTTTGCTAATAAATATTTAATCCCACGATGAAGGGTTAAATCCGGATAACGACGAATCAGGGGAAGTGAAGTGTGCATATTCCTCTAACGCCAAACCAAAGTGACCGATATTATCCGCATGATAAACTGCTTGGCTTAATGAGCGAAGTAACATGGTTTGGATAAGCTCGTGATCCGGGCGATCTTTCACTTGCTCTAACAATTTCGCATAATCTTTTGTGGTCGGTTTCATGCCGCCTTCAAGGCTTAAACCGCATTCACTTAAGAATGCACGGAAAGACGTCAGTTTTTCTTCGCTCGGTGTGGCATGAATACGATAGAGTGCAGGTTCTTTATGTTTTTCCATAAAGTTTGCTGCTGCAATATTCGCAAGAATCATGCATTCTTCAATGATTTTGTGCGCATCATTTCGCACAATAGGTTCTATGCGATCAATTCGTCCCATGGCATTGAAAATAAATTTGGTTTCGATGGTTTCAAAATCGATGGCTCCACGTTGTTTACGGGCATTGAGTAATGCTTGATAGAGATGATGCAATTCTTCTAAATGTGATACTAGCCCTTGATAACGCGTGCGGAGTTCATTATCACCGTCTAAAATTGCCGCGACTTTCGTATAGGTTAAACGTGCATAAGAATTCATTACCGCTTCATAAAAACGATAGTCCGTGAGTTTACCTTTGGCAGAAATCTGCATTTCACACACCATACACAAGCGATCAACTTGTGGATTCAGTGAACACAATCCGTTTGATAAAATTCTCCGGCAACATTGGCACAACACGATTTGGGAAGTAAACGGAGTTACCTCGGTTATAGGCTTCAGTATCTAATGCCGAACGTAAACGCACATAGTAGCTGACATCGGCAATCGCTACCCAAAGTTTCCAGCCTTTACCGCTTTTTTCGCAATATACGGCATCATCAAAATCACGTGCATCTTCGCCATCAATGGTAACCAGTGGCAGATTGCGTAAATCCACACGGCCTTTTTTTGGCTTCTTCAGGCACTTCTTCCGTGAATTTTTTAACGTATTTTTCGACCGCACTTGGGAATTGGTGAGGAATGTCATGATTACGAAGAGCAATCTCCACTTCCATCCCTTTTGCCATATTGTCACCCAGAATTTCGGTGATGATGCCAACTGGTTGAGTAAAGGAGGCAGAGCGTTCCTGCAATTCAACCACGACAACTTGTCCCATTCGGGCCCCATTGCGATGTTCATTAGGGACTAAAATATCTCGTCCGATACGACTGTCATCAGGCACCACATAGCTAAAACCATTTTCTAAGAAGAAACGGCCGACAATTTGTTTTTTACGACTTTCAAGTACGCGAACAATACGGACTTCGCGACGACCACGGCGATCTAAGCCTGCAGGTTGGGCTAATACAAAATCACCATGCATTACACGTTGCATTTGGTGATTAGGGATAAAGAGATCCTCTTTTTTACCTTCGACTTGTAAAAAGCCATAGCCTTCGCGATGGCCGATGACCATGCCTTTGAATAAATCCAATTTTTCAGGCAAGGCATAGCGTTTACGTTTAGTGAAAACTAACTGTCCATCATTCTCCATGGCACGCAAGCGACGACGCATGGCTTCTTGTTGTTCGTCACTTTTTAATTGAAAGTGCGGTCAGAATTTCTTCCCGACTCATCGGGGCATTATTTTCACGAATAATTTGCAGAATGTAGTCTCTGCTTGGGATCGGATTACCGTATTTGGCTAATTCTTTTTGATAATTTGGATCCGCTTTTTTAAAAGATTTTTTTGGTCATTTATTGTTTATTTTATGATTAATTTTTTTAAGTTGTGGGGTAGTTTACAGGTTAAAGGGGGGAATGCAAGCTTGTTGTCAGACGTTTGTGGCAGGACGGTTTACGGCAAACAAAAACCGCACTAAAGTGCGGTTTTATTTTTAAGCTGTTTTAGTGCTTTAATTACGCTAATTTTTTTGATTTGAGCAGCTAATTTAGCTTTGTGGTTTGCTGCTTTGTTAGCGTGGATTAAGCCTTTAGAAGCCATACGGTCAACAACTTTTTGCATTTCAACGAATGCTGCTTCAGCTGCTGCTTTTTTTCACCTGCTGCTACTTGAGCATATACTTTTTTTGATGTAAGTACGCATCATAGAGCGTTGGCTTGCGTTGTGTTGGCGGCGTTTTTTTCAGATTGAACCGCGCGTTTTTTTGCTGACTTGATATTAGCCAAGGTCAAACTCCTAAAAATTTCTGTTAGATGATTATGACAAAAATAAGGGCGTAGAATATGCCGATTTTTTTATACTTTTTGTCAATGAATAATTTGTGTTGATTTCGGTGAGACACAACCGAAAGTAAGCATCGTTATTTAAAAAAAGCGCTTTCTATTGGCTCACACAAACGATGTGGGCAGGATTTTATCAGTTTTTTTTCGTTGGAATATAGCGTAAAAAAACAAAAATTCTATACAATTAAGGCAAATTTTTTTGAAGAGACCCCTATTTTGAGTAAACGACTTTTAAAAATCCGGCATTATCGTGAGTGGGATGACATTATTGTCCCGTGTGTTAGGTTTAGTACGCGATGTGGTGATTGCCCATTTAATCGGTGCAGGTGCAGCGGCGGACGTGTTTCTATTCGCTAACCGTATCCCAAACTTTTTTTACGTCGTTTATTTGCGGAAGGGGCATTTTTCTCAGGCTTTTTGTCCCTGTGTTAGCCGAATATCAAAAAAATCGGGCGATCTTTCTAAAAACGCGAGAATTTATCGGGAAAGTGTCGGGTACGCTAGGCGGTTTAGTCAGTATTGTCACCTTGCTTGCTATGGTGGGATCACCTGTTGTTGCGGCGATCTTTGGGATGGGCTGGTTTACTGATTGGCTAAATGACGGACCCGATGCGCACAAATTTGAACAAGCGTCTTTACTCTTAAAAAAATCACGTTTCCTTATTTATGGTTTGTTACCTTTGTGGCACTTTCCGGCGCGATTTTAAATACAATAGGTAAATTTGGCGTGATGTCGTTTTCGCCTGTTTTACTTAATATCGCGATGATTGCGACCGCACTTTTTCTCGCGCCAAGATTAGACAATCCTGATCTTGCCCTTGCTATCGGGATCTTCTTAGGTGGTTTGCTACAATTTTTATTCCAAATCCCTTTCTTGAAGAAAGCAGGCTTGCTCGTAAAACCTAAGTGGGCATGGCATGATGAAGGGGTAGCTAAAATCCGTCGATTGATGATTCCGGCTTTATTCGGGGTTTCCGTAAGTCAAATCAATTTGCTGCTTGATACAGTCATTGCCAGTTTCTTAATGACAGGCTCCATCAGCTGGCTTTATTATTCAGATCGTTTATTAGAGTTTCCACTTGGGCTATTTGGTATTGCGATTTCCACTGTGATTTTACCGACGCTTGCTCGCCATCATGTGAATCGAGAAGATAATTCTTCCCAAAGTGCGGTTGATTTTCGCAACACAATGGACTGGGGCGTACGAATGATTTTATTACTCGGCGTGCCGGCTGCGATTGGTATTGCCGTGTTAGCCCAACCAATGTTACTGGTATTGTTTATGCGTGGCAGTTTTACCTTAACAGATGTGCATGCAGCCTCTTATTCTTTATGGGCATTCAATGCCGGTTTGCTTAGCTTTATGCTGATTAAGATCTTGGCTAATGGCTATTACGCACGGCAAGACACTAAAACGCCCGTGAAAATCGGGATTATCGCCATGGTGAGCAATATGGGCTTTAATGTGTTGGCGATTCCATTTAGTTATGTGGGTTTAGCGATTGCTTCTGCCATGTCAGCAACTTTAAATGCTTATTTGCTTTATCGTGGTTTAGCGAAAGAGGATGTATACCATTTTTCACGTAAAAGTGCGGTCTTTTTTCTGAAAGTTTTAGGCGCAGCCTTAGCTATGGGCGGTTTGGTTTGGTATAACTGCCCACCGATTCAAGAATGGGCATCCATGACATTTTTAATGCGTATCTATTGGTTGGTTTGGTTAATTGGACTGGCTGCGGTCGTTTATTTAGGCGTATTGGTGCTATTAGGTGTGCGTAAACACCATTTACTGACAAAAACATTAAGTTATCGCTATAATGCACCGATTATTTTTTTCGTTTTTTTGGAATAAGATGTAATGCAATTAATTCGTGGGCTTCATAATTCACAGCCATATTTGTCAGGGTGCGCATTAACCATTGGCAATTTTGATGGAGTGCATTTGGGGCATCAGGCGATTTTGCGTCATCTTCGTCAGAAAGCGAATGCGCTGAATTTACCCATGGCGGTGATGCTTTTCGAACCACAACCGCGCGAATATTTTATGGGCGACAAAGCCCCTGCGCGCTTAATGCGTTTAAGAGATAAATTGCATTATTTGGCTCAGGCGGGTGTGGATGTGGTGATCGTCGCGAAATTTGACCGCACTTTCGCTGATCTTCCAGCAGAACAATTTATTGAAGATTGGCTTGTACGCAAATTAAATGTGAAGTTTCTCAGTATTGGCGATGATTTCAAATTTGGTGCGAAACGTTTAGGCAATTTTGCGATGTTGCAACAAGCCGGAAAGCAGTTTGGTTTTGAAGTAGAAGACAGTCGCACCTTCTGTTTAGATGAGTTACGTATCAGTAGCACCGCTATTCGTGAAGCGTTGGCTAAAGATGATTTACAGCATGCGGAAAATTTGCTCGGTAAGCCTTATCGTATTTTTGGTCGAGTGATCCACGGTAATAAATTAGGCCGCACCATTGGTTTTCCTACCGCGAATGTTCGCTTACATCGCCAAGTGAATCCAGTAAAAGGGGTTTATGCAGTGAAAGTGCGGTTAAAATCGGGCGAGATTTTTAACGGCGTCGCCAACATGGGAAAACGCCCAACCATTAACGGTACGATACAATTATTAGAAGTTCATTTATTTGATTTTTCTCAGAATATTTATGGACAAATGGTCGAAGTGGAATTCTGCCATAAGATTCGCGATGAGATAAAGTTTCCGTCTTTTGAGGCGTTGAAAGCTCAAATTGAACAAGACGTAAAAACAGCGAAAGCATTTTTTGCAAAATAGAATTATATTGAAATATAAAAATTGGAAAAATAACATGACAGTTGATTACAAAAAAACACGTTAAATTTACCAGAAACAGGTTTCCCAATGCGTGGCGATCTAGCCAAACGCGAACCTGTAATGTTAAAAAAATTGGTATGACAAACAGTTGTATCAAAAAAATCCGCCAAGCAACAAAAGGTAAAAAAATCCTTTATTTTTGCATGATGGCCCTCCGTATGCGAACGGCAATATTCATATCGGTCACGCCGTTAATAAAATTCTGAAAGATATTATTGTTAAATCCAAAACTGCATTAGGTTTTGACTCACCTTATATCCCAGGTTGGGACTGTCACGGTTTGCCAATTGAATTAAAAGTAGAAGGTTTGGTAGGTAAACCAAACGAGAAAGTGACAGCAGCTGAATTCCGTCAAAAATGTCGTGAATATGCCGCGGAACAAGTAGAAGGCCAGAAAAAAGATTTTATCCGTTTAGGGGTATTAGGCGATTGGGATAATCCTTATTTAACGATGAACTTCAATACCGAAGCAAACATCATTCGTACACTCGGTAAAGTGATTGCGAATGGCCACTTATACAAAGGTTCAAAACCAGTGCACTGGTGTTTGGATTGTGGCTCTTCTTTAGCAGAAGCAGAAGTGGAATATGAAGACAAAGTTTCTCCGTCTATCTATGTTCGTTTCCCAGCAGTAAGTGCGGTTGAAATTGAAGAGAAATTTAACGCAGTAGGTAAAGGACATGGCAAATTATCTGCGGTGATTTGGACAACCACACCTTGGACAATGCCATCTAACCGTGCGATTGCAGTAAATGCAGACTTAGAATACAACTTAGTACAACTTGGCGATGAGCGTGTGATTTTAGCCGCTGAATTAGTTGAATCCGTAGCGAAAGCGGTGGGTGTAGAACAAGTTGAAATTTTAGGTTCAGTAAAAGGTCAAGCACTTGAGTTAGTACGCTTTAACCATCCGTTCTATGATTTCACTGTGCCGGTGATTTTAGGCGATCACGTGACTACCGATGGCGGTACAGGTTTAGTACATACCGCACCGGATCATGGTTTGGACGACTTTATTGTAGGACAAAAATATAATTTACCAATGGCGGGTCTTGTATCGAATGACGGTAAATTTATTTCAACGACTGAATTCTTTGCGGGCAAAGGCGTATTTGAAGCCAATCCATTGGTTGTTGAAAAATTGCAAGAAGTGGGCAACTTATTAAAAGTTGAGAAAATCAAACACAGCTACCCACACTGCTGGCGCCACAAAACCCCGATTATTTTCCGTGCGACTCCGCAATGGTTTATCGGGATGGAAACACAGGGTTTACGCCAACAAGCATTAGGTGAAATCAAAGGCGTGCGTTGGATTCCAGATTGGGGTCAAGCACGTATCGAGAAAATGGTTGAAAACCGCCCAGACTGGTGTATTTCCCGTCAACGTACTTGGGGCGTGCCGATGACCTTATTCGTGCACAAAGAAACCGAAGAACTTCATCCGCGTACTTTAGCGTTACTTGAAGAAGTGGCGAAACGTGTAGAGAAAGCCGGTATTCAAGCATGGTGGGATTTAGACGAAAAAGAATTATTAGGTGCGGACGCAGAAACCTATCGCAAAGTGCCAGATACCCTTGACGTATGGTTTGACTCAGGATCAACCTATTCTTCTGTTGTCGCGAATCGTCCAGAATTTAACGGTCAAGATATCGACATGTATTTAGAAGGTTCTGACCAACACCGTGGTTGGTTTATGTCTTCTTTAATGCTCTCTACAGCAACAGACAGCAAAGCACCATACAAACAAGTATTAACTCATGGTTTCACCGTGGATGGTCAAGGTCGTAAGATGTCAAAATCTATCGGTAACATCGTGACACCACAAGAAGTCATGGATAAATTCGGTGGTGACATTTTACGTTTATGGGTTGCATCTACCGACTATACCGGTGAAATGACCGTTTCTGATGAAATTTTAAAACGTGCCGCGGACAGCTATCGTCGTATTCGTAACACTGCACGTTTCTTATTAGCTAACTTAAATGGTTTTGATCCACAACGTGATGCCGTTAAACCGGAAGACATGATTAGCTTAGATCGTTGGGCGGTGGCTTGTGCCTTAGATGCGCAAAAAGAAATTAAAGACGCGTACGATAACTATCAATTCCACACAGTAGTACAACGTTTAATGCGTTTCTGTTCTGTGGAAATGGGCTCGTTCTACCTTGATATTATTAAAGACCGTCAATATACCACCAAAGCAGACAGCCTTGCGCGTCGTAGCTGCCAAACAGCGTTATGGCACATTGCGGAAGCTTTAGTACGTTGGATGGCGCCAATCCTGTCATTCACGGCAGATGAAATTTGGGGCTACTTGCCACAAACGGCAACTGCACGTGCAGAATTCGTCTTTACTGAAGAATTCTACGAAGGCTTATTTGGTTTAGGCGAGAATGAAAAATTAGATGATGCTTATTGGCAACAGCTGATTAAAGTTCGTTCTGAAGTGAACCGCGTATTAGAAATCGCCCGTAATGACAAAGTGATCGGTGGCGGTTTAGAAGCGGAAGTGACGGTTTACGCTAACGATGAATATCGTGCCTTGTTAGAGCAATTAGGCAATGAATTACGTTTCGTGTTAATTACCTCAAAAGCGGAAGTAAAAGCATTAGCTGACAAACCTTCGGATGTGGCTACGGGTGAGTTAGAGGGAATTGCGGTAAGTGTGGCTCGTTCTAACGGTGAAAAAAATGTCCACGTTGTTGGCATTATTCTGACAAAATTGGCGTGAACCCTGAACATCCTGCACTTTGTCCACGTTGTGTGGAAAACGTAGCGGGTAACGGCGAAGTACGTCAGTTCGCGTAAGCTTAAAATTATGAAGAAAAGAGCGGTCAAAATTGACCGCTCTTTTTTTATGTTTAAATGAACAGAAATAAAAAAGGCTGATATTAATCAGCCTTAAAGATCTTATTGGTTAAAAAGTATTACATACAGAAGGGTTAGCGCTTTGTAAGCCTTTTCTGAACCATTCTAGACGCTGTGCAGATGTGCCGTGAGTGAAGCTATCCGGTACCACATAACCTTGGCTGCGTTTTTGTAAACGGTCATCGCCTACAGCTTCTGCTGCATTAAATGCTTTTTCTTCATCACCGCGTTCAAATAAACCACTTTTCACCGCTTGGCTCGCCCAAACACCGGCGAAACAGTCAGCTTGAAGTTCTAATTGAACAGAAAGTTGATTTGCCGTTTTACGATCGCTGCTTTGTTGTGCGCGATTCACTTGTGGCAGAATACCAAGCATATTTTGTACATGATGACCGACTTCGTGTGCAATCACATAAGCAAAGGCTGAATCACCTGCTGCACCCAATTTATTTTTCATTTCATTATAGAATGATAAATCAAGGTAAACTTTGCGATTGCTTGGGCAGTAGAATGGGCCCATTGCAGATTGACCGGTACCGCAAGCGGTTGGGGTTACGCCATTGTAAAAGCACCATGGTTGGCTCGCTATAGGTTTTACCCATTTGTCTAAAAATATTGTCCCCAAACGGTTTCAGTATCCGCTAATACAACTTTAGAAAGACTCGCAAGCTGCTGTTCTTCTTGGGTTTCTAATCGTTGAGAGCTTTGTCCTGAAAAATCCGGTGTGCCCACTAAGCCTGAAAGATCCACGCCATAATAAGCACCAACTAATAAGATAATAATACCGAAAACACCAGTGCCTCTTCCGCCACCGAAGTTACCGCCGCCAGAGCCACGTCTATCTTCAATATTTGAGCTTTCTCTACGACCTTGCCAACGCATAATTTTTCCTTTCTGAGTGAGTAAATTTAAAATCGGCGTATTCTATCAAAGTGTGGTCAATTTTAGATCGGTTTTCTTGAAATATTTACATAGCTTTACACTCTGCTTTATAGACTTCTCAAGGGAATTTCAGTATCGTAATAATCCCTTAAACAAACATACAAAAGGAACTTTAAAATGGGTTTATTTGATTTTGTCAGTGACATTGGTAAGAAAGTTTTCTCTAAAGAAGAAGAGGCGTCTAAAGCAGTGACTCAACACATCGCAGAAGACAATCCAGGCGTGGAAAACTTATCTGTTACCGTTGAAAATGGTGTAGCAAATATCCAAGGTGTGGCATCAACTGCAGCAGCATTAGAAAAAGCAGTATTAATGGCGGGTAACATTCAAGGTATCCACTCAGTAACGAGCGATGCAAGCATCAATAACGGTGAAGCCTTAGGCAGTGATGAAACCTTCTATGTAATCCAAAAAGGTGACACCTTGTGGAAAATCGCTGAGAAAGCTTATGGAAACGGTGCGAAATACACCGCTATCGTTGAAGCGAACAAAGAAGTGATTAAAGACGCGGATAAGATTTTTCCCAGGTCAAAAAAATTCGTTTACCGAAAGGTTTATAATTCGATAAAAAAAGTGCGGTTATTTTTTTGACCGCACTTTTTCTTTATCAAAAATTGTTGATAAATTGTGCAATTTTAGCCGGTTTTCTATTGAATTTTCCGGTTTCTATCGACTGTTTGATTTTCTTTCGCTATAATTTGGCGGTTTTTTATTTTTACAAACAATAACGTGTTCGGTGTGGTTTTTACCGAGTGCAACATTAATTGAGGTTACAAATGTCATTAAATATTGAAACAACTCAAGGTTTAGAGCGTCGTGTGACGATCACCGTTCCAGCTGAAGCTGTAGAAAAAGCAACTCGTGAAGAATTCAAACGTGCAGCAAAAAAATGTACGTGTTGATGGTTTCCGTAAAGGTCATGTGCCAGCTCACATCATTGAGCAACGTTTTGGCGCATCAATCCGTCAAGATGTATTAAACGATTTATTACCACGTCATTTCTTTGACGCAGTAATCGCTGAGAAAATCAACATCGCAGGTCGTCCAACTTTCGCTATCGAAACGTTCGAACCTGGTAAAGATTTATCATTCACTGCAACTTTCGAAGTGTACCCAGAAGTTGAATTAAAAGGCTTAGAAAACATCAAAGTTGAGAAACCAACTGTTGAAATCACTGAAGCTGATATCGATAAAATGATCGATGTATTACGTAAACAACAAGCGACTTGGGTTGAAAGCAAAGCGGCAGCTAAAGCAGATTCACGTGTAACCATCGACTTCGTTGGTTCAGTAGATGGCGAAGAATTCGAAGGCGGTAAAGCAACTGATTTCGTTCTATTCATGGGCCAAGGCCGTATGATCCCTGGTTTTGAAGAGGGCATCGTCGGTCACAAAGCAGGTGAACAATTCGATATCAATGTGACTTTCCCAGCTGAATACCATTCTGAAAACTTAAAAGGTAAAGACGCGAAATTTGCGATCACCTTGAAAAAAGTAGAAGAAATGGAATTACCAGAATTAACAGATGAGTTCGTTGCTAAATTTGGTCCAAACACCAAAACTGTGGCAGATTTACGTGCAGAAATCCGTAAAAAAATATGGAACGTGAATTGAAAAAAATGCATTAGTTTCTCGCGTTAAACAACAAGTGATCAACGGTTTAATCGAACAAAACCCAATTGATGTTCCAGCTTCTGCAGTAGAAGAAGAAATCAATGTATTACGTAACCAAGCAGCACAACGTTTCGGTGGCAATGCACAACAAGCTGCACAATTACCACGTGAATTATTTGAAGCTGATGCAAAACGTCGTGTTCAAGTCGGTTTATTATTCTCTGAAGTGATTAAATCAAACGAATTGAAAGCGGATGAAGAACGTGCGAAAGCAATGATCGCGGATATCGCTTCTGCTTACGAACAACCAGCTGAAGTAGTTGAATATTACAGCAAAAAAATGAAGAGTTAATGAACAACATTCGCAACGTAGTATTAGAAGAACAAGCGGTTGATGCCGTTCTTGCTAAAAGCTCAAGTGACTGAAAAAAAGCGTCTTCATTTGATGAGATCATGAATCCACAAGCATAATAATTGATAGAACGTGAATTAAATTCACAGGTATATCATCGAAAAGTGCGGTCGTTTTTTTAAATGAAAAGCGACCGCATTTTTGTTTTTACTGATTTTCGGGTAGAATATTGCCCGATTTTTTAGCACATATTTAGGGGCAAAAAAATGAGTGTAATTCCTATGGTTGTCGAACAAACCTCTCGTGGTGAACGTTCGTACGACATTTATTCCCGCCTATTAAAAGAGCGCGTGATCTTCTTGAATGGTGAAGTAGAAGATCATATGGCAAATTTGATCGTGGCACAGCTACTTTTCTTAGAATCAGAAGATCCGAAAAAAGATATCAATATTTATATTAACTCACCGGGCGGTTCAGTGACTGCGGGTATGGCAATTTACGATACCATGCAATTTATTAAACCGGATGTGCGTACTCTTTGCATTGGTCAAGCTTGCTCAATGGGCGCATTTTTACTTGCAGGAGGAGCAGCAGGAAAACGTGCGGCATTACCGAATGCACGAGTGATGATTCACCAACCGTTAGGTGGTTTCCGTGGACAAGCATCAGATATTCAGATCCACGCTCAAGAAATTTTAAAAATCAAACAAACCTTAAACGAGCGTCTTGCTTTCCATACAGGTCAAAGCATCGAGCGTATCGAAAAAAAGACACCGATCGTGACAACTTTATGTCGGCGGAAGAAGCAAAAGCTTACGGCTTAGTGGACGATGTGTTGATTAAACGTTAAGGATTTAACATGACAACAAATGATAACGATCTTCACTGTTCTTTCTGCGGAAGAGAAAAAAGTGAAGTAGGTAAATTAATTGCAGGTACAGATGGTTATATTTGTAACGAGTGTATCGAGCTTTGCCACAGTATGTTAGAAGACAGTGGAGAAATCGAAACACCTAGCGAACTGGCAGTTGAAGAAAAATTACCGACACCGCACGAAATTCGTGCTCACTTAGATGATTATGTAATTGGGCAAGATTATGCGAAAAAAGTCTTGTCAGTGGCGGTTTACAATCACTATAAACGCTTACGTACGAACCACCAAAGCAATGATGTGGAATTAGGTAAAAGTAACATCTTGTTAATCGGTCCAACAGGTAGCGGTAAAACCTTATTAGCACAAACCTTGGCGCGTCGTTTGAATGTGCCTTTTGCTATGGCCGATGCGACGACGTTAACTGAAGCCGGTTATGTGGGCGAAGACGTGGAAAATGTGCTGCAAAAATTATTGCAAAACTGCGATTACGATACGGAAAAAGCAGAGCAGGGCATTATCTATATTGATGAAATTGATAAAATCAGCCGTAAATCAGAAGGCGCGTCTATTACTCGTGATGTGTCTGGTGAAGGTGTACAACAAGCCTTATTGAAATTAATTGAAGGCACTATCGCATCTGTACCGCCACAAGGTGGACGTAAACACCCTCAACAAGAAATGTTGAAAGTGGATACCTCAAAAATCCTCTTTATTTGTGGTGGGGCATTTGCTGGCTTAGATAAAATCATTGGTAAACGTACACAAACTGATACTGGGATTGGTTTTGATGCGAAAGTAGAGAAGGAAGAAGAGAAAGAAAAATCTTTCTGAATTATTCCGTCAAGTTGAGCCGGATGATTTAATGAAATTCGGTTTAATTCCAGAATTTATTGGTCGTCTTCCGATGATTGCACCATTAAGCGAATTAGATGAAGAAGCGTTAATTCAGATCCTTACTCAACCGAAAAATGCACTGACCAAACAATATCAAGCATTATTTGGCTTAGAAGATGTGGAACTTGAATTCACGCCAGAAGCATTAAAAGCGATGGCGAAAAAAAGCCCTTGAACGTAAGACCGGTGCGCGTGGTTTACGCTCAATCGTTGAGGCTGTATTGTTAGATACGATGTATGATTTACCTTCAATCGAAAAACTTGCAAAAAAAGTGATTGTGGATGAAGAAACCATCGTTGATAACAAACCACCAAAAGCTCGAATATAAAAAACTAATAGAAAGTGCGGTTGTTTTTTTTCTAACATTTTTTTCATAGGCAATCCCGAAAGAAAAATGCTACAATCGCACGTTCTGAAATTAATCTAAAAAAATTATTTATCCCTTATTTTATACGGATTCACTTATGGCAACTGAAATTGTTGAGAAAAAGAAACACGACCAAGAACAAGTCGTAGAAGGAAAAATCAAAAAGGCTTAAACACACTTCTTTGGATTCTTTCTGTGGCATTTTTTTACTGCTGCAGCGATTGGTAACGTTTATTTTAAAGACGCCTTCTCTTTACCTGTACGTGTAGTTGGCGTAGTTGTCGCTTTATTAATTGCCTTTGGTTTAGCTGCAATTACTAATCAAGGTACAAAAAGCTCGCACATTCTTTAGCGAAGCAAAAAGTTGAAGGTCGTAAAGTGGTATGGCCAACTCGTGCAGAAACACGTCAAACAACTTTAATCGTAATTGGGGTAACCGTGCTTACCTCTTTATTCTTCTGGGCAATTGATTCAATTATCATTGCATTGATTAACTTCTTAACTGATTTGAGATTCTAAAATGAGCGAAACTGAAAACGTATCCAAAAAAACGTTGGTATGTATTGCAAGCATTCTCAGGCTTTGAGAGTCGTGTTGCAATCACATTGCGTGAATATATCAAACAACAACAAATGGAAGATCAGTTTGGTGAAGTATTGGTGCCGACTGAAGAAGTCGTTGAAAACGTAGCAGGTAAACGTCGTAAAAGCGAACGTAAATTCTTCCCTGGTTATGTATTAGTTGAAATGGCAATGAATGATGACACATGGCATTTAGTGAAAAAGCGTACCACGTGTAATGGGCTTTATCGGTGGTACACCAGATAAGCCTGCGCCAATTTCTAAACGTGAAGCAGATTTAATTTTAAATCGTTTAGAGCAAAGTGCTGAAAAACCACGTCATCGTAAAGAATATCAACCTGGTGAAGAAGTGCGTGTGACAGAAGGTCCATTTGCTGACTTTAATGGTACGGTTGAAGAAGTGGATTACGAAAAAAAGGTCGCTTAAAAAGTGTCTGTATCTATCTTCGGTCGTGCAACACCAGTTGAGCTTGAATTTGGTCAAGTGGAAAAAACACGTTAATTTCCCTTTTCCAAAATAAGAAATTTAATAGCCGCACTTAAAAAATAAAGTGCGGTTGTTTTTCGAGTAGTTTTTATGCTTGAAATTTCGAGGCTGATTAATTAAAATACAGCCTTTCATTAACAGGGGAGCCGATTTCGGCGTTATCACCCATTTAGAGGAAACTAAAAAAATGGCAAAAAAAGTCCAAGCATACGTTAAGTTGCAAGTTGCAGCTGGTATGGCAAACCCATCACCACCAGTTGGTCCTGCATTAGGTCAACAAGGTGTGAACATCATGGAATTCTGTAAAGCATTCAACGCTCGTACTGAGAGCTTAGAAAAAGGTTTACCAATTCCAGTTGTTATCACTGTATATGCAGACCGTTCATTCACTTTCATTACTAAAAACTCCACCAGCAGCAGTATTATTGAAAAAAGCTGCAGGTATCAAATCTGGTTCAGGTAAACCGAACAAAGATAAAGTGGGTAAAGTAACTTTAGATCAAGTTCGTCAAATCGCTGAAACTAAAGCTGCAGATATGACTGGCGCGACTATCGAAACTAAAAATGAAATCAATTGCTGGTACTGCTCGCTCAATGGGCTTAGTGGTGGAGGAATAATACGATGGCTAAATTGACTAAAAAAATGAAAGCAATCAAAGCTGGCGTAGATTCTACTAAAGCATACGAAATCAACGAAGCAATTGCGTTATTAAAACAATTCGCAACAGCTAAATTCGTTGAAAGTGTTGACGTTGCAGTAAACTTAGGTATCGATCCTCGTAAATCAGACCAAAACGTTCGTGGTGCAACTGTATTACCACACGGTACTGGTCGTGAAGTACGCGTAGCTGTGTTCACCCAAGGTGCTAACGCAGATGCAGCTAAAGAAGCTGGCGCTGATTTAGTCGGTATGGAAGATTTAGCAGAGCAAATCAAAAAAGGCGAAATGAACTTTGACGTTGTTATCGCTTCTCCTGATGCAATGCGTGTTGTTGGTCAATTAGGTCAAGTATTAGGCCCACGTGGTTTAATGCCAAACCCTAAAGTTGGTACCGTAACACCAAACGTTGCTGAAGCAGTAAAAAATGCTAAATCTGGTCAGATCCGTTATCGTAACGATAAAAACGGTATCATCCACACAACAATTGGTAAAGCAAACTTCTCAGAAGTTCAATTAAAAGAAAACCTTCAAGCATTATTGGCAGCTTTAAACAAAGCAAAACCAACTACTGCAAAAGGTATCTTTATCAAGAAAGTAAGCATCTCTACAACTATGGGTGCTGGTGTGGCTGTTGATCAAGCTTCACTATAATTAAGCGTTAAAACTTAATTTAAATTAACCGCACTTTGGGTAACTAAAGTGCGGTTATTTTTGTGTTCTTTTCAATAAAATGAAATATTGAGAATATAAAAAGAGCAGTCAAATTCACAAAACAATGGAATTTGACCGCTCTTTTTATGAGAGATTACTTCGCTAAAGCGAAAATTGCTTCAATAGCTTCTTTGGTGTAAATCTTATCCATTTTCGCCTTAATCGCAGTTTGAACCGCATTTCCAACAATTTCAGATAAGGTTTTATCATCAATGCTGAGTTGCTCAAGGCGGGTTGGTGTGCCGATTTTATCAAACCAAGCTTTTAAGGCTTGAATACCCTCTTCAGCATTATCTAGGCCAAATATTTCTTTAGCAAAGCGTTTGAATTGAGCAGGTCTTTGAGATTGATACCATTGCATCCACGCAGGCATAATCACGGAAAGGCCAGCACCATGTGGCACATCTGAAATCGCACTCATGGAATGCTCAATCATATGATTTGGGAAACCGTAAGGTGAGATACCTAAATGCGTTAAACCGTTCAACGCCAGTGTAGCAGCCCAGGCAAATTCGCCACGAGCATTGAGATCTTGTGGATCATTGAGCAGGATTTCAGTCGTACGGATAACGGTTTTAATATTGCTTTCTACCAAGAAATCAATAATTTCAGGACGATATTCTGCCGTAAAATAGGCTTCAATAGAATGAGCAATAATATCCGCGGCAGAATACACTAAATAATCACGACTGACAGTCGCTTGCAATTTCGGATTAATGACTGATACTTTCGGGAATAAATGATTACTGTGAATTGAATATTTTTGTTGCGTTTCTTCATTGGTAATGACTGAGCCCCAGTTCATTTCACTGCCTGTTGCCGCAAGGGTGATTACATCGAAAATCATTAATGCTTTTTGCACCGGTGTGCCTTTAAAGAAGTCCCAAGTATCACCTTCATAGCACGCACCAGCTGCGATTGCTTTCGCACTATCAAGGCAAGAGCCTCCACCGATACTCAACACGCTATCTGCACCAAAGGCTTTTGCCATTGCAACGGCTTCACGGACTTTGCTGATTGTCGGGTTACTTTTCACCCCACCACATTCAACGTATTCAATGCCATGCTCACGCAAGCTTTTCGCCACATCTTCAAATAAGCCGGATTGTTTGACACGATCACTGCCATAGATAATTAAGGCCTTTTTTGCACCGTATTCGTGCATATATTTACCCATCTCTTTTTCTTTATCGAGACCAAATTCAATGCGAGTAGGGTTTTGAAAACTAAATGGATACATATTTATCTCCTTATTATCTGTTAAGTGCGGTCAGTTTTTGCGTTGTTTTTATTCCACAAAGTAATGCGGAATGAAGTGGCTATCATTGCCGGTAACTGGGGTAAAATCTTCTCTTAATCCGATGCCGCATGCTACATCACCCACTACCCAAGAACCAATCATAGGGTACATGCCATCAAAATTTGGCAGTTCAAATTTTTGTTGATAGATGTAGCCTGCCTGATCGTAAAAGGCAGAATGCTCACTGCCTTTGGCAGCAAATTCTAGACCATTACGTTTTTTTCATAGTAAGAAACATTGGCGCCTTCACGACCTAACGTTGGTTTTTTCACCCATATTGATTGACGATCGGTAATATCATGTTTACTAAAGTAAGCAGGCAGTAATAAAGGATGATTTGGGTGTTTTTGCCATAATTTCGCCAATAATACCTTATTGCTTAGTAGTAATTTCCACGCAGGCTCAATAAAAAGTAGTGGATGAATTAAGCATGTGTGGTGCATATTCTGTCGTAGTCATCCATTCAAGCGGGTAGAGCTTAAATAAACAATCAATAGGTTGATTATTCAGATCGAGGAATTGTTGACTGTCTTTATCGTAGCCCACATCTTCAATGGCAAGCTGATGAATATGCCAACCTGCATTATAAGCCACATCAGCAAGGTAATCGATATTGCCCCAATCTTCACGGCCCGCTTCTTGCATAGCACTAAAATGGAAATCGTTTAGCCCTGTTTGCTGTTGAATAAACTGAAAGCGATTGAGCAATTCTTCGTGAATCCAATTAAATTGGTCACGATGCGCTAAGCCTTCAATTTGCTCTAACCATTGCCATTGCACCACGGCAGCTTCAAGCAGGGAAGTGGGGGTGTCGGCATTGTATTCAAACATTTTGAGGTTTTTCACCGTCATAACCAAAAATCAAAAACGGCCATATAAGTGCGGTACGTTTTTTTAGCCCATGTTTGTTCAATCAGGTTTTTCTGTAAATCGGTGAAGCGATAATGGGCATAATCACCTTGTTTAATTTCATCGGCAACAAAATCCATACACATTGCATGCAATTCGTTGGTGGCATCTTCAATACGATCGATTTCAGCTAGGGTAAATTCATACGCCACATTATCTGACCAATAATGGGAGCCATCAGAAGAAGGCAGATTATAGTAATCAAAGCCCACATCTAATAATTGTTGCACCATATTGGGACGAGTAGGAAAGCCTGTGATACGTTTCATGTTTAACCGCCTGAGCTACGGCTGCTGCTTGAATTTGAGCTTTTAAATCCACCGCGAGAAACCGGTTTACTGTAAGTGCTGCCTGCATTACCTTTCACTAATACAGGTTTACCGACAGAACGATTAGTTTGAGGTTGGATAACTTGACCGGTTGGGGTTGAAACGGCACGGTTACTTGGGTTATAGCTAGGGCCTAAAAATGAGCCCATCGTACGCGCGATCATATAACCCATTGCGGCACCAGCAATCGCACTGTTCATACTACCGTGTCCTTCTCCTGTTGCAGAGCTCGTGTGGCTTGTTCCCTCAGAACTGCTTGAGTTGCCAGAGTGAGTCGCTCCATCTGGATTTAAGGTTTGTTTAACGGTCTGATTATCTTCTGACCATTCACTATTATTGCTTGGACGTGTGTTTAAATTGCCCGAGAGTGAGGATCCAGATCCAGCATGTGCAGTTGTGGTACTGGTATTATTTTTCATTAGATTGGTCAGCTTCGCATAATTCAATTTTTTTGCCAATCAGCTAAACAATCCTCAAGGCTGTTATAAACATCTCGTTGAACTTGCTCTTCTGAGCAACCGCCCAATAAAAGCCACAATGGAAAGGCTGACGAGAACTTGATTTTTTTCTTTTTTTCATCATAGGGTTAAAGTGTTAATAATTCAGTTAAATGATTGATTTCTAATGTAGGCAAAACACTTGCTTCAGTAAATGAATTGAGATCTTTGCCCGATAAATTAATCCATACAGCTTGGCATCCAGCTTGAATGGCGCCTTGAACATCCGTGGTTAAGTTGTCACCAATATGTAAAAATTTCACTCGGTTTTACGCCAAAAATAATGGGCAGTTTGGTGGAACAAATCTTGATGAGGTTTCGCTCTGCCTTGATCTCCACCACGTAAACTCAGCTGAAAGTGTTCAAGCCCAATGCGTGTTGCAATCACATTACCGTTAGTAATCACGCTAAGCGGGTAGCGATCTTTCAGTTGGTTTAATACTTCAATGCTTTCAGCTGGCACATCAATTTTATGTCGCCATTCAATAAATTCTTCCATAGCGATGGCCAAAGTGCGGTCAATTTCAACCGCACTTTTACTATGATGTGCCAGTAAGTGCCGTAACGTTTCGACACGCCAGGCAATCACATCTTCAGCAATCAAGGGATCTTTCTCCGCCAGTTGCCATTTCCATTCTCGCCAATATTCTGAGGTAAGATCACTCAGTTGTGCGTGTTCTTGCACACATTGAAGAAAGCGTTCTTCGGCCAAACGAATGACATCACTGTTATCGTAAAGGGTGTCATCAAGATCAAAACTCATAACCTTGAAAGGCTGAAGGCCGCGGTAAAATCGCATAGTTAATCCTATTTAATGGTATTCACACCAAGCCATGCTGTCGCACGTTCATTGGTGATTTCTTCGTGTGTCCACATGCTCATTAAGTCAGGCTGAGGATGTTTGTTGGTGTTATAGCCGATCAAATGAGCAAAAATCAAATACAGCGTGTGGATAGCCGTTAATGAGCAATAAGGCTAAATAACCACTTTCATCCCAGCAAATTTCTAATTTACGTGCTTCGTGGTGATTGCGAGTGTTATCGACGTTATAAACATGTAAGCAATCGACAACAGGCTGCCCATTTTGACGCATATCTAATGCATAAAAATAGCCGGTTTCACCGTCATCTTCAAACATTACTGTCAGGTGATCATGCACAGTCGAGTGCGTGCCGACTTGTTTTGGTTGACCGAGAAAGAGTTGATCTTCGAGGGTTAAATGTAACATTTTCTTTCCTTTAAATATTAGATAGAAAAAAACACCGCACTTTTTATGCAAAGTGCGGTGCTATTTTACATTAAATTAAGCAAAAATTATGCTTGACCTTTAACCGCTTTTAAACCTAAGAATGGTGCTTTGTCACCTAATGCTTCTTCGATACGGATTAATTGGTTGTATTTCGCAATACGGTCAGAACGGCTCATAGAACCAGTTTTGATTTGACCTGCTGCTGTACCAACCGCTAAATCAGCGATAGTTGCATCTTCGGTTTCACCTGAACGGTGAGAGATAACCGCGGTGTAACCTGCATCTTTAGCCATTTTGATTGCTGCTAAAGTTTCAGTTAAAGAACCGATTTGGTTGAATTTGATTAAGATAGAGTTTGCGATACCTTTTTCGATACCTTCTTTTAAGATTTTGGTGTTAGTGACGAATAAGTCGTCGCCCACTAATTGAACGCGGTCGCCTAACACTTTAGTTTGGTATGCAAAACCTTCCCAGTCAGATTCATCTTGACCATCTTCGATAGACACGATTGGGTATTGTTTAGTTAATTCTTCAAGATAGTGTGTGAACTCTTGAGAAGTGAATGAACGGCCTTCGCCTTTCATTTCGTATTTGCCAGTTTCTTTGTTGTAGAACTCAGAAGATGCACAGTCCATTGCTAAAGTGACGTCTTTACCTAATACATAACCTGCTTTTTCAACTGCTTCTTTGATACATGCTAAAGCGTCAGCGTTAGATGCTAGGTTAGGCTGCGAAACCACCTTCATCACCTACAGCCGTGCTCATGCCTTTAGATTTTAATACTTTCGCAAGGTTGTGGAATACTTCAGCACCGATACGAAGTGCTTCACGTAACGTTTTTGCACCAACTGGTTGAATCATGAATTCTTGGATATCAACGTTGTTATCTGCGTGCTCACCACCGTTGATGATGTTCATCATTGGTAATGGCATAGAGTAAACACCTGGGGTGCCGTTAAGTTCTGCGATGTAAGCGTAAAGTGGTAAACCTTTAGACGCTGCAGCGGCTTTTGCGTTTGCTAAAGATACCGCTAAGATTGCGTTTGCACCGAAGTTAGATTTGTTTTCAGTACCGTCTAAATCGATCATGATTTGGTCGATTTCAGCTTGGTTAGACGCTTCTTTACCTACTAATGCATCAGCGATAGGACCGTTTACAGCCGCAACCGCTTTTAATACACCTTTACCTAAGAAACGAGATTTGTCGCCGTCACGTAATTCTAATGCTTCACGAGAACCAGTAGATGCACCTGATGGAGCAGCTGCTAAACCAACGAAACCACCTTCAAGATGAACTTCAGCTTCTACAGTTGGGTTACCACGAGAGTCGATGATTTCACGACCAATGACTTTAACGATTTTTGCCATTTTGTTTTCCTCTGTTTAAAGTTAATTAAAAATTAGTTAGGCGAACCTAAAACGGGAATATAATAAAAGCAAATTTGGAAATTTGTCTTGGAAAAATGACCGCACTTTGATCTGTATCTTATTTTTCAATCAAGTGCGGTGAGATTTTGTCTATTTTTATCTAATATCTATCTAATTTTAGTGGATTTATTCATAAAAGTTCGTTAAAGTGCCAGTAAATTCCATACTGTTTTTAGTATGAATTATTAAGTGTTAATTAAGACTTTATAGAATAAAAAAAGGAATGATTATGTCTATTTCAACATTTTTCGAAAAGACTAAAGCGCAGATAAAAAATGCAGTGTCTGCACATCCGATTGCAATTTTTCTAATTAGTGCATTTGCAATTGGAATTTGGTTTATGGAATTAGAGCCTCGTCAAGGAAAATGATCATTTGGCTTATTGGGTATTTGAGCCAATGTTGTTTTATCTTTGTTTATCTCTCTCGCCCATATTCTTGGTATCGTTTTTCATGGATTGTGCCATTGGTGGCGCTGGCCATTATTGGCATGACTAATGATAGTGCAGCGTTTTATCTCACGAGTCCAAAATTTTGGGGCGCAAATTTTATTGCGTTACTGGTATTATTAGGGCTTCCCATTTGAAAAAAATAATCAAGGGTTTACCTACCGTAATTTTACTAATCTATTCCATCTTGGCTTAGCGACGGCGGTATGGTTGTTGGTGTTTGGATTAGTAGCGGCTATTCTATTTACGATTACAACGCTCTTTAATGTCGAGTTTTCTTATAGTTTCTACAGTCATTTTTATACTTCTTTAGGCATTTTTACTCAGCCACTGTTTTTCTTAGTGTTCCAACAACGCCAAGCTAAATCGGAAATGACGTTAAATCGCATTTTTGAAATTTTAGTTAATTTCGTATTAGCACCAGCATTGATGATTTTCACTGTGTTGCTTTATGCTTATGTTGTTCAAATTATTTTTGAAGGCGTATTACCAAAAGGTATGCTGGCTAATATTACCTTGCCTTACCTGCTTGGTGGTTTAGGCGTATATGCATTACGTTCTATTTGTGCTAAAGCCCGCTGGGAAACTTTCTTTAAGTTCTATCCATATCTTGCTATTGTGCCAATCGTGTTGCTATGGCTGGCGATTGATCGCCGTATTAGTGCTTATGCTTGGACGGAACAACGTATTTATTTAGTGGCCTTGGCTACGGCGATTACGATTGCTTATGCGATACTGATTGTGCCAAAAGCACGTCAATACCGGCTGATTTCTGGGGTTGTAATGGTGGCAATTTTTGCCATGACTTGGGTGGTGAAACCACAAGAAATTGCTTACCAAAGCCAAACTGCACGTTTTGAACAGTTATTGAAAAAGCTTAATTTATCAGATGATTCAGGCAAAATTCGTGATGATGTAGATTTTGTCGAACGTTTAGAAAATATGCCAAAAAGCGAGCTTAAGGATTGGAAAGAATTAGACAGTGTATCAGACTATTTGCTTTACAGTATAGAGCTAGACTCTTCTGTAGAAGATGCTTATCAAGAAAGACGAGAGGTATTTCAGAAGCAATATGGTGAAAAATCGAAAGAACTTTTGAAAGTCGATATTTATCGTGATGAGATCCGCATCGATGGCCAAGCAATTAGCGACCGAAAAATAACAATAGAATTTCTATGGGAGTCAATTGATGTCACGCCGTATAAAAAATGGATTCGTGTACCGATTTATGCATTTAATCGTACAGAGCGTCAGACTTATATGAAATCTGATGAAAAAGCGGATAAGCACGAAGAGAAGCCAGAGGTTTGCTTTGTTGAAGATCATGACAGATATTGTACGAATATGGATGAACATATTCATAAAGTATTCAAAGAACATCAGCTAGACCCGATGAAAAAAATCTCTAACGCTGAGCTTAAATCGCTTAGCCAAGATTTATTAAAAATTGATAGACCAAGCTTTACGATTTATTTGAATGAGCTTTTATATGGGATTTAGACCAGAAAGTGGTTATTACTATAGTCGAATATATACGAAAGCTATTTTTTTGATAAGTAATCGTAAATATAAAACGCTGTGATGTTTCACAGCGTTTTTTGTAAAAATTAGCTAAAAATGACCGCTTTAAATATTAAGATATGTGTTTATAGAATACATTTTTTAAAGCTTGCGTATATGTATCTAAAATACTAAACATGGTTTCTCGATCTTCTCCAAATAGCGAGTTTCTATTATTAGAACGAACTTTATCATAAGCTGAAAAGGCGATTTCAAACTCTTCAGTGTGTAATTTAATGGTTTTCCCGTGTAGTATAAGACTTAATAGGCTGACTTCTTTAGGTGTTAATTCTGGAAATAAATGACTTATCCAGAGTTCCATCGAGTATTGAACTGCTTCACTTATTTTTTCTTGTTTTTTACTTTCTTGCCCTGGATGTAGCCGATAAAGCAACAAGGGTTCTGGTAAATTCGCAAATGTCTTTTTGTGTAATGCGCATTGTACCCACATATGAAAATCGGGTGCAGTGGCTGTTTGTGCATAATTGATCCCGAGCGCCTTGATACTAGAATGTCGCCACATTGAAGAGGGATTAATGATATTGTCTCGAGCTAAAGAAAAATGTGCTTTTATATCTTTATCTAAAAGAGGAAGCGTACTCACTTTAGTCGTTTTATCAGTTTGCCCATCATTAAAGAGCAGAGCATTACTTCCTAAAATATCAATTTCGGGATGCTCATCTAAATATTGAACTTGTTTTTCAAAACGGTGTGGTACACAAATATCATCGGCATCCATACGTGCAACATATTCAACATTCATATAGTTAAGCATATCCATGGCAAATTGCATTACAGCAGGCTCACCTTGGTTTTGTGGTAAATGGTAAACACGTAAGCGAGTATCTTTCGCCGCATAATCTTCGAGAATGTTACCTGTGTTATCGGTAGAAGCATCATTAACCGCAAGAATACAAAAATCACTAAATGTCTGATTCAATAATGACTCTAAACATTCAGCAATAAAATTTTCTGCATTGTATGCGGGTAAAATAACAGCAAGTTTCATTTTTCATTTCCGTGTAGATAAAAGCGTATTCTATTTAAATTACGACCGCAGCGATAGTCAGAAGTTTAACTTTGTTAGTTATCTAAAATATTTTTATAGAGCGGGGCTGTGTTACTTTTCACTCACATTACAAATTCCGCTATTCAATCACTGAGATATTTTGCAAAAATGCAACAAAACTGACCGCTCTTTATTACTGCTAGGCAGTTTTCTTATCTAAAATTTAATGGTTGATAGGTAAATTTAATATATCTGCAATTTCTATTATGCGAGGCGCTGCTGATTTTGGGCAAACTAAGCAATAGAAATTGTCGGAACCCGTATCAACATAAAGCAAAGTATAATCACTTTTTGCTTCAACTTTAGCCTTAATACGTGCAAACTCATGCTTTGCCTCTTCGAAAGTGATTTCGAAAGTTTGTTCAAGAGACTCAGAAAGAAAATGATTGAGTGAGTCATAATCAATTTTCCAGTCATCTTGGTAGCAATGTAGATAACTTCTGATAAGTTCTAATTTAGCATATTCTTCATCAAAATCTTCGTCCTCATAGATATCACCAAATGCGATCATTTTCTCTCGACATTTTTCAAGGTCTTTATTTAGCCATTTATAGAGGCTTTTAACTTGCTTAATATATTTTGCTTTGATGTATTTTTTCGTTTCAAGCAACGTAATTAATTCATCAAATAAGGCTTCTTGATTGATTTCAGTTTCACGTCTGTCAATGCTATCGCAAATCAAATCAACGGCTTGTTTTAACAAATCAAACTTGTAATGTTGTTCATCAAGCGGTTTGGCATAATAAATCGCTGCCATTAAATTAAAAATAAAAAGCTTATCAGCATGTTGTAATGAATATGCGCCATCGCTAATAGGTTGCCCAGCAAATAACTCAATTCTTTGCGGAAATTCAAATTTAATTTCTTTAATAATATGTTCATATTCCTTATGCGGTTTTTATGCTGAACCCAATATTTAAAAAAGAATAGCCAGAACCATTAAAAAATTCTTCTCGAGAAGCAGGTACGAATCCCATTGGGTTACAGAATTGGCTTTGTAAATCATACATATCGCCGTCAAAAATCTAATTCCTTAAATTTTTCTTTTGAATAATCATCCCAATTGTCGGAATAGTAAAATTGATAGGCATGGATAGGCGTTTCAAAGAGGGTGTTTTTGACGTTGATACATCCATCTTGTTGCGTTTGAAGATAACGTTCAATTTTTGCGAGTTTTTGATCTAATAGAGAGAAATCTTCTGGCTTTTCAATCGCATTAAACACGGCATCAACTGAATGTAAAAATTTCTCATAATGCGGACTCTTTTGATTAAATGGCTTGGCAAGTACCATATCCTGACAAAGTTTTTTCGCTTCATCTGTTACGGCGAAAAACGAAGCTATCCTGATCGGGAAAAAAATAAAAAAACTCTAAAAAGTGAGCTATCTGTTGGGTTTAATTTAAAATCAATAGAAAGAAATAATTGAACCCAATTTTCCTCTTCAAATTCTATGCGCGTAATACAAGGCAGTTTCATTGTTTTTTTCAGAAGCAACTCTAGAGGTTGGTATAAATCAGATAACCCCGTATTTTCTAGAAATTCAGATTCATCTAAATTGGCTTTACCATAATGCCAATAGGTCGCGATTGCCATTGGCGCAACTTTGTGATTTCGGGCAAATAACCTCTCAGATGGTTCTTCTTTCGCCTTAAAATATTGAAAGATTTTGTCCAGTTTGGTGATTAATGTTTTGTCTAATTTATCAGCGTGTTGTTTAGATTTAAAAAACATAATAAAAATGCTCAGTTTAAAAAGAGATTACTCGTAATATTCATATTTCTTTGGTGGTTTTATCTAACCATATGCCTTTTTCATCATACATAATACTTTCAATTACATTACCGTGTTGATCAAATTTATGACGCGTTGTGAGCGTTTCTTCTAATTTCCCATGTTGATCAAAAATTTGGCGTTTTTAATTCATTGTGATTTTTGTCATAAGTAAAATCTGCTCGTCCCTCATTAAAAGACGTGTTATGTACAAAGTCGCCATTTTCGAGATAACGATAAGTTTCGCAATTACTTTCTTTTCCATTGTCATCAAAGTCACAAGCTTTGATGAGTTTATCGTCCTTGTAATGGAATTTTTTTTCGCATGGCCGTCAATAAGTTTTTGCATAATAAACAGCTTCAGAGATGAGTTTCCCATCTTTGTCGTAAACTCTTTTGATGTAATCTTCTTGGAAGTTCGGCTTTTTCGGCTTTTTGCCTACATAGGTGATTTCTAAAATGACACCCGAACCATCGCTGTTTTCTTGATAGTGGTAGAGTCTTCCATGAGTCTCTTTATAGATATCGTAACGAATTTCTTCTAATCGATTGTTTTGATCATATCGATAATTCGCCGTCGTTTTATCGAAATGTTCAGACTCGCCAGTAACATCTTCAGTTTTAATTAAAAAACCTTGCTCGTTATAAAATTGACGGACATCGTTCGTGACCACCTCTCCTTCTGCCGCTTCAGGATTATCTTCCGAATGTGAAATAACAGATTTCACTTTGCCTTGTAAGTGATTCGCTTGCCAATCGGTTTGCACAGGGAAAAGTGCGAAAGCAGAGGTAGAAAGGCTAGCGAGAAGGGCTGTCAGTAAAAATTTATGCATAGTCGTTCCTTTTATCACAAGCGGTCGGATTTAATAAATGTTTTTCAAAAACGCTGAAAAAAATAACTGCTTGTTTAAGTTATATAAATAGTTGACTAAAATGTTATACTAATTCAAATGTTTTTTTGAAGTGTAGTTAAATAAATTTGCTTTTTTTATAGGGAAGAAAATGATGAAAGTATTCCGGAAAGTAGTAATTTTTTTCTGTATTGATAAGAAAAAGCATAACACACAAATATATTGATTAAGAGAGATATTAGGAAATATGCAGCGTTTAAAGACATCATTAGAAATATTTTTTTGTGGACAATTGGTATATTGTTTGGAATTGTCACGTTATTATTTATTTTGAGTTATTTTGTATTTTATGTTTTGTTTTCTTCAGCGCCACAAGATTGGGGGCTTAGAGGTGTTCAGTTACAAGATAAAACCGTATTTAGCAGGTATTGATGATTTATCTCCGAATGCATTTGTTTTTGCAACAACTGGAGAGGATGCACCAGATTATGTTATTACGCTCGATAATACGTATTTTTAAGTGGGGCGATTTTTCGTTTAAATAAACTTTCATTAAATAGTAATGTAGTTGAAATCAATGATTTGGTTAGATTGGGTAAACAACATGATACTGACTTAGGCATGCCGGAAACGATTTCTATTAATGGACAGTCTTGTTTGAGTAGAGGAAGTTTTGTTTTTGTACGAATAAAAGGTAAGGGGCCTTCGATGCCTTATTCTGATTTTACCTTAGCCAGTTGTGAAATACCTGAAGGTGAAGTTATTCTACCGACGATTCGTTTAAAGAGTAAAGTTGCATTTTATGAAAATCGCCAGCTCAATTATGATTATCTTTGGAAAGATAATGAGTTAATCAGTTCACAAATAAAGCAAGCTCATAGTTATAATACGAACTTTATAGAGCCGAGTTTGCAAGTTCAGTTAGCTAATGATAAAGATAAATTTGATATTTGGTGGTATTACACTGATTTAACCAATCATGCGAAGCTTATCCAAGTTGTTCACGGTGATTATATGGATGAAGCAAGTAGTGAAAGGAATTTTGTTATTGGTGAGTGTCGTTATAAAGTAGGTAACACTCAAATTTATCTCACTGATTTAACAAAAGATACCGCACATTGGCATTTTATTGATGATGTCGATTCAGGTGATATTTCTGATAAATGTAAAATGCAGATCTTGCCTTATCGTTTGGTGAAACGGTAATAGAATCAATCAAATTAAAATGCTTAAAAATACAAAGTGCGGTCAAAAACACAAGGATTTTTGACCGCACTTGTTTATGGAATTATCAGTAAATTACTTTTCAGTTTTTAACTGATTTTCTCTAGCTGCTTTGACAAAGCCTTCGAATAATGGGTGGCCATCACGTGGTGTTGATGTAAATTCAGGGTGGAATTGACATGCCACAAACCATGGGTGGTTTGGTACTTCAATGATTTCCACTAATTTACGATCCGCCGATAAGCCCGTCACTTTAAGGCCCGCTTTTTCAATTTGTGGAAGCAGGTTATTGTTCACTTCATAGCGATGACGGTGGCGCTCTTCAATCGTTTCTTTGCCATATAATGCACGCGCTTTTGAGCCCTCAATTAAATGACATTGTTGTGCCCCTAAACGCATCGTACCACCCAGATCTGAATTATCATCACGGGTTTCAATGTGGCCTTCCGCATCTTGCCATTCTGTAATCAAACCCACAACAGGTTGCTCACAGTGACGATCAAATTCAGATGAGTTGGCTTTTTCAAGACCAGCGACATTACGCGCGTATTCGATTAACGCAATTTGCATCCCTAAACAAATACCGAGGTAAGGAACATTGTTTTCACGTGCATATTTTGCAGTCAAGATTTTGCCTTCTACACCGCGATAGCCAAAGCCGCCTGGTACTAAAATACCATCGACACCTTTTAATACGTCAGTACCTTTGGTTTCAACATCTTGAGAATCAATGTATTTGATATGCACGCTTAAACGGTTTTTTAAGCCAGCGTGTTTTAAGGCTTCATTCACTGATTTATACGCATCCGGTAATTCAGTATATTTACCTACCATACCGATGGTGACATCGCCCACAGGGTTTGCTTCTTGATAAAGCACTTGTTCCCATTCTGAAAGGTCCGCTTCTGGACAGTCTAAATGGAAACGTTGGCAGATGAATTCATCCAAACCTTGTGATTTCAATAACGCAGGAATTTGGTAGATTGAATTTACATCTTTTAATGAGATGACAGCACGTTCTGGTACGTTACAGAATAAGGCGATTTTTGCACGTTCGTTTGGTGGAATCATGCGATCTGAGCGGCAGATAAGCACATCTGGCTGAATACCAATCGAAAGTAATTCTTTTACAGAATGTTGCGTTGGCTTGGTTTTCACTTCGCCCGCGGTTGGGATGTATGGCACTAACGTTAAGTGCATAAAGAGAGTATTCTCACGACCTACTTGTACGGCAAGTTGACGAAGAGCTTCTAAGAATGGAAGTGATTCAATATCACCTACTGTTCCGCCTACTTCCACGATAACCACATCATGGCCTTGTGCGCCGGCAATCACGCGATCTTTGATCTCATTGGTGATGTGTGGGATAACTTGAATTGTCGCACCTAAATAATCACCACGACGCTCTTTGCGTAATACTTCAGAATAAATTTTACCTGTGGTGAAGTTGTTGCGTTTGGTCATTTTGGTACGAATAAAACGCTCGTAGTGACCTAAGTCTAAATCGGTTTCCGCCCCGTCTTGTGTCACGAACACTTCGCCGTGTTGGGTTGGGCTCATTGTACCCGGATCCACGTTGATGTAAGGGTCTAATTTCATAATAGTCACGTTTAAGCCACGTGCTTCTAAAATTGCTGCCAATGATGCTGCAGCAATACCTTTACCTAACGATGAAACCACACCGCCTGTGACGAAAAATATAATTTGTAGCCATAGTGAGAGACCTAAAATGTTGGGATAAAAATGATTATAGCCAATCATCTTTTATGCAAATTTGTGCAGAATGCTGAAAAGTGCGGTCAAAAATAAAAGAAAAAGATGATTAGCTATCAAGACGGGAGGATAGTTTACAGGATTTGAGATTTTTTTTATACAATCTTGTCTTGTCAGGAATGTATGAAAAATTAAATGGCTTATCATATTCTCCATTCTACGATAGAATACGCCCAAATTTTTTTATAAAGAAGAGAAGAATTTATGACAAATAAAGCATTAAGCGTGGTGATTTTTAGCGGCCGGTAAAGGCACTCGTATGTATTCTGATTTACCAAAAGTCTTGCACAAAGTAGCAGGTAAACCGATGGTAAAACATGTGATCGATACGGCGAATCAATTAGGTGCAGAAAACGTGCATTTGATTTATGGTCACGGTGGCGAATTAATGCGTGAGCGTTTGGCAAATGAAAGTGTGAACTGGGTGTTCCAAGCAGAACAATTAGGTACTGCCCATGCGGTTCAACAAGCTGCACCATTCTTCAAAGATGATGAAAATATTGTGATTTTATATGGTGATGCGCCATTAGTAACCAAAGAAACATTGGAAAAACTCATTGCAGCGAAACCAGAAAATGGGATTGCATTACTTACTGTCAATTTAGATAACCCAACAGGTTACGGTCGTATTATTCGTGAAAATGGCAATGTGGTGGCGATCGTAGAACAAAAAGATGCCAACGCAGAGCAATTAAAAATCCAAGAAGTGAATACTGGCGTGTTAGTGGCAGATGGCGCACATTTCAAAAACTGGCTTTCTCGTGTGAAAAATAACAATGCACAAGGCGAGTTTTATTTAACGGATGTAATTGGTTTAGCAAATCAAGATGGTTGTCAGGTTACTGCCGTTCAAGCATCTGAATTTATGGAAGTAGAAGGTGCCAATAACCGTTTACAACTTGCTGCATTAGAACGTTTTTATCAACGTAAACAAGCAGAAAAACTTTTACTTGCAGGCGTGATGTTGATTGACCCTGAGCGTTTTTGATTTACGTGGTACATTAGAACACGGTAAAGATGTTGAAATTGATGTGAACGTGATTGTGGAAGGCAATGTGCGCTTGGGCGACCGTGTAAAAATCGGTGCGGGTTGTGTATTGAAAAACGTGACTATTGGTGATGATGTTGAGATCAAGCCTTATTCTGTTTTAGAAGACGCAACAATTGGTGAGAAAGCGGCGATTGGTCCATTCTCTCGTTTACGTCCAGGTGCTGAATTAGCCGCTGAAACCCATGTGGGTAACTTTGTAGAAATAAAAAAATCCACAGTAGGGAAAGGTTCTAAAGTAAACCACCTCACTTATGTCGGTGATACCGAAATCGGTGAGAACTGTAACATTGGTGCAGGTGTCATTACTTGTAACTATGACGGTGCAAATAAATTTAAAACAATCATTGGCAACGATGTATTCGTAGGTTCTGATACACAGTTAGTCGCGCCAGTTACTGTGGCCGATGGTGCAACTATCGGTGCGGGTTCAACTATTACTAAAAACGTTGAAAAAGATGAGCTTGTGATCACTCGTGTGCCACAACGTCATATTCAAGGTTGGCAAAGACCGGTGAAGAAAAAGTAATTAACATTGCAAGGCGAACCAATGTGTTCGCCTTTTATAATTTGATGCCTTTTACTTTATAAAGGTTGTTCGAGTTGCTAAAATCATTGTCCATTTATAAAGACAGATAATTTTCTATGACAAAAAATAAAACAGGACTTTCATTCCTTTGGCTAAGTGCGGTCGCATTTATCCTCGATTTGCTGACCAAATATATTGTAGTGCAACGCTTTGATCTCTATGAAAGCGTGAACCTATTACCCGTTTTTAATTTAACCTATGTGCGTAACTATGGTGCAGCGTTTAGCTTCCTTGCTGAACATGATGGCTGGCAGAAATATTTCTTTATCGTGCTTGCGATTGGGATTTCTTTAATGCTGGCTTACTTTATGAAAAAGAATTCAGCAGAACAAAAATTACAAAACTCAGCTTATGCACTGATTATCGGTGGCGCATTAGCCAATATGGTGGACCGTGCGTATAACGGTTTTGTGGTGGATTTCTTAGATTTTTATTGGGATATTTATCATTATCCGGTATTCAATGTGGCAGATATTGCGATTTGTATTGGTGCGGGTTTATTAGCATTAGATGCCTTTAAAGGTGATAAAAAAAGAGCGGTCAAAAAAATGAAGATAATTTTAGCTAACCCTCGCGGATTTTGCGCGGGTGTCGATCGAGCCATTAGCATTGTTGAATTAGCACTTGAAATTCATGGTGCACCAATTTATGTACGTCACGAAGTGGTGCATAACCGTTTTGTGGTGAATGGTTTGCGTAAGCGTGGGGCGATTTTTTTCGTAGAAGAACTAAGTGAAGTGCCAGATGGCGCCATTGTGATTTTCTCTGCTCATGGCGTGTCACAAGCCGTTCGTCAAGAAGCAAAAGATCGTCAGTTAAAAGTATTTGATGCAACTTGTCCGTTGGTAACCAAAGTCCATATGCAAGTGGCACGAGCGAGCCGTAAAGGGACGAAAAGCGATTTTTGATCGGACACAAAGGCCATCCAGAAGTCGAAGGCACAATGGGGCAGTACAACAACGAGGAAGGTGGTATTTTCTTAATTGAAAGCGTGGAAGATATTGCTCGTTTGCCTGTTCAAGAAAATGATGATTTAACCTTTATGACACAAACTACGCTTTCTCTTGATGATACGGCGGAAACTATCAGTGCATTGAAAGACAAATATCCTGCTATTCAAGGCCCACATAAAAAAACGATATTTGCTATGCCACAACCAACCGTCAAGAAGCGGTGCGTGAATTAGCGAAAACAGTGTGATTTAGTGGTCGTTGTAGGTTCTAAAAAAACTCATCGAATTCTAACCGTTTAGCTGAGTTGGCATCGCGTATGGGCGTGAAATCAAAATTGATTGATGATCCAAAATGATGTGGCGGCAGATTGGTTTGAAGGCGTTGAAACAATTGGCGTAACAGCAGGGGCCTCAGCACCCGAAGAGTTGGTGCAATCTGTGATTGCTCGATTAAAAGAATTTGGTGCGGATAGCATTGAAGAGCTTCAAGGCTTAGAAGAAAATATGTTCTTTGAAGTGCCAAAAGAGCTACGAATAAAAGAAGTAAACTAATTCTATTAAAAAAAGTGCGGTTAATTTACCGCACTTTTTTTGTGTTATTTTATTTTTTATTGTGCACTTTAAGCCATTTTTGCATTTGTTCAATTTCTGCTTGTTGAGCGTTAATAATATTCTCAGCAAGCTTACGCATCTCAGGATCTTTTCCGTATTTTAATTCAACTTCCGCCATTTTTACTGCGCCAATATGGTGTGGCAACATACCTGCTGCAAAAGCAACATCAGGATCTTTATATTGCGCAGCTGCCATCATGTCTTGATGCATTTGACTCATACCTTGCATTAATTCTTGTTGCATTGCAGAATCTGTCGACATTGGCATATTCATGTGTGCTTGATGCGGTTGTTCATTAGCTTGGGCATAAATTGAAACTGCAGCAGCGCTAAGTGTGATAAAAGTCATAAGTTTTTTCATGTTTTTCTCCTATGTGATAACTGAATGAGCACCAATCATAAACTTTAACCTAAGGTTAAGGTCAATATTTATTCCGAAAATTTTTGGTGAGATGCTAAAAATAAGACAATGTTTGATATGAGGGACAGAATCATGAAACAAAAAATTGTGCTTGCCACAGGTAATAAAAGGCAAAGTAAAAGAAATGGCGGATGTATTAGCCAATTTCGGTTTTGAAGTGATTGCTCAAACGGATTTAGGCATCGAAAGTCCAGAGGAAACGGGCTTAACGTTTGTCGAAAATGCGATCCTTAAAGCACGCTATGCGGCTGAAAAATCAGGTTTACCGGCAATAGCGGATGATTCTGGTCTCGTGGTGGATGCGTTAAATGGTGCGCCAGGATTGTATTCTGCACGTTATGCGGGTGTAGATGGTGATGAAGCCGATGCGAAAAAAATCGTGAAAAAAATTACTGGCAGAATTAGCTGATGTACCAACTGAACGTCGCCAAGCAAAAATTTGTGAGCACGATTGTGTTATTACAACACCCAAGTGATCCTTCTCCCGATCATTGCTCAAGGTGAATGTGACGGGCAGATTATTTATGAAGAAAAAAGGTGAAAAATGGCTTTCGGTTACGACTCGCTCTTTTTAGCCCTGAAAAAAAGGCTGTACTTTTGCTGAATTAGAAACCGTAGAGAAAAAGAAAAATTTCTCATCGTGCGAAGGCATTAGCTGTTTTAAAAATCAAAAATTAAGCGTCTAAAGTGCGGTTAATTTTTAACGAGAATTTAAGGATACAAAATGATTGTGACAACAACCCCCAATGTCGAAGGGAAACAAATCGTAGAATACAAACAAGTCGTCTTTGGCGAAGTGATTGCGGGTGCAAATTTCATGCGTGATTTCTTTGCTGGCATCACAGATGTGATTGGTGGGCGTTCTAGTGTTTATGAGCGCCGTATTAGTCGTGCGCGTCAAGATGCGTTGAAAGAACTGGAAGAAAAAGCACATGCCTTAGGGTGCTAATGCCATTGTTAGCGTAGAGGTTAATTACACAACCGTAGGCACGAAAAAGCATGTTTATGGTGATTGCAAGTGGCACGGCAGTGGTGGTGCGCTAAGGTCGTTTTTTCATTTACTTAAATGTAATTTTTGCGATCAGGATCGCAAAAGTGCGGTCAATTTCTTGCGTGTTTTTGGTGTTTCTTAAAAATGTCGCTGTTGATATGAATCAACGGTACTTTTTGTTAATAAAGGGCATTTTTATGAAATTGATGAAACATTTATTTAGTTCATTATTTGTTGCGACCACAATGTTGAGCTCGCAAGTGTTTGCAGAAGAAAAAGGTGGCTGAACAGGCTCAACCTCAAGCTCAAGTTCAGCAACAAACCGCATCACAAACTACACAACAAGCAGTGAGTGATAAATTAAATATCAATACCGCCAGTGCATCAGAAATTCAAAAAAAGCGCTAATTGGTATTGGTGCGAAAAAAAGGCGGAAGCCATTGTGCAGTATCGTGAAAAGCACGGTAATTTCACGATGGCAGAACAATTGCTTGAAGTACAAGGCATTGGTAAAAGCAACGTTAGAGAAAAAAACCGCGATCGTATTGCGTTTTAATCTGCGTTATTTATATAAAAAAAGCGGGATAGTGATATCTCGCTTTTTTTGTATTTGAAGATAAAATTTACCAAAAACTTGCAAAAATATCAAATTTTTTTTGAAATAAATAGGGGATTTCTTGCAAAGGTTTTTTTAAGAGAGTAGAATAACAAATAGGGTATAAAGAAATACCTATGTTGAAGTATAAAAAATAATCAATTAATTATTTGGAGTAAGATATGGCATCAGAAAAATTTAAATCAATCTTCTGTTGCTCTCACACCAGTTGAAGCAACGGATTATGCTGAAAACGTCGCTGCGTATAAAGCGCAAAAACGTCTATTTTTATCATTCATGTCTGGTATTAGTGCTGGGGCTTGTATTGCATTAGCCTTTGTATTTTATACGACAACTCAAACAGCGAGCGCTGGTGCGCCTTGGGGATTAACCAAGTTAGTTGGTGGGATTAGTTTTCTCCTTAGGCGTAATTATGGTAGTGATTTTAGGATCTGAATTATTCACCTCTTCTACTTTAACCTTAGTTGCCCGAGTAGGCGGAAAAATAACCACAACACAAATGATTCGAAATTGGATTGTGGTGTATTTAGGCAACTTCATAGGGCGGTTTATTTATTGCTGCAGTGATTTGGTTTGGGGGACAAACCATGGCAGCAAGTGGTCAATGGGGTTTAACCATTTTGGCAACCTCGCAACATAAAAATTCATCATACTTGGTTTGAAGCATTTAACCTTGGTATTTTATGTAACATTATGGTGTGTGTAGCGGTATGGATGTCTTATTCCGGTAAAACTGTTACAGACAAAGCATTTATTATGATTATGCCGATTGGCTTATTTGTGGCATCAGGTTTTGAACACTGTGTGGCAAATATGTTTATGATTCCGCTTGGCATTATTACAGCACATTTTAGTACACCAGAATTTTGGCAACAAATTGGTGTGGATCCAATGAAATATGCAGACTTAGATCTTTATCATTTCATTGTGAAGAATTTAATTCCCGTAACGTTGGGCAACATTGTGGGCGGCGCAGTTTGTATCGGCTTATTCCAACGTTATTTAACTAAAGCTCACTAATGTACTAACGAACTAACAGACTTATTTTTTATCAATTAAAAAAGGAAATGACTATGTCAGAACTTAATGAAGCACAAAAAGTTGCGTGGACAGGGTTCGTTGCCGGTGACTGGCAAGAAAACGTCAACGTGCGTGATTTTATTCAGAAGAACTACACCCCGTATGAAGGTGATGATTCTTTCTTAGCAGGTCCAACCGAAGCGACAACAAAACTTTGGGAAACCGTAATGGAAGGGATTAAAGTTGAAAACCGCACTCACGCGCCATTAGACTTTGACGAACATACGCCTTCAACGATTATTTCTCATGCACCAGGCTACATCAATAAAGACTTGGAGAAAAATCGTAGGTCTTCAAACTGATGCTCCATTAAAACGTGCCATTATGCCATTTGGTGGTATTAAAATGGTGGAAGGTTCATGCAAAGTTTACGGTCGTGAATTAAATCCTGAAGTGAAAAAAATCTTCACTGAATACCGTAAAACACATAACCAAGGTGTATTCGATGTTTATACGCCGGATATTTTACGTTGCCGTAAATCAGGTGTATTAACAGGTCTTCCTGATGCTTACGGTCGTGGCCGTATTATCGGTGACTACCGTCGTGTAGCACTTTACGGTGTAGACTTCTTAATGAAAGATAAATACGCACAATTCTCTTCTTTACAAAAAGACTTAGAAGATGGCGTAAATCTTGAAGCAACTATCCGTTTACGTGAAGAAATCGCAGAACAACACCGTGCATTAGGCCAAATGAAACAAATGGCAGCAAGCTACGGTTACGATATTTCTAACCCTGCAACTAACGCTAAAGAAGCAATTCAATGGATGTACTTTGCTTACTTAGCTGCAATCAAATCACAAAACGGTGCAGCGATGTCATTCGGTCGTACTGCAACCTTCATCGATATCTATATCGAACGTGATTTAAAAGCAGGTAAACTTACTGAAACTGAAGCGCAAGAATTAGTTGACCACTTAGTCATGAAACTTCGTATGGTTCGTTTCTTACGTACACCTGAATACGATCAATTGTTCTCTGGTGACCCAATGTGGGCAACTGAAACCATCGCAGGGTATGGGTTTAGATGGCCGTACATTAGTAACCAAAAATACATTCCGTATTTTACACACTCTTTATAACATGGGTACTTCTCCAGAACCAAACTTGACTATCCTTTGGTCTGAACAATTACCTGAAAACTTCAAACGTTTCTGTGCGAAAGTATCGATTGATACCTCATCAGTTCAGTACGAAAATGATGATTTAATGCGTCCAGACTTCAATAATGATGACTACGCGATCGCATGTTGTGTATCACCAATGGTTGTTGGTAAACAAATGCAATTCTTCGGTGCGCGTGCAAACTTAGCGAAAACATTGTTATACGCAATCAATGGCGGTATCGATGAAAAATTAGGTATGCAAGTAGGTCCGAAAACTGCACCAATCACTGATGAAGTGTTAGATTTCGACACAGTCATGACTCGTATGGACAGCTTTATGGATTGGTTGGCAAAAACAATATGTGACTGCCTTAAACATCATCCACTACATGCACGATAAATATTCATACGAAGCAGCATTAATGGCGTTACATGATCGTGATGTATACCGTACCATGGCTTGTGGTATCGCAGGTCTTTCTGTTGCAGCAGACTCACTTTCAGCAATTAAATATGCGAAAGTTAAACCAGTTCGTGGCGACATCAAAGATAAAGATGGCAATGTTGTAGCAAGCAACGTAGCAATCGACTTCGAAATCGAAGGTGAATATCCACAATATGGTAACAACGACAACCGTGTTGATGACATCGCTTGTGACTTAGTTGAACGTTTCATGAAGAAAAATTCAAAAAAACTTAAAACTTACCGCAACGCTGTGCCTACACAATCTGTATTAACCATTACTTCTAACGTAGTTTATGGTAAAAAAACAGGTAACACCCCAGATGGTCGTCGCTCAGGTGCGCCATTCGGACCAGGTGCTAACCCAATGCACGGTCGTGACCAAAAAGGTGCGGTAGCGTCATTAACTTCTGTTGCTAAACTTCCATTTGCTTACGCGAAAGATGGTATTTCTTACACCTTCTCAATCGTACCAAATGCGTTAGGTAAAGATGCAGAAGCGCAACGTCGTAACCTTGCTGGCTTAATGGATGGTTACTTCCACCATGAAGCAACAGTAGAAGGTGGCCAACACTTAAACGTGAACGTGTTAAACCGTGAAATGTTATTAGATGCGATGGAGAAATCCGGATAAATATCCGCAATTAACCATCCGTGTATCTGGTTACGCAGTACGTTTCAACTCTTTAACTAAAGAGCAACAACAAGACGTCGTCACTCGTACATTCACAGAATCGTTCTAAAACACGATAAAATTTAACCGCACTTTAGCGGGAACATAAAAAAATTATGAGCCTGATTTTAAGTCAGGCTCATTTTTTTATAGACGATATTTTTTTGGTAAAATTTAGCTATATTTCATTTTTTGGAAATTTATTTATGTCTGTTTTAGGAAGAATTCATTCTTTTGAATCCTGTGGCACCGTGGATGGCCCAGGTATTCGCTTTATTTTATTTATGCAAGGCTGTTTAATGCGTTGCAAATATTGCCACAACCGTGATACTTGGGATCTTGAAGGTGGTCGTGAAATCAGTGTTGAAGAACTCATGAAAGAAGTGGTGAGTTATCGCCATTTTATGAATGCGACTGGTGGTGGTGTGACGGCATCTGGTGGTGAGGCTGTTCTTCAAGCAGAATTTGTGCGCGATTGGTTCCGAGCTTGTAAAGCAGAAGGCATTAATACCTGTTTAGACACCAATGGTTTTGTGCGTCATTACGATCATATTATTGATGAATTGCTTGATGTAACGGATCTTGTGTTTGCTTGATTTGAAAAGAGCTGAAACGATCAAGTGCACCAAAAATCTGATTGGTGTACCAAATAAACGGACGCTGGAATTTGCAAAATATCTGCAAAAACGAAATCAACGTACATGGATTCGTTATGTCGTTGTACCAGGTTATACCGATAACGACCATGATATTCATCTATTAGGGACAGTTTATTGAAGGTATGACCAATATTGAAAAAAAGTCGAACTTCTTCCCTTATCATCGATTAGGCGCCCACAAATGGAAAAACCCTTGGGTTTGACTATGAACTCGAAGATGTATTGCCTCCGACAAAAGAGTCGCTTGAGCATATCAAAAATATCTTAGAGGGATACGGACATACCGTAAAATACTAAGCGATAGTGTCAAACGGTAAACAGCAAGCTTCAGTAAGCTTTTAAGGAGAAAAAAATGAAAAAAATTAGCATTAACGTTTTTTTAGGTGTAGCCCTTTTAGCAGGCTGTTCAGCTGTTCAACCGCCACTTCCTCAAGAAGAGGTGAAACTAAGCCCACCTTCTAAAGATAGAGTGGGTTATGTTCGATTGGTAAAAGATAAAAAAATTACTACATTGATGCTGATTCTATTTGGGTCGATAACCAAGATTTAAAACCAAGTGCATTTTTGATGCGGTAGTGAATTTGGATAAAGGCTTATATGTGTATCCAAACGAAAACTAGACGTTATGCACGTTCTGTTCGCCAATATAAAAATCTTAAACTGTAAGAACTACCATTTAACCCAAGTTCGTACCGATTTTTATGATGATTTCTGGGGTGAAGGTTTGCGTGCTGCACCGAAAAAACAAGAGAAATACACAATCAGCTTGAAGCCTAATACAACGCTTTATGCGGCGGCACAAATCATTTGTGTGAACTCAGATAGAAAACCTTCTTTAGAATTAGAAGGCTCAAAAGCGAAATAATCAATCAAAGTGCGGTTAGAAATAACCGCATTTTTTATATCACTGAAACTAATGCACAAACAATAAAAAACGGCCAATATTCATTAAATATTGACCGTTCTTTTTATCTCATAATGAAAGATTATTTCACACGAGAAACGTATTCGCCTGAACGAGTATCGACTTTAATCACTTCACCGATTTGAACGAAAAGAGGCACTTTCACCACTGCGCCAGTACTTAATGTCGCTGGTTTTACCACCTGTACCTGCAGTATCACCTTTAAGACCTGGGTCTGTATCGATGATTTCTAATTCTACGAAGTTTGGTGGTGTGATGCTGATTGGTGCACCATTCCATAAAGTCACGATACAATCTGCTTGGTCTAATAACCATTTTTCTGCATCACCCACTGCTTTTGCATCAGCAGAGTATTGTTCGAATGTTTCTGGGTGCATAAAGTACCAGAATGCATCATCTTTGTATGAATAAGTCAGGTTAAGATCCATAACATCAGCAGCTTCAACCGATGTACCAGATTTGAAGTTTACATCTAATACTTTGCCTGAAATTAATTTACGAATACGAGTACGAGTAAAAAGCTTGACCTTTACCTGGTTTAACGAATTCGTTTTCAACGATCACACAAGGCTCACCGTCTTGCATAAATTTTAGACCTGGTTTGAAATCACTGGTAGTATATGTAGCCATATTAAAAAAATATCCTAAAAAATAGAGATTGTTTGAAAGTGCGTATTTTAACCCGAAATATTGCGATTAGAGAAGAACAAAATTGGTTAGAAACCCTAAAAAAATGCGATTTCTGATCCGAAAAATCTTACTAAAAAAACCTTAAATTTGCCCTGTTGAAGATTTTGCCGAGGACATCGCTGCTCGTAAACTTTTTGCTATGCGAGTGCCTTTTGCCTTTTTGTTGAAAAAATGGAAAAAGGGAACCCTAAAGACCCGCTTTTTTTACAAGTGATGACAGCTCAACAAGAATTTATTGAAGCGGAGGGTTTTAGCCAAGATCCTTTAGATGAACAGCAAAAAAATGCGGTGCCTAATATTCTGCATAAATACCAAAAATCGCTTGCTGTTCATGGCAAAAGGGGGCTGTGCAATCAATTGTCGTTATTGCTTTCCGTCGTCATTTTCCTTATGATCAAAAACCCAGGCAATAAAACCAGTTGGCAACAAGCAATAGACTATATTGCCGCACATCCTGAAATCGAAGAAGTGATTTTTTTCGGGGGCGATCCGATGATGGCGAAAGGATAGTGAATGGGTGTGGCTATTAGAACGCCTTGAAAAAGATACCGCACTTACAACGTTTGCGTATTCACTCTCGTTTACCCGGTCGTGATTCCAGAACGCATTACGGATGAATTTTTGCGATTTATTGCTAAAAAGCCCATTACAAACAGTGTTTGTGACGCATATCAATCACCCAAATGAAATTGATGAAGAACTTGCTTTTGCTATGCAAAAAAACTGGCAGGCGCTAAAGGTCACGTTACTCAATCAATCAGTCCTTTTAAAGGATGTGAATGACAACCCACATACATTAAAAGCATTGAGCGATAAGCTGTTTCAAGCAGGAATTTTGCCTTATTACTTGCATTTGCTGGATAAAGTGCAAGGTGCGAGCCATTTCTATATTTCAGATGAGAAAGCGTTACAAATTTATAAAGAATTACAGGCGCTCACTTCTGGCTATTTAGTACCCAAATTAGCTCGAGAAATCGGTGGAGAGCCAAATAAGACTTTATACACAGCGTAAGATCCGATAAAATACGATCCAATTTTTCACCGCACTTTTTGTGCGATCTTTAGTTTAGCAAATCGAGGTAATCCCGTGGATAATAAAAATCAACCTAACGACAATTCATCTCAAAATGAATTAGATTTAGGATTTAATCATTCAGACTCTGTGACCCCAAGAAAAGCCAGTTCAACAAAGTGGCTCAATTTTTTTGATAAAGCCAAAGGTTTATTTGGTAGAAAAAGAACAGCCAGATACGCAATTCCATGTTCGTCGCGAACCAACTTTTTGGTGCGGCAGCAAGCCAACCTTTTTTTCGCATCTCAAGCATTCCAAAGGTGAAAAATACTGAACAATCAGCGTCATCAAATGCTTTTTCGAAACTCAAGAGCCCGTTGAGAATGTTCAGGTAGAAAAACGTAGCGGAAGAAAAAAAGTGATTTTTTTGAAAATTCTCCTGCAGAAGAGATTGTGGAAGAAGTGACAACTCAAAGCCGAAACAGTTGCACCAGCCGCCGCTGCAGCAGCAAGCTTGAAATCACCTGAAAAAAATGGAAGGTTCTACAAATGTTACCAGAAAAAAACATCGTCGTTTATTTATTGCGATTTTGGGTTTAGTGGTATTACTAATCATTTTCTTCACCCTAAAACCAAATTCAGATACGGTGGAGTCTTTCGAACAACAAAATGGTAATGAAATACCAGTTCAATTCCAATCATTAGATCAATCTCAACCAGTTGAGACGACGATATTAGATAACAATAATACTACGGCTCCTGCAACAACAGAACAAACAGCAAATGATGCTAAATCAGATACACCTCCAGCAATGGAATATGTAGGAGATAAAGCAGATGCCGCTAAATCACAACCTGTAGAGCCTGCACAACAAACTGTTGCTCAACAACCTGTAACACAAGCTCCAACTCAACCAACTGTTGCTCCGACAGCAGCTAAAGATCCAGTGAAAACTGCACAACCAGCTGTAGAAAAAAACATACTGCAAACGGTTGAGCATAAAGCAGAACCTCGTCGTGAACATACACCAGTGGTTCAAGAGAAAAAACAACCTAAACCAGTAACTGAAAAAAAGCGACAGCGCAACCGACTCAAACCGTGAAAAAAGAGCAAAGCAAAATTCAAGAAGCTAAACCGGTTGCGACTAAAGAAACTAAAGTTCAAATTGTGGAAGCGAAATCCGCAACCAACAAGACTGTGAAAGCTGCAGAACCAGTAGCTCAAACAGCTTCAACAGGTGCAACAAAAACATTAACTGTGCCGCAAGGTGTTTCACTGATGCAAGTATTCCGTGATAATAAATTGAATATTGCCGATGTAAATGCGATGACCAAAAGCAAATGGTGCAGGTAATGCATTAAGCAGCTTTTCAAACCTGGTGACAAAGTACAGGTTTCAGTGAATGGTCAAGGCCGAGTGAGCGAACTTCGTTTATCAAATGGCGGTAAGTTCATTCGTCAAGCTGATGGTTCATACCAATATAAAAAAATAATCTTTAGTGGGCGAGCAATCGCCCATTTTTTTCTAGCTGAGATTGTTTATCCTTGCTCATTTTATAAAGTGAGCAATCATAAACAAACCTTGATGGAAACAGGATTCATGTTAAAAAAATTAAGCGTAATTTTGACCGCACTTTGGCTTTCCGCATGCTCGCAGAATGTTGAGTTAAACAAAGCCACACCACAGAAAAATGAAAGTACAAACTGTTGATAAAAAAATCCCAAAAAGGGGTTTAGCAACCGTTTACTTTGTGCAAAGACAACAAAGAAGTGAGTGTGGTTCATACCAAGCAAAAACAGAAAAGTAAAAAAACACTTAGTCAGGTCACGGTAACCTATAATGATGTGACAGAAAAACTGACGCGTGTGATTTCTGAACGTGGTAGAAATTATGCCAATATTCGTTGGTACTGGCAGGAGCGTGATGACTTCAGTCAGTTTACAAACCAGTGTGGGTGAGGTCCTCAGCGGAACGCTGCGTGAAAAAAACGAATAAATTAAAAAGCAGGCAAATAATTCTTTTTATGGATCTCCAACGTGGCTTTCGTGCTGCATCGTCGTCCTTATAGTGAAACCAGCCTTTTGGTGGATTTATTCACTGAAGAAACAGGCCGTTTAACGGTCATTGCAAAAGGCGCACGTGCGAAACGTTCGGCATGGAAATCTGTCTTACAGCCTTTTACGCCATTACTTCTACGTTGGTCAGGGAAAGGCGCATTAAAAACACTCACGAAAGCAGAGCCCGCAGCAATTACGTTGCCTTTGCAGCAAACGGCTTTATATAGCGGGTTTTATGTAAATGAGCTGATTACTCGAGTGATCGAGCCCGAAACGGCCAATCCACAACTTTTTCAGCATTATCTTCAATGCTTAACAGGCTTAGCAACTCAGCCGCAGGTTGAGCCTACATTACGCTTATTTGAATTTCATTTACTTAAAATCTTAGGTTATGGCATCGATTTTCTGCATTGTGCAGGCTCAGGTTTACCAGTAGATGAATCGATGACTTACCAATATCGTGCAGAAAAGGGTTTTATCGCCTCGTTAGTGAAAGATAACTTGACCTTTTATGGTCGAGATTTACTCGCCTTTGACCGTTTGGAATTCACCGAAGAGTCAGTATTGCAAGCGGCAAAACGCTTTACCCGCATCGCACTTAAACCTTATTTAGGAGATAAGCCACTGAAAAGTCGAGAGTTATTTACGCAAAATGTACTTTATTTAAAATAATCCCTTTCTTTGATACAAATAGATTAAAACACCATTATGGCTTTACTTTACGCTCCACAAAAAAAACAGAAAACCACACAAAAAATCGTCGCTGAAATTCAGGATTTAGATTATCAAGGGTTAGGTGTCGCTAAAATTCAAGGTAAAACCTGGTTCATTGAAAATGCCTTGCCAACGGAGAAAGTGGAAGCGGTAGTAACTGATGAAAAACGTCAATATGGATTAGCCACTGCACAAAAAAATGGCTACAAGAGAATAATCAGCGTGTTGAGCCTCAATGTACGTTATTATGGCCGTTGTGGTGGATGCCAAGGCCAGCATATTCCTGTGGAAATGCAACGTAAAGCGAAAGAGAAAGCCCTTTTTTTCTCGTTTAAGTAAACTGCAAGCAGAGCCCATTCAATTAATGCCCATGATTTGTGGCGAACAATGGGCTTATCGTCGTCGAGTACGATTAAGTTTACTGTGGAATGCTAAAAACAAAAACTATTGAAATGGGATTTCGTCAGAAAAAAACTCCAATCAGCTAGTGAGTATTCAGCAATGCTTAGTCGCAGAGCAAGCAATCAATGATCTTATCCCCAAATTGACCGCGCTTTGGGCGCAATATTCAGCCCTGAAACAATTAGGACATATTGAATTAGTTTCTGCTGAGAATGGCGTAGCTATGTTGTTACGCTATAAAGGAAATTTAGATGAAACTGACCGCACTTTATTGCTCGAGTTTGCTCGTGTAAATGCCGTAAATTTGTTTTTACAAGATGATCAAAGTATTCAACTTGTGCATGGTGAAATGCCTTATTATGCATTAAATGGTATTCGTTTATCTTTTGATATTCGCGATTTTATTCAAGTGAATACCCACTTAAATCAGCAAATGGTTGAGACTGCTTTAGATTGGCTTGATTTGAATCAGAACGATCACGTTTTAGATTTGTTCTGTGGCATGGGTAATTTTACCCTGCCTTTAGCCAAACGCGTGAAAAGTGCGGTTGGAATTGAAGGTGTTTTTGATATGGTGAAAAAAGCCCAATTGAATGCACAGTTAAACCACATTGAGAATGTTGAATTTTATCAAGCCGATTTAGACCAAGCTTTTTCAGAACAACCTTGGGCAAAACAACATTTCAATAAAATTCTTCTCGACCCGCCTCGTAGCGGTGCGGCTTTTGCATTGAATGCGTTATGTGAGCTGGGTGCAGAAAGCATTCTCTATGTATCTTGCAATCCTGCAACTTTAGTACGAGATGCTGAGATTCTTCGCTCTTTCGGCTATCGCATTATCAAAACGGCCATGATTGATATGTTCCCGCATACCAGTCATTTTGGAGTCAGTGACATTATTTATCAAATAAAGTGTAAATTCTGGTAGAATAGTCAGACTTTTTTGTTGTCTTAAAAAGACAACTCGGTTGATAGGATGTCGCCGAGCCATATTCATCAACAAGGGGGTATTATGGTTGCAGTTCGTGGTTCTCACTTATTAAATCCGCAAGATTTTTGTGATCGAGCAATGGTGTTCGAGCCTTAAACTTCCTGCCGCCACTGAAAAATCCCTGATTGATGCCTGGTATTACGCTCAAGCTAAAATAGCTGAACACGCCGATAAAATGGAAAATGCAGTGCTCACATTGCAATCCGGTGTGGAAATGGTGGAAATCCTGCATGAAATGAATATGGACAGTGAGAGTTTGCTCACTGCGATGCTATTCCCATTAGTGGCCAATCAACTCGTAGATTGGGAACAAATTCAAGAAGATTTTGGTCCTAAAATCACCAAATTACTCAAAGGCGTGGAAGAGATGGATAACATCCGCCAGCTCAACGCCAGTCATTCTGCCAATGCCTCTCAAGTGGATAATGTACGCCGTATGCTCCTTGCGATGGTGGACGATTTCCGCTGTGTGATCATCAAACTTGCCGAACGTATTACCTTTCTTCGCGATGCGGAAAATCATTTTTGCGAAGAAGAAAAAGTGTTGGCAGCCAAAGAATGTTCCAATATTTATGCCCCATTGGCGAACCGTTTAGGTATCGGTCAATTGAAATGGGAGCTTGAAGATTACTGCTTCCGCTATTTGCATCCAGAACAATATCGAAATATCGCCAAATTATTACATGAGCGTCGTTTAGATCGTGAGCAGTATATTACTGATTTTGTGACAGAATTAACCGGTTATTTAAAAAGAAAAATATTGATCAGGTTGAGGGTTTTACGGTCGTCCAAAAACATATCTATAGCATTTGGCGAAAAATGCAAAAGAAACATTTGGAATTCAGTGGTTTATATGATGTAAGAGCGGTCAGAATTATCGTGCAAAAATTGCAGGATTGTTATACCGCGCTTGGTATCGTGCATACCCATTTCAAACACTTACCAAAAGAATTTGATGACTATGTCGCCAATCCAAAACCGAATGGCTATCAATCCATTCATACTGTGGTGTTGGGCAAAGGCGGTAAGCCGATTGAAGTGCAAATTCGTACTCAACAAATGCATGATGATGCTGAACTTGGCGTCGCAGCACACTGGAAATACAAAGAAGGGACGACTGGTAGCCTTTCTGCTTACGAAGAAAAAATCACTTGGTTGCGTAAATTACTTGCATGGCAAGATGATATTACTGATTCTGGCGAAGTGATGGCGGAATTGCGTAGCCAAGTCTTTGATGACCGAGTATATGTATTTACACCGAAAGGTGAAGTGGTTGATTTACCAGCAGGATCAACCCCTCTTGATTTTGCTTATGCGATTCATAGTGAAATTGGACACCGTTGTATTGGGGCGAAAGTCGGGGGACGTATCGTGCCATTCACTTATCACCTGCAAATGGGTGAGCAAGTAGATATCATCACGCAGAAAAATCCTAACCCAAGCCGAGATTGGGTAAACCCAAACTTAGGTTTTACGCATACGTCAAAAGCGCGTGCGAAAATCCAAGCGTGGTTCAAAAAACAAGATCGTGATAAAAACGTTCCTGCGGGTAAAGAGCTGTTAGATAATGAGCTTGCGCGTTTGAATATCAGTTTAAAACAAGTAGAGCAGGTTGCATTACCTCGTTATAACTTAAAAAATCTTGAAGATTTATATGCTGGTATTGGTAGCGGGGATATTCGTTTAAATCAGTTGGTGAATTTTTTACAAAGCCGATTGATTAAAGTGACGGCTGAAGAGGCGGATCAAGAAATTCTCCGTCATGTGGCGAGCAAAAGTGCGAATACCGCGCAGCAGAAGGCACAACAAAAAGCAGACCAGCAGCAGAAAAAAAGGCTATGTGATTGTTGAAGGCGTCGGTAATTTACTGCATCATATGGCGCGTTGTTGCCAACCTATTCCTGGCGATGCAATTGCGGGCTACATTACCATGGGACGTGGCATCTCAATTCATCGCTGCGATTGTAAGCAATTTATTGAATTACAAGCTGCACATCCTGAACGCGTGGTGGAAGCCCTTTGGGGGATAATTACGCGGCAGGTTTCCATATTAATATTCGCATCGTGGCGAGTGATCGTAATGGTTTATTACGCGATATTACGACTGTACTGGCGAATGAAAAAGTCAGTGTGTTAGGTGTTTCAAGCCGTGCGGACACCAAAAAAACAAGTGGCAACGATGGATATGGAAATTGAACTGAAAAAAATGTCGAAAGTTTAAGTAAAAATACTGGCCAGATTAGCGAAGTTAGACGACGTTATCGAAGCAAAACGTTTATAGATTACAACATAGGAACTTTTATGTATAAAACCACGGGATTAACCCATTTAATTAACTCCACAAAATATTCCTTACAAGGTTTAAAGAGTGCATTCAAAAATGAAACGGCATTTCGCCACGAATGTTTTCTTGCGTGCATTCTGATTCCGCTCGCATTTTGGCTAGGTGACACTAAAATTGAAATTGCCTTGATGATTTCATCGGTTTTTGCTCGTGATGGCAGTAGAGCTGTTAAATAGTGCAGTTGAAGCGGTGGTGGACCGTATCGGTACAGAACGCCACGAGCTTTCAGGGCGAGCCAAAGACCAAGGCTCAGCCGCGGTATTCATTGCGCTTTGCATCGTTGGGGTTGTTTGGGGAAGTATTTTATTTTTCTAAAGTGCGGTCAATTTTAAGTAAAAATGTCGGCTTATGTGTTTTACATAAGCCGTTTTTGTATAATGTACACAAACATTTATATACCTCAGCGGTATTGGATATAAGTAGGTATTTATGATAACGGTTTCGTCTTTCGGTGCATTAGTCGCGCTTATTGTGGCCATTTTTCTTATTTTGAAAAAAATCTCGCCAGTCTATGGCATGCTGACGGGGGCTTTAATAGGTGGGCTAGTTGGTGGTGCTGATTTATCCGAAACGGTGAACTTAATGATCGGTGGGGCCCAGGGTATTACGACAGCTGTCATGAGAATTTTAGCGGCGGGCGTACTTGCTGGTGTACTCATTGAATCAGGGGCTGCCAGCACGATTGCCGAAACTATTACACATAAACTCGGTGAAGCAAGAGCGTTATTGGCCTTAGCCTTAGCTACGTTAATTTTAACCGCAGTGGGTGTATTTATTGATGTGGCCGTTATTACGGTTTCCCCGATTGCACTGGCGTTAGCTCTTCGCACCAATTTATCAAAATCAGCCGTTTTATTAGCGATGATTGGTGGGGGTAAAGCAGGAAACTTGATGTCACCTAACCCCAATGCCATTGCGGCAGCAGATACCTTTCATCTGCCTTTAACGTCGATAATGGTGGCGGGGATTATCCCCGGGATCTTTGGTTTAATCTTAACTTACTACTTAGCAAAACGTTTAAAAAATAAAGGCTCTTTTGTGTCTGAGCAAGAAGTGGTCGCCGTTGATACGAAAAAAATTTACCCTCATTTTTTTGACCGCACTTGCAGCGCCATTAGTGGCTATCTTATTACTTGCGCTACGTCCATTGGCGGACATTAAAGTCGATCCTCTCATTGCATTACCTTTAGGTGGTTTAATTGGTGCGTTATGTATGGGAAAACTTCGCCATGCGAATAGCTATGCAATTAGTGGTTTAGGCAAAATGGCACCGGTGGCGATTATGTTGCTCGGTACAGGGGCTTTAGCGGGTATTATTGGCAACTCCGGTATGAAAGATGTGCTAATCGAGGGATTAAAAACATTCTGGTTTGCCTCCTTATATTCTCGCGCCAATTTCTGGTGTCTTGATGTCTCTAGCAACGGCATCAACGACGGCAGGCACGGCAGTCGCATCCAATGTATTTAGCTCAACATTATTAGAGCTGGGTGTAAGCAGTCTTGCGGCGGCAGCCATGATCCATGCGGGAGCGATCGTATTCGACAATATGCCACACGGTTCTTTCTTCCATGCGACTGGCGGCAGTGTGAATATGAATATGAAAGAACGCTTAAAAACTGATTCCTTATGAAAGTGCGATCGGGTTGATTATGACGGTCGTTTCTACGCTTATTTTTCGGTGTGTTTTATTGATGTCAGGAGAGTGTATGAAAATTGTGATTGCACCTGATTCATTTAAAGAAAGTTTAACAGCACTTGAAGTGGCAAATGCGATCGAAAGGGGCTTTAAACGTATTTTCCCTAATGCTGAATATGTGAAATTACCGATGGCGGATGGTGGTGAAGGTACCGTGCAATCCTTAGTGGATGCCACTCAAGGTCGCCTGATTGAAACGGAAGTCACTGCACCGTTAGGCAATCAAGTAAAAAGCTTTTTCGGTTTATCGGGTGATAGTAAAACGGCGATTATCGAAATGGCAGCCGCATCGGGATTGCATCTTGTACCAATGGATAAACGCGATCCTTGTCAAACCACCAGTTTTGGTACGGGTGAGCTAATTAAGCAAGCCCTTGATCTTGGCGTACAACATATCATTTTAGGAATTGGTGGGAGTGCCACAAATGACGGTGGCGCGGGTATGCTGCAAGCATTAGGCTTGCGTTTATTGGATAAAAATGGTCAATCCATTGGCTTTGGTGGTGCAGCATTATCCAATCTTGCTGAAATTCAAATGGCTGATTTAGATCCTCGATTGCAACACGTGCAAATTGAAGTGGCTTGTGATGTGAATAATCCACTTTGTGGTGAACGAGGTGCCTCTACGATTTTTGGCCCACAAAAAGGCGCGACTCCCGATATGGTGAAAGAACTGGATGAGGCATTAGCCCATTTTGCTAAAATTGCCGAGCGGGATTGTGGTAAACAAATTCAAGAACAACCAGGCGCGGGGGCGGCAGGAGGTATGGGCGGTGGTTTATTGCTCTTACCCAATGTGCAACTTAAAGCGGGCGTGCAGATTGTGTTAGATAATTTGAAACTTGCTGAACAAGTTAAAGAGGCTGATTTAGTCATTACCGGTGAAGGCCGTATGGATGCACAAAGTATCTTAGGTAAGACCCCAATCGGTGTGGCGTGCACGGCGAAACAATTTAATAAGCCAGTCATCGCGATTGTAGGTTGTTTACGTGAGGATTATGAAGTGGTGTATGAACATGGCATTGATGCAGTGTTCCCAATTATCCGTAATCTGGGTGATTTACCGATAATTCTCAAACAGGGCGAGCAGAATTTAATCTCAACAGCTCAAAAATGTGGCAAGATTGTTGTCATTAAAATAATGCTTTTTCATACTAAAGTGCGGTCATAAAAAACGTGATGAATTATGACCGCACTTTTTGATCTTATCCCTTGGATGAAATCGTTCATGAAGGTGTTTCAAGCGTTCTTTAGCCACGTGAGTATAGATTTGCGTGGTGGAGAGATCGCTGTGTCCGAGGAGCATTTGCACAACACGGAGATCCGCACCGTGGTTCACTAAATGCGTTGCAAAGGCATGACGGAGAACATGTGGTGAAAGGGCATCCGTATCGATTCCTGCTAACACCGCATAATGTTTTATACGATGCCAAAAGGTTTGGCGAGTCATTTGCTGAGCTCGTTGACTCGGAAAGACTACATCTGAACTTTGTCCATTAAGCAAAATAGGGCGACCGTAAAGTACGAATTGTCGCACCCAAAACGCGGCTTCTTCTCCCATTGGTACAATACGTTCTTTATTACCTTTACCAATCACCCGCACGACACCTTGTTGTAAATTCATATTTTCAATGGTGAGGGTGACCAACTCTGTCACACGCAATCCCGTAGCGTACAGCAATTCCAACATGGCTTTATCGCGTAACTCGAGTGGAATTTCTACATCTGGCGTATTTAATAAATCCGTGACTTGTTGCTCGGTTAAATATTTAGGTAACCGGCTTGGTAGTTTAGGCGAGCTCAGTACGGCACTTGGGTCATCCGTACGATATTTTTCACGATATAAATATTGGAATAATTTTCCGCATTGCACTTAGCATTCGTGCGGTGCTGGTGGCTTTTGTAACCTTGTTCTAAACGGCTACCTAGAAAATTGCTGCAGATCTAATGGCTCGAGGGTTTCGAGAGATAAATTTTGTTTATCCAGCCAATCACAAAGTGCGGTCAAATCAAGACGATAAGACTGCACGGTGTTTTCAGACAATCCTTTTTCGATCCAATATTCATTCAAGAACAAATCGACTAGCGTGAGATTATTCATGTTTACACTCTATGGGGTAAAAAGGCTTTCACACCACGTGGGGTGATAAATAAACCAATGAATGCAAAGGCGGCCATTAAGCTGAAAGCATAAACTGGCGAAATTGGATAAAGCACACCAGAAAGTGCGGTGAAAATGGCAATGGCTGCACATCCCGCTAAAGCATTGTATAAACCTTGTAATTTCGCAATATGGTTTTGTGGTTGAGTCGTGATATAACGCACGGTCGCGTAATGCCCAGCCACATAAGTGAGACTATGAAAACATTGCAATAGAACGATTTCAACAAAGGTGTCTGCATAACCAAAAGCAAGCCAACGTACGATAGCCGCGATGCCTGTGAGATAGAAAAGGGCCGTAATGCTCCAGTTTTTGAATAATCGGGTGGAGAAGAAAAAGACGACAATTTCTACTAATACGCTGATTCCCCAAAATAAGCCTGCATCGGAAACAGAATGACCGTGGCTTTGTCCAGAAGATAGTGCTGTATGAGTAATAAGCCGCGTGCGATCCTTGAATCAGTGCAATAGCAATAAATAAACGAAGTGTCGTTTTATTTTTGAGTAAGCCTAAAAATCCAACGGAATTTTCAACCGCACTTTGTGGCTCATCTTGTGGCATTGGATTAGGATGAAGTAATTGCACAATACTATAGAAAATAAGTATGCCCTGTAATCATCCATGTGATGTATTGCTCACCAATCATCCCAGCTAAAATACCCGAAACACCATCACACCAACAACAAATGCAAAGGAGCCAATCAAGCGTACTTTGCCGTAATCTAAATGAATTTGTTGTTGCCACGTACTGGCTAGGCTATCACCAATCGGCATGCCCGCCGCATTCACCATGGAATACAAGGCAAGTCCAATAAATAATAGCCAGAAATTATGCGACATCAGTCCAATTAACGCCATGGTGATAGCGCTGGCAACAGCTAAATAACGTAAGCCATTCACTAAAAGGGAAACGCGTTTTATCAAGCCAGAAAATAAAATACTGCCACTAAAACGGAAAATATAACCACAGGCCAGCAATAAACCGATGCTTTCTTCACTATAAGATTGCGTTTTCAACCACGCAGGGAAAAGGGGAAGAAACACACCGTAGGCACAATAGTAACCAAAAAAGCTCAGGGTGAGCCAGGTAAAAGGACGAACTTGCATTAGAATAATTTTTTTCCATTTCTTGTGAGCGTGCCACGCAGGCTTGCATCGCTAGTTTAATGATATCGTTAAATTGATGTTGATTAAATACATTTAACGCAGCTGCCGTGGTACCTCCTTTTGAGGTGACATTTTCTCGTAAAGTGGAAAGCGCCGTTTGTGGATTTTCACTCACGAGTTTTGCAGAGCCTAACATAGCTTGTTGTACCAACTCACGAGATTGCTTTTCATCTAAGCCCATTTCTATTAAGCCTTGTTGCATAGCCTCTAAAAATTGGAAGAAGTAAGCAGGGCTACTGCCAGATGCAGCCGTTACCGCATGCATTTGATCTTCATTCGTCACCCAAGTGGTTTTTCCCTACAGCTGAAAGTAAATCTTCCGCAAAAGTGCGGTCAGTTTCAGGCGTGTTTTTGTCCGCAAATAAGCCTGCCATACCTTCACCCACTAATGCAGGCGTGTTTGGCATCACGCGAACAATGGATTTTGCTGTTGGGATGAGTTCGGCTAATCGAGCTGTCGAAATACCCGCAGCAATAGAAATGATTAATTTATCAGAAAAATCAACCGCACTTAATGGCTTGCAGACATCAGCGAAGACTTGCGGTTTAACGGCAAATAAAACTACTTGAGATTGCGTGATGGATTGATTGTTATCTGTAGAAACCGTGACGCCATATTGAGCAAAAAAAGCACGTTTCTCTTCGTTCGGATCATTCACAATAATTTTATCGGCTGGATAACCTTGTTTTAATAGGCCTAACACAATGGCGTGTGCCATATTGCCACCGCCGATGAAGGCAATTAATTTCTGTTGCATCATTTTTTCCCGTGAGTTTATGGGCTACAATGTCGCGTATTTTACCCTATTATGAAGGAAGTGTTACGATGTGGTTTAAAAATTTAATGTCATATAGGCTGACTAAGCACCTAGATTGGGATCTTAATGAATTGCAACGCCAGTTGTCAGATTGTGAATTTCATCCTTGTGGCTCACAAGATCAAAAGTAAATTTGGTTGGGATGAGTCCGTTGAAAGGCAGCGAACTATTGCATTTTTTTCAGTGGGTAAACACATTTTTGTTGGTCGCGAAAAAAAGAAGAAAAAAATGTTGCCGGCGAATGTGGTGAAACGTGAATTAGATGAACGCATTGAAAGCCTTGAGCAAAAAGAAAAACCGCAAATTGAAAAAAACGGAAAAAAACAAACGTTAAAAGATGATGTGGTGATGAATTTATTACCACGTGCATTTACTAAAAAAATCAGCAAACTTCAGTGTGGATTGATATGGAGAATAATCTTGTTCATGTCGATGCGGCATCCAGTAAACGAGCAGAAGATGCCTTGGCATTATTACGTAAATCACTTGGTTCGTTACCCGTTGTGCCGTTGGCTTTTTGCGAATGAACCTTCGACCATTTTAACGGATTGGATTGTGCAGGAAAAAAATCCCGCATTGGTTGGTGGTGTTAGAAGAGGCTGAACTTCGTGGAAGCCAAGAAGACAGCGTGATCCGTTGTAAGAAAACAGCCTTTAGAAAATGAAGAGATTCTCGCGCTTTCTACAAGATGGTAAAAAAAGTGGTGAGCAAGCTCGCATTGGAGTGGGAAGATACGCTGACGTTTTGTGTTTAATGAAGATTGCACGCTCAAACGTTTAAAAATTTGCCGATACGGTGCGTGAGAAAAAAATGCGGATATTTTTAAAAAGAAGATTATGCGCAACGCTTTGATGCTGATTTTTGTATTAATGACGGGTATTTTATCTAAACTGACAGAAAACTTACTCGATGAATTTGGTGGCGAGAAAGTAAGATTAGGCTAGTTTTAATCATGAAATAAAAAAGGCGAACATCATGTTCGCCTTTTGTTTGTTTAAAAGTGCGGTCAAATTTCCGCACGTTTTTAATTAGTGAGTACTCGTACTGGTTGTCGTACGGTTTTGCACGTTTACGATCGTTTTCCGTTAAGAGTTTTTTTTACGGATACGGATCGATTCTGGTGTCACTTCCACTAACTCGTCATCATCGATAAACTCGATGGCTTGTTCAAGGGAGAATTTCACCGGTGTAGTTAATACGATGGCATCATCTTTACCCGATGCACGCATATTGGTGAGTTTTTTACCTTGTAAAGCAGTTTACGGTTAAGTCATTTGTGCGGCTGTGAATACCGATGATTTGACCTTCGTAAACTTCTACGTTAGCTTCGATCATTAATTTACCACGTTCTTGTAAACCAAATAGCGCATAAGCTAATGCTTTACCCGTTGCGTTAGAAATTAACACACCGTTTTTACGTTGCCCGATTTCACCTGGTTTGATGTCATCGTAGTGATCGAAACTGGAGTAAAGTAAACCTGTACCGGATGTCATCGTCATGAATTCACCACGGAAACCGATTAAGCCACGGCTTGGGGATGATGTATTCTAAACGTACACGACCTTTGCCATCCGGCATCATGTCACGAACTTCACCTTTACGGATACCTAACGCTTCCATGACAGAACCTTGGTGTTGTTCTTCTACGTCGATAGTCACTTGCTCGTAAGGCTCTTGTTTTTTGCCGTTGATTTCACGGTAGATTACTTTAGGACGAGAAACCGCAAGCTCGTAACCTTCGCGACGCATATTTTCAATTAATACAGAAAGGTGTAATTCACCACGACCAGAAACACGGAATTCATCAGGGTTTGGTGTTTCTTCTACGCGTAATGCCACGTTGTGAACTAACTCTTTGTTTAAACGTTCAAGAATTTGACGAGAAGTCACATATTTACCTTCTTGACCCGCAAACGGAGAGGTGTTTACACAGAAGAACATGGTTACGGTTGGTTCATCAACGGTTAATGAAGGTAAGGCTTCAACCGCATTGATATCACAAAGGGTGTCAGAAATATTTAATTCACCTAAACCGGTAATCGCAATGATGTCGCCCGCATAAGCGATATCTTCTTCATAACGTTGTAAACCAAGGTGACCTAATACTTGACCCACACGGCCTTGGCGAGTTTTACCTTCACCATCAATAATCGTTACAGGTTGGTTTGGTTTGATTGCACCACGTTTGATACGACCGATACCGATAACACCCACATAGCTGTTATAATCTAATTGTGAGATTTGCATTTGGAATGGGGCATCAAGTTCCACTTTTGGCGGTTCAACGTGTTGAACGATCGCTTCAAATAACGGGGTCATATCTTCTGCTAATTCTTCGTGTTCAAGACCCTGCGACACCATTTAATGCAGATGCATAGATAATCGGGAAGTCTAATTGCTCATCGGTTTGCGCCAAGGTTAACGAATAAATCGAATACTTGATCCACAACCCAATCAGGACGTGCGCCTGGACGGTCAACTTTGTTGATAACTACAATTGGTTTTAAACCATGAGCAAAGGCTTTTTGGGTTACGAAACGCGTTTGTGGCATTGGACCGTCAAAGGCATCTACGACTAAAAGTACAGAGTCCACCATAGAAAGTACACGTTCTACTTCACCACCGAAGTCGGCGTGTCCTGGAGTATCTACGATGTTAATGCGATAGCCATTCCAGTTAATTGCGGTATTTTTTGCAAGAATGGTAATACCACGTTCTTTTTCAAGATCGTTTGAGTCCATTACGCGCTCATCAACATCACCACGAGTTGATTCAAATGTACCGGATTGTTGAAGGAGTTTGTCAACGAGGGTGGTTTTACCATGGTCAACGTGAGCGATAATTGCGATATTGCGCAATTTATTAATATCAATGTCGTTTTTTTCATTTATTACGTTCTTAAAGTTTAAGTTTTTGTAGGGTGGAATTTTTATGCCACCAAATAGTCCAAGTAGTTTAAATTGGTGAGTCAAAACTCACCCTACAAGAATCTCGAAAGGGCAAAAATTATACACGATATTTCGTTACTCTGCTATGCCAGTGTTTAAAATAAATCCCATGAAAAAAAGTAAGCGGTTGCGTTATAATACTCTTTTTAATTTTTTTATAAAGATTATATACATAGCAAAATAGAGGACTCCTTATGCCAAATGCAAATGCAATTGCCAACGTATTCAAACTGATCGAAGAGAACGATATTAAGTTCGCGCTACTTCGTTTCACCGACATTAAAGGTAAAGAACACGGCGTTTCTATTCCCGGTTAGCCTTGTCGATGAAGATATGTTTGAAGATGGCAAAATGTTCGATGGCTCTTCTGTTGAAGGTTGGAAAACCATTAACAAAGCCGATATGCTTTTAATGCCAATCGCTGAGACTGCGGTAGTCGATCCATTTGCGCAGATTCCAACCCTCTCTATTCGTTGTAGTATTTATGAACCAACGACCATGCAAAGCTATGATCGTGACCCACGTTCAATTGCTATTCGTGCTGAAAACTATATGCGTTCAATCGGTATTGCTGATCAAGCATTCTTTGGTCCAGAACCCGAGTTCTTCTTATTTGATGATGTACGTTTTGATGTATCAATGAACCGCGCTTCTTTTGCCGTTGATGACATTGAAGCAGCTTGGAACACCAACAAAAAATACGAAGGTGGTAACAACGCTTATCGTCCATTGAAAAAAGGTGGTTACTGTGCGGTTGCTCCAATTGATACAGCACACGATATTCGCTCTGAAATGTGTTTGATTTTAGAAGAAATGGGCTTAGTAGTAGAAGCACACCACCATGAAGTGGCGACTGCGGGTCAAAATGAAATTGCAACGAAATTCAACAGCTTAACTTTGAAAAGCGGATGAAACGCAAATCTATAAATATGTAGTGCAAAACGTGGCTTTAGAGCATGGCAAAACTGCTTGCTTTATGCCAAAACCAATTACGGGTGATAATGGTTCTGGTATGCACTGTAATATGTCATTAAGCAAAGACGGTAAAAACATTTTCCAAGGTGATAAATATGCAGGTCTTTCTGAAACCGCACTTTATTACATTGGCGGTATTATTAAGCATGCTAAAGCATTAAATGCATTCACTAACCCAAGTACGAACTCATACAAACGTTTAGTACCAGGTTTTGAAGCGCCAGTATTGTTGGCTTACTCTGCAAGCAACCGTTCTGCTTCAATTCGTATCCCAGCAGTAACTAGCCCGAAAGCAATCCGTATTGAAGCGCGTTTCCCAGATCCATTAGCAAACCCATACCTTGCATTCGCTGCATTATTGATGGCAGGCCTTGACGGTGTAGTAAACAAAATCCACCCAGGCGATGCAATGGATAAAAATCTTTACGATCTTCCACCAGAAGAATTAAAAGATATTCCAGCGGTTGCAAGCTCACTAGAAGAAGCATTGAATTCATTAGAAAAAGACTATGAATTCTTAACGCAAGGTGGCGTATTTGCTAAAGACTTTATCGAAGCATTTATTAGCGTTAAACGTAAAGACGTGGAACGTTTAAATATGACACCACATCCAGTTGAGTTTGAGATGTATTATGCCTAATAGACATATAATTAGTTGATTCTAATGTATAAAAGATATCACTTTGCTAAAGTGGTATCTTTTTTTATTTATATCAATGAGTTTATTTTTGTTATTTTGAAGCAAATTATCCTTTGCATTAAGATTACTTTAATTTCCTTGTTAGAGGATGGGAACTCGGGTAGAATGCGGTAAGTTTATAGTATGTTCAATTGACCTGAAAGGATTAATAATGAGTAATAGCAGTTATCAAGAACTAAATGAGCCGGCTGAGATTGATTTGATTGAGTTGGTTAAGAATCTATGGAAGAGAAAGCTATGGATTATTTTATCTGCTTTTGTTTGTACCGCCATTACGGCAGGCTATGCTTTTACAGCTAAAGAGCAATGGACATCTAAATCAGTAGTCATTGCACCTAAGGTGGCTAATTTAGGGTGATTATTTATCATTTGCGTAGTGAGTATGCAGCTATTTTAGATATCAAAGATTTTTCACAAGATAAGGTTTTAGAGAAGGTATTCAATGACTTTAAAACTGCTTTATTTTCTCGTAGCCTGAAAGATGCATTCTTTTCTCAATCAAAATGGTTTAATACTTATGCCGCTAAAAATGCTAATTCCGAAGAGGCAAAACAAAAGCTGTTATCTAATTTGATTGATAAAAATCTGATTGTTACCGTACCAGATCCTAAAAAAGATCCGAATGCAATTGGTGTGAATGTTAGTTTTACTGCTGAGACACCAAAAGAAGCACAGGATGTATTATTGGACTATATTCAATTTGTAAATCAATGGGTTCTTGCTGAAAATAAAAAAGATTTTTTAGCTAGTCTTGGGGTAGTGCTTAGTGACTTAGACGTTCAGAAAAAAAAGATTGAACGAGATACAGAAACTGTGCGTCAAATTCAGTTAGAAAACCTTACAACGGCATTAAGTATCGCAAAATCAGCTGGTATAAAAGATTATTCAAAATCTTTAAGTGGTAATGTGAGCGTACCAGAAGTATTGTTAGGTGATGCGAAGGTACCATTTAGTGATTCAAAACTCAGTGATGGCTCATATTTATTTATGTTAGGGGAAAAGTACTTACAAGCTCAGGTTGATACCTTGAAAAATGCACCTTTAGTCTATCCTCTGAATTATTATAATATTGAAAAAAACAAGCTAACTTATTAAATGCATTAGAGAAAAAAAGTTGAGAAAGAAGCTACTGTCAGCGGATATTATTATTTAAGTGAGCCCAGACTATCCAGTTCAACGTGATTGGCCTAAGCGATTAATTTTTACTTATTGTAGGGATTTGTTTTTTTGGTGTAGTACTTTCATCATTAATCATTTTAGCTAGAGAGTATTTTTCAAATAAGGCATAAATATGAAAGATATTAAAAATTATTATTGCTACACACAAAGCAACATTTTATGCCATCAGATGATATGTATTTGCCATTACATGTGGGCAAATCAGGGAAAGAGGAACTTGGTTACCAAGGTGATGATACAGGTGATAATATTTCAGCTAAAAAAATTCTAATTTTTTTGTGAGCTAACAGGGCTTTATTGGGCGTGGAAAAAAATTTACCTAATTATTATTTAGGTTTAATTCATTATCGTCGTTTTTTTAGCGTAAAAAGCCGTGCAGAGCGTAAAAAGAATCCTTTGGAAACACTCTATCTAACACACGAAGAAGCGAGTCACTTATTAAGCCAATATGATGTAATCGTACCAAGTAAACGCAATTATTACATTGAAACGCTTTATTCACATTATGCGAATACCTTACATGCCGAGCATTTAGATGTAACTCGTGAAATTATTACCGAAAAGTGCAGTGAGTTTTAGGAAGTTTTGATTCGGTAATGAAACAGCGTGGCGGCTATATGTTTAACATGTTCATTATGTCTAAAGAATTAGTGAATGATTATTGCAGTTGGCTATTTCCCATTTTATTTGAATTGGAAAAACGTATTCCTGCGGAACAATATTCAGTATTCCACGCTCGTTTTTATGGGCGTGTCAGTGAGTTACTATTTAATGTTTGGTTAAAACAATATTCTCAATCTAACCCATTAAAAGTGAAAGCAATTCCATTTGTCTATGGCGAGAAAAATTAATTGGACTAAGAAAAATAATTGCTTTTTTGCAAGCAAAAATTTTTTTAGGAAAAAAATATCAGGATAGTTTTTAATATATATTATGGTTAAAAAGAGATGATTTAATCTATCTTAGCGGTTATGGAGTATGGTTGTTTTTTTGATGCAAATTATGTCAACAACATACTCTGAATTGTTATTTGATACAGTTGAATATTATAAAAATATTTAGTATATTTTTCTTTTTATCCTATTGTTATTTTTTTATCTTTATTTATTTATAGGTTGAATGAAAGAATATATTTTAAAAAGACTTATTTATTTTGTCTATTTTTCTTATTAGTAATATTTTTTTAGTAAAACTTTTGGGGTGTTAGCTATCTATGCCCTACTCTTCTTATTGGCTAAATATATTCCATTTAGTAAAAATTTTTGAAAGTATATATATTTATATTTTTTTAACAATTATCTTGATAGTCTTTTTAGGTTTTATTTTTTTGATTTTCTACCCCTGTTAATTTATTAAATGAATCATTCAGGGATGATGGGCAATATAGATATGCTTTTAGGGATTTACTTATACTACATTTTTTTACCGAAATTATTTTTTTCATGTAATATTGGCTTTTATTTTTCCTAAGAGAAAAGAAATTGGGTAATATAGAAATATTTTTACTATTTTTTTATAATTAATTTTATTCTTTACAAATATACAGATACAAAAAGCGGTTTATTATCTGATTAATCTTATTATTATAGTTTTATTTTTTTATTAAAAATATTTCCTGTAGATTTTAACAATAAATCTATTTTTATCTTTTTTTATCTAGATTAATAGTAAAAATATAGTTTTTTTGATTTTATGTGTTCTATCTATTTATTTACATTGTTTTTTTACGATCCTTCTATAGAGTGGATGAACTCACTTAATGAAATATTGGCAGATAGATTAAGACTTGGGCATCAGGGTATAGAAAAAGTATGGTGTGACTTTGTTTGGTAATGATGTTGAATATGTATCATTCAACCAAGTAACAGAGTTTTCTCCATATTTCTTCTTAGATTCATCATATCAAAGAATATTGATTAATTTTGGAGCTGTAGTTGTTCTATTATTAGTTTTGGGGTTTACTCAATTATCTAAGCTCATTATATTTAACAATAACATTTATTATGGGAATTTCTATAGTTTTTTTATTAGGACATTCGTTTACAGATCCACAGTTATTAGATCCTATATTTAATCCCATTTTCTCTGATATTGGCTTATATCTATAGTCATATTGGTCGATGTAATCTATTTAGGTAAGGAAGCTGAATGAATATCAGATATAATTTTTTTAATGAATTTTATTTTAACTATATCAAATTTTCTATTTCCTCTAATTACATTTCCATATGTTTCTAGAGTGTTAGGACCTAATGGGATGGGAATATCTTCATTTGCAATGTCAATAATTTCTTATTTTTGTTATTTTAGCAACATTAGGGAAGTGCAACTTACGGTATTAGAGCATGCTCACAAGTGGGGTGAAAAATAAGGATGAATTATCAAAAAGTAACACATGAGATAATATTTATTAACCTTATTACTATGATTATCTCATATCTTTTTTTATATTTTTTTGTGTTCATTTTTTTGACGGATTACATGAAAAATAAAGCTAGTATAGCTATAGCCTCTTTTTATGATTTTACTAAATGTTTGTAGTGTTGAATGGTTTTATAGAGGAATAGAAAAAAATATACTTATATAACAATAGTCTCTTTTATTATTTAAATTAATTGCTTTTAGTGTCTTCTTTTTATTTTTTTATACAAAAAAACCTCTGATTATTTCTCATTTATACTAATTTCAGTTATTTCTTTGTCTGGTTCTGGAATAATAAATCTTTTGAATATAAAGAAATATATTAACTTTAAATTCTATAATGATTATAATCTCAAGAAACATATTAAGCCAATGTTAACATTCTTCTTTATGTCATTGGCTATTTCTGTTTATACCTATACAGATTCAGTTCTATTAGGGTTACTTACTAACTTAGATGAAGTTGGATTTTATAATGTAGCTGTAAGAATTAAAGGTATACTAATTAGCATTGTTACTTCATTAGGTGTTGTTTTGCTACCAAAACTTTCTTTATATATAAAAAAAGGTATGATGAATGAGTTTAGTAGCTTATTAATATTATCACTGAGATTTATAGTAGCTTTATCTCTTCCTTTAGTTATATTTTTTTCATTTTTTTGCAAAAGAAACTATCTTATTATTATCAGGAGAACAATATTTTAATTCTATACCATTGTTACAGATTTCTTTGGTGGCGGTAATTATTGTTGGGATTACTAATATTTTGGGTATCCAGATGTTAGTTCCATTAGGGAAGGAAAAAAAGCTTTTTGTTTCAGTACTATGTGGCGCTCTTATTAATGTAGTAGCTAATTTTACTTTGATTCCTTTCTTATCTTCTGTAGGAGCAGCTATATCTATGGTTTTTGGCTGAGTTTACTATATTGCTTATTCAGATATATTTCTTAAAAGAAATACATGTTTTTTTATTTATGAAAGTTAATTATATTAAAAGTTATATTGTCTTCTCTTATCTCACTAGGGGTTGTGAGCATTTTTAGAAAGCTTTATTTTCGATAATAACTTTTTATTATTATTATGTTCAGGTTCTATTTTTTTATTATTTATTTGATAACTCTTTTATTATTAAAGGAGAGAATATTAATAGATGTACTTAAATTAGAGTTAAAAATAGAGGCTGTTATGAAGATTAGCGTAATTGGGCAAATTAAAAATAAAAAAACAGGATTGGGGAAAGCGATTGATGATTTTATCCAATATGCTTCAAAATCTCCGGACGTTGAAAGTTTAGAGCAAATTGATATTACGAATAATAAACTTATTCTATCTCATTTGAGAAATATTATGTGCTCTAATGCTGACTGCTTTTACTTCACTCCATCAGGTAGTGTGGGGGATGCTTTAGAGATAGCTTATTATTATTGACTATGTTACTAAAAAGAAAAAGGATTGTTACCCATTTTCATAACTCAAGTTTTGGTCATGTTGTCAATAATAATAAGTTATTGTTATTTATTAATCGATATATATATAATAGGGTGGATAGGATAATTATATTAGGTGAAAAGCAGAAGCAAATGTTTTCTTGTTTAAATCTTAATAAGAGTAAGTTTAGTGTTGTCAGAAATGGCGTAGATAATGATGTATTTATTACATCAAATGAGTTAGAGAAAAAAATGGAGTTCTTCAGTAAAGAGTGTTGTTTTTTTAGTAATATGATTCCTGATAAAGGCTATAAAATTGTATTAGATGTTGCTAAGAAATTAAAAAGATAATGATTTATATAGGTTTTATTTTTTTCAGGGATGTTTTTTTCGATGATTGTTTAAAGTTAAATTTTTTTGTCAGAAATAAAAAGAATTACCAAATGTTACCTATATTCCAGGAGTGTATGGTAAGGAGAAAAATTAAATTTCTTAGAAAGTATTAATTTTTTTATTTTACCATCTAAATATAAAAGATGAAACATTGCCAATTAGTATGTTGGAGGCAATGGCAAGTGGGAGCATATATTATTATTTCAGATGTTGGTGTTGTGTCCGAAGTGTTGGAAGGTAATACTTATAATTTAATTAACGTTGAATCTCAAAAATGTTTCAGATGAAATTATTAGAGCTATACTAGATTCTAATCAGAGTATATTTAAATTTGATTTAGATAAAGTTAGAAGTAAGTTTTTTTATTAGAGAATATACAAAAAAAGAAATTTTTAACTGTTGTGGCTGGAGCAGGATCGTCATGATTAATAATAAAAATTAGTATTATTGTTCCTATATATAATTCAGAAAAAAATTTATTGCTGATTGTATAGAAAGCTTAATAAATCAAACTTATCAGAATATAGAAATTATTTTTAATTAATGATGGCTCATCAGATAATAGCTATGAAATATGTAAGAAGTATCAAAGTATAGATTCTAGAATAAGATTAGTTTCTCAAGTAAATTCAGGTGTATCAAAAAGCACGAAATAAAGGAATTGAAGTAGCCACAGGTCACTATATAATGTTTGTAGACAGTGATGACTATGCTGATAAACAACTATGTGAATTGTTGATATCTAGAAATAAAGACAGTTATAAAGATATGGTCTTTTGCTCATATCTTTATATTAATACTAAATCAGGAGAAATAACTAAATTGCCAAAAATATGATAGGGAGAATAATATTTCCTCTGTATTAGATTTGGCTGGAGAAAAATTTCAATTTTTTTCTATTTAAATTTGTATTTTAATTCTCCGGTCTGTAAATTATATAGAACTGAATTGGTTAAAAAATGTTATTTTTTTAATAGTGACTTGAGTCTAGGGAAGATTTACTATTTAATTTAGATTTTCTAGAGAAGTGTGAAAAGATTTCATTTGTTAATGAGGCTTTATACTTTTTATAGAATAGGTGAAGGTAACTCATTATCTTCAAAGAATTATAAAAAAATAGATTAGAAATGGTAAAGACTGTTTTTTTGACAGATCTCAGATAAGTTTTTAGAAAACTATTTAAAAGAAAAATTACAATGAAGATTTAATTAAGGTTAATTATTTTTATTGAAGTTTGTTTGAGTATAAAAAAATGTTGTCATCATCTGATGTTACTGATAAAGAAAAAAATGGTATTCTTAGGGGAGTTTCTTATATTCTGAACAGATGAGAGAGTTAGCGTATTTGAAGGTAGATTGCTGGAGCTATCTTCCTATACAGTATAAATTATTTTATATACTATTATCTCGTAAGGCATTAAGAACGTTGTTTCATATTACTAGAATTTTTAATTTTATTAAATCATAAGGAAAATTATGAATAAAATACTTACAGTGGTTATGCCATCTTATAATGCAGAACCTTACTTGTGTGAAACTATACCAACTATTCTTGCATCTGAATTTGTTAATGATGTTGAGTTAATTATTGTAAACGATGGATCTAAAGATAATACATTAGAAATAGCAAGGGATTTTGAAAAAAAATATCCCAATACTATTCGTGTTATTGATAAAGAAAATGGCGGGCATGGTTCAGCTATAAATGTGGGCATAGAAGCTGCCAGTGGTAAATACTTTAAAATTATAGATGCAGATGATTGGGTTGATACAAAAGCATTTTCTGAGCTCTTGGCTTATTTACAAGAAGTTGATGTTGATCAAGTCATTTCTCCTTACACAGAAGTTTATGTAGATAGCGGTAAAAAGTGTGAAAAGAGTTTTCTTGATATTAAACAAGATGAATTTAGTTACTCAGATTTTCTTCATAAAGTAGGCTTTATTCCTCCAATGCATTCTTTAACTATCTTAACAAGTTTATTAAAAGATAATCAAATTAGAGTTGATGAAAGGATGTTTTACGTTGATACTCAATACATTATTTATCCAATGCCATTTGTAAGCAAAGTGGGTTATTACGGTAAAAGTGTCTACCAATATCGTTTAGGTACAACAACTCAGAGTGTGAATATAAATAATTATATTAAGAATAGAAACATGTTAAGACATGTCATTTTATCTCTTATTAAGTTCTATAATGACAATCATCACAAACTACATGAAATAGCTAAAAAAACTTCTTGACTCTCATCTCAAATCATTGGTTTCCTTAATGGTTAATGTTTATTTATCTATGTCTCCTAAAGAAGGGAAGGTTGAATGTTTATCATTTGTTAACGATGTTAATAAACTAACAGCAGGCTTTACAAAAGATGTAAAAGCAAAACAAAAAGTAAGACTTCTTGAGAAAACCAATTATTTATTGTTTGGTCTATTATCTTTTTATACTAGAAAATTTATTTATAAATTGTAATTATAAAGGAGTATGTTATGAAATATGATTATTTAGTAGTCGGAGCAGGCCTTTTCGGATCAATTTTTGCTCATGAAGCAACTAAACGTGGTAAAAAATGCTTAGTAATTGAAAAACGTGATCATATTGGTGGAAACTGCTATACCCAAAATATCAAAGGCATCAATGTGCATAAATACGGTGCTCATATATTTCATACAAGCAATAAAGTTGTTTGGGACTATATTCAGCAATTTGCTGAATTTAACCGCTTTTACCAACTCTCCTGTAGCTCGTTACAAAGATGAATTGTATAGTTTACCTTTCAATATGCTTACATTTAATAAAATGTGGGGTGTTATCACGCCACAAGAAGCTGAGAGCAAAATTAAAGAGCAGATATCAAAAGAGAATATTACAGAGCCTAAAAATCTAGAAGAGCAAGCTATCTCATTAGTTGGCCGCGATATCTATGAAAAATTAATTAAAGGTTATACTGAAAAGCAATGGGGACGGAAGTGCACAGAACTTCCAGCATTTATCATTAAACGTTTACCAGTTCGTTATACCTATGATAACAACTATTTCTATGATACTTATCAAGGTATCCCAATTGGTGGTTATACGGGTATTTTTGAAAGAATATTAGAAGGTATTGAAGTAAAATTGAATATCGATTTCTTTGCTGAGCGCGAATATTACGAAAGTTTAGCAGAGAAGATTGTGTTTACAGGAATGATTGATGAATATTTTGGTTATCAATTCGGTAAATTAGAGTACCGTAGTTTACGTTTTGACAATGAAGTATTAGATGTTCCAAATTACCAGGGAAATGCAGTAGTAAATTATACGGAAGCTAAAGTACCTTATACTCGTATCATTGAACACAAACACTTTGAATACGGTACGCAAGCTAAAACGGTAATCACTCGTGAATATTCAAAAGAGTATGAAGAGGGGGATGAGCCGTATTATCCAATAAATGACCAAAGAAATAATGAACTTTATACTAAATATAAGAAATTAGCAGATAATCAGACTAATGTAATATTTGGTGGTCGATTAGCTCAGTATAAATATTTTGATATGCATAATATTATTGCTGAAGCCTTAGAATGTATAAATAGTCATTTCAAATAGAATAAGTATAGAGGGTTAGCTTTGAATAAGTTCATATCAACGATCACTTTAATGCTATTTGATGTGGTGGCTATATTTTTAGCAATCGCGCTAGCTGTATCACTAAGAAAGATATTAAATCTCTTCTTTGATTTGCCAGTTATTGGATATAGTTATCTCTCATTTGGAAGTGTTTATGTTACCCTTATTTTTATTTTATTTTATTTTGGCGTTTATACAAAACGTTTTGACTTTTGGCACGAGGCTAGAATAGTTGTGCGTTCTAGCTTCTTATCTTTTGTTATTGTATTAGCAGGGTTGGTTTTAGGACAGAATGCTGAATATTACTCTAGAAGTACGTTGATTCTAATATTCTCGTTAAGTGTGATAACAATACCATTATTGAAGCTATTTACTAAAAAGGTTTTATTTCTATTAGGCTTTTGGAAGAAAACGGCAAAAGTAATCTCAAATAATCATGATTTTGAGTCCGTATTGTTTGATAATTATTACTTAGGTTATGTAAAGTCATCTGATTCTAAACACTCGACACTTTTCATCGATAGTGTGAATTTGACGAAAGAGAAACTTGATAGGATCATTGAGGAGAATATTAAAAATAGCAGAGAGATTATCTTTACACCTGTGCTAAATGGGTATGACTTCTCACAATCGCATATTTATAATGTGTTTAGTTCGCGTACAAATGTATTTATTTTGGAAAATAAACTATTAAGCAAGATAAATAAGTTTATCAAGTTAATGCTTGATTATCTGTTGGTGATATTTTCATTCTTTTTATGGGGGCCAGTGCTTCTGATTATTGCTTTTTGGTTGAAGCTTGAAGACCCTAAAGGTGATATTTTATTTAAGCAAAGACGTTTAGGGCTAAATGGTAAAGAATTCTTTTGCTATAAATTTAGGTCAATGTATTCAGATCAATCTTTTATGTCAGCATGGTTGGAAAATCACCCTGAGGAAAAAGCATATTATGATCTTTATCACAAGTATATGAATGATCCCCGAATTACAAAAGTAGGTCGTTTTTTACGAAGAACCTCTCTTGATGAGTTACCTCAGTTATTTAATGTATTGAGAGGAGAAATGAGCCTGATCGGACCGCGTCCATATATGGTTATTGAGAAAAATGATATAGGTAAAAAAGCACCGCTAGTATTAGCTGTTAAACCTGGTATTACTGGATTATGGCAGGTTAGCGGGCGTAGTGATGTGCATTTTGATGAGCGTGTTGAGATGGATGTTTGGTATATGAAAAAAATTGGTCTTTATGGAATGATATTATTATTTTAGTTAAGACTTTCCAAACTGTTATTAAGCGAGATGGGGCTTATTAAAGCACATTTGGTATTTTAGTTTTTTAATTAGTAGAATTTATAATATATGATAAATAATCAACGTGTTCCTTATTTTGATGTACTAAATATCATTGCATGCATTGCAGTAATTGCATTACATCATAATGGAATTGTTCATTGGTACGATGTTCATAGTGTTATATGGATCCAAGCTCTGGTCTTTGAGGTGTTTTTTTTCTGGGCTGTACCTATTTTCTTTATGCTTACAGGAGCAACTTTATTAGGTTATAGAGCTAAATATTCCACCTATGATTTCTTTAAAAAGAGGGTCACTAGAACATTAATTCCTTTTATATTGTTTAGTATGCTATATATTATACATAATTACTTTATATTTAATATAAAGCTATGATTCAGGGTTGCAAGCAATTAATGACATATTTAATACTAGAATAGCATACGCTAATGTATTCTGGTTTTTTTATTCCATTACTGATGCTTTATCTAGTTATACCAGTATTGTCTCTTTTTAAAAAGATAATATTAAAAATATTGCTCTATATCGTTTTTTTCTAGGTTTTTTTGTTTTCATCTTGTATTCCTGTGCTTTTTTTCCTTTTCTGGGACTAGAAGTAAATCGTCATCTTCAATTCTCTTTAGGCGGGTATATTTTTATTTTTTTAGTTTTTGGGTTATCTAGCACATATTCTTTATCTACCTAAGAAAGTTAGATTAGTCATATATCTTTTTGGGTATACTAGGAGCATTATTTAGATTTTTTTTATGACATATAAAAATGTCACTAGATAGCAATTCTATTAACTATACATTTACTGATTATATCCAATTCCACTCTGTTTTCTTGGCTCTATCTGTTTTTTTGTTTTCTTTAAATATTTGAAATTAGATTTTTTTAAATAAAAAAACACTCCAACCTTAGGCAAAAATATCGTCATGTAGTTTAGGGATATACTTAATCCATATTCTTGTTATGGAGTATGAACTGAAATTATATAATATAAAAACCAGATAATATACTTTGGAGAACCGTAGGGATATTATCAACTTATGTAATTTGTTTATTTATAGTATATAGTATAAAAAAGAATACCATACATTAAGAATATTTTTCCATAACTGTATTGATTATATATGATAAACATCCTCATCACCGGCGGTTCCGGTTTCATCGGTTCCGCCCTCATTCGATATATCATTAATCAGACTCAAGATTCTGTTATCAATATTGATAAACTGACCTATGCGGCAAATCAATCAGCGTTTGAAAGAGGTAGAAAATAATCCTCGCTATGCTTTTGAGCAAATTGATATTTGTGATCTTAAGGCGACAGAGAGTGTTTTCGAGAAATTTCAGCCTGATGCAGTGATGCATTTGGCGGCAGAAAGTCATGTCGATCGTTCTATTTCTGGAGCGGCTGATTTTATTCAAACCAATATTGTTGGTACTTATACGTTGTTAGAGGTTGCTAAGAATTATTGGCATACCTTAGACGAAGCTAAAAAAACGATCTTTCGATTCCAGCATATTTCTACAGATGAAGTGTATGGGGATTTATCCTTTTCTGAACTCGCCTTTACTGAACATTCCCCTTATCATCCGAGTAGTCCTTATTCAGCCTCAAAAGCGGCGAGTGACCATTTGGTGCACGCTTGGCATCGCACTTATGGTTTGCCGGTGATTATCACAAATAGTTCCAATAACTATGGGGCTTATCAGCATGCTGAAAAGCTCATTCCTTTAATGATTTCAAATGCTGTGATGGGAAAGTCTTTGCCAATTTATGGTGATGGACAGCAGATTCGTGATTGGTTATTTGTGGAAGATCATGTTCAAGCTTTATATTTAGTTTTGACAAAAGGTCGAGTCGGGGAAAAGCTATAATATCGGTGGAAATTGTGAAAAAAACAAACCTTGAAGTGGTTAAAAACAATTTGCCAATTACTCGAAGAACTTGCGCCAAATAAGCCTAATCACATTAAGTATTACGAAGATTTAATTGACTTTTGTCAAAAGACCGACCAGGTCACGATGTGCGATATTCATTGGATTGTTCTAAAAATTCATGCAGAATTAGGTTGGCAACCGCAAATAACCTTTGAACAAGGACTTTGTCAGACGGTAAAAATGGTACCTAGAGAATAATAGATAAATAAAGGAGAAGAACCTACATGCAAATTACATTATCAACGGCTCCCGCTTCGGAGAGTTGGGGCAAAAAAATGCCATTTTAAGTTTTAATCAAGATCAAGCCGTGATTCATCTTAAAGATGATGAAAAAAATCAAACCTTGTTTTTAGTTCAAAAAAAGCCGCACGTAAAGTTACGTGGGACAAGGGCATTAAAGATGTTGAACTTGTGGGGGATGCATGGGAATTAGAAAAATTGTTGGGCATTTTATCAAGGTTTTTTTACTCGGCGAAGCAAGATTATTCGATTGAATTTCCTCATTTTGGATGATGAGCCGCAAGATGAGTTATTAGCGCGTATTGAATGTGGTGATTTTGTGCGAGGAATTATTAATGAACCGGCAGAAACACTGACGCCAGTTAAATTAGCGGAGCGCGCAGCGGAGTTTATTTCTAAACAAGCCGAAAATTATGCCGATAAAAAGTGCGGTCAGTTTTCAAATCATTTCTGGTGAAGCGTTAAAAGAGCAAGGTTACCACGGGATCTTTTACTGTGGGTCGTGGTTCTATTAATCCACCAGCTATGTTGCAATTAGATTTTAATCCGACTAATGATCCAAATGCGCCGGTATTAGCGTGCTTGGTTGGTAAAGGTATTACCTTTGATAGTGGTGGTTATAGCATCAAACCAAGTGATGGTATGAGTACCATGCGTACGGATATGGGCGGCGCTGCATTATTAACAGGTGCGTTAGGATTTGCCATTGCGCACGGTTTAAATCAACGTGTAAAACTCTATCTATGCTGTGCGGAAAACCTGGTGAGTGGTAATGCGTTTAAATTAGGTGATATCATCACGTATAAAAATGGTGTAACCGCTGAAATTTTAAATACTGATGCGGAAGGGCGTTTAGTATTGGCGGACGGTTTGATTGAAGCAGATAGTCAAAATCCACAATTTATTGTTGATTGTGCAACCTTAACCGGTGCAGCGAAAGTGGCAGTCGGTAATGATTACCACAGCGTGCTTTCCATGGATGATGCGTTGGTAAATAGCTTGTTCCAAGCCTCGAAAGAAGAAAATGAGCCTTTCTGGCGTTTACCTTTTGAAGCGTTCCATCGTAGCCAAATCACTTCTTCTTTTGCGGATATTGCAAATACAGGTACAGCGCCGGTTGTCGCGGGCGCAAGTACTGCAACGGCATTTTTATCGTATTTTGTGAAAAATTATCAACAACGTTGGTTGCATATTGATTGTTCGGCCACTTATCGTAAATCAGGTAGTGATTTATGGGCTGTAGGTGCAACCGGAATTGGTGTGAAAACTTTAGCAAATTTATTAGTAACGAAAGCAAGTTAAGTAGGATTTTATGACAGAACGTACTTTTTCAATTATCAAACCCGATGCAGTAAAGCGTCATTTAATTGGTGCTATTTTAGGGCGTTTTGAATCACAGGGATTCCGTGTCGTTGCGCTTAAAATGGTGCAATTAACCAAAAGAACAAGCGGAAAGGTTTCTATGCAGAACATCAAGGTAAACCATTTTTTTGAGCCGTTGGTGGAGTATATGATGTCTGGTCCGATGGTGGTTTCTGTGTTGGAAAAAGAAAATGCTGTGAAAGATTACCGCACGTTGATTGGAGCAACGAATCCGGCTGAGGCGGCAGAAGGCACTATCCGCAAAGACTTCGCATTAAGTCAGCGTGAAAACTCTGTCCATGGTTCTGATAGTGTTGAAAGCGCAAAACGAGAAATTGCTTATTTCTTTGTAGATTCAGAAATCCAACCATAATTCATTTTCGATAAAAAAAGCACTTAGTGAATTGCTAAGTGCTTTTAATTTTTATTGCTTTTCAATTTTTGAGATAGTCTTTTTCATTGGATCAATTTCAGCCCGAATATGAAAGGCTTTTGCCAAATTCTCCGTATTTAACACGGCTTGCGTTTCACCTGACTGCTAACAATTTGCCTTGTTCCAATAGAACAATTTCATCACAAAAATTGATAAGCCAACGAAAGGTGATGAATGGCAACAACACATGTATGTTGTGGTGTGAGTGATTGAAGCTGTTCCACCATATCAATTTGATAATAAGGGTCGAGTGGAGCAATCGGCTCATCGACCAATAAAACAGGGGATTCTTTAATGCAGCAACGAGCGAGTTGTACACGCGCTTTTCTCGCCTCAGAAAGTTGTTGGAAAGGTTTGTCGAGCAAATGCGTTACAGCAAATTTTTTTGAAAAACGCTTGAATTTTTTTGACCGCTCTTTTTTTCTTTTGGTAACGGGAGCTGCTAAGCCTAATGCAATCACATCATAAACGGATAAATCCCAATGAATTTGCGTATTTTGAGCGAGGTAAGCAATGTGTTGGCTTTTTCAGTTGCATTCATTTTTGCTTAATGGCTGATTATCAAACCAAACTTTCCCCTTGTTTGAGGGGCAAGATACCCGCAATGGTTTTCAATAAGGTAGATTTTCCCCGCACCATTAGCGCCCCATAATGCCAATCAATTTACCGGATGGAAGCATACAGTTGATGTTATTTAAGCAATAGGATTGGGTGAGTTTTTTTCAATTCTAATCATAGATTTTTTTCTCTGTTGCGTTAATAACATCCAAATCAAACAAGGCGCGCCGATAAGCGCAGTTAATGTACCGATGTAAATATGTGAGAACAACGGGATATATAAAATGGCTAAATCGGCCAGTAACAGCAATAATGCCCCGATTAACGCACTCGTGAGGTAAAGCTGTGATGGGCGAGCTTTCAGCAAGATACGGGCGAAGTGTGGCGCGATTAAGCCGATAAAGCCAATGGTGCCGGTTTGTGGAATGGTTGCCCCCACTAATAAAGCTACACCAAAGGTAGCTGATGAAAAAAAGCTATGTTTGGGATCCACACCCATGGTGCTGGCTGTTTCTTCACCAAAGGTGAGTAAATCTAAGTATCGGCGAGTGTTGTATAAACAGAAACCCCCTGCCAGAACAATCGGAAGTGAAATGAGTAAGGTATCTAATTTCGCCCACATCAATGAGCCTTGTAACCAACGATAAAGTTCAGCTAATGCCCACGGGCTTTCTGCGTTGGAAAGCAATAATGCGATTGCAGAACCCAAGCAACATATTTGACCGCTAAAGCCGCTTAGAATCATCATCGTGGTGCCGTAGTTTTTGGCGATCAAATACACGATGAAAAACTTAAAAAGCGCACCAATCACACCCTCCGGCTAAGAGCAGTGAAAATGGCACGGCAAAATAATAAAGGATAAATACACTAGCCGCTGTTGCCCCAGAACTACTACCAAGTAAGCCTGGACTTGCTAATGGATTCTGAAAAATACCTTGCATCGCATTGCCGGCAATGGCGAGACTCGCCCCTGTCAATAAAGCCAAACCAATGCGCGGAAAACGAATATCCCACAGCACCATCGAACGCATATCGGTGAGCACGCCATCCGCATTTTTTTGAGATGGGCGAAGTCGCCGAGCTGATGATAAATCGTAAAGCCGCTAATCAACAGCAACGCGAATAAAAAGTGCGGTATTTAATTTGAGTGTTTTGGTCAATGATCAATTTCCTATGTAATCCAAATATCATTTGTTAATTTGATTTTGTCAAATCTCCCCTAACCCCTCTTTGCTAAAGAGGGGGATTATAGTGTAGGGATTTATAATTCTGATGTTTTATTCTAATCATTTATACATAAAGACATATAAATATGTCATCTAGGGTTAATTTAATCATGCAATTCCTCTCTTTAGTAGAGAGGGTGGGATTATAGTGTCAAGATTTATAATTCTGATATTTTATTCTAATTATTTATACATAAAGACTGTAAATGCGTCATTTTTGGTTAATTTAATCATGAAGTTCCCCTCTTTAGCAAAGAGGGGGGTAGGGGAGATTTGTCAGCTACATTATTTTAACTGCTCATAAATCTTCTCCGCCCCTTGCCACACGCCATGATCGAAACAATAGGTATATTTCATCGGGATGCTGACAAGCGGTTGGTTTTTTTGAAAAAAATCTTGCAACATAGGGTGGTGCAGTAATTCGGCTTGTGCATTGTAACCTTGTTTGTCAGTCAGTGAAATGAGCACATTCGGTTGGCTTAAAATCACTTTTTCTAACGAGAAATTTTGTGCGGTAAGTGGTGTTTTTAACGGTGTTAATCCGAGTAAACTTAACAGCACGGGATATTGCGGATAATAACTTTCTACCACACCAGTTTCTGACAAAATCAGTGTATCAGTAAGCGGTCGATTTAAGTGAAAGTTTTGCGATTTGAGTTTTGTTACTAAATCAGCCGCTTTTTTTGCTCATTACCCCAGTTGTTTGCCTAATTCTAGAATCAGCGTAAATAATTCATCAGGCGTTTGTGGGCTATCGTTAATCGGGATAATCTTCACACCGAGTTTTTTCAGCTCCGCGACTAATTGTGGATAAAAGGTTTCGTTAATCAGAATAGTTTTATCCAAATAGGGCAATAATTCCGTTAATTGCGGTTCCAGCACAGGTTTATCGGTATTGATTTTGTCTAACATCATCAACGGTTTTTTCGAATAAGGTGACTGTGCAGCAATTTGCGAAGGCTCAGCCAGTTCGATAAGCAGTCTGTCACTGCAAAGCGTGAGCGAGACAAATTGTTCCGAAGCCAGAGAGGTAAACGGAAGGAAAAGTGCGGTTAAAAATTAAGCGAGTTTTTTTGCATATAGATAATGATACGCTACGCCATCAAGAATGTAAAAAGGCGTGCTAAGCACGCCCTTGTTAGTGAGTAATAATTAGAACGATCCTTTCAACCCAACGTAAACATTACGTCCTTCTTGGCCGTAGCCTAGTACGTTTTCGTATTTTTTATTGAATACGTTGTTAAGATTTGCATAAATCGTCAAGCTATCCGCTACTTTATAGTTCACGCCTAAGTTTGCCAAGGTATAAGATGGCAATTTCACTTTATGCGTGCTGTAGGTCGGTGAATAGTAGGTATCCATGCGTTTGCCTGTGTAAGATACATTTACATCCGCACCTAATTTTTCAGTGATTTGGTATGCTAATCCTGCGTTCGCTAAATGTTTTGGACGACGAGCTAATTCAGCGCCTTTGCTGTCTCGAGTTTGAGTGTAAGTGTAGTTTGCATAAGCAGTTAATGCATCGGTGATTTTACCGTTGTAAGCCACTTCAACACCTTTCACTTTGCTTTTACCTTCAAGGTTTACTGCACGGCTTGCATAAGTGGTAAAGTTGATTACTTCGCTGCTAATCGCGTTTTTCACATTGCGAGCGAAATAAGTCACATCAAAGCTGTGACGACCATCATTGGTTTCAAATAAGAAACCAACATCGCCACCTAAACTTTTCTCTGGTTGTAAATTCGGGTTGCCGATATAGCGCGCGTTGTAACCGTAGTATTCCGTGATTGTAGGGTTTTGAATCGCCGAACCTAAACTTGCGTGTGCTTTCACGTTATTGTGTAAACGGTAAGCGCCTGCAATACGGCCAGTCCATGAGTTTTCATATTCAGAGCTGTCAGTGTAACGACCACTAATATTTAAACTATGATCTGCATCGTGCAGTAAGCGATATTCTGCTGCTAAGCTTTTCTCAACAAGTTTTTTATTACCCGCATTGTTGAAATAAGACGAGTTGAAATCGGTTTTTTGATAGTCAGTTAAGAAGCTTAAACCTTGCGTGAGAGTGCCTTCACGATCGAAATTGACATCTAATTGATAGTTCGCATTGAGTTTTTTTCGCATCGTAAGCCGATGTGTAGCCAACGGTATCGCTGTCAGTTTTGAGATGGCTGACACCCACTTTGTGTTTAAGCAATTCATCATCATTACCTAAGAAACCGCTTAATTTGAATAAGGTGTCACGTGTGCGGGTGTAATGACCTTTTTCATCCGTTGCGCTGTTATCAAAGTTAGCCGTTTGGCTGCTGTGAGAGGTTAAGAAATCAAAACCTTTTTTTGGTTATCGTCATAGCCGAAAACGAAGAGAAGCGTTATCACGGTGGAATTTATCGCGTTCGTTTGAGCCACCGGTACTTTACAGCTGAACCATCTTGCGCGGTGTAGTTAAAAGCGGTTTTTGCTGAGTGCCGAAATGCCTTTGGTGTGGTGGCTGTCACCGTGTAAAGCATAATAGAAGTTATTGTTAGAGCCTGAAAGGGTTAATGAACCATCCACTGTGCGGTTAGAGCCTGTGCCGAAATCGTAATCAACGTTGAAGGTTTTGCCTTTTTCTAAGCCTTTCTTCGTAGTGATATAAATCACACCACCCATCGCATCACTTCCCCAAAGGGCGGATTGCTCGCCACGTAATACTTCGATGCGGTCGATATTGCTTAATGCTAATCCACCGAAAATCAAAGCCGTAACCAGAAACAGGGTTCACTTTCACGCCATCAATAATCACTGAAGTGTGGTTTGCATCTGCACCACGTAAGAATACATTAGTTAATGTGCCACGCCCGCCTGAAGTGCTAACAGCTAAACTTGGTACGGTTTTCAATACGTCGCTGACATAAGTCGCACCACGTTGTGCAAAAATCTTTTTCAGTTAAAAACAGTAACAGATGAGGCGGTTTGATGAAAGCTAGTTGGTGTTGCTGATGCTGAATAGACGTTAATCACATCTAATTTTTGCCACTTCTTCAGCCGCCGCTAATGCTGGAATCGCTAATAAAAATCGCTGAAGTAATCACATTTTTCATTTTAAAATCCCTAGGATAAAAGTCTGTATAAAAAGCGCCAGCAGTTTACACATTAGAGGCTTGGCAAGCAAACTTCTGGCGATGAAAATAACTCATCATCAAAATGAATGAAATTTAAGAGAAATAAAAAATTTAAGGATTTTTCTGACCGCACTTTTTCGCCTTTATCCGCCTTATAGTTTCAAGTATAATGCCTGTATTTTTCATCACATTGTTATTAAAAAAATTATGAGTACAAAATTCAACGTAAAAAAACATTCCAAGGCATGATTTTAGCCTTGCAAGAATATTGGGCAAATCAAGGCTGTACCGTTGTACAACCTTTTGATATGGAAGTGGGCGCAGGGACTTCTCACCCAATGACTGCATTACGCGCGTTAGGCCCAGAGCCGATGGCATTTGCTTATGTGCAACCTTCACGTCGTCCGACCGATGGTCGTTATGGCGAAAACCCAAACCGTTTACAACATTACTACCAATTCCAAGTGGTGATTAAACCGTCTCCAGATAACATTCAAGAACTCTATTTAGGTTCCCTTGAAATGCTCGGTTTCGATCCAACACAAAACGATATTCGTTTTGTCGAAGATAACTGGGAAAACCCAACTTTGGGTGCTTGGGGTTTAGGCTGGGAAGTGTGGCTAAACGGTATGGAAGTGACTCAATTTACCTATTTCCAACAAGTGGGTGGCTTAGAATGTAAACCGGTAACAGGTGAAGTGACCTATGGTTTAGAGCGTTTAGCGATGTACATTCAAGGTGTGGATTCTGTGTATGACTTAGTTTGGTCTGATGGCCCACTAGGCAAAACCACTTATGGAGATGTGTTCCATCAAAACGAAGTCGAACAATCAACTTACAACTTTGAATACGCGGATACCGATTTCTTATTCTACTGCTTCGATCAATACGAAAAAGAAGCGAAAAGCTTATTAGAATTAGAGCGTCCGTTACCATTACCGGCTTACGAGCGCATTTTAAAAGCAGCGCACAGCTTCAACTTGTTAGATGCACGTAAGGCGATTTCGGTCACAGAACGTCAACGCTATATTTTACGCATTCGTGCATTAACCAAAGGTGTGGCTGAAGCGTATTATGCGAGCCGTGAAGCCTTAGGTTTCCCTGGTTGTAAAAAATAAAGCGAAAAACGACCGCACTTTAAGCATTAACCCAACGATATAAGGAGAAAATGATGAAAGATTTTCAATACCCAGACGATATCTACACGGAAGCAGAAACTGATCCTAATACACTCGCGAATTTAGGCCCATTGGCTAGATTAGCAGGTGTTTGGGAAGGTAAGCGTGGTGTGGATATCAACCCGAAAGCAGAAGGGCCAGAAAAAGATCCTTATATCGAACGTTACGAAGCTCATCCAACTGATGGTCAAACCAATGGTCCGCAACTCTATTATGGATTACGTTATCATACCCATATTGTACAGCCAGGCGAGGTAGAAACCTTCCACGACCAAGTTGGGCTACTGGTTATGGGAGCCTGCAACAGGCAATATTTTGTTAACAGGTAGCATTCCACGCGGTCAAACGTTTATTGCTGTCGGTAATGCACCGGCTGATGCGAAAGAGTTTACGGTAAAAGCGGTACGCGGTTCACTAACAAACGGCATCATTTCGAATCCGTTCTTAGAGCGTTCATTTACAACGGAAAGTTTTGAAATGACGGTGAAATTCCATGATGATGGCACTTGGTCATACGATCAAACCACAACCATGATTATTCCCGAATTATGATGCGCCGTTTGAACATCGTGATCGTAACCGTTTAACGAAAATTGCTGACCCGAAATTAAATCCAACCGCGGCAACTGAAAAAGGAAGTGAATAATGAAACCTATTCTTTATTATGCAGCAGATTGTCCTGATACGGCACCATTTGTTGCTGAGCTAAAACGCTTGGGTGTGGATTATGAGGCAGTGGAAGTCTTATCTTCCATTCCAAACTTGAAACAATGGTTACGCTTGCGCGATCGTCACGCTGCATTTGATGATGCAAAAGCGCAAGGCTATGCGGGCTTTCCGGCGTTATTGTTAGATGATGATCGTGTTATTTTAGATGAATCCAAATTAAAAGAGATTTTCTAAAGTGATGAAAAAAGCGTTAGCCTTTGCAACTTCTGCGATGATTTTGACCGCTTGTAATGAAAACCAAGAATAGTTGGAAAATTCGTAAGTAGTTTCATTTCATAATAGAAGTAACGAGTAATCCTAAGGAGCTTACTATGACAATTGAATTTAAAAATGGCGTTCCTACTTTCTTTGAGCAAGCACCGACGATTTGTTTGCGTGATCCTCTAGCTGCATTTTTAGGTGCAGCAGAAGGTGGTTTAATGACCTATTCTTATCAAGATGCAGTGAAACTGGCGGGGCATTCTTGCCCGACTGTTGCAGGAAGCTTTATTGCGGTTATTCGAGGTTTAAAAGCGCTTTATGGTAATGACATACCCGAGCGTGGCAATATTGAAGTATTGATGACAAAAGGTAGAGAAGAAGGCACAACAGGTGTGGTAGCCTCTATCGCAACGTTGCTTACAGGCGCAACAACGGAAGTTGGTTTTGCCGGCATGGGTGTGGCTAAACGTTTTTCTCGCCGAAATTTATTGAGCTTCAATAATGAAAGTGATGCGACCTTCATCTTAAAAACGTAAAGATAATCAAAGTGCGGTTAAATTAACGCTTAATTTAGATGAAGTAGCCCCATGGTCAGATGAAATCCGTGAGTTGCTGCCAAGAGCATTCAACAATCAGTTAAAAGCAGATGAAATCACGCATTTCCAAAGCCTCTGGCAAGAACGAGTGAAACGCATTTTAGTAGATTGCGTGAATGAAGAAAGATTGGTACTAGTAGAAAAATTAGATTAGGTCTCGAATATGAAAAAAATAACCCTAAAATTCACCGCACTTTTGCTCGGCTCTGCTTTAGCAACTAGTGTGTTAGCAACAGAAAAATGGTCAAACTTCCTCAAGTTCTGATTATGAATTAGAGAAAGTATTGATTTTTCAGCCGACACGGATTGCGCTCGCCGGTGGAAAAAGATCCACAGGAAATGGCAAAATATTCCCCTTATGAATGGGCAAAATGGAATGTACCATCTGGCTATCTCACTGCAAAAGGGACGGTGCTAGAAACCTATTTCGGACAGTATTTAGGTCAATGGCTTGCAGATAAAGGGTTATTAACAACAGAACGTTGTGCATCGGGTGAAGGTATTTTTCGCTTATGCGAAATGGAGTGCAACGCACCATTGCAACAGGGCAAGCGATTGTTTCTGGTGCATTTGCGGGCTGTAATGTTCAACTGCAACATCACGGTAAAATTGGTTCAGAAAAAGATCCGATTTTTAATACGCAAGCGCATAATCCAAGTCAAGCCTTGATTGAATCTGCAAAAAATAACGTTGATTTAACCGCTTTACAGCAAAAATTAGCGCCAAATTATGCGCTATTGAGTGAAATCATCGATTACAAAAAAACTCACCAAACTGCTTGCAAAAAGGCGAATGTGATTTAGGTGGAAAAGTCGGTGAATACAGTATTAAAGACGGCAAGTCGGTCAAAATTACTGGGTTCTATCAGCACCGGGAAAGAAAAATTGTCAGTGCATTATTGCTTGCGCATTATGTGGGCAAGCCTGATTCAGAAATTGCAAACGGTCGCGTGAGATAGCCAAGAAAAATGGCGTGCAATTAACGAAATTAAAAATGAATATTACCGCACGTTATTTAAAAATAACGAAGCATTGGCACAAAATGCCTCATACCCGTTATTGGCATTTATTCAGCAACAGCTAAATAGCGAAAACAAAATTAATTTATTGGTTGGACACGATTCTAATATCGTTGCTCTGCTTGCGGCACTAGGGTGTTGAGCCTTATGAATTGAATGATTCATTGGAAAATATCCCAATTGGTGGAAAAGTTGACTATTTGAAGTGTGGAAAGCACAAACCGAGTGGTAAGCTCAAATTTAAGTTGGATTATGTGTATCAGAGCACTGAACAGCTGATTAACATCACGCCACTAAGTTTAGCAACACCACCAAACCAAACAGCATTAACCCTCAAAGGCTGTGAAAAAGATGAACATGGTTTTTGTGATTATGAGCAGTTTCAACAGGTGTTGAGTGAGAGGGTATTGAGAACGGTAAGAAATAGCGTTCATGCAACCCTATGAAAAATACTTAAAAGAGAATTCGCAGAAATTGCGAGTGGATCAGACGGATGCGGAAAGAAAATTATGGCAACGCATCAATCGAGATCAATTATTAGGATTTCGATTTAATCGACAAAAGCCACTTTTAAGTTATATCGTTGATTTTTATTGTACGAAAGCAAAACTGATTATCGAATTAGATGGTAGTCAGCATTATGAACCTGATTATCAGGAAAAAGACGCATTGCGAGATGCTGAATTAAATTCACTTGGTTTTACGGTGATGCGATTTAGCAATGATGAAGTCATGCGTGAAATTGAAGCGGTAGTAGAGCAGATTTATTTGTTTTTAGAGAATGCAAGGGCTGATTGAGTATGAGCGTTAAGTAGCTCTGCCAAATCTCCCCTACCCCTCTTTGCTAAAGAGGGGGATTTCTTGAGTAAATTGATAGTAACTGGCTCATTTACATTTTTAATTTCAATAGAGATTAAATTACCTGCTTTCAAAAAAACGTTAAAGTAGAATATAGGTATTTAATTCTGCAAAGATCTAATCCCCTCTTTAGCAAAGAGGGGGTAGGGGAGATTTGGCAGAAGTGACAACGAAGAAAATATAATGAAGCAACATACTTATCAAACTACCGTAGAGTGGGTGGGGAATTTAGGGCAGGCACATTCTCTATACTGCGTATGAGCGAGATTTTTATTGCTTCGGCATTGAATAAACCTAATATTTTAGGTTCTGCTGATCCTGCTTTTCGTGGTGATAAAACACGTTGGAACCCAGAAGATATGTTATTAGCCTCCATTTCTGCCTGTCATAAATTATGGTATTTACATTTTTGTGCCGTTAATAACATTATTGTGCAAGAATACCGTGATGAAGCAATAGCAATTATGGATGAAGGCAGTTCTGAACAAGCAGGACGTTTTATTTCAGCAACATTAAAACCTCGTGTAAGAATTTCAAGTGAGTCGGATGCTGTTAAGGCATTGGCATTACATGAAAATGCGCATCACGCGTGTTTTATTGCAAATTCATAATTTTCCAGTGAAATGTGAAGCATTATTGAAAAAAAGATTAAATTAAAATAAAATGGTGCCAAGTGCACCTACCAGAGAAAACAAAATGACAACCCAAAAACTTCCTAGTAGAAATTGGCACAGAAGAGCTGCCACCAAAAGCTCTCAAAACATTAGCGACCTCTTTTGCAGATAACGTTGAGGCGGAATTAAACCAAGCTGGTTTAACCTTCGACAAAATCGAATGGTTTGCGGCACCACGTCGTTTGGCGGTGAAGGTGTTGAACTTAGCGACACAGCAACCAAGCAAAGAAATCGAAAAAAACGCGGGACCGGCAGTGTCAGCAGCCTTTGATGCTGAAGGTAAACCAACTAAAGCGGCAGAAGGCTGGGCGCGCGGTTGTGGTATTACCGTTGATCAAGCAGAGCGCATTACAACTGATAAAGGTGAATGGTTAGTTCATCGTGCGAAAATTGAAGGTCAACCGACCAAAAACTTGCTGAACGATATTGTGGCTAAATGCGTTGGCGAAATTGCCAATTCCAAAACCAATGCGTTGGGCAGACAAAACCGTGCAATTTATCCGTCCGGTTCATACTGTGACCATGCTGTTAGGTGATGAGTTAATCGAAGGCGAAATTTTTAGGTGTGGCAAGTGCGCGCACTATTCGCGGATCACCGTTTCTTAGGTGAGAAAGAATTTGAAATTCAACATGCAGACCAATATCCACAATTATTGCGTGAAAAAAAGGTTCTGTAGTCGCAGATTTCAACGAGCGTAAAGCAGAAATCCTTGCAAAATCTCAAGCAAAAGCGACCGCACTTGGCGGTGTGGCTGACATTGAAGAAAGCTTGCTTGAAGAAGTGACCTCGTTGGTGGAATATCCAAACGTATTAGCGGCAAAATTTCGAAGAGCGTTTTCTTAGCCGTGCCTGCGGAAGCCTTGGTTTACACCATGAAAGGCGACCAAAAAAATATTTCCCGATTTATGACAAAGACGGCAAATTATTACCGCACTTTATTTTTTTCGTCTCGAACATCAATCCCAGAAGATCCAACCGCGATTATCGAAGGGAACGAAAAAAAGTGGTACGCCCACGTTTAACCGATGCGGAATTCTTCTTTAAAACCGATTTAAAACAAAAACTGGTTGATCGTTTACCTCGTTTAGAAACCGTTTTGTTCCAACAGCAACTCGGGTACATTGAAAGACAAAAACTGACCGCATTGAGCAACTAGCAGGGTGAAATTGCAAAAACAAATCGGTGCAGATGAAGCGAAAAGCAAAACGTGCAGGTTTACTGTCAAAAATGTGACTTGATGACCAACATGGTATTTGAATTCACCGATACGCAAGGTGTAATGGGGTATGCACTATGCTCGTCATGACGGTGAAGATGAAGAAGTCGCAGTCGCATTAAACGAACAATATATGCCACGCTTTGCGGGTGATGAATTACCTAAAATCACTCGTTGCAAGTGCGGTCGCTTTTAGCGGATAAATTTGACACCTTAACAGGGTATCTTCGGCATCGGCCAAGCACCAAAAGGTAGCGCAGACCCATTTGCATTGCGTCGTGCGGCATTAGGTGCGTTACGTATTATCGTAGAGAAAAATTTACCACTAGATTTAGAAGATTTAGTGAAAAAATCAGCCGAACTTTTTCGGTGATAAACTTACGAATAAAAAAATGTGGTTGCCGATGTAGTAGATTTCATGCTTGGTCGTTTCCGTGCATGGTATCAAGATGAAGGGCATTGCGGTGGATGTGATTCAAGCGGTATTGGCACGTCGTCCAACTCGTCCAGCAGACTTTTGATGCGCGCGTGCGTGCGGTTTCACACTTCCGTACTTTAGATTCAGCGGAAGCGTTAGCGGCAGCAAACAAACGTGTAAGCAATATCTTTAGCGAAAAGCGGATGCTGCAATTGGCGAGATCAATTTGACCGCTTGCGTAGAGCCAGCAGAAAAAAAGCCCTTGCTGAAGCGGTACTTGCATTACGCACTGAAGTACAACCGCTTATTGCAAAAGGCGATTACACCGCGGTATTAGATAAATTAGCGAACTTACGCGCACCGGTAGACAGTTTCTTTGATAACGTGATGGTAAATGCTGAAGATCCAGCATTACGCCAAAACCGCTTAGCGATTTTAAACACGTTACAAGACTTGTTCTTACAAGTGGCGGATATTTCGGTATTGCAATAATGAATCTAAAAAAGGATGGTCAATTTTCCAACGACCATCCTTTTGTATATAGACTTCAAATGATTATTTCTCTATAATCAACCGCACTTTCCCCCCTTAGCTCAGTCGGTTAGAGCAGGCGACTCATAATCGCTTGGTCACTGGTTCAAGTCCGGTAGGGGGGACCATTCTCAGAGATCGCATTAGGCGGTCTTTTTTATTGCCTTTCTCTAATGCGTTTTAGGCGTTATATCCTTTCAACAATTCAGTCCAATTTTCTTCATTGAATTGAATATTCATTCTGCCGACTTCTTTGACAAAAGAGCGGTGTAATCTTTCCAAGTTGCCTTGTTTCCAAGAATCTCCTGATTTTTTTGACCGCACTTATCGAAATCAATGAGCCAACATTTTTGTTCATTTTCGAGTTGTTGAACGAGAATATTATGAGCATTGAGATCCGTATGGCAAATTTGCAAATCATGCAATTGACGAATTAATTTACCAATGGCTTGCCAGATATCATTCGATAGTTGTTGAATTTGTAAAAGTGCGGTCAGATCTTGGGCATTTTCGATCTTTTCAATCAAGATATCCGCTTGGTAACAAATACCTAATTTGCCTTTTTTAACACGTGCAGCAATCGGTTTGGGCACGGCTACACCTGCTTGATGGAGTTGATTTAAAAGCTGAAATTCTGCCACGCTACGAGTTTCACTAAATGATTGAAAACGATAGCGATCTTTGTTGAATTTTCCCCATAAACCGCCTCGATAATAGTGACGAAGGGCAGTATTTACCCCAAACAGATCTTTTGTGTTCAGGAAGTAGGTTGTGCCACGTCCTTTGGCTGAACCGGTAATACGTTGTTGTCTTTTTCCCAAAAAGCCGATTCAAAAAATGAAGCGGGTTCGGTTGGTTTTTCCGTGAGATTAAAAAGAAAGAATTGATTATCTTGTTGGAATTCAAGCATTTTAGTTGAACCGAATAATAGAAAATGCCCTAATTCTACTTTAAATACGCTGATTTTCTAGCATTACAAGCTTTTTCATCTTATTTTTATGTCAAAGTTGTGAAGCAGATCACATAAGTAGTGAGATATCTGTATTTTTGTTAATTCGTAAAATTTTTGCAGAATTTTACCGCTTGCAGTGTGATTTTATGTTATAAAATGAATAGAAGTGAAAAGCACTATTTTACATATTTATTTTGTTAGGTTACACTTTTTCCAGAAATTATTTTGATGACTCTCTATTTAATATGAGGAAATTAGCTATGAAAAAACCTCTATTTACTGTTTTAGCACTTTTTTGTATTGGTTCTGCTACGGCGTATATTCGTTCAACAATAGAGAATCAGACTTTTCATCCTAACGGTAATATAAAAATCGGAGGTGGTTGAAATTAAATGGCGTCAAAACGACTAAATATTATGATGAATCAGGAACACTTATCTCGCAAGGCGAATTAAAAAATGGCGTAGAGCAAGGAATGTGGAAATATTTTGATAAAGATGGTAACGTTATCTTTACTAAGCACTATGTGAAAGGGCATATTGTTGCGGAAGGATTAGGTCCTAAAAAGTAGCAATCTAGATAAATAAAAGGGCGAATTAAATAAATTCGCCCTTTGTTTTCATTAAATTATTTTTGGGTTAATAGACGGAAATTAAATGCGCGAGGAATTCAAATGTCCCATTCTCCACTTTTTTTACCTCTCCCCTAAATCACTTTGTATTTTGCGTTTGTCTGCGGTGGGTGATGTTTGTCATGCACTTGCTGTGGTGCAGCATATTCAACGGTATTGGCCGCAAACCAAATTAACGTGGATTGTGGGTAAAACAGAAATGGGCTTGCTTTCTGGTATTGAAGGCGTGGAACTGATTCCTTACGATAAAAAGAGCGGTTGTAAAGGCGTGTGGAATTTATGGATGTTTTTTTGAAAAAAACAATCAATTTGATGCGCTTTTTGAATATGCAGACGGCATTTCGTGCTTCGATTATCTCTCTTGGTATTCAAGCGAAATATAAAATTGGGTTTGGCAAAAAACGTTCTCGAGAAGGGCAGTGGTTGTTTGTAAACCGTCGAGTTCAAGATCCTGAAACGCCCCATGTGCTAGATGGTTTCATGGCTTTTGCGGATTATCTTGGTGTGCCACCGGCGAGAAATGCTTTCTTGGCAATTGGCGATCTCTGATTCAGATCGAGAATACGCCAAACAGTTTATTGATCCAACGCGTAAAAAAATCTGATTATTTCTCCTTGCTCCAGTAAAGCCGAGAAAGATTGGTTGGTGGAGCGTTATGCGGAAGTGGCAAATATTGCTCATCAACATCATGTGAATGTGATTTTTTTGTAGCTCGCCGGCAAAACGCGAATTAGACATGGTGAAAAAAATTACCGCACTTTGTGATTTTTCAACCGGTTGATGCTTCAGGAAAAACCAGTTTGAAACAACTTGCTGCATTAATTCATCAAGCAAATTTAGTGATTTCGCCCGATTCAGGTCCCGGCTCATATTGCGACCACGCAAGGTACGCCAGTGATTGGATTGTATGCTTATCACAACCCATTGCGCACCGCACCTTATCATAATCTGGATAATGTGGTGTCGGTATATGAAGAAAAATGCGCAAAAAGAACAAGGAAAACCTTCAAGTGAATTGCCTTGGGCGACTAAAATAAAAGGCAAAAATTTAATGGCTGAAATTCAGGTAGAGCAAGTGGTAGCTCAGATGAGAGCCTTGAATTTATTTTAAAGTGCGGTTAATTTTAGAGATAAAAAAAGCCCTCAAATGAGGGCTAAAAGAATCATAAAGTTCCTTGCGAATTATTCGCCTTTTTGTGCGTTGTAAGCTTCTAATGCACGAAGAGAGTAGGTGTAAGCTGCACCTGCATTTAATGCGATAGACATCGCTAATGCTGCTGCCACTTCTTCTTCAGTTGCACCTGCTTTCACCGCTTCATCAGCATGCACGCCAATGCAGCTTTCACAACGTGTTGTTACGGCAACTGCTAATGCAATTAATTCACGGGTTTTGGCATCTAATACGTTACCTTCTGCTGCAGCCGCACCTAATGCGCCGTAAGCTTGTAACATTTTAGGGTATTTTTTACCTAATGCACCGAATGATTTTTTAACGTGTGCTACATCATTTTTCCAATCTGCAAACATTGTTTTTCTCCTTAAATTTAGTACAAATTTCGAGAGGAATTATAAGCAGATTAGCGTATGATACTTGTCAAATTGTCTTAACTTTTAGACGGAAAATCTCACAATGGATTATTTAGATAAATTAACTCAGCTGGCGCAAGTGCGAGGGGAAATTAATATTCGCTGCTTGTTTCAAGGGGATTGGCAAGTTGAACATCAGCCAGATGCGGCGGAATATCAAGGTTTATTTCATTTAATCGAGCAAGGTGAGTGTTGGGTAACCTTGGCGGGAAAACAGTTTCATTTGAAGAAAGGTGATCTCTTTTTTTCTTCCCTCAAAAATCGACCGCACTTTTTGGGCAGTTCTCAACAAAAAAAGAGAGAATAGCCTACAGAGAGCGCAATCAAATGCACTTTTTTTAATGTCCATCAAATAGGGAGCTGGTACGCCCGATCTGAAGATGTTTTGTGGGACATTTTATTACCAAAAACCGTCATTATTAATTGATTCGTTACCAGATTATTTGCATCTTTCGCTACAAAATACGCCTGTACAGCCCTTTGGTTTTCACTTTTTTTACAAGAAGCCGAGAAACCGGCGCAAGGCACAAAAATCGGTGATTGATGCATTATCAAATGTATTGTTTATTTATATTTTTGCGTCATGCTCAGCAAATAGGTTTGCTCAATCAAGGCTTATTAGCTGCGTTGCAGGATAAGAGATTGAATCAAGTCCTTGAAAAGATCCTGTTTTCACCTCAATTAGATTGGAATATTGAGCAATTAGCAGAGTTGGCATCCATGTCTCGTGCGACCTTTATGCGGATCTTTCAACAGCAACTCGGGATGCCACCAGGAAAATTTCTCACACAAGTGCGGTTAGAAATGGCGGCTGTTTTATTGAAAAATACGCAAAAGACCATTTTAGCGATCGCTCTTGAAAGTAGGGTATCAATCAGAAGCACATTTTAGTAAGGCATTTAAAAGCAATTTATGGGCTTTTCACCGAGTCAATTTCGCAAAAACCTAGCCCATCGTTTCAAAAACTTACGCTATAATGACCGCACTTTAGGCGGCTCTGTCGCCTTTAATTTTTTTAAGGTATTGTTATGTTTAATAAAAATATTTCTCATGGTTTTGAAAAACCGTTTAAATCCTTATCCGGAAAAGCAATCCTACGACGCCTGAAAAAAAGGCTTGTTCCGTTTTATTTGGTCAAGCATTGATGGCATGAAGGGCTGGATCTTTTTACTCGCGGTATTGACGGTCGGTACTGGTGTAATGGAAGCCTTGCTTTTCCAATTTATGGGATTATTGGTGGATTGGCTAGGCGCTTATACACCAACCACGCTCTGGCAGGAAAAAGGGCATTTGCTCGCGGGTATGGCAGCCTTGCTCATTTTCAGTATTGTATGGTCATTCGTGGGCGTGAATGTACGCTTACAAACGCTACAAGGGGTGTTTCCAATGCGTTTGCGTTGGAATTTCCACCGTTTGATGCTAGGACAAAGCTTAAGCTTCTACCAAGATGAATTTGCGGGTCGTGTATCGGCGAAAGTGATGCAAACTGCCCTTGCGGTGCGTGATACCGTCATGACCATTGCGGATATGTTGGTGTATGTTGCCGTATATTTTATTACGTCAGGCTTGGTACTTGCGGCTTTAGATACCTGGTTTTTAGTGCCGTTTTTCTTATGGATTGTAGCATTTGTGACTATTTTACGTTTGCTTATTCCACGCTTAGCGAAAACGGCTCAACGACAAGCTGATGCGCGATCTCTCATGACAGGGCGTATTACGGATGCTTACTCAAATATTGCAACGGTGAAACTATTTTTCACATGATGCGAGAGAAGCCAATTATGCAAAACGTTCCATGGAAGAGTTTATGGTCACCGTGCATGCACAAATGCGTTTGGCGAGTTCATTAGATACCTTTAACATATGCAGCCAATATCTTTCTTAACGTTAAGCACTGCAATTTTAGGCGTGGTGTTATGGCAAAGTGGCCAAGTGGGTGTGGGCGCAGTGGCGACTGCAACCGCGATGGCGTTACGTGTAAATGGACTTTCCCGTTGGATTATGTGGGAATCGGCACGCTTGTTTGAAAATATTGGAACAGTGAATGATGGTATGGCAACGTTGACCAAACCGCATACTATTGTTGATAAACCTGATTGTGTTGCACTAGAAGTGAAAACAAGGCGAGATCAAATTTAATGATATTTCGTTTGCTTATGATCCGAATAAACCGTTGCTTAACCATTTTAATCTCACCATCAAACCAGGCGAAAAAGTGGGCTTAATTGGGCGTTCTGGTGCGGGCAAATCAACCATTGTGAATTTGCTTCTACGTTTCTATGAAGCGCAAGAAGGTTCAATTACCATTGATGGTCAAAATATTTTAGATGTAAGCCAAGAAAGTCTTCGTAGTCAGATTGGTCTTGTAACACAAGATACTTCACTTTTACATCGTTCTGTTCGCGATAACATTATTTATGGTCGCCCAACTGCGACGGATGAAGAAATGATCAATGCGGCTAAACGTGCCGAAGCAGCCGATTTCATTCCTTATCTCAGCGATGCTCAAGGCAGAAAAGGCTATGATGCCCATGTTGGTGAACGTGGGGTGAAACTCTCGGGTGGACAACGCCAGCGTATTGCTATTGCGCGTGTCATGTTAAAAGATGCGCCAATTTTACTCTTGGATGAAGCGACCAGTGCGCTAGATTCAGAAGTAGAGGTGGCGATCCAAGAAAGTCTCGACAAAATGATGGAAAATAAAACGGTTATTGCCATAGCTCACCGTTTATCCACTATTGCAGCAATGGATCGTTTAATCGTGTTAGATAAAGGGACAAATTGTCGAGCAAGGGACTCACGCAGAATTGCTCGAACAAAATGGACTTTATGCTCGCCTTTGGAAACACCAAAGTGGTGGCTTCTTGAGTGAGCATGTCGAGTAAAAACACAGGAAAAAAATGACCGCACTTTTGCAAAGGTGCAAATCTTGAGAGAGTTTAGATAGCGATTGAACTTTTTCTCATAATTAGTGCGAATTTCCTTTGACTATTTTTATTGACAACAGGTAATATTCGCACCCTATGCAAAAAGGTAAAACTACCCCTAACCGTTGATCCGGTTAAAGACGCTCAACAAAGAATTGATTATGATGGTTATTATACCGCTAGTCAGTTAGTGCGTTTAGCTGAATCTACGGGGAAAGTGCTCAGCGATGCACAGGTAACATTATCGTTTTATATTGATCCACAAAAATTAGTGGTGATGAAAGGGCAAGTACAAGTTGATGTCGAATTAGACTGTCAACGTTGTGGTGAACCATTCAAACAAACATTGGAGTGTCATTTTATGTATAGTCCAGTGGCTAATTGGGATCAGGCTGATGACTTGCCGGAAATTTATGAGCCAATCGAATTTAATGAGTTTGGTGAAATAGATTTACTTGGTGCAGTGGAAGACGAACTTATTTTAGCTCTACCGCTTGTTCCAATGCATTCATCTGAACACTGTGAAGTGTCCGCGCACGAACAGGTTTTTGGCGAATTGCCTGAAGAATTGGCAAAAAAACCGAACCCGTTCGCTGTATTAGCTAATTTAAAGCAAAAGTAAATTAAATTTAGGAGTATAGCCAATGGCTGTTCAACAAAACAAAAAATCTCGTTCACGTCGTGATATGCGTCGTTCACACGATGCATTAACTACTGCTGCAGTATCAGTGGATAAAGCAAGCGGTGAAACTCACTTACGCCACCACGTAACTGCTGACGGTTACTACCGTGGTCGCAAAGTGATCAATAAGTAATTTTACTTATAAGGTATTCACTTGAACCGTCTAACCTTAGCGTTAGATGTGATGGGCGGGGACATTGGTCCCCGTATTACTATCCCCGCATCTCTTTCAGCGTTGGAAGCAGATCCAATGCTCTCTTTTAGTGCTGTTTGGCGATAGCCAACAAATTTCCCCTTTACTGGAAAATGCACCTTCTTCCCTTTTAGAACGTATTCAAATTCATCATTGCGCTAAGACTATTGATAACAATCAAGGTATTTCTCATGCATTGCGTCATAGCAAAGGCACGTCGATGCGTTTAGCTATTGAAATGGTTCAGAAAGGTGAGGCTCAAGGTTGTGTGAGTGCAGGAAATACGGGGGCATTGATGGGATTGTCAAAGGTACTCTTACAGCCTTTAGAGGGAATTCAACGCCCAGCGTTGGTATCCTTATTACCGTCGATGACGGGAGATAAAACCGTGATGTTAGATTTAGGCGCGAACGTAGAATGTTCTGCTCAAAATCTCTATGAATTTGCCGTCATGGGCTCGATTTTTGCCGAAAACCGATTGAACTTAGTTTATCCACGCATTGCCTTACTCAATATTGGTGTGGAAGAAATTAAAGGGACATCAATCCATTCGTGAAGCCGCGAATTTATTAGAAAAAAATCAACCGCACTTAATTATACCGGCTTTATTGAAGGTAACTTGTTATTAAATGGTGTGGCTGATGTGATCGTGAGTGATGGGTTTTCGGGAAATATTGCATTAAAAACCCTTGAAGGGGCCGCTAAGAATCTGTTATCTCTTCTGAAAGGAAAAAGAAAAAAACAGCCTATTTTTTTAAATCATTTGCTAAATTTATTCTGCGTTTTTTTCTTTAAGGATGCTTATCATCGCTTGAAACGCATTAACCCAGATGAATATAATGGGAGCATCTTTACTCGGATTAACAGCTGTTGTGGTGAAAAGCCATGGCAGTGCAAATGTGGATGCATTTGCTCGTGCAATTGCGGATGCAGCTTTGCAAGCGCGTTTGCAAATTCCACAAAAAATCTTGGCGGGTTTACAACGTTATTAATTAATAAGTTTTGATATGATGAATAGTAGAATTTTATCCACCGGTAGCTATTTGCCGAGCCATATTCGTACCAATGCGGATTTGGAAAAAATGGTTGATACTTCAGATGAATGGATCGTGACTCGTTCAGGCATTCGTGAACGTCGTATTGCAGCAGCAGATGAAACTGTTGCAACAATGGGATATGAAGCAGCCAAAAATGCACTTGAAATGGCCAACCTTGATCCTCAAGAAATTGAGTTGATCATCGTTGCGACAACCAGTGGTTCTCACGCTTATCCAAGTTCAGCTTGCCAAGTTCAAGGTTTATTAGGTATTGAAGATGCGATTTCTTTTGATTTAGCGGCGGCTTGTACCGGTTTTGTTTATGCTTTAGGCGTAGCGGATAAATTTATTCGTTCAGGTAGCGTGCAAAAAGCCCTTGTGATTGGTGCAGATCTTAACTCGCGTAAATTAGACGAAACCGATCGTAGCACTGTTGTGTTGTTTGGTGATGGTGCAGGTGCTGTGATCTTAGAAGCATCAGAGCAAGAGGGCATTATTTCAACGCATTTACATGCATCGCCAGATAACAATGCGGCATTGCTACTTCCACAAGCAGAACGTGGCGTGGAGAAATCTGGCTATATTGAAATGCAAGGTAACGAAACCTTTAAGTTAGCGGTACGAGAGCTTTCTAATGTCGTGGAAGAAACCCTTTCTGCTAATAATCTCCAAAAAACAGATATTGACTGGCTTGTGCCACATCAAGCGAATTTACGTATTATTACGGCGACAGCGAAAAAATTAGAGATGGATATGTCGCAAGTCGTGGTGACGCTTGATCGTACAGCCAATACCAGTGCGGCGACTGTGCCAACCGCTTTAGATGAAGCGGTGCGTGATGGCCGAATTCAACGCGGTCAATTGCTTCTACTCGAAGCTTTTGGCGGTGGTTGGACTTGGGGTTCAGCATTGGTGCGATTCTAATTAATTTGTTAGAATCCCGACAGAATTTTAAAAGTGCGGTTAAATTTGACCGCACTTTCAACATTTAAACGATGAAGAAATAGGAAGAAAACATGAAAAAATTCGCAATGGTTTTTCCAGGACAAGGTTCTCAAGCTGTTGGCATGTTAGCTGATCTTGCTAACGAAATATCCGGTAGTCACTGAGACTTTTAAACAAGCATCTGAAAGCGCTTGGCTATGATTTATGGGAACTTGGTTCAACAAGGTCCAGCAGAAGAATTAAATAAAACTTGGCAAACTCAGCCGGCATTATTAGCGGCATCCGTTGCGATCTTCCGTGTATGGCAAGAAAAAAATACCCACAATTACAACCAAGCGTGATGGCTGGTCACAGCTTTAGGTGAATATTCAGCATTAGTTTGTGCAGGTGTAATTGATTTTAAAGATGCAATTAAATTAGTGGAATTACGCGGTAAATTAATGCAGCAAGCGGTACCAGAAGGTACTGGAGCAATGTATGCGATCATTGGTTTAGATAATGATGCGATTATCAATGCATGCAAACAAGCCGAGCAAGGCGAAGTGGTATCTGCAGTAAACTTTAACTCACCAGGCCAAGTAGTCATTGCGGGAGCGAAAGAAGCGGTAGAGCGTGCGGCTGCATTATGTAAAGAAGCGGGCGCAAAACGTGCTTTACCATTAGCAGTAAGTGTTCCTTCACATTGCGCATTAATGAAACCGGCAGCAGAACAATTAGCCGTAACACTTGAAGGCATTACGCTTAATGCGCCAGCAACACCAGTATTAAACAACGTGGATGTCAAAGCAGAAACAGAAAGTGCAGAAATTCGTACCGCACTTATTCGTCAGTTATATAGCCCAGTTCGTTGGACTGAAACCGTTGAGAAAATGGCACAAGATGGCGTAGAAGTTTTAGTTGAAATCGGCCCAGGTAAAGTATTAAACGGTTTAACAAAACGTATCGTGGCAGAATTACAAGCAACATCAGTAAACGATGTGGCATCATTAGATGCTGTTGAAGCATTATTAGCATAAAAGGGGATTAAAAATGCAAAATAAAATCGCATTAGTGACAGGTGCAACACGTGGTATTGGCCGCGCAATTGCAGAAGAATTAGCATCGAAAGGTGCATTTGTAATTGGTACCGCAACCTCTGAAAAAGGTGCTGATACAATTTCAGCTTACCTTGGTGATAAAGGTAAAGGTTTAGTATTAAATGTGGCAGACAAAGAAAGTATTGATGCCGTATTAGAACAAATTAAAGAACAATTCGGTGATATTGATATTCTCGTGAATAACGCAGGTATCACACGCGATAACTTATTAATGCGTATGAAAGATGAAGAATGGTTCGATATTATGCAAAACCAACTTAACTTCTGTATTCCATCTTTCTAAAGCGATGTTACGCTCCATGATGAAAAAAACGTTTCGGTCGTATCATTACTATTGGTTCAGTGGTGGGCTCAATGGGTAATCCGGGGTCAATCTAACTACTGTGCCGCAAAAGCAGGTTTGATTGGTTTCTCTAAAGGCTTAGCGAAAGAAGTGGCATCACGTGGCATTACTGTAAACGTTGTGGCTCCAGGCTTTATCGCAACAGATATGACAGAAGTGCTTACTGAAGAACAAAAAAAGCGGGTATTCTTGGTAATGTCCCAGCTGGTCGTTTAGGTGAGCCAAAAGATATCGCAAAAGCGGTGGCGTTTTTAGCTTCTGACGATGCGGCTTATATTACCGGTACCACATTACATGTGAATGGCGGCTTATATATGAGCTAACCCTTTAGGGGATATATATCTGGGATTTTGTCTATAAAATATAGCAAAGCAGTTTAGTTAATGATAAAATCCCAATCGCAATGTAACTTTTTTTCTCTGTATGTGTTTTTACATTGCCTGTTTTTTTTGTGGTGCGACCACCCTAAGAAATAGTTGCAACTTTATCAAAAAAATGCATACACTAACCGCTCTTAAATGAGTTAAAACAACAATAGGAAAAACAAATGAGTATTGAAGAACGCGTGAAAAAAATCATCGTTGAACAATTAGGTGTTAAAGAAGAAGACGTAAAACCAGAAGCTTCTTTCGTTGAAGATTTAGGTGCGGATTCTTTAGATACAGTTGAATTAGTAATGGCTTTAGAAGAAGAATTCGATATCGAAATTCCTGATGAAGAAGCTGAAAAAAATCACAACTGTTCAATCTGCGATTGACTACGTTCAAAAACAATCAGTAATTTTTTTAAGTTGGGCGATCTTTTTAGGGTCGCCTAATTTTTTTTTCTTTAAATTCCTTTTCTAAATTACTTATCTTTCAAATAAAAACAAGATACATCTAAATCTTTTAAATTTCTGACCGCACTTTCCTTTATTTAATCTTTCTCAGATTTGCTTTTCATTGTTTGGTTCTCCCTATTTTTTTGATTTAAAAACAAAAATTTACCCTAAAAAAATACTTATTATGAGTTAATTTTTGATGCTAATATTTGGTCCAAATTTTTTTCTAATTAACCATAAAATGATTCGGAGTATCTTATGGATTTTCTAATGAACCTAGGTGAAGGTAGCCAGTTTGCGATTCAGCTTGCTATTGTTCTTATCTGTTTATTTTACGGGGCAAAAAAAGGTGGTATCGCACTGGGTATGCTCGGTGGAGTAGGCTTAATTGTTCTTGTTTTCGGCTTTGGTATTGAACCAGGTAAGCCAGCTATCGATGTTATGTTAACCATCCTTGCGGTGGTGGTGACATCAGCAACATTACAAGCCAGTGGTGGTTTAGATGTCATGTTACAAATCGCGGAGAAAAATGCTTCGTCGTAACCCGAAATATGTCAGTATTTTTGGCGCCGTTTGTAACCTGTTTCTTAACCATTTTATGTGGTACAGGTCACGTGGTTTTATACCATGTTGCCAATCATCTATGATATCGCGATCAAAAATGATATTCGTCCTGAACGTCCAATGGCGGCAAGTTCAATTGCCTCTCAAATGGGTATTATCGCGTCACCAGTTTCTGTGGCAGTAGTGACTTTAACCACATTCTTAGTGAATGCTAAAAACCCCATTAGCAGGTTTTGATGGCTATTTAGATTTATTAAAAAAATTACTGTGCCTTCAACCCTTTGTGGTGTATTAGCTATCGGTATTTTTTTCAGCTGGTTCCGTGGTAAAGATTTAGATAAAGACCCAGAATTCCAAGAGAAATTAAAAGATCCCGAATTCAAAAAATATGTTTATGGTGATAGCACATCATTGTTAGACAAAAAATTACCACAATCTAGCTGGAATGCGATGTGGATCTTCTTTGGTGCGATTTTAGTGGTAGCGCTATTAGGTTACTTTAAAGATTTACGCCCAGCCTTTGAAAAATCAGCACCAGCTCAAGTGGTTGAAATCGTTTCTGCTGATAAAGCTGTGAAAAACTTTAATGTTAAAGACGGTAAAATCGTTGCTTTAGCAAAAGACGGTACATTAGTGCTTGATGTTAAAGACAGTAAAGCAAAAGCAAAAACAGCCTATAACAACGTTGCGATTTATAACGATAAAGGTGAAGTTGCTCAAACAATTACCGCTCAAGATAACAGTGTTGTAATTACAGCGGGAGATAAAACTGAAACTATCGATAACGCTGCAATCGTATTAAAAGATACCGCGAAGAAAAAAGTGAATTTAAGCATGGTTCACGTTATTCAAATCTTCATGTTATTAGCAGGTGCATTAATCGTTATCTTTACAAAAACTGATGCGGGCAAAATCAGTAAAAATGAAATTTTCCGTTCAGGTATGATTGCGTTAGTCGCTGTATTCGGGATTTCTTGGATGGCGGAAACCATGTTTACCGTTCATACACCGATGATGAAAGCAGCACTTGGGGATGTGGTAAAAGCACATCCATGGACTTACGCCGTGATGTTGTTATTAATCTCTAAATTCGTAAACTCACAAGCGGCAGCATTGGTTGCATTCGTTCCACTAGCTTTAGGTATCGGTGTTGACCCTGCGATTATCTTAGCCTTTGCTTCAGCTTGTTACGGTTACTACATTTTACCAACTTACCCAAGTGACCTTGCGGCGATCCAATTTGACCGTTCAGGTACAACCCACATTGGTAAGTTTGTAATTAACCACAGCTTTATTTTTACCGGGCTTAATCGGTGTAATCACTTCATGTATCTTTGGTTACATTTTCACAAGCTTTGTTTGGTTATCTATAATTAACTGTTGATAAAAAGAAAAAGGCTATTCGTTTGAATGGCCTTTTTTTATTTGTAAAGTGCGGTTAAATTTTTAGGGATGTTTTATCTCGATGCTCTATTTGACTTTCATCATTTCATTAAAAATCCCTCAAAAACTGACCGCACTTTTTGCGCTTCTTAAAAATAAATTCCCGCTAAAGGTTGAAACATAGGGGGATTTATTGCGATAATCTTCATTATTTTTTTGGGTGATCTTTCGGGCTGCCATTTTTTTCAGGTGGCCAGTTTTTTTATTAGGAAAGATTAATTTGAACATTATTTAAGTTAGAAGAATAACAATGGCTGAAAAAAACGTAATATTTTTTTAGTAGGTCCAATGGGGCGCGGGTAAAAGCACCATTGGCCGTCAGCTTGCGCAACAATTGAATATGGATTTTCGTCGATTCAGATGCCGTAATTGAGGAACGTGCGGGAGCAGACATTAGCTGGATTTTTTTGATTTAGAAGGCGAAGAAGGCTTTCGTAAGCGTGAAGAACGTATTATCAATGAATTAACTCAATTACAGGGCGTCGTGCTTTCCACTGGTGGTGGAGCAGTGATGTCAAAAGAGAAATCGTAATTATCTTTCTGCTCGTGGTATTGTCATTTATTTAGAAACCACGGTAGATAAAGCAATATCAACGTACACAACGTGATAAAAAAAGCGCCCATTTATTACAAGGGGACTGATGACCCACGCCAAGTGCTTGAAGATTTAGCCAAAGTGCGTAATCCGTTATACGAAGAAATTGCAGATATTACTTTGCCAACAGATGAGCAAAATGCCAAAGTAATGGTTAATCAAATTGTTGATTTAATTGATAATCTAAACGGCTTAAACGGTTCACTCTAAGGATTAAAAAAATGTTGTGCGTAAATGTTGAATTAAAAGAACGTCGTTATCCCATTTATATTGGCGAAGGTTTATTAAAAGATGAAACCTGTTATCCGCTGAAGAAAGGGGATAAAGTGATGATCGTGACTAATCCAACCGTCGCACAATATTATCTTGAAACCGTTACACAAACGCTAGAAAAAATCGGCTGTCAGGTTGAATCGGTATTATTGCCTGATGGCGAAAAATATAAAACGCTCGATTCTTTAAACCTCATTTTTACCGCACTTTTAAAGCATAATCATGGGCGAGATACCACCATTATTGCATTAGGTGGTGGTGTGATTGGTGATGTGGCAGGTTTTGCTGCAGCAAGTTATCAGCGTGGCGTGCGTTTTATTCAAATTCCTACCACATTATTAGCCCAAGTGGATTCTTCTGTTGGTGGCAAAACAGCCGTTAATCATGAGTTAGGCAAAAATATGATTGGGGCGTTTTATCAACCTTCTACGGTGATCATTGACACCCTTACACTCAATACCTTTGCCAAAACGTGAAGTGAATGCGGGACTTGCGGAAGTCATTAAATATGGGGCGATTTTAGATTATGCCTTTTTTGAATGGCTTGAAGCGCATATTGATGAATTAGTTGGGTTAAATCAACAGTTCACTTCAGCATTGTATTGCGCGTTGTTGCCAAATCAAAGCGGATGTCGTTGCGCGCGATGAAACCGAAAAAAAGGTGATCGTGCATTATTAAATCTCGGTCATACTTTTGGGCATGCGATCGAAACACATTTAGGCTACGGAAACTGGTTACATGGTGAAGCTGTTGCAGCTGGAACCATGATGGCAGCGGTGTTATCTGAACAATTAGGCGATCTTTCTTTTGAAGATGTTGCACGTTTAGAAAAACTTTTAGCGCGCGCTAATTTGCCGACCGTCTCGCCTGATACCATGCAACCAGATGATTATTTACCACATATGATGCGAGATAAAAAAGTTCTGGCAGGCAAGTTGCGTCTTGTGTTGCTAAAAGCGCTTGGACAAGCCTACGTGGCAACTGATACTGACAAATCTCTTGTGCTAAACGCGATTGAGCGTTGCACACAACATGACTAACAGTCATTGCTCCATGTTGCGTCCGAAAAAAATAACAAAACGAAACCCTCGATTAAACACCGCCCGTTTTTTTGAAAATGGGCGGGCGGTAAATTTCGTTTAACGGACGATCTCAACCGAGTCTTTCCTAAAAGGAAACAGTGTTTGATCGAACCTTTTGTGGGTGCGGGTGCTGTTTTTCTTAATTCTCATTTTGAGCGTTATATTTTGGCAGATATTAATCCTGATTTGATTAACTTGTTTAATATCGTCAAAGAAAATGTAGATGCCTATATTGAGGCTTGTAAGCCAATTTTCTTCGCCGAAAATGCCAATACAGCCGACTATTATTACGCACAGCGTGATGCCTTTAATCAATCAAGCGATCCTTTCGAGCGCTCGGTGTTGTTCCTTTATTTGAACCGTTTTGGGTTTAATGGATTGTGCCGTTATAACAGTAAAAAATGAGTTTAATGTGCCCTTTGGCGCTTATAAAACCCATTATTTCCCTGAAGATGAATTGCGCTATTTTGCTCATAAAGGCACAAAGTGCGGTCTTTTTTTATGTGCTGATTTTTCAACAGACATTTGAATTAGCGGATAAACACAGCGTGATCTACTGTGATCCGCCTTATGCACCGCTTCCGCAAGATACTAATTTTACTGGATATGCAGGGGAATGCTTTTTGGTCTTGAGCATCAAAAAGAATTTAGCGGAATGTGCAAAGAAAGCGCAAAAAGAAAAAGCAAATTTCCGTCGTGATTTCTAACCACGATACAAAAATTTCACACGTGAGATTTATAAAGGGGCAAAATTTAAACGCGTTAAAGTACAGCGCTCGATCAGCCAATCTTCAGAGAAAACGAGTTAAGGTAAAAAGAATTAATCGCTATCTTTTAAAGGTTAGCTTTAGCAGGTTAATTCAGGATTGATTTTTAATCTCAAAAGCCTTTTACTTCGGGATAGGTCGGTTGAATTGCGGCGAGTAATTCGCTTTGGCGAAATAAAAATTCCCTTGGCGAACGACCGCACTTTTGACTTCGATAAAGAGTTTCCCATCTGTGATGGCTCCTAAACGGAAGAGCCCTTTGAATTCTTGTGGAAAAAGGCGGCTGATGTTTTGGTTCAGCTCATTCAACATTAACCCTTTCTGCATAATTTGGGCAAATTGTGATCCTTCTAGCACATCAATAATATTCATGGCTTTTTTTGATAACGCTCATGCTTGTTTTCCACAAAAAAATACCCCAATAATGACTTTACGTTGAATTTTCCGATACAATACACACAAATTTTTGTCAGAGACAATAAGATGATGAAATCAAACAAAGGTAAAAACAAATTTCTGGTCGCAGTTGCTGTTAAGCATGATTGCGATTTTTGCTTTGCCTGTTGCTCAGGGATTGGAGGCACAGCCTTCATCAAATATGAGTGGCGAAAATTACCAAACATCATCTGAACAACATATGTTGATTGCGGTGCGTGAAATTCGTCAAGCATTGCAGGTTCAACCTCAGCAAACAAATCACAAAACCCATTCCAATCAAAAACACGAAAAAATTCAACCGCACTTTATTGCGGCAGAATTCCCTGTTTTTGCCCCTATTCGTGCCGGTCCCAGCCATCATTTAATTTTTCTTTTTATCTTTTGAACGAACCGATTTTTTAATCGGATGATCCTTTTTATTTTTTATTTGAAAGAGAAATTATGAGTTTTTTAACAAAAATTTTTGGCAGCCGTAACGAACGTATTTTACGCAGATTAAGAAAACAAGTTGCGAAAATCAACAAAATGGAGCCGGCTTTTTGAAGCATTAAGTGATGATGAATTAAGAGCAAAAACTGACGAGTTCCGTAGTCGTTTAGCTAACGGTGAAACCTTTACAACAACTTTTACCTGAAGCGTTTTGCTACCGTGCGTGAAGCGGGTAAACGTGTACTCGGTATGCGCCATTTCGATGTACAATTAATCGGTGGTATGGTGCTCACCAATCGTTGTATCGCAGAGATGCGTACGGGTGAAGGTAAAACCTTAACTGCAACCTTGCCTTGTTATTTAATGGCATTGGAAGGTAAAGGCGTACACGTTGTGACAGTAAATGATTACTTAGCACGTCGTGACGCGGATACTAACCGCCCATTATTTGAATTCTTAGGTATGACTGTTGGGGTGAATATCCCTGGTTTACCGCCTGAAGCAAAACGTGAAGCTTATGCGGCAGATATTACATACGCGACAAACAGCGAATTAGGGTTTTCGATTACCTTCGTGATAACTTAGCGCATTCAAAAGAAGAGCGTTTCCAACGTCATTTAGGCTATGCCTTTAGTGGATGAGGTGGACTCTATCTTAATCGACGAAGCACGTACGCCGTTGATTATTTCAGGGTCAGGCAGAAGACAGCTCTGAGCTTTATATTGCGGTAAATAAATTAATTCCGAATTTAATTAAGCAAGAAAAAGAAGATACGGAAGAATATACCGGTGAAGGCGATTACACCTTAGATCTTAAAACCAAACAAGCGTATTTAACTGAACGCGGTCAAGAAAAAGTAGAAGAGTGGTTAATCGCGCAAGGTTTAATGCCAGAAGGTGATTCACTTTATTCACCTGCGCGTATTGTATTGTTACACCATGTTATGGCGGCATTGCGTGCAAACACCTTATTTGAGCGCGATGTAGACTATATCGTGAAAGATGGCGAGATCGTGATCGTCGATGAGCACACAGGTCGTACAATGGCAGGTCGTCGTTGGTCTGATGGTTTACACCAAGCGATCGAAGCAAAAGAAGGGGTAGAAATTAAGAGCGAAAACCAAACTGTTGCCTCTATTTCTTACCAAAACTACTTCCGTCTTTATGACAAATTAGCGGGTATGACAGGTACAGCTGATACTGAAGCCTTTGAATTCCAACAAATTTATGGTTTGGAAACTGTCGTCATCCCAACCAACCGTCCAATGATTCGTGATGATCGTACGGACGTCATGTTTGAGAATGAAGAATACAAATTCAATGCGATTATTGAAGATATCAAAGACTGCGTTGCTCGCAATCAACCAGTTCTTGTGGGTACCGTATCAGTTGAAAAAAATCTGAAATGCTTTCTCAAGCTTTAGATAAAGCGGGCATCAAACACAATGTATTGAATGCAAAATTCCACGCACAAGAAGCGGAAATCGTTGCTGAAGCAGGGGCGCCAGGTGCAGTAACCATTGCAACCAATATGGCCGGTCGTGGTACCGATATTATCCTGGGGGGTAACTGGAAAGCTCAAGTGGCAAAATTGGATAATCCAACACCAGAGCAAATTGAGGCAATCAAAGCTGAGTGGGAGAAAAAAATCACGAGATCGTGATGCAAAGCCGGTGGTTTACATATTATCGGGACAGAACGTCATGAATCCCGTCGTATTGATAACCAGTTGCGTGGTCGTTCAGGTCGTCAAGGTGACCCTGGTTCTTCACGTTTCTACCTTTCTTTAGAAGATGGCTTAATGCGCATTTATCTAAATGAAGGTAAATTAAATATGATGCGTAAAGCCTTCACTCAACCAGGCGAAGCGATGGAGTCTAAGCTTCTTGCTAAAGTGATCGCATCAGCGCAAGCGAAAGTAGAAGCGTTCCACTTTGATGGTCGTAAAAACTTGCTTGAATATGATGATGTAGCGAACGACCAACGTCATGCGATTTACGAACAACGTAATTACTTGCTCGATAATGATGATATTTCAGAGACTATCAAAGCAATCCGCAGCGATGTATTTAACGATGTGATTGACCAGTATATTCCACCACAATCGTTTGGAAGAACAATGGGATATTAAAGGCTTAGAAGAGCGTTTAGCGCAAGAGTTTGGCCTTGAGTTACCAATTGAACATTGGTTAGAAGAAAATAATAATCTTCACGAAGAAAACTTGCGTGAGCGCATTATTCAAGAAGCGGAAGATGAATACAAAGCGAAAGAAGCGCTTGCAGGGTGAAGAAACCATGCGTCATTTCGAAAAAAAGGCGTGATGTTACAAACCCTTGATGAGCTCTGGAAAGAGCACTTGGCTGCAATGGATTATTTACGTCAAGGTATCCATTTACGTGGTTATGCGCAAAAAAAGATCCAAAAACAAGAGTACAAAAAAAGAATCTTTCCGTATGTTTACTGAAATGTTAGATTCTTTAAAACATCATGTGATTACGACACTCACTCGTGTGAAAGTACGTACGCAGGAAGAGATGGAAGAAGCAGAACGTGCACGTCAAGCAATGGCTGAGCGTGAAGCTCAAACGCATCATCCTGTAGGTGAAAACACAGAGCAAGCTCAAAGCGAGGACTATTCAGATCGCCATATTGGACGTAATGAACCTTGTCCTTGTGGGTCAGGTAAAAAAATACAAGCATTGTCACGGCAATAAAGCCCGATATGCTTTAGTTAAGGAAAAAGAGCGGTTAAATTTTTTTGCGTGTTTTTAAAAACACCGCTAAAAAAATGACCGCTCTTTTCTACTTTTTGAGATAAGGAAAAACGATGAGTAAGCCTATCATTCAAGTTGCGGCAGGGATTATTCGTAATGAATTTGGGCAGCTATATTTGACCCAGCGTTTAGAAGGGCAAGATTTTGCGCAGGCATTAGAATTTCCAGGTGGTAAAGTTGATGCAGGGTGAAACCCCTGAAGAAGCTTTAAAAAGAGAATTGGAAGAAGAGATTGGTATTCATATTTTAAATGCTGAACTGTACGAACGTTTTCAATTTGAATATCCAACCAAAAATTTTTAGATTTTTAGTTTTTACTTGGTCACAGAATGGATCGGTGAGCCTTTTGGACGCGAAGGCCAGGAAGGTTTTTTTGGCTTGAACAAGGGGAGCTTGATGCAGGGACAATTCCCACCAGCCAATTTAAAGCTGATTCAGCGTTTAGTGGCTGAAAGTGTCAAATAACATTTAATCAAACTTTATTTATTATGATTTCCAAGTATTTTTTTCTGAGTTTATTTTTTTTATTGCGACGGTGATTTTTTTATCGTCAATTCGCACTATCGCTGGACATATTTTTTTGCGATTGCATTATTCGTCTTTATTGTTTAGCTCAATGTTTGCGATAACTGGTCAATGGCAACGTGGATTGAATTTTTGCGTCCGTGCTTTTTTTGTGGTGTTGATGTTATTCCATCGAATGAAAAATTCATTACTACAAACAACCTTTACTCATTTCAGATTTTTTTGGCTCGTGACAGACTGGCGAAATTGGGAAACCCTTTTACATTATAAAGGGGCGATTTTTCGGTGTATTAGGGCTATTAGGTCTATTGGGTTATGCTATCTTTCGGTTGGTCGGATGTAGAAAGTGCCTCAACTGGATTTCGTGTATTTGCAGCAATACTCGCTGCAACGAGCTTTGGTTTAATGTGGCATTATTCTAAAGATCCGGATGCGACAAAAGTCTGGCTAGATTCATTGCCGGATGATGGTCGAGATGTTTTCTTAAACCTGCCCAATGTCTTGTCGTGGCGTATTCTTTAAAGTGCCAGAATTTGAAGGTAATAGCCAAAAAAATTTAAAGAAAAAAATGACCGCACTTTTTAAATGAAAAAGGCTGAGAGTAAAACTGAAAGTGCAGAAAAGCCCGACATAGTGGTGTGTCTACAAGAATCAACCTTGAATCCCCATCAATTTGATTTTGATGCAGAAACCATCCCGCCATTTTCAATGTTTAATAAGCAGGAAGATACTGCGTTTGTGAGTCCATTGCGTGTACATACGGTGGGCGGCGCAACGTGGAAATCTGAATTTGCTTTCCTTGCAGGGGTGCCTTCAACCGATTTTTGGTGCTTTAGCAAGTGGGGTGTTTTTATTCCGTTGTGCCCACACTTACAGACAGGGTTTTATTAAAAACCTTCGTGAGCAAGGCTATTTTTGTGTGGCGTTATCGCCTTTTACGAAAGGTAACTACAACGCAAAACCTGCTTATGACCACTTTGGTTTTGATTTGATGTTGCAACCACAAGATTTAGGCTATCCCGCATCAATCAGCAAAAATCTCTGGCATATTAGCAGTGAAGAGATGATGTATTACACCAAACTGATTTTGCAGAAACAGCATCCATCATTGGAAAATGTACAACAGCCCATGTTTGTTTATGTGCTCACGATGAAAGAGCACGGACCCTTACAACACGAATATGCCAAACCATTTTAATTTGGCGAGTAAGCGTTTAGGGAGGAAAAAGCGATTTCTTGCTTGAACGATTATATTGATCGTATTGATAGCCTTAATGAGGCAATCGAAGGCTTGAATGATTATTTAAAATCGCGTGAAACACCTTATGTATTCGGTTATTTTGGTGATCACCAAGTCGCCTTTGATAATCAGCTTCCACCGAAAAAAGGTAATTTTGTAAATCCAGATTATGTGACTCAATTTGTGGTTAGAACTAATCGTAAAGACTGACTTTTGTTCAACAGCAAGATTTCTTAGATTTAGCCTTTGTTGGTGGCGTATTACTTGATGTGGCAGGTTTATCACCGAAAGATGACTTTATGCGAGCAAATATCGCTATGCGTCAGTTAAGCCAAGGTAAGCTCGAAGATGCAGAGGATATGGATTTAGTAAATAGTTATCGAAATTATCTGTATCAAGATTTAAAAATTGCGCAATAATAAAAAATCTCGGTTAACGCCGAGATTTTTTTATAAAGCAAAATTTTAACCGATAAGTCTGCTAATTTTACCCATACGTCTTGACCATATTCTTGTTTGGTTGTGCGCTCAATATCTGCCAACTCTTGCAATATTTTCAAAGAGCTTTTGATAGGTGAGTCGTTGTATCGCAGCCGTATAAAGGTGACGACGATTCTGCCAAATTTTGAGACGGTCAAAATCCGCTTTGAGTGTCTGTGTTGGCAAACTCGTTTGAAGAGATGGATTACGCAGCTGTGGTTTTGTTAATTCTAACAACGTGAGCAGTTCACGTTGTAAGGTACGCAATAAAATGACAGGTTGCACATCTTCAGCTTGTAAACCTCGCAAAAATTCGCTTTGAGCGATTTGCCTTTGCCTGACAACAACGCATCAATCCATTGGAAAGGGGTAAAGACAGAAGATTGCTCTACGACTGATTTAACGCGGTTATACGTGAGTTTGTGATCAGGATAAAGCAAATCTAAAAGCTGTAATGCTTGTTTCAATGCCAGTAGATTATTTTCATAGCTGTAACAAAGTAGTTGAACGGCTTCCTCATCAGCTGATAATCCCATGTTTTTTGTACGATGCTTCACCCAACGAGAAAGTTGTTCTGAGTTCGGTGTTTGGCAGTTCACGATAACAGCTTGCGGATCAAGTTGATTTGCCTGAATAAACCACTCTTGTTTTTCGGCTGCTTTTAGACAATTTAGGCAAGGTGAGGACAAGCAAGCTATCTTCATTTAATCCACTGATAAATTGCTGAAGATTTTTCTGCAAAAGTGCGGTCAAATTTTCGGGTAAATTGAGAATGAAAATTTGCTTATTAAAGAAGAGCCCCATAGATTGGCTGGTCTCGATTAATGCAGACCAGTCAGTATTAGTATCTATGGTGATTTGATTTTTTTCATCAAAACCTTGAAGAAGGGCAGCTTGATGAATGAGATCTTCACTTTCACTGAGCAACAGGGGATCTGTCCCAACCAAAAAATAGACTTTCGCTAAATGGCTGTTCAGGTTAGAGGCCAGTTGCTCAGGAAAAATGCGGTTCATTATTTTCCTTGAACTTGATGTTGCAAGGCTGCCATTTTATTAATTAACTGGCGAGCCGCTTGTTCGCGCATATCATTCCAAATCACATCGCGTTCAGCTGATTTTGCTAATGCAGCACGTGAGTTATCAAAGAAAGTGCGGTTGATTTTTGCAGAGATTGGATAGGTTTCTCCGTTTGCTAAACGTACGCTTGCTTCAACATCAAGGGTCAGTACTTTTTCTGCTTCACGGCCTTGTTTAAAGACAGACGCCACTTTATCGCTTGAAGTCTGTTTATTTAAACGCAACACTGGCACACCTTGTTTTGCAGGAACAAGGTTTACGTTGTTGCTAAGCAGTTGCTTACGCATTGCCATTGACATTTCACTGTATGGGTCGCTACTTTCAAGGGCCATTGTTTTTAATTCTGCAGGAACAGCCGCACCATTATCGAAGTGCCAACCACAAGCAGTTAAAAAGGCTGTTGCCCCAACAAAGCAGATTGTTTTGATTGATTTCATCATAAAAATTACCTGTAAAATTCACCGCACTTTATTTTGTTTAAGAGCCGTTTACGCAACGCTTAGAATAAAATGCGGTTATTTTATGGATTATTGCGGTTTAACCACCACATTTAACAACTTACCTGGTACATAAATCACTTTCACGATTTGTGTATTGTCAGTAAATTTCTTCACATTTTCATCTGCAAATGCAACAGTTTTCACGGTTTCTTCATCCGCATCAGCTGCAACGGTCACTTTACCACGTACTTTACCGTTGACTTGTACCACGATAAGTTTTTCATCTTCTACCATCGCCGCTTCGTCAGCTTTCACCCATTCTGCGTGGTCGATGTTGCTTTCGTTGCCTAAAGCTTTCCATAACTCAAAGCAGATATGTGGTGTGATAGGGTAAAGCATACGCACGACTGCGCTTAATGCTTCTGCCATAACAGCGCGATCTTGTTCGCTTTCTAATGGCGCACGGGTTAATTTATTCATTAACTCCATCACTGCCGCGATAGCGGTATTGAAACGTCTGACGGCGACCAATATCATCGCTCACTTTCGCGATCGTTTTATGCACATCACGGCGAAGTGATTTTTGGTCAGCTGAAAGTGCGGTCACATCTAAAGCCGTTTTTGCAGGATTTTGACTGTATTCATACACCAAATTCCATACACGACCTAAGAAACGTTTTGCACCTTCTACGCCAGATTCTTGCCATTCAAGCGTCATTTCTGCAGGAGAAGCGAACATCATGAAGAGGCGAACGGTATCTGCACCGTATTTTTCCACCATCTCTTGTGGGTCGATACCGTTGTTTTTGGATTTCGACATTTTGGTCATACCGGTATGCACTAATTCACGGCCTTCTGGATCGGTTGCTTTGATGATACGACCTTTTTCATCACGCTCAAGGGTCACTTGCGTTGGGCTTACCCAAATACGCTCGTTGGTTGGACTGGTGTAGTAGAACGCATCGGCTAACACCATGCCTTGGCATAATAATTTTTGTGCTGGTTCATCACTCGTTACGAAACCTGCATCACGCAATAATTTATGGAAGAAACGGAAGTAGAGCAAGTGCATTGTCGCGTGCTCAATACCACCGATATATTGATCCACCGGTAACCAGTAATTAGCTTCATCTTTATCCAACATGCCTTCAGCATAGCTTGGTGAGGTGTAGCGCGCATAGTACCAAGAAGATTCCATAAAGGTATCAAAGGTATCGGTTTCTTTTAATGCAGGTTCACCGTTGAAAGTGGTTTTCGCCCAGTTTGGATCTGCTTTAATTGGGCTTTTCACGCCATCCATGACCACATCTTCCGGCAGAATAATCGGTAAATCTTCAATTGGTGCCGGTACGGTTTCACCGTTTGGCAAGGTCAGCATTGGAATTGGAGCACCCCAATAACGTTGACGAGAAACGCCCCAGTCACGTAAACGATAATTAACTTGGCGTTTACCTACGCCTAATTTTTCTAATTTGTCCGCGATACCGTTGAATGCGCCATCAAAATCCAAACCATCAAACTCAGCTGAGTTCACTAATTTACCGTGCTCAACGAAAGCTTGTTTGGTTAAATCAATTTCTTCACCTGCAAGCGGTGCGATTACTTGTTTAATTGGCAAATCGTATTTTTGCGCAAATTCAAAGTCACGTTGGTCATGTGCTGGAACCGCCATTACCGCGCCAGTACCGTAGTGCATTAACACGAAGTTAGCGACCCAAATCGGTAATTTTTCACCGGTTAATGGATGAATAGCGAATAAGCCAGTTGCCATCCCTTTTTTCTCCATAGTGGCAAGGTCTGCTTCGGCCACTTTGGCATTTTTCGCTTCACGGATGAATTCAGCCAATTGAGGATTTTTTTCTGCCGCTAATTCTGCTAATGGGTGCGCTGCCGCGATACCTAAATAGCTCACACCATAGAAAGTATCTGGACGGGTCGTATAAACTGCAACTTTTTCTGCGGTATCCGCCACATCAAAAGTAATTTCTACCCCTTCAGAACGGCCAATCCAGTTACGTTGCATGGTTTTTACCATGTCTGGCCATTGTGGCAGTTGGTCTAATCCACCTAATAATTGTTCTGCATAATCAGTGATTTTAATAAACCATTGAGGGATCTCTTTTTGTTCTACTGGAGTATCACAACGCCAACAACAACCGTCGTGCACTTGTTCGTTCGCCAACACAGTTTACATCGTTCGGACACCAGTTTACGGTTGAGTTTTTTTTGTACACTAAGCCTTTTTTAGTAAAAGCTCAGTGAAGAACCATTGTTCCCATTTGTAGTATTCTGGACGGCAGGTCGCAATTTCGCGATCCCAGTCATAACCAAAGCCCAACATTTTGAGCTGGTTTTTCATGTATTCGATGTTTTCGTAAGTCCATTTTGCCGGTGCGGTTTTATTTTTAATCGCAGCACCTTCCGCTGGCAAACCAAATGCATCCCAACCAATTGGCTGTAACACATTTTTACCGTTCATACGTTGATAACGAGAAACCACATCACCGATAGTGTAGTTACGCACGTGGCCCATGTGTAAACGACCAGATGGGTAAGGGAACATTGAAAGGCAGTAATATTTTTCTTTAGACGTATCTTTGATTGCTTTGAAGACTTTATTTTCAGCCCAATATTGTTGAACTGCGGGTTCAATCAAATCAGGGACGGTAATGTTGTTGCATAGAAAATCACCTTAAATTTTGACCGCACTTTGCGGCATGTTTTGCTTTGTAAAATGTGATATAGGATAGCGTAAAACAGGGAAAATTGGTAGAAAGTGCGGTGATTTTTTTGCTGATTTTATAAGAGATTTTGAATTTCAGATGGAATTAATTTAGGGCGAAGGAATCCAAACTTGTTTATGTCGGTTTAATTCACCTTTTTCAAGAACTATCGAGCTCTTTGGTACTTTGAATGCTTTACTCAAAAATTTCAGCAGAGTGGGCATTTGCTTGACCATCAACAGGTGGAGCTGTAATCGTAATCTTGAGCTCATCATCATGTAATCCCACGATTTGATCTTTGCTAGCTTTGGGTTGCAAAATGATTTTAAGACGTAGTCCTTCAGGTGTTTGTTCGATTGCTGACATAACTAAATTTACTCACCACATTTACAATAAGGGCTGGAAAAATCCAGCCCGAAAAAAATAATGTTATTTTTTTGACCGCACTTTAAGCGGCGATTGCCCATAAAACCTGGAAAGTAATCGTAAAAAGAGATTATTTCAAAAAAATAATAGAACAATGGCGATAACCATCGGTGAAAAAAATCAATGACGCCCACGGTTGGTAAAATGCGCTTAATTGGTTTTTAATAATGGCTCGGTCAGTTGATATAACGCATAGAATGCAGGGATTATTGCCACGATTAAACCAGCTTAAAAATTGCACCGGCGATTAACACATAGAAAAATGGCTATACCGATATTTTTTTAATCAGCCCTAATATGCCCAATAGTAGGAAGTAAGTTGAGATTTAATCCGCCAAATAGAACCGATTTTAATCCGCAAAGCAAGAAGACTAAAAACCAGTGCAGCGGTTTCCACTTTTTTTCACCACAGGAAAAAAACTTTACGCAATGGCGCAATAACTGGCTGGGTTAAATTTCAGCGTAAATTGAGAAATGGGATTGTAATAATCCACGTTCGCTAATGGTAGCCATACGCGTAAAAATTAATACTAAACAATACAGATCGATAATCGATCCTAAAAAAATAACGCAGTTTGGGAAATTTCCATTATAACCAACCTTTCCGTTTGAAATAGATGTAAGGTGTAATCGCCGCACCAATCATTAAGCCAATAGCCATTGGGTAGCCATATTTAAAAATGAAGCTCCGGCATAAATTCAAAGTTCATTCCGTAAGTGGATGCCACAAGCGTTGCTGGTAGGAAACATCACAGACACCACCGAGAAGAATTTCATGATTTTATTCTGCTCGATATTAATATAACCCATTGCCGCCTGCATTAAAAAAAGTTTACTTTTTTTGGAATAAAGACTCATTATGCGGTTGCAAGGATTCGATATCTCGTAAGATTTCACGAGCTTGTTCTAACTGATTAGCCGGTAAACGTGTTTTTACGTACTAAGAAACCCAATGCACGTTGTGTATCCATCAAACACAAGCGCACTTTAGAACTGGTATCTTCTTGTTCTGTTAGAGTATTTAAGGCTTCATCGAAAGCCTCATCTTGCGTACCGTTTAGAATTACACGGCTTAATTTTTCTAAATCCGCATAAACGTTTTCGATAACATCCGCTAATTGCTCAATTTTTAGTTTCAAATAAGTCGAGCAAAACTTCATACGCATTGCATTCTAATAATCGCTGGCTACGGGAACGCATACGATATAAACGGAATGCGGGTAATTCACGATCACGTAGGGTAAATAAGCGCCCATCACGAATAGTAAATGCTACGCTAGCGAGGTCGGCGTAGTTTTCTTCGTCTTCACAATAGAAGAATGAGTGCAAGTGCAAGCCGTCTTCGTCTTCAAAGAAACGCGCGGATGCTTCGATGTCTTCTAATTCGAGGAATGAGGCGAGACTTTGTCCCTAAGCCTTCTTGCAACATTTCACGTTCTTCCCCTGTCGGCTCCAGTAAATCTAACCAAATGGCAGAACTGAGCTCGGCTGGTTCGTCATCAATACGAAGCAAACGGGAATCGTTAATGGCAAAAGCGTTAATCATTGGTCATACTCCTTTTGGGATTATGAAGATCCAACTGTGAACAAAAAAAGATCAAACGAAATTGGCACTAGAGAAAAGTGCGGTCAAATTTTTGTATGTTTTTAAAAAATGGGTTTCGTTCGATAAAAGATGCCGAAGAAAGGTAAATTGATTACCAGCGAACTCTCGCTGATAAGAGGCGAGAGTCTAAAGCGATATTCGGTATCGACTATGACTGTCCAAAGTGTGTGTCCTTCTCGTTAAAAAAATCAGGGCGAATGTTACGCTTGAAAGGCGCTTTCGTCAAGTATTATTGAAAAAGGACACGGCTACTTTTTAATTAATTAGTATATTGATTAATTGCGTTAGTAACTTCTTGATCTTGATAAATATTATTAACAATATCTTTGAAGGTTTCGCCTAACACTTTTTTTGAATTTCATCATTGCTCGCATTAAATGCGCCAGATTGTGAACGGGTCGCATTAAAGGTTTTGTTGTATTGTCCACGTGGGACCTTGTACATAAACAACCGCTTGAATTTTTGCTGTTCAAGGTATAACGTAAATTACCTTGATCTACGTGAGTGTTGAATTCTTTCACTTCAACGGTTACACCCAGCATTCGCATTATTAGCTTGTCCGATACGGAAACCTTTGCTAACTAAATTTTGTTGCATCACTTGTTGGAAAAGTTGAGTAACGCTTGGTGAGGCGTTTAATTTAATCAGCTCACCTGATTTAGTATAAGTTGCAATTTCTTGTTGTGGACGAGAATCGCGAGTATTAACTGTTACCACTGCTGATTGGTTAATATTCATTGATGCAGTCGGTGATTGAGGGGTAAAAGTTAAGGTATTAGATTGCGCTTGGCAACCCGCTAAAAATAATGTCGCAGCGGCCAACGTCATTGCTGATAATGCTTTGATTTTGTTTGTTACTTTCATAATTTCCTCATTGAATTAGGTTAATTTGTGTTATTCTTACAAACTTAACGCTGAATGTATAGCAAAAAGTTAGGGAGTTTATTTATGTCAAAACAGCAAGAATTATTAGAGAGAATTCAGACCGAATTTCAACCGCACTTTGCCACCGTAGAAAATGAAAGTCATATGCACAGTTCCGGTCGAGGGGCTGATTCTCATTTTAAATTAGTGATTGTCAGCGATGCTTTTGAAGGCATGCGCAAGGTGCAACGTCACCAAAAACTTTACCAACTTTTTGCCGATGATTTAAAAAATGGCATTCACGCATTAGCGCTTCATCTTTATACAAAAAGCGAATGGGAGAGCCTAGGTGAAGCATTTCCAAAATCACCAAATTGTCTTGGTGTTGGACAGTAAGTATTTCCCTTACGTTCCCTATATTAGATTTTTCATAAGAAGAGAGAAGGTAGAGACATTCTCTTTTTTTATTTTTTTAATTCCTATTTATTTTCTAACTCCTAATAAGTATGAGTCTAAAAGGTTCACAAATATTTCACAAAAAGTAAGGGCGTAAAGTGGAATAAAAACCCATTTTTCGATAGAATAAGGCGCTTTTAATTTTCGAATTTCAATTTCTGGATGTGTAAGTAATTTCTTACTCGTCGAGGAATTAAACAGATTTGAGTTTTTAAATTTATGTGTCAGTTAATAACGCTTTGATCTTAAAAGTGTTTTCTGGTCACGCTCAATCGTGAGATTGCTTTTAGAGTGTATGCTTTAATCGCAATCGTGTTTTTAACCTAGAAAAGTAGTGCAAACAGTATGATTACAATCAAAAAAGGCTTGGATCTTCCTATTGCAGGAAAACCAGCACAAGTAATCCATAGCGGTAACGCTGTGAATCAGGTTGCGATTCTTGGTGAAGAGTATGTGGGTATGCGTCCTTCTATGAAGGTACGTGAAGGCGATGTTGTGAAAAAAGGCCAAGTGCTTTTTGAAGACAAGAAAAACCCTGGAGTGGTTTTCACAGCCCCTGCAAGTGGTACTATCACTGTAATTAATCGTGGCGAAAAACGTGTATTACAATCTGTGGTCATTGATGTGCAAGGTAACGATCAAGTTACTTTCGCTAAATATAACGCAGGTGAGCTCAATACGCTTTCTTCTGAACAAGTTAAACAAAACCTCGTTGAATCCGGTTTGTGGACAGCGTTCCGCACCCGTCCGTTCAGCAAAGTGCCTGCCTTAGATGCAGAACCTTCTTCTCTGTTTGTAAATGCGATGGATACCAATCCTTTGGCAGCAAATCCAGAGGTGGTGTTAAAAGAGCATTGGCAAGATTTTATTGACGGTTTAACAGTATTAAGTCGTCTATTCCCAAATAAACCATTAAATCTATGTAAAGCGGGTGATAGCAATATCCCAACCGTGGATTTAGCTAACTTAAAAGTACATGATTTTGGTGGTGTTCATCCTGCTGGTTTAGTGGGAACACATATTCACTTTATCGATCCGGTTGGTGCTCATAAAAACCGTATGGCATATCAATTACCAAGATGTGATTGCTGTAGGTAAATTATTCACTACTGGGCGAACTTTATGTTGAGCGCATTGTTTCTCTTGCTGGGTCCGCAAGTGAAAGAGCCTCGTCTAGTTCGTACCGTAATCGGTGCTAACCTTTCTCAATTAACCGCAGGTGAATTAAAAGACGGTAATAACCGTGTGATTTCTGGTTCAGTACTTTGTGGTCAAACAGCAAAAGATGCTCATGACTATTTGGGTCGTTATGCATTACAAGTTTCTGTGATTGCAGAAGGTAATGAGAAAGAGTTCTTAGGTTGGATCACACCACAATCGAACAAATATTCGATTACCCGTACCGTATTGGGTCACTTTGGTAAGAAATTATTCAACTTTCACTACCGCAGAAAAATGGTGGTGAGCGTGCAATGGTACCAATCGGTAGCTATGAGCGCGTAATGCCGTTGGATATTTTACCGACATTATTATTACGTGATTTAATCGTGGGTGATACCGATGGTGCCCAAGCGTTAGGTTGTCTTGAATTAGATGAAGAAGACTTAGCATTATGTTCTTTCGTTTGCCCGGGCAAATATGAATACGGTTCAATCTTGCGTCAAGTATTAGATAAGATTGAGAAGGAAGGTTAAAAATGGGTTTAAAAAATCTTTTTGAAAAAATGGAACCCGCGTTTTTACCAGGTGGTAAATACAGCAAGCTTTATCCGATCTTTGAATCGATTTATACCTTGCTTTATACACCAGGTACGGTAACGCACAAAAACACACACGTTCGTGATGCGTTAGACTCAAAACGTATGATGATTACGGTTTTCCTTGCGTTGTTCCCAGCGATTTTCTACGGGATGTACAATGTGGGTAACCAAGCGATCCCTGCCTTAAATCAATTAGGCAATTTAGATCAATTAATTGCTAACGATTGGCACTATGCGCTTGCAAGTTCATTAGGTTTAGACTTAACCAATAATGCAACTTGGGGACTCAAAAATGGCGTTAGGGGCGATCTTCTTCTTACCAATTTACTTAGTGGTATTTACCGTTTGTACAATTTGGGAATTATTGTTCTCAGTGGTGCGTGGTCATGAAGTAAATGAAGGGATGTTCGTTTCAACCATTTTATTTGCGTTAATCGTTCCACCAACATTGCCATTATGGCAAGCTGCACTTGGTATCAGCTTTTGGTATCGTGGTAGCGAAAGAAATCTTTCGGTGGTGTAGGTCGTAACTTTATGAACCCAGCGCTTGCTGGTCGTGCATTCTTATTCTTTGCTTATCCGGCGCAAATTTCCGGTGACTTAGTATGGACTGCAGCAGATGGTTTCTCTGGTGCAACCGCACTTTCACAATGGTCTCAAGGTGGTCAAGCCGCATTACAACACACTGTAACCGGTCAACCTATTACTTGGATGGATGCATTCATCGGTAATATCCCTGGTTCAATGGGTGAGGTTTCAACCCTTGCATTATTAATCGGTGGTGCAGTGATTGTATTCACTCGAATTGCTTCTTGGCGCATTATGGCTGGTGTCATGATTGGTATGATTGGTACTGCAACCTTATTCAACTTAATCGGTTCTGATTCTAACCAAATGTTCTCAATGCCGTGGCATTGGCACTTTGTATTAGGTGGTTTTGCACTTGGTATGATCTTCATGGCAACCGACCCAGTATCAGCTTCATTTACCAATACCGGTAAATGGTGGTACGGTGCGTTAATTGGCGTGATGGCTGTATTAATTCGTACAGTGAACCCAGCTTATCCAGAAGGGATGATGTTAGCGATTTTATTTGCAAACTTATTTGCACCAATTTTCGACTACATCGTGGTTCAAGCAAATATCAAACGTCGGAGAGCAAGAACAAATGGCTAAATTTAATAAAGATAGCGTTAGCGGTACAGTTACCGTTGTTGTGTTGCTAAGTTTAGTGTGTTCTATCGTGGTTTCTGGTGCTGCAGTAGCATTAAAATCCAAACAAGATGAACAAAAAGCACTCGACGTTCAACGTAACATTTTAACTGTTGCTGGCTTAATGAAAGAAGATAATGCATCAGTAATTAAAGACACTTACAGCAAAATTTATTGAACCGCGTTTAGTTGATTTGCAAAGTGGTGATTACGTTCAAGCTTCAGCAGAAGAAATTAATAAATTTGAACCTAAAGATGCCGTTAAAGATCCAGCTAAAAAGCCAAGCAATTCCCAGCTGAAGCAGATAAAGCAGGGAATTAAAGTTCGTGCAAATCAAGCACGTGTTTATCTTGTAAAAGATGAGCAAGGCAATGTAACCCAAGTTGTATTACCAATGTATGGCCGTGGTTTATGGTCAACCATGTATGGTTTTGTTTCTGTTGCACCAGATGCGAATACTATCAAAGGTATTACTTACTATGATCAAGGTGAAACAGCCGGTCTTGGGGGCGAAATTGCGAACCCTCGTTGGCAAGCACAGTTTGTCGATAAAAAATTATTCGATGAACAAGGTAACCAAAAATTCAAAATCTACAAAGGTAGCTCTGCTGCAGATAAAGAGCACGGTGTAGATGGTTTATCAGGTGCAACTTTAACCAGTAACGGTGTTCAAGGTTCATTTGATTATTGGTTCAGCCAAAATGGCTTTGGTCCATTCTTAGCGAAATTTAAAGCAGGAGAAATCAAATAATGGCTGATGCAAAAGTAAATTTAAAAGGTCTTTTATTAGATCCTATTGCTAAAAATAACCCGATTGCCTTGCAAATTTTGGGTATCTGTTCTGCATTAGCGGTAACAACCCAATTACAAACAGCGATCGTTATGGCGATTGCGGTAAGTTTGGTAACCGGTTTTCTCCAGTTTGTTCATTTCATTGATTCGTAACTATATTCCAAATAGTATCCGTATCATTGTGCAACTGGCGATTATCGCATCTTTAGTAATCTTGGTTGACCAAGTATTAAAAGCTTATGCTTATGGTTTATCTAAACAGCTCTCTGTATTCGTTGGTCTTATCATTACAAACTGTATCGTAATGGGACGTGCAGAAGCGTTTGCGATGAAATCACCACCGTTAGAAAGCTTTTGTTGACGGTATCGGTAACGGTTTAGGTTATGGTGCGATCTTATTAATTGTTGCAACATTACGTGAACTAATCGGTTCTGGTCGTTTATTTGGTTTCCCTGTATTCCAAACAATTCAAGACGGTGGTTGGTATCAACCAAACGGTTTATTCCTTCTTGCACCAAGTGCGTTCTTTATTATCGGCTTCGTTATTTGGGGGCTTAAGAACGTGGAAACCTGAGCAACAGGAGAAATAATCAATGGAACATTATATTAGCCTATTCGTGAAGGCGATCTTCATTGAAAAACATGGCGCTCTCTTTCTTCTTAGGGATGTGTACTTTCCTTGCGGTTTCTAAGAAAAGTTTCTACGGCGTTTGGCCTTGGTGTTGCAGTAACAGTGGTACTTGGTATTTGCGGTACCGGCTAACCAATTTGTATACGAACATGTATTAAAAAGATGGCGCATTGGTAGAAGGTGTAAGCCTTGAGTTTCTTTAAACTTTATTACCTTTATCGGGATTATTGCGGGTCTTGTTCAATTACTTGAAATGACTTTAGATAAATTCTTCCCAGCACTTTATAACGCATTAGGTATTTTCCTTCCACTTATCGCTGTAAACTGTGCGATCTTTGGTGGTGTATCTTTTGCGGTACAACGTGAATACACGTTTTGCAGAATCTGCAGTTTATGGTGTGGGTGCAGGGGTTAGGTTGGATGTTAGCAATCGTTGCGCTTGCAGGCTTAACTGAAAAAAATGAAATATGCCGATGTACCGGCAGGCTTAAAAAGGATTAGGGATTACCTTTATTACTGCAGGCTTGATGGCGCTTGGCTTTATGTCATTCTCTGGAATTCAGTTATAAGGAGGCATAAATGAGCGAATCTTCAATTTTATTATTAGGTGTTGCGGCATTTACGGTTATCCTTTTTAGTGCTCGTTGCGATTATTTTATTCGCTAAATCAAAAATTAGTGGATTCTGGTGATATCACCATTTCTATTAATGACGATCCTGAAAAAAAGCGATCACTTTACCAGCTGGTGGCAAATTACTTGGTGCATTAGCAAGTAAAGGTATTTTCGTTTCTTCTGCTTGTGGTGGCGGTGGCTCTTGTGGCCAATGTATTGTGAAAGTGAAAAGTGGTGGTGGTGAAATTCTCCCAACTGAACTTTCTCATATTAATAAACGTGAAGCAAAAAGAAGGTTATCGTTTAGCTTGCCAAGTGAATGTAAAAAGGCAATATGGACGTTGAACTTCCAGAAGAAATCTTTCGGCGTGAAAAAAATGGGAATGTACTGTTATTTCTAATGATAACAAAGCAACCTTTATTAAAGAGCTTAAATTAGCGATTCCTGAAGGTGAAGAAGTTCCTTTCCGTGCGGGTGGTTATATCCAAATCGAAGCTGATCCGCATACGGTTTACTATAAAGATTTTGATATTCCCAGAAGAATACCACGAAGATTGGGACAAATACGATTTATGGCGTTATGTGTCTAAAGTGGATGAGCATATTGTTCGTGCTTACTCAATGGCTTCATATCCAGAAGAGAAAGGCATCATTATGCTTAACGTGCGTATTGCAACGCCTCCACCACGTCAACCTGATGCGCCTCCAGGTCAAATGTCTTCTTACATTTGGTCATTAAAACCAGGTGATAAAGTGACAATTTCTGGTCCATTCGGTGAATTCTTTGCGAAAGAAACCGATAATGAAATGGTCTTCATCGGTGGTGGTGCGGGTATGGCACCAATGCGTTCTCATATCTTTGACCAATTAAAACGTTTACACTCTAAACGTAAAATGTCATTCTGGTATGGTGCACGTTCTAAACGTGAAATGTTCTATGTAGAAGATTTTGATCAGCTTCAAGCAGAAAAATCCAAACTTTACATGGCACGTGGCATTATCTGATCCGTTACCAGAAGATAACTGGACAGGTTACACCGGCTTTATTCACAACGTACTTTTATGAAAAACTACTTGAAAAAAATCATGAAGCACCAGAAGATTGTGAATACTACATGTGTGGACCTCCGGTGATGAACGCTGCGGTAATCAAAATGTTGAAAGACCTAGGTGTTGAAGATGAAAACATCTTATTAGATGACTTCGGTGGTTGATTTTAGTTAATCAAAACATCATGAGAACTGACCGCACTTTGTGATGAAGTGCGGTCAATATTTAAGATGGATTACAGGCAAGCTGATGGAAGAGTCGGTTTGCCTGTAATTCATATATTTAGGAAGGAATAGATGAAAAAAGTACTAAGCGGATTGATTGCTGTAGTCCTAGCTTGTTCATTAAGTGCGTGTAAGAAAGATCTCGAAATTATTTCACTTAGCGGAAAAACCATGGGAACCACTTACCATATCCGCTACATTGAGGATGATTCTGTTAGCGAAAACGCACAAAAAACACATGAGCAAATTGAAGTGGTTTTAAAAGACGTGAATCAGAAAATGTCCACTTACATTAAAGATTCCGAATTAAGTCGCTTTAATCAAAATACACAAGTGAATACACCAATTGAAATCTCTGCTGACTTTGCCAAAGTATTACAAGAAGCGATCCGTTTAAATCAGGTTACTGAAGGGTTCATTGGATGTGACAGTAGGGCCTGTAGTGAAATTTATGGGGATTTGGTCCCAGAAAAACGTCCAGAACATAAACCAACCCCAGAGCAACTTGCTGAACGTCAAAGTTGGGTAGGAATTGATAAAATTCACCTTGATATGAGCGGTCAAACCCCAACATTAAGTAAAGCAGTACCGCAGGTTTATATTGATTTGTCATCTATTGCTAAGGGCTTTGGCGTGGATCAGGTTGCAGATGTATTAGAGCAACACCACGTGCAAAATTATATGGTGGAAATTGGCGGGGAAATTCGCGCTAAAGGTAAAAATCCTGAGAATAAAGCCTGGCAAATCGCTATTGAAAAACCTAATAATACGGGTGAAAGAGCAGTCCAAGAAGTGATTGGGTTAAATAATATGGCGATGGCGACCTCAGGCGACTACCGTATTTATTTTGAGGAAAACGGTCAACGCTTTGCTCATGAAATCGATCCAAAAACAGGTTATCCAATTCAGCATCATTTAGCCTCAATTACCGTGCTCGCACCAAGTTCGATGACGGCTGATGGCTTATCTACAGGTTTATTTGTACTCGGTGAAAATAAAGCACTTGAAGTGGCCGAGAAAGAAAATATTCCAGTGTATTTAATTATGAAAACGGAAAAAGGCTTTGAAACAAAAATGTCGTCAGCCTTCCAAAAATTACTCGCAAATAAGGAATAATCATGCAAACGTTATTTTTTACCCTATTAGCTTTTGTGGCAATTATCGTATTGATGTCAGTAGGCTTTTATCTTTAAAAAAACAAGCTTTAAAAAGGTAGCTGTGGAGGCCTTTCCTCACTCGGTATTGCCAAAGCCTGTGATTGCGATAAACCTTGTGACACTTTGCAAGAAAAATTAGATGCTGGTGATGAAAATGCCAAAGCTGAGTACGAACAAAAATTTGCGAAGAAAGACGATGATTCGCAATTTTATGAAGTGAAGTAGTTCCATTTAACGTTGTGATGAGAGAACAGTATGCCCTATGTCAATATTAAAGTGACCGGTGGAGCAGAGGCGCCGACAGCTAAACAAAAAGCAGAGTTAATTGAAGGTGTCACCCATTTATTACAGAAAGTGTTAAACAAAAATCCCGAAACGACAGTGGTGGTTATTGACGAAGTCGATATGGATAACTGGGGGATTGGAGGGAAAACGGTAACTTCTCGACGTTCAATGAAGTGATCATGCCGTAACCTGTATGAAAGTGCCCGAAATTGTCGGGCATTTTTACTCTTACTTGATTTGCGGTAGAATGCCCAATTATTTATTTAGTGGAACATTTATTACTAAACTATGAAATCACAAACCTACGAAAAACATTTTCCGAAAACTCTCTGCAGAAAAACTTGCCGAAAATGCCACTAAAAAGGTTATTTGCGGTATGTCTGGTGGGGTAGATTCCTCCGTTTCCGCGTTTATTCTTCAACAGCAAGGCTACCAAGTGGAAGGCCTGTTTATGAAAAACTGGGAAGAAGATGACGATACCGATTATTGTACAGCCGCAGCGGATCTTGCTGATGCGCAAGCAGTATGTGACAAGCTAGGTATTAAGCTACATAAAATCAATTTTGCGGCGGAATATTGGGATAACGTGTTTGAACATTTCTTAACAGAATACAAAGCTGGTCGTACGCCAAACCCGGATATTTTGTGCAATAAAGAAATTAAATTTAAAGCTTTCTTGGAATATGCAGCGGAAGATTTGGGCGCTAACTATATTGCTACCGGCCATTATGTACGTCGTCGTGGTGCGGATAATCAAGCAGAGCTATTGCGCGGCTTAGATAGCAACAAAGACCAAAGCTATTTCCTTTACACGTTGAGTAAAAATCAGGTAGGTCAAAGCCTTTTCCCTGTTGGTGAAATTGAAAAGCCGATCGTACGTGCTATTGCAGAAGATTTAGGTTTAATTACTGCGAAGAAAAAAGACTCTACCGGTATTTGTTTTATCGGTGAGCGTAAGTTTAAGGATTTCTTAGCACGTTATTTGCCGGCTCAACCAGGTGACATCCGTACCGTAGATGGCGAGATTATTGGTCGCCATGAAGGCTTGATGTACCACACACTGGGGCAGCGAAAAGGGCTAGGGATCGGTGGATTAAAAAATGCCGGTGATGAAGCTTGGTATGTAGTAGATAAAGATGTGGAAAATAATGAATTGATTGTGGCACAAGGCCATGATCATCCACGTTTGTTCTCTAAAGGCTTAATTGCCAAGCAGCTCCACTGGGTAAATCGCGACCCCGTGCGTGAGGCGTTCCGTTGCACAGTGAAAACTCGTTATCGTCAAACGGATATTGCTTGTTTGGTTGAGCCGATTGATGACGATTGCATTCGAGTGATTTTTGACGAACCGCAAGTCGCGGTCACACCAGGTCAATCAGCGGTATTTTATCTTGATGAAGTCTGCTTAGGTGGCGGCATTATCGAAGAACGAATTTAATCAATATTTAATAAAGTGCGGTCAGAAATTTAAGGATTTTTCTGACCGCACTTTTTAATTATTTACCTAATGGAGCTTTTTATGCGTCACATCGTATTGGGATGTCTGTTAACGTTGTTCTCCACTACACTTTTTGCCCAATTAAAAACAGATTTAGCCTTATTAAATTTGAAAGGCCAGTAAAAAAATGGGAAATGAAAGTAACAGATCTACGCAATTCTTCTGTTTTGGAACATAAGATTACTTACTTTAATCCACAGGGATTTAAAATCAAAGAAGAAACGTTAGATTCTTCTGCTCAAACAAAAAACTTTGTGTATGACGAACAAGGGCGATTGATTAAAATTTTTTGGAATGATGATGACGTTGTTCTCGAATATAGCTATCGTACTAATTCAGATGGTACTTTGACGGTTATAGAGAAACAGAAATTTAAAGATAGCGAATCTCGAGTTATATCTGAAAATACTTATGATAAAAATGGATTATTAATCATTAAAAAAGAAGCAGATGACTCTTGTGAGAATGAGTGCGAGAAACTTGAAAATGGCATGAACAAATATAGCTACCATTATGATGAACATGGCAATGTTGTAGAATTTAAGAATGAGCTTTTTACTGTTGAGCCTGTAAAATATACCAATAAATACTCTGATGGAAAACTAATTGAACAGACAGAATTCAGTTATGGTGGAAAAGAGGTGAGGACTTTTGATGCTAATGGACATCAAATTCAATTTGAAGAATTCCCACCTTTGGGATTTGGAGATGGTTCAAAATCTTCTGTAAAACGTTGGAAAAAGACTGTTGATAACTATGGCAACGTGTTGAAGGATGAAGAGTTTGATGAGGCTAATGAACCTAGCAGCACTATTGTTGAACATTCATATGAGTATTATTAAGTTAAAGTGCGGTCAGAAAATTTAACGATTTTTTTCTGACTGCACTTTTTCTTCTATCGCATTTCAATTTTCGGCAATTTGAAAAAATATTGATGTTTTGATAATATATATTTCGTATTTGGAAACAATCCACTCAAATCCTACTGAGGGTTTCCTTCAAAATCGCACTTCTCCGTGCTGTCATTTGCGATGGTTCCATCGCACCATTTAGGGCTTAAGGCCTTATTTTATTTAATCTGATTTTATTTTTATTCACTTAATTTTTAAGGGGAAAGCGTTGTCTTTATCTAAATTTATGGAAAAGCAAACGTCGTTCAATCCTTTAGTGATTGGTGCAACGTTATTTTTTGTGGTGTTGCTTGTCGCGATGATTTTAATCGCACCTGAACAAACACAAACTTTATTAAATGCTGCTAAATCGGGCATTTTTGCCAACTTTAGTTGGTTTTACGTATTAGCATTCTCAGTATTTTTGGGCTTTTTAGTCATTTTATCAGTCAGTAGCCTAGGTAATATCAAATTAGGCAATGATGAAGAAGAGCCTGAATTTGGTTTTCTGTCTTGGTTGGCGATGTTATTTGCTGCCGGTATGGGGGTAGGGTTGATGTTCTTTGGTGTAGCAGAGCCATTGACGCATTACTTATCTGATATTACCACAGGCAGCGCAGAGCATAAGCAACAAGAAGCCTTGTTACACACCTTATTCCACTGGGGAATTCATGCCTGGGCGGTGTATGGCACGATTGCGTTGGCATTAGCTTACTTTGGATTCCGTTACAAATTACCTTTGGCATTACGTTCTTGTTTCTATCCATTATTGAAAGAACGTATTAATGGCAAGTTAGGTGATCTTATCGACATTATGGCGTTACTTGCCACCTTATTTGGTGTTATCACAACATTAGGTTTTGGTGCATCACAATTGGGTGCAGGCTTACATCAATTAGGCTGGATTAGCGAAAATAGCTTCAGCTTGCAAAGTTGTCGTAATTGCCGTGGTAATGAGTTTAGCGATATTTTCCGCGATTTCTGGCGTAGGGAAAAGGGGTAAAAAAATCTTAAGTGAGCTGAATTTAACATTAGCTTTCTGTTTGTTGATTTTTCGTCTTAGTGGCGGGACCGACACTTTATTTGTTATCCGCTTTTTAGCGACAACATCGGAACGTATCTTAGCAACTTAGTAAAATTAAGTTTCAAAAACCTATGTTTATGAACAAGAACATACTAGTTGGTTTAGCGGTTGGACAATTCTGTATTGGGCATGGTGGTGTTCTTGGGCGCCATTTGTCGGTTTATTTATTGCTCGTATTTCGAAAGGGCGTACAATTCGCGAATTTATTTTCGGCGTGTTGGTGATTCCTAGCATATTCGGTATCTTGTGGTTTACCGTATTTGGTAATACAGCCATTTGGTTGAATGATGGTGAAGCTGCAGGTACGTTAGGACAAATGATTTCTTCGCCTGAAACGTTGCTCTTTAAGTTCTTAGATTATTTACCGCTTTCTGGCGTGACGGGTTTAGTGAGTTTGGTGGTGATTTCTTTATTTTTTATCACTTCTGCTGATTCGGGCATTTATGTATTAAATAACATTGCATCACGCGATAAAAGCCTTGCAGCACCTCGTTGGCAGGCCGTGATGTGGGGCATATTAATGTCAGTTGTCGCCATTGTTTTGATGCAATCAGGCGGCTTGGCTAATCTACAGGCAATGACGCTATTAGTGGCGTTACCTTTCGCCATGTTGATGTTGTTGATGTGTTTTAGTTTATGGAAAGGCTTGAATGCGGATAAAAAATATTTTGATACCAAAGTTAATCCAACCAGTATTTTCTGGACGGGGGATAAATGGAAAGAACGTTTGGAACAAATGATGAACCAAACGCAAGAAAAAGATATTTTACGCTTCCTTAAACATACGGTATTGCCGGCAATGCGTGAGCTACGCCAAGAATTGATTAGTAAATATGAATTGAGTGTGCAAATTAACACGTTATTTGATCAAGATGAACCTGCAGTTGAGTTAGTCATTCAAAAAGATTTGATGCGAGACTTTATGTACGGGGTGAAATCTATCGGTCGAGAGTGTCAGAGCAATTAATTAATGATGATAACTTTGCCACATATCCAGCATAGTATGACCTATGAGCCATACACTTATTTCTTTGATGGTCGAGTGGGTTATGATGTGCAATATATGGACCAAGATGAATTGATTGCCGATATGTTGAAACATTATGAACGTTACTTAAGTTTGCTAGACGATGTGGGTCAAGAATTGATGGCACACGAGCAAACAGAACTGGCTGAATAATAAGACTAAAGTGCGGTTGAAAATCCTCTTAATTTTTAACCGCACTTTTTATCTTAAAACAAATATGAAGATACAAAATACTTTCAAAGCAAATGTTATTTGGGGCAGTTTATGTTTTAGTTTAGCGATTATTGCAGCCCTTTTATTTGATACGCAGCAAACGATATCTTATCTTGCTGCGGCGAAAGCATTTATTTTCTCTCAATTTAGCTGGTTTTATATTTTACTGAGTGCATTTTTTCTATTCTTTTTACTTTTCTTGGCGTTAGGACGATACGGCGATATTAAACTCGGGAGTGATGAGGAAGAACCAGAGTTTAAATTAGGCTCTTGGATTGCATTACTCTTTACCTCTGGAATTGGTATTGGTATTGTTTTCCTTGGCGTAGCTGAACCGCTTTCACATTTTCTTTCACCAATAGGTGAATATGAGAAAGTTCGAACAGCATTATTTTTTTTAGTATTTTTTTCATTGGAGTATCAGTGCTTGGGCTATTTATGGATTAATTGCACTTACGATTGCTTATTTCGGATTTCGCTATAAATTACCCTTTTCTTTTACGCTCTTGTTTTTTTATCCCTTACTAAAAGAAAAGGTTAATGGAAAAGTAGGGGATGTCATTGATATTCTCGGGATTTGTACCACCTTATTTGGCGTAGTCGCAACCTTAGGTTACAGTGCGATTCGGTTGGCTGCAGCATTCCACTCAATGCATTTATTGGATAACTCACCGTATTTGGTTCCCCTTATTTTAGTGAGTGTTTTTATCATTGCTATCTTAATTTCACTGCAAGGGATTGCCAACGGGTTCCGTATTCTTAGTGAGCTAAATCTAGGCGTTACCTTTCTCTTTATGTTATTGGTTTTGCTATTCGGTCCGACAATATATTTAATTTCTGCTTTTACGGAAAATATTGGTACCTATTTAAGCGGTTTAATTAGAGTCGGCTTCAAGGCTTATGCCTATGATGTAGAACATCTAGACTGGTTTATGGATTGGACGGTTTTTTACTGGGCATGGTGGTTTTCATGGGCGCCAGGCTTTGGGATTTTTATCGCACGGATTTCTCGCGGACGAACTTTGCGGGAGTTTATTTTCGGCGTATTGATGGTGCCAAGTTTATTCTTCGTTTTGTGGTTCACGGTATTTGGTAATGGCGCAATTTGGGTGAATGAGCATCTTGCTAAGGGGGCATTAGGTCGAGCTGTAAATGATGTGGGATCACTTCTTTTTGATTTTTTGAGTTATTTACCCTATTCCGGTTTAACTAAAACGTTAGCTTTATTTATTATCACACTCTTTTTTATTGTAACCATTAACTTTGGTATTTATACGCTTAATAATATCGCAATTGAAGACAAAAGCCAGGTTTCACCTCGTTGGCAATCTATGTTTTGGGGTGGTTTATTGTCAGCTGTTACATTTGTTCTTTATCTTTTTGGCGGTATTGAAATACTACAATCAACGATGTTGTTTTTTTCTCTTTACCCTTTTGCTCTGTTGATGTCAGTGATGGCATGGAGTTTGTTAAAAGGTTTACGATTTGAACGTCAATATTATTCCACAGAGGTTTCAGATTTGTGGACAGGTGCAAACTGGCGTAGTCGTTTAAGACAGCTAGTGATTGAACCTAAGCGAGATGACGCCATTTCCCATTTAAAAAAACAACGGCACTTTTTAGCAATGAGAGAGTTACGGCAGTTACTCATTGGTACCTATGGTCTAAATGTGACATTACAGCAACGTTTTGACGTCGATAATAATCAACTGGTCCTTTCTATTGAAAATGGATTAGCAGAAGATTTTTTTTACCAAATTACCTTGTTTGAGAAGCCTGTATCTGAAACAGCACAAGTTCATCATGCATTAATGGTTTCAACCAATATTCAATTGGAAGGTTATCCTTTGAATATCACAAAGGAAGAGGATTTGATCGTGGACATCTTGCAATGTTATGAGCGATACATGAGAGAGCTGGATTTTGTTATTTCATAATTCCTGTCTCATGAGCAAACAGAACTGGCTGAATAATAAGAATAAAGTGCGGTTGAAAATAACATTATTTTTTGACCGCACTTTTAAAATTACCTCTTGAGACAAATGCATAAAAAAAGAGTATATTCAAGCCCAAATTTTCAATTTAATTCTAACGGAGTTTTTTTCTATGTTTGGTTTATCCCCAGCACAAATGATTATTTTATTAGTCGTGATTTTATTAGTATTCGGTACAAAAAAATTACGCAATGCGGGATCTGATCTTGGCGCAGCAGTAAAAGGCTTTAAAAAAGCGATGTCTGATGACGAGCCGAAAAAAGATGCTGAGTTTACTCAAATTAAAGACGGTACAACAACCGCTGAAAAAAACTGAAACTGTAAAAGATAAAGAACAGGCATAACCGTGTTTGATATTGGTTTTTTTCCGAACTTGTTTTATTGATGCTTGTGGGCTTAGTAGTACTAGGGCCCTAAGCGTTTACCTGTGGCTATTCGCACGGTAATGGGCTGGGTGAAAAACGATCCGTGGGTTGGCAGCTAATGTTCAAAAATGAATTAAAACAAGAGCTTAAATTGCAAGAATTGCAAGATAGCATTAAGAAAGCGGAACAACTGAATCTAAAACAGCTTTCCCCAGACTTAAGTAAAAACCGTTGAAGAGCTGAAAGAACAGGCTCAAAAAAATGCGTGCAGAGCTAGAAGAAAAAAAGCGGCTGCAGCGGGCACAACGGTAGAAGAGCAAATTAAAGAAATTAAAAAGTGCGGCTGAAAAATTCGGCTGATTCTGCTGAAAAAAACTCGTGGTGAATTCACAAGAAACGACAGAAAAACCAGCTGAAACAGCATCGACAGAGCATGTAGAGAATGAACTTGCTGAAGTTTTCAGAACCTGAAAAAAACAGAAGTAGATTTGACCGCACTTGAAGCCCATGAACAAGCTGAATTAACCGAGCGTTTATCTGATTACTATTCGCCGGATGATGTGGAACTGCAACCAGCACCTAAATCTGAAGCTAAGTCCTAGAGAATAATTATGAGCAATACGACGGACGATTCCCAACCGTTAATTACCCATCTTGTTGAACTCAGAAACCGCTTATTACGTTGTGTAATTTGTATTTTAGTGGTTTTTGTGGCGTTGGTTTATTTTTTTCTAATGATATTTATCATTTTTGTTGCCGCACCCTTTAACGGCTGTCATGCCAAAAGGGCGCAACCATGATTGCAACCAATATTCAAACGCCATTTCTTTACGCCAATTAAATTAACCGCGATTGTATCGGTATTTATTTCGGTGCCTTATTTGCTTTATCAAATTTGGGCGTTTGTTGCACCGGCGCTGTATCAACATGAAAAACGTTTAATTTATCCGTTATTATTTTCCAGTACAGTTTTATTCTATTGCGGTGTGGCATTTGCTTATTATATTGTTTTCCCTTTTGTGTTTAGTTTCTTTACCCAAACTGCACCGGAAGGGGTGGCTATCGCCACAGATATCAGTAGTTACCTTGATTTTGCTTTTAGCATTATTCTTGGCATTTGGTGTGTGTTTTGAAGTACCTGTTGCCATTATTTTTGCTTTTGTTGGACAGGTGTAACCACGACGAAAGCATTGGCTTCAAAACGTCCTTACATTGTTGTCGGTGCGTTTTTTGTCGGTATGATCTTAACGCCACCGGATGTTTTCTCACAAACGTTACTTGCCGTACCAATGTGCCTTTTATTTGAATTAGGCTTGTTAGTTGCTCGTTTCTATCAACCGAAAGATGATGAAGAAGAGACAACGGATGAAGAAAGTGCGGTAGAAAAATCAGGCTGATTTGAAATCACAAAGATTAAGAAAAATGGGCGTAGGTGATACGCCCTTTTAACATCATAAAAAACAGGAATATTATTATGACTCAACAAATTTTAGGCGGTTTCCCAACCCGTCGTCTTCGTCGCTTACGTAAACATGATTTTAGCCGCCGTTTAGTGGCAGAAAATACCTTTAACAGCTAATGATTTAATTTATCCGGTATTTATTATTGAAGGCGAAAATCATCGTGAGCCAGTGCCTTCCATGCCTAAAGTTGAGCGTTTAACCATCGATCAATTATTAATTGAAGCAGGTCTTTTGGTGAAATATGGTGTGCCAGTGATCGCATTATTCCCTGTGGTTGAGCAAGATAAAAAAATCTTTAATGGCAGATGAAGCGTTTAACCCAAATGGTTTAGTACAGCGTGCAGTAAAAGCATTGAAAGCCGCGTATCCAGAATTAGGTGTATTAACTGACGTGGCGCTTGATCCTTATACCATTCATGGACAAGATGGCATCATTGATGAAGAAGGTTATGTTTTAAACGATATCACGACAGATATTCTGATCAAACAGGCTCTTTCTCATGCTGAAGCGGGTGCAGATGTTGTAGCACCGAGTGATATGATGGATGGTCGTATTGGCCGTATTCGTCAGGCGTTGGAAGAGAAATGGCTATATCAATACACAAATTATGGCGTACTCAGCGAAAATATGCGTCTAATTACTATGGTCCATTCCGTGATGCAGTCGGTTCTGCGGGTAATCTGAAAGGTGGCGATAAGAAAACTTACCAACTTGATCCGGCAAATGGCAATGAGGGCTTGCAAGAAGTCGCACTTGATTTACAAGAAGGTGCGGACATGGTGATGGTGAAACCAGGTATGCCGTATTTGGATATGGTATATCGCGTGAAAGAGTATTTCGGTGTGCCAACTTTTGCTTACCAAGTTTCTGGCGAATATGCGATGCATATGGCAGCGATTCAAAATGGTTGGTTGAAAGAAAAAGAATGCATTATGGAATCATTGCTTTGCTTTAAACGTGCGGGTGCAGATGGTATCTTGACGTACTTTGCGAAGCAGGTTGCAGAGTGGCTTTACTTAGAAGGTAAAAATAAATAAGGACTTTTAAAATTGAAGTGTTAGCTTAGATGCTGATTTTAGATCTTATCTAATAGAAACGAGAAAATATTAAATATTTTCTCGTTTTTTATTTTTTCTTCATTTTTTCTATAAAAAAACTATTGCTGAATTGATTTTTCTATTGCTATATTGAAGGCACACCGCAAGAAGACGGTGAAATAAAATAATTTTACACACATCATACTCACTCACTACTAGAAGGAAAATCCTATGTCAGCAGTAGCATCCTTAGACGAATTTCTTGAAAAAAAGTGGCTCAACGTGACGGCCACCAACCTGAATTTTTTTACAAGCTGTTCGTGAAGTCTTCACTTCAATCTGGCCTTTCTTGGAAGCAAATCCTAAATATCGTTCAGAAGCTTTATTAGAGCGTTTAGTTGAACCTGAGCGCGCATTTCAGTTCCGTGTGGCATGGACTGATGATAAAGGTCAAGTTCAAGTAAACCGAGCTTTCCGTATTCAATTCAACAGCGCAATTGGTCCATACAAAGGCGGAATGCGTTTCCATCCATCTGTTAACTTATCGATTTTAAAAATTCTTAGGCTTTGAACAGATCTTTAAAAAAATGCCTTAACCACATTGCCAATGGGCGGTGCGAAAAGGCGGTTCAGATTTTTGATCCTAAAGGTAAAATCAGATGCAGAAGTCATGCGTTTTTGTCAAGCGTTAATGGCTGAACTTTATCGTCATGTTGGTCCGGATACCGATGTGCCGGCAGGGTGATATCGGTGTAGGTGGTCGAGAGGTCGGCTATCTTGCAGGCTATATGAAAAAAATTATCAAACCAAGCTGCTTGTGTGTTTACTGGTCGTGGTCTTTCATTCGGTGGAAGTTTAATTCGTCCTGAAGCGACGGGTTATGGTTTAGTGTATTTCGCACAAGCAATGCTTGCTGAAAAAAAGGGATTGCTTTCCAAGGTAAAAACCGTTTTTAGTTTCTGGTTCAGGGTAACGTGGCGCAATATGCCATTGAAAAAAAGCGATGGAGCTCGGTGCGAAAGTGGTGACTTGTTCTGACTCAGCAGGTTATGTGTATTTGCCAGAAGGTTTTTGACCGTGAAAAAAATTAGCCGCGTTATTAGAACTCAAAAAACGTAAAACGTGGTCGCGTGAAAGAATTTGCGGAACAGTTTGGTTTACAATATATCGCGGGTAAACGCCCGTGGGAAGTGAAAGCTGATATCGCTCTTCCTTGTGCAACTCAAAACGAATTAGATATTGCAGACGCTAAAACCTTAATTGCAAATGGTGTGAAATTAGTTGCTGAAGGTGCAAACATGCCAACAACTATCGAAGCAACAGAGGCATTCTTAGAGGCTGGCGTGCTATTTGGGCCAGGCAAAGCAGCAAATGCGGGTGGTGTAGCAACCTCTGGTTTAGAAATGGCACAAAGCTCACAACGTTTATACTGGACGGCTGAAGAAGTGGATAAACAGCTTCATCGTATCATGTTAGATATTCATGCAAACTGTAAAAAAATATGGCACTGTCAGCAGAAGGTCAAGCAAACATCAACTATGTTGTGGGGGCAAATGTAGCAGGCTTTGTGAAAAGTAGCTGATGCAATGTTGGCGCAAGGGGTTTATTAATCCAATAAATGAATGAAAATTTGACCGCACTTTTGTGATGAAGTGCGGTCATTTTTTTATAGTGAATTTCTCAAGTAGAAATAGGGCTATCTGGCTTGCTTTTTTTGCTCAAAAAAAGTGTAAAAATCTTCAGGCTTTTTGTCTATATATACAGAGAAAAAAAGTAAGCTATATTCTTAAATCACTTTCGAGTTTGAGAATATTCTTTTAGTAATTAAACATTTAGAGGAAGGTTATGGTAACCATTCGTTTATCTCGTGGCGGAGCTAAAAAAACGCCCATTTTATCAAATCGTAGTAACTGACAGTCGTTCACCACGTGACGGTCGTTTCATTGAGCGTGTAGGTTTCTTCAACCCAATCGCACAAGGTAACGCAGAGCGTCTTCGTGTTGATCTTGAGCGTGTAAACCACTGGGTTGCTCAAGGTGCTTCACTTTCAGACCGTGTTGCGACTTTGGTAAAAGAAGCTCAAAAAAAGCATAATCTCGCTTTTTTTGATTTAGTTCTTAAACTAAGATAGGTGAAAAAAATATGGAACAACAACGTATTGAAGTTGTGGGCAAATTAGGCTCAACCTACGGTATTCGTGGGTGGTTACGTATTTATTCATCAACAGAACAAGCTGAAAGCATTTTTTTGATTATCAACCTTGGTTTTTTTAAAAAAATCAAAGGTGAATGGCAGCCAACTGAATTAGAAAACTGGCGTCATCATAATCACGAAATCATCGTTAAATTAAAAAGGCGTTGATGATCGTGAAGCCGCACAAATTTTTAGCAAATGTTGAAATTGGTGTGGATTTATCTGTATTCCCAGAACTGGAAGAAGGCGATTATTACTGGCACGATTTAATCGGTTGTTCAGTCGTAAACCTAGAAGGTTATACAATGGGAACGGTAACAGAGATGATGGAAACTGGTTCTAATGATGTGTTAGTGGTGAAAGCCAATACCAAAGATGCTTTTGGAAAACAAGAGCGGTTAATTCCGTTCTTGTATGAACAAGTAGTTAAAAGAGTCGATCTCACCACGAAAAACAATTGAAGTGGATTGGGACGCTGGTTTCTAATCTCAAGTATGCACAAACGTAATGTAGTAGGCTTTTTTTATGTGGATAGGGGTGATTTCATTATTCCCCGAAATGTTTAAAGCGATTACGGAATTTGGGGTTACAGGTAGAGCCGTAAAACATAATCTTCTGCAAGTAGAATGTTGGAATCCAAGAGATTTTACATTCGACAAGCATAAAACCGTGGATGACCGTCCTTATGGTGGTGGTCCGGGAATGCTGATGATGGTGCAACCTTTACGGGATGCGATTCATGCTGCGAAAGCAGCGGCAGGAGAAGGCGCAAAGGTGATTTACCTTTCGCCACAAGGACGTAAACTCGATCAAGGCGGCGTAACCGAGCTTGCTCAAAAATCAGAAATTGATTTTGGTATGTGGACGTTACGAAGGTATTGATGAGCGATTGATTCAAACTGAAATTGATGAAGAATGGTCAATTGGCGATTACGTTCTGACCGGTGGGGAATTGCCGGCAATGACATTAATTGATGCTGTTGCGCGTTTTATTCCCGGTGTATTAGGCAAACAAGCCTCCGCAGAAGAAGATTCTTTTGCAGACGGTTTATTAGATTGCCCGCATTACACCAGACCGGAAGTGTTAGAAGGATTAACTGTACCATCCGTGCTGATGTCGGGACATCACGAAGAAATTCGGAAATGGCGATTAAAACAATCGCTACAAAGAACGTGGCTCCGACGCCCTGAGCTCTTAGAAGGCCTAGCTCTGACTGACGAACAACGTAAACTGTTAAAAGAGGCGCAAGCCGAGCATAACAGTTAGTTTCAGTTACATCTAGGATCAATAAAGGATCAAACAATGTCTAACATTATCAAACAACTTGAACAAGAACAATTAAAACAAAACGTACCTAGCTTCCGCCCAGGTGATACTTTAGAAGTTAAAGTATGGGTAGTTGAAGGTAGCAAACGTCGTTTGCAAGCATTCGAAGGCGTGGTTATTGCAATTCGTAACCGTGGTTTGCATTCAGCATTCACTTTACGTAAAATTTCTAACGGTGTAGGTGTTGAGCGTGTATTCCAAACTCACTCACCAGTTGTAGATTCAATCACTGTTAAACGTAAAGGTGCAGTACGTAAAGCTAAACTTTACTACTTACGTGAACGTTCAGGTAAATCTGCTCGTATTAAAGAGCGTTTGGGCGAATAATTCGCAAAATAAAAAGGCTTGGTTTTCCAAGCCTTTTTTGTTTTTAAGTGCGGTCAGAATTAAGACCGCTTCATAATTTCAAAAAACTCATCGTTGGTTTTCGCCACCATAAGTTTGTCGATGAGGAATTCCATCGCTTCCACTTCACCCATTGGGTTAAGGATTTTGCGCAGAATCCACATTTTTTGTAATTCATCTGGTGTAGTAAGTAAGTCTTCTTTACGCGTACCAGAACGGTTGAAGTCGATCGCTGGGAACACACGTTTTTCTGCAATTTTGCGAGAAAGATGCAATTCCATGTTACCGGTACCTTTAAATTCTTCGAAGATAACCTCATCCATTTTTGAACCGGTATCTACAAGTGCAGTTGCAATAATGGTTAAGCTACCACCTTCTTCCACGTTACGCGCCGCACCAAAGAAACGTTTTGGGGACGATGTAAAGCATTTGCATCCACACCACCAGAAAGAATTTTACCGGATGCTGGAGTTACAGTGTTGTAAGCACGCGCTAAACGAGTAATAGAGTCGAGTAAAATCACCACATCTTTTTTATGCTCAACAGAACGTTTTGCTTTCTCAATAACCATTTCTGCTACTTGAACGTGACGGGTTGCTGGTTCATCAAAGGTAGAAGCAATGACTTCACCTTTTACTGAACGTTGCATTTCAGTTACTTCTTCTGGACGCTCATCAATTAAAAGCACGATAAGCTCACATTCTGGATAATTGTGCGTGATACTTTGTGCAATGTTTTGTAATAACATGGTTTTACCGGCTTTTGGCGGAGCCACGATAAGACCACGTTGACCTTTACCAATCGGAGACGCTAAATCTAAAAATACGAGCAGTTAAATCTTCGGTTGAGCCATTACCACGTTCCATTCTTAAAGCGAGAATTTCGCGTGTAATGGGGTTAAGTTTTCGAAAAAGGATTTTTGCTACGAGAGACTTCAGGTTTGTCATCGTTGACTTGGTCGACTTTTTAAAAAGTGCAAAAATAGCGTTCGCCTTCTTTTTGGTGGACGGATTTTGCCTTCGATTTTATCACCAGTTTGTAGATTGAAACGACGAATTTGACTTGGGGAAACGTAGATGTCATCAGGACCAGCAAGGTAGGAACTGTCTGCGGAGCGTAAGAAACCGAAACCGTCGGGTAAAAATCTCCAATACGCCGCCGCCAAAAAAATGTCTTCACCGCTCTTGGCGTGCTGTTTCAAAAATAGCAAAAAAACAATATCTTGTTTACGTAAACGGGCAAGATTTTCCAAACCCATTTGTTCTTCGCCAAGTTTCACAAGATCAGAAACAGGCGTGTTTTTTTAAGTTCTGTAAGATGCATAATTAAATAATGTTGGAACTAATAAGAGTTGATAATACTGAATTGTTTTGAATGGTGGGCAATGCCCTTAAGAATGCTGCGTAAATTACCACTAAAATGCAGTACTGTCTAGTTTTTTTGTTAGAAAAAAACAGGGTAAAAATAGCGGACGATATAGAGATTATTATTGCATATTGATTAATTATGCGTGATAATTGAATAATTAATCATTTTTATAATCGAGATAAGGATAACTTATGGCTCTCTGGGGTGGTCGTTTTACACAAGCGGCAGACAAACGTTTTAAAGATTTTAATGATAGCCTGCGTTTTGATTATCGCTTGGCAGAGCAAGATATTGAAGGCTCAATTGGTTGGTCTAAAGCTTTAGTGAATGTTGGTGTTTTAAGTGCTGAAGAGCAACAACAGCTAGAGGTTGCCTTAAATGAATTATTAATCGAAGTGCGGTCAAATCCACAAGCGATTTTGCAGGATGATGCAGAAGATATTCATAGCTGGGTGGAAAGTAAACTTATTGATAAAGTGGGTAATTTAGGTAAAAAATTACACACGGGTCGTAGCCGTAATGACCAAGTTGCACTTGATATTAAAATGTGGTGTAAACAACGTGTAGTCGAGTTGCAAGAGTCTGTTCGTAATCTTCAACGTCACTTAGTACAAACTGCTGAAAATACGCAAGATGCGGTGATGCCGGGTTATACCCATTTACAACGTGCACAACCAATCACTTTTGCTCATTGGTGCATGGCTTATGTGGAAATGTTTGAGCGTGATTATTCACGTCTCGCCGATGCTTATAAACGCATGAATAGCTGCCCATTAGGCAGTGGCGCACTTGCAGGAACAGCCTATGCGGTCGATCGTGAACAATTAGCATCAGATTTAGGTTTTGATTTTGCGACGCGTAATAGTTTGGATAGCGTCTCTGATCGTGACCATATTGTGGAATTACTCTCAACGGCGTCTTTAAGTATGGTGCACCTTTCTCGCTTTGCTGAAGATATGATTATTTTCAACAGTGGTGAAGCGAATTTTGTGGAATTGTCAGATCGTGTGACTTCAGGCTCGTCTTTAATGCCGCAAAAGAAAAATCCAGACGCTTGTGAATTGATTCGTGGTAAAGCGGGCCGTGTCATGGGGGCATTAACCGGTATGTTGATGACTTTAAAAGGTTTGCCGTTAGCGTATAACAAAGATATGCAAGAAGACAAAGAAGGGATCTTTGATGCGTTAGATACCTGGCAAGATTGCGTAGATATGGCGACTTTTGTACTAGATGAATTAAAAGTGAATACCGACCGTACACGCGAAGCTGCCTTAAAAGGTTATTCAAATGCAACAGAGCTGGCGGATTACCTTGTGGCAAAAGGCGTGCCATTCCGTGATTCTCACCATATTGTCGGTGAAACCGTGGTTTATGCCATTGAAAAAGGCAAAGCCTTGGAAGACTTAACCATTCCAGAATTCCGTCAATTCAGTGATGTGGTAGGGGATGATGTCTATGACATTCTTTCACTACAATCTTGTTTAGATAAACGTTGTGCGAAAGGTGGGGTTTCACCACTTCGAGTAGCAGAAGCGATTGCAGAAGCAAAAAGCGAGATTGGCTTAATTAGCGCAAATAAAAAGAGCGGTCAAAAAAATGCGGTATTATGTAGCAGTTGCACAAAAAAACAAAATGCAATCTTAACCGCAGTAAAATTTCCAATGCCCTTAACTCCAAAACTGAGTTAGGGGCATTTCTTTTATCGCATTCTAGTCGATTTTCCCACACATTACACAAAATATCCTTACCGCAGATGTAGCCAATCTGCTCAACCAAAAAGGTAAGTCACTGATACGAATCTGAATTTTATTTTTGCGATTAAAAAGCTAAGCAGCAAGTTCATACTTCATCATTTCATTAATATTCTTGAAGTAGGTTTGGGAAATTTCTTCAGGATTGAAGGTTGTCATACCGATTAACTCTTGCGAGCGGTGATTGCCTTACCAATAACCTACCCATTCTCTTAGTGGTAATACCCATAAGCAACGTTTGAGAATATCACTAAATAGGTCGCTATTAGATTTTTGGCGGTTATCTGACATGAACTCTACTTGATTGGCGTAATGTAAGGCATACTTGTTATTGCATTTATGGTGAACGCCACGATGTAAATCATGGAAACAAGCATTAAAGGATTTGGCTAAATTGTTGTTAATACCTTTTGCACTATAACATTCTTTATGATTAACACTCCAGCGAGTGTAATGGAAATCTAACCCCTGATAGGCTGCATTTTCATCTCACATAATATCGCTGCCTTGTTTCACGAATTGATGATTTAATGCCCAAACGGTTTTGGCATTCTCAGTCTAGTCCATTACAATGATGGTTCTATTTGAACCCCATAGATTTTCATCATTAGAAGCACGTTGATTTAAGCTAATGATGCAACGTTTTGTTTTTCTAAACCTACGATATGTCTTTCCATCTTTATTGGTTTCTTTTTGTTTATAGGCATTTTTACAATAGTTTATTTTACGCAATTTGAAATTAATTCACATAAGCATTGTGGCGAATTCCGCAATGTGGAATTACGTGCTTTTGAATATAGTATTAAAAAAATAGCGACTAAACATCAATAAAAATAATGTTTAGCCGCTATTCTTTTTTTATTATGATAGATATTCTAACTTATTAAGAATGTTTTTTTATCCTTCAAATAATGCAATATTCTCTTTATCATTAATTTTTTTGTATGGCGGAAATGAGCACTTGCATTTTATCAATATCAGGGACGTTATTTTTTTTGTAGGTAATTCGATATATTTATTCTTAACAACATTCCACCCACCCAATTTATTTTTTTATAAGAATAAATTGGCAAATCAGTTACTTTGTTAATACTAGTAACCATGAACAAAAAAATAACTTACCATCATAATCATTTTTATCATATATCCATTTAATTGCATAAGCATCTGATAAAAACAGTAAAGTCTCTAGATTGATAATAAGCCCGATAGACATCACTATTTGAAGGAATGGAAATAACATTCTTTAATACAGTTGCTCCTGTGGTCGGGGCGAAATAATTTAACCCTTGATTTTGAAAAACTAGAAGTTAAACACGGCAAATCATGACTGCCAGTTGGTTCTTTTGGGTAGATTTTTTTGGCTTGATAAGGTAATTTTGTAGTTTTAACCTTTTCAAATAAATTACCTATTTTGTACTTTTTTTCCACTCAATTTGACCATTATGAAATTCTGACAATGTCTGATTTTTCATCATCGGTTAATGTACTATTCTTTAAGCCTGACTTTTCTAAATAATCATCAATCCATGATACTTGTACCATTTCTAGCTCATCAATAAAATCTTCCATAAAGTCAAAATCAATTTGGTTGATTTTATCCAAATTAGGATTTTCTTTGACTGGAAGAGAGATTTTTAAATTATTAAAGGTTTCATCAATATCTCTAACTAATACAGATAATAATTTTTGACTTTTTGTTGATTTAATAAACTTGAAAGAAATAAGATAGCACCTTTATTTTCCAAATCTATCTTGGGAATAATTTTTCTGACAAACTGACCCGCATACCAAGGCTTGTTTCGGTAGAAAAAAGTCATCTGCAAAAGACCCAAGCTCCAATTTCCAGCAGCGTTGATGTTTTCTTTATTCACGAACCCCGTGGTTTGTAAAATTCCTTGGTTCTGAGAAGTTCTTGTTACATAATCATATTCATTTCCACTAACCAGTTTATCTTTATTAAAACTTGATGTATTTTGAATTTCAAACAATTCCCGCAACTCAAATTCTGCCCATTTAACTTGTTGCAATTTTTTTCTGTTAAATAGGCTGGGACTTTGCTAATTGCTCACTAAGTTTTGGCTGTGTTTTGATGATATTTGCTACTTCCCAAGCCAAATAGTCGCTAACTGTTTTGGAAAAGTCATCAAGTGCAGGCTTACCGTCTATTGGTGCTGATTGGTTCCAGTCTGCTCCATTTTGGGGATTTATGGTGCCTTCGTAATATTCTTTTTGAAGTAAATAGCGTTAATTTTGATTTACCAAATCGCACTAAATTTACCAATTCTTCATAACGTTCCTTAGCATTATCGACGTTTTTTTAGATTATTGATAGCTTTTCTACGGTTGCTACGAGAATAACCATCATTGCTAAAATCAATGAATTTGACTATATCGTCGGCATGATGTTTTTCACCCACTTTAAATACATAAATATAGGTCTGTACGCTTGCCTTGCCAGCAAATAAATCAAGAGGCATGCGAATACTAGCGAGTAATGTATGTTTGGATAGAATTCGCTGATTTATCTCCTTTGCCTTGCCATTACCTGCTGTATCTTTAATAATGATAGCAGCATAACCTTTTTCATCATATTTAAAAGCAGTTTCTACAAAGTTCATACCATTGCCTGTGGCAGAGTAAGGTGGATTTAAGATAAAAGCATCAGCTGGAAAGTCATCATCAGTATTACCAAAACTATATTTACCATCAAAATCAAGCAATGAGTCTTTGTTAATGATATTGGAACTACCATCACCCATCATAATCATATTTAAAATGGCGAGCATATAGACACTGGGCAACAATTCCAAACCTAATAACTGCTTAGCCTTAATATGAGCTTCTTTAACTCGTAATTCATCTGGAGAATGAATATTTTCTTTTGCATCTTTAAGCATTTCATTCATTGCTGCAACTAAAAGCCCTGCGGAACCTGTAGCAAAGTCCCAAACATAACTATCTTTATTGACACGGGCAAGTTTGGCTAATAATGTACCAATGTAAGCAGGTGTTAAAAACAACATCATTTAACTTATCTTGGCTAAATCTAAACCAAGAATACATCTCATTAAATAATTTTCCTGTAAAATCAGTAGTCAAGCCAATCTTGTAATAAATACCTAGGTCATCTACAATTTTTACAAATACTCGCTTTAATTGGCTTTCTCCGTTATGTGGTCTGTTAATATTATCCATTAAAAGCGTATTGGATAGCGTACGAATAATAAGTTCTTTTTTGTCCTGTGGTAATTGTTTTTCATTGAAAAAAGCATTGATTTTACGGATAATAATATCTCCATCTCTATTACCATCTTCTTCGCTTGATTTTAAATCATCTTTTTCTAATGGTTTCACTTTGCCAGGCACCCCAAGGGTAGCAATAATAGCAGCAACCAGATAAACTCGAGCATCCTCAGCTAACCCTTTTTCGTTTTGATAGATATCATTATTTAATCTAGTAAGGCTGGTATCAATTTCCTTTTCACGCTTTTCTTTAATTTTGTCCAGTTCTTCTGGGGAGAGGGATAGTTGTTTAACCTGAGCGATAAAGCCATCAAAATTATTTTTAGCTAGAAATGAAAAATCACTAAACTCACCAACCTTTTGCCCAATACCAAAATTTGATTTAGACACATAGTAAACACCAATTTGATGACGAATATTACCTTTCTCATCTTTTTCGCCAGTCATGCCAATGGCAATAATATCAGTAAAGCTTGTATGATGAAGTAGTGCATTTGCATAATGCACTGCTCCATTGACTGCATATCCATTAATATTTGGAAAAATATGGTTCATTTTTTTAGCATTACGATTATTTACATTACCGTCAGCGTCTAATTTAACCAATTTATTAGCATAACCTTTATATTCAATCAAAAATAGGGTAGTAATCAGTATTACTATCTTGTAGTAATAATTTAGTATCAGGGCGATTAGCACCACTCCCTCCATTTTTTTGGAAAAAAATAGATAGATAGAGCTTTATCAATTTCTTCATTAAGAGATTCATGCTCTAATTTATAATCCAAATCGTGATTTTTTTAACCAGCCATTGGCTAGTTCAGCAATATTGGGCTCAATTGATTGAATTTTTTTCGTGTCATTTTATTCACCTATTTATATCTTATTTCTCACAAAAATAAAACTTCTACTTTTTTTGAAATTTCTTTAAAGATAATAGCAAAGATTTCTTTAAAATTTTCAGGCATAGAACGGTAATCAGAGATCAACTCTTCCTCTTGATGAGACATATCACTTTCTTTTGTGGCTGATTGGAACATTGCTCCTTTACCTGTTAATAACCAAGTAATACTAATTCCTAGTGCTTCATGAATTTTTTTACTAATCCTTCCACATTCGGATCTCGTCCTTCATTAAGGTAGTTCATAGCTGAACGATAAGAGATTCCAGTCAGTTCTGAGAACTCTTTAATACTCATACCTTTTACGTCTAAAATTTGCTTTAATTTATCTGATATGCACATTGTTTCACATTTCTTTTGTTAAGCATGAATTATTGTGATATATCATTCATAATCAATATGAATCATGTTTCATATCTTAATTTAACTTAGGTATGACTGCAACGTTATGGCACAACATTTTCTCCTTTCCAGCAAAGCGCGCACGCTTTCACCTATCAAGATAGCCAGACTATCTGATAACGAAGCGTTTTCAATGCTTTGTGCTTTACGTTGGGGAAGTGCAAAGCATGTCGTATGTCCGAAATGCGGTGTACAACATCAAGCCTATTTTATCTCTACTCGCAAGCAGTGGCGATGCAAACATTGTAAACACACATTTAGCATTACCTCAGGGACGATTTTTGCTAACCATAAGCTGCCGATTCAAACTTACTTATTCGCTATCGTCTTCTTTGTGAATGCGGTAGGATTTCCGCTTGTCAGCTTGCTCGTGATTTGAATGTGCAGTATAAAACGGCTTTTACTCTTGCTCATAAAATTCGTGAGAGTTTTATCGTACAACGTGAACTCTTTCCGCTGTCAGGCGAAATCCATATTGATGGTACTTACATACATTCCGCTCCACGTCCAAAGAATAAGAAAGCAGAGCGTGTGGATAGACGATTAAAAGCCAATACCAATCCAAACAAGCGTGCGGTATTGGTGATGCGTGAGCGTTATTCTGAGCAAGAAACATTATCTAATCCACAGTTAGTGGGGCAAAGAAAACTATCACGTTTCCGATTCTCTTAGAGAATACCGAAACCGTAAAAAAAATTAGCTAAGGCGTATATTGAGCCAAACAGCCGTATTCATGCGGACGAAAATGCAGCCTATATGAACTAATGGTTAATTACGATTTGCAGCGAGTAAACCACCAACATGAATATCGTAGCGATGACGGTATTACCAACAACCTTGCCGAAAGCTATTTTGCACGCTTTAAACGTATGTACTATGGACAAGTTCACAAAATGAGTAACGTCTATCTTGATAACTATGCCAATGAAGTCGCCTATCGTGAAGATATTCGTAAACTGGATAATTTAACTATTTTTAATGATGTGACCAGTAAATATCTCAGCACTTCATCAGATAATGCTTGGAAAGGCTACTGGCAAGGTAATCATAGACAAACAGAAAGACTGGTCATGTAATGGCAAAAAGCTATTTCAGTCAGATTCAAGCAAAAATTGACGGCTTGCAACGTGAGCGTAAGCAAGTGCTAGAACACCTTACATTAGTGGAAGATAAACTCAATAAGCTACAAGCGCCATTTCAAAGGGAAATTACGCCAAATGGTACTAGCAGAGATGAAGGTAAAACCAAACCACGAATTTACCGTTAATGAATTGATTAAGCTTGTCCTTATTCGAGATGGACAAAAAAACATCATTCAACCGCAGCATACTGTTTCCGTGCGTGGTGCATTGAGGAATTGGCTTAATAAATGTGTAGTAGAACGAGTGACCTTAAAAGCAAATGATGTACGGTGGAGGTTGAGTTGTTAATTAATTTTCAAGTTTTTTAAACGACAATGAAACCCTGCACGCTCAATTAATCCCTTTTTCTCTAACCGCAGCAATATTCTCTTAACTGCCTTATAATGGTTATCGCCAATATCAACAAATTGTGGCTGACCTTGTAAACTCAATACCGCTTCGGCTATTTCTCCACATTGAATCAAATCACTAGACTCTCGCAATACTTTTGCTATCAAAGATGTTGTGATGAGTGACGGAGCTTTAGGCTCTTTAGGTGCAAAGGGCTGTGCAAGTTCATTGATTTCTTATGTTAATGCATTAATTTGTTTTGCTAATAACGCTTTTTTTCTTTCAGCAGCAATAAACGTGCGCCTAGCTCTCGTTTCGATAGTTTTTGTGTTATAATGAAAAAGCCATTACTTAATCTAATAAGTAAAGACTTTAATAATTTTTAATTATGCGGTCTTTGTGCAATTGCTACATAATACCGAAAAAATGTTATGTTTTCTGACCGCTCTTT